>Ga0207679_10000027_pt1:0-195000 | contig 196811 bp, 167 predicted proteins | sample KBSC73metaG_FD_184320 | JGI IMG/M metagenome (GOLD analysis project Ga0207679, IMG submission 184320) | Corn rhizosphere microbial communities from Kellogg Biological Station, Michigan, USA - KBS C7-3 metaG (SPAdes) (version 2) | ecosystem: Host-associated > Plants > Roots >...
GTCTCGCACGCCACACGGGCGAACTTGTCTTCAGCAATGATGGCGTCCAGCACCGCATCAGAAATCTGGTCGGCGATTTTGTCCGGATGCCCTTCAGACACGGACTCGGAGGTGAAAAGGGAGTATTCGCTCATCTCGATGTTTTCCTGATATTTACCGATGGTGAGTGTCGCCAGCCGGTCGCTGAAAATGGCGGACCTGAATCTGGAAACCATTACGTAAACCTACATAGAGGCTTTCCCCGGGAACGAGCCCCGCAGCGGTGGCCCAACGGGCCAGGTCGTCCTGTTCAAAACCCAACCAGAGATCACCGCAGGCCTCCCTGGCCCAATTCTGGTTGTGGCTGCATAAATCTGTAACCAGCAGGCTACCGCCGGGTTGCAGCAAGTTCGCCATCTGCTTGAGGGCGTCGGCGGGGGCCGCGAAATGGTGCAGGACCATGTTCAGCACCACGCAATCGGCCTTCAGGCCCGTATGAGTCAGCGCGTCGGCCAACTGCAGGCGGATATTGCCCAACGCCTCGCGCTCGCAGAGCTGGCGTGCCAGCTCAAGCATTGCCGGGCTGTTGTCCAGCGCGGTGACCTGGCCGAAACGGCGCGCCAGTTCTGGCAGAAAGCCGCCATCCCCAGGCCCGACTTCCAATGCCGTGGCCTCATGACTGAAGCTCAGCTTGTCCAATAGCGCCAGTACGCTTTCGCGATATTGGGGCAAACCGGCGATCAGGTCCTGCTGGGCACGAAACTTCTCGGCAACCCGCGAGAAAAAGTCCTGGCTGGCCGCAGCGCGTTGTCCGTGTACCTGGCCGATGCGTGATTGCACGTCGTTGGGCAGGTTGAGGCTGTCCACTTCGTCGAGCAGGGCGGCATGAAGCTTTCCGCCGAGCACGTCGGAGTGGGGCAGGGCGCGGCGGTAAAAAATCGCATTGCCTTCGCGGCGGGTGGCCACCAGGTCGGCCTGGGCCAATACCTTCAAGTGGTGGCTCATGCCGGACTGGCCAATGGCGAAAATCTGCGCCAACTCCAGTACACCGAAAGAGTCGTTGGCCAGTGCGCGCAATACGTTCAGGCGCAACGGGTCACCAGCGGCCTTGCACAAGGCTGCCAGGTCATCGCCGTCGTCAGGACGCAGGGAGGGCACGGGTAGGTTCATAAGGCCAGCAGTCTAGTGACGGGTGGGTCTCCTCGCAAGGCCAATATCAAAAAGTTTTGATATTGGACGATAAGTGGCGGTTATAAACAGTCGCTATAACCTTTAGACGAAGCGGTTAAAGGTTTCTGCAAGCGATTGCCGCGCAAAGCACAGGAAAAACACCTGCAAGTGACTATCTGTCATTGCCCGCAGGCGGTGGCTGAGGGAAAATGCCGGTCCTTTTTTCCGTTTCTTTTAATCACTCACTATTCAAAATCCTCAGGAGAACAGCGATGCCCAGCCGTCGTGAGCGTGCCAACGCCATTCGTGCCCTCAGCATGGATGCCGTGCAAAAAGCCAACAGCGGCCATCCCGGTGCCCCGATGGGCATGGCGGATATCGCCGAGGTACTTTGGCGTGACTACCTGAAGCACAACCCGAGCAACCCATCGTTCGCCGACCGTGACCGCTTTGTGCTGTCCAACGGCCACGGCTCGATGCTGATCTACTCGCTGCTGCACCTGACCGGCTACGACGTCACCATCGATGACCTCAAGAGCTTCCGCCAGCTGCACAGCCGCACCCCGGGCCACCCGGAATTCGGCTACACCCCAGGCGTCGAGACCACTACCGGTCCCCTGGGCCAAGGCCTGGCCAACGCCGTAGGTTTCGCGCTGGCTGAAAAAGTCCTGGGCGCGCAATTCAACCGCCCTGGCCACCACATCGTTGACCACCACACCTACGTGTTCCTGGGTGATGGCTGCATGATGGAAGGCATTTCCCATGAAGTCGCTTCCCTGGCCGGTACCCTGGGCCTGGGCAAGCTGATCGCCTTCTACGATGACAACGGCATCTCCATCGACGGCGAAGTCGAAGGCTGGTTCACCGACGACACCCCGAAGCGTTTCGAAGCCTACAACTGGCAGGTGATCCGCAATGTCGACGGCCACGATCCGGAAGAAATCAAGACCGCCATCGACACCGCCCGCAAGAGCGAGCAGCCGACGCTGATCTGCTGCAAGACCACCATCGGTTTCGGTTCGCCCAACAAGCAAGGTAAAGAAGACTGCCACGGTGCCCCCCTGGGTGACGCGGAAATCGCCCTGACCCGCGCCGCGCTGAAGTGGAACCACGGTCCGTTCGAAATCCCGGCCGACATCTACGCCGAATGGGATGCCAAGGAAAAAGGCCTGGCCACCGAAGCCGAGTGGGACCAGCGCTTCGCCGCCTACTCCGCTGAATTCCCGGAATTGGCCAACGAGCTGGTACGCCGCCTGGCCGGTGACCTGCCTGCCGACTTCTCGGAAAAAGCCTCGGCCTACATCGCCGAAGTCGCGGCCAAGGGCGAGACCATCGCCAGCCGTAAAGCCAGCCAGAACACCCTGAACGCCTTTGGCCCGCTGCTGCCCGAGTTCCTCGGCGGTTCGGCCGATCTGGCCGGTTCCAACCTGACCCTGTGGAAAGGCTGCAAAGGTGTCTCGGCCGAAGACGCCAGCGGCAACTATATGTACTACGGTGTGCGCGAGTTCGGCATGAGCGCCATCATGAACGGCGTGTCCCTGCATGGCGGCCTGGTGCCTTACGGTGCGACCTTCCTGATGTTCATGGAATATGCACGTAACGCAGTCCGCATGGCGGCGCTGATGAAGAAGCGTGTGATCCATGTGTACACCCACGACTCCATCGGCCTGGGCGAAGACGGCCCGACGCACCAGCCGGTCGAGCAACTGACCAGCCTGCGTACCACGCCGAACCTGGATTGCTGGCGCCCAGCCGACGCGGTCGAATCCGCCGTGGCCTGGAAACATGCGATCGAGCGCAAGGACGGCCCTTCGGCGCTGATCTTCTCTCGCCAGAACCTGCAACACCAGGTGCGTACCGACGCGCAGATCGCCGACATCAGCCGTGGCGGCTACGTGCTCAAGGACTGCATCGGCGAGCCGGAGCTGATCCTGATCTCCACCGGTTCCGAAGTGGGCCTGACCGTCCAGGCATACGACAAGCTGACTGCCCAGGGCCGCAACGTGCGCGTTGTTTCCATGCCGTGCACCAGCGTGTTCGAAGCCCAGGATGCCGACTACAAACAGTCGGTGCTGCCGTTGCAGGTCAGCGCGCGTATCGCCATCGAAGCGGCCCACGCCGACTACTGGTACAAGTACGTGGGCCTGGAAGGCCGCGTGATCGGCATGACCACCTACGGTGAGTCGGCGCCGGCACCGGCGTTGTTCGAAGAATTCGGTTTCACCCTGGATAACATCCTGGGTCAGGCTGAAGAGCTGCTGGAAGACTAAAGCGCGAACGCGGCGGCCAATTTGGCCGCTGCACACAGATGTGCGTTGGCGACTGCCCATCGCACCCTCTGTAGGAGCGAGCTTGCTCGCGAAGAACGAGAGAGCGCCGCGTCACATCAGAAACGCTGCGTTATCGTTGACGATCTTCGCGAGCAAGCTCGCTCCTACATTGGTTAGATGGTTTATGTCGCCCCCACTGCGAGAACCCCATGCCCCAACCGCGTCCCTACAAAGTTGCACTCAACGGCTACGGCCGCATTGGTCGTTGCGTCTTGCGTGCTCTGTTCGAGCGAGGGGCGGCGGCCGGTTTTGAAATTGTCGCGATCAATGACCTGGCCGACATGGCCAGTATCGAATACCTGACACGCTTTGACTCCACCCACGGCCGCTTTCCCGGCGAAGTGCGGGTCGAAGGCGATTGTCTGCATATCAAGGGCGACTGCGTGAAAGTGTTGCGCAGTGCCACCCCCGAGGGCATCGACTGGGCGGCGCTGGGCGTCGACCTGGTGCTGGAATGCTCCGGTGCCTATAACACCCGCGCCGATGGCCAGCGTTTTCTCGATGCCGGCGCCCCGCGAGTGTTGTTTTCCCAGCCGATGGCCAGCGAGGCGGATGTCGACGCCACCATCGTCTACGGCATCAACCAGGATTGCCTCACCGGTCATGAGTTGCTGGTGTCCAATGCCTCCTGCACCACCAACTGCAGCGTACCGCTGTTGCGCCTGCTGGATCAGGCGATCGGCCTGGACTACGTGTCGATTACCACCATCCACTCGGCGATGAACGACCAGCCGGTGATCGACGCCTATCACCACGAAGACCTGCGCCGCACGCGCTCGGCGTTCCAGTCAGTGATTCCGGTGTCCACCGGCCTGGCGCGCGGCATCGAACGACTGTTGCCGGAACTTGCCGGGCGAATTCAGGCCAAAGCCGTACGGGTGCCGACGGTGAACGTGTCCTGCCTGGACATCACCATGCAAACCGTCAGCGACACCGATGCCGAGGAGGTCAACCGGATCCTGCGTGACGCCGCCACCAGCGGCCCGCTCAAGGGCCTTCTGGCCTATACCGAGTTGCCCCACGCCAGTTGTGATTTCAACCATGACCCGCATTCGGCGATTGTCGATGCCAGCCAGACCCGCGTTTCCGGCCCGAGGCTGGTGAACATCCTGGCCTGGTTCGACAACGAATGGGGGTTTGCCAACCGTATGCTGGACGTCGCAGAACACTATCTGCAAACAGCCTCTCCAAAACTTTAGCCTCAGGAATTGCCTCCCATGACCGTGTTGAAGATGACCGACCTCGATCTGCAAGGTAAGCGCGTACTGATTCGCGAAGACCTCAACGTCCCAGTCAAGGACGGTGTTGTCACCAGTGATGCGCGAATCCTGGCCTCGCTGCCGACCATCAAGCTGGCTCTGGAAAAAGGTGCGGCCGTGATGGTCTGCTCCCACCTGGGTCGTCCGACCGAAGGTGAGTTCTCCGCCGAAAACAGCCTCAAGCCTGTGGCTGACTACCTGAGCAAGGCCCTGGGCCGGGACGTGCCACTGGTGGCTGACTACCTGGGGGGCGTCGACGTCACGCCTGGCGACATCGTGTTGTTCGAAAACGTGCGCTTCAACAAAGGCGAGAAAAAGAACAGCGACGAACTGGCCCAGCAATACGCGGCCCTGTGCGACGTGTTCGTGATGGACGCTTTCGGTACCGCCCACCGCGCCGAAGGTTCGACCCATGGCGTGGCCAAGTTTGCCAAGGTCGCCGCTGCCGGCCCTCTGCTGGCTGCTGAACTGGACGCGCTGGGCAAGGCCCTGGGTGCGCCCGCACAGCCAATGGCCGCCATCGTGGCCGGCTCGAAAGTTTCCACCAAGCTGGACGTGCTCAATAGCCTCAGCCAGATCTGTAACCAGTTGATCGTCGGCGGCGGCATTGCCAACACCTTCCTGGCGGCCGCGGGTCACCCGGTGGGCAAGTCCCTGTACGAGCCGGACCTGCTCGACACCGCGCGCGCCATCGCTGCCAAGGTCAGCGTACCGCTGCCAGTGGACGTGGTCGTGGCCAAGGAATTTGCGGAAAGCGCCGAAGCGACCGTCAAGCTGATCGACGATGTGGCCGCCGACGACATGATCCTGGATATCGGCCCGCAAACCGCGGCCAACTTCGCAGAGCTGCTCAAGGCTTCCCAGACCATCCTGTGGAACGGCCCGGTGGGTGTGTTTGAGTTCGATCAGTTCGGCAATGGCACCAAAGTGCTGGCCAAGGCGATTGCCGAAAGCTCGGCATTCTCCATCGCCGGCGGCGGCGACACCCTGGCGGCCATCGATAAATATGGCGTTGCCGACCAGATCTCCTACATTTCTACCGGTGGCGGTGCGTTCCTCGAGTTCGTTGAAGGCAAGGTCCTGCCTGCCGTTGAAGTCCTGGAAAGCCGGGCCAAAGGCTAAGGCGCGCGATCAGGAAAAGGAGCATTCCCATGATCAAGTCGTTGGCACTGGTGCTCGCAGCGGGCCTGTTGGCTGGCTGCGGCAGTACGCCGAACGCTGCGCCGGAGGTTGGCAAGCCCGCGCCAGCGCAGAAAAAAAGCTGCTATCAGGCCGATTGGCAAGCCGAGACCATGCCGGTGATCAACAAGCGCATCGGCAATGAACGCCTGGAGAAATACGACTCCGCGCCCAACGGTCAGGAACAGGGTTGCCCTTGACGGGTCTGATCAACTAACCGACAGCAGTGGTGGCCTTTTGGGGCGCCGTTCGAGGATTGGCAATGAAAGGCGTTTTCGCCCTGGCAACACTGGCGTTACTGGCCGGTTGCAGCAGCATGAACATGTTCAACAAGGCAGAGTCTGCCGACAAATGGACCACTTGGACCTGCGATAGCAAGGCCGAGGTCAACTGGCGCTTTGCTAACCAGGCCCACAGCGAGGTGGATGTACGCCTCGGCGGTTCCGACCAGGTTTACCGCCTTAAGCAGGACGTTGCCGCCTCGGGCGTGCTGTACAGCAACGACCAATTGGCGTTTCACACAAAAGGTGAGGAAGGCCTGGTTTACTGGGTGGCCACCGACGATTTGATCGGGCGGGGCTGCAAGGCCCAGTAAACAGAACACGGTCTCAAAATTAATGAGATCCCAATGTGGGAGGGGGCTTGCCCCCGATAGCGTTGGGTCAGCCACCCGCGATGTCGACAGGTAAATCGCCATCGCGGGCAAGCCCCCTCCCACATTGATACGGTTTCAAAGTGATGTCGGCGTTGAGTCCGGCTCACAAAAAACGATTCAGCAGGCCAGGTATGCAAAGCCTGACCTTCAATAACTTGAATAGCAGCCGCCGCTACGGCAGGCTTGCACGATTAACGACCCTCGACCGGGAGAGACAACACAATGGCACTTATCAGCATGCGTCAAATGCTGGACCACGCAGCCGAATTCGGCTACGGCGTCCCAGCTTTTAACGTCAACAACCTTGAGCAGATGCGCGCCATCATGGAAGCCGCTGACAAGACCGACTCCCCTGTGATCGTCCAGGCTTCGGCCGGTGCCCGCAAATACGCCGGCGCGCCTTTCCTGCGCCACCTGATCCTCGCCGCGATCGAAGAATTCCCGCACATCCCGGTGTGCATGCACCAGGACCACGGCACCAGCCCTGACGTGTGCCAGCGCTCCATCCAACTGGGTTTCAGCTCGGTGATGATGGACGGTTCCCTTGGCGAAGACGGCAAGACCCCGACCGACTACGAGTACAACGTCCGCGTGACCCAACAAACCGTGGCCATGGCTCACGCCTGCGGCGTGTCGGTTGAAGGCGAGCTGGGCTGCCTGGGTTCCCTGGAAACCGGCATGGCCGGTGAAGAAGACGGTATTGGCGCCGAAGGCGTGCTGGATCACAGCCAGATGCTGACTGACCCGGAAGAAGCCGCTGACTTCGTCAAGAAGACCCAGGTGGATGCCCTGGCGATCGCCATCGGCACCAGCCACGGCGCCTACAAGTTCACCAAGCCGCCAACCGGCGACGTGCTGGCTATCGACCGCATCAAGGAAATCCACAAGCGCATCCCTAACACCCACCTGGTGATGCACGGTTCTTCCTCGGTACCGCAAGAGTGGCTGGCGATCATCAACCAGTACGGCGGCGACATCAAAGAAACCTACGGCGTACCGGTTGAAGAAATCGTCGAAGGCATCAAGTACGGCGTGCGCAAGGTCAACATCGACACCGACCTGCGCCTGGCGTCCACCGGTGCGATGCGTCGCCTGATGGCCACCAACCCAAGCGAATTCGACCCACGTAAATTCTTCGGCGCAACCGTGACGGCGATGCGTGACGTGTGTATCGCTCGCTATGAAGCGTTCGGTACTGCCGGCAACGCTTCGAAGATCAAGCCGATCTCGTTGGAAGCGATGTACCAGCGTTACCTGAAAGGTGAGTTGAACGCTAAGGTGAATTAAGCCTCAGGCGTTAAAAAGAAGCCCGCAGTGATGCGGGCTTTTTTTGGTACCGAGTTAAATGAACTGAATGTTTTCCCTTTGTTGTTTTTGATGCTTTGCTGAACATTTTAAGTTCGATCAAGTTGATAAGACAAAATGCTCGGTGCGCCCGTTGGTTTAGTTAAGTGTCGGGTGTCATTCAGATCCGTCTTGTTTAACTGTAATTAAATCCATGAGGCGTTACAGGGGTCGTGCTGAACGCAATTAAACTACCGGCGCTTATTTCTAATTTATATTTAAAGCTGTCAACCTTGACAGTATCGCTCGTTGGCCATCGTGCCTAGGCTGGAGTCACTCATTAAAGAGAGGTGTACACGGCTATGTCACATCCATATCTTATAAAATCGCTTCAGTGTCTAGCTGCTATTGGCGCGTTGGCGTTGATGGGGAGTGCATATGCGGCACCGTTATCTTGCCCCGAGGTTTCAATCATCAAGGCGGTGAGCATCCAGTTTTCAGCTGAAGAAGAGGGGTGGAAGGGTGAGCAGTCCATTGACAATAAATCGATGGTCAAAGGGTTCAAGTTTATGGGCTCGGCAATCAAGCAGGGAACGGACAGCGAAACAAAGTTGCCTTATAACTATGTAATCTGTAATTACAGTGGTAAAGGTAAGGATGACTATCTAAGGTTGTCCCAGAGGTTTGTCCTGCCTCCTGTGCCTAAAGGTTCTGGTTGGAAGGATAATGAGTGCGCAACGAGTAAGGTCGCGGACTGTGCTTTTGAGTTGGAGAATTCAAAGGGCCCAGCTCAGATGAAATTACCTGCCCAGTAGACAGGCAACCTCGTCGCGTGAAAAGTGGCGGCCGCTCTTGGTGAGCGGCCGCGCATGTGTATGCGAGTGGCCACATTGTTCAGATCGCGCTCGGCGAAGTCCGCCAGGCCGAGGCGCTCAAGGGGGGGCGTCAAGGCGTTCGCGCAGGCAGGCAACGCCCACGCGAAATGAGGCGCCGCTCACTCGTGGTCGATATCCAGCTTGGCAAACGTCACCCGTGCGCCTTCCTTGCTATCCCCGCTGTTGTCCTGAACATACGCGCCAGCCTTGAAGTACAGGGGTTTGCTGCCCCACGCCGCACCGATGCGTTCGTTCCACTCACTGTCGGCGGCGTACACACTGAGCAGCCCGGCCTTGTTGAGGTTGATCACGTAGGTGAAGCTTTTTTCCAGCGGCACATTGGAAGCCACGATGATCACGCGGCTTTCATCCTCATCCGGACGCATGCGGACCTTGGCGACGATGTTGCCGGTCTGGGTTTTGTCCTTGAATTGATACTCCAGCTTGATCAGCGGCTTCTGGCTGTCATAGGCGTGAATCTGGCCGATCACCACCTTGCCGGTGGACGGTACCTGGTTGACGGTCAGCGTGGCGCGCAGGAAGTTGTCGGCGTCAGGGTAGGTCCAGTTACGCAGGCGGCCGTCGGCGTAGGTTTCACGCAGTTCGCTGCGGGGGTAGACGGCGTTTTCGGTACGGGTGCCGGTGACGGGTGTCCAGAATTGCACATTGCTCCCTTCTGCCTGGAAATATTGGTCATTGAAGCCGCTCATCAGCTTCGGGGTGTCGATGGTCGCGGGGGGCGAGCCGACCGGAATACTCAGGTTCCAGGTGGAAAGATCAATCATGGGCGTAGGCCTTTTTACAGAGGGGTGTAGGCTATGGCCCTTGGGCCAGACAGGTTCTTTATAGGCGGTCGTCACTCGCTTGTTAATTATTGCTCGGCAATTTATTGGCGCCAAAGGAATGCCAAAAAGCCATGTTGCCCATGAACCGTGGGCTGCAGGCACTGACCGTTAGTCGGCTTCCCAGGCTTTGGCGCAATGATGGCATCGCGGTGACTTCTGATTTTTGGGAACCGAGGCTAGAGTGATGCCTCAGAGTTTGTCCGGGTTTTCTGTCAGAAGTGACTGGGACAGCTCCTTTAGGAAGAGACGTAGCATGGAATGCGCACCACTCCCCGGCGATGGCAGTTCGGTTCTTCTGGTGGTCGATGACTACCCGGAAAACCTGATCAGCATGCGCGCACTTTTGCAGCGTGATGATTGGCATGTGGTGACCGCTGCTTCAGGTCTTGAAGCCCTGGAATTGCTGCTGCAGCTCGAAGTTGATCTGGTATTGCTGGATGTGATGATGCCCGGCATGGACGGCTTTGAAGTCGCCCGCCTGATGCGCGGCAACCAGCGCACCCGGATGACGCCAATCATCTTCCTCAGTGCCAATGCCCAATCGCCCGCCGCCGTGCTCGAGGGCTATGCCAGCGGCGCGATCGACTACCTGTTCAAACCGTTCGACCCGCATATCCTCAAGCCCAAGGTCCAGGCGTTGCTGGAGCACCAGCGTAATCGCCGGGCGCTGCAGCGCCTGAGTCATGACCTGGAATCGGCGCGTGCCTTTAATGCCTCGGTGTTGGACAACGCCGCCGAAGGCATCCTGGTGGTGGGGGAGGGGGGAGTGATCGAGTACGCCAACCCGGCGATTTCGCGCCTGCTCAATGCCACGATCCAGGAACTGCAAGGCCAGGAGTTCCTCGGCTTCCTGCAAAAACCCCATGTACCTGCCTGGCTGGATTCGCAGATGTATGCCGGTTACCGCCAGGGCGAAACCTGGCGCTTGCATGATGCGATCCTGCGCACAGGCCGCGGCCAACAGGTGCCGGTGGCGTTGTCGTGCGCGCCGTTGCCCTCTGAGCAGAAGGCCATGGTGGTGACGGTGCTGGATATGTCCGAAATACGTCACCTGCACCAGCAACTGGAGTTTCAGGCCGTCACAGACCCGCTGACCGGTTTGCTGAATCGGCGCGGCTTCTATCAAGCAGTAGAGAGTGCGTTGTTGCGCGGCGAACGCGTCGAGCGGTCGCTGGTGTTGCTGTACCTGGACCTGGATGGGTTCAAACGGGTCAACGATTCACTGGGGCATGACGCTGGCGATCGGGTGCTGCGCTGGGTGTCGGAACAATTGCAGGGCAGCGTGCGCGCCAGCGACATTCTCGGACGCATGGGCGGCGACGAATTCACGGCATTGCTGGAGCTGGAGTTCCCGGAACAGGCCGCGAAAATTTCGGAAAAACTGATTGAGCGTGTGTCTGTTTGCCAGCAGGTCGACGGGTTGGATGTGATGCTCGGGGTCAGCATCGGCATTGCCACTTTCCCGGATTGCGGTTCTGACTTGAACGGTCTGCTGCGTGCGGCAGACATCGCCATGTACGAAGCCAAGCGTGCGGGGCGTCAGCAGTACCGCTATTACGATCAGGAAATGAACGGGCGTGCTCGTTCGCGGCTGATGCTTGAAGACAGCGTGCGCACGGCGATTCAGAACAAGGACTTCACCCTGGTGTACCAACCCCAGGTGTCCCTGGAGGACGGTCGCTTGCGCGGCGTCGAGGCGCTATTGCGCTGGCAGCACCCCAGCGTCGGTGATGTGCCGCCGGGGCTGTTTTTACCGCTGCTGGAGGAGGCCCGGCTGATCAGCCAGTTGAGTGCCTGGATTTACCTGCAGGTCGCTGCGCAGCGCCAGATGTGGCAGGTGGCTTTGGATGACGAACTGGTGCTGAGCGTGAGCCTGAGCAGCAGCCAGTTCAATATGCCGCAGCTGTCCAGCCAACTGCAGCAGGTGCTGGAGCGGCATGGGTTGCAGGGGCGGCAGTTGGAGGTGGAAATCAGCGAAGACAGCCTGATGAGCAATCTTGAGGAGTCTGCCAAGCAGCTCAAGTTGTTGCGTCAGGTCGGGGTGCGTATCGCCCTGGATGACTTTGGCTGCGGCCACTGTTCCCTGGCTCACCTGCGCGACCTGGAGTTCGACACCCTCAAGCTTGATCCGCAACTGGTCGCGCGCCTGCCGGGTTCGGCGCGGGATGCCGCACTGGCCCGCAGCATTATCCAATTGTGCGAGCACTTCGAGGTGCTGGTGATCGCCGAGGGCGTAGAGACGCAGGAGCAATCCGAGTGGCTCAAGGCCAATGGTTGCCGATTTATCCAGGGGCCATGGGCGGCGCAGCCGTTGATGGCCGAGGAAGTGCTCGTCTGGGCGCGCGCTCGCGTGCGTTGAATTCGCTACACTGGCGCCCATCCGAACCCTGTTGCAGACCCCCAATGACCGCCCTGAAATACCTCCAGGCCTACCCCGCAGCCCTCCAGGAGCAAGTGCGCCAACTGATCGCCAAGGACCAGTTGGGTGCCTACCTGGAGCAGCGTTACCCCGAGCGCCACGCCGTGCAGAGTGACAAGGCGTTGTATGCCTACGCGCTGGCCCTGAAGCAGGAGCACCTGCGCAACGCGCCGGCCATCGACAAAGTGCTGTTCGACAACCGCCTGGACCTGACCCATCGCGCCCTCGGCTTGCACACCACGATTTCCCGGGTGCAGGGCGGCAACCTGAAGTCCAAGAAAGAGATCCGCATCGCCGCGCTGTTCAAGGAGGCCGCGCCGCAGTTCCTGCGCATGATCGTGGTGCACGAGCTGGCGCACTTCAAGGAGTCGGACCACAACAAGGCGTTCTATAAACTCTGTGAGTACATGATGCCGGGCTACCATCAGGTGGAATTCGACCTGCGGGTGTACCTCACCTATCGCGACTTGCAGGGCAAGCCCTAACCGTACAAGGCGACCGACCATGGATGTGAGCAAGACCAAGAGCAGCTTTTACCGCCGGCTCTATGTGGCGTACCTGATCGACAGCGGGCAAGCCAGCAGCGTACCGGCGCTGACCGAGTTGACGGGCATGCCCCGGCGCACGGCGCAGGACACGATTGCGGCGCTGGCCGACCTGGATATCGTGTGTGAGTTCGAACAACAAGATGGCGGCCGCAACCATGCCGGGCATTATCGGATTCGGGATTGGGGCGCGATTGATCGGCGGTGGATCGAGGTGAATCTCGGGTCCATCAAACAGGTATTGGGTTATCCCTGAGGTTCTGCGGGGATTTGGCTGACGCCATCGGGGGCAAGTCGAATCGTCGCACCGCCCCTCCCACAGTTTGAACTGTGACTACATTCAAATGTGGGAGGGGGCTTGCCCCCGATGGCGGCCTCAAACGCGCCGCATACCAATATGTGGAATATCGTCTTCCAGGTATTCCTCGCCCGCCACCAGAAAACCATACCGACCGTAATACCCTTGCAAATGGGCCTGGGCTGACAGGAATATCGGCGTTTCTGGCCAGATATCGTCAATCTGCCTGAGGGTTTCCTGCATCATCAGGTGCCCCAGCCCGGTGCCGCGCGCCATGGGGGCCACGATTACCCGCCCGATCACCACGTCGCCGCCCTGGGACTCCGGGTCCAACAGGCGCAGGTAAGCCACCAACTGGTCGTCCTGCCAGGCCATCAGGTGGTGGGTATCGCCTTCCAGGTCCTGCCCGTCGATGTCCTGGTAGATGCACTTCTGCTCGACGACAAAGACTTCGCTGCGTAGGCGCAGGATGGCGTAGAGCTGCTCCTTGCCCAGGTCATTGTGATGTTTGCAGACCCATTCGACTGTCATGGTGCGTTCTCTTTATCAATGTCTGTTCTGGATAGTAAGCGCGCCACGCCTTTGTGTCGAAATCAGCTATTTTTGTGAGTGACGTCAATTCGCCATCATTGTGTGCATCTGCCGTCGGCTTCTTGTGTAATCTGAACTACTGTTAGAGCCTCAGGCCTCGCCTGAGTAAGGGCTACCGCCTGCCTGCCAAGGACTTTAAGCATGCCGCGATTCTCTCGTGCCGTTGCTTTGATTGGAGTTTTATTGCTGGCCCAGCCAGTGTTCGCAGAGCGTCTGCGCCTGGTAGCGGATGCCTGGCCACCCTTTACCGATGCCACCTTGATCAATGGCGGGCTGGCCACCGACATTGTCACCACGGCCTTGGCCCGCGCCGGGTACGCCAGTGATTTCGAACAGGTGCCCTGGGCTCGCGCACTGATGGGGGTGGGCGATGGGCGCTATGACGTACTGATCAACGCCTGGTACGACGATGCTCGCACGCAGTTGGGGCAGTTTTCCGCGGAATACCTGGTGAACCGTGTGCGTTTTATCAAGCGCCGTGATGACCCGATCGAGTTCCAGAACCTTGAGCAATTGCACGATGAGCCTATCGCCGTGGTGCGCGGGTACGTGTATTCGCCGGCGTTCGACCAGGATGCGCAATTGCAGAAAGTCCCTGTGCATAACTTTGCCATGGCCGTGCGCATGCTTGCGGCGCAGCGCGTGCGGTTGACGGTGGAGGATGAATATGTGGCGCGCTATTACCTGTCACGCGAATCGGCGCGGGTGCGCAATGCGGTGGAGTTTTTGCCCAAGCCCTTGAGCGAAAATAGCCTGCATATCCTGGTCAGCCTGAAGAACCCTGAGCATGCGCAGATCGTCGCCAGCTTTGACCGCGAGATTGCCAGGATGAAGGCTGATGGCAGTTATGCGCGGTTGATGAAGGCCCATGGCATGTAGTGCCTGTGCGGGCCTCATCGGGAGCAAGCCCCCGATAGCGACCTAAGCCGCGCTGGTGTCCTTGATCAAATGCGCCGCCAAGGTGCGCAACGGCCCCAACTGCCGGCAAATCAACGCCAACTGCGTTTGCACCAACCGTTGCCCTTCATCGATCTCGTCCGGCATCTGCTCCAGGTCGGTTGCCAGCGCTTCCTCGGCATCACTCTGAATCGCAATCGGCTGTTTGTTGGCCAAGCCCTCGGCGATCTCATCGATGCTTGCCGCCAGTGTCTTGCCGGCGCCGTCGATCAAATGCTCACGCACCTCGGCCGGCAGTTGGGTTTCCCGATGCGCGCCGAGCCCTGACAAGTAGCTGAGCAGGGTGTGGGACAGCACCAGGAAGCGGAAGCCCACATCGGCTTCCTTACGGAAGTGCCCCGGTTCCATCAGCATATTGGCCAAGGTGGTGGACAGGGCCGCGTCGGCGTTATGCGCATTGCGTCGAGCCAGGCGGTAGGCCAGGTCATCGCGCTTGCCGACAGCATACTGCTGCATGATTTGGCGCAGGTAGATGCTGTTGCAGGTCAGGGTGTTGGCCAGCACTTTGTTCAGGCGGCGGCCTTGCCAGTCCGGCAGGAACAGGAACACCGCCAGGCCGGCAATCACGCTGCCCAGCAACGTATCGAACAGGCGTGGCAGGAACAACCCGTAGCCATCGCCCACTTGGTTAAAGCAGAACAGCACCATCAAGGTGATCGCCGCCGTGGCCAGGGTGTAGCGGGTGGTGCGGTTGATAAAGAACACCAGGCCTGCGGCGATGGCGAACATCGATTGCACCAGCGGGCTGGGGAACAGGTCGAACAGTGCCCAGGCTACGGTGAGGCCGATGGCCGTGCCGATGATCCGCTGACCGAGCTTGCGCCGCGTGGCGCCATAGTTGGGCTGGCAGACGAACAGGGTGGTGAGGATGATCCAGTAGCCTTGGGACGCGTGGATCGCGTGCAGGACGCCATAGCCGACGGTCAGCGCCAGGGCCAGGCGCAAGGCGTGACGGAACAGCAGCGACGTCGGTGTGAGTTGGGTGCGCAGGCGCGTCCACATCTCCTTGAGGTTGCGCGGGGCGCGGTCCAGCAGGTTGCTGTCGGTAGCGTCGGCCAGGGCGTCGGGATTGCTGGCGTCGCCCAGCAGGCGATCCAGGGTCGAGAGGTTGGCCGCCAGGGCACGCAACGAGCGCAGCAGGCCGCGCCAGGCCGGGTTGCTCTGGATGCGCAGGTGTTCCAGGGAGGCATTCAGGTCGCCCAGGGCTTCGGCGAAGTGGGCGTCATAAATGAACGGCTGGCGCAGTTGGATCGACTCGGCCAGGGCCTGGCAGGCCTTGCCTTGCTGGCGCAGCAGGCGCTGGCAGCGGAACAGCACATCGCTGTGGAAGAAGGCCTCGGCCAGGGCGTTGTAGGGGTAGTGGGACGAACTGGCGCGTTCATGGATGTCCTGGGCCAGGAAGTACAGCTTGAGGTAGCGGCTGACCTTCGAACCCGGTCGGCCATTGCCGACGCGGTGCAGGATGATTTCCTTGGCCGCATTGAGCGCCGCCACCACTCGGCCATTTTGCTGGGCCAGTTCCAGGCGCCGCGCCTCCACATCCAGTTGGCGGATCGGCTCGAACAGCGACGATTTAAGCTTGAGATAATGCCCCAACTCTCGAAACAGGCGCGCCAGGCTCTGCTGTACCGGCTGGTTGGAAAACAGCACCTGCCACAGCACCGACAACACGCCGTACCAGGCGGCACCGGCCACCAGCAGCAAGGGTTCATGCCAGAAATCGCTGACGGCGCCGCCGCGCTGGTCCACGCCGATCATGGTGTAGACCGATAGGATCAAGGTGGCCGAGGCAATCGCGCCATAGCGTTCGCCCAGGGCCCCGAGCATGGTCAGGCCGAAACTGGCCAGGGCCAGGGCGACTGCGAAAATCCAGGGGTAGGGGAACAGCAACTCCACGGACAGCGCGGCGATGCTGAAACACACCAGCGTCACCGCCAGGGCATTGAGGCGGCCCTGCCAACTGTCGTCGGTCTCGGCCAGGGCACTGGCGATGATCCCCAGGAACAGTGGGATCAGCAGTGTCATTTCATCCTGGTACCAGCACAGCGCCATGCTGCCGGTAAGGGCGATGAAGACCCGCACGCTATAACTGAATTTATCCAGCGCCCACAGGCGCCGCATGGACTGCTTGAACGAGGTCGATGACATGAAGTCTGGAGTCTTCCGGGACGTTGCCGCTAAATTGAGCTATCAAGGACGCCACGGCAAGCGTGGCGATCACATCTGACAGCAAATTATTCCCAGGCACACCACAAATCAAAATGTGGGAGGGGTACATCCTTCAGACGTACTGCGCTGCGGCGTAACCCGACGCCCACGCCCACTGAAAGTTAAACCCGCCCAGGTGCCCGGTCACATCCAGCACTTCCCCAATAAAGTACAAGCCCGGGCTTTTCAGTGATTCCATGGTCTTGGACGACACTTCCCGCGTATCCACGCCGCCCAGCGTCACTTCGGCGGTGCGATAACCTTCGGTGCCTGCCGGCACCAATTGCCAGTTCCCCAGCTTGCTGGCGATATCCGCCACTTCGGCGTGGGTGTACTGCTTCATCGGCTTGGACACGAACCAGGTTTCCGACAGCAAGTTGGCCATTTTCTTGGTGAAGATTTCACCCAGCAAGGTTTTCAGCTCGCTGTTGGGCCGCTCGACCTGTTGCTGTTGCAGCCAGCTGTGGGCGTCGTGGTCGGGCAGCAGGTTGATCTCGACTGTGTCGCCGGGCTCCCAGTACGAAGAAATCTGCAAGATCGCCGGGCCGCTCAGGCCGCGGTGGGTAAACAGAATGTTCTCGCGAAAGCTCTGGCCGTTGCAGCTGACCAGGCAATCCACCGAGGTGCCGGACAGCTCGCCGCACAAGTCCTTGAGCTGGTCGGTGATGGTGAACGGCACCAGCCCGGCGCGGGTCGGCAGCAGTTCGTGGCCGAACTGCCTGGCCACTTGATAGCCAAATCCGGTAGCGCCCAGGGTTGGAATCGACAGGCCGCCGGTGGCGATCACCAGGGATTCGCAGCGCAGTTCACCCAAGGTGGTCTGCAACTGGTAGCCGTTATCGAGCTTGGCGATTTCCTGGATAGACGTATCCAGGTGCAGGCTCACGCCGGTCTGGATGCATTCGTCGAGCAACATGCCGAGGATGTCGCTGGACTTGTTATCGCAAAACAGTTGGCCGAGTTTCTTCTCGTGGTACGGCACGCCGTGCTTGGCCACCAGGCCGATGAAATCCCACTGGGTATAACGGGCCAGGGCGGACTTGCAGAAGTGCGCGTTGTGCGAAAGGAAGTTGGCCGGCTCGGTGTACAGGTTAGTGAAATTGCAGCGGCCACCGCCGGACATCAGGATCTTCTTGCCGGCCTTGTTGGCATGGTCGATCAACATCACCTTGCGCCCACGCCCCGCAGCGGTCAGGGCGCACATCAAGCCTGCGGCGCCGGCGCCAATGATCACAACTTCGGTCGAGCGCACAGCAATGTCCTCATCTATGAATCAGTACGATCCCTGTAGGAGCGAGCTTGCTCGCGAAAACCCCATAGACGACACGGGCTACCTGATAGCGCTGCGTGATCGTTGACGTTTTTCGCGAGCAAGCTCGCTCCTACAAGGGGGGTGGGTTTTTTACAGGATGCGAACGCGCAACGAACGGCCCTTGATCTTGCCGTCATTCAAACGCTGCAACGCCTGCTTGGCGACGCCACGCTCCACGGCCACGAAGGCCTGGAAGTCAAAGATCGCGATCTTGCCCACCTGGGCGCCTGGGATGCCGGCTTCCCCGGTCAATGCGCCAAGGATATCGCCCGGGCGCACTTTGTCTTTACGGCCGGCGGCGATGCACAGGGTGCTCATCTGCGGCAGCAGCGGGCCACCGCTTTGCGGCTTGAGGTTGTCCAGTTGGTCCCAGTTCAACGGCGACTTTTGCAGTTGCTCGATGGCCTGGGCGCGGTGCGCTTCGGAAGGCGCCACCAGGCTGATGGCGATGCCGGTCTCACCGGCACGACCGGTACGGCCGACGCGGTGGATGTGGATTTCCGAGTCGCGGGCCAGTTCGACGTTGATCACCATGTCCAGCGAGTCGATGTCCAGGCCACGGGCGGCGACGTCGGTCGCCACCAGCACCGAGGTGCTGCGGTTGGCGAACATCGCCAGTACCTGGTCGCGGTCGCGCTGTTCCAGGTCGCCATGCAGGCCGACGGCGGAAATACCCTTGGACGTCAGGTGGTCGACGGTTTCCTGCACTTGCTGCTTGGTGAAGCAGAACGCCACGCACGATGCCGGGCGGAAGTGCGCGAGGACTTTCGTCACCGCGTCCATGCGCTCTTCCGGCGAGATTTCGAAGAAACGCTGCTCGATCTGGTCGTCGGAGTGGAAGGCTTCGGCTTTGACTTGCTGCGGCGCGCGCATGAACTTGGAGGCCAACTGCTTGATGCTCACCGGGTAGGTGGCCGAGAACAGCAGGGTCTGGCGGCGTGCCGGGGTCTTGCTGATGATGTCTTCGATGGCGTCGTAGAAGCCCATGTCGAGCATGCGGTCGGCTTCGTCGAGGATCAGCGTGTTCAAGCCATCGAGCACCAGCGAACCCTTGCGCAGGTGCTGCTGGATACGGCCCGGGGTGCCGACGATCACGTGGGCGCCATGTTCCAGGGAGGCGATCTGCGGGCCGAGGGACACGCCACCGCACAGGGTCAGTACCTTGATGTTGTCCTCGGCACGGGCCAGGCGACGGATTTCCTTGGCGACCTGGTCGGCCAGCTCACGGGTCGGGCACATCACCAGGGCCTGGCAGCCGAAGTAGCGCGGGTTGATCGGGTTCAGCAGGCCGATGCCGAAGGCGGCGGTCTTGCCACTGCCGGTCTTGGCCTGCGCGATCAGGTCCAGCCCCTTGAGGATCACCGGCAAGCTTTGCGCCTGGATCTGCGTCATCTCGGCATAACCCAGCGAGTCGAGGTTAGCCAGCATGGCGGCGGAGAGCGGCAAAGTATTAAAAGCGGTGGCGATGGTGGTCACGGGACTGGCTCTGCAAAACAAAATGTCGCGCAGTGTACCAGCCCTATGGGATTTTCCCTGCAAGTTCTCGACGAGACGCCTGCTAGTGCTCGATGTGGTGTTCGCGGCTGACCACACGTTTGCCGTCTTTTGGCGACAATTGCAGGAAGATCGCCGCCGCCAGCATCGCCATGATGCCCACCGTGAGGAAGGTCAGTTGGAACGCGCCGAGTACCGTGCTGACGCCGTCGTTGCCCGATTCGGCGGTGAAGCCCCCGAGCAACGCACCGGCGCAGGCCACCCCCAGGCTCAGGGACAATTGCGCCACCACCGACAGCAAACTGTTGCCGCTGCTGGCCTGGGCGTCGTCGAGGTCGATCAGGGTCACGGTGTTCATGGCGGTAAATTGCAGGGAGTTGATCGCCCCCAGCACCGCCAGCATGCCCAGCAACAGCGGGTAGGGTGTTTGCTCGCTGACCAGGCCCATGCTCGCCAGCATGATGCCCAGGGCCAGGGTGTTGCCGGTCAACACCACGCGATAACCCAGGCGCTCGATCAGCGGGCGCGCCACCGACTTGGCGAACATCGCCGCGGCCGCCAGGGGCAGCATGCTCATCCCGGCCTGGGACGGCGAATACCCCAGGGCCACTTGCAGCAGCAACGGCACCAGGAACGGCAAGGCACCGCTGCCCAGGCGCGCGAACAGGTTACCGAGGATGCCCACCGCAAAGGTGCGGGTCTTGAACAGCGCCGGCGAGAACAGCGGGTTATCGATATGCCCGGCGCGCAGCCAATACGCCGCCAGGCACGCCAACCCGCCGAACAGCAGCAACATCACCCGCAGGTGCGGCAGGTGCAGTTCGCCCAAGCCTTCCATGGCAATGGTGATCAGCACCATCGCTGCGCCGAACAGCAGGAAGCCGATGCCATCGAAGCGCGTACGTTCGCTGCCGCGCAGGTCGGGGATGAGTTTCCACACGGCATAGCAACCGATCATGCCCACCGGCAGGTTGATCAGGAAGATCCAGTGCCACGTCAGGTATTGCACCATCCAACCGCCCATGGTCGGGCCGAGCAAGGGCCCGAGCAGGCCGGGGATGGTAATGAAACCCATGATCCGCACCAATTCGGAGCGGGGGTAAGCACGTAGAACCACGAGCCGGCCAACCGGCAGCATCAACGCACCGCCGAGGCCCTGGATGACCCGTGCGCCCACCAGCATGGTCAGGCTGCTGGACAGGGCACACAGCAAGGAGCCGATGCTGAACAGCATGATCGCGCCGAAGAAGATTTTCTTGGTGCCGAAGCGGTCGGCGATCCAGCCCGAGGCCGGGATCAGCAAGGCGACGGTGAGCATGTAGGCGATCACCACCCCTTGCATGCGCAGCGGGTTTTCCGCCAGGTCCCGGGCCATGGCCGGCAGTGCCGTGTTGAGAATCGTCCCATCCAGCGATTGCATGAAGAAGGCAATCGCTACTACCCAGGGGAGCCAGCGGGCAGTCTTGGCATCGAGAGGGGCACGATCTGGCATGGGGTACCTTTTTGTTAGCCGGCTATGTGTTGGCGATTATGCGCCATTCGTCGCTCCTTTTCCCACTGGCGGTTCGTCTAAATCCGACAGCTTTGCGTGCTCTCCCACCAAGAAATCCAACAGCGCGCGGTGCACCGCGAGGGCTGACTCACGGGACTCCAGGTCGAGTAAATGCCCGGTATGTTCCGCCACGGCAAAGCTGCTGTGGCCGACGTAGTGCTTGAACAACTGGGCATCGGCGGCCGGGGTGTATTCGTCCAGCGTGCCGTTGAGAAAGTGCACCGGGGTTTCGATCTGTTTGAGCTGGGGCAGGTAGTTGCCATCGCCCAGCGCCAACACCTGGTGGATATGGAAACGCGCCTGGCGGTACTCGGTGGTGGCCATGTTCGACAGGTGCCGATGGTTGTTGCGCTTGAGCCGGGGCGACAGGTATTTGCCGACGGTCTCGTTGAGCAAGTGGCCGACGGCGGATTTGTCATCGGCCTCGATCAGCACGCGTACCCGCTCCACATAGTCGAGCATGGCCTGGTTCAGGTTGGGCGCCAGGGCCATGACTACCGAACTTTCGATCGACGGCGGGTTATGCGCCAGGGTCAGCAGCGTGGAGATACCGCCCCACGAGGCCGACACCAGGTGGTTGACCTGGAAGCGCTCGACCAGCGCGCGCAGGATTTGGACTTCGTCGTCCTTGGTCACCAGGTCCAGGTCGGTGTTGTACTCGCGCGAATAGCCGGAGAACGGCAGGTCGAACAACAGCACATTGAAATGCTCGGCCAGGCATTTGCTGGTGCGGGCGAATGAGCGTGTGGTGGACAGTGCGCCATTGACCATCAAGATGGTCTTCTTTTCCGAATCGTTTCCTAGCTGCTCAACATGAACGTTGTAGTGCTTGAACAGCTTTTCAATGACAAAACTTCCATGGTTCATGTCAACGCTCCAGCTTGCCCTTCCCGGGCAAGGTCATGCTCTCGTGGATGAGGTGGCGGGGGGCCACTAACTCTTATAACGAGGTTTTTCGCAGGCGACAACAGGCTGCCCATGCAGACTGGGAGGAAGAGAATTTACGGTAGGAAGGGCTGAAACCGGGATGTCTGAAATCAGCACAGGACAAGGTGGGAGGGAGCTTGCTCCCGATGGCGGTGTATCAGCAAAGTACTCATTGACTGACACACCGCCATCGGGGGCAAGCCCCCTCCCACAGGGGTTGTATTTACAGGGTCAGGGTCAGGCGTTTAACCAGGGCGCCCGGCAACAGGTTGGACGCGGTGTTGCGTTGGCTGTAGGTACTGGCCGACAGCAGCAGTTCGCGCTCGGCGGTCAGGGCCTCCAACTGCGACCCGAGCAAGCTGTAGACGCTGTCATCAAAGCGCATGGTGCTGACCGGCGCCTTGATCTCACCGTCTTCCACCCAGAACGTGGCGAAGCGCGTCATGCCGGTCAGGCGGGCGGCCGGCAGGTCGGAGTAGTTCAGGTACCACAGGTTGCTGATATACAGCCCGGTGCCCAGTTGCTTGAGGATATCGGCCTGGGCCAAGGTGCCCGCCGCCATCTGCAAGGCACTGGGGGATTCGTCGCGGCTGGCGCCGTTGGCGCTGAGGCCGTATTCAGCGGCGCTGCGCGAGTTCACCAGTTGGCCATCGGCTTTGCCGGCGTTGATCAGCGTGACATCGCTGCGCGGGTAGCCCTCGGTGGAAAACGCCTGGCTCAGGGAGCCGCTGATCTGCTCATCCACCGTCACCAGCGGGCTCAGCGATTGTTCGCCGGCATACAACCGTTGCAACGAGCTGCCTTTGCTGGCGATGGCCTGGGCGGAAAAACCACCCCAGGTGATGATGCTGATGATTTCTTCCAGCGCCGCGGGGGCCAGGTAGGCGCGGTATTGCCCAGGCGCCAGTGTGTGCAGCGGGCGGTCGAGGAACTCCAGCTGTTGGCGGGCCAGTTGGAAGCGCCGGGCGAACTCGTCGCTGTTCCAGGTGTGCCCGGCATAACTGGCTTTCACCGCTTCGCCATTGGCGTGGAACAGGCTGAAATCGAAGTTGAAGCTATTGGCCTGGTGCCAGCCAAATGCGCCGTTGGAACTGGCAAAGCCACGGCTGATCGGGCCTGCGGCATAAAAGCCGACCAGGTCGACGCCGTGCGCCGCCTGGCTGATTTCCTCCAGCACTCGCGCCAGGTCGGGCAGGGGGCGCGCCTGTTCGTTGTGGCTTTGCCAGGCGTTGTGGTTGAGCAGCAAGTACGGGTCGTGCGGCAGCAGTGGCAAGGTTTCACGCAACTGTTGCAGGCCGTCGGCGAGGCGCTGGCGGTCCAGCTCCGGTTCGCCGGCCAGGGTGATGCCCAGGTCGGCATGGCGGCCGTCATTGATCAGCTTGAGGGTGAGGCTGGCCTGCCGCACCTGCCCGGCCTGACGCACCTTGGCGTGGTTGAAACGCACGAACTCGGACGATTCGGCGGCATAGCCCAGGTGAAATTGTTCCTTGTCGGTGAGGGCCTGCTTGAGCCACTGCACCAATGCCTTGAAGTTGTTCATCAGGCATCTCCCCCGAATACATCAACGTTGCTGAATACACAGGCGGGCGAGGCATGGCCGACGCGGATCACCTGGTTGGGTTCGCCTTTGCCGCAGTTGGGCGTGCCCAGGACCTTGAAGGTGCTGGCGTCGCCCACTGCGCTGAGGTTGCGCCAGAACTGCGCGGAGATAGCCCGGTAGTTGGGGTTTTTCACCACGCCCTTGAGCTCACCGTTTTCAATCAACTGGCCCCACTCGCAGCCGAACTGGAATTTATTGCGCGCATCGTCGATCGACCACGAACGGTTGGTCGACATCAGGATGCCGTGTTCGATGCCGCCAATCAGTTGCGCCAGGCTCTTATCCCCGGCTTCGATATTCAGGTTGGCCATGCGGTCGATCGGCGGGCGGTTCCAACTGCTGGCACGGCTGTTGGCCACACCGTTCATGCCCGAACGGAATTGCGACAGCGCGCCGCCCAACGGCTTGAGCAGCAGCCCTTCGCGGATCAGGAACTGCTTGCTGGCGGCGCTGCCGTCGTCGTCATGGCTATAACTGGCAAGTTGTTCGGGAATGTCCGGGTCGAACGTCACGTTCAACAGCTTGGAGCCGTATTGCAGGTGGCCGAAGTCGCTGGCCTTGACGAAGCTGGTGCCGGCGTAATTGCGCTCATCACCCAGGATGCGGTCGAGCTCCAGTGGATGGCCGATGGATTCGTGGATTTGCAGGATCATCTGGTCGGGCATCAGCAGCAGGTCGCGCGGGCCTTGGGGCGTATTCGGCGCCAGCAGCAGTTGCAGGGCTTCGTCGGCGATGCGGGGTGCGGCGCCGACCAGGCCAAAACGCTCGATCACGTCAAAGCTGCCTTGCTGGCCGAAGTTGCTGCCGCCGAGGGTACGGGTCTGGCTGTCGTTGCCGTCGTAGGCCGTGACGTTGACGCCGGGGAATACGAACCGTTGGGCCTGGCGCAGTTCGGCCCCGGCATTATTGAGGTAGATCTGCTCGACGTGGCTCAGGCCGAGGCTGACTTCCCAGTTGACCAGGCGTTCGTCGCGGGGCACGGCGGCGGATTCATCACCCAGCAGTTGGTAGCAGTCGCTCAAGGAAGGGAAGGCTTGCGCAAGGTTCGGTGACAGGTAGTCGGCCACGTCGCTGGAGACCTGTTGATCGCGCAGGTCGAGCAGGGCGTGAGGCTTGATCAGGCGCGCTTGCTGTTCGGCACGTTCAAGGGCCGCTTGCAGGCCGGCCAGGGAAATATCGTGGGTCGCGGCATAGGCTTCGACGCCGTTGACACGCACGGTGAGCATGGCGCCTGCGTCGTGGTTCAGGTGCGGCGGTTCGGCGACGTTCTTGCGCACCGACAGGTAGTGGCCTGACTCACGTACGTAGCGCAGGGAGAAGAAGTCGGCGGTGGTGCGCAGGGCACTGAAATGTTTTTTGAGTGTGGCGTGGTGTTCGAACATGGGGCCTTCCTTGTGGGCGGCTCAGCGCGGGCAGGCAAACAGAGTAGGCCTGGGCTGGGGGCTGATCAAGGAAAGGTGATTCTTTGTGGCAAGTGCCCCTGTGGCAAGCCCTAATGCCGTTCAGTTAAGGCTTTTTTGTAGGAGCGAGCTTGCTCGCGAAGAACTCACAGGCGCCGCGTTCACTCAGGAAACACGCGTTATCGTTGACGTTTTTCGCGAGCAAGCTCGCTCCTACAGAAGGCGATGTACGCTTAACTGAACGGCATTAGGGCAAGCCCGCTCGCCACAGGGAATGGGTTACTGCGCAGTCGGCCCCACTTCACGCAGCGGCTTGCCACGCACCGGTGCGGTGCCTGCCACGTAGTAGTCGGCGGTGCTGCGCGGCAGCGGCTTGCGACCACGGATCTTGTCGGCGATTTTCTCGGCGATCATGATCGTCGGCGCGTTCAGGTTGCCGGTGGTGATGATCGGCATGATCGACGCATCGACCACACGCAGGCCTTGCATGCCATGCACGCGGCCTTCGCCATCGACCACGGCCATCTCATCGGTGCCCATCTTGCACGAGCAGGACGGGTGGAACGCGGTTTCGGCGTGTTCTCGGATGAACTTGTCGAGTTGCTCATCGGTTTGCACCTCGATGCCCGGGCTGATTTCGCGGCCGCGGTACGGGTCCAGCGCCGGCTGTTGCATGATTTCGCGGGTCAGGCGGATGCCGTCGCGAAACTCCTGCCAATCCTGCTCGGTGGCCATGTAGTTGAAGAGGATGCTCGGGTAGTCCCGTGGGTTCTTCGACTTCAGTTGCACGCGGCCACGGCTTGGCGAGCGCATGGACCCCATGTGCGCCTGGAAACCGTGCTCTTTCACACCGTTGCTGCCGTTGTAGTTAATCGCTACCGGCAGGAAGTGGTACTGGATGTTCGGCCAATCGAATTCTTCACGGGTACGGATAAAACCGCCGGCCTCGAACTGGTTGCTGGCGCCGATGCCGGTGCCGTTGAACAGCCACTCGGCACCGATGGCCGGCTGGTTGTACCAGAGCAGCGATGGGTACAGCGACACCGGTTGGGTGCAGGCGTATTGCAGGTACAGCTCAAGGTGGTCTTGCAGGTTTTCGCCGACACCGGGCAGGTCATGGACCACCGGAATGTCGAGGCTTTCCAGCAGTTTGGCCGGGCCGACACCGGAGCGTTGCAGCAGCTGCGGCGAGGCGATTGCGCCGCTGCACACCAGCACTTCCTTGCGGGCGCGGGCTTCGACGCGCTCTTCGGCGGCACCGATCAGGTAACGCACGCCAACGGCACGCTTGCCTTCGAACAACACTTTGTCGGTCAGGGCGTGGGTGACGATGGTCAGGGTCGAACGCTTTTTAGCCGTGTCCAGGTAACCGCGCGCGGTGCTGGCGCGTCGGCCGTTTGGCGTGACGGTACGGTCCATCGGGCCGAAGCCTTCCTGCTGGTAGCCGTTCAAGTCTTCGGTACGCGGGTAACCGGCCTGTACGCCGGCTTCGACCATGGCGTGGAACAGCGGGTTGTTGCCGGCTTTGGGCGTCGTCACGCTGACCGGGCCGTCGCCGCCGTGGTAGTCGTTGGGGCCGATGTCACGGGTTTCGGCTTTACGGAAATACGGCAGGCAGTCGAGGTAGGTCCAGTCTTCCAGACCGGGCAGTTTCGACCAGTTGTCGTAGTCCAGGGCGTTGCCACGGATGTAGCACATGCCGTTGATCAAGGAAGAGCCACCCAGGCCCTTGCCGCGCCCGCATTCCATACGGCGGCCGTTCATGTGCGGCTCTGGATCGGTTTCGTAGGCCCAGTTGTAGCGGCGGCCTTGCAGCGGGAATGCCAGGGCGGCGGGCATCTGGGTACGGAAGTCGAGACGGTAGTCAGGACCGCCGGCTTCCAGCAGCAGGACGGTGACGCCTTCGTCTTCGGTCAGACGGGTCGCCAGGGTGTTACCGGCGGAGCCGGCACCCACAATGATGTAATCGTATTCTTGGGACATAAATGCACCCTCTTTGATGTGTGGTCAGGTCGGGCCTCATCGGGGGCGAGCCCCCCTCCCACACTGACTGTGTTCGCAGTTTCAGATGTGTAAACACAGTCAAATGTGGGAGGGGGCTTGCCCCCGATGGCGGCCTGACAGGCAATACAAAACTCGGGTCTTAGAACACCGAGGCGTAGTCGCCCAGCTCAACCTGTACCGATTTGATGCGAGTGAAGTTGTTCAGCGAGCTGATCCCGTTCTCACGGCCCACACCCGACTGCTTGTAGCCACCGACCGGCATCTTCGCGTCGGACTCGCCCCAGGCGTTGATCCAGCAGATACCCGCTTCCAGCTGGTGAATCACGCGGTGGGCGCGGTTCAGGTCCTTGGTGACCAGGCCGGCGGCCAGGCCGAAGTCGGTGTCGTTGGCGCGGCGGATCACTTCTGCTTCGGTCTCGTAAGTGAGGATGCTCATCACCGGGCCGAAGATTTCTTCACGGACGATGGTCATCTCGTCGGTGCAGTCAGTGAATACGGTCGGGGCCACGTAGGCGCCTTTGGCGAAGGCACCATCGGTCAGGCGATCGCCGCCGCACAGTACGCGGGCGCCTTCTTCCTTACCTTTGGCGATGTAGCCCAGCACGCTTTCCATGTGGGCGAAGCTGACCAGCGGGCCGAAGTTGGTGTTGGCATCTTGCGGGTCGCCCACGCGGATGCGCGCAACACGCTCGGCAATCTTGGCTTCGAACGCGGCTTGCAGGTGCTTTGGCACAAACACGCGCGTGCCGTTGGTGCAGACCTGGCCGGAGCTGTAGAAGTTGGCCATCATCGCAATGTCGGCGGCGCGATCCAGGTCGGCGTCGTCGAAAATGATCAGCGGGGACTTGCCGCCCAGTTCCATGGTCACTTCCTTGAGCGAAGAGCTCGAAGCGCTGGCCATGACTTTTTTACCGGTGTCGGTGCCGCCGGTGAACGAGACTTTCTCGATGCGTGGGTGTTCGGTCAGCCAGGTGCCGACTTCACGGCCGCTGCCGGTCAAGACGTTGAATACACCGGCTGGAACGCCGGCCTCGGTGTAGATCTCGGCCAGTTTCAAGGTGGTCAGCGAGGTGACTTCGCTGGGCTTGAAGATCATCGCGTTACCGGCGGCCAGGGCTGGCGCGGATTTCCACAGGGCGATCTGGATCGGGTAGTTCCACGCGCCGATACCGGCGACCACGCCCAGCGGCTCGCGACGGGTGTAGACGAACGAGGTATCGCGCAGTGGGATCTGCTCGCCTTCGATGGCCGGCACCAGGCCTGCGTAGTACTCCAGCACGTCGGCACCGGTGACGATGTCGACGTACTGGGTTTCAGAGAAGGCTTTACCGGTGTCCAGGGTTTCCAGGGCGGCCAGTTCGTCGTTGCGCTCGCGCAGGATGTCGACGGCACGACGCAGGATGCGCGAACGCTCCATGGCGGTCATGGCGGCCCAGATTTTCTGGCCTTTTTCAGCGCTGACCACGGCACGTTCAACGTCGTCTTTCGTGGCGCGTTGCACTTGGGCGAGAACTTCACCGTTAGCCGGGTTGATGGCTTCGAAGGTGGCATCGCTGCCAGCGTCGCTGTAGCCGCCGTCAATGTAGAGTTTTTGCAGGTCGAAACGGGCCATAAAGTCCTCGCAAGTGCATAAGTGGTTGGCGTTACCCGCCGCAAAGTGGGCCATAAGGGTGTGGCAACACTGAGTGGCGGACGTTCAGGGGTTGAGCGGTTATGTGTGCTCTAACTCACCTGCTTGGCCAATTGGAAATCCATGTATTCGTAAGCGATCCGTTGCGCCTGCGCCGTGTCGAAAGCGTCTCCCGACAGGGCGCCGCGCAACCACAAACCGTCGATCAGTGCCGCCAGGCCTCGGGCTGCTTTGCGTGCGTGCGGCAGCGGCAGCACTCGGCGGAACTGGCAGCACAGGTTGGAATACAGACGTTGATCGTTGATCCGCTGCAACCTGTGCAAAGACGGGTGGTGCATGCTGGCGGCCCAGAAGGCCAGCCAGGTTTTCATTGCCGGTCCATTGACCTGGCTCGCATCGAAGTTCCCCCCGATGATCACCTGAATGTGTGCCCGTGGGCTGTCATCCTTCAGCGCCAGCCTGCGTTCATGGACGTTCTCGATCAGCACGTTCATCAGGTAGCGCATCGTCGCGGCGATCAGGCCGTTCTTGTCCTGAAAGTAGTGACTGATGATGCCGTTCGAAACACCGGCCAGACGGGCAATCAGCGCAATGCTGGCATCTCCCATCCCGACCTGATCGATGGCCGTCAGCGTGGCTTCGATCAACTGTTGGCGGCGTATGGGTTGCATACCGACCTTGGGCATGTAGCACCTCTCCTTAGGCCTGCCGACGCGCGATCAACGTTCGTCGACTTGAAGGCCAGTCTATTTTGTTTTGATTGAACGTTCAATCAACAAAGAATAAGCTCTGCGACAAATGGTCGCTGCCTACAGGTATTTCCTACCCGAGGCCAACGACATCTGACACCTGGAAAACCCTTGAAACACCCGCTGTACCGCTACGGCGGGGGCCATGGATTTTCGGGGTGTCTTTATAACACCCGTCCGTCGACTGCCGAAAAATCGATGGCGCGGGATAACCGCTGCCTTGTGTTTCTCTCTCGCACTGCCTGGAGCATCTGCGCCATGAGTTCTGCCTCTCTTATAAAGACCCCGCCAGAAAAGGTGCGGGTCAACGGTTGGGTGTTCTACACCTCCACCGCATTGATTCTGTTGTTGACCGCCATCCTGATCATCGCCCCGCAAGAGGCCGGGCGCATGCTCGGCATCGCACAGGCGTGGCTGTCGAAAAGCTTCGGCTGGTACTACATGGTGGTCATCGCTGCCTACCTGGTGTTCGTGGTCGGCCTGGCGTTTTCCTCCTACGGCAAGCTGAAACTAGGCAGCAAGGACGACACCCCGGACTTCAGCTACGGCGCCTGGGCCGGCATGTTATTTTCGTCGGGCATCGGCATTTCGTTGCTGTACTTCGGCGCCTCGGAACCGTTGGACCACTACTTCAACCCGCCTGAAGGCGCAGCGGCCAGCAACGGTGCGGCACGCCAGGCGTTGCAACTGACCTTCCTGCACTGGGGCCTGCATGGCTGGGCGATCTATGCATTGGTCGGCCTGGCCGTGGCGTACTTCGCGTATCGCCATAACCAGCCGCTGGCGCTGCGTTCGGCGCTGTACCCGCTGGTGGGCGAACGGTGGGTCAAGGGTGCGGCCGGGCATGCCGTGGACGGTTTCGGCATGTTCGTGACCCTGCTGGGCCTGGTGACCAACCTGGGCATCGGCTCGATGCAGGTGTCGTCCGGGCTGGAAAACCTGTTCGGCATGGCGCACAGCAACACGAACCTGTTGATCGTCATCGTCGTGATGAGCACCGTGGCGACTATCGCTGCCGTGTCGGGCGTGGAGAACGGCATTCGTCGCCTGTCCAACCTCAACATCGTGCTGTTCAGCGGCCTGCTGATCTTTGTGCTGTTGTTCGGCCCGACCCTGCACTTGCTCAACGGCCTGGTGCAGAACACCGGTGACTACCTCAACGGCATCATCCTGAAAACCTTCGACCTGTATGTGTACGAAGGCGACGCCGACAAGACCGAGCGCTGGATGGGCCTGTGGACCCTGTTCTACTGGGCCTGGTGGATTTCCTGGGCGCCTTTCGTGGGCATGTTCATCGCGCGTATTTCCCGGGGCCGCACGGTGCGTGAACTGGTCGCCGGCGTGCTGTTGATCCCGCTGGGCTTTACCTTGGCGTGGCTGTCGATCTTCGGCAACTCGGCACTGGACCTGGTGCTCAACCACGGTGCGGTAGAGTTGGGCAAGACGGCGCTGGAACAACCGTCCATGGCCATCTACCAACTGCTGGAGCATTACCCCGCGTCGAAAATCGTGATTGGCGTGTCGATCTTTGTAGGCTTTGTGCTGTTTTTGACCCCGGCGGACTCCGGCGCGGTGATGATGGCGAACCTTTCCTGCAAGGGGGGCAACGTGGATGAGGATGCGCCGCACTGGCTGCGGATCTTCTGGTCGGCGGTGATCACCCTGGTGACGATCGGCCTGCTGTTTGCGGGTAACTTCGAAGCCATGCAAACCATGGTGGTGCTGGCGGGGCTGCCGTTCTCGGTGGTGCTGATCTTCTTTATGTTCGGTTTGCACAAGGCGATGCGCCAGGACGTGGCGACGGAGCTGGAGCAGGCGCAGTTGGCCGAGCGTGGTCGTCGTGGTTTCAGCGAACGCCTGAGCGCGTTGGACCTGCAACCGAGCCAGGCCACCGTGCAACGCTTTATGGACAAGCATGTAACGCCGGCGTTGGAAGAAGCCGCGACGGTGTTGCGCGAGCAGGGGCTGGAAGTGCAGACCCTGTTGGGCAAATCCAAGCGCTGCATTGGCGTGCGCATCGAGAGGGAAGAGGGGAATCCGTTTGTCTACGAAGTCAGCCTGGATGGCTACTCGACGGCGTCGGACGACCTGCCCGAGGAAGAGCGCACCCGTTACTACCGTGCTGAGGTGTACCTGCATAACGGGCCTCAGGAGTACGACCTGATGGGCTTCGCCCAGGAACAGATCACCCGGGACGTGCTCGATCAGTTTGAAAGCCATCGGCAGCTCCTTGGCCGTGTCTATAGCTGATAGTTGAACGCCTGGCAGTGTCCTCACTGACGCTGCTGGGTCTAAATGTGTAAACAGAGCTAAATGTGGGAGGGGGCTTGCCCCCGATAGCAGTGGATCAGTAATAAATGTACTGACTGACATACTGCAATCGGGGGCAAGCCCCCTCCCACATTGACCCGGCTTCTACATTGGGATTTGCAGTGTTTGTTAGCCCAGGTTCTTGCCTAGCAAGGCGTGGTACAGCTCACTGTCGCCCAAGATCCCCACCACCTGGTTGTTGTCATGCAACACCAGCTTGTTCCCCGTCTGATAACGAATCTGCAGCGCATCGCGCATGCCGATATTCGAATCCACCAGCGTCGGCAACCGCCCCAGGCCTTCCACCGCTTGCCCGGGTGCCCAGTTCTGCAGGTTCATCACCGCGCCATTCTGGCGGGCGCCCTTGATGGTGTTGCCTTCGGCCAGGTCCAGCCACGAGTCGCCGCCCGGATCGAGACACACCGAACCGTTGACGCGCTTGCAGTTGTCCAGGGTGCGCATCAGGCTGCGCCCGCACAGTACGTTCAGCGGGTTGGTGTGGGCGACGAAGGTGCGCACATAGTCATCCGCCGGGTTCAGCACGATCTCTTCCGGCACGCTGTACTGGATGATCTTGCCGTCTTTCATGATCGCGATACGGCTGCCGAGCTTGAGGGCTTCGTCGAGGTCGTGGCTGACGAACACGATGGTCTTGCTCAGCTTGCTTTGCAGTTCCAGCAGTTCGTCCTGCAGGCCCTGGCGGATCAGCGGGTCGAGGGCCGAGAAGGGTTCATCCATCAGCAGGATATCGGCGTCCATCGCCAGCGCGCGGGCCAGGCCGACACGTTGCTGCATGCCGCCGGACAGTTCGTCGGGCTTCTTGTTGCGCCACTGGGTCAGGCCCACCAGTTCGAGTTTCTCGTCCACCAGCTTGCGCCGGTCTTTCTCCGGACGGCCCTGCATTTCCAGGCCGAAGCTGATGTTCTCGCGCACCGTCAGCCAGGGCATCAGGGCGAACTTCTGGAACACCATGGCGATGCGCTTGGTGCGCATCATTTTCAGCTCCGCCGGGGTGCAGGAGGCGATGTCGATCTGGCGCCCTTCATGCTCCACGAACAGCTGGCCACGGCTGACCGTATTGAGGCCGTTGATGCAGCGCAGCAGGCTCGATTTGCCGGAACCGGACAGGCCCATCAGCACGCAGATTTCACCTTTCTCGACATCCAGGCTGGCTTTTTCTACGCCGACAATCTGCCCGGTTTTTTTCAGGATCTCATTACGGCTCATGCCCTGGTCCAGCAGCTTGAGCGCTTCGCGTGGGTCTTTGGAGAAGATCACATCGACATTGTCGAATCGGATAATGCTCATGCATCACCCCCTACTTTGGCGTCGGGTTGTTTGCAGATGCGGTCGAGCATGATGGCCAGCAATACGATCGCCAGGCCGGCTTCAAAGCCCAGGGCGATATCGGCGGTGTTCAGCGCGTTGACCACCGGCTTGCCGAGGCCATCGGCACCCACCAGGGCGGCGATCACCACCATCGACAACGACAGCATGATGCATTGGGTAATGCCGGCAGCGATGCTCGGCATGGCGTGGGGCAGTTCAATGCGCGAGAGCAACTGACGGCGCGAGCAGCCAAAGGCCTTGCCGGCGTCCATCAACTCTTGCGGTACATCGCGGATACCCAGGTAGGTCAGGCGGATCGGCGCGGCAATCGCGAACACCACCGTGGAAATCAGCCCGGGCACCACACCCAGCCCGAAGAGGGTCAGGGTAGGGATGAGGTAGACGAAGGTCGGTACGGTCTGCATCAGATCGAGCACCGGCCGCATCAGGGTGTAGAACATCGGCTTGTGCGCGGCAACAATGCCCAGCGGCACTCCGATGACCACGCAGACCAGGGTGGCGAACAACACCTGCGCGAGGGTTTCCATGGTTTCCTGCCAGTACCCAAGGTTCAGGATCAGCAGGAAGGAGGCGACGACAAAAACCGTCAGGCCCCATTTACGTTGAATAAAGTGAGCCAGCAGCGCAATCAGACCGATCAATGCCAGCGGATTGAACCAGGTCAGCGCGAACGTCACGCCGTGGATCATCGTTTCCAGTGTCGATGCGATTGCGTCGAAATAGTTGGCACCGTGTTTGGTCAACCATTCGACGAAGGCAGCGATGTACTGGCCTAGTGGGATTTTCTGTTCAGTCAGCATGGTAGTGAATGTCCACATGCGAAGGGGAAAACATCCCGGGGCAGCGCACCGCCCCGGGGTCAGCGGTTACTTGTCGAGGTAAGCTTTGACGGCCTCCAGGCCGGGTTTGCCATCAACCGTGGTCACGCCGGCCAGCCAGGTGTCGAGCACCTGAGGGTTCTTCTTCAGCCAGGCCTTGGCTGCGGCGTCGGGCTTCATTTTGTCGTCCAGGACATTCCCCATCAGGGTGCTTTCCATGTTCAGCGTGAACACCAGGTTTTTCAGCAGTTGGCCGACGTTGCTGCATTCCTGGGTGTAGCCCTTGCGGGTGTTGGTATAGATGGTGGCCTGGCCGTAGTTGGGGCCGAACGAGTCGTCACCGCCGGTCAGGTACTTCATCTTGAAGCGGGTGTTCATCGGGTGCGGTTCCCAGCCGAGGAACACGATGGCCTGGTCGCGCTTGGTGGCGCGTTCCACCTGGGAGAGCATGCCGGCTTCGCTGGATTCGACCACTTTGAAGCCCGCGGTTTTCAGGCCGAAGGCGTCTTTGTCGATCAGCGTCTGGATGGTGCGGTTGCCGTCGTTACCTGGTTCGATACCGTAGATCTTGCCGCCCAGCTCATCCTTGAATTTGGCGATATCGGCGAAGTCTTTCAGGCCTTTGTTGTACAACGCCTCGGGGACGGCCAGGGTGTACTTGGCGTTCTCCAGGTTGGCGCGCACGGTTTCCACGGTGCCGGCATCACGGTACGGCTTGATGTCGTTTTCCATGGTCGGCATCCAGTTGCCGAGGAAGATGTCCATGTTCTTGCCGTCTGCCAGTGACTTGTAGGTCACCGGTACCGAAATCATCGTGGTGCGTGGCTTGTAGCCCAGGCCCTTGAGAATTTCGCTGGTGGTCGCAGTCGTGACGGTGATGTCGGTCCAGCCGACATCGGAGAAGTTGACGGTCTTGCACTGTTCCGGTTCTGCAGCGTGTGCCATGACTGGCAGACTCAGCATGGCGGCCAACAACAACGAGGGTGAACCTTTCATCGGGGTAGACTCCTGTGTCTTTTCTGGCGGCATTCGCCGCGCTTTATTAGGTGTTGCGGTTGGGGCGTGCGACGACAGCTCTGGCACGGTGCCTTGCAAACGAGTCGAGACTGATCATGTACCAGTGAAAATCTGACGCCTACAGGGGGCGTCGTATCCAGTACAGGGAGGGTCGTATCCAGTGTCGGTGACGTCGCTTACAGGTTTTTCCCAAGTCAAAACTGCTGTTTTTGCCCATCTGCACCGCTAAAAACGGCCAAAACAGGCGATCGCACGGGAGCGACGCTGGTGAGCATGAGTGCGTCGGTGTGAGACGCCGTGAGGGCAGGTAAAAGCTTGATGATGCCGCCATCTGGGCGATCTGAGCGTAGCACCTCGTTCAAGCCTGGCCGTGCTTATCGAGGAGTTCTACCGCAATGGCTATCAGTGTTTTCGACCTGTTCAAGATCGGCATCGGGCCTTCGAGTTCTCACACCGTCGGCCCCATGCGCGCCGCGGCGTTGTTCGTCCAGGCTTTGCGTGAACGTGAACTGTTGGAACAGGTCCGGCGCGTCGAAGTTCAGCTCTACGGCTCCTTGTCGGCTACCGGCATCGGTCACGGCAGTGATACCGCGACCATCATGGGCCTGATGGGCGAGTGGCCGGACGCGATCGATCCGGCGCAAATCGGCCTGCGCATTCACACCCTGCGCGAGACCGATACCTTGCTGCTGGACGGACGTTTGCCCGTGCCGTTCGTATGGGCCCGGGACATGCGCCTGCTCGACGAAAACCTGCCGTTCCATCCCAATGCCATGACCCTGGTGGTGTTCGGCGATGACGGCGAGCTGCACCGCGACACTTACTATTCAGTGGGGGGCGGTTTTGTGGTGGATGAGGCCCAGGCCCGCAGCGGTGTGGCCGATATGGACAGCACCGCCTTGCCCTATGATTTTTCCAGCGCGGTGGAGCTGTTGCAGCTGTGCAAGACCCACAACCTGCGCGTCGCCGAGCTGATGATGGCCAATGAAAAGGTCTGGCGCTCCGAGGACGAAATCCGCAGCGGCCTGATGAAGCTCTGGCGCGCCATGCAAGAATGCGTCGAGCAGGGCCTCAAGCACGAAGGCATCCTGCCCGGCGGCCTCAACGTGCGTCGCCGTGCCGCCAAGTTGCACCGTAGCTTGCAGGAATTGAACAAGCCCAATGTGATCGGCTCGACCTTGAGCGCGATGGAGTGGGTCAACCTGTTCGCCCTGGCGGTCAACGAAGAAAACGCCGCCGGTGGACGCATGGTCACCGCCCCCACCAACGGCGCGGCGGGGATCATCCCGGCCGTGTTGCATTACTTCATGAAATTCAGCGACGAAGTCACCGAAGCCAACGTGGTCGACTACCTGCTCAGCGCTGCGGCGGTGGGGATCCTGTGCAAGAAGAATGCATCGATTTCCGGTGCTGAAGTCGGCTGCCAGGGCGAGGTGGGCTCAGCCTGCGCCATGGCCGCCGCCGGGCTGGCAGAGGTTCTTGGCGCCACGCCGGAGCAATTGTGCAACGCCGCCGAAATCGGCCTGGAACATAACCTTGGCCTGACCTGCGACCCGGTGGGCGGCCTGGTGCAAGTGCCGTGCATCGAACGCAACGCGATTGCGGCGGTGAAGGCGATCAACGCGGCACAGATGGCCCTGCGCGGCGACGGCCAGCACTTCATCTCCCTGGATCGGGTGATCCGCACCATGCGCGATACCGGGGCGGATATGCATGACAAGTACAAGGAAACATCGCGGGGTGGGTTGGCGGTGAGTGCGGTGGAGTGCTGAGACCGCGATGCCTGCATCGGGGGCAAGTCGAATCGTCGCACCGTCCCTCCCACATGTTGAATTGTGAATACCTTCAAATGTGGGAGGGGGCTTGCCCCCGATGGCTGTAATCCAGGCAATGCTGCTCAAAAAGTGAACACTCCAACCTAAATCGCCACCTTTTAGCGCGTCGCAAACAGATAAGTAGCTCGCGAACGATTTCCCCTCCGACCACCCGTCACCTGTGCGTGCGGTGACAGACTTTTCCTACGCCCTGAAAGCGCCTTCCCACAAGTGCTACCGAACTGCTCACAGCCCTTGAGTAGGCTCGCTCCTACGACCAATTCGGGTCGTATTCCGCACTTCCTGCGTGGGCTTATATAGACGCGTCATGAGGTCGTTTTCAGGAGTTATTGAATAGCCATTCAATTTTAGGCATGGCATTTGCTCTATCAATTCAAAGCGTCGCTCTGCATCGCAGACGCGCGCAATAACAAGAGCCTCGCCTGAGGCCATCACCCGCTTTGTGTGAGGAGATACCGCCATGACGTCGTTCAACTCCGGGACTCAACCCCAGAACCGTGCGCCTCAATCCATCGGCTTTTTGCTGCTGGACAATTTCACGCTGATTTCCCTGGCTTCGGCAGTGGAACCACTGCGCATGGCCAACCAGTTGTCCGGTCGCGAGTTGTATCGCTGGACGACCCTGAGTGTCGACGGGAACCAGGTGTGGGCCAGCGACGGCCTGCAAATCACCCCCGATGCCTCCATGCACAAAGCCCCGGCCCTGGACACTGTGATTGTGTGCGGCGGCGTGGGCATCCAGCGTACCGTCACTCGTGAACACGTGTCGTGGCTGCAAAGCCAGGCGCGTCAGTCCCGTCGCCTTGGCGCGGTGTGCACCGGCAGTTGGGCCTTGGCCTGCGCCGGCTTGCTCGACGGGTTCGATTGCAGCGTGCACTGGGAGTGCCTGGCGTCGATGCAGGAAGCCTTCCCCCGCGTGTCGATGAGCACCCGCCTGTTCACCCTCGATCGCAACCGTTTCACCAGCTCCGGCGGCACCGCGCCGCTGGACATGATGCTGCACCTGATCAGCCGCGACCATGGCCGTGAACTGTCGGCGGCGATCTCCGAGATGTTCGTGTACGAGCGCATCCGCAACGAGCAGGATCACCAGCGCGTGCCGCTCAAGCACATGCTTGGCACCAACCAGCCGAAGTTGCAGGAAATCGTGGCGCTGATGGAAGCCAACCTCGAAGAGCCGATCGACCTGGATGAGCTGGCGGTGTACGTCGCCGTGTCGCGGCGCCAGTTGGAGCGGCTGTTCCAGAAATACCTGCACTGCTCGCCGTCGCGCTACTACCTCAAGCTGCGCCTGATTCGCGCCCGGCAGTTGCTCAAGCAAACGCCGATGTCGATCATCGAAGTGGCGTCGGTGTGCGGGTTCGTGTCCACGCCGCACTTCTCCAAGTGCTACCGCGAATACTTCGGCATTCCGCCACGGGATGAGCGCGTAGGCTCCAACACCACCCAGCAGGTGGCGATGATGCCGATTCCGCAGGCGTTGGTGTTGTCACCGTTGTCGGGGCCGATGTCGGCGTTGAGCCAGGCGCGCAACGAGTCGACATTCGCCAGCGTACGGCTCTAACTGTAGGAGCGAGCTTGCTCGCGAAAAAAGCAAGAGCGCCGCGGGGCACCTGGTGCCCCGCGTCATTGTTGGCGATCTTCGCGAGCAAGCTCGCTCCTACAGGGGGGGTGGCTGTCAGGCGCCAGCGTTCTGCTTGAACTGCACCAACGCCGGCAACAACTGCTTGTCGATCGCCTGGCGCACCGCCGGCAGAATCGTCGCACTGCCGGTGTACATCTGCTCAACCATACCCTTGAGCGCCTTGGCCCGTGCTTCGCTCAAACCGCGTACCGCGCATTCGCACGCCTGTTCGGCGCTGGCACCGCTGGATACCTCGAAACCCAGCGAGCGCAGTTGGCTCAGCAGGTCATCCTGGTCAATCAAATCCGCATGCATCATGACGTTTATCCTGGTGAAGGGAGCGGGGGATTGATCTGGATTCTGGTAGGCCCCCGGCTGGTCGGCAAGGGCAGAATGCACGAATGGCTCAGATGGCTATGAGCGTGTCGTTTTCGGGTCATTTACCCACCCAAGGAATAGGCACACTGGCTACCAGCAAGCAGCTTGAAGGTTTGGTCACCCTCGGGATGTACGGCTCACACAAAGCGCTCTGCCCCGATCCCGTCACGGCTGGATCGGGGCTTTTTTTTGCCTGGGGTTTTTGCGCTGCCGCGCCGCGATCTACCGCTGCAACACCAGGATCCTCGAGAGCAACTCGTCGCGATCGATGTAGCACCCCTGAAAGTGCCGCGCCCCGGATGTTGGATCAAACGCATTACGCGCATGCAACGTACGGCGGTTATCGAAGCACCACAGCTCGCCCGGGTTCAGGCGCTTGACCAGCCGAAAGCGCGCCTCGCGCGTCATCGCGATAAACCGCCGATAAGCCCGATACAGCAACGGCATCTGCGCCACCGACGTTTCGAACGGCCCGCGCAAAAAGTTGGCCATGCGAATCTCCACCACCTCGCCCAACGCGTCCAGGGCAATGATCGGCGCAAGGCGGCGATAGTCGCTGTGACGGTCTTTGTTGCGAAACTCCACGGGTATTTCACACAAGGCGCGAAACGCTTCGGGATCTTCCTCGCGCAGGGCATTGGCGATGGCAAACCCATCGACAAAAAGACTCTCGCCACCGTCCGCATCGTTCACCAGGCAATGCAAGAATTGCAGCCCCGGTTGCAGCTCCCGGGTCGGCAGATCGCTGTGCAACGGCAGGTTGAAAGCGGTGTAGGCATTGCTGTCGGCATCGGCCTTGGATTGCACGTTGAACAGCACACCAAAATTGCTCTCGCGGATAAACGAAATGCGCTTGGCGATCAGTGCCAGGGAACCCGGTTCGGTGGGCACGCCACGGACTTGGGTAAGGCCCCGGTCGCGCAGTGCCAGTAGCCATTGCAGCAGGGCCTTGGAGTCTTCCATCACGGCGGTATAGTCAAACACCGGGAGATCGAAGGTGCTGTCCCACAACTGGGGTTGGGGCTTTGCCGCCCTGCGTTCGGCGCGGGATTCATCGTCATAGGCATGGGCGCGCAGCCAGCCGGGATCGTATTGGCTGCGATGGCCGCCACGCCACTCCACGCTGAGAACACCGTGCTCGATCCGCGCGCCGATGGCGCTGAGGTCGTCATCCACGTCGACAATTTCCAGCACCTGCTCACGCGTCACGCTGTACACGCATTGTGCGCACGGGCAGTTGTCCCGCAGCCACTGATGATGAAACGGGCTGACCCGGCCATCGGCCCAGCGTACGCGAATCTGATCTTCCAACACCTGCGCCTCGGCGAGGTCGCAGCGCTTCGGGTAAGTACGGAAATCGGCAACAGCGGCGGCGGTTTGCATGATGGCTCCTTATTTTTTTGGTGGCAGTCCAATCACTCGGCCGAGGAGGGCGGGCCTTGGCAGATCGGCGTGCTCAGCGCTGATCGCAACGAGTTTTTCCAGCGTCGCCTCGGCAAACGGCGCCGAATGCGGGCCTGCCAGGTCAACGTGCAGCAGCATCTGTTCGTTGCCGGCCAGTTCTTTCTCGTCGCCCACTAAATGCAGGCTGTGATAAAGGTGCAGGCGCTTGGCGTCGTGGGCGATCAGTTGCGTATGCACCTCCACCGCGGCGCCGAGTTTCACTTCGTGCAGGTAGTTCAGGTGCAGTTCCAGGGTGAACAGCGAATGGCCGGTGGCTTCGCGGTTGTCGCTGGTAAGGCCCAGCGTATCCATCAGCGCGTCGGTGGCGTAGCTGAAGATCAGCAGGTAGAACGCGTCGCGCAGGTGGCCGTTGTAGTCGACCCAGGCGGGTTGGATTTTGGTGGCGTAGGTGGTCAGTGCAGGCATCACATGAATTCCGGCTATGTACGCGGTCAGGAATGTGGGAGGTGGCTTGCCCCCTCCCACAGGGTTATTCGGCGAAGGTCATGCCGTGTTTTTCCTTGGTCGCCTTCACCGCTTCGAGCACCGCCAACAGGCAATCGTCACGATAGCGTTCCAGCGCCGAAATGCTGTGTTTGCCCAATTGGTCGCTGGTGCCCTCGACCACGTCGTCGATCAGCTTGTCGGTCAGCTCCGGTGCTGGCAGGTAGGTCCACGGCAACTGCAACGCCGGACCGAACTGCGCCATGAAGTGCCGCATGCCCGCATCACCGCCTGCCAGGGTATAGGTGAGGAAGGTGCCCATGAACGACCAGCGCAACCCGGCGCCAAAGCGAATGGCGTCGTCGATTTCGCCGGTGGTCGCCACGCCGTCATTGACCAGGTGCAGCGCCTCGCGCCACAGCGCTTCGAGCAAGCGGTCGGCGATAAAACCGGGGACTTCCTTGCGCACATGCAGCGGGCGCATACCGAGGGCTTCATACACCTTGATCGCGGCCTGGATCGCTTCCGGCGCGGTGTGCTTGCCGCCCACCACTTCCACCAGCGGCAACAGATAGACCGGGTTGAAAGGGTGGCCGACGACACAGCGTTCCGGGTGAGTCGAACCCTCGTAGAACTCGCTCGGCAACAGCCCGGAGGTACTCGAGCCGATCAGTGCATTGGGCTTGGCCGCTGCGCTGATCTTGCTGTGCAATTGCAGTTTCAGCTCCAGGCGTTCCGGGGCGCTTTCCTGGATGAAGTCGGCGTCTTTCACGCATTCTTCAATGGTGGCCACAAAGCGCAGGCGGTCTTGCGATGCGCCGGGTGCGAGGCCCTGTTTTTCCAGGGCGCCCCAGGCATTGGCGACGCGTTTGCGCAGCGCCGCTTCGGCACCCGGCGCGGGGTCCCAGGCGACCACATCGAGGCCATGCGCCAGGGCGCGGGACACCCAGCCGCTGCCGATGACACCGCTGCCGAGGGCGGCGAAGGTTTTGATTTCTGTAATAAAGCGCATGGCAAATTCCTAAAGCGTTCAGTGATCCCTTGTGGGAGGGGGCTTGCCCCCGATTACGGTGTGTCAGCCAATAGATCCTTCAACTGACACACCTCTATCGGGGGCAAGCCCCCTCCCACATTTTTTGATTAGCGGCGTTTGGTGAGGCCCATTTTTATGCGGCCTTCGGCCGGGGTCATGACCCGCGCGCCCAGGCGGCTGAGGATTTCACTGGCGCGCTCCACCAGTTGGCCGTTGGTGGCGAGTACGCCCTTGTCCAGCCACAGGTTGTCTTCCAGGCCCACACGCACGTTGCCACCCAGCAGCACGGCCTGGGCCGCCATCGGCATCTGCATGCGGCCGATCCCGAACCCTGCCCACACCGCGTCGGCAGGCAGGTTGTCGACCATGGCTTTCATGGTGGTGGTGTCGGCCGGCGCGCCCCACGGGATGCCCAGGCACAGCTGGAACAGCGGGTTGTCGAGCAGGCCCTCCTTGATCATCTGCTTGGCGAACCACAGGTGGCCGGTGTCGAAGATTTCCAGCTCTGCTTTTACCCCCAGCTCCTGGATGCGTTTGGCGCCAGCGCGCAGTTGGGCCGGAGTGGACACATAAATGGTGTCGCCATCGCCGAAGTTCAGGGTGCCGCAATCGAGGGTGCAGATTTCCGGCAGCAGTTCTTCCACATGAGCCAGGCGGGTCAGCGGGCCGACCAGGTCGGTATTGGGGCCGAATTCCATCGGGTTCTCGCCGCCGCCGATCTCCAGGTCGCCACCCATGCCAGCGGTGAGGTTGACGATGATGTCGATGTCAGCCTCACGAATGCGCTCCATCACTTCGCGGTACAGGGCGACGTCGCGGCTGAACTTACCGGTTTCGGGGTCGCGGACATGGCAGTGCACCACGGTGGCGCCGGCTTTGGCGGCTTCCACGGCGGCGGCGGCAATTTGCTTGGGAGTGACCGGCACGTGAGGGCTTTTGGCGGTCGTGTCGCCAGCACCGGTGAGTGCGCAGGTGATGATGACGTCGTGGTTCATGAGGCGGGTTCCTTACAGGCGTGTGATTTCAAGGCGTAAGACGCCGTTCGCGGCCAGGGATGACCGCGACGCGGGGAGTCCAAAAAGGTTATTTGCTGGTCAATTGCAGGTTGGCGGCGGCCGGTTTGCCGTCGAAGGTGGTCACGCCTTCAAGCCAGCGCTGCTGGTCCTGCGGGTGATCCTTGAGCCACTGTTTGGCGGACTCCAGAGCGTCCTTGTGATCCAGCAGCGGCTGCATCATCCGGCTCTCGTCGGCGGCGGTGAAGGTCAGGTTGCTCAGCAGCTTGTGCACGTTGGGGCACTGCTCGGCATAGGTCGGCGAGGTGACGGTCCAGACGGTGGCCATGCCTTCGTTCGGGCCCAGGGCGTCCTCGCTGCCGGTCAGGTAGGTCATTGCCACGTTGACGTTCATCGGGTGCGGCGCCCAGCCGAAGAACACCACGGCTTCCTTGCGGCGCACGGCGCGGTCCACGGCGGCGAGCATGCCGGCTTCGCTGGACTCCACCAACTGGAACTTGCCCAGGCCGAACTGGTTCTTGGCGATCATCGCCTTGATCTGGGTATTGGCGCCCGAGCCAGGTTCGATGCCGTAGATCTTGCCACCCAGTTCTTTCTCGAACTTGGCGATATCGGCGAAGGTTTTCAGGCCCTTGTCCGCCAGATAAGTCGGCACGGCGAGGGTGGCGCGGGCATCTTCCAGGCTCGGTTTGTCGAGGACCTTGACCTGCTTGGCGTTGACGAACGGTGTGATGGTCTGGGTCATCAGCGGGTTCCAGTAGCCGAGAAACAGGTCCAGGCGCTGGTCGCGGATGCCGGCGAAGATGATTTGCTGGGAGGCGCTGGTTTGCTTGGTCTTATAGCCGAGGCCGTCGAGCAATACCTGGGTCATGGCGCTGGTGGCGATGACATCGGTCCAGTTCACCACGCCCATGCGCACGTTCTGGCAGGACGCCGCGTCGGCGGCCAGGACATTGGTGCTCAAGAGGGCGCTGGCACTGAGTGCGAGTACGCAACGGCTGATCAGTCGATTCATGGTGGATCCCTCGGCAGGTCGTTATTGTGGGGGCCGGCGTCTTTGTGCGCCGTGGGATCACGTTACGCAGCTTGGAGGGCGGCAAAACGCACGGCGGCGACTCACTCTTGCACTGCAGCGACCTGCCCCCTTGAATCCACCCGAGAACGGGAGTATCACAGTGCCACGCTGCCCGTCCGACGAGAGCGCCACCATGTCCCAGGATTTCTACTTTTTGCTGATGCCGGGCTTTTCGGCCATCGGTTTTATCTCGGCGCTTGAACCGCTGCGCGTGGCCAACCGCTTTCGTGGCGAGTTGTACCGCTGGCACGTATTGAGCGCCGATGGCGGCGCGGTGCTGGCGAGCAATGGCATGTCGGTCAACGCCGACGCCGCGCTGGAACCGTTGAAGAAGGGTGCCACCTTGATGGTGGTCGCCGGCTTCGAACCGCTCCAGTTCGCCACGCCCGCCCTGGAGCACTGGCTGCGCCGCCTCGACCACGACGGCGTCACCCTTGGCGCCATCGACACCGGCGCCTGTGTTCTCGCCGAGGCGGGCCTGCTCGACGGTCATCGCCTGACCCTGCACTGGGAAGCCATTGATGCCTTCAAGGAATCGTATCCGCACCTGAGCGTGACCCAGGAACTGTTCGAGATCGACCGCCGCCGCATCACCTGCGCTGGCGGCACCGCATCCATCGACCTGATGCTCGACCTGATCGCCCAGGCCCACGGCCCGGACCTGGCCATCCAGGTCTCCGAACAATTCGTGCTCGGGCGCATTCGCCCACGCAAAGACCACCAGCGCATGCAGATCGCCACGCGCTACGGCATCAACAACAAGAAGCTGGTGCACGTGATCGGCGAGATGGAGCAGCACACCGAGCCGCCCCTGAGTACCTTGGCCCTGGCTGACACGATCAAGGTCACCCGGCGCCAGTTGGAACGCTTGTTTCGCCTGCATTTGAACGACACGCCGAGCAACTTCTACCTGGGCCTGCGCCTGGAAAAAGCCCGGCAGTTGCTGCGCCAGAGCGACATGAGCGTGCTGGAGGTGAGCATTGCCTGCGGGTTTGAGTCGCCGTCGTATTTCACCAGGAGTTATCGGGCCAGGTTTGCCAAGTGTCCGAGGGAGGATCGGCGACGGGAGGTGGTTTGACGGGCAATTATAGTCAATTATACTCGCTACTATAATTTATAGTCCTTTACATAATTGAGTATAAAACCATGCCCAAGCACAGCGGCTTTGTGTTTCGCCGCCCCACCCTGGCACGCAGTATTGCCGATGGCCTGGTGGGGGCCGGTATTCAGGATTTCACCTCTGGCCTGTTTCTCGCGGCGCCCCGTCGCACCGGCAAAAGCACCTTTCTGCGCGAAGACTTGATTCCGGAATGTCAGCTCCGGGGCTGGCTGACGGTGTATGTGGATCTCTGGGCTGACAAAGAGAAAGATCCTGCAGAGTTGATTGCCAGTGCTATTGCGGCTGCTCTGGTTCCCTATGAAAAGGGCATTCGCAAACTGGCCAAGAACATCGGCATCGAGAAACTGAGCTTTCTGCGTACGCTCTCCTGGGACTTTACCAAGCCACAACTGCCTGTCGGGGCGACGCTGGCCCAAGCGTTGGAATTGCTCCACAGCGCTGCTGAAAAACCCGTTGTGCTGGTGATTGACGAAGCGCAGCACGCATTAACCACCGAGTCGGGTATCAATGCGATGTTCGCGTTGAAGGCTGCCCGGGATCAGCTCAACCAAGGCCGTGATGAGGAGGGCAGCGGCTTGCGCCTGGTGTTTACCGGCTCCAACCGCGACAAGCTGGCTCACTTGGTGCTCGGCAAAAGCCAGCCGTTCTTCGGCTCCAGCATCACGCCGTTCCCCTTGCTCGGCAAAGAGTTCACCCAGGCGTACACCGTGCACCTCAACGCTCATTTGGCGCAAACCAATCAGTTCAACCCTGCCGACATTGATGAGGCGTTTGAGCTGGTAGGCCGGCGCCCCGAGATGTTGCGTACGATCATCGGTGAAGTCGCGTTGGAGTTAGGCGAGGCCAGTAACCTCGGCCAACTCCTGCACAGCCGCGCCGAGCTGTTGCGCGCGGGTGTATGGACCGAGTTCGAAAGCGCCTGGAACGCCCTGACCATCCCGCAGCGCGCCGTGCTGGAGGTGATGGTGGAGCGCTCTCAAAACAACGAACCCTTCGCGCCATTTACCGACAGCACCCTCACGGCTGTCAGCAAGGCGCTGGAAGATATGGGCAGCGACGTGGTACCGGGTACCCAGACCATCCAGGCCTGCATCGATGCCCTGCGCGACAAGGAACTGGTGTGGAAATCGAGCCGGGGCGGGTATGCCCTGGAAGACAAGACATTCGGCGACTGGCTGCGGCACAAGCGCCATGCCCCCCACTAAAGACAACACACATCCCATGTGGGAGGGGGGCTTGCCCCCGATAGCGGTGGGTCAGCCAAAGCTGTATCAACTGACCGTCCGTCATCGGGGGCAAGCCCCCTCCCACATGGGGTGTTTGGTGTGGTTTATTTCTTCAGCAGTGCCGAACACGCCGTCTTGAAGGCCTCATGCTGATACTTGTTCAGTGTCGCCGGCAGGTCAAAGTTGTGCTTCTTGTTCTGCGCGTTGATGGTCTGTGGTGACAGCAGCGTCACCTCAACCCCCTCCAGCAGTTGAAACACCCCTTCAATCTTGAACGTGGTCGGGCCGCCGGCGAATTCGCCTTTCTTGCTGCGCTTCTTGATGGCGATGCGCTGGAGGGTGTTTTCCTGCACGAACGCCTTCACCTGGGCAGCGAAGGCTTTGACGTTGGCGGCTTCATCGTCGTCTTCAAGGGCGATTTTCTTGGTGGCCAGGGCGACGTGGGTCAGTGTCTGGTCGTCCAGGGAGGCAACGGCGAAGATCGCTTCGCTGCCTTTGATTTCGATGCCGCAGAGAGTCATGAGTAGCCTTGGTTCAAAGAGAGAGGCAGGGATTGTCGCTTATTCCTGCCCAATCGACTCCAGAAACTCCGACCGCTCATCACTCATCCGCGCCAGGCAATCATTCTGCGCAATTGCATATTCCTTGGTGCCTGTCACCGCCGGGAAGGTATCCACCGCGCAATCGGCGTCACGCAGCTTTTCCCACTTCTGCTGGGCGTCCTTCAGACGAGCGGTAATGTCGGCGAGCTGTGACTTGTTGCGGCCATAGGTCGAACCCATGCGCTCCAGCAGGACCTGGTAGTTATCCTTGAGCAATTGTTCCGCGGTGGTTTTGTTGTAGGTGGCGCATTCCAGGGTTTGCTTGTCGTTTTCGATGCCGTCGCACGGCGTGCTGTCGGTGTCTTCGGCGGCGTGGACGCCGGTTGCGATGAGTGCCAAAGCCAGGAAAATCGATTTCATTGCGCCGTCTCATATCAGTGGATGACCGAATTCTGGCTCAAGCGTAAGACAAAGAACAGCCGCCAGTCAGACACCTCTTAACAGCCTTTGTCGCGGATTGACGCTTTCGGCAATTCCCCTGTCGTTTTTGCACCCGGCTCAGGTTGCCCCTGGGCATATGCTGGCCCCAAAGCGCCGGCAGACGATTCGGCGCATGAATCGCCAATAAGGGGACGCCTGATGAGCCCAGCGCAATTGCACGCCGACAGCATCGTTATCGACGGGCTGATCATTGCCAAGTGGAACCGCGAGCTGTTCGAGGACATGCGCAAAGGTGGCCTGACTGCCGCCAACTGCACCGTGTCGGTGTGGGAAGGGTTCCAGGCCACGATCAACAACATCGTCGCCAGCCAGACCTTGATCCGCGAGAACAGCGACCTGGTGATCCCGGTGAAGACCACCGCCGACATCCGCAAGGCCAAGGAACAGGGCAAGACCGGCATCATCTTCGGCTTCCAGAACGCCCACGCGTTTGAAGACCAGCTCGGCTACGTCGAGATCTTCAAGCAGCTCGGCGTCGGTGTGGTGCAGATGTGCTACAACACCCAGAACCTGGTGGGCACCGGTTGCTACGAGCGCGACGGCGGCCTGTCGGGCTTCGGTCGCGAGATCGTCGCCGAGATGAACCGCGTCGGCATCATGTGCGACCTGTCCCACGTCGGCTCCAAGACCAGCGAAGAAGTCATCCTCGAATCGAAGAAACCGGTGTGCTACTCCCACTGCCTGCCATCGGGCCTTAAGGAGCACCCGCGCAACAAGTCCGATGAAGAGCTGAAGTTCATTGCCGACCACGGCGGTTTTGTCGGTGTGACCATGTTTGCGCCGTTCCTGGCCAAGGGCATCGATTCCACCATCGACGACTACGCCGAAGCGATTGAATACACCATGAACATCGTCGGCGAAGACGCCATCGGCATCGGCACCGACTTCACCCAGGGCCATGGCCAGGATTTCTTCGAAATGCTGACCCATGACAAGGGCTACGCCCGCCGCCTGACCAGCTTCGGCAAGATCATCAACCCGCTGGGCATCCGCACCGTGGGCGAGTTCCCCAACCTCACCGAGACCCTGCTCAAGCGCGGCCACTCTGAGCGTGTGGTGCGCAAGATCATGGGCGAGAACTGGGTCAACGTCTTGAAGGACGTTTGGGGCGAATAAGCCAAACACCCCCGGGCATACCACTACGAATTTTTCTGGAGTTAAGTTTCCATGGCCAAGATCGCCCCGCAATTGCCAATCGAAGTCGACAGCGAAACCGGTGTCTGGACTTCCGACGCCCTGCCGATGCTTTACGTACCGCGCCATTTCTTCGTCAACAACCACATGGGCATCGAAGAAGTGCTGGGCGCCGAAGCCTACGCCGCGATCCTCTACAAGGCCGGCTACAAGTCCGCCTGGCACTGGTGTGAAAAAGAAGCCGAATGCCACGGCCTGGAAGGCGTCGCGGTGTTCGAGCACTACATGAAACGCCTGTCGCAACGCGGCTGGGGCCTGTTCAAGATCCAGGACATCGACCTCGACAAAGGCACCGCCAGCGTCAAGCTGGAACACTCGGCGTTCGTCTACGTGTACGGCAAGGTCGGGCGCAAGGTCGACTACATGTTCACCGGCTGGTTTGCCGGCGCCATGGACCAGATCCTGCAAGCGCGTGGTAGCCAGATTCGCACCGTGGCCGAGCAAGTCTACGGAGGCTCCGAAGAGGGCCACGATGACGGCCTGTTCATCGTCAAGCCGTTGTAAGCCGAGGACCCTGCCATGGCTTTCGAAGCAATGTTCCAGCCGATCCAGATCGGCAAACTGACCATCCGCAACCGCGTGCTCAGTACCGCCCACGCCGAGGTGTATGCCACCGACGGCGGCATGACCACCGACCGCTATGTGAAGTACTACGAAGAGAAAGCCAAGGGCGGTATCGGCCTGGCGATCTGCGGCGGTTCCTCGGTGGTGGCCATCGACAGCCCCCAGGAATGGTGGAGTTCGGTGAACCTGTCCACCGACCGCATCATCCCGCACTTCCAGAACCTGGCCGACGCCATGCACAAGCATGGCGCCAAGATCATGATCCAGATTACCCACATGGGTCGCCGCTCGCGTTGGGACGGCTTTAACTGGCCAACCCTGATGTCGCCGTCCGGCGTGCGCGAGCCGGTGCATCGCGCCACCTGCAAGACCATCGAGCCGGAAGAAATCTGGCGCGTGATCGGCAACTACGCCAGCGCCGCCAAGCGCGCCAAGGCCGGTGGCCTGGACGGGGTGGAACTGTCCGCGGTGCACCAGCACATGATCGACCAGTTCTGGAGCCCACGGGTCAACAAGCGTACCGACGAGTGGGGCGGTACCTTCGAAGGCCGCATGAAGTTCGGCCTGGAAGTGCTGAAAGCCGTGCGCGCCGAGGTCGGTGACGACTTCTGCGTGGGCATGCGCCTGTGCGGTGACGAGTTCCACCCGGACGGCCTGTCCCACGAGGACATGAAGCAGATCGCCAAGTATTACGACGACACCGGCATGCTCGATTTCATTGGCGTGGTGGGCTCGGGTTGCGATACCCACAACACCCTGGCCAACGTGATCCCCAACATGAGTTATCCACCGGAGCCGTTCCTGCATTTGGCGGCCGGTATCAAGGAAGTGGTCAAGGTTCCGGTGCTGCACGCGCAGAACATCAAGGACCCGAACCAGGCCACGCGCATCCTCGAAGGCGGCTATGTGGACATGGTCGGCATGACCCGTGCGCACATCGCCGACCCGCACCTGATCGCCAAGATCAAGATGGGCCAGATCGACCAGATCAAACAGTGCGTCGGCGCCAACTATTGCATCGACCGCCAGTACCAGGGCCTGGATGTGCTGTGCATCCAGAACGCCGCGACGTCGCGTGAATACATGGGCGTGCCGCACATCATCGAGAAGTCCACCGGGCCCAAGCGCAAAGTCGTGGTGGTCGGTGCCGGCCCGGCCGGGATGGAGGCCGCGCGCGTGGCTGCCGAACGTGGCCACGACGTGACCCTGCTCGAGAAGAAAGAATTTATCGGCGGGCAAATCACCACCGCCTCCAAGGCTCCGCAGCGCGACCAGATCGCCGGTATCACCCGCTGGTTCCAACTGGAGCTGGCGCGTTTGAAAGTCGACCTGCGCCTGGGGGTTGCCGCTGACGCTGAAACCATTCTGGACCTGCGTCCGGACGTGGTCGTGCTGGCGGTCGGCGGGCATCCGAATCTCGAGCAAAACGAACACTGGGGCGCAGCCGAAGGCCTGGTGGTGAGCAGTTGGGACGTGCTCGACGGCAAGGTGGCGCCGGGCAAGAACGTGCTGGTGTACGACACCATCTGTGAGTTCACCGGCATGTCAGTGGCGGATTTCCTCGCGGACAAAGGCAGCCAGGTCGAGATCGTCACCGACGACATCAAGCCCGGCGTGGCCATCGGCGGTACGTCGTTCCCGACCTACTACCGCAGCATGTACCCCAAGGAAGTGATCATGACCGGCGACATGATGCTGGAAAAGGTCTACCGCGAAGGCGACAAGCTGGTGGCGGTGCTGGAGAACGAATACACCGGCGCCAAGGAGGAGCGGGTGGTGGACCAGGTGGTGGTGGAGAACGGTGTCCGTCCGGACGAGGAAATCTACTACGCCCTCAAGCCAGGTTCGCGCAACAAGGGCCAGATCGACGTTGAAGCCCTGTTCGCGATCAAGCCACAGCCGTGCCTGAGCGAGACGGGCGATGGGTACTTGCTGTTCCGCATCGGTGACTGTGTGGCCCAGCGCAATACCCACGCTGCCATCTATGACGCCCTGCGCCTGTGCAAGGATTTCTAAGCCGGCCTTGAACCAATGTGTACTCGGTCCAAATGTGGGAGGGGGCTTGCCCCCGATAGCGGTGGGTCAGCTACAGCGGTATCAACTGACAGTCCGCCATCGGGAGCAAGCCCCCTCCCACATTCAGGGCCGGTTTCACAGTAGACCTGTGTGGTCTGTGGGAGCTTCACCATGTTGAACACCTTGCTGCCTATTCTTTTGTTTGCCGCCCTGGGCCTCGCCGTCCTCGGCGCCCTGCGCCGGGTGAACATGTGGCGCCGTGGCCGCGCGTCCAAGGTCGACCTGCTGGGCGGCCTGCTGGCCATGCCCAAGCGCTACATGGTCGACCTGCACCACGTGGTTGCCCGCGACAAATACATCGCCAACACCCACGTCGCTACGGCGCTGGGCTTTGTGCTGTCGGCGCTGCTGGCGATCCTGGTGCATGGCTTTGGCCTGCACAATCGCATCCTCGGCTACGCCTTGCTGTTGGCCTCGGTGCTGATGTTTGTCGGCGCCACGTTCGTCTACCTGCGTCGGCGTAACCCACCGTCACGCCTGTCCAAAGGCCCGTGGATGCGCCTGCCGAAGAGCCTGATGGCGTTCTCGGTGAGCTTCTTCCTGGTGACCTTGCCGGTGGCCGGGATCCTGCCTGCCGACTTCGGCGGCTGGCTGCTGGCAGCGCTGCTCAGCGTTGGCGTGCTGTGGGGCGTGTCCGAGATGTTCTTCGGCATGACCTGGGGCGGCCCGATGAAACACGCCTTCGCCGGGGCTCTGCACCTGGCCTGGCACCGCCGCGCCGAGCGTTTTGGCGGTGGCCGATCCACAGGTTTGAAGCCGCTGGACCTGACCGACAAAAGCGCGCCACTGGGCGTGGAAAAACCCAAGGATTTCACCTGGAACCAACTGCTCGGCTTCGACGCCTGTGTGCAGTGCGGCAAGTGCGAAGCAGCGTGCCCGGCATTTGCCGCTGGCCAGCCGCTGAACCCGAAAAAGCTGATCCAGGACATGGTGGTCGGCCTCGCCGGCGGCACCGATGCCGCGTTCGCTGGCAGCCCGTATCCCGGTAAGCCGATCGGCGAACACAGCGGTAATCCTCATCAACCGATCGTCAACGGCCTGGTGGACGCCGAGACGCTGTGGTCGTGCACCACCTGCCGCGCCTGCGTGGAAGAGTGCCCGATGATGATCGAGCACGTGGACGCCATCGTCGACATGCGCCGCCACCTCACCCTGGAAAAAGGCGCCACACCGAACAAGGGCGCCGAAGTCCTGGAGAACCTGATCGCCACCGACAACCCGGGCGGCTTTGCCCCGGGCGGGCGCCTGAACTGGGCGGCAGACTTGAACCTGCCGCTGTTCAGTGAAAAAGGCAGCGCCGATGTGCTGTTCTGGGTCGGCGACGGTGCCTTCGACATGCGCAACCAACGGACCTTGCGCGCCTTCGTCAAAGTGCTGAAAGCGGCCAAGGTCGACTTCGCCGTGCTTGGCCTCGAGGAGCGCGACAGTGGCGATGTGGCCCGTCGCCTGGGCGACGAAGCGACCTTCCAGCTGTTGGCCACACGCAATATCCAGACCTTGGCCAAGTACAGCTTCAAGCGCATCGTCACGTGCGACCCGCACAGTTTCCACGTGCTGAAAAACGAATATGGCGCCTTCAACGGTGACTATGTGGTGCAGCATCACAGCACTTACATGGCCGAACTGATCGGCGACGGCGCATTAAGTCTGGGCCAGCACAAGGGCAACAGCGTGACCTATCACGACCCTTGTTACCTCGGCCGCTACAACGGCGAATACGAAGCACCGCGCCAAGTGCTGCGGGCGCTGGGGATCGAGGTCAAGGAAATGCAACGCTCGGGCTTCCGTTCACGCTGCTGCGGCGGTGGCGGCGGTGCGCCGATTACGGACATTCCCGGCAAGCAACGTATCCCGGATATGCGCATGGACGACATCCGCGAAACCGGCGCCGAGCTGGTGGCCGTGGGGTGCCCACAGTGCACCGCGATGCTCGAAGGCGTGGTCGAACCGCGCCCACTGATCAAGGACATCGCCGAGTTGGTGGCTGACGCCTTGCTCGAAGATGCCACGCCGGCCAAGGCTCCCATCCCGCGTGAACCTGCGGAGGTGCACTGATGAGCGACATTATCCGCCGCGACCCACGGGCCGAATGGATTGCCCGTAACCGTCTGCACCCGCTGCATGCGGCGATGCAGCCGCTGCAACACAGCTGGATGGGGCCCAACGGCGTCATTCGCAAGAACGTGCACGGGGTCGGTTTTATCGGCCCCAACGGCATCAAGCGCATCGACCGCAGCGGCGCCCAGCAGGGTGGTGCGACCAAACGTACAGCCGCGGTAGAAGTGCAGTTGCCGTTGCACCAGGTGCCCAGCCCGGCGTTCTACATCAACGTGGTGCCGGACATGGTCGGCGGCCGCCTGAGCAGCCATGACCGAGACCTGCTCGGCCTGGCCCGGCAACTGGCCGGCAGCGACGGCGCGGTACTGGCGGTGGTGTTTGGCGAGCATAAGGAAAGCGCGTTTGCCACGGCCGGTGTCGATCGTCTGCTGGTGCTGGAAGGCCACGAGTTCGACGGTTACTCACCGGAGCAGCGCGTCCAGGGCCTGCGGGCCGTGGATCAGCAATTCAACCCGCGCCACTGGTTGCTGCCCGACAGCCGCAGTGGTGGCGGCGAACTGGGTCGGCGTTTCGCCGCCAGCCTCAAGGAGCGCCCGGCCACGCGGGTGTGGCAGATCAAGGGGGAGGAATGCATCGGCCGCGCGGGTGCCGGCCAGCAAGACTTGGCTCGACCGCTGCCGCGCCTGATCCTGGCCGCCGCCGAGTGTGCCGATCCGGTCAGCGATACCCGTCACGAAGTGCTGCCGGTAGCGTTATCCACAGCCCTGGCGCGCAGCCTGCCGCGTATCGAGGACCTCGGCGCGGTGGCGGTGGACCCGGCGGCGATTCCCATGGCCGAGGCCGAATTCATCTTCTCCGGCGGCAACGGGGTCAAGGACTGGGCACTCTTCCACCAGACCGCCGCCGCACTGGGCGCGACCGAAGGCGCCTCACGGGTAGCGGTGGATGACGGTTTCATGGCGCGCGACCGCCAGGTGGGCGCCAGCGGCACCTGGGTCACCGCACGGGTCTACGTGGCCGTGGGGATCTCCGGGGCGATCCAGCACCTGCAAGGTATCGGCGCCTGCGACAAAGTGGTGGCGATCAACCTCGACCCGGGCTGCGACATGATCAAGCGCGCCGACCTGTCGGTGATCGGCGAAAGCGCCGCGATACTGCAAGCCTTGATCGACGCGGTCCAGACATACCGCAGCGGCGCCAAGCGCGATGCGGCTTAAGGAAATGGCCATGACGACGAATGTAATCAGCCTGGTGTCCATCGGCGCCCACCCGACCTCCGGCCGGCCGCGCCGCGCCGAACAGGATGCACGCGCTGTGGAACTGGGTTTGCAACTGGCAGGGGATACGTTGCAGGTACTGCATGCCGGCAACATCGCCGAACCCACGTTGCGCAGCTACCTGGGCATGGGGTTGCCGCAACTGCAGGTCCTTGAGCAACCGCTGGGGGCCGACGTGTTGCCGGCGCTCAGCGACTACCTGCGCGACGCGGGGGCACACATCGTGCTGACTGGCAGCCAGGCGGAAACCGGCGAGGGGTCGGGCATGTTGCCGTTCCTGCTCGCCGAGCACCTGGGCTGGCCGTTGATTGTGGGGCTGGCGCAGGTGGAGTCCATCGACGCGGGCGTGGCCCATGTACTGCAAGCCTTGCCCCGCGGCCAACGCCGCCGCTTGAAGGTGCGCCTGCCGTTCCTGGCGACGGTGGATAACGCTGCGCCCAAACCTCGGCAAAGTGCCTACGGCCCTGCGCAACGCGGTGAGCTGGCGGCCCATGAGGTTGAGGTTCAAGAGGATGAGTTATTCGGCAGTGCGCTGTTGCAACCGGCCAAACCTCGGCCCAAGCGGCTCAAGGTGATCAAGGCCAAGAGCGGCGCCGACCGCATGAAGGCCGCCACGGCCAAGGCCAGCGGCGGCGGTGGGCAGGTGCTCAAGGGCGTAAGCGCCGAGGAAGGCGCCCAAGCCATTCTCAAGTTGCTGATCGAAGAAGGCGTGGTGCGTTAACGCATAAACACTGCAAAACAAATGTGGGAGGGGCTTGCCTCCCCTTTTATCTCAAACGACCGCACTTTTGTGGTGAGCGGGCTTGTTGTGGCAAGCCCCAATACCCGTCAGTTAAGCGCCAATCGCCTTCTGTAGGAGCGAGCTTGCTCGCGAAAAACGTCAACGATAACGCGTGTTTCCTGAATGAACACGGCGCCTGTGAGTTTTTCGCGAGCAAGCTCGCTCCTACAAAAAGCCTTAACTGACTGGCATTGGGGCAAGCCCGCTCGCCACAGGGGTTCCAGTTTGCTGCGCGACGGCGCTAAGTCGGGTATTCAGCGGGACCTCATCTCCATCAGACCATGAAATCAAGGCGATGCCGGTGCGGGTGCCTGCGCGGGTTTGGGCACCAGGTCTGGCAAGGCTGACGGCAATGGCGGCGGCGGCAATGCCTGCCAGGTGCCATCCGACGGCTGCATCGGCGCGGGCAACGCCGGGGTAGGGTCGCCCCCAGTGGGCTTGAGGATCATTTTCTCGGTGGTATCGCGCAGGATCATGCCCTCGGTCGAACTGCGTGCCTCCGTGCCGCTGTGGAAGGTGCTGATCTGGGAAATCGGCAGGTCCAGGTTGCGTTCGATCCTCGGCGTCAGCAGCAGGATGATCTCGGTTTTCTGCTGGGTGTTCTGGTTGCTGCCGAACAGTTTCTTGCCAATCCACGGGATCTGGCTCAACCACGGCAGCCCTGAGCCTTCGTCGATATCCGCCGTGCGGATCAGCCCCGAGACGATCTGGGTTTCATTGTTGCGCGCGGTCAACAAGGTCTTGGTCGCGCGGGAGCCCAGCTCGAAGGTGGCCGGCACATTGTCCGAGCCGGGAATGCGCTTGGTGATATGGCTCATTTCCACGTTCAATTCCAGGTTCACCTCATCGCTCACGCTGATATTGGGCTTGACGTTGATCTGCAGCCCCACGTCCTGGTACGTCACCGACGACGTGGTGACCTGGTTGGCGGTGGTGGTGGTCACCACCGGGATCTTGTCGCCAATATTCACCTGGGCTTCTTCACGGTTGCGCACGCGGACCCTGGGGTTGGCCAGGGTCACCGTATTGCCGCTGCGTTGCAGCATGTTGATGCGCGCCGAGGTGCTGCCCGCGTCGAGCAGGATGTTGTCGCCGTTCACGCCGCGCAGTGCGCTGATCGGTGTGCCCGCCAGCCCACCGGGCAGGTTGCTGAAGTTGCCCAGCGACAGGCCGATACTTTCGGGGTAGACGATGCCCAGGTTCCGTTCGTCATTCAGGCTGACCTCCAGCACCTGGATATCGATGGTCACTTCCGACTGTGCGATATCAATGGCCTCCACCAGTTTTTCCACGGCGCTGAGGGTGTCGAGGCCATCGCGCACGATCACCGCGTTGAGGCGTTCGTCCACCAGTACTTCCTTGGGCTTGAGGACTTGCTTGATTTCGGCGCCGACGACCTTGGGGTCGCCATGGCTGAGGTAGAACGTGCGCACTGCCAGCTCACGGTATTCACGCTCTTTGTCCGCCCGCCGGGGATAGATGAGGATGGTGTTGGCGTTGAGGATTTTCTTGTCCAGGCCCTGGGTGGTCAGCAGCAGGTTAAGCGCGTCTTCGGCGGTAGTTCTGCTGGCGCTCATGCTTGCCGAGGCGCTGGGATTGACGTCCTTGTCGATGACGAAATTGACCCCGGACAGCCGCGCAATCGTTTCGAAAATCGTGCTCAGGCTCTGCGAGCTGAAGTCCAGGCTGAGCGGTTTGCGCATTGCGTCACTGAGGTCGGGGCTGAGGTAGTCGGCGCTGACCAATTGGCGGGTGAGGGCACTGCGTAAATCGAGGGCGGCGCGGTAATTGGGTTTTTGCGCGATGACCTGGCGCACCAGGTTCAATGCTTCCACGGGTCTCGATTGTTGCAGGGCATAGGCCCGCTCCAGCTGTGGCCGCAGCTGCTTCATCGCCTGGATGCTCTGGATTTCCTGGCGTGCGCCGAGGTTGCTGGGGTCGTACTTGAGGATGGTTTCCAGCGCGCGGATGGCGGCTGCATCATCGCCGCGCAGCAAGGCGGCACTTGCTTCCCGGCTGTATTGGGCGACCAGCAACTCCAATTTGCCGAATTGTGCCGTGCGCAACCGCACATCGTCAGGCGCTTCCTTGGCTTCGGCTTGCAGCACCTCGACCGAGCGCACGATGTCGCCCTGTTGGCGCAACGCGTCGCTCTGCTCGATGGCGCGCTGGGTTTCACAGGCCCCCAGCAGCGTCAGCGCCAGGCTCAGGGGGAATAACGTATGTCTCGCCATGATCCTGTCCTTCCCCGGTCAGTGTTTGTCCAGGCGCAAGGTGCTGGCATGCTTGAGCGGCATGAAGGTCAGCACCACGGCGGTGTCGGTGAGCTTATCCAGCCGGTACTGGGCATCGAGCATCTTGCCCGGCTCAATGTGCCCGGGCACCGCGCAGCGGTGGCACAGGGTGTACTGGCGGCCATTGCCGCGCAGCACCACGATTTTCGGCTGGTTTTCGTAGCGCCACTGCGCGCTCACGCTGAACGGCAACGGCGGTGGTTGGGGCGGCGACGTGTCGACCGGTGTTGGCGGCGGCGGTGGCGTCCAGGTCTGGGCGGGAAACAGGTCGACCCCTTCAACCTCGTCCGGGGGGCCGGGGGCGACGGGGGCCGAGGGCGCGTCGACGGCCCGCGCGATCGCCGGCGTCGAGGCTGTCTCGGGGCTGTCCGCAGTGTCCTCCCAGAACAGCCAGGCGCAGCCGACCAGGGTCAGCAGCAACAGCACGCGCAAGTACAGCGGCAGTTTCATTCCACCACCCCCAGCACACTCAGCTTGAGGCTGATGTCCAGCAGGCCGTTGCTGATTGCCTTGCGCTCCAGGGTCACGCTTTCAATGCGCACGCCTGGCTCTTTAGCGATGTCGACCAAGGTACTGTGCAGCAGCAGGTAGGGGCCGGAGAGGGGGATCTCCAGGTCCAGGCGCTGCAACCCGGTGTCGCCGGGGGCGGAGTACGCCAGGGTGGTCTGTTCGATGATGAAGCCGCGTTGAGTGACCAGGCCCAGCAGTTTTTCCAGGCGCGGGGCGAAGTCCTCAGCGCTGGGCAAGCGCTCAACCACGGCCGGCTCGGTGACCTGGACTTGCTCGGGGTGTGCGGCGATGCCAGCCTCCAAGGCCTGGCGACGCAGGCTGTCGGCCACGCCGGCCGGGTGAATCAGCGTGACCTCGATCACCAGCGTCGCGGCCATCACCCCTAGCGCCAACAGGCCCCAAAAGCCCAGGCGCTGTTGCGCTTGCATCAAGTGCCAACGCAGGCGCGGCCAGTGGCGGGTGAGGGCGTCCATGGCGGGCTACCTCGCGCCAACGCTGAGTTTGACCTGCACCGGGTGCTGTGGGTCAGTGGTTTTGCGCGCGCTTTGTTGCAGGTTCACCTGGACACCGGGTTGGGCCTTGAGCCGCTCGACAAAGCGAAACGCGTCACCCAGCCCTTTGGCTTCCAGGTCCAGGTGCAGCAACTGGGCCTGGGTGTTGATCTCTACGCGCGTCAAGGCGACCTCGCCGGACCAGGCCCGCGCCACGGCGTTCATCAGCGCAAAGGGTGTGCTGGACTGTTGGGTAAAGGCCGCCACCTGTTGTTTCTGCCGGGGCGACAGGCGAATAGCCGCCTGGATCAATTGCTCCTGGCGGCGGGTCAACTGGGTAAAGCGCTGCTCCAGGGCATCGGTCTGTTGTTGCTGTTGCGCCATGGCGTCCCATTGCTGCCATGCCTGGATGATCAGCAGGGTCGCCACCAGCCACAATGCCGCCACCAGCGGTCGATGGGTGGCGCTGGCCCGTTGGAAGTCGACGTGGGGGGCGTAGCCCTGTTGCCGGGTGCGAGCGAGGCGGGCAGTCAGCCGGGTAATCATGGTAACGGCGCTCCCAGCCACGGGTGCAGGGGGCCCAGCCAGTGCTCGGTGGGGCTGTTGGCGACGACCCGGGTAGCGGGCGCCTGTCGCTGGGCCAGCAGGTCGGCGGTGAACAGGTTGTCGCTCAAGGTGCTGCCGGGCTGTGTCGATATCACGCACACTTGATCGGCGCGCCCCTGGTGCCGATAAAGGCAACTGAGGCTCTCGGCTTCCGGCACGGCCAGTACGCAATCAGCCGGCAATTGCCGCCAGTACTGCTGCGCCACCGCCGTCAGCAGCGGTGCGCAGGTCACCAGGGGCAACCGCTGCAGCTTGAACAGCTCGCGCAGGTCGTGCAGCAGGTCCCGTGGGGCGGCCACGGCCAGGCGCTCGTCGCCGAACGCACCCGCGGCGACCTGCACCTGCCAGCGCTCAGGGTCGATGCCGGCCTGTTGGTTGAAAGTGGCCTCGGCGAAACCTTGCCAGTCGCCTGCGCTGTACAGGCCGGTTTGCCACGGCAGCATCAGGTAGTGCACGTGGGGAAACCCCAGCAACACCTTGGCCCGATCAAGCAAGCGCACGCGGCCGCGAGGGGCCTGTGCCAACAGTTCGGCGCAGGCGCCCAGGGGGGCGCCGGCCTGCTGGGCACCCCACACCTTCGCATTGCGCCCGCGGGCGCGCGCGGCCCAGGCGACACCGGTACTGTGCAGCCACACCACGTGCTCAATAAAGGGAAATGACACGGTGCAGCTCCTTGAGCGTGGTGTCGCCCTGGGCCGCGTGGGCCAGGGCGATATCGCGGATGAACGCGTGGCCGGCTTCGCGCGCCAGTTCGCGCAGGGTTGACGCCGAGCTGCGATGGAGCAGGCCCTCCTTGATGCTGTCGGTGACGCTCAGCACCTCCGCCAGGGCGAGCCGGCCGCGATAACCGGTGTGGCGACAGGCCTCGCAGCCTTTGCCTTCGCGGTAGTGCCCTTGCCTGAGTTGGGTTTCGGGCAGTTGGGCCAGGCGCGCGAGGTCTGCATCGGGTTCAGCGTCCACGCCGCAGTCCGGGCAGATGCGCCGCACCAGGCGCTGGGCAACCACGCCATTGAGGGCTTCGACGAAACTGGCCGGGTCCACGTCCATATAGGTAAAACGCTCCAGCACGCTGAAGGCGCTGTTGGCATGCACCGACGACAGCACCAGGTGCCCGGTCAACGCCGCCTGCACGGCAATGCCCGCTGTTTCACCGTCGCGGATTTCCCCCACCAGGATGGTGTCCGGGTCATGGCGCAGGATCGAGCGCAGGCCACGGGCGAACGTCAGCCCCTTCTTGTCGTTCACCGGGATTTGCAGTACGCCGGGCAGTTCGTATTCCACCGGGTCTTCGATGGTGATGATTTTTTTCTCGCCGGTATTGGTCTCCGACAAGGCGGCGTAGAGCGTGGTGGATTTGCCGCTGCCGGTGGGCCCGGTCACCAGCAGCATCCCATAAGGCTCGCTGGCCAACACACGGATGCGCGTTATGGTATCGGCGTTCAAACCCAGGGTTTCCAGGCTCAGGGACTCGCCGCGCTGGGATTTGTCGAGGATCCGCAGCACCGCATCTTCACCGTGGATGCTGGGCATGATCGACACGCGAAAATCCACTTCGCGCCCCTGGATTTTCATCTTGAAACGCCCGTCCTGGGGCACCCGTCGCTCGCCGATATCCAGCTCCGACAGCACCTTGATCCGCGACAGCGCCTGCTCGGCCATATCCATCCCGCTGGCCTGGCCCATCTGCTGCAACACGCCGTCGATGCGGTACTTGATCACCAGGCCCTGGGGCGTGCTTTCCACATGGATATCGCTGGCGCGGCTTTGCAGTGCATCGAACAGCATGGAGTTGACCAGGCGCACCACCGGGTTGTCGTCGCGGGCGATGCTGCTCAGGGAAATTTCCTGGGCGGCTTGGCTGACCCGGACGTTTTCGTCGTCCTCGCCAAAGGGTTGCATGACCCGCTGGCTCGCTTCGGCCAGGCTCAATTGGGCCTTGACCGCATCGGGCAGGCTCATGGCCAGGGGCAAGGCACGCAGGCTTTGGGTGGATTGAATCCAGTGGCGATCACGCAGGGTGAAAGGCTCTCCGAGTACCAGGCAAGGCCGGCCCTGATAGTCCACAGGCAGCACGTTGTGGATCAGTGCCTGGGGCAGCGCCAGCAGGTCGAAGCGCCAGTGCTCGGCCAGGTGTGCGGGCTCGATGGGGATCAGGCCCAGGGTGGTGGCGATCATGGGCAACTGGTCGGGCACGGTGTGCAGCACTTCGCGCAGGTAATCGGCCAGGGACAGGCCCCGTTGCGCCGCGAGTGCTTGCCATTGCCGTGTCTGTTCGCTCATCGCGCTACCCCTGGATGGAACCCGCCAACTCGAAAATCGGCATGTACAACATGAACACGATCAAGCCGATCAGCCCGCCCACCACCAGCATCAGCAGGGGCTCGAAGACTTTGCTGAACAGCTCGATGGCGCGTTCCAGCGCTTCATCGTGGAACTGCGCGATACGCTCGCACATGGCCGCCAGCTCGCCGCTCTGCTCACCCACGCGCAACAGGCGCTCGGCGACGGCGGTGGTCAGTTGGTGGCGGGCCAGCGAAGTGGACAGGGGCTGGCCGGCCTGGATATCGGTCAGGGCCTGGTGCAGGTCGGCTTGACGCTCGACGGGCAGCAGCGCACCGGACAATTGCACGGCCGTGACCACCGGCATCCCACCCATCAGCAGCATGCCGGCGGTGCGATAAAACCGCGCGAGCACGAACAACGTGCGCTGGGCGCCCAGGCTGGGGATTTTCCAGAACAGGCTGGCGGCGCGACGTTTGAAACCGGCACTGCAAAACAGCAACGCCAGCCCGGCAATCGCCAGCACCACGCCAAGCAGCAGCTCCATGCCGCGCGCCTCCACCAACGCGCCCCACCACACCATAAAGCGCGCCGTCGCTGGCAGGTCGGCGACCGCGTCGAACACTGAGGCAAAACGCGGGATCACGAAAAACAGCAGGAACAACAGGATCAACGCGCCCACGCTGAGCACCACCAAGGGGTACATCAGGGCGCCGCTGACGCGTTTTTTCACGGTTTCCAGGTGCGCCTCGAAATGGTGGTAGCGGCGCAGGGCGACGGCCAACTGGCCGCTGTGTTCCGAGGACGCCACGGTGGCGATCAACAGCGAAGGAAAGGTCTGTGGCTTGAGCTGCATCGCCTTGGACAGCGAGTTGCCTTCGTACATGGACGCGAGCAGATCGCTCATGACCTGCCGGTTGATGCCCTGGGGGGCTTTGTCGCGCAGGGTTTCCACGGCTTCCACCAGCACCAGGCCGGCATCGAGCAGCACCACCAGTTCCTGGATAAACAGGCCCAGGGCGAACCGGGTGCGGCGGCTGGGCAGTTTGAGTGGGCGGCGGGCTTTCAACGAAATGACCTGGGCGCCGTCGGCCTGCAGTTGCTGGCGTGCCTGGGCGATATCGAGGGCTTGCAGGCGCAGGGACTGCAAATGGCCGTCGCGGATGATGCGCGCGTCGATGTCGATCATGGTGATTGCCTGGCCAGTTGCTGGCGTTGCTGCAACAACTCGGAGTAGTAGCGCCATACCGCCAGGGCATAGCGTGAACGCTGCGCTTGTCGATCCGCCTTGGCCCCCGCGTTATAGGCGCCGATTGCCTGCCAGCCGTAACCCTGCTCGCGGATAAAACCGGCAAGGATCCATGCGCCGACCATCACACTGGTGCAGGGCTGGGTGAGCAGGTGCTGTTCGGAGATGCCGAATCGAGCCAGTGCGGGCAAGTGGCGGCTGTTGATTTGCATCAGGCCGATGTCCTGGCTGCCGTCGCTGTTGATATTGCGCGCGCTGGGGTTGAGGCCGGATTCGACCTTGGCGATGGCGTACAGCAAGAGGGGGTCGACGTGGTAGCGGCTGGCTGCCAGCTGCCAGCAGTCGGCCTCGGCGACGCCGGAAAGGCACAGCAACGTCAGGGCGATTCGTAGTGTGTGCATGGTGGGTCACAAGCCGTACACGATGTCGGCGTAGGTGTTCACGCCACCGGCCTTGCCGTCGCGCCCCAAGGAGATGATTTCTGCATCGTTGGGCGGTGTACCGGGATTCTTGTAGAGATAAGGGTTGCCCCAGGGGTCTGGCGGCAACACTTTCAAATAGGGGCCTTGCCAATTGTTCGCGTTGGCGGGGCGTGTAGTGAGCGCATTCAAGCCGAGTGTTTCGTCCGGGTAATTGCCGTTGTCCAGGCGGTACTGGTTCAGGGCATCGGCGAGGGACTTCATTTGGCCTTGGGCGGTCTGGACCTTGGCCAGTTCCAGGCGATCAAACATCTTCGGGCCGACGTAGCCGGCAAGCAGGGCGATGATCAGCAGGACGACCAGCAACTCCAGCAACGTGAAGCCGCGAGCGGGGCTGTGGATAAAGGTGCGAGTGCGCATGGAGAGATACCCTGTTGGGAGTGCCAAGGTACGGCGGTTGTGTGTAACTCTCCCGGCCCGCTGTTTGGCGGGCACCGCCGGTAGGACTTCATATGTTCTATAACGCTGGGTCTTGTGACACTTAGTCTCTTCGCGGTTTTTGCATGGGTTCAATTATAGCGTTGATAAATATAGGGGGCCGGGGATTTGGCTATAACCTTTGGCTCTTATATTGGGCCGGTGAATGAATAACGCCTATAAAAACGCCGCATAAGGTATGCGGCGCTGAATGTATCAAGTAGGCGGCTTAATGGTTATAGCTTGTCCCAAGCGTTTACCCAATTGCCATTTGCGTGCCCCGGTTCATACGCTGGAAGTGAGCACCAACCGGTTGCCGGCCAAGGTTTGCATTCATAGTTGCTGCCATTATGGGACACCTTGTCTCCAGCCTTGTAATTGGTCCCCGGCACATACGCAGGGTATTCCCCTCCACCGCTGCCGGGGTTGACCGTAACCGTAGTCGTCGCTCGGTCATTTTTATAGTTGCTGCCGTCATATACCGTCAGGCTGATATTGACGGTGGTGGTTTTATCTACCGTTGGCGCAGTGAACGTGGCTGTCGATTCATGAAAGTTACCGCCGAGGAAGTCGTTGTCCCACTGCCACCGGATTGGACCGTTGTTGTAAAACTTGGAGTTTCTGCCGTTCATGGTGAACGTGTCACCTGATTTAACGGGCGCGTGGGAGTCGATCACGGCTTCAGGTGCGCGTGGATCGATCGGCTTTTCGCCGCCCGGGATAATGGCCATCGCCTTGGAGTAACCCTTGGCCGTTGTGAACACAGAGTTGACGCTCGGATCAGTTGGGTTGAACACGATGTTACTACCCTGTTTTTCCCCAACTTTGGCGATGCTTGGATTGATTTGGTCCGCCAACTGCCGGCCCCATATTTTGGGGTCCAGGTTGCTTGGGGTAATGGGGAGGGTAATGTCTACGACTTCTTTGGCTTGCGGTGTGTTGTCCAGGATACGGAAGTGCACGGAATCACCGGCTTTGAGCTCGTTCATGACAGCATCGATGAATTGACCCAGATCCACCCATGGTGCCGGGACTCCACCCCCTGCAATGTTGATATCGCTGCAGTTATAGAAACCCTCGCCTGCCGGATCGATACGCTGCCACTGAACGAACAGGGTCGCTTTGCCTATTTGCCCCGAGGGGATAGGTACCGGGAACTTGAAATACCCGGAGGAAGGTAGCGCAGGAGGATTGCTGCCCCAGTTGGTTTGGGCCGTGGGCAGTTGTTCGGTGTGAATAAGGACCAAGTCATTCCAGGTCAACGGTGATCGGGTCGGGTCAAAACCAGGTCTTGTCAGGAACACTTTCGCAAAGCTGGGAACGTGCGGCGCTGTACCGATGATGCGAACGTCGATCATGCCATTGGAGGGAACGACGTCGGTCCGATACCAATCATCTGACACAATGTTCAGGCCGTCTTTTTTTATATCTGCCGCCGCGCAAAGCGTGCCGTCTGGCACTTCTCTTTTAACCGTTTCCGGATCGTTATAACCGGGCTCCTTAATCAAATGCGCCACTTCGTTCCACTGCTGGCCTGGATACTGACCACTTTTCTTGGCTAAGGCAGCGCAACCGGCATCGCTGGGGTTGCCCGACCAGAAATCCGGGAGCGTTCTGCAGTAGACCTGGCGTGATATGGGCTGATCCACCGCGCCATGTGCCCAACTCAAGGCCGGCGCCAGACACAGCGCCGCCAATGTCCATGTGCAAAGTCTTTTCGCGTAGTTATTCATGTTCGAATCCACCTTCAATTCAGATAAACAAGTTCCGAACTGCTGGAACGATCAGTTGTGTGAGTGCATTGGCATCATCGGGTCGTCTGATCTCCCATGGGAGTGGTGCGGGTTGCGGGGTTACTCTGTCCAGGACCGTACAGAAACACCCACCCTTGATAACTACCTTGCCCTGTAAAACTCTGATCCTTGACTGAAAAATTGCCTTGTTTGAACGGCGTGCCCTTGGCCTTGCTGAACACCCCCATGATGGTTTCGCCGGGGCCCGCCACCACGCCCCATTCGGTGCTGCCGCTCAGCGGGTCGGCATAGACCCGGCGCAGGTAGCGCTTGACGGTCGGTTGGCGGCGGTCGAGCACCAGGTCATCGAGGGATTTCGGAAAGGTGTGGCCGGCGCTGTAATACAGGCCGATCGCGCGGCGGATTTCATTCCCCCGCGCCAGCAGCTCCAGCTCGCGCTCACGCTGCAACACGCTGGCCGTGAGCGTGCCCACTTCCATCAGCATCACGGCCACCACCGCTACCGTCACCAACATGCCCATGAACACCGAACCGTGTTGACGCTGTTTACCAATCCGCATAGGCACTCCCGTCATTCGCATTGCCGGGGGCGCCACTGCGCACATCGCCCAGGCCTTGTTCGTCGGAAGGTTGCAATTGCCAGGTATCGCGCTTGCCGGTCAGCGGGTCGAGGGGGATTTCGCGCAGGTAGCGGCGGTCCACCAGGGCTTGCAGGGACTCGGGATTGGCACCGTGGTCTTCGCGGTATTGGTCGAGCGCCTGGCGGATGGAAGACAGGTTATGGCGCAGCACGGTTTCCTGGGCCTTGGCGTGCTGGCGGAAGTACTGGGGGGTCACCAGGGTCATGAGGGTGGCGATAATGGCCATGACCACCAGCAGTTCAATCAGGGTAAAACCCCGATTACCACTGGCTGTATAACGTTCCATTCAAACTCTCCCGTGTGCTGCGGGATGAAACGTCAAAGACATCTTTCCCCTCTTGTGGGTTATCGGCGCTGCTCTGGTAGCTGCGCAGTTGCCAGGTTTGGGCAGGCGACAGTTCGGGACACTCGCAGACGGGGTCGCGGGGAATGCGGCGCAGGAAGAAGAGTTTCTTGCCTTTGAGGTCGGTCTGGTCGGTGACCCCCTCGACCAAGGCTTGCAAGGTGGGTGGATAGCCGCTGTCGCCGATACTTTTTTGAATACGGCCGTCGTCGGCGGCCTCTTTGTAGGAATCAATCGCGCGGCGTATTTCCCGCAACGACCGTTGCAAGTCCAGTTCTCGATCGCGTTTACCCATCAACGCCGTCAGCGGATAAGCCACTGTCGACAGCGTGGCCAGCAAGGCCAGCGTCAGTAGCAATTCAATCAGCGTAAAACCTTTAGCGCAGTGATGGCTGGGAGGCCCCTGCCACATCACTGTTCAACCTCCCTCTAACCCGCCAAGGACTTCAGCACTAACCCAGGCCAATGGACGTAACTGCAAGGGTGAGTGTAGATGAAGTTTTAAACAGAGTGTTTTTTGTACAACTGGCGGATAAACGGTGGTTACCCACAATGGCTGTGCACGTGGCTGTGGATAAGGTGTTCGCGGTTGTCCACAGGCCACGTAAAATCACGCCTGTAGCGCGCTGTATGAAAAGTGATCACCCTAAGTGACGGTTTTTACGGGGATTTTAGTGTGGATAAGGCCGCTGCCTGCGGTCGACTTGCCCCCAAAGTCTGTTGGCGGTTCTGTGGATAAGATGTTCGCTATCGGCTACGGGCCAGGTAATACGTGGCTTTGCCAGTCTTGGTTAAATATTGATCGATTGTGTGTTTTTGCGCCTGTAAAAGGCTGCAAGCCCCTATTTATCGCGTCTTGCAGCAGTTTTCCACAGAAGGCGTGAAGTTGCCCCCAAAGTCTGTTGGCGGTTCTGTGGATAAGGTGTTTGCGTTCAGCTACAGGCCACAGGCGACGGGCCTTTCAGGGTGTTGGTCGAAAAGTGATCAATGGGCGGCGAAACCCGGTGATCTGAATAAGTCACGGATTTTATTCGGTTTATTTTGCGGGGTGAGCGCAGTTGCCCACAATTGCTGTGGGTGGCTTTGTGGATAAGTTGTTGGGCAAAGGCTGGAGGGCAGGCTGGCAGTGGTCTGCGAGAGACTTGATCAAATATTAAGCAGTGTGAGGTTCAAGTGTGGGAGGGGGGCAATCCCCCTCCCACATTTTTGAGCGGTGGGTATCGGTTATTCGTGTGCAGCCACGCCCTTGAGGTAAGGCGCCGGCGCCGCGCCCAGGTTGCTCAACATGCGCTCGCTGTACCAATCCACAAAGTTCACCACGCCGAACTCATAGGTCTTGGAGTACGGGCCCGGCTGGTAGGCGCTGGAGTTGATACCGCGCTGGTTCTCCTCGGCCAGGCGACGGTCCTGGTCGTTGGTGGCGTCCCACACCTGGCGCATGCGTTCCACGTCGTAGTCCACGCCTTCCACGGCGTCCTTGTGCACCAGCCACTTGGTGGTGACCATGGTTTCCTGGGCGCTGATCGGCCACACGGTGAACACGATGATGTGATCGCCCATGCAGTGGTTCCACGAGTGCGGCAGGTGCAGGATGCGCATCGAGCCCAGGTCCGGGTTCTTGATGCGGCCCATCAGCTTGGCGCAGCCCTGCTTGCCGTCCATGGTCATGGACACGGTGCCCTTGAGCAGCGGCATGCGCACGATACGGTTGCGCAGGCCGAAGCTGGCGTGGGCGTAAGGGATCTTCTCGGCGTCCCAGGCAGCGGCGGAGGCGGCCACGTGGTCCTTGAAGGCCTGGTCGGCGCGCGGGTCGGTGACGTCGTCCCACTCCAGCAGGGTTTTCAGCAGTTCCGGGTGCGACGCGTTGCAGTGGTAGCACTCGCGGTTGTTTTCCAGCACCAGTTTCCAGTTGGCCTTTTCCATCAAGGTGGTTTGCACCGCCACCTTGGTGTTCTCCATGTCGTAGGGTTCCATGTAGTGGTTCAGGGTCGACAGGAAATCATCGATGGCCGGCGGGTTCTCGGCCAGGCTGATAAAGATATAACCGCCGGCGGTCTTCACGTTCACCGGCTTCAAGCCGTACTGCTTCATGTCGAAGTCGGCGCCCATCTCGGTGCCGGCGAACAGCAGGCGCCCGTCCAGTTCGTAGGTCCATTGGTGGTAGTGGCAGACCAGCTTGGCCACCTTGCCCTTGTCGCTGGTGCACAGGCGCGAACCGCGGTGGCGGCAGACGTTGTGGAACGCGTGCACCACGCCTTCGGCGCCACGGATCACGATGATCGGGTTCTTGCCCACTTGCAGGGTCAGGTAGTTGCCCTTGGTGGGGATCTCGCAGGTCATGCCGGCGATCAACCACTCTTTCTGGAAGATCTCCTGCATGTCGATATCAAACAGCCGGTCATCAGAGTAGAACGGCTGTGGCAGCGAAAACGTGCGCTCGCGCTCTTGCAGCATCTGCGCGGTGGCCTTGCGTGCGGGTTCCAGCGGATCGCCCAAGCTTAAGGTTGCGGTGACGTCCATCGTGTGTGTCCTCATGGCCATTCTGTGTGGCCGGCGAATAGTGGCTGATCAGGTGTGCAGCAAGGCGTAAAGAAAGCGTCGTTGTTGGGAGCGAGTGTGGGGCTGCTGATGCGGCGAACCTTATCCATGAGCGACATGGCCCACTCTGATCCCGACGCGCAAGCCCCGTGGTATGGGGGCTGGTCGCGATAAGTATGTGAATGTCGCAGATAGGTAAGTGGGCGGTTCTCGCGTTACGCAGAATCGCCACCATAAGGCCGACCTCGGCGGTGGAGAACAACATGTCCAATAATTTCCTGAATCCGGTAACCACCCAGACCTGGGCCAATGGTCGGCACATTGTCCGTTGCGTCAAAGTCATCCAGGAAACCTGGGACGTGCGCACCTTCTGCTTCATGGCCGACCAGCCGATCCTGTTCTTTTTCAAGCCGGGGCAGTTCGTCACCCTGGAGTTGGAAATCGACGGCCAGCCGATCATGCGCTCCTACACCATTTCCAGTTCGCCGTCGGTGCCCTACAGCTTCTCGGTGACCATCAAGCGCGTGCCGGGCGGCAAGGTCTCCAATTGGCTGCACGACACCCTGCATGAGGGCCAGGAGCTGGCGGTGCACGGGCCGGTCGGGCTGTTCAATGCCATCGACTTCCCCAGCCCGAAAGTGCTGTACCTCAGTGGCGGCGTGGGGATTACCCCGGTGATGTCCATGGCCCGCTGGTTCTACGACACCAACGCCAACGTCGACATGACGTTTATCCACAGCGCCCGCTCGCCCAAAGACATCATCTACCACCGCGAGCTGGAGCATATGGCGTCGCGGATCGATAACTTCAGCCTGCACCTGATCTGCGAGAAACACGGGTTGGGTGAGCCTTGGGCGGGTTATCGCGGTTATCTGAACCACAAGATGCTGGAACTGATGGTGCCGGACTTCCTAGAGCGCGAAGTGTTCTGCTGCGGGCCTACGCCGTATATGAACGCGGTGAAGCGCCTGCTGGAAGTGGCCGGTTTCGACATGGCGCGGTATCACGAGGAGTCCTTTGGCGCTACGCCGCCGGAAGCGCGGGCGGATGCCGTGGAGCAGGCCGAACAAGCCGCCGATGCGCCGGAAATCGATCTGGCAGACCTGCACCAAGTGGAATTCATTGCCTCGGGCAAGAGCATTCGCGTGGCCCCGGGTGAAACCGTGCATGCGGCGGCCGCCAAGCTGGGCCTGTTGATCCCGAAAGCCTGCGGCATGGGGATCTGCGGCACATGCAAGGTGCTGAAGCTGGGTGGCGAGGTCGAGATGGACCACAACGGCGGGATCACCGAGGAGGACGAAGCCGAAGGCTACATCCTGTCGTGCTGCAGTGTGCCGAAGGGCGATGTGCGCATCGAGTTCTGAGGCTCAGTACAGCCCCGGCCGACGATCCCGATGAACATGGTTGTGGTCGCTGATTGACTTGTTCCTGGCCTGTGCCAGTGGCAGGTCGGCCACCCATTGTTGTTCCATCGGCTGGGAGGCTGCTCCGGCCAGCGGGTAGCCATCGGCGTCGACGATGACCGAACCGCCTACCCAATTGACGCCACGTTCTTCGCCATAACGGTCGCACGCAGCGATGAACATGCGGTTGACCGCCGCATTGGCCTGGACCCGCACGATCTCTGCCGGCCGTTCACCCACGGGGCGCGGGCCGTCCGGCCAGTTCACCGGGGCGCAGAGCAGGTCGGCTTCCGCCAGTGCTGCCAGGCGTACCCACTCCGGCAGTTCCAGGTCGTAGCAGATCATCATGCCGATCCGCCCGACGGCGGTGTCGACCACCGGAGGCGGCGCATCACCGGCGGTGAAGATCAGTTTTTCGCGGTCCCACAGGTGCGCCTTGCGATACACCGTCACCCGCCCGCTGGGCTCTACCAGCGCGGCACTGTTGGCAACGCGTCCCGCGCTCAGGCGCTCGCAGAAGCCTGCGACGATGATGATCCCCAGCGCTTGCGCGAGGCTTTTCCACAGGCTCAGGGTCGGACCGTCGCGTGTCTCGGAGGCCTCGTGGGCTTCCTCCAGGTCCGTGAACATGTAGCCGCTCTGAACCAGCTCCGGCAGGACGATCACCTGCGCGTTAAGGCTGGCCGCTGCGCGAATCGAGCGCTCGGTCAGCGTCCGGTTGTAGTGGGTATCGCCGATACGCGGCGCCAGTTGATGACAAACCACGCGTAGCAGGGTCACGACAGGTCTCCTTCCAACGCTCGCTCACTGGCTTGCACGGCCCGCGCTTCGGCGGCGTGGTCGAGGTGGCGGCTCATCATGCAGTAGACCATTGCCGAGACCGCCAGGCCGACGACGAACGCAACATCCGCGCCGCCCAGCATCACGCTGATCGGTCCTTGATAAAAACCCAGCGACATAAACGGAATCATTGCCGCCAGGCCGAGGAAATAGGCAATGAGCCCGGCGCTCGACCAGCGCCCATAGATACCGGCCGGGTTGAAAATGTCGCTGATTGCGTAGTGCCCTTTTCGTATGGCATAGAAATCTGCGAGGTTGACGGCTGTCCAGGGCACCAGGAAATACAGCATCAAGAGGACGAAGGTGTTGAAGCTGTTCAGGTAGCTCTCGGGGATGCTCAAGGCAATCACAAAAATCACCGCGGCCACCAGGCTGATCCCAACGATGCGGCTCCTGATCCGCGGCTTGATCGGTACAAAACCGTCAATGGCACTGATCCCGGTGAGCATCGCGCCGTAGCAGTTGACCGCCATGATGCCGACCAGCGCGGGTACTGCGATCAACACGGTAAAGGTGCCAAACCCCGGAAGCAGTTGGTTGCCCACGGCCTGTACGCTGCCGATGGCGTCGGGCGAGGGCAGCGCCGAGGCGAGGAAGGCCCCCAGCGACATCAGCCACAGCGCCGAGCCGGCGGCCCCCAGGTAGGTCCAGAAGATGACGCTGCGCGACGGCGTGTTATGCGGCAGGTAGCGCGAGTAATCCGAGACGTAGACGGCGTAGCTGATCTGGTAACCCGCGGCGGCTGAAAGCTGGATCAGAAAGGCCGACCAGGAAAAATGTGCGTCGACCACCGCGGTGTCGGCCTGCAGGTACATCACGGCGGCGACCGTGAGGACCGCGAACACGCTGATCATCACGTAGGTCAGCCAGCGTTGCACAGTGTGCAGGAGGTCGTGGCCGATCACGGCGATCACCACTGCCAGGATGATCATCAAGGCGTACCACGGTGCACGGTTGCCGGGCAGCACGGTATTGATGGCGTCGGTCGCCAGGATCACGTTGAACACGTTAAAGCCGATGTACACGAACACCACGGCGATAAAGGGCACGATGGCCCCGCGCAGGCCGAACTGTGCCCGCGACTGGATCATCTGCGGCAACCCCATGCGCGGCCCCTGGTTGGCATGGAACGCCATGGCAAACGTGCCCAGGCACACGCCGATGACTATCGCCAGGATCGCGTACACCAGGCTCAGCCCCAAGGCTGCGCCGGTAAACCCGGTGACCAGGGTGGTCAGTACGAAGTTACCGGTGAACCAGAACGGCGCCTGATGCCAGACCTTGCCGTGGCGCTCATTGCGCGGCACGTAGTCAATGGAACGGGTTTCGATTTTCAGCGTGGCGGAGGGCGGGGCAGCCGATCGGTTGGAGGGCGCGTTCATAGGCATCACGGTCTGTTTTTATTAAGTGAGGCTACGAAGAGTCTTGTAACTAAAAAGACAATTGAATCGCTATTCGCAAATAATCACTTCACGAATTTCTGAACTGATTGCCTGAAGCCTGCTGACACAAGGCTTGTATGACGCATCAGTTTTTTATTCCCAAGTGATATAGAGACATTTCTTACAACTAACTACGCTGAGCATCTCAGCCGTCGTATTCGCCCTTCGCATTGAAGCAGTAGGTGGACGTCCTCATTTCATGCCAAGGATGATGACCATGTCTGCTATTCCCTCTCGCAGTAAAGGTGCAGCGCGTTTGCTTGCCAACGATGTCACTGCACTGATTCCAGACTTTCCTTTTCATTACGCCCGGTTTCTTGAGACGGCCGCCAGTCAGGGCACGCCGCTGGCGCGGGTATCCCACCTGGCGTATGGCAGCCAGGTATTGATCGTCGGGGGCGGGGTCGCCGGCCTGGTGACGGCCTATGAAGTCATGCGCATGGGGTTGCACCCGGTGGTGGTAGAGGCCAGTGACCGCATCGGTGGGCGACTGTATTCCCATGTGGCAGGTAATCCGCAAGATCCGGATAACAGCGTCATCTGCGAGCTGGGCGCCATGCGCTTTCCTGTTTCAGGCAAGGCGTTGATGCACTATTTCAACAAAGTTGGCATGACGGCCCGTTCGACCGATTTTCCCAATCCGGGGTCGGCGTTTACCCCCAGTACGGTCGTCGACTATCAGCAGCAACAGGTCTATTACGAACGCGATAACCTGCCGCCTGATTACGCTGAGATCGAGGATAAGTTATTCAACGTGTTTCTTGAGCAGAACCCGATCAAGTTCACTGAGATGGAAACGGCAATGTCCGAGGGCAGCCTGGATCAAGCCAAGATCAAAGCCCTGTGGAACGCGATCCTTGATGCGGGTTGGGACAACCTCAGTTTTTTTGCTGCGATGGTCGAGCAGGCGGGTTGGAGCCGCGAAGATATCGATCTGTTCGGCCAGATCGGCTTCGGCACAGGCGGTTGGAACACCGATTACCCGAACTGCTTCCTGGAGGTGTTACGGGTGCTGTATACCGGGCTGGATACCAACCACAAGCTGATGTACGACGGCTCCAGTGAGCTGCCAAACCGACTTTGGACGCGTGCCCCGGAGACTTTTGGCGACGCTATGGTTCATTGGCCTGCGGGTACCACCGTCCGAGGCCTGACCACCCAGGTCATCGCTCAGCCTTTGAAGCAGGAAGTGCGGCAGATCCTGCGGCGGCCGGATGGCAAATTCGACGTGTGGGTGTTTGATCATCATCTGGCAGGCGAGCGCCAATACACCTTTCCTGCCGTGGTCTACACCCCTCAAAAGCGGATCCTCGATAAATTCCGTTATATGGACGGCGCTGCCCGCTTCAATCAGATGAATGACCTGTTGTCCCCCAAGGAATGGGAAGCGGTGATGTACACCCATTACATGCAGTCGGCAAAAATCTTCGCGCAAACCAAACGACCGTTCTGGACCGACGTGGGCGTGGATTTGCAGCACAAGATGAGCGTGACGTTGTCGGACCGAATCACCCGTGGCACCTACCTGCTGGACTATGGCCGCAGCGAAGGGCCTCACAGAGGCAGTGGCATGTTTTTGTCTTACACCTGGAATGACGACAGCCTCAAATTCCTGGGTGATCGCAGTGCGCCGCTGCCGTCTCATGTGCAGTTATGCACAAGCTTGCTGGATAGCGTGTACGCCCCTCATCAGTTGAACCTGGCGGCTGAGTTCGGCATGACCAATCCCTTTGTCGAGATCAACTGGGAAGAGCAGCCGTTTTTCCTGTGCGCGTTCAAAATGAACCTGCCGGGACAATACGAGTACCAGCGCTTGCTGTTTTCCCAGTTCATGAACGGTGTGTCGAGTGGGCAACCCGATGGGTTCATTCTCGCCGGGGACGATGTTTCCTGGACGGGGGGCTGGGCGGAAGGGGCGGTAACGACGGCCTTGAACGCCGTAAATAAACTGGCGGTGCACTTCAACGGTGGGACCTTGCTCACCAACCGCGGCCCCATTGATGAATGGCAAGCGCTTCAGCCCAAAGCCTTGTGAGCATAGGTGTGTGAGTGAGGTGCGGGAGCGATAGGCGCGCAAGTGGCTCCAGCTGCGCGTCGCAGGTCATGAGGCTGCGACGCGGGCTTGCGCGGCCGTCGTTTCAGGCACCCATGACTTCGCGAATATCCGCCGCCAGTTCGCGCACGCGTTCTTCTTCGGTATCCCACGCACACATGAACCGCGCGCCGCCTTTGCCGATAAAGGTGTAGAAGCGCCAGCCCTTGGCCGTCAACGCTGCAATCGCCGGTTCCGAGAGTTGCAGGAACACGCCGTTGGCCTGCACCGGGAACATCAACTCCACGCCGGGAATATCCGCCACCAGGCTGCTGAGCAACTGCGCGCAGTGGTTGGCGTGGCGTGCGTGTTTGAGCCAGGCGTCGTTTTCCAGCAGGCCCACCCAGGGGGCGGAGAGGAAGCGCATCTTCGAGGCCAGTTGGCCGGCCTGTTTGCAGCGGTAGTCGAAGTCTTCGGCCAGCTTGTGGTTGAAGAACAGGATGGCTTCACCCACGGCCATGCCGTTCTTGGTGCCGCCGAAGCACAACACGTCCACCCCGGCTTTCCAGGTCAGGTCGGCGGGTGAGCAGCCGAGAAACGCACAGGCGTTGGAAAAGCGCGCGCCGTCCATGTGCAGGTTCAGGCCGAGTTCCTTACAGGTGGCGCTGATGGCGCGGATTTCTTCCGGGGTGTAGACGCTGCCGACTTCCGTCGCCTGGGTCAGGGTCACTACGCGCGGTTTGGGGTAATGGATGTCCTGGCGCTTGAGGGCGATCTCGCGGATCGATTCCGGGGTCAGCTTGCCGTTTTCAGTGCGGGCAGTGAGCAGTTTCGAGCCGTTGGAGAAAAACTCCGGTGCGCCGCACTCGTCGGTTTCGACGTGGGCGGTTTCCGAGCAAATCACGCTATGGTAGCTCTGGCACAGCGAAGACAGCGCCAGGGAGTTGGCGGCGGTGCCGTTGAAGGCGAAGAACACTTCGCAGTCGGTTTCGAACAGGTTACGGAAGCCGTCGGCGGCGCGGTGGGTCCATTCATCGTCGCCATAGGCGCGCTGGTGGCCGTGGTTGGCTTGTTCCATGGCGGCCCAGGCTTCCGGGCAGATGCCGGAATAGTTGTCGCTGGCGAATTGCTGGCTCTTGTCGGTCATGGCCCATTCCTGTGGTCGATGTTGGTGCGCACTTTAACCAAGATTGTCGGGCGTGCGCACGCACTGTAAATGCAAAGTCACTGGGGAATTATGCACGGTACTGAAACGATGGCTGTCGGACGTGTCCGTGATGGCGCTTTGGATTTGCTCAAGTGGCTGGCGCTGCTGTGCATGGTGCTCGATCACCTGCGCTACGTCGGCCTGAGTCTGGATGGCCTGTATGTACCAGGACGCCTGGCGTTCCCTTGGTTTTGCCTGGCGATTGCGGCGAATCTGCATCGGGTCAGGAACGCGCCCGTGACCGGCCAGTGGCGCTACCTGGGTTGGTTGTTGCTGTTCAGTGTGATCAGCGAAGTGCCGTACCGGATGTTTATCGACGATGCCGATACGTTGAATGTGCTGCCGACCCTGGCCTTGGGGTTGCTGGTTGCCCGAGGATGGCAGCAGAAGGCGCTGGTTGATCGAGGATTGGCGCTGATCGCTGTCACGATAGCCGCGGTATTTTCGACGCAGTTAATGTTCGGTTTCTTTGGTGTATTGCTGCCACTGGCGATGCTGCTGGTGTTTCGCAGGCCTTGGTATTTCAGCCTGTTGCCGGGCCTGGTCTGCGTGGCCGCCAACCAATGGCAGATCCTGCTCGATAGCGGCACGCCGGTGGCGCTGATGGGGTTGGCGGCGTGCCTGATTGCGCCGTTGGCGGGATTGGTCCTGTTGCGACATGCCCGCAGCGCCTCGCCGCCAGCCATGCGCCGCTGGGCCTATTCCCTCTATCCCCTGCATTTCCTGCTGCTGCTACTCGTCCGCAAGATCATCGCCTGACCTCCTGTAGGAGCGAGCTTGCTCGCGAAAAACGTCAACGATTATGCGGATTGCCTGAATGAATACCGCGCCCTCAGGTTTTTCGCGAGCAAGCTCGCTCCTACAGGGGCCAGGGTCATTTGCAGGCAATGTCGTAAACGCACCTTTGCGTGGCGTCCGTAGGCATTTGACCTGCCTGCGCCAGCCCTACCATCGCATCAAAGGGCTATGCCACCGTGCACGGGCCTCAACAATACGAAAGGCTGGGAGAGACGCGATGTTCAGCAAGAAAGACCAGATCCAGGGTTATGACGATGCACTGCTGGCGGCGATGAATGCCGAGGAGCAACGTCAGGAAGATCATATCGAGCTGATCGCGTCGGAGAACTACACCAGCAAGCGCGTCATGGAAGCCCAGGGCAGCGGCCTCACCAACAAATACGCCGAAGGCTACCCAGGCAAGCGCTACTACGGTGGTTGCGAGCACGTGGACAAGGTCGAGGCCCTGGCCATCGAGCGCGCCAAGCAGCTGTTCGGCGCCGATTACGCCAACGTACAGCCGCACTCCGGCTCCTCCGCCAACAGTGCGGTTTACCTGGCGCTGCTGAACGCCGGCGACACCATCCTCGGCATGAGCCTGGCCCACGGCGGCCACCTGACCCACGGCGCCAAAGTGTCGTCCTCGGGCAAGCTGTACAACGCCGTGCAGTACGGCATCAACACCGACACCGGCCTGATCGACTACGACGAAGTCGAGCGCCTGGCCGTAGAACACAAACCGAAGATGGTAGTGGCCGGTTTCTCCGCCTACTCCAAGACCCTGGATTTCCCACGTTTTCGCGCGATCGCCGACAAGGTCGGGGCGCTGCTGTTCGTCGACATGGCCCACGTTGCTGGCCTGGTCGCCGCTGGCCTGTACCCGAACCCGCTGCCGTACGCCGATGTGGTCACCACCACCACCCACAAGACCCTGCGCGGTCCCCGTGGCGGTTTGATCCTGGCCAAGGCCAACGAAGAAATCGAGAAGAAACTCAACGCTGCCGTATTCCCCGGCGCCCAGGGTGGCCCGCTGATGCATGTGATCGCCGGCAAGGCGGTGTGCTTCAAGGAAGCCCAGGAGCCAGGCTTCAAGGCCTACCAGCAACAAGTGATCGACAATGCCCAGGCCATGGCCAGCGTGTTTATCAAACGCGGCTACGATGTAGTGTCCGGCGGCACCGATAACCACCTGTTCCTGGTCAGCCTGATCCGTCAGGGCCTCACCGGCAAAGAGGCGGACGCCGCCCTCGGTCGCGCCCACATCACCGTCAACAAGAACGCCGTACCGAACGACCCGCAGTCGCCGTTCGTGACCTCGGGCCTGCGCATCGGCACCCCGGCGGTGACCACGCGTGGTTTCAAGGTGCCGCAGTGCATCGAGCTGGCCGGCTGGATCTGCGACATCCTCGACAACCTCGGCGATGCCGACGTCGAGGCCAACGTGGCCAAGCACGTGTCTGCCCTGTGCGCTGATTTCCCGGTTTATCGCTGAGCGCGGTTTTGGAGTAATGACTATGCAACGCTACTCGGGCTTCGGCCTCTTCAAGCACTCACTCAGCCATCACGAAAACTGGCAGAAGATGTGGCGCACGCCGACCCCTAAAAAGGTCTACGACGTGGTCATCGTCGGCGGCGGCGGGCATGGTCTGGCAACCGCCTACTACCTGGCCAAAGAGCACGGCATCACCAACGTGGCCGTGGTCGAGAAAGGCTGGCTGGGCGGCGGTAACACCGCGCGCAACACCACCATCGTGCGCTCCAACTACCTGTGGGACGAGTCGGCGCACCTGTACGAACACGCGATGAAACTGTGGGAAGGCCTGTCCCAGGACCTGAACTACAACGTGATGTTCTCCCAGCGTGGCGTCTACAACCTGTGCCACACCCTGCAGGACATCCGTGATTCCGAACGTCGCGTCAGCGCCAACCGCCTTAACGGCGTGGATGGCGAGTTGCTGAATGCCAAGCAAGTGGCCGACGAGATTCCGTACCTGGATTGCTCGAAAAACACGCGCTACCCGGTACTCGGCGCCACCGTGCAACGTCGCGGCGGCGTGGCCCGTCACGATGCCGTGGCCTGGGGCTTTGCCCGTGCGGCCGACGCCCTCGGCGTGGACTTGATCCAGCAGACCGAAGTGATCGGCTTCCGCAAGGAAAACGGCGTGTGCATCGGCGTGGAAACCAACAAGGGTTTTATCGGCGCCAAGCGCGTCGGTGTGGTCACCGCGGGTAACTCCGGGCACATGGCATCCCTCGCCGGCTTCCGTTTGCCGATCGAATCCCACCCGCTGCAAGCGTTGGTGTCGGAGCCGATCAAGCCGATTATCGACAGCGTGATCATGTCCAACGCCGTGCACGGTTACATCAGCCAGTCCGACAAGGGCGACCTGGTGATCGGCGCCGGTATCGACGGTTACAACGGCTACGGCCAGCGCGGCTCGTACCCGGTGATCGAACACACCATCCAGGCCATCGTCGAGATGTTCCCGGTGCTGTCGCGGGTGCGCATGAACCGCCAGTGGGGCGGTATCGTCGACACCACCCCGGATGCCTGCCCGATCATCTCCAAGACCCCGGTGCCGAACATGTTCTTCAACTGCGGTTGGGGTACCGGTGGCTTCAAGGCCACCCCAGGCTCAGGCAACGTGTTTGCCGCCAGCCTGGCCAAAGGTGAGATGCACCCATTGGCTGCACCTTTCTCCATCGACCGTTTCCACAACGGTGCATTGATCGACGAACACGGCGCTGCGGCCGTCGCCCACTAACAGGAGAAATTCCCTATGTTGCATATCTTCTGTCCTCACTGTGGCGAACTGCGCTCCGAAGAGGAATTCCACGCGTCCGGCCAAGCGCACATCCCGCGCCCGCTGGACCCGAACGCCTGCACCGATGAAGAGTGGGGCGACTACATGTTCTTCCGCGATAACCCGCGTGGGTTGCACCACGAACTGTGGATTCACGCCGCCGGTTGCCGCCAGTATTTCAACGCGACCCGCGACACCGTGACCTACGAAATTCTTGAAACCTACAAGATTGGCAGCAAGCCGCAATTCACCGCCAAGGCTTCTGGAGAGAAGGTATGAGCCAGATCAATCGCCTGTCCAACGGTGGCCGGATCGACCGCAACAAAGTCCTGACCTTCAGCTTCAACGGCCAGAGCTACAAAGGCTTCGAAGGCGACACCCTGGCCGCTGCATTGCTGGCCAACGGCGTCGACATCATTGGCCGCAGCTTCAAGTATTCGCGCCCACGCGGCATCTTTGCCGCCGGGGCCGAAGAGCCGAACGCGGTGCTGCAGATCGGTGCCACCGAAGCCACCCAGATTCCCAACGTGCGTGCCACGCAACAGGCGCTGTACCAGGGTTTGGTTGCCACCAGCACCAACGGCTGGCCGAGCGTGAACAACGACATGATGGGCATTCTTGGCAAGGTCGGCGGCAAGCTGATGCCGCCGGGTTTCTACTACAAAACCTTCATGTACCCGCAATCGTTCTGGATGACCTACGAGAAGTACATCCGCAAGGCTGCCGGCCTTGGCCGCTCGCCGACCGAGAACGATCCGGACACCTACGACAACTTCAACCGTCATTGCGACGTGCTGGTGGTCGGCGCCGGCCCTGCTGGCCTGGCGGCTGCACTGGCCGCCGCGCGCAGCGGTGCCCGCGTGATCATCGCCGATGAGCAGGAAGAGTTCGGCGGTTCCTTGCTCGACTCCCGCGAAAGCCTCGACGGCAAGCCCGCCACGGAATGGGTCGCCAGCGTTATCGCCGAACTGAAAGCCCTGCCGGACGTGGTGCTGCTGCCCCGAGCCACCGTCAACGGTTACCACGACCATAACTTCCTGACCATTCACGAGCGCCTGACCGACCATCTCGGTGACCGTGCACCGATTGGCCAGGTGCGCCAGCGCATCCACCGTGTGCGTGCCAAGCGTGTGGTCCTGGCGACCGGTGCGTGTGAGCGTCCGCTGGTGTACGGCAACAACGATGTACCGGGCAATATGCTCGCCGGCGCGGTCTCCACCTACGTGCGCCGCTACGGCGTGGCACCGGGCAAGAAACTGGTGCTGTCGACCAACAACGATCACGCCTACCGCGTTGCCCTGGACTGGTTTGACGCTGGCCTGCAGGTGGTCGCCGTGGCCGATGCCCGTCACAACCCACGTGGCGCGCTGGTGGAAGAAGCGCGCGCCAAAGGCATTCGTATCCTCACTGGCAGCGCCGTGATCGAGGCCCGTGGCAGTAAGCACGTCACCGCCGCTCGCGTGGCTGCCATCGATGTGAAAGCCCACAAAGTCACCAGCCCCGGCGAGTGGCTGGACTGCGACCTGGTGGCCAGCTCCGGCGGCTACAGCCCGGTGGTCCACTTGGCCTCGCACCTGGGCGGCAAACCGACCTGGCGTGAAGACATCCTCGGTTTTGTACCGGGCGAAGCCCCGCAGAAACGCGTGTGCGTCGGTGGCATCAATGGCGTCTACGGCCTTGGCGATTCCCTGGCGGACGGTTTTGAAGGCGGCGTGCGCGCGGCCAGCGAAGCCGGCTTTACCCCGGTGGAAGGCACGTTGCCCAAAGCCTTGAGCCGTCTTGAAGAGCCGACCCTGGCGCTGTTCCAAGTGCCTCACGAGAAAGCTACCGCACGGGCGCCGAAGCAATTTGTCGACCTGCAAAACGACGTCACCGCCGCCGCCATCGAGCTTGCTACCCGCGAGGGTTTCGAGTCGGTCGAGCACGTCAAGCGCTACACCGCGCTGGGTTTCGGCACCGACCAGGGCAAGCTGGGTAACGTCAACGGCCTGGCGATTGCCGCGCGCTCGCTGAACGTGACCATCCCGCAGATGGGCACCACCATGTTCCGTCCCAACTACACGCCGGTGACCTTCGGCGCGGTAGCGGGCCGTCACTGTGGGCATATCTTCGAGCCGGTGCGCTACACCGCGCTGCACGCCTGGCACGTTAAAAACGGCGCCGAATTTGAAGATGTCGGCCAGTGGAAACGCCCATGGTACTTCCCACGCAATGGCGAAGACCTGCACGCCGCCGTGAAACGTGAATGCCTGGCCGTGCGCGACAGCGTCGGCCTGCTGGATGCCTCCACCCTCGGCAAAATCGACATCCAGGGCCCGGATGCGCGTGAGTTCCTCAACCGCATCTACAGCAACGCCTGGACCAAGCTCGACGTGGGCAAGGCGCGCTACGGCCTGATGTGCAAGGAAGACGGCATGGTCTTCGACGACGGCGTCACCGCCTGCCTTGCCGACAACCACTTCCTGATGACCACCACCACCGGCGGCGCGGCTCGCGTACTCCAGTGGCTGGAAATCTACCAGCAGACCGAATGGCCGGACCTGAAGGTGTACTTCACCTCGGTCACCGACCACTGGGCGACCATGACCCTGTCCGGCCCCAACAGCCGCAAGCTGTTGGCGGAAGTCACCGACATCGACCTGGACAAGGACGGCTTCCCGTTCATGACCTGGAAGGAAGGCTTGGTTGGCGGTGTGCCGGCGCGGGTGTTCCGTATCTCGTTTACCGGTGAGTTGTCGTACGAAGTCAACGTGCAGGCCGACTACGCCATGGGCGTGCTGGAGCAAATCGTCGAGGCGGGCAAAAAGTACAACCTGACCCCGTACGGCACCGAAACCATGCACGTACTGCGTGCCGAGAAAGGTTTCATCATCGTTGGCCAGGACACTGACGGCTCGATGACCCCGGACGACCTGAACATGGGCTGGTGCGTAGGCCGCACCAAACCGTTCTCGTGGATCGGCTGGCGCGGCATGAACCGTGAAGACTGCGTGCGCGAAGAGCGTAAGCAACTGGTGGGCTTGAAGCCGGTCGATCCAAAAGTGTGGCTGCCGGAAGGCGCGCAGTTGGTGTTCGATCCGAAGCAGGCGATTCCGATGAAGATGGTTGGCCACGTCACCTCCAGCTATGCGCATAACTCCCTGGGTTATTCGTTTGCGATGGCGGTGGTCAAGGGCGGCTTGAAGCGCATCGGTGAGCGGGTGTTCTCGCCGCAAGCGGATGGCAGTGTGATCGAGGCGGAGATCGTGTCTTCGGTGTTCTTTGACCCGAAAGGCGAGCGGCAGAACATCTGATAGACCGAGTCGCCTGCATCGCAGGCAAGCCCCCTCCCATAGGGAATGCATTCCAAATGTGGGAGGGGGCTTGCCCCCGATGAGGCCAGAACAGTCACCACAGAATTCAAAACAGGTGCTTTATGACAGCAGCCAATGTTTACCAACAACGCCCCACCACCGGCGCCAAGGCCGAGTCGTCGCTGCACCATGCCGACCTCGCCAGCCTGGTCGGCAAGGGCCGCAAGAACGCCGGCGTGACCGTGCGTGAAAAGAAACTGCTCGGCCACCTGACCATCCGTGGCGACGGCCATGACGCCGCCTTCGCCGCTGGCGTACACAAAGCCCTGGGCATCGAGTTGCCTGGTGCCCTGCAGGTCATCGTCAAAGGCGAAACCAGCCTGCAATGGCTCGGCCCGGATGAGTGGCTGCTGGTCGTGCCCAGCGGTGAAGAATTCGCCGCCGAACAAAACCTGCGTGCTGCGCTGGGCGACCTGCATATCCAGGTCGTCAACGTCAGCGGCGGCCAGCAGATCCTCGAACTGAGCGGCCCGAACGTGCGTGATGTGCTGATGAAGTCCACCAGCTACGACGTGCACCCCAATAACTTCCCGGTGGGCAAGGCGGTGGGCACGGTGTTCGCCAAGTCGCAACTGGTGATCCGCCATACCGCTGAAGACACCTGGGAGCTGGTGATCCGTCGCAGCTTCTCGGATTACTGGTGGCTGTGGTTGCAGGACGCCTCGGCTGAATTCGGCCTGAGCGTTCAAGCCTGATATGACCCTGTAGGAGCGAGCTTGCTCGCGAAAAACGTCAACGATAACGCGCGCATCCTGAATGAACGCGGCGCCCTTGGATTTTTCGCCAGCAAGCTCGCTCCTACAGTCAGCAGCATCGCTGTATGAGGAGTTAACTGTAATGAGCCGCGCACCCGATACATGGATTTTGACTGCCGACTGCCCCAGCGTGCTCGGCACGGTGGACGCGGTCACCCGCTACCTGTTCGAGCAGGGCTGTTATGTGACCGAGCACCACTCGTTCGATGACCGCCTCTCGGGCCGATTTTTTATTCGCGTGGAGTTCCGTCAGCCCGACGGTTTCGACGAGCAGGCGTTTCGCGCCGGCCTGGCCACGCGCGGCGAAGCCTTTGGCATGATCTTCGAGCTGACGGCGCCGAACTACCGGCCAAAAGTGGTGATCATGGTCTCCAAGGCCGATCACTGCCTGAACGATCTGCTGTACCGCCAGCGGATCGGCCAACTGTCGATGGACGTGGTCGCGGTGGTGTCCAACCACCCTGATTTGAAACCGTTGGCCGACTGGCACCAGATTCCCTACTACCATTTCCCTCTCGACCCGAACGACAAACCGTCCCAGGAGCGTCAGGTGTGGCAAGTGATCGAAGAGACCGGCGCCGAACTGGTGATCCTTGCGCGCTACATGCAAGTGCTGTCGCCGGAGCTGTGCCGCAAGCTGGATGGCAAGGCGATCAATATCCATCACTCCTTGTTGCCGGGGTTCAAGGGCGCCAAGCCGTATCACCAGGCGTACAACAAGGGGGTGAAATTGGTCGGCGCCACGGCGCATTACATCAACAACGATCTGGACGAAGGGCCGATCATCGCCCAGGGCGTGGAGGTGGTGGATCACAGCCACTATCCCGAGGATTTGATTGCCAAGGGGCGCGATATCGAAGGGCTTACCTTGGCCCGGGCGGTGGGGTATCACATTGAGCGGCGGGTGTTTCTGAACGCCAATAGGACGGTGGTGCTCTGACTGACGCCAATCGGGGGCAAGCCCTCTCCCACATTTGGAATGCGGTCGAATGTGGGAGAGGGCTTGCCCCCGATGAGGCCCTCACAAACAACACAAGAAACAGCATCTGTACCCGAGCACTCAACGCGCTGCCCACCCTACGGGCAACGCAGTTCCATAAAAACAACAGCGAGGTGAAAGCATGTCTGGTAATCGTGGTGTCGTGTATCTCGGCAACGGCAAGGTCGAAGTACAGAAAATCGACTATCCCAAAATGCAGGACCCCCGTGGCAGGAAGATTGAGCACGGCGTCATCCTGCGCGTGGTCTCCACCAACATCTGCGGCTCCGACCAACACATGGTGCGTGGCCGCACGACTGCCCAGACCGGCCTGGTGCTTGGTCACGAGATCACTGGTGAAGTGATCGAGAAGGGCAGTGACGTCGAAAACCTGAAGATCGGCGACCTGGTTTCCGTTCCCTTCAACGTCGCCTGCGGCCGCTGCCGCTCCTGCAAAGAACAACACACCGGTGTGTGCCTCACCGTCAACCCGGCCCGTGCCGGCGGCGCCTATGGCTACGTCGACATGGGCGACTGGACCGGTGGCCAGGCTGAATACGTACTGGTGCCCTACGCCGACTTCAACCTGCTGAAACTGCCGGACCGCGACAAGGCCATGGAGAAAATCCGCGACCTGACCTGCCTCTCCGACATCCTGCCCACCGGCTACCACGGCGCCGTCACCGCCGGCGTGGGGCCAGGCAGCACGGTGTACATCGCCGGTGCCGGTCCTGTCGGCCTGGCTGCCGCCGCCTCCGCGCGCCTGCTGGGCGCGGCGGTGGTGATTATCGGCGACGTCAACTCTATCCGCCTGGCCCACGCCAAGGCGCAAGGGTTTGAAGTGGTCGACCTGTCCACCGACACCCCGCTGCACGAACAGATCGCCGCCCTGCTGGGTGAGCCTGAAGTGGACTGTGCCGTTGACTGCGTGGGCTTCGAAGCCCGCGGCCACGGGCACGACGGCGTCAAGCACGAAGCCCCTGCCACGGTGCTCAACTCACTGATGGGCGTGGTGCGCGTGGCGGGCAAGATCGGCATTCCCGGTCTGTATGTCACCGAAGACCCAGGTGCTGTCGACGCTGCCGCAAAAATGGGCAGCCTGAGCATCCGCTTCGGTTTGGGCTGGGCCAAATCCCACAGCTTCCATACCGGCCAGACCCCGGTGATGAAGTACAACCGCCAGCTGATGCAGGCGATCATGTGGGACCGCATTCACATCGCCGACATCGTGGGGGTTGAAGTCATCAGCCTGGATGACGCCCCGCGTGGGTATGGCGAGTTCGATGCGGGCGTGCCGAAGAAGTTTGTGATTGATCCGCATAAGTTGTTCAGCGCGGCATAAATCCCAGGCATACGAAAACCCAAATGTGGGAGAGGGCTTGCTCCCTCCCACATTTGGGTTGTGGTGTTTGGGATCTCAACGGTTGGCCAAGGCACCTTGGTAGACGGTCGGGCCCGTCGGTTGCTTGCTCACCGAGCCCCCTTTGCTCTCCGCACTCACCATCAATTCCACGGGCTTGCTGATCGAGGCCTGCTGCCTTGGGTTCAAGCCGATGATGCCTTCGCCATCTTCCGGTAACAGCCCAAGTGACACGGGCTTGCCGCCATTGGGAATCGCCCACAGTTCCAGGCTCTGGTCCGGCGCGGGTGTGGTGATGGCGATGGGTTGCACTTCCAGGTAATCCTTGTGCGCCATGATCTGCGCCGCCGGCTGTTGGGTGGTGGTGATCAGGGTGGCGGTGGACTTGACGTTGTCCTGGGTGTAGAACGCGACGCCGAGGCCGGCGATCACGGCCACGCAGACGCCGATAAACAGGCGTGGACGGCTCCAGAAGGGTGGTTTTGGCTCAATCATGGGGGGGCGGGTCGCGCTCATGGAATTGTTCCTGACAGGTTTTGGAGTCATTTCATTGACTCTGCCCCAGCCATTGGGTTCCTGGGACGCCTCGGAACAATGTGCCGGATACCCAGTCAAACGCCTGCTTTTACCCCTACATCCAGAGGTTGTTTCGATGAAGATTTCACGCGGTTTCGCCCTTTCCTGCCTGATGAGCCTGGCCGCCGCCCCGGTGTTTGCCGCAGGGTTCAGCCTTGGCGACGCGGCCAATGCCATCTCCGGCATGCAAGGGGGTAACAACAAGGCCGCAGCCGCCGCACCGTCGTCCGAGACGGCGGACCTGCTGACCACGCTGACCTCGCAACTGAACATCACCCCCGAACAAGCCGTGGGCGGTACGGGCGCCATGCTGGGCCTGGCCAAGAACAAACTGAGCGGCAACGACTATTCGCAACTGGGTAACAGCGTGCCGGGCCTTGACCAACTGTCGGGCAACAATGCATTGGGCAGCCTCGGGGCCTTGAGCGGGATGCTCGGCCAGAACGGTGGCAGCAAGACCAGCGGCCTGGACGGCCTGCTGGGTAACGTGAAGAACACCAACGACCTGAATACCGCGTTCAGTGCCCTGGGCATGGACAGTGGCATGGTCGGCCAGTTTGCCCCGCTGATCCTGCAATACCTGGGCGGGCAGGGTGCCAACAGCTCGCTGCTGGGTAAACTGGCCCAGGCCTGGGGCACCGGTAGCTAAATACGCTCTGCGCGCAGTTGAGCGATGCGCGCATCCTTCTCCTTCCAGAGCTGGTTCACCCAGTTCTGGACGGTCTGGCGAAACGCTGGATCGTTCTCGTAATCCCCTTGCCACAACGCCGGGTCCAGCTCACGGGTGTGGATATCAATGATCACCTTCGGTACCGCGCCGCTGATCAAATCCCAGAACCCCGGAATCTTTTGCTGCGGGTAGACCACGGTTACGTCAAGCACCGCGTCCAATTGTTCACCCATGGCCGCCAGCACAAACGCCACGCCGCCCGCCTTGGGCTTGAGCAAGTGCGTGAATGGCGAATCCTGCTGCTTGCGTTTGGCCTCGCTGAACCGCGTGCCTTCTAGGTAATTGACCACCGTCACCGGCTGGCGCTTGAACAGCTCGCAGGCTTGCTGGGTGATCTTGAGGTCCTGGCCGGCCAGTTCCGGGTGCCTGGCCAGGAACGCCTTGGTGTAGCGCTTCATGAACGGGTAATCCAGCGCCCACCAGGCCAGGCCGAGGAAGGGTACCCAGATCAGCTCTTTTTTCAGGAAGAATTTGAAGAACGGCGTGCGGCGGTTGAGGGCCTGGATCAGCGCCGGGATGTCCACCCAGGATTGGTGGTTGCTGATCACCAGGTAGCTGGTGTCGCCGCGCAGTTCGTCGCCGCCGCGAATGTCCCACTGGGTGGGGATGCACAAGGAGAAAATAAGCTTGTCGATCTCGGCCCAGGTCTCGGCGATCCACATCACCGCCCATGAGGCATAGTCGCGAAACCGCCCTGGGGCCACCAGCTTGAGCAGGGCAAAGACCATCAGTGGGCCAAACAGCACCAAGGTGTTGAGCAATAGCAGCAGTGTGACCAAACAGCCGGTGAGCAGGCGGCGCATAAGTAACTCTTGGAATCTTGTGGGCGGGCCATCATAAGCAAGCTGAGTCTATAGGCCAAATCGCAAATGGCCGTACGAATGTTTCACAATGTGCCGGTTATGGTGGGGGTGACTAACTAAGTGCTGTCTTTGCGGTCTAGAATCCGCCTACTTCTTTCCGAGGAAATCACTTCGTGAAACTGCTTCTTGCCTCCCTCGCCCTGGCTGCCCTGCCTGTCATGGCCGCCGAGCCGACCCTTTACGGTCGCTACGAATACATCCAGTTGCCGGAGATCGGCGAAACCTTCAAGGCCAAGATGGACACCGGCGCGCTGACCGCCTCACTGTCGGCCCGGGATATTGAGACGTTTACCCGTGATGGCGACGACTGGGTGCGCTTCCGCCTCGGTGGTAAAGACGCCGGCAACAAAGTCTACGAGCACAAGGTGTCGCGCATCAGCAAGATCAAGAGCCGCGCCGACGAAGACGACGAAAAAGACGAAGCCACCGTGGCCAAGCGCCCGGTGATCGACCTGGAAATGTGCCTGGGTAACGTCAAGCGTACCGTCGAGGTCAACCTCACCGACCGCAGCAGCTTCAACTACCCGTTGCTGATCGGCGCCAAGGCCCTGCGTGAGTTCGGCGCGGCGGTCAACCCGGCCCGTCGTTACACGGCCGACAAACCGGACTGCTGATTTGAACCCATGCCCCACATCCTGATTGTCGAAGACGAAGCGGCGATAGCCGACACATTGATTTTCGCCCTGCAAGGCGAGGGTTTCACCACCACCTGGCTGAGCCTTGGCCAGGAGGCGTTGGCCCATCAACGCCAGACCCCGGCCGACCTGATCATTCTCGACATCGGCCTGCCGGACATCACCGGCTTTGAAACCTGCAAGCAATTGCGCCGTTTCAGTGAAGTGCCGGTGATGTTCCTCAGTGCACGGGATGGTGAGATCGATCGGGTGGTGGGGCTGGAGATCGGTGCCGACGATTATGTGGTCAAGCCGTTCAGCCCGCGGGAAGTGGCGGCGCGCGTACGGGCGATCCTCAAGCGTGTCGGCCCCGGCGTGGCGCCCGCTGTGTTCCAGGTCGACCTGGAGCGCATGCAGATCAGCTTTCGCGGCCATCCTTTGAGCCTGACGCGCCATGAGTTTCGCCTGCTGCAAAGCCTGCTGGAGCAACCTGAGCGCGTGTTCAGCCGCGAGCAACTGCTGGACGCGGTGGGCGTGCCCGCCGATGCCGGCTATGAGCGCAATATCGACAGCCATATCAAGAGCCTGCGCAGCAAATTACGCAGCGTGGCCGCCGATGCCGAGCCGATCCAGACCCATCGCGGCCTCGGCTACAGTTACAGCCCGAGCCACAGCTGATGCGCCTGGGGCTGCGGATTTTCCTGGTGTATGCGCTGTTCATCGGCCTGACCGGCTACTTCGTGCTCAATACGGTGATGAAGGAAATACGCCCCGGCGTGCGCCAGTCCACCGAAGAAACCCTGGTGGATACGGCCAACCTGCTGGCTGAAGTCCTGCGCGATGACGTCAGGAATGGCACCCTCGGCCAAAGCCACTGGCCGGAGCTGCTCAAGGCCTACGGCAACCGCCAGCCCGGCGCGACCATCTGGGGCCTGCCGAAAAACCAAGTCAACCATCGCATCTACGTGACGGACGCCCAGGGCAAGGTGTTGCTTGACTCCAGTGGCGAAGCGGTGGGCCAGGACTACTCCAAATGGAACGATGTGTACCTCACCCTGCGCGGTGAATACGGCGCGCGCTCCACCCGCAGCGAAGCCGACGACCCCACCTCCTCGGTGATGCACGTGGGGGCGCCGATTCGCGACAATGGCCAGATCATCGGCGTGGTCACCGTGGCCAAGCCCAACAGCTCATTGCAGCCTTATATCGACCGCACCGAGCGGCGCCTGCTCTGGTACGGCGCCGGGCTGGTCATCCTCGGCTTGCTGCTGGGCGCAGTGTTGTCGTGGTGGTTGAGCGTTGCCCTGCGGCGCCTGACCGCCTACGCCGAAGCCGTCAGCGAAGGCCGGCGTGCCGAGTTGCCGCATTACCGCGGCGGCGAGCTGAAGCAGTTATCCACTGCCGTGGAGCATATGCGTACGCAGTTGGAGGGCAAGGCGTACGTCGAGCATTACGTGCACACCCTGACCCACGAATTGAAAAGCCCATTGGCCGCAATTCGCGGCGCGGCGGAGCTGTTGCAGGGTGATATGACCCGTGAGCAGCAGCAGCGCTTCGTCGGCAATATCGACAGCGAAAGCGCGCGTTTGCAGCAGTTGATCGAGCGTCTGCTGAGCCTGGCGCAGGTGGAGCAGCGCCAGGGCCTGGAAGAACAGGTGAGCATCCCGCTGGCGGCCTTGGTCGATGCTGTACTCAACGCCCAATGTGCGCGAATTGAAGGCGCTGGGCTGCAAGTCGAACAGACGATTGCCGCCGATGTGCAGGTGTTCGGCGAGCCCTTCCTGCTGCGCCAGGCCCTGGGCAACCTGCTGGACAATGCCCTGGACTTCACCCCGCCTGGTGGCGTCTTGAGATTCAGCGCACACACTCGGCACAACGATGTACAGATCAGCCTGTTCAACCAGGCCGCGGCGATTCCCGACTACGCCTTGCCGCGCCTGAGCGAGCGTTTCTACTCGTTGCCGCGACCGGCCAGCGGGCGCAAGAGCACCGGCCTGGGTCTCAATTTTGTCGAGGAAGTGATGAAGCTGCACGGCGGCGCCTTGCAGATCGGCAATGTACCTGGTGGCGTGCAAGTGGTGCTGCATCTCCACACAGTCTCCACATTGCCCACATAAATCGCCCACATGGGCTGCGCAGACTCTCCCCATCAAAACAGGGAGAGACCCCATGAACCGCAGCCTGCTTTTCAAACTTGGCGCGATTGCGCTGCTGATCCTGCTGCTGCTGATTCCGTTGCTGATGATCAACGGCATCATCAGCGACCGCCAGCAACTGCGCGACGGTGTCCTGATGGACATCGCCCGCAGCTCCAGCTATGCCCAGCGCCTCACCGGCCCGGTGATGGTGGTGCCGTATCGCAAGACCGTGCGCGAGTGGAAGTTCAATGAAAAACTCAACAAGCGCTACGAGGTCACCCGTGAAGAGCGGGGTCGTCTGTATTTCCTGCCGGACCGTTTTGAGCTCGACGGCAAAGTGCAGACCGAACTGCGCGCACGGGGTATTTACCAGGCGCGGCTGTTCCATGCCGACAACCGTATCAGTGGGCGTTTCGAGCTGCCTGCACAGTTGGGTATCACCGAAGACTTCGCCGATTACCGTTTTGAAGCGGCGTTTCTGGCAGTGGGCATCAGCGACATTCGCGGCATCGAAAATGCGCTGAAGTTGGAGCTGGGCGGCCAGCGCCTGGAATTCGAACCGGGCTCCCTAGTGGACTGGCTGGGGGAGGGCGTGCATGTGACGTTGCCGGAGCAGGACAGTAAAAAGCCAGGTGTGATCGACTTTGCTTTCGACCTGCGCCTGCAAGGCACCGAGCAACTGCAAGTGGTGCCGGTGGGCAAGACCAGCCAGGTGTCCCTGGCCTCCAACTGGCCGCACCCCAGCTTTATCGGCAACTTCCTGCCGGCCCAGCGCGAAGTGACTGACAACGGCTTCACGGCCAACTGGCAGACCTCCTTTTTTTCCACCAACCTCGAACAAGCCCTGCAAACCTGCCTGGACGGGCAGGGCTGCAACGACTTCAACAACCGCAGCTTTGGCGTGAACTTCATCGACCCGGTGGACCAGTACCTCAAGAGCGACCGCGCGATCAAATACGCGCTGCTGTTTATCGCCCTGACCTTTGCCGGTTTCTTCCTCTTCGAAGTGCTCAAGAGCCTGGCGGTGCACCCGATTCAATATGCATTGGTGGGTGTTGCCTTGGCATTTTTCTACTTGCTGCTGTTGTCATTGTCCGAGCACCTGGGCTTTGCCCTGGCGTACCTGATATCGGCAAGTGCCTGCGTGCTGTTGATCGGTTTCTACGTGTGCCATGTGCTGCGCAGCGTTGCCCATGGCTTGGGGTTTTCGGCGGGGTTGGCGGCGTTGTATGGCTTGTTGTACGGGCTGCTGAGTGCCGAGGATTACGCGCTGCTGATGGGCTCGCTGCTGCTGTTCGGGCTGCTGGGTACGGTGATGGTGCTGACGCGCAAACTGGATTGGTATGGCGTGGGCAAGCGCAAGCCGGCCGAGCCGTTGACGTTCGACCTGGAGGCGGTGCAATGATCGGGTTGCGTGAGGATCAGCAAGTAGGGGCGCAGTTAGCCGCAAGGATCGCCACATTCCTCAATACCACCACCGTCCAATGTGGGAGTGGGCTTGCCCGCGATAGCGGTGGTTCAGAAACAGATGTGCTGAATGACATACCGCGATCGCGGGCAAGCCCGCTCCCACATTGGGTCGGTGTGAACATCAGGTCGGCGGCTGGGTCTCCAGCATCGACGGCCGTTGGCTGACTTCGGCGTACCAGGCGGCCAGCTTGGGGTTATCCGAGCGCCATTGCAGGTCCGGGTGGCGGAAGTCGAGGTAGCCCAGGGCGCAGGCCACGCTGATGGACGCAATGTCGAAGTGGCTGGCCAGTTCGGCGATGGCATCCTGCTCCAGTTCGGCGACGGCGCGGCGGATCTTGTTGCGCTGCTCGTCGAGCCACGGTGCCCAGTGTTTTTCCACTGGACGCAGGGCGGCCTCGTAACGCACCAGCACGGCGGCATCCATGATCCCGTCGGCCAGCGACGCCAGGGTCAGGCGGCGCCAGCGGGCCGAGCCGTCACGGGGGATCAGCGGGTTGCCGACATGCTGGTGGTCGAGGTAATCGAGGATCACCCGGCTGTCGTGCAGCACACTGCCGTCGGCCAGGCGCAGGGCCGGGATCTTGCCCACGGGGTTGCCTTGTACCACCTGCGCGTCAGGGGTGACCGGTGTCGGCATGCAGGCCTGCAACGCTACACGGTCCTGCTGGCCGGTCTCGATCAGCAACACGCGCACTTTGCGTACGAACGGGGAAGCGGGGTTATGGAACAAGGTCATGCTGGGAGCGGACATGGGCATTCCTCTGAATGGGCTGTGGCTAGCCTAGAGGGTTGCGCGGTGGCTGGCGAGGGGGAGTGCGGGGGTTTTTGAGGGCCTCATCGGGGGCAAGCCCCCTCTCACAGTTGACCGAGTCGTCATGACGAGCGCAGAACGCATGTGGGAGGGGCGGTGCGACGATTCGACTTGCCCCCGATAGCGCCCTCAGCCACGCCGCTTGAACAACGCCCAACTACCAATGGCAGCCGGTATGCCCAACCCCACCCAACTCAACGAATCCCATCCCCCATCCCCCAGCAACGCTGCAAATAACCCGGCGGCGCTGAGCAGGCCGATCCCCAGCGGAATGCCAAACACCTTCCAGAAACTCGACTGCCTTGGCTTCATGCCTTGCCTGCCTTGCGCCGCACGACCCACAGGTAGATGCCACTGCCCAGCACGATGAGGGTCAGCACATCCAACACCGCCCACAGGACCTTCATCGGCATGCCGCCATAGTCACCAAAGTGCAGTGGCTGGGACATGCCCATGGCGTCCATGTACCACGGCCGTGCGGCGATGGCGGTGACGGCCAGGGTGCTGGCGTCGATCAGTACCGGCGTGAGCAGGTGCGAGGTCAGGTGCGTGCTGCCCTTCATGAACACCGCGTAATGGTGCTCGCTGGAAAAGCGCGTGCCGGGGAAGGCGATAAAGTCCGGCTGCATGCCGGGTGCTGCCTCGGCGGCAATCTTCAGCAGCTCGGTGGCCGGTGCGCGTTGGGTCAGCGGCGGGGCGTTCTTGTAGGGTTCGATCATTGCGCTGAGGCTGTCGGTACGCCAGGCGGCGATGATCAAATCGGCACAGGCGCTGATCACCCCGGTCACGCCGACCACCAGCGCCCAGGTCAGGGTGACCACACCGATCAGGTTGTGCAGGTCAAGCCAGCGCAGGCGCGTGGACTTGTCCTGGCGCACGGTGGCGAACTTCAAGCGGCGCATGAACGGCAGGTACAGCACCGTACCCGAGACGATGGCCACCACAAACAGCAGGCCCATGAACGCCAGCAGCCACTTGCCCGGCAGACCGGCGAACATATCCACATGCAAGCGCAGCAGGAACAGCGTCAGCCCGCCGTTCGCGGACGGCATCTCTACGGCTTCGCCGGTGCGCGCGTCGAGCATGAAGGTGTGGGATGAGTTGGGCTCGGTGCCGGCGGTGGCGGCCATGATCGCGATCACGCCGTTCTTGTCGTCTTCGTCCCAGGCCAGGTATTGCAGGGCTTCACCGGGGCGATGGGCCTGGGCCTTGGCCACCAGTTGTTCCAGGTTCAACTGCGGGGTGTCGACGGGCATCGCTTGCAGTTGCGGCTCATTGCCCAGCAGATGATCGATCTCATGGTGAAAGATCAGCGGCAGGCCGGTGAGGGCGAGCAGCAGCAGGAACACCGTACAGATCAGGCTGCTCCAGGTGTGGACGAAGGACCAGCGGCGGATGGTTTTGCTTTTCATGTGTATAGCCTTCAGACACACCCAGGCCGCCCACAGGGGCGGCCTGGGTGCTGACTCAGCTGATTACCACTGGTAGGTGGCACTGGCGACGACGCTGCGTTGGTCGCCGAAGTAGCAGTAGTTGCCGTCACAGGTCGACAGGTAGTCCTTGTTGAACAGGTTGGTGGCATTCAATTTCACCGACGCGCCCTTCAGGCTGTTGTCGAGGCGGCCGAGGTCGTAATGCACCGCGCCGTCGAACACGGTGTAGGCGTTAGCCTTGCCCAGCCAGGTGTTGGCCTGGTCGCCATAGGTATTGCCGGTGTAGCGGGCGCCCAAGCCGATGCCGAAACCGTCCAGTACGCCGCTGTGCCAGGTGTAGTCAGTCCAGAGCGAGGCTTGTTGATTAGGCATCAATGTCAGGCGGTTGCCTTTGTAGATACCTTTTTGCACCTCCGACTTTGCCAAGGTGTAGGCGGCAATGACCTTGAGGTTTTCGCTTACGTCAGACACCGCTTCCAGCTCCAGGCCCTTGACCTTCACTTCACCGGTCTGGTCGTTGATTTGCTGGCCCCCCGCACCGAGGGTGGTCACCTGCACATTCTTTTGGGTCAGGTCGTAGACCGCCGCACTCAACAGCGTATTGGAGCCGGGCGGCTGGTACTTGACCCCCATTTCCCATTGCTTGCCTTCCGTTGGTTTGAATGTCTTGAGCGCGTTTGTATCTGCGTTGCTCGCCGGTTGGAATGACTCGGCGTACGACACGTAGGGGACGAACCCCGAGTCGAACACATAGCTGAGCGCCGCGTTGCCACTGAAGTGTTTGATGCGGTCGGTGTTGGTCGCATCGCTATCGTTGAAGTAGGTGGTGCCCTGATGCACCCAATCCTCACGCCCGCCCAAGGTCAGGCGCCACTTATCCAGGGCCATCTGGTCTTGCACGTAGAGGCCGGTTTGCACGGTTTTCTGGTTGTAGTCGTAAAACGGCCTGACATCTGTCGGGCGCAGGGTTGGCTGGGTGTTGACCGGGTTGAAAATGTTGATACTCGAGGCTGTGCCGTATATCGCGCGATAGGAGGTATCGGTGCGCTGGTGATCCAGGCCCAGCAGCAGGGTATGGGTGATGTCGCCGGTGGCAAAGTCGGCCTGGAAATTGTTATCCACTGCGAACTGGCCAATGTTTTCGTCAACGTTGGTGGTCGAGCGGCTGATATTGCCCGCGGCATCAGCCGGGGAGAACGCGTAGGAACCGACGGTCAGTTGCTGGAACGACAACTCCGACTTGGTGTAGCGCAGGTTCTGCTTGAACTGCCAGGTATCGTTGAAACGATGCTCGAAGGCATAGCCCAGCGCGTAGTAGGTGCGGTCGTAGAACTCGTAGTCCGGGTCGCCCAGGTTTTTGTGGTGGGAGACCTCGCCCAGCGGCGATTTGATCTTGGTGCCCTGGATCGGCATGAACTGGCTGGTGGTGCCGGTATCGTCGCGAGTGAACTGCGACAACAGGGTCAGCTTGGTATCGGTGTCGATGTTCCAGGTCAGGCTGGGCGCGATGTTGTAGCGCTTGTTGTCGATGTGATCGACCTGGGTGCCGGCATCGCGCACCACGCCGCTGAGGCCATAGAGGAACTGGCCTTCATCATCGATCTTGCCGGTGCTGGCGAAGTTGATCTGGCGGTAGTTGTCACTGCCGTATTGCAGTTGGATGGCATGGCTTGATTCTGCGCTGGGACGGCGGCTGACCATGTCCAGCAGGCCGCCCGGTGGGGTTTGGCCGTATACCGACGAGGCCGGGCCACGCAGCAATGCGAGGCGGTCGAGGTTCCAGGTTTCGGCTTTCGGGTTGGCGTACACGCCGCGCGGCAAGGGCAGCCCGTCGAGGAATTGCGTAGGTTCGAAGCCGCGTACGCGCATCCAGTCGTAGCGGGTGTCGCTGCCGTAGCTGGCGGACACAATACCGGGCATGTACTTGACCGCGTCATCCAGGTTCTGGACGTTGCGGTCCTGCATTTGCTCGCGGGTGGCAATGGAGATCGAGCGCGGTGCTTCGACCAGCGCGGTGTCGGTCTTGGTCCCGGCGGCGGTGCGAGTCGCGACGTAGCCGTCTACGGGCCCCCAGGCACTTTCCGCATCACCCTGGCCGGTGATGTTGGTCATCGGCAATGCCACCACACCCTCAGGAATCGCCACCAGGGTGTACGTGCCGGCACTGCTCTGCTCCAACTGCAACCCGGTCCCACGCAACGCTTCGCGCAACGCGCCCGGTGCATCGAACTGGCCTTTAACCGGCGCCGAGGTCTTGCCCGAGGCCAGCGTCGGGTTGAGGGTCAGCGCTAGGCCGGCCTGGCTGGCGATCTGGTTCAAGGTGCTGGCCAAGGGCGCGGCGGGCAGGTTGTAGGCACGCAGGCTGGAGGTTTGTTCGGCGGCGATCAGCGCAGGGCTGGCCAGCGGTGTGCTGAGGGCAATGGCCACGGCTAACAGGCTGGGGCGCAACAAAGTGTCTAGCATGCGGGACATACGGCGGCTCCTGAATGGAAATATTTCTCAATTGCCTAGGTGCCGAACGAGAATCGAAAAGTGATAGGGCCGGGTGAAACTATTTTTTGCGGTGTGCTTGCGGGCCTCATCGGGAGCAAGCTCCCTCCCACATTTGAAGGTATTCCCACCTCAAAATGTGGGAGGGGGCTTGCCCCCGATAGCGATAGCCCAGCTACACAGAACCTAAGGCTTACCCGTGACCGTCACCCACCACGGCGTGTGTTGCTCGATCTGCACCGGCAAGGTCGGCAACAACGCGTTGAGCGCCAAGGTGGTGTCATGCAACGGGAAGCTGCCGGTGATGCGCAGGTCGGCCACGGATTTATCCACACCCAGGTGGCCGCGGCGATAACGGCTCAGTTCCGCCACCACATCTTCCAGGCGCGCGTTGTCGACCACCAGCATGCCGCGCGTCCAGGCGTCGGTGGCGGGGGGGACGGCCAGCAGCGGGCCGAGGCCGTCGCTGCGCATCAGTACTTGCTGGCCTTGCTTGAAAATCTGTTCCTGAGGCAATGCCTCGGGCTGGGCAGCGACCGCCGATTGCAGCACGCTCAGGCGTGTGGCGTGGTCTTCGCGCTTGACGATAAACCGCGTACCCAGCGCTCGCAGGTTGCCGTCGCGGGTTTGCACATAAAACGGACGCGCATCGTGGTGGCCGGTTTCGACGAGGATCTCGCCTTCCTGCAGCACGATCAGCCGGCGCTGTTCATCGAAACGCACGTCAATGGCGCTGTGGGTATTGAGGTTGATCAGCGTGCCGTCCGCCAGTTTCAGCGTGCGCTGTTCACCGGTGGCGGTGCGTTGGTCGGCCAGCCAATAGTGAATCGGCACGTAGCGTTCACCGGCAAACAAGGCCAGGCCGCACACCAGCGCAATACTCGCCAGGCCGCTGCCCAGTTTGCGGACGCGCTGGCGAATGCCCTCGCGCGATTGCAGCAACGCCGCCCGCGCCGGGCCCGAGGCCATGCTGAAACGCTGGTCAAGCATGCCCAGTTGGCGCCAGGCGCGCGCATGTTCTTCATCACTGGCCAGCCATTTGGCGAACTCTTCCTGCTCCACCGGGCTGCCGTCACCGGAGTCGAGGGACAGTTGCCAGGCAATGGCGGCATCCAGCACACGGGCCGAAACCGGTTTTGAACTGATCGCGCTCACAACGGCTCGCCATACAGGGCGATATAACACTGGCGAATGCCCTGGGCCAGGTACTGGCGCACCCGCGGTACCGACACACCGAGGCGCTGGGCGATTTCGGCGTGGCCGAGGCCGTCGAGGCGGTTATAGAGAAAGGCGGCGCGGGCTTTGCTCGACAGCTTGCCGAGCAGGCGGTCGATGGCCTTGAGGTCTTCGAGGATTAGCTGCTGTGCTTCCGGCGAGGGGTGTTCGCTTTCCGGGATCAGCATCAGTTCGGTGAGGTAGGCCTGCTCCAGGGCGGCGCGCCGGAAGTAGTCGAACAGCAGGCCTTTGGCGATCGCCACCAGGAACGCCCGGGGCTCGCGGGGTTCACGCAACTCGGCACGGCACAGCAGGCGCATGAAGGTGTCCTGGCTCAGGTCTTCTGCGCGGCTCGGGCAGGCCACGTTACGGCGCAGCCAGGCCAGCAGCCAGCTGCGATGGTCGCGATACAACGCGCCAACAAGCTCACTGTGTGGGGACTGGACCGACGACAAGGCATCACCGAATAAACAAGTTTAAACTAACGAGAATTATTCGCGATTGTGTCAGAGGCGTGGGGCGGGCGCAATTGGTGTCTGTCGGGCGGTTGCTATTAAAACGATGGCGCTTGTTTACGCCGTTTCCATTGGCTCAAACGCTCTTGCAATGCTTGGGGGGTGTCGATCTGCTGCTGGCGCGCGCGGCTGAACAGGATCAGCATCAGTTCCGCCGTGGCCAGGGCATCGGCGCTGGCGTGGTGGCGTTCACCGACTTGCAGGTTGAAGTGCTCGAGCCAGTGGTCCAACCTGGCTTCGCGTATGTTCGCCTCGGGGCACAGCAGCGGCGCGATGTCGGCCACGTCGAGAAACGGATGGGCCAGGCGGTAACCCAGGCTGTCCTTGAGCGCGCGGCCGAGCATGTGTTGGTCGAACGGTGCATGGAAGGCCAGCAGCGGGCTGTCGCCGACGAACTCCATGAAATCCAGCAGCGCCTCCACCGGGTCGCTACCGGCGGCGATAGCGCTGGGGCCAAGGCCGTGGATCAGTACGCTGGGGCTGAGCTTGGTCTCGGTGCGTTGCAGGGTGCGCTCGAACAGCTGGGAAAAATCCACCGCGCCGTCCTCGATCACCACGGCGCCGATCGACAGCACCAGGTCGCGGTTGAGGTTCAGGCCGCTGGTTTCCAGGTCGACCACCACCCAGCGCTGCTGACGCAGCGACACGTCGCCCAGCGGCGCAGGTTTGGGTAACTGTTCCAGGCGCCGCTGTTGCGCCGCGTCCAGTCCGGGTTTTGCCGCACGCAGCCAACCGAACAGGCTCACAGTTGATACCGCAAGGTCAGGCTGCTTTGCAGGCGCTGGGCCTGGCGCAGGGATTCGCGCAGGATACGTCGGTCCAGATGGTTGAGGCTGTCGGGGTCGACACGGTTGGAGTACGCCTGGTTTTCCCGGGTCTGCAACTGGTGCTGCTGCATGCGGGTTTGCTGGATAAAGTGGTATGCCTCTTCATAGGCGGCACCATCCAGTGGTTCAATCACGCCCTTGGCCACCAGCTGGCGCAGACGCTCCAGGGTGTTGATGGCGTGGACATCGTTGGCCAGGGCCAGCAGGCGTGCGCCGTCGACAAACGGCGTGAGGCCCTGCACCTTGAGGTCCAGCGTGGCTTTCTCGCCACCTTTGCGCGTCAGCACGAACTCGCGAAAACGTCCCACCGGCGGGCGTTGGCGCAAGGCGTTTTCGGCGAGCATGCGCTGGAACAGCCGGTTGTCCGCGACCTGGTCGAGAATGCCTTGGCGCAGTTGCTCGCAGCCTTGCTCGTCGCCCCACACCACCCGCAGGTCGAAATAGATGCTCGAGCCCAACAGGTTCTCCGGCGTCGCCTCGCGGATAAACGCGGCAAACCGGCGTGCCCATTCGGCTCGCGATAGGCACAGCTCCGGGTTGCCGGCCATGATATTGCCCTTGCACAGGCTGAAGCCACACAGCGCCAGGCTCTGGTTGATCTGCTGCGCCAGCGGCAACAAGCGGCCACGAATCTCGGCGGCTTCGGCGGCGTCCTTGGCGTCGAACAGAATGCCGTTGTCCTGGTCGGTGTACAGCGTCTGCTCGCGACGGCCTTCACTGCCGAAACACAGCCAACTGAACGGCACGCCGGGGTCGCCTTTTTCGGCGAGGGTCAGCTCGATTACCCGGCACACGGTGTGATCGTTAAGCAGGGTAATGATGTGGGTGATCTGGGTGGATGATGCCCCATGGGCCAGCATGCGTTCTACCAACTGGCCGATCTCGCCGCGTATCGCCACCAGGTTCTCCACCCGGGGCGCGTTACGAATGGTGCGGGCCAGGTGGACCAGGTCGACACGTTGCAGGGAAAACAGATCGCGCTCGGACACCACCCCACACAGGCGCTGGTCTTTCACCAGGCACACATGGGCGATATGCCGCTCGGTCATGGCGATGGCGGCGTCGAAGGCGCTATGGTCCGGGGTCAAGAAGAATGGCGCCTGGGTCATAGACCCTTTGATGCCCTGGGTGAAATCGCTGGTGCCGTCGGCCACCACCTGGCGCAGGTCACGCAGGGTGAAAATCCCCAAGGGCGCCTTGTGCTCGTCGACGATCACGATGCTGCCGACCTGTTGCTCATGCATCAGCGTCACCGCTTCGCGTAGCGGTGTGTCGGGGCTGCACGTGACCGGATGGCGCATGGCCAATTCGCCCAGGCGGGTGTTCAGGGAATATTGGGTGCCGAGGGTTTCCACGGCTTTTTGCTGCACTTGCTGGTTGACCTGGTCCAGCAGGCTGCTGACGCCGCGCAGGGCAAAGTCGCGAAACGGGCTGGACAGCGCGAACAGTTTGATAAAAGCCGGTTTGTTCAGTTGCAGGCAGAAGGTGTCTTCGGCCGCCTTGTGCTCGGTGCGGGTCGCTCGTTCGCCAAGCAGTGCGGCGAGGGGGAAGCACTCGCCGGTGGTGATTTCGAAGGTGGTTTCGGCCGAGTCGGGCCTTTCGCCGACCACCCGGCCCTGTTTGACAATATAGAAGTGCTCGACCGGCCCACCCGACGGTTTGAGGATGCTCTCGCCGGGGGCGTAGAAGCGCAATTGGCACTGTTCCACCAGAAATGCCAGGTGGGCGTTTTCCATCTGGTTGAACGGCGGGAAGCGTTGCAGGAACTGCAGGGTGCCGTGGATATTCTGCAATACCGCTGTTTTTCCTGCCTGGGCGAAAGCATCAGCTTTACTCATAACCATGACCGCAATTTTTTTGTCGTTATCGTCCTGCATGGTCGACTCCTGCGCGGCGGGTGCCCATTGGACGTAAGTCTAGGTCGACCAACGAGGTGTAAATCTAGGGAAAAACCTTACATGGCTATCGTCCAAACCCCGTAGAACACCCACTAGGCAAACTTTCCGACGAAGTGCACATTGATCGCCCTTCCGCAGATGTCTGACGAGTGTGCTGGGAGTTGAATAGAACTGCTGAGAAACGTATGTCCGACCACGATATTTTGAGCGATGCCGAGCGCGAGGCGCTGAGCGCCGTGATGCTGGAGCCTGATTTACCGCCACAACGCGTGTTGATTGTTGACGACGACAAGGACGCGCGGGAATTGTTGGCGGAGATCCTGAGGCTGGATGATATTGGCTGCATGACCGCTGACAGCGGTGAGGCGGCGTGGGACTTGTTGAGCTCCAGCAGCTCCATCGGCTTGTTGATCACTGACCTGCGCATGGAGCCCAGCAGTGGCTTGGAACTGATCCGCAAGGTACGTGGATCCACTCGCGCGGCATTGCCGATCATCATCATGTCGGGGGACGCGGACGCCAAGGACGTGATTGATGCTATGCATGATGGTGTATTGGACTTCCTGCTCAAACCGATCGATAGCGTGAAGTTGGCGAAGATGGTCAAGCGCGAGCTGGGGATGACGCAGTAAAGCCCGTTGAAACAAAAAAAGCCCTGATCGCGAGATCAGGGCTTTCTTTTACCTGTAGGAGCGAGCTTGCTCGCGAAAACCGTGAACGAAAACGCAGTGTTATCAGATAGCCCGCGTTGCCTGTTGGTTCTTCGCGAGCAAGCTCGCTCCTATAGGGGGCGCGTTGGTTACAGGCCGTTTTTGGCCTTGAACTCCCGACGCTTGCGGTGCAATACCGGCTCGGTGTAACCATTCGGTTGCTTGGTCCCTTCAATCACCAATTCCACCGCCGCCTGGAACGCGATATTGCTATCGAAATCCGGCGCCAGCGGGCGGTACAACGCATCCCCGGCATTCTGACGGTCCACCACCGGCGCCATGCGCTTGAGGCTTTCCATCACCTGGTCCTGAGTCACAACGCCGTGGCGCAGCCAGTTGGCGATGTGCTGGCTGGAGATGCGCAGGGTGGCGCGGTCTTCCATCAGGCCGATGTCGTTGATGTCCGGCACTTTGGAGCAGCCAACGCCTTGGTCGATCCAGCGGACGACGTAGCCGAGGATGCCCTGGGCGTTGTTATCCAGTTCGTTGCGGATCTCTTCCTCGGACCAATCGGTGTTCTTGGCCAGGGGAATGGTCAGGATATCGTCCACCGACGCGCGTTCGCGCTTGGCCAGTTCGGCCTGGCGCGCGAACACGTCGACCTTGTGGTAGTGCAGTGCGTGCAGCGCCGCAGCGGTAGGCGATGGGACCCAAGCGGTGTTGGCGCCGGCCAACGGGTGGGCGATTTTCTGTTCGAGCATCGCCGCCATCAGGTCGGGCATTGCCCACATGCCTTTACCGATCTGCGCACGACCTTGCAGGCCGGTGCTCAAGCCGATATCGACGTTCCAGTTTTCATAGGCGCCGATCCACTTCTCGGTTTTCATGGCGGCCTTGCGCACCATCGCACCGGCCTCCATGGAGGTGTGGATTTCGTCGCCGGTACGGTCGAGGAAGCCGGTGTTGATAAACACCACGCGCTCGCTGGCGGCCTTGATACAGGCCTTGAGGTTGACCGTGGTACGGCGCTCCTCGTCCATGATCCCGACTTTGAGGGTATTGCGCGGCAGGTTCAGCACGTCTTCGATGCGACCGAACAGCTCGTTGGTGAACGCGGCTTCTTCCGGGCCGTGCATCTTCGGCTTCACGATGTATACCGAACCGGTACGGCTGTTCTTGCGGCTGCTGTTGCCGTTGAGGCTATGGATCGCCGCCAGGCTGGTCAGCAGGCCGTCGAGGATACCTTCCGGTACTTCGTTGCCCGCTTTGTCGAGGATCGCGTCGATGGTCATCAGGTGACCCACGTTGCGCACGAACAGCAGCGAACGGCCGTGCAGCGTCACGTCCTGGCCATCCACGCCGGTGTAGACGCGGTCGGGGTTCATGGTGCGGGTGAAGGTCTTGCCACCCTTGGCCACTTCCTCGGCCAGGTCACCCTTCATCAGGCCGAGCCAGTTGCGGTAGATCACCACTTTGTCGTCGGCATCGACGGCGGCGACGGAGTCTTCGCAGTCCATGATGGTGGTCAGCGCGGCTTCCATCAGGACGTCTTTGACGCCGGCAGCGTCGGTCTGGCCGACTGGGGTGCTGGCGTCGATCTGGATTTCGAAGTGCAGGCCGTTGTGTTTCAGCAGGATCGCAATCGGCTGGGCCGCGGGGCCCTGGAAGCCGATCAACTGCGCGTCGTCGCGCAGGCCGCTGTTACTGCCGCCCTTGAGGCTGACAATCAGCTTGCCATCAGCGATTTTATAGCCGGTGGAGTCGACGTGGCTGCCGGCGCTGAGCGGCGCAGCCTCGTCGAGGAAGGCGCGGGCGAAGGCGATGACCTTGTCGCCGCGCACCTTGTTGTAGCCCTTGCCCTTTTCGGCGCCGTCGGCTTCGCTGATGGCATCGGTGCCATACAGCGCGTCATACAGCGAGCCCCAGCGTGCATTGGAGGCGTTGAGGGCGAAACGGGCGTTCATCACCGGCACCACCAGCTGCGGGCCGGCCATGCGGGCGATTTCGTCGTCGACGTTTTGGGTCGAGGCCTGGAAGTCTGCGGCTTCTGGCAGCAGGTATCCGATATCTTGCAGGAAGGCCTTGTAGGCCACCGGGTCATGGGCCTGGCCGGCGTGGGTCTGGTGCCAGGTGTCGATCCGCGCTTGGAAATCGTCGCGTTTGGCGAGTAGGGCTTTGTTCTTCGGTGCCAGGTCGTGGATGACCTTGTCGGCGCCGGCCCAGAACTGGTCGGCAGTGATGCCGGTACCGGGAATGGCTTCGTTGTTCACGAAGTCGAACAGGACTTTGGCGACCTGCAGGCCACCGACTTGAACGTGTTCAGTCATTGCTTGCCTCACTCTGCGGAGCTTATGCGCTTTTCAGCTTTTCAATTTACCAATGAAGCCTCTGGCCATTTAAACCACGAACCCGATCCCCCAGTACATGCCGTCGAGGCGGCTGGGCTGGCGGGTTATCGTGATACGTTGGCGCCTTGGCAGACATCGACCTAACGTTATGTAGTGCGCGACTGGGCATACTACATGATGATTTGCGGTTGTGAAAATTAGACTAAATACGTCGTTTAGCGACCCACTTTGGTCGTACGGTCACAGTGGGGTATGGGATGTTCTCAAAAAACCATGAGATTGTTCCATATAAATATAAAAATGGTACACGATTTGTTTTCATGGGCTGCGGCGTCCACCTTGTAGGAGCGAGCTCGCTCGCGAACAACCTGAGGGTGCCGTTGGGTGTCAGTATTCCCGCGCTATCGTTAACGACCTTCGCGAGCAAGCTCGCTCCTACCGGTATCAGCACCAGAGGGCTTTGCCATGGACCATCTTGTACTCACTATTATCGCCGCCGACAAACCCGGCCTGGTCGAACGCGTCGCGCAGAACATCGCGGTCCACGGTGGCAACTGGCTCGAGAGTCGCATGGCTCACATGGCTGGCCAGTTTGCCGGGATTCTGCGAGTCAGCGTGCCGGCGGAGAACCGTCAGGCGTTGGTCGATGCGCTGGAGGATTTATCCACACACGGCATTCGCGTGCTGGTGGGGGAGGGCAGCACTGGCCAGGCTGTGGCGTCCAAATCGATTCTGATGACGCTGGTGGGCAATGACCGTTCGGGCATCGTGCGCGAGATCACGGCGCTGTTGAGCAAGCAGGGCGTGAACCTGGGGAGCCTGAGCACCGATGTGCGCCCAGCGCCCATGAGTGGCGACCCACTGTTTACCGCCGAGGCGCTGTTGCAGGTGCCGGCGACATTATCCCTGGATGACTTGCAGCAATCCCTGGAAACCTTGGCAGACGACCTGATGGTGGAACTGCACAACGAGGAATAATCTGCCCACCAGGTTATGCATGGAAATCTTGCATGGGCCTGTGGATAACCTGTAGAGACTCGGCCCCAGGCCACGCCGGCCGGCCGTCTTCCTTATCTGAGCAAAAAACGAGCAGTTTCAACGGCTTGTGCACAAATGACGGGGACCAGGCTGTGGATAACCTTGGGGTGAATGCCTGCAAGCCACGCGGGCCGTGGCTTGCATAGGTTTGTACGTTATTTGATCAGCGTTTGCGCACGGTCAGCCAGGCGTCCACGCTATAGACCACCAGGCCGGCCCAGATAAAGGCGAAAGCGAGCAGGGTGCTGGGCGCCAGGTGTTCACCGAACAGCAGGACGGCTTCCAGCAGCACCAGGGTCGGCGCCACATACTGCAAAAAGCCCAGGGCGGTGTAGGGCAAATGCCGTGCGGCGGCGTTGAAGCACACCAGCGGGATCAGCGTCACCGGGCCCGCCGCTACCAGCCACCAGGCTTCGGACGTGCTCCAGAATGCCAGTTGCGCACTGTGGGCCGACGGATTGAACAGCAACCATGCCACGGCGATCGGCACCAGCATCCAGGTTTCCACCACCAGCCCCGGCAGCGCCTTGACCGGCGCCTGCTTGCGGATCAGGCCGTAGAAACCAAAGGTCAGCGCCAGCACTAAAGATACCCACGGCAAGCTCCCCACCTGCCACACCTGTTGCGCCACACCCACCGCGGCCAGCCCCACGGCCACCCATTGCAGGCGACGCAGCCGCTCGCCGAGCAGCAGCATGCCCAGCAACACATTCACCAGTGGGTTGATGTAGTAGCCCAGGCTGGCTTCGAGCATGCGCCCGCTGTTCACCGACCAGACATAGGTCAGCCAGTTACCGGCGATCAACGAACCGCTGAGGGCCAGGATCGCCAGGCGCTTGGGGTTGTCGCGCAGTTCGCGGAACCAGCCGGGATGTTTCCAGGCCATCAACAGCAAGCTGCCAAACAGCGCCGACCACAGCACGCGGTGCACGATGATTTCGGCGGCGGGAACACTGGCGATGGCTTTGAAGTAGAGCGGGAACAGACCCCAGATGACGTAGGCACTCAGGCCCAGGATGTACCCCTTGCGGGGGTTGGCGGCGTGCATTGCAGAATCCTTGCTTAGGCAGCTAACAAAGCGCGATTGTAAGGATATTTGTCAACCAATGGGACTGGATTGGTAATGGGGTCTGCTTTGTGTGGGAGGGGGCAAGCCCCCTGCCACATTAAAAACAATCAGAAGAGTTTAAGCGGCTCTTCGTTGAGGGCTGAGAGCTGCTCACGCAATGCCAGCACCTGGTCACCCCAATACCGCTCGCTGCCAAACCACGGGAAGCTGTGGGGGAACGCCGGGTCGTCCCAGCGTCGTGCCAGCCAGGCGCTGTAGTGCATCAGGCGCAAGGCGCGCAACGGTTCGATCAGGGCCAGTTCGCGCGGGTCGAAGTCGTGGAACTCCTGATAGCCGTCCATCAACTCGGACAACTGGCCGAGGCATTCCTGGCGGTCGCCGGCGAGCATCATCCACAGGTCCTGCACCGCCGGGCCCATGCGGCAGTCATCCAGGTCGACGATGTGGAACATTTCGTCGCGACACATCATGTTGCCGGGGTGGCAATCGCCGTGCATGCGGATGTTCTTGTGCGGCGTGGCCTTGTACACCTCTTCCACACGCTTGAGCAGGTCGCGGGCGACGGACTCGTAGGCCGGCAGCAGGCTTTTGGGAATGAAATTGCCTTCGAGCAGGGTCGTGAGGGAGTCGTGACCGAAGTTCTTCACCCCGAGGGCTTCGCGGTGTTCGAAGGGGCGGGTGGCGCCGACGGCGTGCAAGCGCCCGAGCAACTGCCCGAGGCGGTACAACTGGTCGAGGTTGCCCGGCTCCGGCGCGCGGCCGCCACGGCGAGGAAACAGGGTGAAGCGGAAACCGGCGTGTTCGAACAGGCTCTTGCCGTTATGGATCATCGGCGCGACCACCGGCACATCGCACTCGGCGAGCTCGAAGGTAAAGCTGTGTTCTTCGAGGATGGCTTCGTTGGTCCAGCGCTGCGGACGATAGAACTTGGCGATCAGCGGCTCGGAGTCTTCGATGCCCACCTGATAGACGCGGTTTTCGTAGCTGTTGAGCGCCAATACGCGGGCGTCGCTGAGAAAACCGATGCTTTCGACGGCGTCGAGAACCAGGTCGGGAGTGAGTGTTTCAAACGGATGGGCCATACGAACTCCTGCGCGCAGCAGGTCGCCGCGTCCGGCCGGGTATGGTAACGCACCGGGCTTGAGATAGGGGGTGACTGTGCGATTGCTATCGGGGGCAAGCCCCCTCCCACAGTTGACCGCGTTTAACCTGTAGGAACGCGGACCAATGTGGGAGGGGGCTTGCCCCCGATAGCGGCCCGTCAGGCGCCGACAATCCCGCCGTCTTCCCGCCGAATCGCCATCACCGACGATCGCGGCTTGCCATTGGGCAGGTGCTCCGGCCAAGTCGAACCGCCGGTTTCACCTGGATGCTGAATCCCCACAAACAGGGTCTTCTGATCCGGCGAAAAGCTGATCCCCGTCACTTCACAGGCCACCGGCCCCACCATGAAGCGGCGAATTTCTCCGGTGCTCGGGTCGGCGCAGAGCATCTGGTTGTTGCCCATGCCGGCGAAGTCGCCGCTGTTGCTGTAGTCGCCGTCGGTGAGAATCCACAGGCGCCCGGCCTTGTCGAAACCCAGGCCATCGGGACTGTTGAACATGTTTTGCGGGTTGATATTGGACGAGCCGCCCTTGGGTGTGCCGGCGTGTACGCCTGGGTTGCCGGCCACCACAAACAGGTCCCAGGTAAAGTCCGGGGCACCGTGGTCATCGGCGTTGGCCTTCCAACGCAGGATCTGGCCGTAGACGTTTTTCTCGCGCGGGTTAGGGCCGCCCACTGGCTGGGCGTCTTCGCCCCGCTTGGCGTTGTTGGTCAGGGTGCAATAAACCTGGCCGTCAGTGGGGCTGACCACGATCCATTCCGGGCGGTCCATGCGCGTGGCTTTCACCACGCTGGCGGCCAGGCGTGCGTGGATCAGCACTTCGGCCTGGCTGGCAAAACCGGTGCTGGCGTCGATGCCGTTTTTGCCATGGGTCAGCTCGACCCATTGCCCTTTACCCTTGGGATGATCGGCGTTGCCGTCGCCCGCATCGAAGATGGCCACGTACAAGGTGCCGTGGTCGAGCAGGTCTTTGTTGGCCTTGGGGTTCTTGTGGTTGATCTTGTCGCGGCTGACGAACTTGTAGATAAATTCGCCGCGTTCGTCGTCGCCCATGTACACCACCGCGCGGCCGTCGCGGGTTTGCGCCAAGGCGGCGTTCTCGTGCTTGAAACGGCCCAGGGCGGTGCGTTTGGCCGGGGTGGATTGCGGGTCGAACGGATCGATTTCCACGACCCAGCCGTGGCGGTTGAGTTCATTGGGGTTCTTGGCCATGTCGAAGCGCGGGTCGTGCAAGTGCCAGTTGATCTCTTTGCTGGCGGCCACCACGCCATAGCGTTTCTGCCCGGCATCGAACGCTTGCTGGGGGTTGCTGCTACCAAAGCAGTCGGTGAAGTTCTCTTCGCACGTCAGGTAAGTGCCCCATGGGGTCTTGCCGTTGGCGCAGTTCTGGAAGGTACCGAGGACTTTTTTGCCGGACTTGTCGGCGCTGGTTTTCAACCATTCGTGGCCAGCGGCGGGGCCGCTCAGGCGGGTCGGCGAATTGCCGTGGATACGCCGGTTGTAACGCGAGTCCTGGACGAACTGCCAGGTGTCGCCCTGGCGCCGCACTTCGATCACTGACACACCTTCGCTGGCCTGGGCCTTGTGCACGTCTTCGGCCGATTGCGGCGCGCCGCCGTGGGCGAAGAGGTAGCGGTAGTTGGTGTATTCATTGTTGATCGCCAACAGCGCGCGGTTGTCATCGCCGGGGAAGGCGAACAGGCTCATGCCGTCGTTGTTGTCACCGAACTGCTGCTCCTGGGCCTTGGCCGTGCCGTTGCCGGACGGGTCGAAGGCCGGCGCGTTCTTGTGCAGCGGCTGGCCCCAGCTGATCAGCACCGAGGCGGTATAGCCGGGTGGCAGGCTGATGGCGTCGCTGGTGGCGGCGGCGATACTGGCAAAGCCCAACAACGGGCTGGCGGAGGCGGCGTTGACGGCGAGTGCGCTGCGGGTCAGCAGGTTGCCGCCGAGGAACATCGCGGCACCGCACAGGGCTCCGGCGCCGATAAAGCGACGGCGGGTCAGGCCAACCATCTGTTCGAGGTCGGTGGCTTGGTTTTCTTCTAATAGGCTCATGTCAGGCTCCCTGCGGTTTTTGCAGACACCATAAGGAGCGGGCGTGACGAAATTGTTGCAGTTTGAAGGTGGGCGCAGCAGGACGCGCGCCTAGACCGGCGTCCCCAGCAGTACATTGCTCGGTGCGAATTGCACTTGGACGGTTTTGCCTACGGCAGTGCCCAGCGCCTTAAGGGCGTCAGGCTGCGCCAGGGCGCATAAAACCTGGCCACTGGGCAGGGCGATGCGCACTTCGCTGGGGCCGTCCTCGGCGGCGAGAATCGCGTCGACGGTACCGCTCATATAATTGTGTCCGGGTGTTGCTGGCGCCCCGGCGGCGAGCAATTCGAGCCAGCCGGCCTTGATCAGCGCGACCACTTCCACGCCGTTCTCCAGCTCCAGTCGTTGCGTGCTGTCGTGAGTGATCTGCGCATGCAAACTCAGGCCGCCGGCCAGTTGCAGGTGGATCAGGTCATTACGGCCATGGCTGTCGATGCCGATGACCTGGCCGTGCAATTGGTTGCGGGCGCTGGTGCGCAGCATCAAGCGGCCCAGCAGGTTGAAATCGCTGGCGGCTTCGGCCGACCCCAAGACCTCGGCCTGCAACACTTGCAGGCGTTGGTAGAGGCGCAGTACACGCTCACCTTCGGCTGTCAGCTTGGCGCCGCCGCCGCCCTTGCCGCCGACACTGCGTTCCACCAGCGGCTTTTGCGCCAGGTTGTTTAGTTCATCGATCGCGTCCCAGGCGGCCTTGTAACTCAGGCCGGCGCTTTTGGCGGCGCGGGTGATGGAGCCCTGCTCGGCAATGTGGCCCAGCAAGGCGATGCGCTGGGGGCGGCGGATGATGTGTTGGCTGAGGGAAGTGGGCAGGGACATGGGAATACGCTTCGATGAGATGCAGGGACGTTGCCGCCCTGGCGCCCGGGAGTCAAGTCAGGCGCCTGGTTTGGGCGTGCGGGCCAGGCAGTACACATCGACCTGCCGCGCGCCGGCCTCCATCAACAGTTGCGCCAGGCTGTGGGCGGTGGCGCCGGTGGTGAGCACATCGTCCACCAGCGCCAGGTGACGGCCCTGCACCTGGGCGCCGGGTGCCAGGGCAAAGGCGCTGAGCAGGTTGCGCCTGCGAGCCTTGGCGTCGAGGGTTTGTTGCGCCACGGTTTCATGGGGGCGTAGCAACAGGTGCTCATCGTATTCGAGGTCCAGCTCGGCGCTGAGCCAGCGAGCCAGCATCAGTGCCTGGTTATAGCCACGTTCGCGCAGGCGCTTGCGGGCCAGGGGCACGGGCAGCAGGCAGTCCGGGCGGCTGAGGTCGGCCTGCTCGAAGCGATGTTGCAGGTAGCGCGCGAGCAAGCGCCCCAGCAGATGCCCGAGCGGCCAGCGAGCCTGGTGCTTGAAGCGGCTGATGAGGGTGTCGACCGGGAAACTGTAGGACCAGGGGGCGACCACCTGTTTAAAGGCCGGCGGGTATTTTTGGCATTGGCCGCAGACCAGACCCTCCATCGGCAAGGGCAGGGCGCACACTTCGCAATGTTCCATCAGCCACGGCAGCTCGGTTTCGCAGACGTTGCACACGCAATCGGCGGTTTCGGTCGCCTCATCGCAGATTAAACAGGTTTGTGTGTTTTTTAACCAGATGTAAACCTGGCGTTTGTATCTCGGTTGACAGTGCATGATTCTTCCTTAAATATGCCGAGCATCCGTGTCGTGCCTGTGGGTATTGCCCTTCCCACAGCGAAAGCCCAAGCATAATCAAGGAATCGCCCATGAGCGCCAGCACCACTGCAACCCTGCGTCACGATTGGTCCTTAGCCGAAGTCAAAGCCCTGTTCGTGCAGCCGTTCAATGACCTGTTGTTCCAGGCGCAGACCGTGCACCGTGCGCATTTCGATGCCAACCGTGTGCAGGTGTCGACGTTGCTGTCGATCAAGACCGGTGCCTGCCCGGAAGATTGCAAATATTGTCCGCAGTCGGGCCACTACAACACGGGCCTCGAAAAAGAAAAGCTGCTGGAAGTGCAGAAGGTCCTCGAAGAGGCTGCCCGCGCCAAAGCCATCGGCTCGACGCGCTTCTGCATGGGCGCTGCATGGAAACACCCGTCGGCCAAAGACATGCCCTACGTGCTGGAGATGGTCAAGGGCGTGAAGGCCATGGGCCTGGAAACCTGCATGACCCTCGGCCGCCTCGACCAGGACCAGACCCAAGCGCTGGCCCAGGCCGGCCTGGACTACTACAACCACAACCTCGACACCTCGCCGGAGTTCTACGGCTCGATCATCACCACCCGCACCTACGCCGAGCGCCTGCAAACACTGGCCTACGTTCGGGACTCGGGAATGAAGATCTGCTCCGGCGGCATCCTCGGCATGGGCGAGTCCCTCGACGACCGCGCCAACCTGCTGATCCAGCTGGCCAACCTGCCCGAGCACCCGGAGTCGGTGCCGATCAACATGCTGGTAAAAGTCGCCGGCACGCCGCTGGAAAACGCCGAGGACATCGACCCGTTCGATTTCATCCGCATGCTGGCGGTAGCGCGCATCCTGATGCCGCAATCCCATGTGCGTCTTTCGGCCGGCCGTGAAGCGATGAATGAGCAGATGCAGGCCCTGGCCTTCTTTGCCGGCGCCAACTCGATTTTCTACGGCGACAAGCTGCTGACCACCGCCAACCCGCAGGCTGACAAGGACATGCAACTGTTCGCGCGCCTGGGCATCCAGCCTGAAGCCCGCGAAGAGCATGCCGATGAAGTGCATCAGGCGGCGATTGAACAGGCGCTGGTGGAGCACAAGAGCAGCGAGCAGTTCTATAACGCCGTTGTTTGATTGAAATACAGAACAACGGTGGGAGGGGGCTTGCCCCCGATTGCGGCGTGTCAGTCGACCTAGGTTTCAACTGACGAATTGCTATCGGGGGCGAGCCCCCTCCCACCTGTTCTGATCGAGTTGAACCTGCCAGTCCGAGGCCTGCATGTCTTTTGATCTCTCCGCGCGCCTCGCTGCCCGCCGTGCCGAACACCTTTACCGGCAACGCCCGCTGCTCCAGAGCCCTCAAGGCCCGGAAGTGGTGGTCGACGGCCAACCCCTCCTGGCGTTCTGCAATAACGATTACCTGGGCCTTGCCAATCACCCGCAGGTGATCGAGGCCTGGCGCGCCGGGGCGTCCCGTTGGGGCGTGGGCGGCGGCGCTTCGCACTTGGTGGTGGGCCATGCCACGCCGCACCATGAGCTGGAAGAAGCCCTGGCCGACCTCACCGGTCGCCCGCGGGCATTGCTGTTTACCACCGGCTACATGGCCAACCTCGGTGCAGTCACCGCGCTGGTGGGGCAGGGCGATACCGTGCTGGAAGACCGCCTCAACCATGCTTCGTTGCTGGACGCCGGCCTGCTGTCGGGCGCGCGCTTCAATCGCTACCTGCACAACGACGCCGCCAGCCTGGCCAAGCGCCTGGAGAAAGCCAGCGGCAACACCCTGGTGGTCACCGACGGCGTGTTCAGCATGGATGGCGACCTGGCCGACCTGCCAGCGCTGGCCCGTGAAGCGCGAGCCAAGGGCGCCTGGTTGATGGTGGATGACGCCCATGGCTTTGGCCCGTTGGGTGCCAACGGTGGCGGGATCGTCGAGCATTTCGGCTTGAGCCAGGACGACGTGCCGGTGCTGGTCGGTACCCTGGGCAAAGCGTTCGGCACCGCCGGGGCGTTTGTGGCGGGCAGCGAGGAGCTGATCGAAAGCCTGATCCAGTTTGCCCGGCCGTATATCTACACCACCAGCCAGCCACCGGCGCTGGCTTGCGCCACCCTCAAAAGCCTGGAATTGCTGCGCACCGAGCATTGGCGACGCGAGCACCTTAATCGCCTGATCCGCCAGTTCCGCCAGGGCGCCGAGCAGCTCGGGCTGGACTTGATGGACAGCTTTACACCGATCCAGCCGATCCTGATCGGCGACAGTGCCAAGGCCGTGCGCCTGTCGCAGATGCTGCGCGAGCGTGGCCTGATGGTCACCGCGATCCGCCCGCCCACCGTGCCCGCCGGCAGCGCGCGGTTGCGTGTGACATTGACGGCTGCCCACAGCGAGGCGCAGGTGCAGCTATTGTTAAATGCGTTGGAGGCGTGTTTCCGCTTGCTGGGTGCCACGGAGCCCGACCATGCGTGATCGACTGATTCTGTTGCCCGGCTGGGGCCTCGGCGTGTCACCGCTGGAGCCGTTGGCCGCCGCCCTGCGTGGGCTGGACGAACACTTGCAGGTGCAGATCGAGCCGTTGCCGGCGTTGGATTCCAGCGACCTGGAGGAGTGGCTCGACGAACTCGACGCCACGCTGCCGGACAACGCCTGGCTGGGCGGTTGGTCGCTGGGCGGTATGCTCGCTTCCGAGCTGGCTGCAAGGCGTGGCGAGCGCTGTTGCGGCCTGCTGACCCTGGCGAGCAACCCGTGTTTCGTCGCCCACGATGGCTGGCCGAATGCGATGCCCGGCGAGACCTTCGATGCTTTTTTGGCGGGCTGCCACGCCGATTCCCAAGTCACGCTCAAGCGTTTTGGCCTGTTGTGCGCCAAGGGTGCCGAGGACCCACGCGGGCTTTCGCGATTACTGGTCAGCGGTGCGCCGAATTCACCCGCCAGCGTGTTGATGCCAGGCCTTGAGTTGCTGGCCCAACTCGATACCCGCGCCGCCCTGCAAGCGTTTCGCGGCCCCCAGTTGCACCTGTTTGCCGGCCTGGACGGGCTGGTGCCGGCCGAAGCCGCCAGTGATCTGCTGGCGTTGCTCCCCGATGTGGAAATCGGCCTGATTGAACAGGCCGGTCACGCTTTTCTTCTGGAAGACCCCCACGGCGTGGCGGGGGCTATCCAGGCTTTTTTGCATGAGTGTGTTGATGACTGATTTATCCCATCCTCCCCTGCCAGGCGCCTTGCCGGACAAGCGTCAGGTAGCGGCCTCGTTTTCCCGTGCGGCGGCCAGTTACGACAGTGTCGCCGAGTTACAACGGGCGGTGGGGCATGAACTGCTGGCCCGCTTACCGTCTGCCGGGGCGCCGCAACGCTGGCTGGATATGGGCTGTGGCACGGGGTATTTCAGCCGGGTGCTGGGCGGCATGTGGCCCGCCAGCCACGGCGTGGCGCTGGATATTGCCGAAGGCATGCTCAACCATGCACGGCCTCTGGGGGGCGCCGAGCATTTCATCGCCGGCGATGCCGAGCGCCTGCCATTGCGGGATGGCGGTTGCGGGCTGATCTTCTCCAGCCTGGCGGTGCAATGGTGTGCGGACTTCGCGGCGGTGCTCAACGAGGCGTATCGAGTGCTGCAGCCCGGTGGCGTGCTGGCGTTCGCAAGCTTGTGCGTGGGCACCCTGGATGAGTTGCGCGAAAGCTGGCGGGCAGCGGATGGCCTGGTGCACGTCAATCGCTTCCGGACCTTCGAGGCTTACCAGCAGTTGTGCGCGGCCAGTGGCTTGCGTGTGATCAGCCTGGAGCGTCAACCCCATGTGCTGCACTACCCGGATGTGCGCAGCCTGACCCATGAATTGAAGGCGCTGGGGGCGCACAATCTCAACCCTGGGCGACCGGGAGGGTTGACGGGGCGTGCGCGGATTGTTGCACTGGTGAACGCTTATGAGCGGTTCCGTCGGGCCCAGGGCCTGCCGGCGACTTACCAAGTGGTGTACGCCGTACTGGAGAAACCTTTATGAGCGCCGCTTATTTCATCACCGGTACCGACACCGATGTCGGCAAGACCACCGTCGCTGCCGGCCTGCTGCGCGCGGCGCGCCAGGCTGGCAAAAGCACCGCCGCCGGCAAACCGGTTGCTTCCGGTTGCCAGGTCACGCCCAAGGGCTTGCGCAACGCCGACGCCCTGGCGCTGCTCGCTGAGTGTTCATTACCGCTGACGTATGCCGAGGTCAACCCGGTGGCGTTCGAACCGGCCATTGCCCCCCATTTGGCCGCGCGAGAGGCGGGTGTGGCGCTGACGGTGCAGTCGCTGCTCAAACCCATGCAGCAGGTCCTGGCACGGCAAGCAGATTTCACCTTGATCGAAGGCGCGGGCGGCTGGCGCGTGCCATTGGCTGATCAGGACAACCTGTCGGACCTGGCCATGGCGCTCAAGTTACCGGTGATCCTGGTGGTGGGCGTGCGCCTGGGGTGCATCAGCCATGCGTTACTGACTGCCGAAGCTATCGCAAGGGACGGTTTGCCCCTGGCGGGCTGGGTGGCGAATATCATCGACCCCAAGACCTCTCGTCTGGAAGAAAACCTCGCCACCCTGGCCGAGCGCTTGCCCGCTCCTTGCCTGGGCCGGGTGCCGAAACTCAAGCACGCCAGTGCTGAGGCGGTGGCCGAGCACCTGCAACTGGACCTGCTTGACTGATTTTGGCTATCGATAAGGCATTATGCCATTAGCGTTTTTGACGGGCCTTTTGACAGGATCTCTGCTTCAATTCAACTTCACGATTCTCTTAGCAGGGCCACGCCATGGAAATCTCTGGCAGCAGTGCGTTTTATTCAGGCTTGAGCACCATTCAGGCCGGGCAAAGCCGTGTCGACCAGGCCGCCGGCAAGATTGCCAGCGCCGCGACAACCCAGCCCTCGGATGCGCAGGTAGACCTTCTACGTGCCAACGCCCGCGCCCAGCCGTCCAATTCGGCGAGCAACATGGTGGAAATGGCGCAAGGCAAGTTTCAAGTGGAGCTCGGCGCGAAAGTCGCCAAGGCTTCGGACGAAATGCTCGGCACGTTGATCGATACCTTCGCTTAATCCCCGACCCCCTCTAAGCGCGGGCCCTCGTGGCGAGCGGGCTTGTTGTGGCGAGCGGGCTTGCCCCGCGTTGGGCTGCGAAGCGGCCCCAAAACCAACCACCCAGGTAATACCTGATACACCGCATTCAGATTTATTGGGGCTGCTGCGCAGCCCAACGCGGGGCAAGCCCGCTCGCCACAATAAGCCCCGCATTGCCACATGCCTTCCCTCTGAATTTTCTGCATATCCTTCTGATGTGGCATCCCGCCGCAGGCCTGGCCGTGTCTGCCCATAACCTGCATCAGGACAAACGGTGTCGGGTGGACGCTTGACAACCCCAGGTCGTAAACGTATGTTTCAAACACCTGTTTGACCGCCATAACAAATCCACGCGGTTGTTCATTCCAGATACATCAGCAGAGGTTTATCGCTATGCCTGACTACAAGGCCCCCTTGCGTGATATTCGCTTCGTTCGTGACGAACTGCTTGGTTATGAAGCGCACTATCAGAGCCTGCCGGCTTGCCAGGACGCTACCCCGGACATGGTTGACGCCATTCTCGAAGAAGGCGCCAAGTTCTGTGAGCAAGTGCTGGCACCGTTGAACCGCGTGGGTGACATCGAAGGGTGCACCTGGAGCGAGTCAGGCGTTAAGACCCCTGCTGGTTTCAAAGAAGCCTACAAACAGTTCGTCGAAGGCGGCTGGCCAAGCCTGGCCCACGACGTGGCGCATGGTGGCCAAGGCCTGCCGGAATCCCTGGGCCTGGCTGTCAGCGAAATGGTCGGTGAAGCCAACTGGTCGTGGGGCATGTACCCCGGCCTGTCCCATGGTGCGATGAACACCATTTCCGAGCACGGCACCCCCGAGCAACAGGACGCCTACCTGACCAAACTGGTATCGGGCGAATGGACCGGCACCATGTGCCTGACCGAGCCTCACTGTGGTACCGACCTGGGCATGCTGCGTACCAAGGCCGAACCTCAGGCCGACGGTTCCTACAAAGTCTCCGGCACCAAGATCTTCATCTCGGCCGGTGAGCACGACATGGCCGATAACATCGTCCACATCGTACTGGCCCGCCTGCCGGATGCACCGGCGGGCACCAAAGGCATCTCGCTGTTTATTGTGCCCAAGTTCCTGCCCAACGCCGATGGCTCGATCGGTGCACGCAACGCCGTGACCTGTGGTTCCCTGGAACACAAGATGGGCATCCACGGTAACGCCACCTGCGTGATGAACTTCGACGCGGCCACCGGTTTCCTGATCGGCCCGGCGAACAAAGGCCTGAACTGCATGTTCACCTTTATGAACACCGCTCGCCTGGGCACCGCGCTGCAAGGCCTGGCCCACGCCGAGATCGGTTTCCAGGGCGGCCTGAAATACGCTCGTGATCGCCTGCAAATGCGTTCCCTGACAGGCCCGAAAGCGCCGGACAAGGCGGCCGACCCCATCATCGTGCACCCTGACGTGCGCCGCATGCTGCTGACCATGAAAGCCTTCGCTGAAGGCAACCGTGCGATGGTGTACTTCACCGCCAAGCAAGTGGACATCGTCAAGTACGGCACCGACGACGAAGCCAAGAAACAGGCCGATGGCCTGCTGGCGTTCATGACCCCGATCGCCAAGGCGTTCATGACCGAAGTCGGTTTTGAATCGGCTAACCACGGTGTGCAAATCTACGGCGGCCACGGCTTTATCGCCGAGTGGGGCATGGAGCAGAACGTTCGCGACAGCCGCATTTCGATGCTGTACGAAGGCACCACCGGTATCCAGGCGCTGGACCTGCTCGGCCGTAAAGTGCTGATGACCCAGGGCGAAGCACTGAAAGGCTTCACCAAGATCGTCCACAAGTTCTGCCAGGCCAACGAAGGCAACGAAGCCGTCAAGGAATTCGTAACGCCACTGGCTGCGCTGAACAAAGAGTGGGGCGAGTTGACCATGAAGGTCGGCATGGCGGCGATGAAAGACCGTGAAGAGGTCGGTGCTGCTTCGGTGGACTACCTGATGTACTCCGGTTACGCGTGCCTGGCGTACTTCTGGGCCGACATGGCCCGCCTGGCCGCCGAGAAACTGGCTGCCGGCACCAGCGAGGCAGCGTTCTACACCGCCAAGCTGCAGACCGCGCGCTTCTACTTCCAACGCATCCTGCCGCGTACCCGCACCCACGTAGCCACCATGCTGTCGGGCGCCAACAACCTGATGGACATGAAAGAAGAGGACTTCGGCCTGGCTTACTAAGCCTTACCGGGTTCACTTCAGGGCCGCCGCTTCCTTCGGGAGCGGCGGTTTTTTTTCGACGATAAAAAACGCAGCGTTGCGCTCAGGGATTGCGTCGAGCTGCCGTTACAGTGATGGCAATGTGATACATCTCAGGCAGGTTGTGCTTAACTGTCCGAATGAAGGCACTGTGCCATCTTTTTTGCGGGTCGGAGTTTTACCCTTGTCGCGCGTGTCCGCAGTACGTTTCAGTCATTTCTTTCCTTCGTTGCTGCTATTGCTGGCCGGGCTCTCGGCTGCGTACGTCAAGGACCTCAACGTCTTCTTCACTTCGCTGTTCAACGTGTTGCCGACCCTGGTGCTGTTGCTCGGCGGATCGTATTGCGCGGTCTATCGGCGCCAGCGTGAACTGTTCCTGATGATCACGGTGTACATCGTCTACTTCCTGCTCGACACCCAGACCGATTTCTACCGAGACAATGGCCGGGTTCGCGAAGACGCGGCGGTGGTGTTCCACCTGTGTTGCCTGCTGTTGCCCGTGTTGTTCAGCGTCTATGCCCTGTGGCAAGAAAAGACCCACCTGTTCCGCGACTTTGTCGCACGTGGTGCTGTGTTGCTGGCGGTAGGCAGCGTGGCCCTGGCTCTTGAGCAAAGTTATCCCCAGGCGCTGCTCAACTGGTTGGCCGAAATTCGCTGGCCGGCGTTGCATGGCACCTGGATGAGCCTGATCCAGCTGTCGTACCCGATGTTCCTGATTGGTTTCCTGACCCTGGCGGCGCAGTACTGGTACCAGCCGCGGCCGCTGCATGCGGCGCAGATGGTCGGGCTGCTGGGGATGTTCTGGATGCTGCCGCAGACATTTATCCTGCCGTTTACCCTGAACATCATGTGCAGCCAAGTGATGCTGATGATCGCTGCCGGTGTCGCCCACGAGGCCTATCAAATGGCCTTCCGTGACGAGCTGACCGGCCTGCCGGGGCGTCGTGCCCTCAACGAGCGCATGCAGCGGCTGGGGCGCAACTATGTGCTGGCCATGAGCGACGTCGACCACTTCAAGCGTTTCAACGACACCCATGGCCACGATGTGGGGGACCAAGTGCTGCGCCTGGTGGCGAGCAAACTGTCCAAGGTCAATGGGGGTGGGCGTGCCTACCGTTACGGCGGTGAAGAGTTCGCCGTGGTATTTGCCGGCAAGACCCTGGACGAGTGCATGCCGCACCTGGAGGAAATTCGCGAGATCATCGCCGACTACGACATCAAGTTGCGCCACTCAGACCGGCCCCAGGACGATCAGCAGGGCCGTCAACGCCGGGCGGGGAGTGGCGCCTCAAGTGTCTCGGTGACCGTCAGCATCGGCGTGGCCGAGCGCCAGGCTGAGCAGCGCACGCCCGAAGAGGTGCTCAAGTCCGCCGACCAGGCGCTCTACGCCGCCAAGGGCGCCGGGCGTAATTGCGTGGTCGCGGCCGGGCAAACCCGCCGCGGCGCTGTGCGCATGGAGAGCGCTGCCGGTTGAGTGATGGTGGTGTATTCAGCGGCTCTACAGTGATTGTCCGGGGCGCTGGCCGGCAGTAGGTTGAAATCATCTGCTGCCGGAGACATTGCCATGCCTGAGTACAAAGCTCCCCTGCGCGACATGCGCTTTCTGATCGACCACGTGTTCGACTTCCATGGCCATTACGCCGCGCTGGGCGCGACGGACGCCAGCCCGGACATGGTCAGTGCGATCCTCGAAGAAGGTGCGAAATTTTGCGAGAACGTGCTGGCACCGCTCAATCGCAGTGGCGATGAAGAAGGCTGCCATTTCGATAATGGCGTGGTGACCACGCCCAAAGGTTTCAAGGAAGCCTTCGCCCAGTACGTGGAAGGTGGCTGGCACGGCGTGGCGGCAGACCCCGCCTACGGAGGCCAAGGCTTGCCGCAATCCCTGGGCCTGGTGCTGAGCGAAATGATCGGCTCCAGTAACACCTCCTGGGGTATGTACCCGGGGCTGACCCACGGCGCGATGTCGGCGATCCACGCCCATGGCACCGAGGAACAGAAAGCCACCTACCTGAGCAGACTCACCGCCGGCCAATGGACCGGCACCATGTGCCTGACCGAAGCCCACTGCGGTACCGACCTGGGCCTGATCAAGACCCGTGCCGTGCCCCAGGCGGATGGCAGCTACGCCGTCACCGGCAGCAAGATTTTCATCTCGGCCGGTGAACACGACATGAGCGCCAATATCATCCACCTGGTGCTGGCCAAGCTGCCGGATGCGCCAGCGGGCACCAAGGGCATCTCCCTCTTTATCGTGCCCAAGTTTCATGCCGATTCCGGTGAACGCAACGCCGTGCATTGCGGCTCCATCGAGCACAAGATGGGCATCAAGGGCTCGGCCACCTGCGTGCTGAACTTTGACGGCGCCCGGGGCTTTTTGATTGGCGAGGCGAACAAGGGCCTCAACTGCATGTTCACCATGATGAACCATGCACGCCTGGGGACCGGCATGCAGGGCCTGTGTAACGGCGAGGCGAGCTTCCAGGGCGCGATCAAGTACGCCAACGACCGCCTGCAAATGCGCTCGCTTACCGGCGCCAAGGCGCCGGAAAAAGCCGCCGACCCGATCATCGTGCACCCCGATGTACGCCGTATGTTGCTGACCATGAAAGCGTTCAACGAGGGCAACCGGGCGCTGACCTATTTCACCGCGCAACTGCTCGACACCGCGCACCTGAGCCGCGACGCCGGCCAGCGCCAGGAGGCTGAAGACCTGCTGGCGTTCCTGACGCCGATCTGCAAAGCCTTTATGACCGATACCGGGCTGGAGGTGACCAACCACGGCATGCAGGTATTCGGCGGCCATGGCTACATTCGTGAGTGGGGCATGGAGCAACTGGCACGCGATGCGCGGATTGCGCCGATCTATGAAGGCACCAACGGCATCCAGGCCCTCGACCTGCTGGGGCGCAAGGTGTTGGGCAGCCAGGGCAAGCTGCTGCGCGGCTTTACCAGGATTGTGCATAAGTTTTGCGCGGTGAATGCCGAGCATGCGCAGCTCAAAGGCTATGTGCTGCAGCTCAATCAACTGAACCAGGAATGGGGCGAGCTGACCACCCAGGTCGGGATGGCCGCGATGAAAAACCCTGACGAAGTGGGCGCCGCTGCGGTGGATTACCTGATGTACAGCGGTTACGTCATCCTTGCCTACCTGTGGCTGCGTATGGCGATTGCAGCGCTGGAACAGGGCGACAGCGACTTCGCCACAGCCAAGCTGGCCACCTGCGACTTCTATTTCAAGCGCTTGCTGCCACGTACTGCGACCCATCGGGCGGCCGTGGAAGCCGGCAGTGACTGCCTGATGAGTCTGTCTGCGGAGGCATTTGCGTTGTGATGACTTAAGAATACCAATCAGTCACAAGTGGACCCTATGTGTCTGAAAAGTTGTTCGGGTACACTCGGAGCCTGTAAAACCGATCCTATCGAATCACTTTTCACGTTCTCACGAGGTTTGCCATGGCTGATTACAAAGCGCCGCTGCGTGATATGCGCTTCGTCCTCAACGAAGTTTTTGAGGTCGCCAAAACTTGGGCCCAATTGCCGGCATTGGCAGACACCGTAGATGCCGAAACCGTTGAGGCGATCCTTGAAGAGGCCGGCAAAGTCACCGCCAAATCCATCGCCCCGCTCAGCCGTGGTGGCGATGAACAGGGTTGCCACTGGGCGGACACGGTCGTCACCACGCCGGAGGGTTTCCCCCAGGCGTACAAAACCTACGCGGAAGGTGGCTGGGTCGGTGTCGGCGGTGACCCGATCTTCGGTGGCATGGGCATGCCCAAGGCCGTGTCGGCCCAGGTCGAAGAGATGATCAACTCGTCGAGCCTGGCGTTCGGCCTGTACCCGATGTTGACCTCGGGCGCCTGTGTATCGATCAACACCCATGCCAGCGAGGCGCTCAAGGCGACCTACCTGCCGAATATGTACTCCGGTAAGTGGGCCGGTTCCATGTGCCTGACCGAGGCCCATGCCGGCACCGACCTGGGCATTATCCGGACCAAGGCCGAGCCTCAAGCGGACGGGTCCTACAAAGTCAGCGGCACCAAGATCTTTATCACCGGTGGCGAACACGACCTGACGGAAAACATCATCCACCTGGTGCTGGCCAAGTTGCCGGATGCGCCGGCCGGTCCCAAGGGCATTTCGTTGTTCCTGGTGCCGAAGTTCATGGTGAACGCCGACGGCAGCCTGGGCGCGCGTAACCCGGTGAGCTGCGGTTCCATTGAACACAAGATGGGTATCCAGGCGTCGGCGACCTGCGTGATGAACTTCGACGAAGCGGTCGGCTACCTGGTGGGCGAGCCTAACCGTGGGTTGGCAGCGATGTTCACCATGATGAACTACGAGCGCCTGGGGGTGGGTATCCAGGGCCTGGCGTCCGGCGAGCGCTCGTACCAGAACGCGATCGAATATGCGCGTGACCGCTTGCAGAGCCGTTCGCCCCTGGGGGCGCAGGCCAAGGACAAGGTGGCTGATCCGATCATCGTGCACCCCGACGTGCGCCGTATGCTGCTGACCATGAAAGCCTCGAACGAAGGCGGCCGTGCGTTCTCCACTTACGTGGCGACGCAGTTGGACATCGCCAAGTTCAGTGAAGACGCTGCCACCCGCGAGCGTGCCGACAACCTGGTGGCGCTGTTGACCCCCGTCGCCAAAGCGTTCCTCACCGACCTGGGCCTGGAAACCGCCGTGCTCGGCCAGCAAGTGTTTGGCGGCCACGGCTACATTCGTGAATGGGGCCAGGAGCAACTGGTGCGCGATGTGCGTATCACCCAGATCTACGAAGGCACCAACGGTATTCAGGCGTTGGACTTGATGGGGCGCAAGATCGTCGGCAGCGGCGGTGCGTTCTACACCGTGTTCGCCGATGAGATTCGCCAGTTCACCGCCACCGCAGGCCCTGAGTTGGCCGAGTTCACCAAGCCGCTGAACGCGGCGGTGGATAACCTGGACGACCTGACCGCCTGGGTGCTGGACCGCGCCAAGACCAACCCGAATGAAATCGGCGCGGCCTCGGTGGAATACCTGCATGCATTTGGATACATGGCCTATGCCTATATGTGGGCATTGATGGCCAAGGCCGCGTTGGGCAAAGAGGCGCAGGAAGATTTCTACGCCAGCAAGCTGGGCACTGCACGGTTCTACTTTGCCCGTCTGTTGCCGCGGATTCACTCACTGAGTGCGTCTGTAAAAGCCGGTAGCGAATCGCTGTTTTTGCTGGATGAAGCGCAGTTCTAAGGGGGTGGAGGGCGTGTAAGCATTCTCTTACATGACGTGCCGCTATTCGTCCTCTATCGCCAAATTGGATCCACGGATAATCTACTTCACATGGACGTCGCGCAGGAAGCGCAAAGCAACAACACGGACACGTAGGATTCTGCCAGGATGGCGGAGTGAAATGGATGTCAGGGAAACAGTCTGCAAAGCCCCGCTTCGGCGGGGTTTTCTTTTGCCCGCGAAAAAGTCAGGGGCGCTGAGTTCAGGGCTGGGCCAGCGGGGCATTCATCACGTCTTCAAGCAAGGTGCGCAGCAACGCCATCGTGGCCTGCTGACGCTGCACATCGCGGCACACCAGGCCCACTTTCAGCGGCACCCTGGGTTCACTCAAGGGCTTCCACAGCAGCGACTGGCTGTTGTGTTCATCCTGGGAACGGCCCGGCAAGACGGTCGCCAGTTTGGTATGGGGCAGGCTGTCGAGAATCCCCACCATGGTATTGAGCTCCGCTTGCACTTGCGGGCGCCGCCCGAGGTTAGCCAACTGGCCCTGCCAGATCTGTCGAACCTGAAACTCTTCTCCCAGCAGCAACATCGGCAATTCGGCCGCCTGTTTCAGCGAGACCTTCTTGAACTCGCGCAGGGGGTGATCCTCGGGGATCACCACTTTCAGTTCATCTTCATACAACAGCACACCGTGCAGGCCCGGCTGGCGTGGCGGCAGGTAACTGATGCCGATGTCCAGCGAACCGTTGAGCAGCCGCCGTTCAATCTCAATCCCGGTCAATTCGTAGATCTGCACCACCAGGTGGGGTTGGGCCTTGCGCACCCGCTCCAGCATCTGCGGCACCAGGCTGGTGTGCACGGTTTGCAGTACGCCGATGGCCAAGGTGCGCAGTGCCTGGCCCTTGAAGTTGCGCAAGGCTTCGACGGCTTGCTGCATACCGTCGATCAACGGCAGGGCGTGGTTGTACAAGGTATGGGCGGCGAGTGTCGGTAACAGGCGCTTGCTGCTGCGCTCGAACAGGCTGACATCCAGGTTCTGCTCCAGTTGGCGAATCTGCTGTGACAGCGCCGGTTGGGAGATCGACAGGCGTTCAGCGGCACGGCCCACGTGGCCTTCTTCATATACCGCGACGAAATAACGCAGTTGCTTGAAATCCATAAGTCTTTCTTATCGAAAAAGCTGGAAAATCGAAATGGCCGTTAGCCGCCGAGACGCCTAGTCTAGCGCCTATCCACAAGGCTTACAGGGCCAGATCGGGCAATGAATAGCGTTTATGTTGATGGTATTTGCATAGGCAAGGCAAAAAACCTCTCGTGGGGTTTTGCCGGTGGGACCGACCAAGGCGTGGTTGCCATGGGAGGTAAAGTGTGAACCTGTTCAATTTGCGTCGCCCCGCGGCGAGCCTGGATGACCTGATCCTGGACGCGCCCCATGAAGATCTCCCCGGCGAATGCCTGATGCCAACCGTGGCACGCCCCCCACAAGTCTTTGTACGTGGCCAGGCATCCTGGCTGTGGGACAGCGATGACCGTGCCTACCTGGATTTCAGCCAGGGCAGTGCCGCCAATAGCCTCGGCCACAGCCCACAGGTCCTGATCAAGGCCCTGGCTGATCAGACCCAATCCCTGATCAACCCCGGCAATGCCCTGCACAATCGCGCTCAACTCACTCTGGTCGAGCGCTTGTGTCATCGCACCGGCAGCGACCAGGCGTACCTGCTCAACAGTGGCGCGGAAGCCTGCGAAGCGGCGATCAAGCTGGCGCGCAAATGGGGGCAATTGTATCGCGGTGGCGCGTATCGAATCATCAGTGCCAGCAACGGTTGTCATGGTCGCAGCTTTGCGGCGATGTCGGCCTCGGCGAGCACCCAGGAAAACCGCTTTGAGCCGCAGTTGCCGGGTTTCAGCCATGTGCCGTTCAACGACCTGCCGGCCTTGCACGCCGCGGTCGATGCACACACCGTCGCCATCATGCTGGAGCCGATCCAGAGTGAAGCCGGGGTCATCCCGGCGACCGATCACTACCTTAAAGGCGTTGAGCGCCTGTGTCGTGAGCTGGGGATTCTGCTGATCCTCGACGAAGTGCAAACCGGCGTCGGCCGTTGCGGCACCTTGCTCGCGCAAGAGCAATACGGCGTGCGGGCCGACATCGTTACCCTCGGCAAAGGCCTGGGCGGCGGCGTACCGTTGGCGGCGCTGTTGGCGCGGGGCAAAGCCTGTTGCTTTGAAGTGGGGGAGCTGGAAGGCACCCATCATGGCAACGCGCTGATGGCGTCGGCCGGTGTCGCGGTCCTCGATACTGTGTTGGAGAACGGCTTCTTTGAACATGTGCGCGAGTCGGGTGCTTACCTGGGTGAAGGCCTGGCCCGCCTTGCTTATCGCTACGATCACGGCGAACTGCGCGGTCACGGCCTGATGTGGGGGCTGACGCTGTCGGATGACTCTGCGGACGCCGTAGTAAAAGCTGCACTTCATGAAGGCTTGATCCTGACCGCCCCGCAGCCCGACTGCCTGCGCTTCACGCCGGCGCTGACGGTGAGCAAGAGCAATATCGACGAAATGCTCCTGCGCCTGGCCCGCGCTTTCTCCCGCGTGCGCACCGCGCAGTTGCAATGCCGCAAGGGCATCGCCGTTTAACCCCCTATTCCTGAACCGTCTCGCGGTCTACGCGTCGCCTCCAGCCTGATTTTTTCGGCTGGGGGCGTTTTTTTGACTGTGCACTTCGGTATGGCCCGGTGCCAGATCCCACTGAACCCTCACGAACCCCCAAGGTCGATTAGCTACACGGCTCACACGAGCCGACTTTTTGGAGCTGACCCATGGATTTCATTCGTATCATCATCGCCATTCTGCTGCCGCCACTGGGTGTGTTCCTGCAAGTGGGTTTTGCCGGCGCGTTCTGGCTGAACATCCTGCTGACCTTGTGCGGTTACTTCCCGGGCATCATCCACGCCGTGTACATCATCGCCAAGCGCTGAGGTCGTCAGCCTTTTGCGATGAGCCGTGAGTTGCGCTCATTGCGAAAGGCCAGTTGCTCGATGGTCTGGGTGGCGTGTTCGGCTTCTTGCCGTGCCTGAAGGATGATGCCGTGTTGCTCGGACTTGCTGCACACCGGGTCGGCATTGCTCGCATCCCCCGTGAGCATGAAAGCCTGGCAGCGGCAGCCGCCGAAGTCCTTTTCCTTTTCATCGCATGAACGGCACGGCTCGGGCATCCAGTCATAGCCGCGAAAGCGGTTGAAGCCGAAGGAGTCGTACCAGATGTGCTGCATGCTGTGGTCGCGCACATTGGGAAACTGCACCGGCATCTGTCGGGCGCCATGGCAGGGCAGGGCGGTGCCGTCGGGTGTTACCGTCAGAAAGATACTGCCCCAGCCGTTCATGCAGGCTTTTGGGCGTTCCTCGTAGTAATCCGGGGTGACGAAGATCAGCTTGCACGGGTGGCCTTCGGCTTCGAGCTTGGCGCGGTATTCGTTGGTGATACGTTCGGCGCGCACCAGTTGCTCCTGGGTCGGCAACAGGCCCACACGATTGAGCTGCGCCCAGCCGTAGAACTGGCAGGTGGCGAGTTCGACAAAGTCCGCCTCCAGCGCGATGCACAGCTCGATGATGCGGTCGATCTTGTCGATATTGTGCCGGTGGGTGACGAAGTTCAGCACCATCGGGTAGCCGTGCGCCTTCACTGCACGGGCCATTTCCAGCTTTTGCGCGAAGGCTTTTTTCGAACCGGCCAGCAGGTTGTTTACCTGTTCGTCGCTGGCCTGGAAGCTGATCTGGATATGGTCCAGGCCGGCTTTCTTGAAGTCGCTGATCTTCTGCTCGGTCAGGCCGATGCCCGAGGTGATCAGGTTGGTGTAGAAGCCCAGCTTGCGCGCCTCAGCGATCAACTCGGCCAGGTCCTGGCGCACCAGCGGCTCACCGCCGGAAAACCCCAATTGCGCGGCGCCCATCTCACGAGCCTCGCGAAACACCTTGATCCACTGCTCGGTGCTCAGCTCCTTGCCTTGCTCGGCAAAGTCCAGCGGGTTGGAGCAATACGGGCATTGCAACGGGCAGCGGTAGGTCAGCTCGGCGAGCAGCCACAGCGGCAGGCCGATCGCCGGTTTTTCAGGCAAGGGTGATCCAGTGCTCGGCACGGGCGACCTCCATGAATTGCTCGATGTCATCACCCAGCTCAGGCACACCGGGGAATTGTTTATCCAGCTCAGTGATGATCGCCGCCACGTCGCGCTCACCGTCGATCAACCCACCAATCAGCGCGGCGCTGTCGTTGAGCTTGATCATGCCTTCGGGGTAGAGCAACACATGGCCTTTTTGCGCGGGTTCGTACTGGTAGCGGTAGCCCTGGCGCCAGGTCGGTTTTTTGCTGCGATCAAAGCTCATAGGGCGATCCCTTTATGCCAGACCCGCTGCTCGGTCACGCTGTGATACGGCGGGCGATTCAGTTCGTAGGCCATGCTCATGGCATCCAGCATGCTCCACAGGATGTCCAGTTTGAACTGGAGAATTTCCAGCATGCGCTCCTGGCCTTCACGGGTGGTGTAGTGCTGCAGGGTGATCGCCAGCCCGTGTTCCACGTCGCGTCGGGCCTGGCCCAGGCGGGTGCGGAAATACTCGTAGCCGGTGGGGTCGATCCATGGGTAATGCTGTGGCCAGCTGTCGAGGCGTGATTGGTGGATCTGCGGTGCGAACAGCTCGGTCAGCGAGCTGCTGGCGGCTTCCTGCCAGCTGGCGCGGCGCGCAAAGTTGACGTAGGCGTCCACCGCAAAGCGCACGCCGGGCAGCACCAGTTCCTGGGAGCGCAGTTGGTCCGGGTCGAGGCCGACAGCCTGGCCCAAACGCAGCCAGGCTTCGATACCGCCATCTTCACCGGGGGCGCCATCGTGGTCGAGCAGGCGCTGGATCCATTCGCGGCGGATCTCGCGGTCCGGGCAGTTGGCCAGGATCGCGGCGTCTTTCAGCGGGATATTCACCTGGTAGTAGAAACGGTTGGCGACCCAGCCCTGGATCTGCTCGCGGGTGGCGCGGCCTTCATACATCGCCACGTGGTATGGGTGATGGATATGGTAGAAGGCGCCCTTGGCCCGCAGGGCGTGCTCGAATTCGACGGGTGTCAACGGTGTGTCAGTCATGTCGTCAGCTCCTACAATTCAATGCTCATGCCGTCGTAAGCCACTTCGACATTGCGCCGCACCAGTTCCGCTCGTTCGGGGGAGTCTTCATCGAGGATCGGGTTGGTATTGTTGATATGGATAAGCACTTTGCGCTGCTTCGGCAATTGTTCCAGCACTTCGAGCATGCCACCGGGGCCGTTCTGTGCCAGGTGGCCCATCTCGCGACCGGTGCGGGTGCCGACGCCACGGCGCTGCATCTCATCGTCGTCCCACATCGTGCCATCCACCAGCAGGCAATCACTGCCGGCCATGATCTCCAGCAGCGGCGCATCGACTTTACCCAGGCCTGGGGCGTAGAACAGTTTGCCGCCAGTGCGCAGGTCTTCGACGATCAGGCCGATGTTGTCGCCGGGGTGCGGGTCGAAGCGGTGCGGCGAATAGGGTGGCGCGGCGCTGCGCAACGGCAGCGGGGTGAAGCGCAGGTTGGGGCAGGCGGGGATGGTGAAGCTGGCGTCCAGCTCGATACGGTTCCAGGCCAGGCCGCCGTTCCAGTGGGTGAGCATGGTGAACAGGGGGAAGCCGCTGCTCAGGTCTTCATGGACCATGTCGGTGCACCACACCTGGTGCGGGCAGCCTTCGCGCAGGCTCAACAGGCCGGTGGTGTGGTCGATCTGGCTGTCCATCAGGATGATTGCGCTGATGCCGGTATCGCGCAGTGCGCGACCGGGCTGCATGGGCGCGAAGCCCTGGAGTTGCGCGCGAATATCCGGCGAAGCATTGCACAGCACCCAATTGACGCCATCGTCGGAAATCGCGATGGACGACTGGGTGCGTGCCTGCGCCCGCAGGCTGCCGTCACGAAAGCCTGCGCAGTTCACGCAGTTGCAGTTCCACTGCGGGAAGCCGCCGCCGGCGGCGGAACCTAGAATCTGGACAAACATGGCCGCTCCATCAAGCAAAGCTGAAAACAAAAACGCCCCGGACGAGCCGAGGCGTAATCTTACCCAGCCAATCAGCGGCTGGCGAAGTACATGGTCACTTCGAAACCGATGCGCAGATCAGTGTAAGCAGGTTTGGACCAGGTCATATTCTTACTCCTACGAAGGGATGGGACGTTTACTACCAAGTAATACATATAGTCCACCTCCAGTCGGAGATGTTCAGATGTGTGCGTGGGAATGTTACCGAATTCTTTTCAAGTTAGCGCTGTCTTGGTGGAAAAAGCCTATTGCAGGGGCGGCAATGATCACTGCACCGTCTGCCAGGCAGCATTGATGCGCGGACCATTGGCGACGCAGCGCCAGCCGCCTGCGGCGACCTGCAATTGTTGGGCGGCGTACTGCAGGTCTTCGCGGGTGCGGGTCAGGATTGCTTGTTGCAACTGTGAGAGGTAATCCGACGGATGGCCTGCCAGGCGCGCGTGCCACAACAGTTCGGCGGCTTGGGCGATGGGCAGCGCCTGTGCTGTGAATTGTTGCGCCAAGGGTTGCTGGCCCAGGTCGTCGTTGCTGTCGATCAATGCCGGCAGTTGGGCAAGAAACGCCTGGAAGTGATCAACGATCCCTTCAAGGGAAACACTGGGGGACTGCACCCCCAACAACAGGCCGGTTTGCCCGTTGATTTGTCGGACACTGCTGAATACGGCGTAGCCCAGCTGCAATTCAACGCGCAGACGTTGATAGAACGGGCCCTGGAGCAAGTGCCCGAGCAGTCGCCATGACGCTTCATCCGTCAGGGAATATGTGGGTGTCGGGCAAAACAGCAGCAAGGCGGCGTCGTTGGAATCGGTCTTTACCTCATGCCACAGCTGTTGACCGCTGAGGCTTGGGGGGACGTGCTCGCTGTTAACGGGCTGCCCGGGCAAGCGAGCGGCAGCGGTTTTTATCGCCGCTTCATACGCGGCGGGCAAACCGCAGCCCAGCCCGTGCCAACCTGCGTTGGCCCACGACGCCGATGGCTCAGCGGCCTTGGGCGGGCTGCCGGCGCAGCACGCCGGCAGGGCGCTGAGCAATGCTCGAATCGCGATCATAGTGGGCTGGGCGCAGGGCGCCTCCAACGGCTGGTGCAGGCGATGTGCCACCGCTTCCAGCACGGCCGGCATGGGCTCATGCAGGCCGACCATTTTCAGCAGCCAATCGTTGCCGGTCGTTTCGAAAGACAATTCGACCCCGGCCTGGCGGGCATTCGTGCGCAAGGGCTGCAATGTGCTTTCTAGCCCTGCTGGCACGGGAGAGTCAAATTGCCAGTGCAGGTATAAAGCGCCTTCGCCGCTGTCATTCGCCAGGGCCTGGCTGAAGGTCAGAGCCGACACTTCCCTGCGTCCCCGTGAGCGGTCCTGGGCGAAGGTGCGCAAGCCTCGATGGGCGCTGGTCTGGCCACGGATCAAACCGGCGCGTTCGCCCCTGGCAGGCGGGCGCAGGAACGGGTTGTTCGGCGGGAGCTGCCAGGTGTGCCGGGAGGGCGCCAGTTGCAGGGCGTCGAGCATGGCCTTGAGGGCGGTGGCGCTGTGTTCCGACAGTTGTGGCTCCAGGCCGTCGCTGTCATGTCGCGCCAAGGCGAGTGCGCTCAGGGTCTGTTGTTGGCGCGCGTTCAGCAAGGCGAACTCTTCGCGCAAGGGTGTCCAGTCGCTGTGGGCGAAAAAGCTCAGCCAGTCGTGCAGCAGTGTCTCGATCTGTGGTGCCGAGCCGCGTTGGGTGCCCAGGGTAAAGTCGATATCCAGCAGCGCTTGCCCGCTGAAGTGATAAACCACGCTGGCATGCAGCGCGGTGGCCAGTTGTCGCGTTTTCACTTCGGCAAGCAGACCGCCCGGCGCCGACGTATTAAGCCAGAGGCACAGGAAATCCAGCGCTTCGCGGGGTGCTGCGCAGGTGATGACCTGATGCAGGTGATTGCCAGCAGTGTGTTGATAACCGCGCGCCAGGCCAGCCATCAAGGCGGGTGGGGCGTCCTGCGGATGCAGGGGCCCCGATGTCAGTGCGTCACTGAACCGCTGCGCCAAGGCTTCCAGTTGCGCCAATGATTGTGGGCCGGCAAGGCTCAACGTCATCTGCCCGCTTCGATAGAAGTGCGCGTGAAATGCCCGCAACGCTTGCTGGAATGCCTCGCTTTCCAGCGGCAGGCTATCGCGATTGCCGGCATGAAAACCCCGCAGTGGATGATTGGCGGCGACGCCTTGCAGCAGTGCCACTTGTTGCTGTGCGTTGGCATCCTCGGACCAGGCGACGAACTCCGCGTGCAGCACCTCGCGCTCGCGCCGTTGGTCTTCCAGCATCAGGCGCGGGTGAGTCAGCATGTCCGCCAGCCGCTCCAGCCCATCGTCGAAGGTCGATACCGGCAGCTCAAAGAAAAAGTCCGTGGTGCGCTCGCGCGTGCTGGCGTTGACCTGGCCGCCGTGGCGCTGCACGTAGCTCATCAGGCCTTCGTCACCCGTGAACCGCACCGTGCCCAGAAACAGCAAGTGTTCCAGGAAATGCGCCAGGCCTGGCCACGCCAACGGGACGTCATGGCTGCCGGCAGCCACTCTTAAGGCCGCGGCGCAGCGCTTCAGGCGCGGGGCATGACGCAGGGAAACCCGCAAACCATTGGCCAGGGTCAGATGAGAGTGGTGAGGATGGACCGGCGCAGGCATGGGCACTTCCGAAACGTAGGAAGCGCCTATGCTAGCAAACCCATCAGGTCAGGGCTTGTACAGCGTGCCATAGAGCTCGGGGCGACGGTCTTGCAGGTAGTGATTGGCGGCGCGGGCGTCAAGGATCGATTGGTGTTCCAGCGTGCCGACAATCAAGGCTTCATCCAGGCCGGCCTGGGCGATGCGCTGGCCATTGGGCGCGGCGATGCTGCTTTGTCCGCAGTAATGGATCTCGCCTTCGTGCCCGCAATAGTTGGCGTAGGCCACGTAGCACTGGTTCTCAAAGGCCCGTGCCCGCACGGTGACGTCGGCAACAAAGTCGAACGGCACCATATTGGCCGTGGGCACCAGGATCAGTTCGGCACCGGCCAGGGCCAGGCGCCGGGTGTTTTCCGGGAACTCCAGGTCGTAGCAGATGAGAAATCCGAGCGTCCAGCCGTTGAGTTCCACCAGCGGGAAATCATCTTCGCCGGCGCTGAACATCGAATGATCCAGGTCGCCAAACAAGTGCGTCTTGCGGTAGTTGCACAGGCGCTGCCCGTTGGCGTCGATCAATTGCACGGCGTTGTAGATTTGCCCATCCTCGGCTCGCTCCGGGTAGCCGTACAGAATCGCCAGCTTCGCGCTGCGTGCCAGTTCGGCAATCGCATGGGCTGACGGGCCATTCTGCGCTTCGGCCAGTGCGCCCACGGCCTCGGCGCCGATGTTGTAGCCGGTCAGGAACATCTCCGGCAGCACCAGCACATCAGCGCCGGACGCCTCATGCGCCAGTTTGTGCAGGCGCTTGAGGTTGCCCGCCACATCCAGGGGCAAGGGCGGGCATTGGTACAGGGCGACACGCATGGTCAACTCCTTACTCGGGCAGGGCGATCGGCCCGATGTCATCGAACACATCACCCGGCCCTGGGTTTTCTGGATGGGTGCTGCCACCGAAGTGGGTCATGATGCCCCACACCGCGTTCAGCGAGGTTTGCACGGCGCCTTCCACCCAGGCGGGGGTCCAGGATACGTCGTCGCCGGCAATGAAAATCCCACGTTGTTCGGCGGGCATGTCCTTCTGCATGAAGTGCGCGTACATCCGCTGGTTGTAGCGATAGTGGCCGGGCAGTGCGCCCTTGAAGGCCCCGAGGAAATGCGGGTCGGCTTCCCAGGACACGGTGATCGGGTCGCCGATGATGCGCGCCTTGATGTCGACTTTCGGGTAGATCTTGTTCAGCGCGTCGAGGGCCAGCTTCACCCGCTTGTCGATGGGCTGCGGGAGCATTTTCAGGGCGTCGCTCATCCACGAGTACGACAGGCAGATCACGCCCGGCTTGTCGTCGCCGTTGTCGAAGAGGTAAGTGCCACGGGTCAGGCGATCGGTGAGGGTCATGCTCATCAGGTCGCGGCCGGTTTCCGGGTCTTTGTCTTTCCAGAACGGGCGGTCGACCATCACGAAGGTTTTCGACGACTGCATGTAGCGCGTACGGTCGAGGGCCATCCACATCTTTTGCGAGAACAGGGTTTCATCGCATTCGATCTGGGTGGTCAACAACCAGCTCTGGCAGGTGGTCAGTACCGCCGCGTATTCGCGGGTGTCACCGTAGTTGTCGGTGACTGCGAACCGGCCACCGGGCGCGTGGGCAATGCGCTTGACCCCGGCCCGTGGCGCGCCGCTGTGCAATGAACTGAGGCTGGTACCGTCTGGCCAATGGGCGCAGCGTTCCGGCACATGGCGCCAGATGCCCATGGGCACTTGCGCCACGCCGCCGACCACCAGGTGCTGGTGGTCGTCGCAGTTAGTCATCACCACGCGGAAGATTTCCAGCATGGAATTGGGGAAATCCGAGTCCCAGCCGCCCGTGCCGAAACCGACCTGGCCGAACACTTCGCGGTGATGGAACGACAACTTGGCGAACGCCTTGGAGGTGGCGACAAAATCATAGAAGGTGCGGTCGTCCCACAGGGGCACCAGTTTATTCCACAGTTCTTTGAGGCGTGGCACGTCACGGTCGCGGATGGCTTGCTGGATATCGCCGAACTGCGAACCGGCTTCCAGGGCATCGGCCCAGGCGTCAGCCACTTCCTGGAACAGTGCCGGCAAGTCAGAGAGCTTTTGTGCGTAGTGGGTCTGGCCTTCCAGGTCGATCACCGTACTGCCGGAGGCCGGGGTCAGTGGGTTGGGAAAGGGTTTGGTGTCCAGGCCCAGTTTGTCCACGTAGTGATAGAACGCCGTGGACGATACCGGGAAACGCATGCCACCCAGCTCGGCGATGATGCCTTCGGCGCCTTCAAAGGCTTGGGAGCGCAGGCGGCCACCCATCTTCGAGGCTTCGTATACCACGGGCTTCAAACCCAGCTTCATCAGTTCATAAGCGGCCACCAGCCCGGCAATCCCGGCGCCGACGATCGCCACTTCGGCGCCATGGTTGGCTGCGGGAATGCTGCCCAGGCCTGCTGGGTGTTCGATCCAGTCATCAAAGGCAAACGGGAAATCCGGGCCGAAGATGGTGATGGGCTTCTTGCCGTCGACCGGGTGGCGGTTGGTTTTGCTGATGGTGCTGGAAGGAATGCTCATGGCTGACCTTACTGACGACTCGGCGGGAAGCGACCCGCTGAGTATAGGAAAAGATGGCAGCCAGTTTAGGCAGCGTAGCGCTCGTTAATAAGACGCAAACTGTCGTCGGTTTGGATTGTTTTTGGTCAATCTGACGAGGTGGCTGGTCAGATTGGCTGGCCACGGTCTAATTTATTGCTGAGGATGATCGAGGTGGTGGTTTTCTCCACGCCGTCGACGCTGCCGATCTGGTCCAGCAGTTGATCCAACTGCTCCGGCGAATCGGTGCGCAGCCAGGCCACGTAATCGAACTCGCCGCTCACGGCGCATAGCTGCTGGACCTGAGCCATGGCGCTGAGCCTGCGCAGCACGTCCTTGCCCGAGCGTGCCTGCACGGTGATGCCGACATAAGCCTGCAAACCGCCATCCACGACCCGCTGGCCAAGGCGCACGCCGTAACCGGTAATCACCTGGGTTTTTTCCAGGCGCGCCAGGCGCGACGTCACCGTGGTGCGCGCGATACCCAACTGCCGGGCAAGCATGGCGACGCTTTCGCGAGCGTTGATCTGCAAAGCGGCGATCAATTGGCGATCGATTTCATCTAGGGCGTGCAAGGGAGGCTCCGATACGGGCGGCGATGGGGTGGCATGTTACAGGCTTGCGTCGGCGAGCAGGCAGCGGGCGAACAGCTGCGGCACCGGTAGGTGGCGTTGGCTGTAGCGGCTCAACAGGATGATCTCGCGGTAAAAGGTCAGATGACCCAGCGGGATAATCCGCACCTTGGGCGAGCGCTCCAGCCACAGGCCTGCCTGGGGAATCAACGACACGCCCAGGCCGCACTCGACCATCTTCACGATGGCTTCCAGCTCATCCAGCTCGAGCGCTACCTGTATCTCTATCTTTTGTTCACGCAGAAATCGGCTGACCAGTCGACCCCCAAACGAAGCGCGGTCATAACGTACGTGTGGCTGTGTGCCGAGCAATTGCAAAGGGTCATCGCCGTCGACGGTCTGAGGCGCGATCAGTACGAACGGCTCTTTGCGCAGCACGCGTACATGCAACTCCTTGGGCAAGTCAAAGGGCGGGCGAATGATGATCGCCGAGTCCAGCTCGCCGGCGTCGACCTGGCTCAGCAGCTCAAGGGAGACCCCGGGCACCAATTTGCATTCCACTGTCGGCGCGGCTTGGCGTAAGCGCACCAGCGCCTGAGGCAACAGGCCGGTCTGCGCCGTGGTGATCGCGCCGACTTTCAACTCGCCCCGGTATTCGTTGGCATCCACCGGCACCGCCATGCGGTTGAAGGTCTCCAGGATTTCCTTGGCCAGCGGCAAAGCGCGAATGCCGGCGGCATTCAGGGTGGCCTGGCGTCCCGTGCGGTCGAACAATTGCATCCCCAGCACCTGCTCCAGCTGGCGAATCTGTGCACTCACCGCCGACTGCGTCAGCCCGATATGCATGCCCGCCGCCGCAAACGTGCCATGGCGGGTTACCGCAATAAAGGTCTTCAATTCACGCAGCATGGACGTCTCGATTCATCGAAATAATTTGAGCTCGGCGCAAAAATTATCGTCTTTTCATCATCTGGAGCAAGGCTAAACTCGACGCATCTAATACCCACAGAGGTTTGACCTGATGGCATTGGCTCCTTTTCACCTGGCAATCCCAGTATTCGACCTGGCCGCCGCGCGGCACTTCTACGCTGAAGTCTTTGGCCTGGAGGAGGGGCGGTCGAGCGAGCACTGGGTTGACTTCAATTTCTTCGGCCACCAATTGGTCATCCACGAACACCCGAAAACCGCCTCTCAAGCAGCGGCGCATACCAATGCAGTGGACGGCCACCACGTGCCGGTCCCGCATTTTGGCGTGGTGCTGGGCTGGGAAGACTGGCATGCCCTGGCCGAGCGTTTGCAGGCGCGGGAGACGAAGTTTGTGTTGGAACCGCACATTCGGTTCAAGGGGCAGGTGGGGGAGCAGGCGACGTTGTTCCTGTTTGATCCGTGCGGGAATGCGCTGGAGTTCAAGGCGTTTCGGGATATGGGGCAGTTGTTTGCGAAGTGATGACTGTATTTCGCACGGTCTTTCTTCCAGTAGAGACGCAGCGTCGAGCCGACGCTGGCGCATCAATCCAGCAGGTGCTTTAACGCAGCGACGCCAACAGGCGGCTCCGCCGTCCAGGGAACCACAATGACAGCATGGCTGGTTTGGTCGGCTACTCGCGTCATCTGTTTTTGCTCGCTATCCAGGCGCGCGCGCAGCAGCGGGTCGGTGGTGGCTGTAGCCAATAGTGACTTATTGACCACCCATGCATACGGTTCGATGTTGGCCCTGCGCAAGTCATCTTGCAGCGCTGCCGCCTGAGACACAGGTGTGGCTTCGGGCAGTGTCACAAGGAGAATTTTGGTGTAGTTGGCATCTTGCAGGCGCATCAATGGCGTAACGATATGGTCCGAGGCTCGGCCTTTGAATTCCCGAAGCATCTGGCGGTGATAGGCGCCTGTGGCATCCATCAGTAGCAAGGAATGCCCCGTGGGGGCGGTGTCCAGTACCACGAACGAGGTCCTGGCTTGAGAAACCACGCGGGAGAACGCGTGGAAGACGGCGACCTCTTCGGTACAGGGGGAGCGAAGGTCCTCGATGAGCAAGGCTATTTCAGCTTCCGTCAGGGTCGGCGCGCGGGACGCCACGATCTTGTCTACGTATTTTTGGGTCTCGACCTTAGGGTCAATGCGGCCAACGCTAAGCCCTTTCACATCGGCATTGAGGGTCACGGCCAGATGCGCCGCAGGGTCAGTGGTGCTTAGGTGCACGGACTTGCCGTGCTGCACCAGGCCCAGGGCGACGGCGGCGGCAATAGTGGTTTTGCCAACCCCACCTTTGCCCATGACCATGATCAACCCGCGTTCATCATTCGCAAGCTCGGCGATCAGCTCCGAGAGCGTGTGATGTTCCAGGCGTGAGGGCGCTTGAGTTGCAGTACTTGTTGGCCTGGCAGGCTCCGGGGCAAGCAGTCCGCGAAGCGCGGGCAAACCAACGGAATCTACGGCCTTGAGCGAAATATAGTCGGCTGAAAGCTGGCGCAGTGAAGCTGGCATCTGGTCGAGCGCCCGTTGGCCAACAGCCTCGATCGCTGCTGCGATCGGGTCATTCAAATCGCTGCGTTTGAACACCGCGTTTACCACTAAACGCTGGTTGACCAGACCCAAGTCACGGAGCTCGTCGGAGGAGTGCGCAGCCTCGTCGAGCGCGCCTTTGTCAGAGCGAGTGACTAGCACAACGGTGGTCAGGGCTGAATTGTTGAGCGCCGCCAACGCCTGCTTGAAAAGCTGCTCCTGCATTTTCAAACCCGAGTGCGGCCCCAGGCATGACGCGCCACGGTCATTGCCTTCCAAAAAACCGCTCCACGCTTTTGGCAGGCTCAACAGTCTAAGCGTGTGCCCCGTGGGCGCGGTATCGAACACGACATAATCGTAGGCTGCTGCGCCTTCTGACAGGAGGTGGGCAAACTCATCGAAGGTTGCGATTTCGGTCGTGCATGCCCCCGAAAGTTGCTCGCGTACCAAAGCAATATCCTGATCGCTGGCCTGGGAGCCCATTTGCTCGACTACCCGGGCTCGGTAGTCGATGGCGGCGGCCTCGGGGTCGATGTTCAGCACGAACATCCCAGGCACCTCCGGCACTGCTACAGGCTGATTGCTCAGCTCGACACCGAGCATCTCATCAAGGTTCGAGGCGGCGTCTGTACTAACCAATAGCACCTGCTTGCCTGCATCAGCCAAAGCGATTGATACCGCAGTGGAGACCGACGTTTTGCCCACTCCGCCCTTGCCAGTGAAGAACATATATTTGGTGGGTTGATCGAGCAGTTTGATGGTGGGTTGCATGGCGTGCTGGCCTCCCCGCGGAGCAGAACTGAGGCTCAGAGTTTAGACCGATGTTCTGCACCTCCAGTTTATTTTATGAATCAAGCGGACAGGTTTAGCCCAGCGATGCAAACAGTCCAGCCCAGCATAGGGTTGCTATGTCTATTCACGGCGGGGAGCAGAAGGCGTTCTTCCTCCGGCGATAACCTTCGGTCACGATCACTTGGACCGTTGGACTGTATATGAGGTTGATACGCCAGAAACGCAAAAGCCGCGCAATGCGCGGCTTTGGAGTTGGTGGGCCCACACGGACTTGAACCGTGGACCAAAGGATTATGAGTCCTCTGCTCTGACCAACTGAGCTATAGGCCCTTAGTAGGTCGCGGATTATAGCGATGGTTTCTCCGCTGTGCTATCCGAAAAATCCTCAACACTCATACGAAGGAAGGTCGCGGCGAACAGCTCTGGGGGGAGAGGCAGGCTGACGATGTAGCCTTGCATCTGTTCGCAGCCCTCTGCGGCAAGGAAGGCTTGCTGCGCCGAATTTTCCACGCCCTCGGCGATGATGGTGAATTGCATGCTGTGGCCGAGGGCGATGATGGCGCGCACGATGGCGGCGTCGTGAGGGTCGTCGGGCAGGCCGCGGACGAAGGATTGGTCGATCTTCAGGAAGTCCAGGGGCAGGCGCTTGAGGTAGCTGAGGGACGAATAGCCGGTGCCGAAGTCATCAATCGCCAGTTGTACGCCCAGGCGCTTGAGCTGATGCAGCACATCGAGGGCTTCTTCGGCCTGGCTCATGATGAAGTTCTCGGTGATCTCCAGTTGCAGGCAGCCAGGTTCCAGGTGGTACTCGCGCAGCAATTGCTCGATGCGTGACAGCAGGTTGGGGTGGCGCAGTTGGGCGCCGGCGAGGTTGACCGACAGGGGGCCGAAGCCATCGAAGGCGGTTTGCCAGGCGTGCATTTGTCGACACGCCTGTTCCAGCACCCAGTCGCCAATCTGCAGGATCATGCCGTTTTCTTCGGCCAGGGCGATAAAGTGTTCCGGCGCTACATCGCCGAATGTCGGGTGGTGCCAGCGGATCAGTGCCTCGGCCCCGATCAGTTCCTGCGTGAGCAGGCTCAGTTTTGGTTGGTAATACAGGCTCAATTCATCGCGTTCGATGGCGCGCCGCAGTTCGTGCTCCAGCGCTACGCGTTCATTGGCCTGGGCCGTGAGGTCGCGGGTGTAGCTTTCGACCCGGTTACGGCCCTTGGCCTTGGAGCGGTACATCGCGGCGTCGGCGTTTTTGACCAAGGTGGCCACGTCGGTGCCGTCCTGGGGGTAGAGGCTGGTGCCAATACTGGCGCTGATAAAGAACTCGTGTTCACCGGCCTGGAACGGCGGGGTGAAGCAGTCCAGCAGTTTGTTGGCCAAGTGTTGTGCATCGCTCGCTTGTTGCAGGCCGGGCAGCAGGATGATGAATTCGTCACCCCCCAGGCGTGCGACGGTGTCGATGTCGCGCAACTGCTCCTTGAGACGTACGGCGATGTCCTTGAGCAGCAGGTCGCCGATGGGGTGACCGAGGCTGTCGTTGATATGTTTGAAGCGGTCCAGGTCGAGGAACAGCACCGCGCCCTGGCTGCCGGTTTCCTGCTGGCAGTTGATGGCGGCCTGTAATCGACTTTCAAACAACGTGCGGTTGGGCAGGCCGGTCAGGGGGTCGTGGTGTGCCTGATAGTCGAGGCGGGCCTGGGCGTGCTTGAGGCTGGAGATGTCGGCGAACACGGCGACAAAATGCGTGATCAACTGGTCGCGGTTGCGCACGGCGCTGATGGTCAGCCAACTGGGATACACCTCACCGTTCTTGCGACGGTTGGAAATTTCGCCTTGCCAGTGCCCATGGGCAGTCAACTGGTGCCACATGGCGGCATAAAAGGCGCTGTCGTGCAGGCCCGAGGCGAGCAGGCGCGGCGTGTGGCCGAGGGCCTCGGCTTCGCTGTAGCCGGTGATTTCGCTGAAGGCGCGGTTGACGGCGCTGATGTTCTGCCGGGTGTCGGTGATCAATACGCCTTCGGCGGTGCTCTCGAAAACCGTTGCGGCCTGTTGCAGTTTTTCCTGCATCTGTTGGCGTTCGGTGATGTCCCGAGCGATGGTCAACATGCAGTCATCACCGCCAATGGGCAGCGGGCGGCTGGACACTTCACAAAGCCGAGTCTGCCCGTCGTTGCGGCGGATGTGACAGATGAAGTCGCGGACAAACCCGTCGCGCTGCATCAGCTCGATCATGTGTTTGCGTTCGTTGAGGTCGACCCAGATGCCCAGGTCCAGGGTCGACTGGTCCAGGGACGTCGCGCTGGTAAAGCCGGTAATGCGGCTGAACCCCTCGTTGACCTCGATCAGCAGGCCATCGCTTTGACGGCTCAGCAGTAAACCATCGGGGGAGGCATGGAAGGCCTTGGCGAATTTTTCTTCGGAGGTTTGCAGCTGTTGCTGGGTTTCCTTGAGTTGGGTGATATCACGCACCACGACCACCAGCGCTTCGATAGTGTCGAGTTGGAAGGGTTCGGCCGAAATCAGGCCGGTAAACGCTTGGCCATTGCTGCGCAGAAAAGGCATTTCCAGGTTGCGGATGCTGGTGGTCTGCACCTGTTGCAACAGATCCGGGCCGGTACCGGGGATGCCCCAGATATTCAGCTCGGTGGCGGTTTTACCAATCACGTCCTTGGCCTTCAGGCCAACCTGGTCCTCGAATGCTTTATTGACCTCCAGCAGGCAGCCATCGGACATCCGTGCGATCACCAGAATATCCGGGCACTGCTGGAACACCGAGGCAAACTTTTGCTCTGACAGCTGCAGCGCCTCTTCGGTGCGCTTGGCGTCGCTGATGTCGATCATCAAGCCACGCAGCACCGGTTCATGGCCATGTTCGATCAGGCTGACAATATCGCGGACCCACAAGCAGCGGCCATCGGCCGTGATTACTCGGTAATCAACACTGTGATCACGGTTGGCGCGGGTTTCGCGCAAGCAATACGCTTCGGTACGTGTCAGGTCGGCAGGATGAATGATGTTGCGCCAGAAGCCGGGAATCAGCCAATGGGCGCGAGGATAGCCGAGTAACTCTTCGGCATGCGGCGACACGTAGCTGTAGGTGAAATCGCTGACGCTGGCTTCCCAGGCGATGGCGGACAGGCTTTCGACCAGGCCGCGATAGTGGTATTCGCTGCTGCGCAGCTCCTGCTCGAGGGCGACACGGCGAGAGATCTCTGAGCTGAGGCGGCGGTTGATGCGAATCACGATGGCCAGCACCGTGCTCAATAGCAGTACCGCCGGCAGGCCGTAGGTCAGCAGGTCTGACCAGAAGGTGCGGTGATCGGTGAGGCTGCCGACCCAGTGTTGCTGAATCGCTTGAGTTTCATCTGGGCTGAGGTCGGCGAGAACCTTGTCCAAGATGCTCACCAGCATTTTGTCATCCCGAGGTACGCCCATCGCCAGTTGGTAGCGGTAGGGTGTCTCGCCGCTGACGTACAAACCGTCGAGCTTGAGCTGGCGCAGGCTCCAGACGCTGGAAGCCAGATCGCCGACCACGGCGTCTACTTCATCAGTGGCCAACGCCTGCAGCGTCGAGCTCACATTGGGCAGAGCCACCAGATTGAGGTCAGGGTGGTGGGTGCGCAGTAGCTCATGGGGGGCGTAGTTTTCCACCACGGCGATCTTCAGGCCATAGAGCTCCTTCAGGTTGCGTGGTTGTGCACCGCCTTCATGGGCGAGGATGACAATGGGAAAATCCAGGTAAGGGCGTGTGAACGCCATAAAGCTCTGGCGTTCCGGGGTGGACATGATGCCGGGCAGCAGATCGAGCTTGTTTTGCCTGGCTAGCTCCAGCAGGGCGCTCCAGTTCTCCGGCTCGATCAGTTTGATCCTGACGCCGAGGCGGTCCTGGATCAACCGCACATAGTCTGCCGCCAAGCCTTGGTAGCGGCCGTTTTCATCACGGTACTCAAAGGGCGGCCACGACGCGTCCACCCCCAGGCGCAGCTCCTGATGGTCCGCCAACCAGCCACGCTCATCATCAGTGAGAGTCAACGCGCCAGCCGTTGCGGTCCAGGTCAGCAGCGACAGCAGTATCACGGTCGGCAATCTGGGCATAACGGTCTCGTTATGGCACGGGGAATGTTTCGAGTGTAGACGGGCATTGCGGGGGGAGAGGGGAGGTGCGGGGAATTTTATCGGCACACAGCAAAACCCCCGGCCTGGGCCGGGGGTTCTGGGATCACTCGTCGAGGAAGGAGCGTAGATGCTCGCTTCGCGTCGGGTGGCGCAACTTGCGCAGCGCCTTGGCTTCGATCTGACGGATCCGCTCACGGGTCACGTCAAACTGCTTACCGACTTCCTCAAGGGTGTGGTCGGTATTCATGTCGATGCCGAAACGCATGCGCAGTACCTTGGCTTCACGGGCAGTGAGGCCGGAGAGTACGTCGCGAGTCGCCTCTTTAAGGCTCTCAACGGTGGCGACATCGATTGGCGACTGCATGGTCGAGTCTTCGATGAAGTCACCCAAGTGGGAGTCTTCGTCATCACCGATCGGGGTTTCCATGGAGATCGGCTCTTTAGCGATCTTCAATACCTTGCGGATTTTATCCTCAGGCATTTCCATGCGTTCGCCCAGCTCTTCCGGAGTCGGTTCGCGACCCATTTCCTGCAACATCTGCCGGGAAATACGGTTGAGCTTGTTGATCGTTTCGATCATGTGCACCGGAATACGGATGGTGCGGGCCTGGTCGGCGATCGAGCGAGTGATCGCCTGACGGATCCACCAGGTGGCATAAGTCGAGAACTTGTAGCCGCGACGGTATTCGAACTTGTCCACAGCCTTCATCAAGCCGATGTTGCCTTCCTGGATCAGATCGAGGAATTGCAGGCCACGGTTGGTGTACTTCTTGGCGATGGAGATCACCAGACGCAAGTTCGCTTCGACCATCTCTTTCTTCGCGCGGCGGGCCTTGGCCTCACCGATCGACATGCGACGGTTGATGTCCTTGATCTCGGCAATCGTCAGACCGGTTTCGGTCTCAAGCGCGGTCAGCTTCTGCTGGCAACGGATGATGTCTGGCTGCAGGCGACCAATGGCTTCGGCGTATTTCGCCTTGCCCTTGGCCAGTGCATCGGTCCAGCTTTCGTCAACTTCGTTGCCCGGGAACTGGCGCAGGAAGTCGGCACGCGGCATGCGCGCATCACGAACACAGAGCTGCATGATCGCACGCTCTTGTGCACGCAGACGCTCAAGGGCACTGCGAACACGCTCAACCAAGCCTTCGAATTGCTTCGGTACCAGCTTGATCGGCATGAACAGCTCGGCCAGCGCTACCAGCTCGGCAATCGCCAGCTTGTTGGCGCGACCGTGCTTTTTCAGGGCCTTGCGGGTGATTTCCATTTGATCGGAAACCGCACCGAAACGCTGGGCAGCGATAATCGGGTCTGGACCGCTTTCGACTTCATCTTCGTCATCGCTGCTGGCTTCAGCATCGTCGTCTTCGGCATCGTCGTCCGCTTTCACGGCTTTCGGGTCGACAGGCGGCGGCACTTCGGCAGCAGGCGGCGCAATACCGTCGTCCGGGTCGATATAACCGCTCAGGACGTCGGACAGGCGGCCACCTTCGGTGGTGACGCGAGTGTACTCGGAGAGAATGTGGTCAACCGTGCCAGGGAAGTGCGCGATTGCGCCCATCACTTCACGGATACCCTCTTCAATACGCTTGGCGATTTCGATTTCGCCTTCGCGTGTCAGCAACTCGACGGTACCCATTTCACGCATATACATGCGCACAGGGTCAGTCGTGCGACCGATGTCGGTCTCCACCGCGGCCAACGCGGCAGCGGCTTCTTCAGCGGCTGCCTCGTCGGTATCGGCGTCGGCCAACATAAGGGCGTCCGCATCCGGAGCACTCTCGTGTACGGGGATCCCCATGTCATTAATCATGCGGATGATGTCTTCCACCTGCTCTGGATCTGAAATATCCTCAGGCAGGTGATCGTTGACCTCTGCGTAAGTCAGATACTTCTGCTCACGACCAAGGGTGATCAACTCTTTGATACGAGACTGCTGTTGCGCTTTTCCGGACATAACACCCTATCCACTGAAGGTCTTGGCGGGCAAAAAACAAGCCGAGGATTATACCCGAGCTATGACCTCACACGCCAGCTGAGGTCGGGTTTGATGCGGAAACATTCTGTTTTAAGAGGTCGCGCATCTGTTTTGCTATCTGAATTTGCTCTTCAGCCGACAATCCCGGCTGCCTTGCTCTCTTGATGAGTTCATCGAGGGTCTGCGTGTGCTGGCCCTCGGATAACCTAGTAATGGTGTCTAAAAACTGTTGTTCAAGGTTGTCGCCGTCAATTAGCCACTCCTTTTCCGCGAGTGCCTTGAGCAAGCGACCTTGTTCGGTGCCATGCCAACGAGCCATCAGCTGAATAGAGTTTAGCTTAGGATTTTTCTGCACTGCCTCGATCAGGGCAATCAGCACCTGGGCGTAGGTATTGCTTTCGTTGGCAAAATGCTCGGCGCTTTCGACCTTGCCCGCCAATTGCGGGTGATGAATCAACGTGCGCAATGCAATGAGCGTCGGGGCTTCCACGGCTACCGGTGTACGGGGGGCATAGGGCTCGTCGCGATCACCGCGCTTGCCGTTCTTGCTCCACGGTTTCTTGTCCCATTTCTTGCCGCCGGCGCCGGGTTTCTTCGGCGTCCACTCCTGCTGGGGCGCATACGCCTCCTGCGGTTGGTGGAAGTCGGAATAGTCCGGCATGGCGTCGTAGTCCATGCCTGGGTCGTAGGCGGGCGGTGCGTCCTGTGGTGCGCTGTGCACCAGCTGGCTGACCGCTTCGCCGCTCAAGCCGGTGATTTCCAGCAGGCGTTGACGCATCAGGGTGCGCAGGTTGGCGCCTGGAACCTTGTCGATCAGTGGCGCCGCAAGGGTGGCCATGTGGGCCTTGCCTTCGAGAGAGCGCGGGTCGGCTTCTTCAGTCAGTTGCTGGAAGAAATAATCCGCCAGTGGCTGCGCGTGTTGATTGATGCGTGCGCGAAAGGCGTCGGTGCCTTCGGAGCGGACCAGGGTGTCCGGGTCTTCGCCTTCGGGCAGGAACAGAAAGCGTGCGCGGCGCCCATCCTGCAGGCTCGACAGCGTGGCTTCGAGGGCGCGCCAGGCGGCATTGCGGCCAGCCTGGTCGCCGTCGAAGCAGAACAAAACGCTGGGCACTACGCGAAACAGGCGTTTCATGTGCTCTTCGCTGGTGGCTGTGCCGAGGGTGGCCACGGCGTTGCGCAAACCTTGCTGGGCCAGGGCGATCACATCCATATAGCCTTCAACCACGATGATTTCATCGAGGTTGCGATTGTTCTTGCGCGCCTCGAACAGGCCGTAGAGTTCCTGTCCCTTGTGGAACACCGGGGTTTCCGGGGAGTTCAGGTACTTGGGCTTGTCGTCGCCGAGCACGCGACCACCGAAGGCGATGATCCGGCCGCGGCTATCGCGGATCGGAAACATCACGCGGTCGCGGAAACGGTCGTAGCGCTTGCCGGTCTCGGCGTTTTCCACCAGCAGGCCGGCGTCGATCATGGCTTTTTGCTGCAGGGTGTCGCTGCTCAAATGTTTGTACAGGTTGTCCCAGCCCGGCGGGGCGAAGCCGAGACCGAAGTCGCGGGCGATTTCACCGGTAAGGCCACGGCCCTTGAGGTAATCGACGGCGGCCTTGCGCTGCGGATGGCTCTTGAGCGCCTGGCGATAAAAGTCCGCAGCGGCGGTCAGTAGTGGGTATAGCGGCGAGTCAGTGGGTTGCCGCGGTTTGTGCGGTCGGCCACTTTCTTCGCGAGGGATTTCCATGCCGGCGGCTTTGGCCAGTTCCTCGACGGCCTGGGGGAAGTCCAGGTTGTCGTGGTCCATGATAAAGCCGAGGGCATTGCCGCCCGCGCCGCAACCGAAGCAGTAATAGAACTGCTTGTCGGGGCTGACGCTGAACGAAGGGGTCTTTTCCTTGTGGAACGGGCAGCAGGCGGTGTAGTTCTTGCCTGCCTTCTTCATTTGCAGGCGCGAGCTGACAACATCGACGATGTCGGTGCGGTTCAGAAGGTCGTCAATAAAGCTCTGGGGAATCAGCCCGGCCATGGCGTTCTCGTCATCACTGCGTGTAATTGAGGGCCCGTGAAGTGCTCAGGCGTACGTATCGAGTGGCTCGACCATCAATCGTCTGCTTGGGCTGTATGGAAGTGTATCTGCCGAACGTTCACTGACGTTAATTTCAATCAGTGTCCGGCGTGTAAAGGCTGCCCTGGCATCCGGTCTTGGCCAATAGAGGGCCTCGGAAGCTCATCGTTGGGCACAGTCGACCTGTTGATCGCCTGCCTGAAAATAAGTGTGCTCGTCAGTAGCCTTGTTAGGCTCGTCAGAAGAGACGTGCACCGCTGGCAGAAAAGCCAGTCCTGACGTGTGAAGCGGTGTCTCTGTCGCATGGGCGGCGTCGACGATGAAGCATCAAGCGATATCCGCAAATGCCAACAGCCCGGCTGAGGGCCGGGCTTGGCAGAAGCTTGCTACGAACGTCTGTGTATTAGTACAGACGAACGGCGCGGCGCTGTTCGCGCTGAACTTTCTTGGCGTGACGCTTAACAGCGGCTGCTGCCTTGCGCTTACGCTCAGAAGTTGGCTTCTCATAAAATTCGCGGCTACGAACTTCAGCCAGAACACCGGCTTTTTCGCAGGAGCGCTTGAAACGACGCAGAGCTACGTCGAAGGGTTCGTTCTCTTTTACTTTGACGGCTGGCATCCAGAGCTACCTTCTTTCATTACCGGGAATCAACGTTCTCGTCGCAAAAAATTCGCGGCTGAGGTCGTCGGTTTTTAAGGGTTGCGGATGTTAACCCCTCATTGCCCGGAATGCAAAGCCTCTGATCGAAAACCGCTAGTCGGGAGGGGGAGTGGCGACTATTATGCGCGCCTTCGAATTCAGCCTCTACAAGGCGCAAACCCATGCTAGTACTGGGACTTGAAACCTCCTGCGACGAAACCGGTGTCGCACTTTACGACAGTGAACGCGGGCTTTTGGCCGATGCGCTGTTCAGTCAGATCGACCTGCACCGCGCCTATGGCGGCGTGGTGCCCGAGCTTGCCAGCCGTGATCACGTCAAGCGCATGCTGCCGTTGATTCGCCAGGTGCTGGATGAAGCCGGTTGCGTGCCCACCGAGATCGATGCCATTGCCTATACCGCCGGCCCTGGATTGGTTGGAGCCCTTCTGGTTGGGGCTTCTTGCGCCCAGGCGCTGGCTTTTGCCTGGGGTATTCCTGCCCTGGGTGTGCATCATATGGAAGGCCATTTATTGGCGCCGATGCTGGAAAAAACACCGCCGCAGTTCCCGTTCGTCGCTTTGTTGGTTTCGGGCGGCCATACGCAGCTGGTTCAGGTCGATGGCATCGGTCAATACACGCTGTTGGGCGAGTCCCTGGACGACGCCGCCGGCGAAGCCTTCGACAAGACCGCGAAGATGATGGGGCTCAATTATCCCGGTGGTCCGGAAATCGCCCGTCTTGCAGAAAAAGGCATCCAGGGTCGTTATACCTTCCCGCGCCCAATGTGCGATCGGCCGGGCCTGATGTTCAGTTTCAGCGGCTTGAAAACCTCTGCGCTCAATACCTGGCAGCAAAGCGTCAGCGCCGGGGACGACAGTGAGCAAGCCCGTTGCGACATCGCGCTGGCATTCCAGCAGGCCGTGGTGGAGACTTTGACCATCAAGTGCAAGCGCGCCCTGAAACAGGCCGGCATGAAGCGCCTGGTGATTGCAGGGGGCGTCAGCGCCAACAAGGCCTTGCGCACCTCGCTGGAAAAAATGCTTGGAGACATGAAGGGTGATGTGTTCTACGCGCGCCCTGAGTTCTGCACCGACAATGGCGCGATGATCGCCTATGCCGGTTGCCAGCGCCTGCAGGCCGGGCAGCATGAAAGCCTGGCGATCAGCGTGCAGGCGCGCTGGCCGATGGAGCAGTTGTCGCCGTTGTAATGGCGCGATGTGAGCCGGGCTTATCGGGCGATTTTAAAAATGCCGTTCGCGCCCGGCAAACAGGTCGCGTAAATTGCCGCGGTGACGCCAGACAATCAACAGTGTCAACACACTCATCGGCAGCAATGCAGCCGGTTCCTGCCAGGCCAGCAAGGGCAGGGTGAGCGGGGTGGCGATCAGTGCGGCCAACGAGCTGGTGCGGGTCAAGTAGAACGTCAGCAGCCAGGCGAGCATGGCCAGCAGCGCCGCCGGTGGGTAAATCCCCAGCAGCATGCCGGCCGCCGTGGCGACACCTTTGCCACCGCGAAAGCGGAAGTACAACGGGAACAGGTGGCCGAGGACGGCGCACACGCCGATCCAGGCCTGCTGTTGCAGGGTAAGGCCGGCCAGGCTGGCGATCAGTACGGGTAACAGGCCTTTGCAGGCGTCGCCCAGCAGGGTGAGTACGGCGAGTTTCTTGCCGGCCAGGCGCAACATGTTGGTAGCGCCGGCATTGCCTGAACCACTCATTCGCGGGTCGGGATTTCCCGTCAGGCGGCTGAGCAAAATGGCGAAGGACAGCGAGCCAAGCAGGTAGGCGAAAATCGCCAGTGACCAAAACATGCTAACTATTCCGGGCGAGGACGCCCTGATTCTAACGGGGCATTGCGCCCTTGTCGTGCTGCGGAGAAGAGCTTGGACAGAGTGTTTATCGAAGGCCTGGAAGTCGACACCGTGATTGGGGCCTACGACTGGGAGCGCGGGATCCGTCAATGCTTGCGCCTGGACCTGAGCTTCGCGTGGGACAATCGCCCAGCCGCTGCCGGTGACGACCTGACCCTGGCTTTGGATTACGCCAGCGTATCTGCCCGCATCCAGGCCTTTGCCGAACAGTCTCAGTACCAGTTGGTGGAGACGTTCGCCGAGCGGCTGGCCGAAGTGCTGATGAGTGAATTCCAGATTCCCTGGCTGCACCTCAAGTTGACCAAACCGGGTGCCGTACCGGCCGCAAAGGGCGTGGGCGTGGAGATCGAGCGCGGATGTCGCTAACTCAGGTTTATCTCGGCCTTGGCAGCAATATTGAGCGCGAAGCCCACCTGCGCGCGGGTCTTGACGCGCTGGCGAGCTTCTTGACGGATGTGCGCTGTTCGGCTGTGTTCGAAAGCCAACCCGTGGGCATCAAGAGCGGACCGTTCTTCAATCTCGTGGTGTCGGCCTATACCGACCTGCCGTTGATGGAGCTGGATCGCCGGCTTAAATTCATCGAGGCCGACAACGGTCGTTATGCGCCAGACCGCAAAGGGCTACCGCTGGATATCGACGTGCTGCTGTACGGCGACTTGGTGGGCAACTTTGATGGCTTGATCCTGCCACGGGCAGAAATCCTGAAAAACGCCTTCGTGCTGTGGCCGCTGTCGTTGATGGCGCCCGATCGTGTGCATCCTGAAGCGGGCAAGACGATGGCTGCACTCTGGCGTGATGCTCAGATCGACCAGGTGCTGGCGCCTGTCGGTTTTGAATGGCAGGGCCAGCAACTCACCCCGGACGCGCTCTTATAGGCGCGAGCGTGCTCGCGAAAAAACCGAGAGCGTTGCGTTATCGTTGACGTTCTTCGCGAGCAAGGCTCCTACAAGGGTTTGTGTTGTTCCTTGTAGGCTTTGAGTGTCTTGAGCCGTTCGCGCTTGAGTGCTTCGCCCAACTCCGGGCCTTTGAAACCTTTCTCAAGCAGTGGCGCAACGGCAACTTCGCGCGCTGCCTTCGCCGCACCGCGCAAGTAATCCGCTTGTGGATAACTTCTTTGCTCCAGCCCCTTGCGGCCCCGGGCATCCATTTCGCAGGCGACTACAAACTCTTCAAAACGCTGTGGCCTGCGGTAGACGTCAAAACTCTGCAGTAACTCCAGCAGCGTTGACGCTTTCAGCTCCAGCGCGCGGTGGCCATGGGTGTGATATTGGCCCACCAGCAACGCCAATTCCTGGCAATCCCTCGGTACTTTGAAGCGCTCATTGACGGCCTTGATCAGTTCCAGGCCTCGATGCTCATGAGCGATATGCTGCGGTAACTTATCCACAGGCGTCAGGCCCTTGCCCAGGTCGTGCAGCAAGCAGGCCCAGCGCACGGTCAGCGGCTGCTGATGCAGGGCGGCCTGCTCCAACACGCTCAAGGTGTGCACGCCGGTGTCGATTTCGGGGTGATGGGCTTCGGGCTGTGGTACGCCGAACAGTGCGTCGACTTCCGGCATCAAGGTTTTCAGCGCATCGCAGTCACGCAGTACCTGGATAAACACTTGGGGCTGATCTTCCATCAGTGCCCTGGAGATTTCTTTCCAGCTGCGCTCCGGGGTCAGGGCCTCCAGTTCACCGGATTCGCTGAGCTGGCGCATCAGCTCCAGGGTCTCGGGAGCGACCGTGAAACCCAGGTGGGCGTAACGTGCGGCAAACCGCGCAACGCGAAGTACGCGCAAAGGATCTTCGGCGAACGCCGGGGAAACGTGACGCAAAATGCGCGCTTCAAGATCGCGTTGGCCGTGATATGGATCGGTCAGGGTGCCGTCGTCGTCTTCGGCCATCGCGTTGATGGTCAGGTCGCGACGGATCAGGTCTTCTTCCAGGGTGACTTCAGGGCTGGCGTGAAACACAAACCCGCCATACCCACGACCACTTTTGCGTTCCGTGCGGGCGAGGGCGTATTCGTCGCCGTTTTTTGGGTCCAGGAATACCGGGAAGTCCGCGCCCACCGGTTTGTAGCCTTTGGCAAGCATCTCGTCGGTGGTCGCGCCGACGACGACGCGATCGATATCGGTGACCTTGATGCCCAGCAGGCGGTCGCGCACGGCGCCACCGACTTTGTAGATTTTCATGAAAAAGCCTCCATTAGCGCCACAGGATACCGCCTGTGCCTGGCCAATGGAGGCTTTGCTGTTTCAGAGATGGACGACGGCGAGGTCCAGGCGGCCGTAGTCGTTGTCGTTGTGATCGCTGCGTGGGGGGACATGGTGGGTTTTCATCACCTGATCACCCTGCAAGGTTTCCAGGTGGATATCGAACCCCCATAGCCGGTGCAGATGCTTGAGCACCTCCTCGGTGGATTCCCCCAAGGGTTTGCGGTCGTGCTGCTGATGACGCAGGGTCAGCGAGCGATCGCCGCGTACGTCGATGCTGTAGATCTGGATGTTCGGCTCGCGGTTGCCCAGGTTGTACTGCGCCGCCAGGGTTTCCCGGATGATGCGGTAGCCTGGTTCGTCGTGAATGGCCGGCACCACCAGGTCATCCTTGAGGTCGTCATCCAGAATGCTGAACAGCTTGAGGTCGCGAATGACCTTGGGTGACAGGTACTGCAGGATGAAACTTTCATCCTTGAAGCTGCTCATGGCGAACTTGATGGTCGACAGCCAATCGCTGCCGGCGATTTCCGGGAACCAGCGACGGTCTTCCTCGGTGGGGTGCTCGCACATGCGCCGGATGTCGCGGTACATGGCAAAGCCCAGGGCATAGGGGTTGATGCCGCTGTAATACGGGCTGTCGAAGCCGGGTTGGAATACCACGCTGGTATGGGACGTGAGGAACTCCATCATGAAGCCGTCGGTGACCAGGCCTTCGTCGTACAGGTCGTTCATCAACGTGTAGTGCCAGAATGTCGCCCAGCCTTCGTTCATCACCTGGGTCTGGCGTTGTGGATAAAAGTACTGGGCGATCTTGCGCACGATGCGCACGATTTCCCGTTGCCAAGGCTCCAGTAGCGGTGCGTGTTTTTCCAGGAAGTACAGGATGTTTTCCTGGGGTTCGACGGGGAAGCGTGCATTATCCTTGTCACTGTTCTTGCCCGCGCGTTTGGGAATAGTGCGCCACAGGTCATTGATCTGCTTCTGCAGGTGCTCCTCGCGCTCCTTCTGGCGCAGGCGCTCTTCCTCGGCCGAAATCGGATAGGGTCGTTTGTAGCGGTCGACCCCATAGTTCATCAGGGCATGGCAGGAGTCGAGCAGGTCTTCCACCGCGTCGATGCCATGGCGTTCCTCGCATTGCATGATGTACTGCTTGGCGAACACCAGGTAATCGATGATCGAGCTGGCATCGGTCCAGGTGCGGAACAGGTAGTTACCCTTGAAAAAGCTGTTATGCCCATAGCAGGCGTGAGCCACCACCAGCGCTTGCATGCAGATGGTGTTTTCTTCCATCAGGTAGGCGATGCACGGGTCGGAGTTGATGACGATTTCGTAGGCCAGGCCCATCTGCCCGCGGCTATAGGACTTTTCAGTGCTGAGGAAGTGCTTGCCATAGGACCAGTGGTGATAACCCAGCGGCATGCCCACCGAGGCATAGGCGTCCATCATCTGTTCAGCGGTGATCACTTCGATCTGGTTGGGGTAGGTGTCCAGGGCATAACCGGCCGCGATACGGCTGATTTCCCGGTCATAGGCCTGGATCAGTTCAAAGGTCCACTCAGACCCCGTGGAGATAGGTTGGCGTTTTTGCTCTTTTTTGGCGGTCATGTCACTAACCTGCGCTGGAAGAGTTCACGGAAGACCGGGTAGATATCGCCGGCCGAGACCAGTTGCTGCTGGGCGAATGTGTCGGCAAAGGCTTCGCCGATGCGCTCGTATTCGAACCACAGCGCCTGATGCTCACGGGGGGTGATCTCAACATAAGTGTAGTACTGCACGAACGGCATGATCTGGTTGATCAGGATGTCGCGGCAGATGGGCGAGTCATCGTTCCAGTTGTCACCGTCCGAGGCTTGCGCGGCATAGATGTTCCACTCGTTGGCGGGGTAGCGCTCGGCCATGATCTCCTGCATCAGTTTCAAGGCGCTGGAAACGATGGTGCCGCCGGTTTCCCGCGAGTAGAAGAACTCCTCTTCGTCCACTTCTCGGGCGCTGGTGTGATGGCGGATAAACACCACGTCGATCTTGTCGTAGTTCCGCTTGAGGAACAGGTACAGCAGGATGAAAAAGCGCTTGGCAATGTCCTTGGTGGCCTGGGTCATCGAGCCGGACACGTCCATCAGGCAGAACATCACGGCTTTGGAGCTGGGGTTGGGCTGCTTGACCAGCAGGTTGTATTTCAAATCGAAGGTGTCGAGGAACGGCACCCGGTGGATCCGCGCGCTGAGTTTCTCGATTTCAACTTCAATTTCCTGGATATCGCCGAAGTTATCCGGTTCTTCGCGCTTCAAGCGTGCCAACTCTTCCTTGGCCTCTCTCAGCTTGGCGCGGCTGCTTCCCGACAGGGCGATACGCCGTGCATGGGCTGAGCGAAGGGTGCGGATGATGTTGATACGGGACGGATTGCCTTCGTTGCTGATCCCCGCGCGCACCGTTTTGTAGGTGTCGGTACCGGTCAGGTTGCGCTTGACCAGGTTGGGTAGCTCCAGGTCCTCGAACATGAATTCGAGGAATTCTTCCTGGGTGATCTGGAACACGAACTCGTCCATGCCCTCGCCGGAGTTACCCGCCTTGCCTGGGCCTTTGCCCCCGCCGCCGCCCTGGGGTCGTTGGATATGTTCGCCAGTGGTGAATTCCTTGTTGCCGGGGTGCACCACGGTTTGTTTGCCGCCCCGGCCATGGTGCAGCACCGGTTCGTCGATGTCCCGTCCGGGAATGCTGATTTGCTCGCCGTGCTCCATGTCGGTGATGGAGCGGCGGCTGACGGCCTCTTCAACGGCCTTTTTGATGTGGTCACGGTAACGCCGCAGGAAACGTTGGCGGTTTACCGTGCTTTTGTTCTTGCCATTGAGGCGTCGGTCGATCACATAGCTCATGGGGAGCCCTCCGGGCAGCTTCACGTTACAAGCTTCAAGCCGCGAGCTGGAAGCTTAGAGACAAGCGGTCAGCTGCCAGGCCAAATGCCTGGCAGCGCACGCTTGCCGCTGCCTTACTGCGATTTGCGAACTCGCAAATACCACTCGGAGAGTAGCCGTACTTGTTTGTCGGTGTAGCCACGCTCGACCATGCGTGTGACGAAGTCGTTGTGTTTTTGCTGGTCCTCCTTGCTGGCCTTGGCGTTGAAGCTGATGACCGGCAGCAGATCCTCGGTGTTGGAGAACATTTTCTTCTCGATGACCACCCGCAACTTCTCGTAGCTGAGCCAGGTGGGGTTCTTGCCGTTGTTGTTCGCTCGTGCGCGCAATACGAAGTTGACGATTTCGTTGCGGAAATCCTTCGGATTGCTGATGCCCGCCGGTTTCTCGATTTTTTCCAGTTCCTCGTTGAGGGCGACACGGTTGAGGATTTCGCCGGTTTCCGGGTCGCGGTATTCCTGGTCCTGGATCCAGAAGTCTGCGTACAACACGTAGCGGTCGAAGATGTTCTGGCCGTACTCGCTGTAGGACTCCAGGTAAGCGGTCTGGATTTCCTTGCCGATAAACTCGATGTAGCGTGGTGCGAGGTATTCCTTGAGGAAGCGCAGGTAGCGTTCGCGGGTTTCTGCCTGGAATTGCTCCTGTTCGATCTGCTGCTCCAGCACATAGAGCAGGTGCACCGGGTTGGCGGCGATTTCATGCGGGTCGAAGTTGAAGACTTTGGACAGGATCTTGAACGCAAAGCGCGTCGACAGGCCGTTCATGCCCTCATCCACTCCCGCCGTGTCGCGATATTCCTGGATCGACTTGGCCTTGGGGTCGGTGTCCTTGAGGTTTTCGCCGTCGTACACCCGCATCTTCGAGTAGATATTCGAGTTTTCCGGCTCCTTGAGGCGCGACAGCACGGTGAACTGGGCAAGCATCTTCAAGGTGTCAGGTGCGCAATGCGCCTTGGCCAGGGAGCTGTTGAACAGCAACTTGTCGTAGATCTTGATTTCGTCACTGACGCGCAGGCAGTACGGCACCTTGACGATGTAGATCCGGTCGATGAAGGCTTCGTTGTTCTTGTTGTTGCGGAAGGTGTGCCATTCCGATTCGTTGGAGTGGGCCAGCAGGATCCCGGTAAACGGAATCGCACCCAGGCCTTCAGTACTGTTGTAGTTGCCTTCCTGGGTCGCTGTGAGCAGTGGGTGCAGCACCTTGATCGGCGCCTTGAACATCTCCACGAATTCCATCAGGCCCTGGTTGGCCCGGCACAGCGCGCCGGAGTAGCTGTAGGCGTCGGCATCGTTCTGCGGGAATTCCTCCAGTTTGCGGATATCGACCTTACCCACCAGTGCTGAAATGTCCTGGTTGTTCTCATCGCCCGGTTCAGTCTTGGCCACGCCGATCTGGTTGAGGATCGACGGGTAGAGTTTCACTACGCGGAACTGGCTGATATCACCGCCAAACTCGGCCAGCCGCTTGGTGGCCCAGGGCGACATGATGGTGTTGAGGTAGCGCCGGGGAATGCCGAAATCCTCTTCGAGGATCGCGCCATCTTCCGTGGCGTTGAACAGGCCCAGGGGCGATTCGAAGACCGGCGAGCCCTTGATCGCATAGAAGGGCACTTTCTCAATCAGTTGTTTGAGCTTTTCAGCCAGGGACGATTTACCGCCGCCAACCGGGCCGAGCAGGTAGAGGATCTGTTTCTTCTCCTCCAGGCCTTGGGCGGCATGGCGGAAGTAGGAGACGATCTGGTCAATGCATTCTTCCATTCCATGGAAGTCCTCAAAGGCCGGGTAGCGACGGATCACCTTGTTGGAGAATATTCGCGACAGGCGCGAATTGTTGGAGGTGTCTACCAGCTCCGGCTCGCCAATCGCCAGCAGCAGGCGTTCGGCGGCAGACGCGTAGGTGCTGCGATCCTGTTTGCACAGCTCGAGATACTCTTGAAGCGTGAGTTCTTCCTGCTGTGTGGATGCGAAGCGTTGTTGGAAGTGGCTAAAAATACTCATGACGTCGTCACCTCGCTCGATACGTGGAGCCGACGCCGGATCAATCAGTCGATGCTGGCAGACATTGACGGACGCCAATGGCTGTTTTCCCCCCAGAACACCCTGAAACGCTACCGATGACCCGCACGCCGGTGTACCGGCTCTCCCCTGATTCGGATGGCCTGCGCTTAAGGATAGTTCGGAATCCGGGAGGTCAAGGTGCGATGCACAATTAGTTTGGCTGCGCCGTTCGTCAGAAACGGCGCTAGCCCAAGCATCACGGGGGGTAGCGGGGTGTGAAAAAAATTATTGCGAATCGGATGAAGAAATTTCTGCAGGATACGTCGTACGCCACAGCTCAAAGCCGCCGTCCAGGCTATAGACGTCGGAGAAACCCTGGCTGATCAGGTAGGCGGCCGCGCTCTGGCTGGAGTTGCCGTGGTAGCAGGCCACGATCACCGGCGCGTCGAGGTCGGCGGCGCGGATGAAATCGGCAATGTTGTGGTTGTCCAGATGACGGGCGTCTTTGATGTGGTTCAGGGCGTAAGTCTGCGGATCACGAATATCCACCACCACCGCGCCTTGTTCGCGCAGGACCTGGGCTTGTTCGGGAGAGATACGTTTGAATTCGCTCATGGCGGGCTCCTTGGGCATGGCTGCTGCGTCTAGCGCTTGGCGGCAGCCGGCAGTGTAGCGGGAAGGGGGGAGGGGCACTGGCAGCTCAGGCGCTCGCCGGTGTCGATGTTCATAATGGTCATGGCGCCACCCCACACACAGCCGGTGTCGAGGGCGAATACACCAGGTTCGTCGCACTTGCCTTCGAGGGCCGCCCAGTGACCAAAGATAATCTTCGTGTCGCGGGTCTTGCGGTCCTTATGGGCGAACCAGGGTTTGTAGCCGGGCAGCGCGGTGTCGGCGCCTTCCTTGCTCTTGAGGTCCAACTTGCCTTCGGCGGTGCAGAAGCGCATGCGCGTGAAGTAGTTGGTGATCACTCGCAGGCGGGCCACGCCGGTGAGGTCGTTGTCCCATTTGACCGGTTCGTTGCCGTACATGCCGTCGAGGTAGGCGGTGTACAGGCTGTCATCGGCCAGGGCGCTTTCGACCTCGGCGGCGCACTTGAGGGCCTTTTTCAGTGTCCACTGGGGCGGGATACCGGCGTGGACCAGGGCCATGTCACGGCTTTCGTCGTAATGCATGATTTTCTGCTGGCGAAGCCAATCCAGCAGTTCGCCCCGGTCCGGCGCTTCGAGGATCTCGCGCAGCGTATCGCCCTTTTTCAGGCGCTCGATATTATTGCCGACCGCCAGCAGGTGCAGGTCGTGATTGCCCAATACGCACACCAGCGAGTCACGCAGGCGATAGAGGTAGCGTAGGGTGTCGAGGGACTGCGGGCCACGGTTGACGAGGTCGCCAACGAGCCAAAGGCGATCTTTTGCTGGGTCGAAGGCCACGCGTTCGAGCAGGCATTGGAGGGGCTCCAGGCAGCCTTGCAGATCGCCGACCGCGTACGTCGCCATCAGTGCAAGGCTCCGGGCACCGCCAGGCGAAAAGGCTTGATGATTGCGTCGAACAGTTGGCCATCAGTGGCCTTCATCTGATACGAGCCTTGCATGGTGCCCACCTTGGAGGTCATCACCGTGCCGCTGCTGTAGGTATGACTGGCGCCGATATCGATCAATGGCTGCTGGCCGACGACGCCGGCGCCGCGCACTTCTTCGACTTGGCCGTCACCGTCAGTGATCACCCAATGGCGAGACAGCAGTTTGGCCGGCACCAGCCCATTGTTTTTCACCGTGATGGTGTAGGCAAAGGCGAAGCGGTTCTGTTCAGGTTGCGATTGGTCCGCCAGGAAGCGGGTGACGACGCTGACGTCGATCTGGTAGCGAGGATCGGACATGCAAGAGGCCTTAAAAGCAAAAGCGGAGGACAGCAGATGCGGATCAGTCTAGGCCATGAGGTGGGCACTAGGCCAGACATGCTGTCTGGCCCGGCAGGAGCCGGCTTGCCGGCGATAGCAATGACGAGCACGCCATCGCTGGCAAACTGGCTCCTGGTGTTTATTCCACCGCGGGGGCAGGCTGGATGGCCAGTTGGTCTGCGAGGCGCACGAAGGCAGCCAGGTCCAGTTGCTCGGGGCGCAGGCTGCCGTCGACGCCGGCGGCTTCGATTTCAGCGTTGCTCAGCAGGGCCTTCAGCGTGTTGCGCAAGGTCTTGCGACGCTGGTTGAACGCTTCACGCACCACGCGCTCCAGCAATTTGTGATCCTTTGCCGGGTGCGGCAGTACGGCGTGAGGCACCAGGCGCACGATGGCCGAGTCGACCTTCGGTGGCGGGTTGAATGCGCCAGGGCCGACGTTGAACAGGTGTTCGACGCGGCAGTGGTACTGCACCATGATCGACAGGCGACCCCAATCACCACCGCCAGGGCCGGCAGCCAGGCGTTCCACCACTTCCTTTTGCAGCATGAAGTGCATGTCGCGGATGATCCCGGCGTTGTTGAGCAGGTGAAAAATCAGCGGTGTGGAGATGTTGTACGGCAGGTTACCCACTACCCGCAGGCTGTTGGGCGCCGCGTTCAGGGTGTTGAAGTCGAACTTCAGCGCATCGCCCTGATGCAGGTTGAAGTTGGGTTTGTCGGCAAACTGCTGGTTGAGGATCGGGATCAGGTCCTTGTCCAGTTCGACCACGTCCAGTTGACCTCCGCTGGCCAACAGGCCTTGGGTCAGGGCGCCCTGGCCCGGGCCGATTTCCAGCAGACGGTCTTCAGGCTTGGCATGGATGGAGCGCAGGATACGGTCGATCACGCCAGCGTCGTGCAGGAAGTTTTGCCCGAAGCGCTTGCGCGCCCGGTGTTGGTAATGCTCGGTCATATACGGGTCTCGGCCATCTGATAGGCGGTTTCCAGGGCCACATGCAGGCTGCCGGTGTCGATCTTGCCGCTGCCCGCCAGGTCCAGGGCGGTGCCATGGTCGACGGAGGTACGGATGATCGGCAGGCCCAGTGTCACGTTGACGGCGGCGCCGAAGCCTTTGTATTTGAGCACCGGCAGCCCCTGGTCGTGGTACATCGCCAGCACTGCGTCGCAGTGCTCCAGATATTTGGGGGTAAATAGAGTATCTGCAGGCAGTGGGCCGCGCAGGTCCATGCCTTCTTGGCGCAGACGCTCCAGGGTGGGTTCGATGATGTCGATTTCTTCATGGCCCAGGTGGCCGCCTTCGCCCGCGTGGGGGTTGAGCCCGCAGACAAGGATGCGCGGTTGGGCAATGCCGAATTTCTGTTGCAGGTCGGCGTGCAGGATGCGCGTCACGCGCTCCAGGCGCTCGACGGTGATGGCGTCGGCAACATCGCGCAGTGGCAGGTGCGTGGTTACCAGGGCGACGCGCAGGCCGCGTGTGGCCAGCATCATCACGACTTGGGCGGTGTGGGTCAGTTCGGCAAGGAATTCGGTATGCCCGGAAAAGGCGATACCCGATTCATTGATCACGCCCTTGTGCACCGGTGCGGTGATCATGCCGGCGAAGTCGCCGTCGATGCAGCCTTGCCCGGCGCGGGTCAGGGTTTCCAGCACAAAGGCCGCGTTGGCCTTGTCCAGTTGCCCGGCAACCACCTTGGCGTGCAGTGGGGTATCCCAAACATAAAGGCTGCCCGCCGGCGCTGGCAGGTCTGGCCAATGATTCGGCGCAACGTCCAGCAGATTGACAGCCACACCCAGCTGCGTGGCTCGCTCAAGGAGCAGGTCACGGCTGGTAATGGCAATCAGGGGGTGTGGCTGGGCTTGTGAGGCGAGCAGCAGGCACAGGTCTGGACCAATGCCGGCCGGCTCGCCGGGTGTCACCGCGAAACGCTGGGGTTTCACTGGGTTGCCTGGTTGGTGCCTGTTTGCTCGGCGCCTGGCAGCTTGTTTTCTACGTAGGCTTCGTCACGGATCTGACGCAACCAGGTTTGCAGCTCTTCGTCGTACTTGCGGTTACGCAGTACGGTCAACGCTTGTTGCTCGCGGGCCTGGCTGGTGTTGTCGGTGGCGCGGCGGCCAAGGACTTCCAGTACATGCCAGCCGTATTGAGTCTTGAATGGCTTGGACAGAACGCCTTGCGGGGTCTTGGCCATGACGTCCTGGAACTCAGGCACCAGTGCCTTCGGGTCGATCCAGTTCAGGTCGCCGCCGTTGAGGGCCGAACCCGGGTCTTCCGAGAAGCTTTTGGCCAGGGTGGCGAAGTCTTCACCGCTTTCGATGCGGTCATAGATCTTCTGGGCCAGTTCCTTGGTTTGCGCTTCGGTGCGGATTTCGCTCGGTTTGACCAGGATATGACGAACATGGACTTCGTCTTTCAGCGAGGTCTCGCCGCCACGACGTTCCAGCAACTTGAGGATGATGAAACCACCAGGGGTACGGGCTGGCTGGGTAATGCCACCCACTTCCATGGCGCTCAGTTCCCGGTCGAATGGTGGTGGCAGTTGAGCGGCTTTACGCCAGCCCATGTCACCGCCTTCGAGGGCGTTGTCGCTGCCGGACTGGGCAATAGCCATTTGAGCGAAGTCAGCACCGGCTTTCAGGCGATCGTAGATCGCCTGGGTTTTTGCCGCTGCTGCATTGAGCTGCTCGGCGTTGGCGCTGTCCGGGGTCGGGATCAGGATGTTGGCCAGGTGCAGTTCTTCGGAAAGCTGCATCTTGCCCAGGTCCGAAGCCAGGAAGTTTTTCACCTCCTGCTCGGAGACCTGGACCCGCTCGGCCACACGGCGCTGACGCACGCGGCTGATGATCATCTCGCGGCGGATCTGGTCACGGGCGTCCTCGTAGGACAGGCCGTCGTGGGCCAGGGCGGCACGGAACTGGTCAATGCTCATGTTGTTGCGCTGAGCGATGGTGCCAACGGCCTGGTTCAGCTCTTCATCCGAAATACGGATGCCGGAACGATCGCCGATCTGCAATTGCAGGTTTTCAACGATCAGGCGTTCCAGCACCTGTTGGTCCAGGACGCTGGTAGGTGGCACACCACCGCCACGCTTGGCGATGGTCTGCTGAACTTCCTTGACCCGTTGGTCCAGTTGGCTCTGCATGATCACGTCGTTATCGACGATGGCCACTACTTTATCCAGCTGTTGAACCGCAGCGTGGGCCGATGCGGTACCGAGGAACAGCGCGCCCAGCACTAGCGGGCGCAGACAATCAGAAAGCTTGGTCTTCACGTTCACGATAACCTTCAATGCCTTTGTCGAGGAAGCTCTCTACCTTGGCGCCGGTCAGGCCGCCGAGTCCTTTGAGGACGATCTGGAGGAAGAGCCCGTGGTCACCCTTTTCGTTAAGCGGGGCGATCTGGCTGTATTCGTCGTTGGAAACCCAGTAACGGTTGATGACGCGCAGTTTCCAGCAGCAGTTGTCGTACTCGAAACCACCGAAGGCTTCCAGGGTACGGTTGCGGGCATAGTCATACTGCCAGCGGGTGATCAGGTTCCACTGCGGAACGATCGGCCACATCATCGAGAAGTCGTGTTGTTGGATTTTGTAGTAATCCTTCACGAAGTTCTCTTGGCCCGGAGTGCCGTAGTCACCACCGAACTGCCATTTGCCGGTCAGCTGGTTGTAGACGACCTGGTCGTTACGATAGCGATAACCAACGTTGATGATCTTGTTCGGGTTGTCTTCCGGCTGGTAGTGAAGCATTGCGCTGCCGGAACGAGGACTGTGTTCCTCGGTGTCCCAGTTGTAGTCGGCAGTGGCGCGCCAGTCGCGGTTGAAGCGGAACTCGTAGTCCAGGGCGATTGGCGAGACATCCGATTGAGCATCGGCGCGGTCGGCCGCCAGGATACCTGGCAACTGGACTTCACGATCCTTGAAGTACACCGCCTGGCCTACGGATACGCGCTGGCGTTCGAAGCCGTTATCTTCGATCCAGCGGCTGGTCAGGCCCAGGGACAGCTTGTTCTCGTCACCGATCCGGTCAGAGCCGCTGAAGCGGTTGTCGCGGAACAGCGAGGCGTAGCTGAACGAGTACTCGCTGGTATCAAAGACCGGGATGTCGCTCTGGTCCTTGTTCGGTACGTACAGGTAGAACGCACGCGGCTCCAGGGTCTGGCGATAATCCTTGCCGAACCAGTTGGTGTTGCGGTCGAAGTACAGGCCGCTGTCGACGCTGGCGATGGGGATTGCGCGATCCTGGGAGCTCTTGAAGCTACCCCCCGCATATTGAGTGCCGGCGGCGGCGGCTGCATTTTGATCGGCAATGATCTGGTTCTTGCCGATGCTGTCCAGGTCCAGGTCGTATTTGGTGTAGACGTACTTGAGCTTCGGCGTCACAAAGCCGTAGGTCCAGTTCATCGGGTATTCGACGGCGGGAGCAACGTTCAGGCGCGTACCGTTTGCACGGGTCAGCCCCCTGACGTAGGTGTCCAGGCGCGGCGATACCAGGCCGTTCTCGTCGGTAAAGGTGCCGTTCTCCAGGTTCCGCTCAAAGCGCACGGCTTCGGTTTCGTAGCTGAAGTTCAGGCCGCCCGGATGGTATGGCAGCTGGCCATTGAAGGTGATCTGCGGCAGCCGGTCATACGGGGTGATCTGGGAAATCGTCGCCAGTTGGTAGGCCTGGAGGTTCAGGCGTGCCTGGTAGGAGTCGCCGCGATAGGTCACGGAGCCCTGCTGGTTGATGTAATCGCGGCTCTCTACACCTTCCTGGTAAGCCTTCAGGTCCTGGAAGTAGTAAGGGTCGCTGATTTGGGTGTAGTCGACCTGGGTCAGTACACGCGAATCCAGCCCGCCCTTATGCTGCCAGTTGAGCATGTAGCGGGTTTTTTCGTAGTCGGTCTGCTTTTTGCGCTCGTCGTTGTCGTCGTTCAGGTACGCGCCGCCGAACTGGCCTTCGCTGGATTTGGTGAGGTAGCGGAATTCGCCTTCCATCAACATGCCGCGCTTGGTCATGTATTGCGGGTACAACGTGGCGTCGTAGTTCGGCGCCAGGTTGAAGTAGTACGGCGTAACCAGGGTGAAGCCGGTTTCACCGCCCGTGCTGAAGCTCGGCGGCAGGAAGCCGGATTGACGACGGTTGTCGATCGGGAAGTAGATATAAGGGGTGTAGAGGATCGGGATGTTCTTGATCCGCAACGTCGCGTTGGTCGCCGTACCGAAACCGGTGGCCGGGTTCAACGTGATGTTGTTGCCCTTGAGCTGCCAGGCATTGCTGTCTGGTTCGCATGTGGTGTACGTACCGTCCTTGAGACGGATGATCGCGTTTTCGGCACGCTTGGCGTACAGCGCGTTACCGCGGATGCGCGACTTGTGCAGTACGTACTCGGCGTTATCGATTTGTGCGGCACCGGTGTCCAGCTGCACTTGCGCGTGGTCACCGACGATCAGCGCGCCATTGTCGCGCAAACGGACGTTACCGTTCAGCTCGCCACGGTTCTCGGCCTGATACAGGCTGGCTTCCTGGGACTCGAGCTGCATGCTGCCCTGGCGCATGACGACGTCACCGGCCAGGGTCGCGACCTGCGACTCCTGCTCGTAACGAGAGGCCTTGGCGCCGATGAAGGTCGGCGCATCGCTCTTGTTCGTCTTGTCGTTCATGCCGGGGCGAGTCGGCTCGATGTACGCGCCGGCGCAATAAGGCCCGGTTTCGGCCAACTGGGCTGCCGTCAGCTTCTCGCGAGGTACCCAGTCCAGATGGCTGTAGTCGGCGCTGCGCGAGCGCAGGCCACGGCCCTTGGATTCGGTAACCAGAGCGGTTTTCGGTTCGGCCTCGGCGTTGCCACCCGCATCGGCTTGCGCCGTGCTGTTGGCCGAGCTGACGGCTGCACCGTCATGCACCGGGCGCGGTGGTAATGGGGTGGCGGCGGTTTTCGGCGCGCAATCCCAGGCACCCGAAGCAGAGACTGAGCAGTCATACTGTTCCGCGGCGACCACGAATGAGGTGGCGAAAGGTTGCATGGCCAGCAGACTGCCGGTTACCAGCAACGGAAATTTTCTACGAAACGCGGGGGATTTCAATGCCATCTTATTAGTCCGGGCTTCCTGCGTGCCATCTGCCCGCGGTTTGGGCCGCACGCCTCTCGATGGTCTGAAAAAGATGCGTGATAATAAAGCATGCCCCGCTTGACGGCTAGCGCCGTCGGAGACCCTTGTAATGCCCGAGCAAGATCTACGTTTACAACAGCTGGAAGTCTGGCTGGATGAGCAGTTGCCGATCCTTTTCAATGCCCAAGACTGGGGCCCGGTACCCCCGGCCACATTGACCGCGGCCAGCAGCGACGCAAGTTTCAGGCGCTACTTCCGCTGGGAAGGCGGTGGCCGGACGTTCGTGGTAATGGACGCGCCACCCCCCCAGGAAAACTGCAAACCTTTCGTCGATATCGCTCATTTACTCGCGAAATCGGGAATTAATGTTCCGAAAATTTACGCAGAAGATTTGCCGCGAGGCTTTCTTTTGCTCAATGACCTGGGCAGAAACACCTACCTGGACGTGATTGACGAGCAAAATGCCGATCAATTGTTCGCCGACGCTATCGACGCCTTGCTGGCTTTCCAGCAATTGCCGATGGACACGCCGCTGCCCAGCTATGACGTCGCCCTGCTGCGTCGCGAGCTGGAATTGTTTCCTGAGTGGTACGTGCGCCGGCACTTGGGTATCGAGTTCGATACCCAGCAACAGGCCCTCTGGCAACGTGTCAGCGAACATCTGATCGACAGCGCCCTGGCCCAGCCCAAGGTGCTGGTGCACCGCGACTACATGCCGCGCAACCTGATGATCAGCCAGCCCAACCCCGGCGTACTGGACTTCCAGGACGCGGTCTACGGCCCGGTGACCTACGACATCACCTGCCTGTTCAAGGACGCGTTCCTCAGTTGGCCCCAGGCCCGCGTGCGTGAATGGCAACGCGGCTACTGGGAACGTGCTGGAAAACTGGGCATCCCGGTACAGGCGGATTTCGACGACTTCCTGCGCGCCAGCGACCTGATGGGTGTGCAGCGCCATCTCAAGGTCATCGGCATTTTTGCGCGTATCTGCCATCGTGATGGCAAGCCACGCTACCTGGCCGATGTGCCACGCTTCTTCGCCTATATAGAAGCGGTGCTGGCGGACCGAGCGGAGCTGAGCGAACTGGGTGACCTGCTCGCCAGCCTGCGTCAACCCGCCGAGGCGCGGGTATGAAAGCAATGATCCTGGCGGCGGGCAAAGGCGAACGGATGCGTCCGCTCACGTTGCACACGCCCAAGCCGTTGGTGCAGGCGGGCGACAAGCGCTTGATCGAATATCACCTGGAAGCGCTGGCCAAGGCCGGCTTCACCGATATCGTGATCAACCACGCGTGGCTCGGCGAGCAGATCGAACGTTACCTGGGCGACGGCGCGCAGTTTGGCGTGCGCATTCGTTATTCCGCTGAAGGCGAGCCTCTGGAAACGGGGGGCGGGATCTTCCAGGCATTGCCGTTGCTAGGCGCTGAACCCTTTCTGGTGGTCAATGGCGATATCTGGACCGACTACGACTTTACCCGCCTGCGGCAACCGCTGCGGGGCCTGGCCCATTTGGTAATGGTCGACAACCCGGCGCATCACCCATCGGGTGGGGATTTCTATCTGCATCAGGGCGTGCTTCATGATGCGGCGCCCGGTGCCGATAACCTGACCTTCAGTGGCATTTCAGTGCTCGATCCCCAGTTGTTCGCGGGTTGCAGTGCGGGTGCCTTCAAGCTGGCGCCGCTGTTGCGGGAGGCCATGGCGAAAGGTCTGGTAACGGGGGAAAAGATGACGGGACGCTGGATTGATGTCGGTACGCTGGAGCGTCTGGCGCAGGTCGAAACCCTGCTGAAAGCGGGGCAATAGGATGTTGTGGCCAGGGACGCTGATCGGCGCCGGGGCTGGCTTTGCCATTGCCAGTATTCCGGGGGCCTTGTTGGGCGCATTACTGGGGCAGGCGCTGGACCGCCGCCTGCAACTGCAAAGCTGGGCACAATTGCGCGAGCGCCTGGGCGGTCGCCCGGCGTTGCGCAATGACGAACTGCTGTTTGTGCTGTTGGGGCGCCTGGCCAAGAGCAATGGTCGGGTGGTGGATGGGCATATCCAGCAGGCACGGCAGGAAATGCGTTCACTGGACATGAGCGAGCCGGCCCAACGCCGAGCGATCATGGCCTTCAATCGTGGCAAGTCGGGTTCTGATCGGGTGCGCACCTACTTGCGCCTCCTCAAAGCGCAGCCCCATGCGGCGGAGGGTGTGTTACGGGCTTGCTGGCGCATGGCCTGGGCGGACGGCAAGGCGGATGATGCCGAGCGCGACCTGATCGAGCAGTGGGGCAAGTGGCTGGGGTGGACGCCGCAACAGCTCCAGGCGCTGGCGTCTGACTACGCGCCGGAACGTAAACCGCTGGCTAGCCGCAGTGGCGCCTATCAGGAGGCGTTGCGGATTCTGGGGGTGACTTCCACTACCGAGCCATCGGTGATCAAGCGTGCCTACCGTCGTCTGCTCAGTCGTCACCACCCGGACAAGATCGCCGGCAGCGGTGCCAGCCCCGCGCAAGTGCGTGAGGCCACCGAGCGCACCCGTGAATTGCATAACGCGTATGCGTTGATTCGCGAGCGCCGGGATTTTCGTTAGCTGCCGGTATTTGCGGGGGGTAACCACAACCCGATGTGGGAGGGGGCTGTTGTGCTGTTCCTCAGTCGGCGCTGGCCTGTGGGCTCAACCAGCCGCGAATCCGGCGATACAACTGTTCCTGCTCGGCGGCGCTGTTGCCGGGCAGGGTCTTGAGCGACACCTGCTTATAGCTGTCATTCTTCGAGCGCTTGGCCGCCTGGCTACGCTCCTGCGCGTTTTTGCGTTCTTGGGCGCTGTCTTGATAAAAGACATCCGCCGTCGGCACTTTCAAGCCTGGGGCCAGTTGTTGCAGGTCCGGCTGGCGAGCTGCCGGGGTCTTGCCGGCGACCATGACCAGCTTTTGCACTTGAGCCGGTTGTTTTTCGCTCAGGTAGCGCGCTGCCCACCAGGCGCCGGTGCCATGCCCGAGCAGTGCAACGCTGCGCGCGCCTTGGGTCTGGGCGAAGGCGACCGCAGCGTCGATGCGGTCGAAGATGCGCTTGGTGTCAGTCTTCTCCTGTTCATCCGCGCCTGGCACCACTGCCGGATCGGTTCCTTCGGCTTCGGCACTGGCGGCCTGTTCGATGGGTTTGGCGGCCGTGCTGCCTTCTTTGCTGCTGGTGTCGACGGTCGCCTTGGGCGCTTCGATCACTCGGGGCGGCAGGGTATCCATGTTGACGTCCGGCAGCGACAGGCTGAGGGTGCCCCAGTTGGCGTCGGGCAATTTGCGTCGCAATGGTGCGATTGCTTGCGGCCAGTCAGCACTTTCCCCGGCGCCCGGTACGATAATCACCACACCTTCGGGTTCGGCGCTGTTGGCCGGTTTCCACAAGGCCAGGAATGAGTCGCTGCCGGCCTGTAGCTGTTGCTGTTCGGCGCGTGGTATTTGCCGTTCCAGGGCGCTGGCTTCTTCCTGGCTACGCTCAGGCAAGGGTTGGCGTTCAGCCGGTTTTTCGGCTGGTGGCGCAGGCGCATCGGCGGCCTGGACAGAAAAGGCGCTGGTAAATAGCAGTGACAGGCACAATGCTGGCAGTGCCGAACGGTGGAGATGGGGCATCGTTATTTCCCGGCCAGAAGTGATTCCGGCAGCCTAATGGGTTGGTCAGTATTTGTCAGTGATGTGAGACGTGGATCATGGGTTTTCGCTGTCTGCTGGTTATCGGCTGTTTGTGCTTTGCCTTGATGGCGGGAGCTGCACCTGCCCCTGTCGTACCGCAAGCGCAGCTCGATGCGCAGCAACGTCAATGGTTGGCCGGCCACCCGGAGTTGCGGGTGGGCCTGGTATTACAGGCACCGTATGCGCAATATGATCGGCGCCTGCAGCGTTTGTCCGGCGCCAATGTCGAGTTGATGCAATGGCTGGCCAAGGCGCTGAATATTGAACTGTTGTGGCGTAACTTCCCGACGCAGGAACAACTGGAAGACGCCGTGCGTGACGGGGAGGTCGATATCGCCCCCGGCTTGCAACAGACCCCGGCCGGTTTGCGCCTGTGGTTGTTCACTGACCCGTACATGCGCGTGCCCCAGCACATTGTCGGTATCCGAGAGGGCGGCGGCGCGGTCGACCTGGAAAAGCTCGACGACCGCTCGCGCGTTGCGGTGCGCATGCCCAGCGCGGTGGCCGATTACCTGCGCAGCACTTATCCCAGCCTCAACCTGCAAGGCGTGCCCATGGAGCGCCAGGCCTTGCAGTTGCTGGTGAGCCAACAGGCGCGTTATGCCGTGGTGGACGAAGCCCAGTTGAGCCGATTGTCCGGTGAGGCGGAATTCGCCGGGCTGGCCGTGGTGGGGGACATCGGCTTGCCGCAATTGCTGCGGGTGGCAACCCGCCGCGAATGGCCGGAACTGGCGGGCATCATGCAAAGCGCCCTGCGCGCCATCCCCGCCCGCGATCTCGACCAATTACACACCCGTTGGCTGCAACCCAAGTACCCACGGCTGTCAGAGTCGCCGGGCTTGTGGCAGAACCTCAGCCTGCTGCTGGGCCTGTTGCTGCTCGCCTGCCTGGCGGTGGTGTTTTGGCAGCGGCGTCATCAGCGCGTGCTCGAACACAGCCTGCTGGCCGCCCGCGAGGAAAGTGCAGCGCGCGCCGCGGGTGCCGAAGCGCTGCGGCTGACGCAATTCTCCATCGATCAAAGCACCGTCGGCATCCTCTGGGTCAACTGGGACAGCCATGTGCGCTACGCCAACCGCGCGGCCGAAACCATGCTGGGCTATGGTCCCGGCGCCTTGATCGAGCGACCCTTGGTTGATTTTGACCCGAGCCTGGACATGGACCGCTGGCTGAACCTTTGGAAACGCGCACGCGCCAGCGAAGAGGGGCCGCAGAACTTCGCCACCGATTGCTTGCGTGCCGATGGCAGTGTCTTGCCCGCCGATGTGTCCTTGAGCTTCCTGCGTTTTGCCGAGGGCGAATACCTGGTGGTCTACCTCAATGACGTCACCGAACGACGCCGCTATGTGGCCGCGCTGCTGCAAAGTGAAGCGCAATTGCGTGAACTGTCGGCCCACCTGGAAACCGTGCGCGAAGAAGAAAAGGCCCGTATCGCCCGCGAAGTGCATGACGAGCTCGGACAAATGCTCACGGTGCTGAAGCTGGAAACCTCGATGTGCGAGCTGGCCTACGCGCAACTCGACCCAGGGTTGAATGAGCGGCTCAACAGCATGAAGCGCCTGATCGCCCAGTTGTTCCAACTGGTTCGCGATGTGGCCACGGCGCTGCGCCCGCCGATTCTCGATGCGGGGATTGCCTCTGCCATCGAGTGGCAGGCGCGGCGCTTCGAAGCGCGCACGCAGATCCCGTGCCTGGTGCAGGTTCCGGAAAACCTGCCGCTGCTGAGCGATGCCAAGGCTATTGGCCTGTTTCGCATTCTCCAGGAGGCGCTGACCAATGTGATGCGCCATGCCCAGGCGCATACTGTGGAGCTGACCTTGACGGTGGAAGGCAAACACCTGCGGCTGACTATCAGCGACGATGGTGTCGGCTTCGTCCAGGCCCAGGGGCGGCCGGTGTCGTTTGGCCTGGTTGGCATGCGCGAACGGGTGTTGATCATGGGCGGGCAATTGACCCTGGACAGCGAGTTGGGAGAGGGCACGACCCTGAGTGTCACGGTGCCGTTGGATGCATAACGATAAGAGGAAACCCCTGTGATCCGTGTACTGGTAGCCGAAGACCACACCATCGTGCGTGAAGGCATCAAGCAATTGATCGGCCTGGCCAAAGACCTGCTGGTGGTGGGCGAGGCAAGCAATGGCGAGCAATTGCTGGAGACCTTGCGTCATGTGCCTTGCGAAGTGGTGCTGCTGGACATCTCCATGCCCGGGGTCAATGGGCTGGAGGCCATCGCGCGCATTCGTGCACTGAACAACCCGCCGGCGATCCTGGTGCTATCGATGCACGATGAAGCGCAAATGGCCGCCCGTGCCTTGAAGGTGGGTGCGGCCGGTTATGCCACCAAGGACAGCGACCCGGCACTGCTGTTGATGGCGATTCGCAAGGTCGCGGCCGGTGGTCGTTATATTGACCCGGACCTGGCGGACCGTATGGTATTCGAGGTCGGCCTGACCGATTCGCGGCCCTTGCACTCATTGCTCTCGGAGCGCGAGTTCTCGGTATTCGAACGCCTGGCCCAGGGCGCCAACGTCAATGATATTGCCCAGCAGTTGGCGCTGAGCAGCAAGACCATCAGCACCCACAAGGCGCGCTTGATGCAAAAGCTCAATATCACCTCCCTGGCCGAACTGGTGAAGTACGCCATGGAGCACAAGCTCCTGTAGCGACATATCTATTTGCGACACCCCGCAAACCGGCATGGCCCCCATTCTCGCCGCTTGCGGCGCTCCACCTGGCGCGGCACTGTCCAGTACACGCCATGGGTGTAGGGCGTTCCCTACCCCCAACCGTCCATCCTGCTGATGTGATTCTCTCCTGGCCCCCGATTTCCGGGGCCTCGCCCCTGGACTACGCTTGTGCCACAGCAGTCCAAAATACAAAGGTGCGGGTATGAGCGAGGTGGATTCAAATGATGTGCTGGTCAGCTTTCGTGGCGTGCAGAAGAGCTACGACGGCGAGAACCTGATCGTCAAAGACCTCAACCTGGAGATTCGCAAGGGCGAGTTCCTCACCTTGCTCGGGCCATCCGGTTCAGGCAAGACCACCAGCCTGATGATGCTGGCGGGTTTCGAAACGCCGACCGCCGGTGAAATCCAGCTGGCCGGGCGCTCGATCAACAACGTGCCGCCGCACAAGCGCGATATCGGCATGGTGTTCCAGAACTACGCGTTGTTCCCGCACATGACGGTGGCCGAGAACCTGGCGTTCCCCCTGTCGGTACGTGGTTTGAGCAAGACCGATATCAGCGAGCGGGTCAAACGCGTGCTGAGCATGGTCCAGCTCGACGCCTTCGCCCAGCGCTATCCGGCGCAACTCTCCGGCGGCCAGCAACAGCGCGTGGCGTTGGCCCGGGCGCTGGTGTTCGAACCGCAACTGGTGCTGATGGACGAACCCCTCGGCGCCCTCGACAAGCAATTGCGCGAACACATGCAGATGGAGATCAAGCACCTGCACCAGCGCCTCGGCGTGACGGTGGTGTACGTGACCCACGACCAGGGCGAAGCCTTGACCATGTCGGACCGGGTGGCGGTGTTCCACCAGGGCGAGATCCAGCAGATCGCCGCGCCGCGCACCTTGTATGAAGAACCGAAGAACACCTTCGTCGCCAACTTTATCGGCGAAAACAACCGCCTCAATGGTCGCTTGCATAGCCACAGCGGCGACCGCTGCGTGGTGGAGCTGGCGCGGGGCGAGAAAGTCGAGGCGCTGGCGGTGAATGTCGGCCAGGTCGGCGGCCCGGTAACGCTGTCGGTACGACCTGAGCGCGTCAGCCTCAATGGCTCCAGTGAAAGCTGCATCAACCGTTTCTCGGGGCGAGTGGCGGAATTCATTTACCTGGGCGACCACGTGCGCGTGCGTCTGGAAGTCTGCGGCATGAGCGATTTTTTTGTGAAACAACCGATCGCCGAGCTGGACCCGGCCCTGGCGGTCGGCGACGTGGTACCGATTGGCTGGCAAGTCGAGCACGTTCGCGCACTCGACCCACTTCTAGAGGCGAAATAATCGCCCCCATGGCTTCACCAACCCTGCACGTGGAGAGAACAACAATGTTGAGATCCCTGAAATATTCCGTCCTGGCTTTGAGCTTGATGGGCGCGACACAGGCCATGGCAGGCCCGGACCTGACGGTCGTGTCCTTCGGTGGCGCGAACAAGGCTGCACAGGTCAAGGCCTTCTATGCACCGTGGGAAAGCGCGGGCAACGGCAAGATCGTCGCCGGTGAATACAACGGTGAAATGGCCAAGGTCAAGGCCATGGTTGACACCAAGAGCGTGTCCTGGGACTTGGTGGAAGTAGAGTCGCCGGAACTGTCCCGTGGTTGCGACGAGGACATGTTCGAGCCGCTGGACCCGAAATTGTTCGGCAACACCGCGGATTACGTGAAGGGCGCGATCCAGCCTTGTGGCGTGGGCTTCTTCGTGTGGTCCACGGTGCTGGCCTACAACGCCGACAAGCTGACCAGCGCGCCGACCAGTTGGGCGGATTTCTGGGACACCAAGAAATTCCCAGGCAAGCGCGGCCTGCGTAAGGGGGCCAAGTACACCCTCGAATTCGCCTTGATGGCTGACGGCGTCGCGCCGAAGGATGTCTACAAAGTACTGGCTGGCAAAGATGGCCAGGACCGTGCGTTCAAGAAGCTCGATGAACTCAAGCCGTCGATCCAATGGTGGGAAGCCGGCGCACAACCGCCGCAGTACCTCGCCTCGGGTGACGTGGTGATGAGCTCGGCCTACAACGGCCGTATCGCGGCCGTACAGAAAGAGAGCAACCTCAAAGTGGTCTGGAACGGCGGCATCTACGACTTCGATGCCTGGGCCATTCCAAAAGGCCTGGCCAAGGATCGCGCAGACGCGGCGAAGAAATTCATCGCCTTCTCCGTGCAGCCGCAGCAGCAGAAGATCTACTCGGAAAACATCGCCTACGGCCCGGCCAACACCCAAGCCGTACCGTTGCTGGCCAAGGATGTGTTGAAAGACATGCCGACTACGCCAGAGAACATCGCCAACCAGGTGCAGATCGATGTGAGCTTCTGGGCGGATAACGGCGAGCAGTTGGAGCAGCGCTTCAACTCCTGGGCTGCCAAGTAACACCGCATAACCCTGTGGGAGGGGGGCTTGCCCCCGATGACGGCGGCCCAGTCGATACCTGTGTTGACTGAAACTCTGCCATCGGGGGCTAGCCCCCCTCCCACAAGGGATTTCCCGCGTGTGAAAGATTGCATTCATTTTCAAGTTTCGGAGTCAGCCATGGCCATCGCCGTTCCCTCGAACGAGGTCAACAGCCCCACCCTCAAGCAGCGCCTGGCGCGTGCCGAACGGCTCAATCGCTGGAAGGCCCAGGCCTTGATTGCACCGCTGGTGCTGTTTTTGCTGCTGGTGTTCCTGGTGCCGATCGTTGCGCTGCTCTACAAAAGCGTGGGTAACCCTGAAGTGGTGGGCGGTTTGCCGCGCACCGTGGTGGCGGTGAAGACCTGGGACGGTCGTGGCCTGCCGGGCGAGCCGGTGTACCAGGCGCTGAGCGAAGACCTGGGCGAAGCCCGCAAAAACCAGACCCTGGGCGATCTGTCGAAACGTTTGAACATGGAATTGGCCGGCTACCGCAGCCTGCTGACCAAAACCGCACGGGCGCTGCCGTTTACCGAAGCCCCGGCCTCTTATAAAGAAGCGTTGGAAAGCCTCGATGAACGCTGGGGCGACCCGGCGTACTGGCAGGCGATCCGGCGTAATACCAGCAGCCTGACCCCCTACTACCTGCTGGCGGCCGTCGATCATCGCATCGATGACCTCGGCGAAGTGGCCCCGGCCACCCCCGACCAGGCGATCTACCTGGATATTTTCGCCCGTACCTTCTGGATGGGCCTGGTGATCACTTTCGTCTGCCTGCTGCTGGCCTATCCACTGGCGTACTTGCTGGCCAACCTGCCGGCGCGCAAAAGTAACCTGCTGATGATCCTGGTACTGCTGCCGTTCTGGACCTCGATCCTGGTGCGGGTGGCGGCGTGGATTGTGTTGCTGCAGTCCGGCGGCTTGATCAACAGCGCACTGATGGGCATGGGGCTGATCGATAAACCCATGGAACTGGTGTTCAACCGCACCGGGGTCTACATCTCCATGGTGCATATCCTGCTGCCGTTCATGATCTTGCCGATCTACAGCGTGATGAAGGGTATTTCACCGACTTATATGCGTGCGGCCATTTCCCTGGGCTGCCACCCGTTCACCAGCTTCTGGCGCGTCTACTTCCCGCAAACCTATGCCGGTGTGGGGGCGGGTTGCCTGCTGGTGTTCATCCTGGCGATTGGTTACTACATCACCCCGGCGCTGCTGGGCAGCCCGAACGACCAGATGGTCAGCTACTTCGTGGCCTTCTATACCAACACCAGTATCAACTGGGGCATGGCGACGGCGTTGGGTGGCTTACTGCTGCTGGCGACCGTGCTGCTGTACCTGATCTACAACCGGCTGGTGGGCGCCAGTCGTCTGCGCCTGAGCTGAGGAGACCTTGCGATGCTGAGCCCTTATATGTCACCGGTGGAACGGGTGTGGTTCTACAGCTTGCGGATACTCTGCGGCCTGATCCTGCTGTTCCTGATCCTGCCCGTGCTGGTGATCATCCCGCTGTCGTTCAACAGCGGCAGTTTCCTGGTGTACCCGTTGCAAGGCTTCTCGCTGCACTGGTACCAGGACTTTTTCGCCTCGGCGGAATGGATGCGCGCGCTGAAGAACAGCATCATCGTCGCGCCGGCGGCCACCGTGCTGGCCATGGTGTTCGGCACCCTGGCGGCGATTGGCCTGACCCGCGGGCATTTTCCCGGCAAGGCGCTGGTGATGGCCCTGGTGATTTCGCCGATGGTGGTGCCGGTGGTGATCATCGGTGTAGCGAGTTACCTGTTCTTTGCGCCGCTGGGCCTGGGTAACAGCTTCTTTTCGTTGATCGTGGTGCACGCCGTGTTGGGCGTGCCCTTTGTGATCATCACCGTGTCGGCGACGCTGCAGGGTTTCAACCATAACCTGGTGCGGGCGGCTGCCAGCCTGGGGGCTTCGCCGTTGACCGCGTTTCGTCGGGTGACCTTGCCACTGATCGCGCCGGGAGTGATTTCCGGAGCGCTGTTTGCCTTCGCGACGTCGTTCGATGAAGTGGTGGTGACGCTGTTCCTGGCCGGCCCGGAGCAGGCGACCTTGCCTCGGCAGATGTTCAGCGGTATCCGTGAGAACCTCAGCCCGACGATTGCCGCCGCGGCGACCTTGCTGATTGCGTTCTCGGTGTTGCTGTTGCTGACCCTGGAATGGCTGCGCGGGCGTAGCGAGAAGTTGCGCACCGCACAGGTCTGAAGCCCACGCAGATCACAGTGTGGGAGGGGGAAAGCCCCTCCCGCATGGGACTGTGACCATTCAGCAGTTGAATGGAAGACAACCTGTTTCGATCAGTTACTCTTGTGCTAGCCCACAATCGACAAGAGGCCGCGCACATGAGTACTTCCTCATTCAAGATCGCCCACAAACTACTGACCGGTGCTGGCGCCATCGAGCAACTGGCTACCGAGCTCACGCGGCTGGATATCGACAACCCGCTGATCGTCACCGACGCCGCGCTGGTCAAGTCGGGCACCGTGGGCCTGGCGATTGAGCATTTGGGCGATCGCACCTACGAAATCTTCGACCGCGTGCTGCCCGACCCGGAAGTCGCCATCGTCGAAGATTGCATGCGCGTGTACCGCGAGGGCGGCCATGACGGCTTGATCGGCCTGGGCGGCGGCAGTGCGATCGATATCGCCAAGAGCGTGGCGGCGTACGCGGGTTACCACGGCGCCCTGGCGGACTTGTTCGGGGTCGACCAGGTGCCGCGCAAGGGGCCGCCGCTGATCGCCATTCCCACCACGGCCGGTACCGGTTCTGAAGTGACCAATGTGGCGATTCTTTCCGACAAGGTCGCGCAATTGAAAAAAGGCATCGTCAGCGACTTCCTGTTGCCGGATGTCGCGCTGATCAGCCCGCAAATGACCCTGACCTGCCCACGCAGCGTCACCGCCGCCAGTGGCGTGGATGCACTGGTGCATGCGATTGAGGCCTACCTGTCGCTGAATGCCTCGCCGATCACCGATGCGCTGGCCATTGGCGCAATCAAGCTGATCGCCAAGGCGCTGCCCAAGGCCTACGCGAACCCGGCCAACCTGCAGGCCCGCGACGATATGGCCACCGCCAGCCTGATGGCCGGGATGGCATTCGGGAATGCCGGTGTGGGCGCGGTGCATGCGCTGGCGTACCCGTTGGGCGGGCGCTTCAACATCGCCCACGGCGTGAGTAATGCGCTGTTGCTGCCGTATGTGATGCATTGGAACAAGCTGGCGTGTGTCGAGCGCATGCAGGACATCGCCGTGGCCATGGGCGTGAACGTCAGCGGCCTGAGTGTCAACGATGCCGCCGACCAGGCGGTCGATGCGATGACGCGACTGTGTGCCGCAGTGGAGATCCCGTCGGGCCTGCGCAGTTTTGGGGTTCCCGAGGACGCAATCCCGGCCATGGCCTGCGAAGCGGCGGGCATTGAGCGGCTGATGCGCAATAATCCGCGCAAGCTCAGCCCGGCGGATATCGAGAAAATCTATCGAGCGGCCTATTAGCCGTTGAGTTAGGTCACGGTGCGCAGGGCAAAGCATGAGGTATACAATGCGCGCCATCGTGATTTAGCTCAAAAAAGGTGCGTCATGCAGCCCTTCGTTATCGCTCCATCGATTCTCTCTGCCGATTTCGCCCGCCTGGGTGAAGAAGTGGACAAGGTGTTGGCCGCCGGTGCCGACTTCGTGCACTTCGATGTCATGGACAACCACTACGTGCCCAACCTGACCATCGGGCCGATGGTCTGCGCCGCGTTGCGCAAGTACGGGATCACCGCGCCGATCGATGCGCACCTGATGGTCAGCCCGGTGGACCGTATCATCGGTGACTTCGTTGACGCCGGAGCAACCTACATCACCTTCCACCCGGAAGCTTCGCTGCATGTCGATCGCACCCTGCAACTGATCCGCGAGGGCGGCTGCAAGGCGGGCCTGGTGTTCAACCCGGCCACCCCGCTGGATGTGCTCAAGTACGTGATGGACAAGGTCGACATGGTCTTGCTGATGAGCGTCAACCCAGGCTTCGGCGGGCAGAAGTTCATTCCTGGCACCCTCGACAAGCTGCGCGAAGCCCGTGCGCTGATCGATGCCTCGGGCCGTGACATCCGCCTGGAAATCGACGGCGGGGTCAACGTCAACAATATTCGCGAAATCGCCGCCGCCGGTGCCGATACCTTCGTGGCCGGCTCGGCGATCTTCAATGCCCCGGATTATCAGGAAGTGATCGCCAAGATGCGTGCCGAACTGGCGCTGGCGCGTCCATGAGCGGCTTTGAGCAGTTATTCCCCGGCAAACTGCCACGGCTGGTGATGTTCGATCTGGACGGTACGTTGATCGATTCGGTGCCCGACCTGGCGGCGGCGGTGGACGAGATGCTGCTCAAGCTGGGGCGCAAGCCGGTGGGGATCGACTCGGTGCGTGAATGGGTCGGCAACGGTGCGCAGATGCTGGTGCGCCGGGCCCTGGCCAATCATATCGACGCCGAAGGTGTGGATGATGTCGAGGCCGAGCATGCACTGGAGTTGTTCAACACTGCCTATGAGGACGGTCACGAACTCACGGTGGTATACCCCGGTGTGCGCGACACGCTCAAATGGCTGAGCAAGCAGGGCGTGGAAATGGCCCTGATCACCAACAAGCCGGAGCGCTTCGTCGCGCCGTTGCTGGACCAGATGAAAATCGGCCGGTATTTCCGCTGGATCATCGGCGGCGATACCTTGCCGCAGAAGAAACCCGACCCGGCGGCGCTGTTTTTTGTGATGAAAATGGCCAATATCCCGGCGTCGCAGTCGTTGTTTGTCGGCGATTCGCGCAGTGATGTGCTGGCGGCAAAAGCGGCGGGGGTGCAGTGCGTGGCCTTGAGTTACGGCTACAACCATGGTCGGCCGATCGCCGAAGAGTCGCCGTCGTTGGTGATTGATGACCTGCGACTGCTAATCCCCGGTTGCTTGGGAGCTGGCGCTGAGATAACGTTGCCCGGTACCGATCCGTCCCCTTCTGGAAATTCCATCGTGGTGGTCACTCGCAAACTCTGGATGAAAGTTATCAAGGCCCTGGCCCGCTGGCGTTGGCGCGCCTGACTGATCCTGGCCGCGCCCTGCGGCACGTTTGCATACCTGACTGTTAGACCCTCATGCCACGAGGCACACCATGATCCGCGAAGAATTCCTGCGTTTGGCCGCTGCCGGCTATAACCGTATTCCCCTGGCCTGCGAAACCCTGGCCGACTTCGACACACCGCTGTCGATCTACCTGAAGCTGGCCGACGAGCCCAACTCCTACCTGCTGGAGTCGGTACAGGGCGGTGAGAAGTGGGGCCGTTACTCGATCATCGGCCTGCCGTGCCGCACCGTACTGCGGGTGCATGACCATCATGTGAGCATTACCCATGATGGCGTCGAGATCGAAAGCCACGATGTCGAAGACCCGCTGGCCTTCGTCGAAACCTTCAAGGCGCGCTACAACGTGCCGACCATCCCTGGCCTGCCACGTTTCAATGGCGGCCTGGTGGGGTATTTCGGCTACGACTGTGTTCGTTATGTGGAAAAACGCCTGGGCAAATGCCCGAATCCGGACCCATTGGGCGTGCCGGACATTCTGCTGATGGTCTCCGATGCGGTGGTGGTGTTCGATAACCTCGCCGGCAAGATGCATGCGATCGTGCTCGCCGACCCATCCCAGGCCAACGCTTTCGAGCAGGGCCTGGCCAGCCTCGAAGCCTTGCTGGAAAAACTGCGCCAGCCGATCACCCCGCGTCGCGGCCTGGACCTCAGCCGTCCACCGGCGGCCGACCCGGTGTTCCGCTCCAGCTTTACCCAGGATGATTACGAACGCGCCGTCGATACCATCAAGGAATACATCCTCGCCGGTGACTGCATGCAGGTGGTGCCGTCGCAACGCATGTCCATCGACTTCAAGGCCGCGCCGATCGATCTGTACCGAGCGCTGCGCTGCTTCAACCCGACGCCTTACATGTATTTCTTCAACTTCGGTGACTTCCACGTGGTGGGCAGTTCGCCAGAAGTGCTGGTGCGCGTTGAAGACAACCTGATCACCGTGCGCCCGATCGCCGGTACACGCCCGCGTGGCGCGACCGAAGAAGCGGATTTGGCGCTCGAGGAAGACCTGCTCAGCGACGATAAGGAAATCGCCGAACACCTGATGCTGATCGACCTGGGCCGCAACGACACGGGGCGTGTCTCGGAAATCGGTTCGGTGAAGCTCACCGAGAAAATGGTCATCGAGCGTTATTCCAACGTGATGCATATCGTCTCCAACGTCACCGGGGAATTGAAAGCCGGCTTGACCGCGATGGACGCGCTGCGGGCGATTCTGCCGGCCGGTACCTTGTCGGGCGCGCCGAAGATTCGTGCGATGGAAATCATCGATGAGCTGGAACCGGTCAAGCGTGGCGTCTACGGTGGCGCCGTGGGGTATTTCGCCTGGAACGGCAACATGGACACCGCCATCGCGATTCGCACGGCCGTGATCAAGGACGGGGAGCTGCATGTGCAGGCCGGTGGCGGGATTGTCGCCGACTCGGTGCCGGCCCTCGAATGGGAAGAAACCCTGAACAAGCGCCGCGCGATGTTCCGCGCCGTAGCGCTGGCTGAACAGACCCCCAATTCTTGAGGTTTCCCCATGTTACTGATGATTGATAACTACGACTCCTTTACCTACAACGTTGTGCAGTACCTGGGGGAGCTGGGTGCCGAGGTCAAAGTGGTTCGCAATGACGAACTGACCGTGGCCGAAATCGCCGCCCTGAACCCGGAGCGCATTGTGGTTTCGCCGGGCCCCTGCACGCCGACCGAGGCGGGTATTTCCCTCGAAGCCATCAAGTACTTCGCCGGCAAGCTGCCAATCCTGGGCGTATGCCTGGGCCATCAGTCCATTGGCCAGGCCTTTGGTGGTGACGTGGTGCGTGCGCGGCAGGTGATGCATGGCAAGACCAGCCCGGTGTTCCATAAAGACCTGGGCGTATTCCAGGCACTCAACAACCCGGTGACCGTGACCCGCTACCACTCGCTGGTGGTCAAGCGCGAAACCCTGCCGGAATGCCTGGAACTGACCGCCTGGACGCAACTGGAAGACGGCTCCGTCGACGAGATCATGGGCCTGCGCCACAAGACACTGAACATCGAAGGGGTGCAGTTTCACCCTGAGTCGATCCTGACCGAGCAGGGCTACGAGCTGTTCGCCAACTTTCTCAAGCAGAGCGGCGGCACGCGCTAAGGACTTTCCATGGATATCAAGACTGCCCTGAGCCGTATCGTCGGCCATCTGGACCTGAGCACCGCTGAAATGAGCGATGTGATGCGCGAAATCATGACCGGTCAATGCACCGACGCGCAGATCGGCGCCTTCATGATGGCGATGCGCATGAAGAGCGAGAGCATCGACGAAATCGTCGGCGCGGTATCGGTGATGCGCGAGCTGGCGGACAAGGTCGCGCTCAAGACCCTCGACGGTGTTGTCGATGTGGTCGGTACCGGCGGCGACGGTGCGAATATTTTCAACGTGTCGACGGCGGCTTCCTTTGTGGTCGCGGCGGCTGGCTGCACCGTGGCCAAGCACGGTAACCGTGCGGTATCGGGCAAAAGCGGCAGTGCCGACTTGCTGGAAGCGGCCGGCATCTACCTGAACCTGACGCCGGTACAAGTGGCACGCTGCATCGATAACGTCGGCATCGGCTTTATGTTTGCCCAGTCCCACCATGGGGCGATGAAACATGCGGCCGGCCCGCGCAAGGACCTTGGCCTGCGTACCCTGTTCAACATGCTCGGCCCGCTTACGAATCCGGCCGGTGTGAAGCACCAGGTGGTGGGCGTGTTCAGCCAGGCGCTGTGCCGTCCATTGGCTGAAGTATTGCAACGCCTGGGCAGCAAGCATGTGCTGGTGGTGCATTCCAAGGATGGCCTGGACGAATTCAGCCTGGCGGCCCCGACCTTTGTGGCCGAACTGAAGAACGACCAGGTCACCGAATATTGGGTCGAGCCCGAAGACCTGGGCATGAAAAGCCAGAGCCTGCATGGCCTGGCGGTGGAAAGCCCGGCAGCCTCGCTGGAACTGATTCGCGATGCCTTGGGGCGTCGCAAGACCGAGAACGGCCAAAAAGCTGCAGAAATGATTGTTTTGAATGCTGGCGCGGCACTTTACGCGGCGGACCATGCCTATAGTCTTAAGGAGGGTGTGGCCTTGGCCCACGATGCGCTGCACACCGGTCTGGCTCGTGAAAAGCTCGAAGAGCTGGGAGCATTCACCGCAGTATTCAAGATGGAGAATGAAGGATGAGTGTCCCGACCGTTCTGGAAAAAATCCTGGCCCGCAAAGCTGAAGAAGTCGCCGTGCGCCGCGCACGCGTGAGCCTGGCCGAGCTGGAAAGCCAGGCGAAGGTCGCTGACGCACCGCGTGGTTTTGCCAACGCCTTGATCGCCCAGTCCAAGCAGAAGCAACCGGCGGTTATCGCTGAAATCAAGAAAGCCTCGCCGAGCAAAGGCGTCATCCGCGAAAACTTCGTACCGGCCGACATCGCCGTCAGCTACGAGAAGGGCGGGGCGACCTGTCTGTCCGTGCTCACCGATATCGACTTTTTCCAGGGCTCCGACGAGTTCTTGAAGCAAGCCCGTGCTGCGTGCAAGTTGCCGGTGATCCGCAAGGATTTCATGATCGACCCGTACCAGATTGTCGAAGCCCGAGCCCTGGGTGCTGACTGCGTGCTGCTGATCGTCTCCGCGCTGGACGACGTGAAGATGGCCGAGTTGGCGGCCGTGGCCAAAAGCGTTGGCCTGGATGTGCTGGTGGAAGTGCACGACGGCGATGAGTTGGAACGTGCACTCAAGACCCTCGACACACCGTTGGTGGGCGTTAACAACCGTAACCTGCACACTTTTGAAGTCAGCCTTGAAAACACCCTCGACCTGCTGCCGCGTATTCCACGCGACCGCCTGGTGATCACCGAGAGTGGCATCGTTAACCGCGCCGACGTGGAGCTGATGGAAATCAGCGGTGTGTACTCGTTCCTGGTGGGTGAGACCTTTATGCGTGCCGAGAACCCGGGGGCGGAACTGCAGCGTCTGTTCTTCCCGGAGCGTGGCGTGGCGGTCAGCGGTTCCACTCTCGATTGATTTGAAATGCGATCAACGTGTGGGAGGGGGCTTGCCCCCGATGGCGACGGTTCAGTTGGAGCATCCTTGACTGACACACCGCTATCGGGGCAAGCCCCCTCCCACATTTGGGTTTGTGTTTATTCAGATAGGTAGGTGCCCGTTGATCCAGCCAGTGTCGATGCTTGTTGAAGCAGGCCTTGCCGCCGAGCAAGCCTTGTTGACCGCCGTTTGCGCGGGTGAGCAGGAGTTTGGCCTGCTGTTCTGGCAGCCCAGTGATCAAGCCTTGGTGATGCCCCGACGTTTGAGTCGGCTGCCGGCGTTCGAAGCCGCCAGCCAAGTCTCAGCCGACGCCGGTTGGCCAGTGTTGCTGCGCGAAACCGGCGGCGAGCCGGTGCCGCAGTCCAACGCTACGGTCAATATCGCGCTGGTCTACGCGCCGCCACGCAGCGAAAGCGATCAGGCACGCATCGAAACCGGTTACCTGCGTTTATGTCAGCCGATCTGCGATTTACTCATCGAGTTGGGCGGCGATGCCTCCGTCGGAGAAATCGACGGCGCGTTCTGCGACGGTCGTTACAACGTCAACCTCAATGGGCGCAAGATGGTCGGTACTGCCCAGCGCTGGCGGCAAAGTGGTGGTCGCCCGGTGGGGTTGGTGCACGGTGCCTTGTTGCTGGAGAACGACCGCGATGAACTGATTGCGGCGGTCAATCGTTTCAACGAGGCCTGCGGTCTTGAACAGCGAGTGCGTGCCGACAGCCATATCGCGCTGTACGAAGCTTTCCCCGCGCCTGATGCGATCAGCCGGTTGGACACCTTGTATCGCCAGATGCTGGCCAGCTTCCTGCCGGGTTAACGGGTGCCGAACACCACCATCGTCTTGCCTTTGACGTGCACCAGGTTGCGCTCTTCCAGGTCCTTGAGCACGCGACCGACCATTTCCCGTGAACACCCGACAATGCGCCCGATCTCCTGGCGCGTGACTTTGATTTGCATGCCATCGGGGTGGGTCATGGCGTCAGGTTGTTTGCACAGCTCCAGCAGGCAGCGGGCTACCCGACCGGTGACGTCAAAGAACGCCAGGTCGCCGACCTTGCGTGTGGTGTCGCGCAGGCGTTGGGCAATCTGGCCGCTCAAGGCGTAGAGAATATCGGGGTCCTGCTGGGCCAATTCGCGAAATTTCGCGTAACTGATTTCGGCCACTTCGCATTCGATCTTGGTCCGTACCCAGGCGCTGCGTTCCTGCTCTTTGCCGGCTTGTTCAAACAGCCCCAGTTCGCCAAAGAAATCCCCGGTATTGAGGTAGGCGATGATCATTTCGCGGCCGTCTTCATCCTCGATCAGGATGGTGACCGAGCCCTTGATGATGAAGAACAGTGTTTCGGAACGCTCGCCTGCGCAGATGATGTTGTGCTTGGCCGGGTGACGTCGGCGCTGGCAGTGCATCAACAGCTTGTCGAGATTCTTGATCTTGGGTATGGGAGTAAGAGCAACCATGGTTGTATCCCGAAAAGGCGGCGCGAGGTGATTTGGAGTTGTTGTATTCAGCGGTATCGGCATTGATACACGTTGTATGAAGGGTGGCAATACGCCATCGATTTAGCGCCAGCTTAACAGACGCTTTCTGACTCGATTAGCGAATTTACCGAGCGCGGCCGGTTGTTGATCCGCTTTCATGGGAAACGCTGTGGTTGCAAGCCCCTGTGCTAAGCTGGCGACCCTTTTTTAGCAGTGGAGTCTGGGCGATGAAGGCACGCATCCAATGGGCGGGCGAAGCCATGTTCCTCGGTGAGTCGGGCAGTGGTCATGTCGTGGTCATGGACGGCCCACCGGAAGCCGGTGGCCGTAACCTGGGCGTACGCCCCATGGAAATGCTCCTGCTTGGCGTGGGCGGTTGCAGTAATTTCGACGTGGTCAGCATCCTGAAAAAGTCCCGCCAGGCCGTTGAAAGCTGTGAAGCCTTCCTGGAAGCCGAACGCGCCACTGAAGACCCGAAGGTTTTTACCAAGATCCATATGCATTTTGTGGTCAAGGGGCGGGCGTTGAAGGAGGCTCAGGTCAAGCGAGCTATTGAACTGTCGGCCGAGAAGTACTGCTCGGCATCGATCATGCTCGGTGCTGCCGGCGTGGCCATCACTCATGATTACGAAATCATCGAGTTGGGCTGATCGCCGTAACGGCAAAAAGAAGGGCGCTTTGAAAGCGCCCTTTTTTTCGGCCTAGATTCGGTAGGTGCTTTTGGTCATGACCTTGGCCAGCAGGCTCATGCCAAACCTCACCGGCGCGGGGAAGCGGAAGCCACCGGCATCCAGGGCACTTTGCGCATGGTGTTCTTCATCGGTGCGCATTTGCTCAAGAATCGCTCGGGATTTTTCGTCTTCGGCCGGCAGTTGTTCCAGGTGCTCATCAAGGTGCTTGCAAACTTGATGTTCTGTCGCTGCGACAAAACCGAGGCTGACTTTATCGCTGATCAGGCCGGCGGCAGCGCCAATTCCGAACGACAGGCCATAAAACAGTGGGTTCAGTACGCTGGGGTGGCTACCGAGTTGGCGAATACGTTGCTCGCACCAGGCCAGGTGGTCGATTTCCTCCTCGGCCGCATGCTCCATGGCTGCGCGCACTTGCGGCAGCTTGGCGGTCAGGGCCTGGCCCTGGTACAGCGCCTGGGCACAGACTTCACCGGTATGGTTGATGCGCATCAGGCCGGCGACGTGGCGGGTGTCGGTCTCGCTCATCTGCGCATCGGGTTGCACGATGGCCGGCGACGGGCGGTACGGTGCGCCGCTGAAGGGCAACAGTGTGCGCATGGCCGTATCGGCTTGCAGCAACAGACGGTCAATCGGCGAGTAGTGACGTTGGGTAGTCATGCTGACCTCCGGGAAGAATCTCGGCGGCCAGTTTACCGCAAGAGAGGGCGAAGCGTTTGCGTTGAGTCAAGGGCATGGGGTCGCACGCGCTGGGCTGCGACCCTTCGATCGTGGGGTATCAGCCCGGCGGCCAGTTCATCTGGCGCTGACCCAGTACGTGCATATGGATGTGGTAAACGGTCTGTCCACCTTCTTCATTGCAGTTCATCACTACCCGGAAACCTTTCTCGCAGCCCAGTTCCAAGGCCAGGCGCTGGGCGGTAAACAGAATATGGCCAGCCAGGGCTTTGTCGTCTTCGCCCAGGTCATTCAGGGTGCGGATGGGTTTCTTCGGGATTACCAGGAAATGTACCGGCGCCTGTGGGGCGATATCGTGGAAGGCGAGGACCTGGTCATCTTCGTAGATGATCTTCGCGGGTATTTCTCTGTTGATGATTTTGGTGAACAGAGTATCCACAGCTGTTTCTCCATATGAATGTGCAGGGTGAGTGTACTCAGGCGGTCAGCGTGGGCAATAGGCCTTGTTGATCGCGCCGGCAATCTTGCGGGTCAGCCAGCGTGGGCTGAAGCGCGGGCTGAAGGCCAGCCAGCGGTTGCGCCGTCCGGGAATGATGATGGCTTTGTTCTTTTCCAGTGCGCGTACGGTGTAGAGGGCCACTTCTTCCGGGCTCATCAGCTGCTGGCTGCGATCGAGCTTGGCAGTGTCCATTTGCGCGGTGCCGAAGAACGCCGTGCGTGTCGGGCCGGGGCATAACACCGAGACCTTGATGCCACAGGTCTTCAATTCTTCGCGCAAACCTTCGGAAAAATGCAGCACATACGCCTTGCTGGCGTAATAGCTGCTCATCCACGGGCCGGGCTGGAACGCCGCAACCGAGGCGACATTGAGTATCTGCCCGCCGCCTTGCAACGCCATGGCATTGCCAAGGGCGTGACACATGCGCGTCAGTGCGAGGATGTTGACTTCGATCAGGTCCTGCTCGGTCATCCAGTCCTGGGCCAGGAACGGTCCGCTGGTGCCGATGCCGGCGCAGTTAACCAGCAAGTCGATCTGCCGTTCGCCTTCTTCAAGTTCCAGCAGGAACCCGGACAAGCGCAGTGGCTCGCCCAGGTCGCAGGCACGAAACAGCACCTCGACGCCAAAGCGTTGAGTCAATTCGATTGCAATGCTTTCCAACTGATCACGCTGGCGGGCCACCAGAATCAAGCTGCGGCCGCGACGGGCCAGTGCTTCGGCCAAGGCCAGGCCGATGCCGCTGGAGGCGCCGGTGATCAGAGCGTAACGGGTCATGCCTTTCTCCATCGCAACGCCGCCGAGCCTGTGACAGAGGCATCACAGGCGGCGGGCGTTTCTTCACTGTTCTGGAGAGTCTACAGGTTCGGCCGCTTCGTCAGCACTTTGCACGTCTTCTTCATCGACGATCACGCTTTGATCGGCGTCGTCATCGGAGGTGAGGGAACTGCTTTCGTAGCTGCTGTCCACGTTGGCTTCGAGCTGGTTCAGGTAGCCATTCATCCCCAGGGTCACCACGACGATGAGCACCAATGGGATAAACGCCAGCCATAGGGAGGCCAGCACTTTCACCGCCGTGGAGTTGCGCGGAGGTGGCGCGCCGTACTGGTTGGCGCCGGCATTACCGGGCAGTACCAACAGCAGAAGCGGGAAGACGCTGTTCACCAGCGGAACCAGGTTCAGCAGGTACAACCAGCCGGACCAGCCCAGGTCGTGCAGGCGTTGCACGCCGATTTGCACGCTCACGACGACAAGCGCAACAAACAGCGCAAACCCCAGCAGCGAGCCGAGAATAACGGCGATCGTTGGCGAAGCGGTCGCGATCGCGAAGCCCACGGTACTGAGGATGCCTGCTGCTACGAGCATCGCCACCGTCAGCACCAGCGTCCAGGCCAGGTAGCGCAGACGGCCGATGCGCCCATTGATGGTGAAGACCTTGAGGCTGGAATACTCCGGCAAGTCATCACCTACGGCAGCGCGTGGTGGAGCGTAGGGCGAAGCGGCAGGTCGGGAGAAGTCCGTAGCGCCCGAATCCGTCTCGTGAGTTTCAGCCAAGCTGAAGGCTACAGGCTGCTCGGCTTCGATGCGCGCATCGATGCCGGCGTTGTGCAGTGCAGTCAGGTAGGTTTCTGCGTCAGGCCGGGAAAGGTCGCGTTTCAACGCAACCGGGCGGCCGGTAAAAAGCTTCTCTATGGCCTCGACATCGCTTTTGAACAGCTCGGCGAGGTTGAGTTTTGCCGTGGTGCTTTCGACACCTGGGAGCAAGGCTCCGTCAAACACGATCTTGAAACGGTTGTCGCTCATGCAGGCATCCTTGTCACTTAATCAGGGAGGGTGGGGCAAGCCTGCTTCGATTGGCAGGCCTGACAATTGGGTCAGCGTGGCCAGCGCAGTTGTGCCGCCTGCTCGCGCGCCTTGCGGTATTCGGCATCCAGGCGGGCAACGAGTTCATCGACGCTGGGTAAATCATCAATATCTCCGACGCCCTGGCCGGCGGACCACACGGTCTTCCAGGCCTTGGCCTCATCGCTCAACGGCTTGAGCTTGGAACCGAAGTTGACTTCGCCTTTGCCTTGCAGGGCGGCGAGGTCGAAACCGGCATTTTCCAGGCTCTGGCGCATAAAGCTGGCGGGGACGCCCGAGACCGCAGGAGTGTGCACGATGTCGGCGGCGCGCGCTGTGAGCAGCATCTCTTTATAAGCATCCGGGGCGTGGCTTTCGGTCGTGCCGATAAAGCGTGTGCCGAAATAGGCCAGGTCGGCCCCCAGCACCTGGGCGGCAAGAATTTCGTGCCCGTGGTTGAGGCAACCTGCCAGCAACAGGGTTTTATCGAAGAACTGGCGGATTTCGGCGATCAGGGCGAACGGGCTCCAGGTCCCGGCATGGCCCCCGGCGCCCGCAGCGACTGCGATCAAACCATCGACACCGGCCTCCGCGGCTTTCTCCGCATGGCGCCGCGTGGTGACATCGTGAAAGACCAGGCCGCCGTAGCTGTGCACGGCATCCACCAGTTCCTTCACGGCGCCCAGGCTGGTGATCACGATCGGGACCTTGTGTTCCACGCAGATCGCCAAGTCAGCCTGCAACCGTGGGTTGCTGTTGTGCACGATAAGGTTCACGGCGTAGGGCGCGGGGTTGTCCAACGGAGCCAGGCCCGCTTCGATTTCCTCCAGCCAGGCCTTGAAACCACTGCTTTCACGCTGGTTGAGCGCCGGGAAACTCCCGACCACTCCGTTGCGACAGCACGCCAGGACCAGTTGCGGGTTGGAAATCAGGAACATCGGCGCAGCCACCACGGGCAGGCGAAGACGTTGTTCAAGCAGAGCGGGCAGCGACATTGGAGGTACCCCGAGTCATTAGAAGTTAGAACGGTTTGACCACGACCAAAATTACGATAGCCAGCAATATCAGAACCGGGACTTCATTGAACCAGCGATAAAAGACATGGCTGCGGGTGTTTTCGCCACGGGCAAAGCGCTTTACCTGCGCGCCGCACATATGGTGATAGCCGATAAGGAGCACGACCAGGGTCAGCTTGGCATGGATCCAGGCACCCATCTGGAAGATGGCGGGGTTGAGCGCGATCAGCCAGATGCCGAACACAAGGGTGGCGACCATCGCGGGCCCCATGATGCCGCGATACAGCTTGCGCTCCATGACACTGAAGCGTTCCTTGCTGACCGTATCCTCGCTTTGCGCGTGGTAGACGAACAGGCGCGGCAGGTAGAACAGCCCGGCAAACCAGCACACGATGGCGACGATATGGAAGGCTTTGACCCATAGATAAAGCATTTTTAGTTATTCCCAGGTTCACGGTAGCTGAAGATAGTAGTGGCTCATGCGTCCTTACGTCACCTTGGCGGTTGTCGCAGAACGATGCGGCCCCTATTATCGACGGCTTTCCAGTGGGTTCGTTGAGGGCAGGTTTATGGTCAAGGTCGGTATCGTCGGCGGCACGGGTTACACCGGTGTCGAATTGCTGCGTCTGTTGGCTCAGCATCCGCAGGCAGAGGTGGTGGTCATCACTTCCCGATCCGAGGCCGGCCTGGCTGTGGCCGATATGTACCCCAACCTGCGAGGCCACTATGACGGCCTGGCGTTCAGCGTGCCGGACATCAAGACCCTGGGGGCCTGTGACGTAGTGTTCTTTGCTACGCCTCACGGTGTCGCCCATGCCCTGGCCGGTGAATTACTGGCGGCGGGCACCAAGGTCATCGACCTGTCGGCGGATTTCCGTCTGCAGGACGCCGATGAGTGGGCCAAATGGTACGGCCAGCCGCACGGTGCGCCAGAACTGCTGGAAGAGGCGGTGTACGGCCTGCCGGAAGTCAATCGCGAGCAGATCAAGCAGGCGCGCCTGATCGCCGTGCCGGGTTGCTATCCGACTGCGACCCAACTGGGCTTCCTGCCATTGCTGGAAGCAGGCTTGGCCGATGCTTCGCGTCTGATCGCGGACTGCAAGTCAGGTGTCAGCGGTGCAGGCCGGGGTGCGGCGGTAGGTTCGCTGTATTCCGAGACGTCGGAAAGCATGAAGGCCTATGCGGTCAAGGGGCATCGCCACTTGCCGGAGATCCGCCAGGGGTTGCGTCGTGCCGCGGGCAAGGAGGTGGGCTTGACCTTCGTTCCGCATTTGACGCCGATGATCCGTGGTATTCACTCCACGCTGTACGCGACTGTCGTCGATCGCTCGGTGGATCTGCAGGCATTGTTTGAGAAACGTTATGCCAACGAGCCGTTCGTCGATGTAATGCCGGCTGGCAGTCACCCGGAAACTCGCAGCGTGCGCGGCGCCAATGTGTGCCGTATCGCGGTGCATCGTCCGCAGGATGGCGACTTGGTGGTAGTACTGTCCGTGATCGATAATCTGGTCAAAGGTGCGTCGGGCCAGGCTGTACAGAACATGAACATCCTGTTCGGCCTGGATGAGAAGCTGGGCCTGTCCCATGCGGGCATGTTGCCTTAGGGTTTCCCCGTTATTGCGCAACAGGCCCGATCATCGGGCCTTTTGTGTTTTTAATGGCGGCTACGCAGATTGATATACCGTAACAATAGTTGACCGCTTTTCTAGGAGAAGCGGATAATACCGGCCATTACGCATATGGCGGCGCTACGCCGGGAGATTATCAGCATGAGCGTTGAATCCTTCACCCCCACGGCTTTGCAATTCACCCACGGTGCTGCGCACAAGGTGAAGAGCCTGGTCGATGAAGAGGGTAATGATCGCTTGAAGCTGCGCGTATTCGTTACGGGCGGCGGTTGTTCAGGGTTTCAGTACGGTTTTACCTTCGATGAAGATGTGGCCGATGACGATACCATCGTCGAGCGCGAGGGCGTCAGCCTGGTCGTAGACCCTATGAGTTTCCAATACCTGGCAGGTGCCGAGGTGGATTATCAGGAAGGTCTCGAGGGGTCGCGTTTCGTGATAAAGAACCCTAACGCCACCACCACCTGTGGTTGCGGGTCTTCGTTCTCGATCTGATCGATGGCGGATACAAAAACGCCGCTTGGCTTTGATCGGCCAAGCGGCGTTTTGCTGTCTGCAGATCCTGGAGGGCTGTCAGGCGGGGTAGATTGCGCCCAGTACCCGAAGACCGCGTGCGCCGGTGACGCTGGGGCGGTTGGCAGCAATGCCTTCCAGGCAGCAATGGGCCAGCCAGGCAAAGGCCATGGCTTCTACCCAATCAGGATCTACGCCGTAGGTGGCGGTGCTGCTGACTTGGGTCGCCGGCAGTAGCGCGGCCAGGCGGCTCATCAACGTAACGTTATGGGCGCCGCCGCCACAGACCAGTAGGGTTTCGGTCTGCTGTTGTGCGGTTTGCAGGGATTTGACGATGGTCAGGGCGGTCAGCTCCAGCAGCGTGGCTTGGACGTCCTGGGGAGCAAATGCTGGCAACCCCGCCAGATGTCGTTGCAGCCACTCGCGATTGAACACTTCGCGTCCGGTGCTTTTTGGGCCCTGTGTGACAAAGAAGGGGTCGCTGAGCAGGGTGTTGAGTAACTGCGATTCGACTTTACCGCCGGCCGCCCACCGGCCGTCACGATCAAAGTGCTCGCCGCGCTGCTGGTGAATCCAGGTGTCCAGCAGAACGTTGCCCGGGCCGCAGTCGAAGCCGGCTACAGGCTTGCCGGTCTCGATCAGGCTAAGGTTGCTGAAACCGCCGATATTCAGGACGGCGTGATTGCCGCTGCGTTCGCCAAACAACGCTTCATGAAAGGCGGGTACCAATGGCGCGCCCTGGCCACCGGCGGCCACGTCGCGGCTGCGGAAATCGCTGACCACGGTGATGCCTGTCAGCTCGGTGAGCAGGGCCGGGTTACCGATCTGTACGGTAAAGCCTCGGGTGGGTTCATGGCGGATGGTTTGCCCGTGGCTACCGATCGCGCGAACGTCTTGGGGCTTGAGAGCTTGCTGCTCCAGTAAGGCATTAATGCCTTGGGCAGCCACTGTCACCCAATGCTGCTGGGCAATTGCCGAGCGAGCGATTTCATCTGGGCCGCTGGCGCACAGGCTAAGCAGCTCGGCGCGCAGGCTGCCTGGCATGGGGATGTAGTGAGTGGCGATCAGCTTGATCGCCGAGCCCTGTTCGATCAAGGCTATATCCAGGCCGTCGAGGCTGGTGCCGGACATCACCCCTATATAGAGCGCCATGTCTTAACGCTTCGCCGAAGCCAGCAGGGTGGAGCGCTCCTGATCCATGCGCGCCATCAGCGGCTGGCTCTGTTGCATGAAGCGCGCACGCTCGGCCTTGGCGATGGGGTCGGCCATGGGTAGCTTTTGGCCCAATGGATCGACGTGTACGCCATTGACTTGGAACTCATAATGCAAGTGCGGTCCGGTAGACAGGCCGGTAGTGCCGATATAACCAATCACCTGGCCTTGCTTCACGATGCCGCCGGTCTGCACGCCCTTGGCGAACCCTTGCATGTGGCCATAAAGGGTACGGTAGGTGTTGCCGTGCTGGATGATCACGGTATTGCCGTAGCCTCCGCGACGACCGGCCAGCAGCACCTTGCCGTCACCGGCGGCCTTGATTGGCGTACCACGAGGGGCGGCATAGTCGACGCCTTTGTGGGCGCGGATTTTGTTCAGAATTGGATGCTTGCGGCCCATGGAGAATCGCGAGCTAATACGAGCGAAGTCGACAGGCGTGCGGATAAACGCCTTACGCATGCTGTTGCCATCGGCGGTGTAGTAGCTGCTGTTGCCTTGCTTGTTGGTGTAGCGAACTGCGGTATAGGTCTTGCCGCGGTTGGTGAAGCGTGCGGAGAGAATATTGCCGGTGCCGACCACTTTACCGTTGGCGACCTTCTGCTCGTAGATCACGTCGAATTCATCGCCTTGGCGGATGTCCTGGGCGAAGTCGATGTCGTATCCAAATACGCTGGCCATGTCCATGGTCATGCTATGGGACAGGCCGGCGCGTGCAGCGGACTGCGACAAGGAGCTGTTGATCACGCCGTGTACATAAGCAGAGCGCATCACCGGCTTGGTGGTGACACGATTGAAGGCAAAGCCCTTGGCGCCCTTGGTCAGGGTGATGCTTTCGAGGTCGCTGATGTTGCTGTGCAGGTTATTCAACTGGCCATCTGGGGTCAGTTCGAACTCAAGCTTCTGCCCGTGCTTGAGTTGGGTGAATTGCTTGGCCTGTTTGTCACTGGCCAGTACTTCATTAACCGTGGCGGCGGGCAGGCCGACCTTTTCGAACAGGGTCGACAACGTATCGCCTTTTGCGACGATGACTTCGCGGTGTTGCGGATTCTTGGCGACATCTGCTGCCGGGGCAGGTGCTGGTTTAGCTGCTTGCTGGGTGTCTTCGGGGCTGCTTTCTATCTGGGCGAACGGTGATTCAGTAGCGGTAGTTGTGGCTTGCTGTGCGTCGGAAGCGTCTTGATCTTGTGTCAGTTGCTCAACCGGGCTTTCCAGGTCAAGGCTCAGGGATGTTCGTTTGGCCTCTACATCACTGGAAGGGAATACCAGGAGCGCCAGGCTGAGAAGGGCGGCGATACCACTTGCTGCGAGCAGGTGGGTCTTCGGGTAAAGCGGCGGCGCTTTAGACGGTTCAGTGGTCATAGGTAATTTTGACTTTGAAGATGAAATGGAAAAGATGAATGACATGATGAAGATGAAATAACTGTATAAAATATAACCAAATCATCTGTGGTGCAAGCTCGCGAACGCTGTGCTTGCTGAACGGTGTCCGTGCGCAGGGCAAAACTTGTAATTAGTCCCTGATCTTGTATGGTTGGTTCCCTTTTGAATCTGAGCCTTGCGGGTCTGTTATGAAGTCGGTTGAAGAGCAGCTAGCGCTGATAAAACGTGGTGCGGAAGAACTGTTGGTCGAGTCTGAGCTGATCGAAAAGCTCAAGCGCGGCCAGCCCCTGCGTATCAAGGCCGGCTTTGATCCGACGGCGCCGGATCTGCACCTTGGGCATACCGTGCTTATAAACAAGCTGCGTCAGTTCCAGGAGCTGGGGCATCAGGTCATCTTCCTTATAGGTGACTTCACCGGGATGATCGGCGATCCGAGTGGCAAGAGCGCAACGCGTCCGCCACTGACTCGTGAGCAGGTTCTCGATAATGCCGAGACCTACAAGACCCAGGTGTTCAAGATTCTCGATCCAGCCAAGACCGAGGTGGCCTTTAACTCCACCTGGATGGATCAGATGGGGCCGGCCGACTTTATTCGCCTGACGTCCCAATACACCGTGGCGCGCATGCTTGAGCGAGATGACTTCGACAAGCGCTACTCCACCAACCAGCCTATCGCGATTCATGAGTTCCTCTACCCGTTGGTGCAAGGGTATGACTCGGTGGCTCTGCGTGCCGACGTTGAGTTGGGTGGTACCGATCAGAAGTTCAATCTGTTGATGGGGCGCGAGTTGCAGCGTGCATATGGGCAGGAAGCCCAATGCATTCTGACCATGCCGTTGCTGGAAGGCTTGGATGGCGTCAAGAAGATGTCCAAGTCGCTGGGTAACTATGTGGGTATCCAGGAGGCGCCAGGCGTGATGTATGGCAAGCTGGTTTCTATCCCGGATGCGCTGATGTGGCGTTACTTCGAGTTGTTGAGCTTTCGTTCTATGGATGAAATCAACGCGCTGCGTGCTGAGGTCGAGGCGGGGGCTAATCCGCGCGACGTGAAGATCAAGCTGGCCGAAGAGATCGTTGCGCGTTTCCATGGTGAGGAGGCGGCCGCCAGTGCTCACCGTGCGGCAGGCAATCGCATGAGAGATGGCGAGCTGCCGGATGATTTGCCGGAGATCGAGTTGGTAGCTGCAGAGGCGATGCCGATCGCGGCTGTCCTTAATAAGGCGGGGCTGGTGAAGAACTCGGCGGTTGCACGTGACCTTCTGGGTTCGGGTGGTGTGCGTATAGATGGTGAGGTGGTTGATCGCACCTTTATATATGAGCTGGGTGCTACCCATGTTTGCCAGGCTGGGAAGAAGGCATTTGCGCGTATTACGCTTAAATCCGAATAAGTCTGAAATTAAGTGTTGACGGCGTTTTATATCTGTCTATAATTCGCCCCACTTCCGGCGCAGTCGAAACGGAAAACTCCTTGGTAAACAAAGAGTTACGCAAGATTCGACAGCGACCTGCTTCAGTTCATCGAAGCCCAGAAGGAGTTGGTAGAGCAGTGTCGTTTGGCTCTATTAACGTTTCGATCCTCTCGGTCGAAAGCGGAGAAAAAGAGGTGTTGACAGCAGCGTGTAACGCTGTAGAATTCGCCTCCCGCTAACGAGAGATCGGAAGCGCAAGTGGTTGAAGTTACAAAGGAAACTTTGAAAACTTCTGAAA
>Ga0207679_10000029_pt1 | contig 183002 bp, 198 predicted proteins | sample KBSC73metaG_FD_184320 | JGI IMG/M metagenome (GOLD analysis project Ga0207679, IMG submission 184320) | Corn rhizosphere microbial communities from Kellogg Biological Station, Michigan, USA - KBS C7-3 metaG (SPAdes) (version 2) | ecosystem: Host-associated > Plants > Roots > Rhizosphere >...
GCGGCGACGATGTTGGGCGGCGTCTTGGCCGGCGCGACCATTCCGTACCAGTTTTCCGTGAGGAGGTTCGGCATGCCGGCTTCCGCCGTGGTTGGCACCTCAGGCGCGCTTGGCACCCGCTGCGGCGCGCCGACTGCAATCGGCTTGAGCTTGCCGGCCTTGATCTGCGGCAGCAGCACCGGCAGGTCGAGGAAGACCATCTGCACCTGCTGAGCCAGCAAATCGTTCACAGCGGGGGCCGCCCCGCGGTAAGGCACATGCACGATGTTGATCTTGGCGGTGAGCTTGAACAATTCGCCGGCGAGGTGCGGCAGGCTGCCGGGACCGGACGACGCGAAGTTGAGCTTGCCCGGCTGCGAATTCGCGAGAGCCACCAGCTCTTTCATGTTGTTGGCGGGAACGCTGGTGGCCACCACCAGCATCTCCGGCACCTTGGCGACGAGGGTGATCGGCTGCAGGTCCTTGAGCGTCTCGTAGGAAACCTTCTCCATGCTTGGGCTGATCGCCAACGCGCCCGCGCTTGTGATGGCGATGGTGTAGCCGTCAGGCGGTGACTTGGCGACGGCATCGGTGCCGGCGACGCCGCCTTGCCCTGAGCGATTTTCAATGATGACCGACTGCTTGAGGATTTCCGACATGCGCTGGCCGACCACGCGTGCGATGATGTCGTTGGGTCCGCCTGGCGGGAAGGGCACGATCAGCCTGATCGGCTTGTTGGGAAAATCCTGCGCCATGGCCGATGCCGGGCACAGCAGCGTCAATCCGATCAGCAGCGCCTTTAGGGCTTTCACGTCAGTCCTCCCCCGTTTTTTCTATGCTCGCAGCAAGCCGACGGACTTGCTATCCAGCTACCTTACGTCATCGCGATGTGGCGACGCTAGCAGGCTCGAAGGAGGGTGCAATGGAGATCGATCTACCGCAGATCGTCGCGGAGGTGAGGGCGGCGTTCGATCGTTACGAAAAGGCGCTCGTGTCGAACGATGTTCCCGTCCTCGACGAATTATTTCACGACGACCCGCGCACGATCCGCTACGGCGCCGGTGAAATCCTCTACGGTCATTCCGAAATAAAATCGTTCCGCTCGGCGCGCTCGCCGGTTGCGCTCGGCCGCAAATTGTCGCGCACCGTCATCACGACGTTTGGCCGTGAATTTGCGGTGGCCTCGACGCTCTACGAGCGGCCGTCAGCGACCGGCAAGATCGGCCGGCAAATGCAGACCTGGGTGAAATTTCCGGAAGGCTGGCGCGTCGTGGCGGCGCACGTCAGCCTGATGGATAAGCCGGCTTAGAGCGCGGCGACGGCCTGCACTTCGACCAGCAAAGGTTCCTGCACAAGGCGGTCGATCATCAGCAACGTGTTCGGCGGATAGGCGCCGTTCGGAAACATTTTCGGGAATTCACGCAAGCGGTATTTCATGAACTTCGGAATATCCTGCGAGTGCACCAGGTAGGTCGTGAACTGGACGATATTTCCCCAGTCCGCGCCGACCGATTTCAGCGCCGCCTCAATATTCGCGAAGGTCTGCACGCATTGGGCGTCGAAATCGCCGTCACCGACAACCTTGCCGTTGCTGTCAACGCCAACCTGGCCGGCGATGAAGACGAATTCCGACGCCTTGACGCGCGTGAGGTGCGAATACTGGCCAAGCGGCTTGCCGAGCGCGTCGGGGTTGAGGATCTTGATGTCAGCCATCGTCAACTCCGCCTTCCATTGCGCTATCGCACGCCGCCTGGCGGCAAGTGTCAGTCCACCTGGACGCCACTTGCCTTGATCGGGGCCTCCCACTTTTTGACTTCGCTCTTCACGAAATCGCCCAGCCATTGCGGGCTGCGCTCGTTCGGTGCGGCGACGGTTGCGCCAAGTTGCGCCAGTCGTTCCTGCACCGCCGGCGTTGCAATTGCGCCGACCGCAGCTTCGTTGAGTTTCTTCACGACATCGGCCGGAGCGCCTTTCGGAAGGAACAACGAACTCCACGTATAAGCTTGCACGTCGAGGCCTTGTTCAATGGTGGTCGGAAGATTTGGCAGAACCGGCGAGCGCTCCTTGGTCATGATGGCAATGCCTTTGACCTTCTGGCCGTCGATCTGCGGCTTTGCGGTGGCGATGATCTCGCACAGGTAGTCGATCCGGCCGCCGATAAGGTCCTGCATCGCCGGGCCCGTCCCTTTATAGGGAACATGCGTGATCATCGGCGTGCCCATGGCTGTGTTCAGGACGACGCAGCCGAGATGCGTGGCCGATCCGGCACCCGCGGAGCCGAATTGCATCTTGCCCTGATTGTCCTTGGCGTAGGCGACAAATTCCTTGAGGTTGTTGACCGGCAGGTCCGGCCGGGTGATCAGCGCGATCGGAGTGACCGCGAGGTAGGCCACTGGCGTGAAATCCGTCACCACATTGTACAAGGGCTTTTTGTAGAGTGTCTGGTTCTGCGCATGCGTGCCGACGCTGCCAAGGACCATCGTGTATCCGTCAGGCTTTGCCTCGGCGACGCGCTTGGAACCGGTCATTCCGCCTGCACCACCGACGTTTTCAACGACGACCTGCTGCCCGAGCAGTTCGCTCATGCGTTGTGCGATGACGCGACCGATCGTGTCTTGCGGTCCACCGGCCGCGAATGGAACAACCATCGTCACCGGGCGGGTCGGAAAATCCTGGGCGGTGGCATGGCCAGCCGAAACGAGCGCGGCGAATACCGCGGCGAGAAGTGCTTTTTTCATTGTTGTCCTCCAATAGGCGTCGAACGTTTGCGCGGGCGGAGGGTGCCCGTCAAGCGTGGGGCTAACCGACCTCGATCACCTCTTCGGGAAACTGGTGCAGCCGGTCGCCCGGGCCGTTTCCGCCGATCAGGTAGTTGTCGCACAGCCAATTAAGATAACCGCCGTGGATATACGTCGGATGGACGACGATATTCATGTCTTTCGCGATGGCCATGGGCTCGTCGTGGCGGACGAGGGGACGTTCGACCATGTCGTAGCCTTGCCCGTGACAATAAAGCCGGGCCTCGGCCGGCCTGCCATTCTTCTGCATGAAATCGTTGAAGGCGTCCCAGATGTCCTTGCAAGAGGCCCCGGGCTTGAGCAGGTCGAGCGTCAGCTTGCGTGAGGCCTTGCAGAATTCGAGCTCGTCCTTCATCGCCTGCGGAACCTTTGCGCCGACGACGCAGGATCGACCCAGCTCGGTGAACATGCCGCCAGGTCCGTTGTCCTCGACCAGCAGTGCGATCTGATCGCCTTTCTGGATGACACGATTCTGCAAATGCCGGTTGGCGAACTTGGATGGCGTACCGAGTGGCATCGAGGCGCAGAGATAGATGCCGTTTTCGCTGCCATGACACTGGCTGTAGTGCTGCGCGACGGCGGCAACTTCGATGTCGCGCATGCCGGGTTTCACGGCCGCAAAGGCGGCGCGCATGGCGCCGTCCTGCATCAGCGCGGCTCGCTTCACGAGCTCCATTTCTTCGGGGCTCTTGATGACCTTGATGTGGTCGACCATGTCCGTGGCGTCGACGAAACGCGCTTGCGGGAAGGCGCGCTTCATATAGTCGAGCATCGCGTAGGACATCTGGTAGGTGCCGACATAGCCGATCGTGCCTTTGGCGAAGGGCTTGAGCGCGCTTGCGGCGAGCTCGGGATCGTATTCCTTGGTGTAGTGTGCCGATGCATAGCTCGGCGTCGTCAGGATCCGCTTGACGCCGCGCCAGCTCTGGTCGCCCTGCGCAGTCGCCTCGCTGCCCCCGAACGGTCCCTGGCACACCACGGTCATTTTATCGTCGCGCGGAAAGACCACGGTGTTGGGATAGCCGTTGGTAGCCGGCATGTCGGTGAAATAACGCACGTAGCCGCCCATGTGATCGTTGTTGTTTTGCATCAGCAGGACGTCGATCTTTTCTTCCTCCATGGCCGCGCGCACGGCACGCCAGCGGCGTTGGAGCTCGGCATCGGAAATCGGCGAGTTGAGGCGTTCGGACAAGGCCATGGTTTCAGTCTTTCCAGGATGCAGGCTTGCGCACGATGTTGATCATGGATTTGAGATCGCCGACAAGAAATTTTCCCATATTGCCGGCGATGGTCGGCATCGCTCGATCTTCGTAACCCTGCGAATAACCGCCGAGATGCGAAAAGATCGTCAGGTTTTTCGTCTTCCACAATGGATTGTCGGACGGCAAAGGCTCCTGCGAAAAGACATCGAGCCCGGCACCGGCGATTTTTCCTGCCTCGAGGGCAGCGATCAAAGCCGGCTCATCGACGACGCCGCCGCGCGCGACATTGACCAGGTAAGCCGTCGGCTTCATCGCCGCAAAGACCTTCGCGCCGACAATATTGCGTGTTTCGACGCTCAGTGGCGTGAGCACGACGAGAAAATCGAGATCGCCGGCCACCTTGGTGAGTTCGTTGCGGTGCGCCATTCGGTCGAAGTGCTTGGTTTCACGCGGGCTGCCGCTGATACCGACAACGGTCAAGCCAAGGGTCTTGCAGATCGGCGCGAGATATTCGGCGATCAATCCGACCCCGAGAATGCCGACGGTCTTGCCTGCGAGTAGTGCAGACGGCCAGCGTTCCCACCTGGATTGCTCCTGCGCGCGCACCGAGCGCGGCATGTCGCGCGCGAGTGAGAGCATGAAGGCGATTGTCGCCTCGGACACCGGCGCGCCGTGAATACCGCGAACGTTCGTGACCAGCACCTCTTTCCCGAGCGAAGGCAGGTCGACGATGTTGTCGACGCCGGTGCCGAGCGCCTGGATCCATTTGAGCTTCGGCGCGTCGCGCACCACGTGGTCGGCCATCGGCGGGGAAAAGCACAGTAGAATGTCGACATCGGCGATGTAGGGGGCCACATCGTTGTGATGACCGACGACGTTAATGGTCAGTTGCGGGAAGCGCTCGAGCAGCATCGCCTTATAGCGAGCACGCATGGCTTCCTGGACTTCGGTGAGAATAAGGACATTCGGCATCGGGCGCAGATATAGCGTGTGATCCGGAAAGATGGGAACCGGAGTTTAACGTGACCCGCATCGCGGGTCTGGGCTAAGCTGGGTCAAGAGGGATGCGTTTTGATGTCGATCGATCTTGCGCAAGTAGACTGGCTTTACGTCATACTGCTGGCTCTCTTTGTCGCCCTTTCGACGTTTCTCGGCGGGCTTCTCTCCTTTGGCCGCCGCGGGATGGCCGCCACACTGTCGGCGCTGCTTTTTGCGGCGATCTTCATCTTCTGGACCTATTACCCTCACCGCGTGCCTTTCCTGCCGAGGACGATTGCGACGACCCAGGACGCGGCGGTGAAACCGGCGCCCGCGCCAGTGGCGCCTGCGGCGCCCCAAAGGCCGTCGAATCCGGTGAAAGACATCACCCCGCCTAAAAACCCTGTCACGGACGTCACGCCGCCCGCGCCCGCCGGCCCGCCTGCGACCCCGGCGCGCTAGGCTTGCATCCGCCCAGCGGAATGATGTTTTCTCCGCACTCCTTAAGACGAAAACGGTAGCCTTCAATGAAAAAAGTCTATCCCGACGCCAAAGCTGCGCTGGCAGGCCTGCTCAAGGACGGCATGCTGATTTGCTGCGGAGGGTTTGGCCTCTGCGGGATTCCCGAAACCCTGATCAAGGCCATCCGCGACAGCGGCGTGAAGAATCTGACTGTCGTTTCCAACAATGCCGGCGTCGACGGCGCCGGGCTCGGGCTGCTGCTCGAGACGCGGCAGGTGAAGAAAATGATTTCGTCCTATGTCGGCGAGAACAAGCTGTTCGCACAGCAGTATCTCGCCGGCGAGCTCGAGATCGAATTCAACCCGCAGGGCACGCTGGCCGAACGCATCCGCGCCGGCGGCGCCGGAATTCCTGCCTTCTTCACGCGCACGGGCGCGGGCACCGACATCGCGAAAGGCAAGGAGGAGCGCGAGTTCGACGGCAGCCGTTACATCATGGAGCGCGGCATCGTCGCCGATCTGTCGATCGTTCATGCATGGACTGCCGACACCGAAGGTAACCTCGTTTATCGAAAGACCGCGCGAAACTTCAATCCGATGATGGCGACCGCCGGCAAGGTGACCGTTGCCGAAGTCGAAAACCTCGTCGAGCCCGGCAAGATCAATCCGGATCACATCATAACGCCCGGCGTCTACGTCAAACGCATCGTGCACGTGCCGAACGCGGTCAAGCACATCGAGCAGCGCACCGTGCGCAAAAGAGCTTAAGAGGAATCATCATGCCCTGGACACGTGAACAGATGGCCGAGCGCGCCGCCAAGGAATTGCGCGATGGCTTTTACGTCAATCTCGGCATCGGCATTCCGACGCTGGTGTCGAACTACATTCCCGCTGGCATGACGGTGCAGCTGCAGAGCGAGAACGGCATGCTCGGCTTCGGGCCTTTCCCCTATGAAGGGGAGGAGGATCCTGATCTGATCAACGCCGGCAAGCAGACCGTCACCGAATTACCGACCACCAGCTATTTTTCGTCGGCGGATTCCTTCGCGATGATCCGCGGCGGCCATATCGACCTCTCGATTCTCGGCGCCATGCAGGTTGCCGAGAATGGTGATCTCGCCAACTGGATGATCCCCGGAAAGATGGTGAAGGGCATGGGCGGCGCGATGGATCTGGTCGCCGGCGTGAAAAAAGTCGTTGTGGTGATGGAGCACACCGCCAAGGATGAGGCGAAGCTGCTGCACAAGTGCAAGCTGCCGCTGACCGGCGCCGGCGTGGTCGATATGGTGATCACCGATCTCGGTGTCTTCTCCATCGACAAAAAGGCCGGCGGCATGACGCTGACCGAGCTCGCGCCCGGCGTGACGGTCGACGAGATCACGAAAAAGACTGAGGCGAAGTTCAAGGTCGATCCCAAGCACTAGGGCCGGAACAATTCCGCGCCCAAGGCCTTTGATCTGCCATGACGCGCGTGCCCGACTTCGACGAGGAAATGGACCGGTTGCAGGGCCACATGCCCGACTGGGCCGGCCGCAATTTCGATCGTTTGCGCCAGCCGGAAGCGGTGTGGGTGCGCGTTCCGGCGGGTATCGCGCTGATCGGTGGCGGTGTCCTGAGCTTCCTGCCTGTGCTTGGCATCTGGATGCTACCGGTCGGCGTGGCGCTTTTAGCTTGCGATGTCCGGCCGATGCAACCTCCACTGGCCCGCGCGCTGCGTTTTGCCAACCGCAAGATCGAGGAAAGAAAAGAGCGGAAAACTGGTGAAAAGGCAGATTAGAGCGCCGTAAGGACCCTCCCTTTAAATTTTACGTGCGAACCGTTACAGCATCGGTTGGGCAAGGGGATTGATCATGCTGTCCGACGCCGACCGCAAGAAGGCCGCCGATATCCTAATGGCGGCGCAAAAAGAGCGAAAGCAGGCGGTGCAGCTGCACGTCACGTTTCCGGACATCACCCTCGAAGATTCCTACGCGATTTCCACTGATGTGATGCAGCGCAAGGTGAGGGCCGGGGCCAAGCTGATCGGCCATAAAGTCGGTCTCACGTCAAAGGCGATGCAGCGCTCGTCGATGATCGACGAGCCCGACTACGGTTACATTCTCGACGATCAGTTAATTGCCGATGGGGCCAAGGTGAAGCACGCGGATTACTGCAAGCCGCGGGTGGAGGTGGAGCTTGCCTTCATCATGGGCAGGAAGCTGCAGGGGCCCGGGGTCGGGCTGACCGATGTCCTACGCGCCACTGAATACGTGGTGCCGGCGATCGAGATCGTCGACGCCCGCATCCAGGACCCGCGCAAGATCGTCGACACCGTTGCGGACAACGGCGCCGCTGCCGGCATCGCAATGGGTGGCCGCCCGGTTGGCCCGTTGGACGTCGACCTGCGCTGGGTCGGCGGAATCATGTCCCGCAATTCCGAGATCGAGGAGACAGGTCTGGCCGCCGGCGTGCTCGGTCACCCGGCACTCGGTGTGGCCTGGCTTGCCAACAAAATTGGCCCTCACGGTCACGCACTTGAGCCCGGCCACATCGTGCTCGCTGGCTCGTTTACTCGCGTCGTCTTCGCGCAAAAAGGCGACACGCTTCATGCCGACTTCGGTCAACTCGGCGGCATCGCCATTCAATTTGTGTGAGATACAAAATGCCGGAAATGCAAACCAACGCCTTCAAGCATGCCATCGCGCAAGGAAAACTTCAGATCGGATTGTGGTCGAGCCTGTGCAGCAACATTGCGGCCGAAATTATCTCTGACAGCGGTTTCGACTGGATCCTGCTCGATACCGAGCATTCTCCGAACGAGATACCCGATCTTGTGACGCAGCTGCAGGCGGTCCAGCGCGGAACGGCGTCGCCGATCATCCGTCCGGCCTGGAACGATGCCGTGTTGGCGAAGCGTGCGCTCGATATCGGCGCACAGACGCTGCTCTTCCCTTACGTGCAAAGTGTGGAGGAAGCGAAGCGGGCGGTTGCGTCCACGCGCTATCCGCCGCAGGGAATTCGCGGTGTGTCGGTTGCGGCCCGCGCCAGCCGCTACGGACGCGTACAAGGTTATCTGACGAAGGCAAATGACGAGATCTGTGTTCTCGTTCAGGTCGAGACACGTACCGCACTTGACCAGCTGGAAGCGATCGCCAAGGTCGACGGCGTCGACGGCATATTTATTGGTCCGTCCGATCTTGCGGCCTCATTGGGCCGCCTGGGCAATCCGCAGCACGCGGATGTCCAGAATGCGATGCAGGACGCCGTGAAACGTCTCAAGGCAATCGGCAAGCCGGCCGGCATCCTGACCGGCAACGAGGATGAGGCGCGCCGCTATATCGAGTGGGGCTACCTTTTTGTGGCGGTGGGCGCCGACGTGGGATTGCTCGCGCGCAACGCTGATGCACTGGCCAAGAAATTCAAAAACGGCTAGCGTGGGTCGAACAGCGTACACTCAATGAAATCAGCTACTTAGCGGCATGGTCATGCCTTTAGTAGGCCTTGCCGCATGGCGAAAACCTGCCAAGAATGCGCGACGAGGGGTCTGCTGCGTATGAGTGACGAGTTGATCCTCGAAACCGAGGATCTGACCAAGGACTTTGCCGGCTTCGTTGCCGTGAACGGCGTGAACCTGCGCGTCAGGCGCGGGACGATTCATGCATTGATCGGGCCGAACGGCGCCGGCAAGACGACCTGTTTCAATCTGCTCACGAAATTCTTGAGTCCGACGCGCGGCCGCATCCTGTTCAAGGGTGACGACATCACGGACATGGAGCCAGCGGTCGTCGCGCGCCTCGGCCTGGTGCGCTCGTTCCAGATTTCGGCGGTGTTTCCGCACATGACGGTGATCGAGAATGTCCGCATTGCATTGCAGCGGGCGCGGGGCGGGTCTTTCGATTTCTGGCGGTCGAAATCGGTGCTCGACGATTTGAACGAGCGGGCCAAGGTATTGATTGCCGATGTCGGCCTGTCCTCCGTCTCTGACTGGCTTGCGGTCGAACTTCCCTACGGGCGCAAGCGTGCGCTTGAAATAGCGACGACCTTGGCGCTCGATCCGGAGATGCTGCTGCTGGACGAGCCCACAGCGGGCATGGGCCACGAAGACATCGAGCGTGTCGCGCAGCTGATTAAGCGCGTTGCCGCCGATCGCACGGTGCTCATGGTCGAACACAATCTTTCGGTGGTTGCCGACCTTTCCGATCACATCACCGTACTGACGCGCGGTCGTGTGCTGGCGGAAGGCGACTATGACACCGTATCCGCAAACGCGGACGTGCGTGAGGCCTATATGGGAGTAGGCCATGCTTGATACGCGCACGTCGCTGCTTGCGGTCGAGGACCTGCAGGCCTGGTACGGCGAGTCTCATATCCTTCACGGCGTCTCATTCGACGTGCATCAAGGCGAGGTCGTCACGTTGCTCGGCCGCAACGGTGCCGGCAAGACGACGACGCTGAAGTCGATCATGGGCATTGTCGGGCATCGTACCGGCTCGGTGCGGTTCCAGGGCGAAGAACTGATTGCCCGAAGCTCCAACCAGATTGCGCGGGCCGGGCTTGCCTTTTGTCCGGAAGAGCGTGGTGTCTTCGCCAGCCTCAATGTCGAGGAGAATTTGCTGCTTCCGCCGGTGGTAAAGCCGGGGGGCCTCGGCCTCGACCAGATTTTCGAGCTTTTTCCGAACCTAAAGGAACGGCTCGGTTCCAGCCAGGGCACGAAACTGTCGGGTGGCGAACAACAGATGCTTGCGATTGGGCGCATTTTGCGGACGGGTGCCCGCCTCTTGTTGCTGGACGAGCCGACAGAAGGGCTCGCCCCTGTCATTATTCAGCAGATCGGCAAGACGATCCGGGCCCTCAAGGATCAGGGCTTTACTATCCTATTGGTGGAACAAAATTTCCGCTTCGCCTCGACGGTTGCGGACCGCTACTACGTGATGGAACATGGCCGTATCATCGACCAATTCGCCAACACGGAACTGGATGCCAACGTCGAAAAATTACACGAGTATCTCGGTGTCTAACGAAAAGTCATAACGGCACCAAGCAGGGAGGAGACGTCAATGAAGCGGATCATGAGCCTGACGGCCCTTGCCGTCATCTTGGCTTGCGGCACGTCGAGCGCGCAGCAAGTCAATGTCAAGATTGGCGTTCTAACCGACATGTCGAGTCTCTACGCCGACGCGACCGGAATCGGCTCGGTCATTGCTGCCAAAATGGCAGCGGCCGACTTCATGAAAGATCACCCCAATTTTAAGATTGAGGTCATCAGCGGCGACCACCAGAACAAGCCGGACATCGGCTCGCAGATCGCGAATCAATGGTACGACGTTGATCACGTCGACATGATTGCAGACGTTCCCAACTCGGGCGTCGCACTCGCTATCAGCCAGATCGCCAGCCAGAAGAATAAAGTTTTCGTTGCTTCAGGTCCGGCAAGCTCCGACCTCACCGGTCCGAAATGTAACGCGAACATGGTGCACTGGACCTACGACACCTGGATGTTGGCGAACGGCACGGGCAAAGCCGTCGTCAAGACCGGTGGCGATACCTGGTTCTTCCTCACCTCCGACTATGCCTTCGGTCATGCGCTTGAACGCGACACCGAAGCGGTCGTCCTCAAGAACGGTGGAAAGGTACTCGGTAAAGTCCGCCACCCGATCAATACCAACGACTTCTCGTCGTTCCTGCTGCAGGCGCAGGCCTCGAAGGCAAAGGTCATCGGTCTCGCTAACGCAGGCGGCGATACCATCAATTCGATCAAGCAGGCCGCCGAATTCGGCATTGTGAAGGGCGGACAGAGCCTGGCCGGTCTTCTGGTCTTTGCGACCGACGTCGCCGCGCTCGGCTTGCCGACTGCGCAGGGCCTGGTCCTGACCGAAACGTTCTACTGGGATCTCAATGACGGAACGCGCGCGTGGACAAAGCGCTGGCATGCCGAGCGCAATGCCGCGGGCAAATTTCCGGCCATGAATCAGGCGGGCGTCTATGCCGGCACGTTGCATTATCTCAAGGCACGTGCCGCTCTCGGAGCCAATCCCGACGGCAAGTCGGTCGTCGCCAAGATGAAAGAAATGCCCACCGACGACCCACTCTTCGGCAAAGGCACAATCAGAGCCGACGGCCGCAAGTTGCACCCGGCTTTTCTGTTCGAGGTTAAGAAGCCTGAGGAATCGAAATATCCGGGCGACTTCTACAAGCTGCGCGCAACAATCCCGGCGGACGAAGCCTTCCGTCCGCTCAAGGAGGGCAATTGCCCGATGGTGAGCGGCTAAATCAATCTGAATAGTCAAACAAGGAGGAACAACACGATGCGAAGATTTGTGGGACTTGCGGCTTTGGCCGCAGTTCTTGCCTGCGGAGGGGCCAACGCCCAGCAGGTCAATGTCAAGATCGGCGTGCTCAGCGATATGTCGAGCCTTTACGCTGATATCGGTGGGCCCGGCTCGGTTGCCGCGGCCAAAATGGCGATCGCCGACTTCACCAAAGATCATCCCAACGTGAAAGTTGATCTGATCTCTGGCGATCACCAGAACAAGCCGGACATTGGCACCCAGATCGCGAACCAGTGGTACGATGTCGACAAGGTCGACATGATCATCGACGTGCCGAATTCCGGTGTCGCCCTCGCAACCAGCCAGGTGGCGTCCAGCAAGAACAAGGTGTTCATCGTGTCAGGCGCTGCCGCCTCGGACATCACAGGTCCGAAGTGCAACGCCAACACGATCCATTGGACCTATGACACCTGGATGCTGGCGAACGGCACCGGCACTGCCATCGTCAAGACCGGCGGCGACAGCTGGTTCTTCCTCACGTCCGACTATGCCTTCGGTCATGCGCTCGAGCGTGACACGATGGCAGCGGTTGAGAAGGCCGGCGGCAAGGTACTGGGCAAGGTTCGTCACCCGATCAACACCAATGACTTCTCGTCGTTCCTGCTGCAGGCGCAGTCCTCGAAGGCAAAGGTCATCGGCCTTGCCAACGCGGGCGGCGACACCATCAACTCGATCAAGCAGGCGGCCGAGTTCGGTATCGTCAAAGGCGGTCAAAGCCTCGCCGGCCTGCTGGTGTTCGCCAGCGACGTCGCGGCGCTCGGGCTTCCGACCGCGCAAGGCCTGATCCTGACGGAAACCTGGTACTGGGATATGAACGATGCCAACCGCGCCTGGACCAAGCGCTGGCAACAGGAGCGCCAAGGCAAGTGGCCGACGATGATTCATGCCGGCGTCTATGCCGGCATCACGCACTACCTCAAGGCTGCAGTCGCGCTTAAGGGCAATCTGAGCGACGGCAAGGCTGTGGTCGCACAGATGAAGTCGATGCCGACGGAAGACCAGCTGTTCGGCAAGGGCACGATCCGTCCGGATGGCCGCAAGATCCATCCGGCCTATCTGCTGGAGGTGAAGAAGCCGTCGGACTCGAAACACCCCGGCGATTTCTACAACGTCCGTGCCACGATCCCGGCGGATCAGGCTTTCCGTCCGCTCAAGGAAGGCAACTGCCCGCTGGTTAGCGGCTAAATGGTGATTGGGCTGCGGGGGCGGGTGATTGCATCCGCCCCCTCGGTTTTCGGGTGACTCCGCATGTTCGAGATTTTCGGAATCCCATCGACCGCGCTGTTTGGACAACTGTTGATCGGCTTGATCAACGGCTCGTTCTACGCGCTGTTGAGTCTGGGGCTGGCCGTTATCTTTGGCATGCTCAACATCATCAACTTCAGCCATGGCGCCCAGTACATGATGGGCGCTTTTGCCGCCTATCTCATTCTTCAATACTCGGGATTGGGGTATTGGCCGGCGCTGATCATAGCGCCCATCCTGGTCGGCTTTACCGGCATCCTCGTCGAGCGGTTTTTGCTGCAATGGCTCTACAAGCTCGACCACCTTTACGGGCTGCTGCTCACGTTCGGGCTGGCGCTGATCTTTGAAGGCGTCGCCCGCAATTATTTCGGATCGGCAGGCCTGCCGTACACTGTGCCGGAATCGCTGCGCGGCGGCCAGAATCTCGGCTTCATGTTTCTGCCGAACTATCGCGCCTGGGTGGTCGCGGCGTCGCTCGTGGTCTGCTTCGGAACGTGGTTCGTGATTGAGCGCACCCGTCTTGGCGCCTATCTGCGCGCGGCTACCGAAAATCCCACCTTGGTGCGCGCATTCGGCATCAACGTTCCGCGGATGATCACGCTGACATACGGCTTCGGGGTCGCGCTCGCGGCGTTCGCCGGTGTGATGGCCGCCCCGATCTACAACGTGTCGCCGCAGATGGGGGCGGAACTGATCATCGTCGTGTTTGCGGTGGTCGTCATCGGCGGCATGGGCTCGATCCTGGGTGCAATCGTTACGGGTTTCGGCCTCGGCGTGATCGAGGGCCTGACCAAGGTCTTTTTCCCGGAAGCTTCGAACACCGTCATTTTCGTCATCATGGCGATCGTGTTGCTGGTGCGTCCCGCCGGTCTGTTCGGGCGGAGGGCGTGATGGAGCGCGTCGTCGACCCGCTCGCGAAGAAGCCGTCTATCTTGCGGTCGCACAGCGAGGCGATCGGCTTTGTGATCATGGTGGTTGCTCTGGTGGTCGCTCCGTTCGTGACCTATCCGCTCTTCCTCATGCAGGCGATGTGTTTTGCCTTGTTTGCCTGCGCATTCAATCTCTTGATTGGCTATGTTGGGCTTCTCTCGTTCGGCCATGCACTTTATTTCGGCTGGGCAAGTTATCTGTCTGCCTATTCTGCCAAAGCGTGGGGCTTTCCGCCCGAGCTTGCAATTCTGACCGGCACGGCGACCGCGGCGATCTGCGGGCTCGTTGCCGGATCGCTCGCCATCCGGCGTCAAGGCATCTACTTCGCCATGATCACGCTTGCGCTCGCGCAAATGATGTTTTTCTTCGCGCTGCAGGCCAAGTTCACTGGCGGCGAGGATGGTATCCAAGCGGTGCCGCGCGGTCATCTTTTCGGGATATTCGACCTGAAGAACCGGACGATCATGTACACCGTCGTACTGGTGATCTTCCTTTCGGGCTTTGCGTTCATCTACCGCATTATCCACTCGCCCTTCGGCGAAGTGCTCAAAGCAATTCGCGAGAATGAGACGCGCGCCATCTCCCTCGGCTACAAGACCGACCGTTATAAGCTTGTCGCATTCGTCCTATCGGCGACGCTGGCCGGAGTCGCTGGTGCGACAAAGGCAATCGTGTTGCAACTGGCCTCGCTCACAGACGTGAACTGGCCGATGTCGGGCGAGGTCGTGCTGATGACTCTTGTCGGTGGTCTGGGAACGATATTCGGACCGGTGGTCGGCGCCTTCGTGATCCTGGTGATGCAGTTCAAGCTTGCGCCGATCGGCGAGTGGGTGCTCGTCATCCAGGGCGCGATTTTTGTCGCCTGCGTGCTGCTGTTCCGCCGCGGCATTATCGGCGAGATCGCCAACAAGTTGCGTATCCGCCTGTAAATTCACCCCTCTTTGCAACCGCCGACGAATCGTCGTACATGGCGATCTCACTCTGTATGCCGTTGTTTTCGTGCAGCTTTCGGTGGTCGTCGATGCGTTCGCGTCGTTCGGCTGCCGGCTTTCGCGCGTGCCGGGGGGCACTCAATGGCGATTGCGCAGGGCGGAGTCCGCCTCGATCGGATTGCTATGAAATGGCACGCGCTCGCGCAGCGGCGGCTTGCCCACGTCCGTGAGCTTGAGCGCAGCGGCCGCTGGAAGCACTTCTATTCCGAAGAACGATTTGGCTTGTATTTGCGCGAAACCGAGCGCGTTGCGGCCCTCTGGGCCAAGCTCGCGGCGACCCGGTTTGCCACGCCACCTGGCGGAAATTCAGTGCTTCCAGCCATTTGAGATGCGCGTGACGGCGGCGCCATCATCGGCTATCTGATGTCCATTCAGCAGCGCTCATATCGGCGCTGATTTCCCACCACGAGCCAAAATCACCATCATGTCCAGTAGCTTATTCACGCCATTTCGCCTTGCCGGTCTCGAGCTTGCCAACCGCATCGTCGTCTCGCCCATGTGCCAGTATTCTGGCGACGATGGCTGCGCCAACGACTGGCACCTGATGCATCTCGGCATGATGGCGCATTCCGGCGCCGCGTTGGTGATCGTTGAGGCAACCCACGTTGAGCGGCACGGCCGCATCACGCATGGCTGTCTCGGCCTCTATTCCGACGACAATGAAGCCACGCTGGCGCGCGTGGTCACGCAGGCCCGGCGTATGGGCAGCGCAAAATTCGGTATCCAGATTGCTCATTCCGGGCGGAAGGGCTCGGCGCAGCGTCCGTGGGAAGGCGCGGGCCCCTTGAAGGCGGAAGCGGATCCCTGGCCAACGATTGCGGCCTCGCCGATCCCCTTTGGCGACGGCTGGCAAACGCCGCGCGAGGTCACCGAGGTCGACATGGAGCGCGTGCGCGCAGCCTTCGTTTCGTCAGCCCAGCGCGCGCTGCGGATCGGGTTCGACGAGATCGAGCTGCATATGGCGCACGGTTATCTGGCGCATGGCTTCATGTCGCCGATTTCGAACAAGCGCACCGATCAATATGGCGGCTCACTGGAAAATCGCCTGCGGTTTCCGCTATCGATCGCGCGCGCGGTGCGGGCGGTGGTACCGAAAACGGTCGTGCTCGGCGCTCGCATCACGGGCAGCGACTGGCGCGAAGGCGGGCTGACGCCCGACGACGCCGTGGCGATCTCGCGGGCACTGAAGGGCGAGGGCATCGATTTCATCTGCATCTCGTCCGGTGGCGTTGCTGCCGACATCCGCAATCCCACCGAGCCGGGCTACAACGTCCCGATCGCGGCGAGGGTAAAACGCGAGGCGAATATTCCGACCCGCACCGTCGGGCTGATCGTCAAGCCCGAGCACGCCGAAGAAATCGTCGCCAAAGGTGAGGTCGATATGGTTTCGATGGCGCGTTGCTTTCTCGACGATCCGCACTGGGGCTGGCATGCGGCGAAGGCGCTCGGCGCCGATGTGGCGCGACCGCCGCAATATCAGCGGGCCGGCCCAAAACTCTGGGCGCCGGCGGCAGCAAAAGCCTGAACAAGCGCTAGATCACCGTGCCGCTCGCGGGATCGATCAGATGCATGTGATCGACATTGGCGTGCAGGCGCATTTTGGCCCCTGCATCGCCCGCGCTGCTTGGCTCGACCCGGCTGCAGAACTCCGTGCCCTTTATGGTGTAGAAGACCATCGTCTCCATGCCCATCGGCTCGACGACATCCAGGGTGACCTCGAAGTCACACCCATCGGTGCGACCATTGTGGCGCGGCTCGGTGATGTGCTCGGGCCGAAGGCCAAGGACCAGTTCCTTGCCGACGACGGCCCGGTAGCGGGCCTCGCGATCGGATGGAACGGGCAGCGCGATCGTGTCCGAAACGTGCGTGCGCAGGCCCGAGCCAGCCTGCTCGAGACGGCAGGGGATGAAGTTCATCGCCGGCGAGCCGATGAATCCAGCCACGAACCGCGTGCGAGGGTGATGATAAAGCTCATGCGGGGTGCCGATCTGCTCGATGCGCCCCTGGTTCATCACCACGACGCGGTCGGCGAGCGTCATGGCTTCCACCTGGTCATGTGTCACATAGACCGTCGTCGTCTTGACCTTTTGGTGAACGCGCTTGATCTCGGTGCGCATCTGCACGCGTAGCTTGGCGTCGAGGTTCGACAGCGGCTCGTCAAACAAAAAGACCTTAGGATTGCGAACAATGGCGCGGCCCATCGCGACGCGTTGGCGCTGGCCACCTGAAAGCGCCTTCGGCCGGCGGTCGAGCAATTCGGTAATGTCAAGGATGCGCGCCGCATGCTCGACACGCTGCTTGATCTCCGCCTTGGAAAATTTGCGCAACTTCAAGCCGAAGGCCATATTGTCGAAGGCCGTCATGTGCGGATAGAGCGCGTAATTTTGGAACACCATGGCGATGTCGCGATCCTTTGGCGGCAGATCGTTGACCACCTGGCCGCCGATGCTGATGTCGCCGGAGGTGATTTCCTCCAGCCCCGCGATCATTCGCAGCGTCGTCGACTTGCCGCAGCCCGAGGGGCCGACCAGCACGACAAACTCGTTGTTCGGGATGTCGAGATCGATCGTGCGGACGGCTTCGACGTCGCCGTATTTCTTCACGACTTGACGCAACGCGACTTCAGCCATGCTGCTCAGCCCTTGGTGGCGCCGGCGGTAAGACCGGCGATGTAATAGTCCATCAGGAACGCATAGATCACGAGCGGCGGCGCGGCCGCGACCAGAGCGCCAGCCATCAGCATGCCCCACTTGTAGACGTCGCCGCGGATCAGGCTGGTTACGGTGCCGACGGTGAGGACCTGCTGATCCGATGAGTAGAGGAAGGCCATCGGATAGACGAAGGCGGCCCACGACACGGTGAACGCGAAGATCATGGCGGCAATGATACCGGGCAGCGCGACGGGGACGAAGATCTTGAGCAGCATCTGCATGTGCCCAGCGCCGTCGATCAGCGCGGCCTCGTCGAGCTCCTTCGGGATTGACTGGAAGTAACCGATCATGATCCAGGTGCAGAAAGGCACCGTCAGCGTCGGATAGACCAGCACCATGCCCCAATAGGAATTGAGCAGACCGATTGATCTAACGATCTGGAACATAGGGATGAACAGGAGCGTGTCCGGCACCAGGTAAGTGAGGAAGATACCGGTGGCGAGGATGCTCGATCCCCAAAAGCGCATGCGGCCGAGCGCGAATGCGGCCAGCACGCTGACTACCATGGTAATCGCCACCACGCACACCGTCACGATGACGGTATTCTTGAAGAAGATCAGGAAGTCGGTCTGCGTGAGCAGAATCCTGAACTGATCGAGCGTGACACCGTCGAAGATGAACCACGGATTGGTCGCCAACCGCGCCATCTCGGCGTCACTCTTGAGCGCCGTCACAACCATGTAATAGGGTGGCATCAGGAAGAAGATCGCGAACAAGATCAGAAAAAAATAGGACGCAAACAACGCCCAGCGTCGGCTGCGCCGCAGGCTTGATCGAGCCGGCGCTGTTTTGCCGGCCGGCACGGCGAGAGTGGCGGTGCTCACCCGATCTCCCTCCCGCGTTTGCGCACGCCGCGCAGGATGAAAACCGCCGCGATTGCGAGAATCGGGAGCATGAACAGCGACGTCGCTGCGCCCAGCGGCAGGTCGCCGGAGCGGATACCGAGCAGGAAGGCGTAGGTGGCGAACATGTGCGTCATGTTGCGCGGGCCTCCCGCCGTCATGATCTGTACGATGTCGAAATTGGCGAAGGTGACGATCAGCGAGAACAGCACCGTGATGGCGATGATATTGCGCATCATCGGCAGCGTGATGTGCACGAACTTCTGCCAGGCATTGGCGCCGTCGATGTCCGCGGCTTCATAGAGTTGCTCGGGCACCGATTTGAGCGCCGCCAGATACATAATCAGGAAAAACGGCGCGCCGTACCAGACATTCACCAAGATGACCGTGAAACGGGCCCAATAAGGGTCACTTAGCCACGCAACCCGTTCGAAGCCCAGACTTTGCAGCGTGTAATTGAAGGCCGAATTGGTGGGATCGAACAGCCACCACCAGCCGAGCGTGGACAGGGCCAGCGGGATCACCCACGGCACCAACAGCATGCCGCGCCATTTGCGCTGGCCCTTGACGGGAAGATTGTTGACGAGGTGCGCGGTAACTAGCCCGATCAGGGCCTTAAAGAACACGGCGGAAAGCGCAAAAATCGTCGATTGCCACACCACCATCCAGAACGTGTCGCGCGACATTAGGAACGTGAAATTCGACAAGCCGATAAAGCGCGTCTGCGCCTTGTTCAGCATCGACAGCTGGATCGAATAAAGCGCGGGGTAGATGACCAAGCCGCAGATGATCACTATCAGCGGCAGGCACATCAGAAACGCGATGGTCGAGCGCTGCCGCATGAAGCGGCGCAGGCGGCTTTTGCGTACCATAGGCGCGCTCGTGTCACTGAGCGCGGGGGTCCAAGTGTGGATGGTATCGGCCATCAGGCGCTCTCGCTGTTAGCGGGAGGATGCATGCCGGCCGATCGAGCCGGCATGCAGATTGTCCTGGCGCTAGCCCTCAGGCGCGCAGCGTGCCTTCGAGTTCCTTCTCGGCCCACTTGATGACGTCGTCGAGCTTCTCCTTGCCCTGCGTGAACTTCGAGATCATCACAGTGTCGATCGCCTGGTTGTACATCTGGGCGCCGACTTCCGAACGCGCAGGCGCACCGAACATCGAGGTCTGCTCGTCGCCGCGCGGGGGGTAGCCGTACACGGTGCCGACCGGCGGCTCGACGATCTTCCAAGTGTCGAGATCGTACATGGTCTTGAATGACGGCAGATCATAGCCGTTCGAAGCCGCGACCAACTGCGCCACCGATTCTTTTTCCGAGATGAAGAGCAGAAGATCCTTGGCAGCCTGCTTGTTCTTGGAGAACTTCCACAGGCCGTAGAACTGCGGAAGCTGGCCGACGAAGCGGCCGTTCGGACCCTTCGGCACCGGATGCGTCCAGCATTGCTCCGCCACCTTCGGGTTGTCGCGCTTGGCGACCGACCAGGCGCTCGGCGGGTTCATGATGCCCGAGCCCTTGCCCGAGATTAGCCAGCGGTTGTTGCCGGCATCGTCCCAGGCGAACACTTCAGGCGGGCTCGCTTCCATGATCTTGCGGGCGACTTCCATCGCCTGCCGGGTCTGATCGGAGTTGATCTTGATGTTGTCCTTGGCATCGATGAACACCGCGCCGTAGGCGTTGAACAGACCGCCGACCCAGTCGACCGCGTCCGAGGTCTGGCCCATTGGCAGGCCGACCGGGAAGCCGGCCTTGTGCAGCTTCTGAGCGGACTCGACATAGGCATCCCAAGTCCACTTGTCGGTCTGCGCCTTATCCCATTTCGATTCGTCGGCAGGGAACATCGCCTGCAGATCGAGACCGGCGTGTTGCTTGTAGAGGTCGAAGCGCGAACAGCATGGCTTTACTTGGCTGCCGACCGCGGTTGGTACGCCGAGCCACACGCCCTTGCTCTTGGCGAGATATTCGGCGACCGGGCTGATCGGGCCGTACTTCTTGATGAGCGCGGCGATCACGTCGTCCAGGGGCTCGAGTTGCGCTTGGTGGATACGGATGTTCCAGTCGCGATGCGACATGATGTCGTGACCGGTGCCAGCCTGCGCTTCCGCCGCAGCGGTCAACTTGTCCTTCTCACCTTGCGAGGTGATGTAGTCGACATGGACGTCGACTTTATTCTTGTCGCCCCATTCCTTGCAGAGCTTGTCGAGCGTCTTGTTGGCGCCGGGCACCCAGTGGTCCCAGCAACCGAGTGAAAGCGTACCTGCGGCATAGACGCCGCTGACATACGGAGCAGTAATTGCCGCCGCAGAACCGAGGGCGGCAGTCTTAAGAACGGCACGACGCGATAGACGTGATTGTCCCATAGGTCTCCTCCCGGATGGCGCCATTATTCGGCGTTTTGAAAACGATACTCTCGGGCCGTGCGGACGGCTAGTCACTAAAGTATACGTCGCTATAAATTTCCGGTTCCTAGGCGTTTACTCGCTTTCTACGCCCGCCAAGCCCGTTCTCATGAATCGCCCGGCTCGTGGACTGCGGCATCTGGGCCGGTGATAAAGCCCTCTTATGGAAACCTTTGTTTTTCTCGCCGTTTTGTTTGCCGCCGCATGCCATGCCGGCTGGAATGCCCTGATAAAGGTCGGGCTCGACCCGCTATCGACAACGACCTTGATTTCCGTGGGCTCCGGCATCGTGGCGCTCGCGTTTTCTCCTTTCGTGGGCGTGCCTGCGTGGGCAGCTTGGCCGTGGCTGGCGGCTTCGATTGTTATTCATCTGGTCTATTTCGCCTCGCTTATCGAAAGCTATCGCACCGGCGATCTTGGTCAGGTCTATCCGATCGCGCGCGGCTCGGCTCCACTGATGACGGCCGCGGTCACGTCGATCTTTGTCGGCGAAAAATTGAGCGCGTTGGGTTGGGCGGGGATTGCCGCTCTTGTCGGGGGCGTTTTGCTGCTCTCAGCGCGCGGGGCGCGGCACCTGGCCGAAATCGATCGCCGCGCGATTGGTTTTGCGCTGTTCACCGCCCTGACCATCTGCGCCTATTCCGTTGTCGACGGTATCGGCGCCCGGCTATCGGCAAATCCGAACGGCTATTCGGTCTGGCTCTTCGTCGGCATTGCGGTGGTGATGGTCCCTTACGCGCTCTACCGCGACGGACGGGACGTCATTCCGGCGATGCAGCGCTTCTGGCTGCGCGGCTTTGCCGGAGGCGCCTTGCAGGTTCTGTCATACGGCATCGCAATCTGGGCCATGACGGTGGCGCCGATTGCGATCGTCGCCACCCTGCGCGAGACGAGCGTCCTGTTCGGCGCTGTGATTGCCGTCGTCGTTCTAAAGGAGCCATTGCGTGCGGTGCGCATCGTGGCCGCATGTCTCATCGTCTGCGGCCTCGTGCTGATCCGCGTTCAGTAGCCGCTAGAGCTTGAGTTCGGGAAATTCGCTTTCGAGGCGTGCAAGATCGATTTCCGTGTCGACGTCCCACAGCGGCGGGCGTTCGACCAGCATGAGACGCTGTTCGACGATGCGCGCGCGCGTATCGGCGAGAACCGTGCTCCCGCCCCAGGCGATATTCGAGAAGAGCGCCGGCTGCGCCTTGCGCATTCCGAGAAGCACATAGCCGCCAGCCTCTGAAGGGATGAGGACGATATCAGTACCGTCGCGCAATGCAGACGCGGCGCTACGCAGATGGGCCTCGGTCAGGGCAGGGCAGTCGGTGCCTATCACCAGAACGGGTCCGGCGCTGGTTGCCACCGCCGCAAGCATCCGGGTGCTGATGTCGCCTTGTGGCTGCGGCCTGAGCGTGATCTTCATCCGGGCGACCATTTTCAGAAATGTGTCGTGCGTGGCATCGGGTTCGCAGCACAACGTGACCGGGCCGATGCCGGCGGCGAGCGCGATCGCGACTGTGCGCTCAGTCAATCTCTCCTGCAGCACTGCTGCGGCATGCGCTCCAATTGCAGGAATGAGCCGGGCCTTGGCGAAGCCCGGGATGGGTGCCTTTGCCAGGATCGAAATAGAGACGGGACTAGTGTTCAGTGGGGGCATAGCGTTGCGCGACTCGCCTCGGATCAGCGCCGAGGAAATACGCCAGACGGAGCGGCCACATCAAGAAGGTTGGATTTATTTCGGCGTCGCCGGACTTTACTGCGGAATTCACCGAGCCAGAGCGGTCGTGACGGGCAGATCTATGCCAATCCGTCCGAAGCCTGGCAACTTTACGCCCGGGTGACGAAGATCAAGGCCTGCGACCAGACCCATGAAATTGACCTCGACGCCCTCGACCCAGCCGAGTTTCAACCCGGCGAGACCATGCAGATTGATTTCAAAACCGGTGCCACTGTCCGTTCGCCCGGCATAAAAGCCATATCGGAAGTCGCGGCCGACTGCATTCGAGGGCAATGCAAGACCGAGCTCCGGTACGGTGCGCAGGATTGCGGCAGTGAAGCTGTTGCTGTTCGGGCCAGGCCAGATCCGGTAGTCGCCCGTCTGTGAGTAGTTGTAATCCTTCACCGTGGCCTCGATGCGCGGGATCAACTTTTCGGCCTCGGGTCCGGAAATGTCCGCCAGCATGACGGGCTTGTTGCCGTACCATTTTCCGTCGACCGGCCAATTGTTAATCCGGATCGGCTGCCCCCAGCCGACGACGTCATAACGCTGCCAGTGCGGCTCATTCGCGTGCTTGAGCACGACCCAGCTGTGCACCGAAAAAATGCCTTTCCAGGCGCCTGCGGTGCCGGTGAAGATGATGACCCGCGCAGGCGCGGAATCGGCCGCAGCCGGCAAAATCCCGGTACTCGACCAATCGGCATCGCGCCACGAGCGCGGATCGTCGCTCATGGCGTAAAAGGCGGCACGGGCGAGGAGCGGCGCGATGAAAAGAAGGAGAAAGGCGAACATTACAGTTGCGGTGCGGCGGCCCGGTGACTGGGTGGGCGTCATGATCGCGGATTATAGAGGTTTTCCGGCCTAAAAGTGGCGACCAGCGGCCGGGAAGTTAACGCCGTGCTGCCGCGACTAAAGCGACAAGGGCGCGGTCCCCGGCAACGGTCAGATCATTGAGGCTCGCCATTGCCTTGTCGCGTTTTCGCCTCGGACCGCGGCGCACCGGCGGTACATGAATGAATGCGGCGAGCCGGAGTCCGGTGCTGGTCGATGCCGTTTCGGCGACGCGCCAGCACAGGTAGTTGCAGAGGTAGCGCCCGGCGTCACGGGAAAGTGTGACCCGAGGCCGCAGGCCGCGAAGCGCCGCAAGCAGCGGGCGAGCCGGTGTCCGTAGCTTCATTGACGTCGGGCTGCCGACAGCGATGGCGCGGCGTCCCAGTGACGCGCCGCCGGCGTCGGGCAAAAGCGCCAGGGCATTTCGCGCGCGGGTTTCCACGCGAAGTCCACGTGCGCGCGGTGCAAGGCCGAACATCAGCAATGCGTCCGGCTTGTGCTTGGCAATCAGCTCCGGCAATTCGCGGTCTACCGCCGCATAACTTGTCGGAAATATATGAGTGACGATTTTTACGTCCGCCAAAGCAGGACGGCGCGCGCGCTTAGCTCGCTGTGCGAGGGGTCCAGTCGGGTTGAACGGCGCACCCGGGAACGGACCAAATCCTGTAACTAGGATGGTGAGGGACATCTAGACGCCGAGGAGCTTTGCGATCTCTTCGACGGCCAAGGTTGGGGCAAGCTTGCCGGCAGCCACCAGATTCTCCATCTGCCGAAGCTTGGCGCGCACCGAGGCATCGCTGCGCAGCCGCGCAGTCAGGCGCTCCTCGAGCATGGTCCACATCCATTTCACCTGCTGCTCGCGCCGCCGCGTCGCCAGCTCGCCCGTTGCGGTCATTTTGTCTTTGTGCGCGATGACATGGGCCCACAGCTCCTCGATGCCTTTGCCCGTAAGTGCGGAATAAGTAATGACCGGAGGAGGCCACGAGGGTGACTGCGGGACAAGGATATTGAGCGCGGCCTTGTACTCTGCCGCCGCAACCTTGGCCTGCTTGATGTTGTCGCCGTCGGCCTTGTTGACAGCGATCATGTCGGCGAGCTCGACGATGCCTTTCTTGAGACCCTGCAATTCGTCGCCGGCGCCCGGCAGCATCAGCACCAGGAAAAAATCAGTCATGTCGGCGACCGCCGTCTCCGACTGGCCGATGCCGACCGTTTCCACCATAACGACGTCATACCCGGCCGCTTCGCAGACCAGCATGGTCTCGCGCGTCTTTGCCGCGACACCCCCGAGCGTGCCGGATGACGGTGACGGTCGTACGAACGCATTCGGATCGCTCGCAAGGCGCGCCATGCGCGTCTTGTCGCCGAGGATGGAGCCGCCGGTTCGTGTCGAGGATGGATCAACGGCAAGAACCGCAACCTTGTGACCCTTGCCGGTCAGGTGGGTGCCGAGCATATCGATTGTGGTCGATTTGCCGGCACCCGGCGCGCCGGTGATGCCGAGACGTACACCTTTGCCGGTGAGCGGCAACAGCTCCTGCACGAGTTGGTGCGCGGTTCTGCGATGGTCGGCGCGCTTGCTCTCGATCAGCGTGATCGCACGCGCCAGCATCGCGCGGTCGCCCGAACGGACGCCCCGAACAAGATCGGCAGACGGCAGGTTGCGCGAAGCCATCGGTTCCTCAAGCCCCGGAATGATTATGCTAGCGCGAGGATTCTGCAACGCCATCCGCGAGGCGAAGCACGAGGCCACCTTGACCTTTCCTGCGCTCGGCCGTGGCGCGCGCGAAGGCATATAACTGATTGCGCTTTTCGATGCGGCAAGACGAGTCACTGGCGCGCTTGCAGAAACGAGCCCGCGTCACCTGGCCGGCATCGGCTTCATCCACGGCGATCACCTGATAAACGCCGTCCACGAGCCTGCGTGCGATCGCATATTCGAACATGCCGGGGCGTTTTGCGGACGCGCTCTGAACGACGAAGATATCGCGCGCCAACGGATGAACTGAGAACGAGCCGATGTCCGTCATCCCGCCTCCTGTGCGCTGATACGTCCCGCGGTCCCATTTATAGGTTGCCTGCTCAGGCTCGTCGGCAGTTCCTTTGCTCAAGGAATAGAACTGGAGCCGTAATCGCTCCCCCAGCACAGGCTGTGCCTCGGAAAGGAGTGGCCCAGCCGAATCGACGCAGCCCGATAGTGCCAATGCGCAAAGGATCACACCGGCGACGCGGATGAAAAGCTGCCTCACTCCGCGGCCTCTTCGCTGTGCCCCAGCCGCTTGTTTAGCTTTTTCAGCAGTTTTTCTGCCGCCTCGGCGATCACCGTGCCGGGAGGAAAGATCGCTTCCGCGCCGGCCTTCACAAGCGCATCGTAATCCTGCGGCGGCACGACGCCACCGACGACGATCATGATGTCGTCGCGACCCTGTTTCTTGAGTTCGGCCTTCAGCTCCGGCACCAGCGTTAAATGAGCGGCCGCGAGCGAAGACACGCCGAGAATATGAACGTCATTCTCGACTGCCTGGCGGGCTGCCTCGGCAGGGGTTGCGAAAAGCGGACCAATATCGACGTCGAAACCCAGATCGGCGAATGCCGAAGCGATGACTTTCTGGCCGCGGTCGTGCCCGTCTTGCCCAATCTTGGCGACAAGCAGACGCGGCCGGCGGCCTTCGGCCGATTCAAAAGCTTCAACGGCCGTGCGAACACGTTCAACGGCGCCGGTCATGCCGACCTCCCGCTTGTAGACTCCTGTAATCGCCTTGATCTCGGCGCGATGGCGGCCGAATATTTTTTCCAGCGCCGATGAAATCTCACCGACGGTCGCCTTGGCGCGGGCGGCATCAACGGCGAGGGCGAGCAGATTGCCATTGCCGCGATCGGCGGCACGCGTGAGCGCATCGAGTGTTGCCTGCAAGACCGCCGGATCGCGCTCGGCCTTCAGGCGCTTGAGCTTTTCGATCTGGCGGGCCCGCACGGCGGAATTGTCGATCTTGAGCACGTCGATCCGGGCTTCGTCCGTCGGCGGATATTTGTTGACCCCGATGACGGACTGCGCACCGGCGTCGATGCGAGCCTGGGTCTTTGCGGCAGCCTCTTCGATGCGCAGCTTGGGAATGCCAGCTTCGATGGCCTTGGCCATGCCGCCAAGTCCTTCCACCTCTTCGATATGGGCCCAGGCTTTGTGCGCAAGCTCATATGTCAGCCGTTCGACGTAATAAGAGCCTCCCCAAGGGTCGACGATGCGAGTGGCGCCCGCTTCCTGTTGCAGCACGATCTGGGTATTGCGCGCGATCCGCGCCGAGAAATCGGTCGGCAGCGCGAGCGCCTCATCCAGCGCGTTGGTATGCAGCGACTGTGTCTGCCCCTGCGTTGCCGCCATCGCTTCGATCATCGTGCGCGCAACGTTATTGAACACGTCCTGCGCGGCGAGCGACCAGCCGGACGTCTGGCAATGCGTGCGGAGGGAGAGCGCGCGCGGATCACCGGGCTCGAACGGTTTCATCAATTTGGCCCAAAGCAGGCGCGCGGCGCGCAGCTTGGCGATCTCCATGAAATAATTCATGCCGATCGCCCAGAAAAATGAGATGCGCGGAGCGAACTGATCGATGGTGAGCCCGGCCTTTAGGCCGGCGCGCACATACTCAACACCATCGGCGAGCGTATAGGCGAGCTCGAGATCCTGGGTCGCTCCGGCCTCCTGCATGTGATAGCCGGAGACGGAAATCGAATTGAATTTCGGCATCTCAGCCGACGTGTAGGCGAAGATATCGGAGATGATGCGCAGGCTGGGGCCGGGCGGGTAGATGTAGGTGTTCCGCACCATGAACTCTTTGAGGATGTCGTTCTGGATCGTGCCCGACAGTTTCGCGTGCGGAACGCCTTGCTCTTCCGCTGCGACGATGTAGAGCGCAAGCACCGGAAGCACCGCGCCGTTCATCGTCATCGACACGCTCATCTGGTCGAGGGGGATTCCCGAAAACAGCGTGCGCATGTCGTAGATCGAGTCGATCGCAACCCCGGCCATACCAACATCGCCTGAGACCCGCGGATGATCGCTGTCGTAACCGCGATGCGTGGCGAGATCGAAAGCGATGGAGAGGCCTTTTTGACCCGCCGCGAGATTGCGACGGTAGAAGGCATTGGAATCTTCGGCGGTGGAGAAGCCGGCATATTGCCGGATCGTCCAGGGCTGCGCCGCGTACATCGCAGGGTAGGGGCCGCGAAGGTAAGGAGCCTTGCCCGGATAGGTGTCAAGGAAGTCGAGGCCGGCTAGGTCCCTTTCACCATAGACCACGTTGACTGCGATACCTTCCGGCGTCGTCCACGAGGTCGACGGGCGGTTGCCTGCAGGCACAGCCGTATCGGCGAAGTCAACCTTGGCGAAGTTGGGGACCTGACTCATTTGACCTCAAGAGTACCATGTACCGCTTGAAGGGTCGAAAGCGCGTCGCAACCCATATAAACAAAGTCCTTCACGCCGGCCTGCCGCCAACTTTGCTCCTTCTCGCCCGGTCGGCTGGCAAGGTGCACAACCGCGCCGGCTGCAGCGAGTGCCTTGGCTGCGCTTGGTGCCTCACTTTCGTACACCTTGTCGGACGAACACAGGCAGGCGAGTTTTGCGCCCGACGCCTGGAAGGCGGCGACCATGTCAGCTTGGCTTTTGAACCCGTCATTCGTCACGGCCTCGATGCCGCCAGCCTCGTAAAAATTCTTGGCGAACGTCGCCCGGGCTGTGAAATCGGACAGCTTGCCGAGGTTTGCGAGAAAAACTTTTGGCCGCGCCCCGGTTTTGGCAAGGACACGGTCCGAGGCATCGCGTAATGCCTCGAATGGCTCGGCCAGACGGATGCGCGGCAAAGCGTCGATCGTCAGCGTCGTGGCTGCCTCTTTTGGAGGGGTCACTGGCGCGATGCCAAGCACCGTCGCTGGTGCTTCATCGAGGTTGGGATAGTCGCTGGTGCCGGTGAGCGCGTCCTTGCGGCAAGCGACTGCCTGCTGACGTTTGGTGCGCACGGCAGCGACTTTCGTCTGGATGAGACGCGCTTCGAGCGCCGCCCATACGCCGCCCGCGCCGTCGATTTCTTGAAACAAGGTCCAGGCGGCAGAACACAATTTCTGAGTCAGATCCTCGATGGCGCCGGAGCCCGCGGCAGGATCGGCGACCCTCGCAAGATTCGACTCTTCGAGCAAAATGAGCTGGGTGTTGCGTGCGATACGGCGCGCGAATGCATCGGGTAAGCCCAGCGCCGCGGTGTGAGGCAACGCCACGATGCTGTCGGCGCCGCCAACACCAGCAGCAGTGACGGCGATGGTCGTCCGCAGCATGTTCACGTAGGGGTCGCGCCTGGTCATCATGCGCCAGGCGGTTTCTGCTGCGACATAGGCCGGCTTTGGCGCAAGCCCGCAGGATTCTTCGATCCGCGCCCACAATTTCCGCAACGCACGAAACTTGGCGATGGTCAGGAATTCTTCCGCATCCGCGGAAAGCCGGAAATAAATCATATCTCGTGCTGTTGTGAGCGGCACGCCGCTCACTTCAAGCGCGCGCAAGTATTCCACCGCACTTGCGACAACGAATGCGAGCTCCTGTGCTTCCGAGCCGCCGGCATTGTGAATAATGCGGCCGTCGGCCACCGCGAACGGTCCGCGAAAGTCTTGCGATGCCAGCTCGCCGATCAGGTCGGCGAAGGACTTCGAAATTGCGGTCCATGGCTGCGGGCTCTTGCCGGTGGCTGCAAATCCCCCGACCGGATTGATGCTGGCGCGCATGTCGACCGCAGCCGGTGGAAGCTGCTGGCTTTGCACAAGCGCTGCGAAGTGCTGGACGGCGGCACGCGTGGCAGGGCTCAGATTGAAATCGATGGTAATTCCGGCATCGAGCTTCACGTCTTGCAATACGCGCTCGAGCGTCGCCGACGATGCATCAAGGCCGTAGCCATTGGCGCCCACAGAGCCGACCATGACCAGCGTTAGCCCGGTCGCGCCGTTTTCGAGGTCTTGCAAGGCTTGTTCGTTTGCCGCCGCCGGGTTTGGATGGTCAACGCGTTGCATTAGGGTCCACGCCGCACCCGGGGTGCGCCCGGTCACGGGTTTTGCGCCCGCTGCGCGCGCGTAAAGGGGTTCGGTGCGCAGCCCGTCATAGGTCTGGCCCACAAGCTTCTTGTCGAACGAGGCGCCTTTAAGAGCAGCCTCGACCAGCCTCCGCCAGTCGTCGCGGGTGGATGGCGGGAACTCGGCAGCGAGGCGGAAATCGTCGCTCATACCGGGCAAAATGGCACAGTCGGCCGTACTGGGCTATCGACCGTCAGGGCAGGCGATGGATCTGGCCGGCGTCCACGGCCCGGGCGGCCTCGTCGACGCGCCGGCCGGCAATGACACGGTCTCCCGCGATTTCGGCCAACGGTACCAGGACAAAAGCACGCTCGAACAGGCGCGGGTGCGGCAGCGTCAAATTCGGTTCATTCAATGTGAGGCTGTCATAGGCAAGGATATCGATATCAGCGGTGCGCGGGCCATTGCGCTTTTCATGCGCGCGGTCGCGGCCGAGCCGGAGCTCCACTTCTTGCGCGCGTGCCAGCAGGTCATGTGGGGCGAGTGTCGTATCAACCACAATCGCGAGATTGACGAAATGCGGCTGATATTTGAATCCCCAAGGCGGCGTTCGATAGTCGGACGAACGAGCCATCAGGCGCACTTCTTTTCCATCGCAGAGCAGCCCGATGGCGCGATCGAGAATAGCGCGGCTGTTTCCGACATTGCCACCCAGCGCCAGCAGCGCTTCAGGCATGGCGGCTCCTCACAAGCGTAACCCCGACGTCGCTGAAGGTGGCCGCGATCGGGGCGTGTGGCTTGTGTATCGTGATGCGCACAGATCGCACGCGTGGAAAAGCCGTAAGCACGGCGTCGGCCGCTCGACCGGCGGCAGCCTCGATCAGGCGAAGGCGTTGGGCGCAAAACGCTTTGCTCACGCAATCGACGACCTTGTCGTAGGAGACGGTATCGACGACTTTGTCAGAGCGCGCCGCGGCCGAGAGGTCGATCTCGAGGTCAAGATCGATGATAAAGGTTTGCCCCACCTTGGCTTCGTGCGGCATCACGCCGTGGTAGGCGTGAAGAGCGAGACCTTTTACGAAAATCCGATCGCTCATCGTGCGGCCTCGATGGCGGCGGCTACCCGTAGCGCTTGTACGGTCTCCGCGACGTCATGCGCGCGGATGATCGCGGCTCCTTTTTCGACCGCGAGCAGGTGGGCCGAGATCGAACCACCGATGCGCTCATCCGGTGTTGATGGTGTCACGGTGCTGATGAATCGTTTCCGGGATGCCCCAACGAGCAGAGGCAAACCGAAGCATTTTAGTTCAGCAAGACGGGCGATGCAGGTGATGCTTTGCTCAGGTGTCTTACCGAAGCCAATCCCGGGATCCAGGACAATACATTCTCGCGTAATTCCGGCACGGGCCGCGATTTCCAAAGAGTGCGAAAAAAAGTCGATCACGTCGGCAACGATGTCGATGGTCGGATCCGCGGACTCGCGATTGTGCATTACGATGACCGGCACGCCGCGTTTGGCGACGAGGGATGCCATTTCGGGATCGCGTTGCAGACCCCACACGTCATTGACGATCGCCGCACCCTGGTCGAGCGCCCAGGCGGCGATTGAAGCCTTGATGGTGTCGATCGATACCGGCACGCCAATCGCGACGACCGCAGGCAATACCGTTGCGAGCCGGGTCTTCTCGTCATCGGCCGACACCGGAACCGGGTCCCCATAGGGTCGGGTGGATTCTGCTCCGATATCAATGATATCGGCTCCCTGAGTGGCCATGTCGCGGCCATGCGCGATGGCTTTGCCAGGCTCGAAAAACCGCCCGCCATCCGAAAAAGAGTCCGGCGTGACGTTGAGAATTCCCATGACAAGCGGGCGGCCGAGCGCCAGCAGCTCCGCAAGCACGTTGGGAGCCGACTCTTTTGGAGATCCGGCACCAATTTCGAGGGTTCGGGCCATTCCCATGCCGGTCGCTTTGCGCGGTCGGCGGGGGGCTGTCAAGCGCGCGTGGAAGTGTCAGTAGGTGATCTTTAACGGCAGCAGCTTGGCGTTTTCGATCCAGCGCTTGACCATTTTTTCCGACGGCAAAAGCCGGACTAGCTTGCGCTTCCGGTTCGCGTCGGCCATCGCTTTGGCGAGATTGATCGGGTTTCGATACTTCAGCTCCTTGACGGTATCGACGCCTGCCGCCTGCAGCAGTTCGGCATACTCCTTGCGCACGCCTTTAATGCGCATACGGTCGGCAATGTTCGCCCAGTACAAAAGCTGCTTTTCGTTAAAGCCGGTCTTCGAAGCGAGCGTCTTGCGTCCCTTTACCGTGCGGGCCGCCTCAAGCAGTCGATCGGTCGACCTGATCCCCGCCGACTTGAGAACGCCGGCAACCTCGCCGTCGATCCCGTCGATATCGGTGATGGGATAGGACATTCCTTGCCTCCGCCGCCTTTTCTTTTAGCTATAGTTCAAGTGAAACGATTTAAACAAACTGACTTAGGCCCGGGATCGCTCCGACGATTTCCCCAACGGCATCGTCACCGATTTTTTCCCGGGCATAGGCGATAGTTTCGCGAGTGACGCCTTGCACCTGACCCATACTCAGCCCTGCCGACATCATTTTCGTTCCGGCCCCCATGATGCCGCTCATGGGAAACCCGCCACCAGATTCCGATTGTTGTGCGAGTAAGGCCTCCACCCCTGGAAGCAGATCAATGAGAGCCTGTGCTTTGTCAGGCGGGCCCTCCTTGCGGAGGAAATCAAGAATAATGGCAACCGCCTTCTCGGCGGCCCCGCGATCGACGCCGACATTGGCGACGAGACGGGCGACTAACTCATCCATGACCCCTCACCCCCCGCACTTGTGGCGGATTGGAGTCCATATTGAACACCGATTTCGGCCATGACAAGCGGGGTTAAGTCGCATTTGTCTCGAGTGCGACCGCGTTGCAACATTCAACCGGCGTACCTTGTGGCATTTCGAATGACATCGCGTGCCAACGAGTGGTGCAACACGGTTCCTGCTAGAAGTTGCGGCATTGAACACCATCTAATCTCTGTAAGATGCATTCTTGCCCATTGGTGCGATCGTAAAACTTGAGGTAGACGTCGCAGGCACTTTGTTGGCGTTCCATCTGTTGCCGAAAAGGCCCGCTAGAATAAGGATATACAAGGCCACGCGTTGATCGTCCGGTTTCTCAATCGGGCTTGCCTATACGGAGTCGCTCATGAGCACACTCGACGCGGTTCTCGACCGCATCGACCGAGATATCGACCAAAGCCTTGACCGTTTGTTCGCTTTGTTACGGATCGCATCGGTTTCGACGGATCCGGCCTTCGCCGGTCAGTGTCGTGCTGCCGCGGAGCATGTTGCCACAGACCTGAAATCAATCGGCTTTGAGACAAGCGTGCGCCCGACGGAAGGTCATCCGGTCGTGGTTGGAAAAGCGAACGGGGCGGCGGGGCCCCGGGTGCTGTTTTACGGGCATTACGACGTCCAGCCCGTCGATCCGCTGAATTTGTGGAAGACGCCGCCGTTCGAGCCTCGCGTCGAAACGCTACCAGGCGGGCGCAAAATCATCGTAGCGCGCGGGGCCTGCGACGATAAGGGGCAGGCGATGACCTTCATAGAGGCCTGCCGCGCCTTCAAGGCGGTCACCGGCAGGCTGCCGCTGCCCATTACCACAATGATCGAAGGGGAGGAGGAGTGCGGCTCACGCAATTTGTTCAAGTTCGTGCGTGACAATGCCGCAGAGTTCAAGCTCGACCTCGCGTTGGTCTGCGATACTGCAATGTGGGATGCCGCTACCCCCGCGATAACGACCTCTCTGCGCGGACTGGTCTATGAGGACGTGAAGATCACCTGCGCCGATCGCGACCTGCACTCCGGCGTGTTCGGCGGAGCGGCGCAAAATCCGTTGCGGTTGCTGTCGGCAATTCTCGGCGCAATGTGGGACGGTAACGGCCGCGTCACGATTCCCGGTTTTTACGACGGGGTGAAAGAACTGCCAGCTGACATCAAGGCCGACCTGAAAGGCCTTAATCTCACGTCGGAAAAATTTTTGGGCCCAATCGGCCTGAAAAAACCGTCCGGCGAGAAGGATCGCATGCTGATCGAAATGGTCACAACGCGTCCGACCGCCGAGATCAACGGCATCATCGGTGGATATACCGGGGAGGGCGCCAAGACTGTCATTCCAGGCGAAGCTAGTGCAAAGGTCTCATTCCGGTTGGTCGGCGAGCAGGATCCTGAGAAAATTCGTGACGCTTTCCGTGCCTTTGTGCGCGAGCGGTTGCCTTCGGACTGCAGAGTGGAATTTGGTAATTTTGGCCTGGCCCCGCCCCTGCAGCTGTCATTCGATAATCCAGCACTCAACAAAGCGCGTGATGTGCTCGCGCAGGAGTGGGGGCATAAGGCTGTGACAGTGGGGGCTGGTGGATCGATCCCTATCGTCGCGGACTTTAAGAGCGTGCTCGGAATGGACTCCCTGCTCGTCGGGTTCGCGCTCGATGATGACCGCGTGCACTCGCCGAACGAAAAGTTCGACCTGAAGTGCTATCACAAGGGTATCCGCTCCTGGGCGCGCATTCTCCACGCGCTTGCAGAGACCTAGCGCTTTGGCGGCTATCTAAGTTGCTCGGCGACCTTATCGATACCGGCCTGCGAGCAGACGTCGTCCTTGCCGGGCGAGCCTGAGACGCCGACCGCGCCCACGACCTCATTGCCGGCTTTGACGGGCAGGCCTCCACCCAACGCGAGCACGCGAGTGTATTGCCGCGAGCCGACGGTATCCGGCCTGTCGGACAGACGCTTAACGAAATCGGCAGACGGTTGGCTGAACGTACGCGCGGTGTAGGCCTTGCGCTCGGCGCCTTCCGGCGTATGCAATCCGGCGCCGTCGCCACGCAGCATGACGATCGTCAGGCCGCCCCTGTCCACAACTGCAACTGAAACTTTGAAGCCCATGCCCTCGCATTGCGCCAGCGCCGCCTGAGCGATCGTCTGAGCCATGGCAAGAGAGATGTTTTTTTGGGTGACGAGTCCCTGCGCCGAGACCGCCGATGACAGTGCGGTTGCGATTGCCAGACCCACGAACGTCTTGAGTGAAAGCCACATTGGGTATGCCTCCCTGTGCGCGCTAAGCCCCGCACGAACTTACCCCAGCGCCGGTCGCTTGTTTCAAAACCACGGAAATTTGAGCGGCTATTTTTTCAGCTTGTAGCCGGTCCTGAACATCCACCACACCGTGGCGAGGCACGCCGCAAGGAAAAGGAGCGTCATGCCGACGCTAACGTTATGGCTGACGTCGGCAATTTCGAAGAAGCTCCAGCGGAAGCCGCTAATCAGGTAAACGACCGGGTTGAACAGCGCGATCGTCTGCCACACCGGCGGCAGCACGCTGGTCGAATAGAACGTCCCACCGAGAAAGGTCAGCGGCGTGATGATCAGTAGCGGTACGATTTGAAGTTTCTCGAAGCCTTCCGCCCATATGCCGATAATGAAACCGAGCAAACTGAATGTCGCTGCGGTCAGCAATAGGAAAGCGACCATCCAGAAGGGATGTAGGATTTGCAGCGGCACAAAAAGCCACGACGTTGCCAGGATAATCAACCCGAGAATGATCGACTTCGTCGCCGCCGCTCCCACGTAGCCCAGCACGATCTCGAATGGAGACACCGGCGCCGAGAGGATTTCGTAGATGGTCCCGGTAAAGCGGGGGAAATAAATTCCGAAGGATGCGTTCATTGTGCTCTGTGTGAGCAGCGTCAGCATGATCAGGCCGGGGACGATGAATGCACCGTAAGAGACACCTTCGATCTCCGTGATGCGTGAGCCAATCGCGGCCCCAAACACCACGAAATAGAGGGACGTGGAAAGAACCGGCGAGACGATGCTCTGCCATATAGTGCGGCCCGTGCGCGCCATCTCAAACCGGTAGATTGCTTGTACGGCTCGCAGGTTCATCGTCTATCGCTCACCAATCCAACAAATATGTCCTCAAGCGAGCTTTGCGTGGTCTGCAGGTCGCGGAAGCGGATCCCCGCACGGTTCAGATCGGTCAAGAGTCCAGTAATCCCCGTGCGCTCGACCTGACTGTCGTAGGTAAAGACCAGCTCCATGCCGTCTGCCGCCAGTTTGAGATTGTAGGCAGAAAGCTCCGCTGGTACCGCGTCGAGCTTCTTTTGCAGATGCAAAGCGAGTTGTTTCTGCCCGAGCTTGCGCATCAATTCGTTCTTGTCTTCAACGAGGATGATTTCACCCTTATTGATCACGCCGATGCGGTCGGCCATGTCCTCGGCTTCTTCGATGTAGTGCGTGGTCAGGATGATCGTCACACCGGAATCGCGAAGATCGCGGACCACTTGCCACATGTCCTTGCGCAATTCGACATCGACACCGGCGGTTGGCTCGTCAAGGAACAAGATCTGCGGCTCGTGCGACAGCGCCTTGGCGATCAGCACGCGCCGTTTCATGCCGCCTGACAGCGTCATGATCTTGTTGTCTTTCTTGTCCCAGAGCGAGAGTGCGCGTAGCACTTTCTCCACGTAGGCAGGATTTTTCTGCTTGTTGAATAGGCCGCGGCTGAACGACACGGTTGCCCAGACGCTCTCGAAAGCGTCGGTGTGGAGTTCCTGCGGCACCAGTCCGATCAGCGAGCGGGCCGCGCGATAGTCCTTGATGATGTCATGGCCGTCGACCGTGACCTTGCCCTGCGTGGGCACCAGTATGCCGCAAATAATGCCGATCAGCGTGGTCTTGCCGGCTCCGTTCGGTCCCAGCAGCGCAAATATTTCACCGCGACGGATGTCGAGATCGATGCCGCTAAGCGCCTTGAATCCGGACGCATAGCTTTTCGACAGGTCTTTGACGGAAATGATCGGCTTCATGGAGGGGAATCGCTGAGGCGTGTGCAGGCGGCATATAGGCCGCGGAGCGCGGCTGCGCCAGCCGGGGCCGATGCGACCAAAGTGCTAGGCAAACTCCGTCAATGCATTCAGATCAGATAGAACTCGGCCCGGTGCAAAGTCAGCATACTCGTCGGGCATCTTCGCGCGGTTGATCCACATGCTGCGGAAGCCAACCGAAACGCCCGCCATTACGTCCCAGCGGTTTGAGGAGACGAAGGTGACGTTGCCGGGCTTGCATCCGAAGTGTTGCGTGACAAGAGAGTAGACCTCCGGCCGGGGCTTGAATATTTTCAGTACATCAACAGACAAGAGCGCGTCGAGGTCGCTGCCGATGCCGGCCGCATCCACGGCGCCCTTGAGCATAGCTGGCGATCCATTCGACAGAATGCCGGTCATACAGCCCTTCGCCTTCAGCGATTTGAGTGTCGTGCGCGCGTCGGGAAATGCATCGAGCTTGAAGTAGGCGTCCAGCAGCTTGGGCCTGAGCGCGCGATTCGCGCCGGGAACGAGCGCCAACGCGTAATCGAGCGCACGTTCGGTCAATGTCCAGAAGTCCGTGTAGTGCCCGGCAAGCGTAAGTGTCCAGCTGTATTCGAGCTGCTTGGTTCGCCACACCGTTGAGATCCGGTCGGCGTCGGGTCCCATCTCCTGCCGATGCCGCGCTATCGCGGAGTGGACATCGAACAATGTCCCGTAGGCGTCAAAAACGAAAATCGACATCAATTCCTCCAAATGAGGATTCCATGGTCTTTTGCCGTGACGGTATCGTAAGATTGCGCCGTTAGTTCGTCATTGCCGGGATCCGGCAATCCATGAACCTTCCAGCAGTGGAAGCGCACCATGGAGGCGCGGGTCAAGCCCGCGCATGGCTCGTGATGGAGATGGCCTATGCCGGGACAAAATTGGTCAAAGACCTGGACCTTCTACGAAGGCGAATGGCGTGAAGGGAATGTCCCGATCATGGGCGTGCGCGATCACGCCGCCTGGCTCTGCTCTTCGGTGTTCGATGGCGCCCGCACCTTCGAAGGTGTGTCGCCCGATCTCGATTTGCATTGCGTGCGGGTGAATGCCTCCGCCGAAACCATGCACCTCAAGCCGGTCGTATCCACCGAGCAATGGCTTGAGCTGACCCGCGAGGGTACGAAACGCTTTGACAAGGATGCGGCTCTTTATATTCGCCCAATGTACTGGGCCGAGCGCAGCGGCACATTGCTGGTCGCACCCGATCCGGAGTCCACGAAATGGTGTTTGAGCCTTTACGAAGCTCCCATGCGGAAACCCGAAGGCTTTTCCGTGACGCTGTCGCCTTATCGCAAGCCAAGTCTTGAGTGCATGCCGGTCAACGCCAAGGCAGGCTGCCTGTATCCTAACAATGCGCGCGCACTTCTCGAGGCAAACGCCCGCGGCTTCGGCAACTGCGTGGTGCTCGATCTGCTGGGAAACGTGGCAGAGCTTGCCACCGCTAACATTTTCATCGGAAAGGACGGCGCCGTGTTCACCCCGGCGCCGAACGGCACCTTTCTCAATGGCATCACGCGTCAGCGTGTCATCAAGCTTTTGCGCGATGCCGGCGTGGACGTGATCGAAACAGTATTGAGCTACCGCGACGTGCAGAACGCGGATGAAATTTTCTCGTCAGGTAACTACTCCAAGGTGATGCCGGTCAATCGCATCGGCGAACGCTCATTGCAGCCAGGACCGCTCTATCGCAAAGCACGCGACCTATATTGGGACTTTGCGCATGCATAGGCCGGTTGGCGTTTCGCGATGAGCGCTCCCGTCGCCATCGTCGGTCTCGGTCTGATGGGCGAGGTCTATGCCCGTCGCCTTCTTGATGCAGATATTCCAGTGATTGGTTTCGATATCGATCCGGCCCGGCGTTCGCGGCTGGCCGAGATCGGATGTCAGCCTGTTCGATCGATCGCCGAACTGGCTCGATCTGCACGCTGCGTCATTGTCGCGGTGTTCAGCACCGATCAGGTCGAAGATGTGGTCGAAAATCATCTGTTGCCCGCCCTCGGAGAGGGCTCAGGCAAAATCGTCCTGTGCATGAGCACCTGCGATCCCGATCAGGTCGCGGCACTCGCGGGGCGGGTTATTCCGCGCGGAATCCGCTATCTGGATGTGCCGGTTTCCGGCACCAGCGATCAGGTGCGCCGGGGCGATGGTGTTGCGCTTATCGGTGGCGATGCCGCAATTACTGATGAGGTGAAAGACGTTCTGGATGCGCTTTTCGCGCGCCGGTTTCATGTCGGCGATATTGGCGATGGCGGCCGCGCCAAGCTTGCCGTCAATCTAATCCTCGGCCTCAATCGCCTGGCGCTTGCGGAAGGCCTCGTTTTCGCCGAGCGCCTCGGGCTTGATCCCGTCGCATTCTTGGACGTCGCGCGCGGTTCGGCTTCGTATTCCCAGGTGATGGAAACCAAAGGGCCAAAGATGGTGCGCAATGACTTTTCGCCCGAAGGCCGTGTCAGGCAAACGCTGAAGGATGCGCGCCTGATGCTCGAGCAGGCGGCCGCCGCCGGTCAGAAACTGTCGATGCTTGAAGTGCACGCTGCGGTGCTCGAAGCCTGTGTGCGCGCCGGCGAGGCGGAGCTCGATAACAGCGCGGTCATTCGGGAGGTGCGCCGACGCGGCAAAAATTAGCGGCGTGCGACCGCGACCGCCTTGCCCTCGGCAATTGAACGAATTGTTGCCTCAAAGGCGCTGACGACGTCGAGCATATCGGCCGTTGCCACAGGGAAGGGTTTCCCCGTTTCGATCGTTTCGGCGAAAGCCTCAAGCAGAATACCGAGCGAGTCCGCTGGCGGATAGGTTTTCATTTCCGGCTGACCGCCGATCAATGCAACAGTAAGAGACGTTTCATCGCGCGCTTCCGCGGAGCCTTTGGTGCCGAAGACGTGAATGCGCCAGAACATCGGCGCAGCGCGCACGGTGGCAAGCAGGCCGGTCGCGCCGTTTTCGAATTGCATCAACGCTGCGGCGACATCGCGTGGATCGGGAGGCGGCTTCTGTGCGAAAACCCGCGCGTCAACTTTTGCGACTGGACCGGCGAGGTTCACGAATGCATCGAGCACGTGCAATCCGGCGCCGGTCATGCCGCCGCCCGGCGACTCGCGCGGGTCGTCACGCCAGCCACCTTTGACGCGGGTCGAATGCTCATTGCTGAAATTACCCTCGATATGCAGGATCTCGCCCAGGGTCCCGTCGGCGGCAATCCGCTTCATCTCGCGCATGCACGGAAAGCAACGCTTGTTGTTGCCAAGCGCAAATGGCACTCCGGCCTTTTTCGTGGCCTCGATGGCGCGTTCAGCTTCACCGCGTGTGAGCGCAAGAGGCTTCTCGCACCAGACCGGCTTGCCCGCCGCGGCGACCGCGGAGATCTGTTGCACATGAAGCGAATGGGGAGTTGCGAGAAAGACTGCCTGTACGCGAGGGTCGGCGACCGCTTCTTCGAAATCGGTCGATAGCTCGAACCCGTTGGTGGCCGCGAATTCGCGGACCAGCTCGGGCTCCTTGCTGACACCGCGGATAAACCGCAGGCGCTTGCTTTTGCCCTGTACTGCCTCGACGATGTTTTTTCCCCACCGGCCGAGGCCGATGACCGCTGCATTGATCATTGGGTTGGCGAAATTGCGTGAAGGGGAGGCATGGATGGCACATAGTAGACAAGCCCGCACGCAAACGGCAATGCGACGAAATTTTCAGGGGAGATAATGAATCATGGACGTCCAAGAGCAGAAGGAGCGTGGACTCAAACTACGTGTCGACATGTTCGGCCGGGAGGCTGTCGACAAGCGAATGAATGCATTCGGCGATTTCGGAAAGCCTTTGCAACATATCATCAATGCCTATGCCTATGGTGACGTGTGGCAGCGTCCGTCATTGCCACCGGCGGTGAAGTCGCTTGTCATGGTTGCGATGATGGGAGCGGCCGGGCACAACAATGAATTACGTGTCCACCTCAAGGGTGCGCTCAAGAGTGGCTGCTCTACCGAACAGATCCAGGACGTGCTCCTGCTGCTGACGATGTATTGCGGGATTCCCGCTGCCAATGAAGCGCACCGCATCGCAACCGACGTGCTGAACGAAGAGAAGCGATAGGGTCAGGGCGGCGGTTCAGTCAAAAGGTTCGGGACGGGGCGGCCGCGGATATCGTAGACGCGGGCGTAGTCGATGCCTTCGCGTTCGATTTCGACGAGCACCGGCGCGGTCAGCTCACGACAATAAAACGTACCGAGCATCATGGCAAAGTCTGCACGCTTGCGGTCCCAGGTCGTTTCAAAGTCAGGCCCGAGTGCGACTTCGGCGGGCCTTTGGGGGCCACAGATCTCCACAGTCCAGCGCCGGCCTGCAGGCGGCTTGAGGCCCATTTCGTTGAGTTTCGTCTTCAAAGCCTCGCCTGCCTGTTTGAAGGCGAGCCCCCAGTAGTCGAGCATGTAGTTGCCGTGCGCCATGCGGACGCCGCCCGATGCCCAGTTGAAGGCGGTGTACTGATAGGGGTGCAGTCGCACCATTTCGCTGATCGGCAAGATCAGTCCGCCGATTAACACGGCCGTGACTGCGGCGACCGCCCACGCCCCGAATGCCTTCGCCCGACCGAGCACCCAGGCGCCGGCGAGTCCGCCAAGCACCGCGAAGGGCGGCACCACGAACACGAAGTGTCGCAGGCCGTTGTAGAGCGCTGGATGTGTCAGCATCGCAATGATGACTGGCAGGAAAGCGGAGGCTGCGACGAGAACAAGATTTGCGCGGCGGGCCAGCGGCAGCTTGCGCGAGCCAACGGCAATGACCGTGCCAACCGCCCCAGCGAGCCCGAGCGTCAGCATCATTTCCGGCAGCTTGAGCACAAAAAGATGCGGCAGGTAGCTGGCCGGCATTTCGGTTACGGCGAACAATTTCCCGGCATACATCTCCCGCCAGGGCTTTTCGAAAAACGTGTCGAAGTATTCGGCGGCGCGGATTGGATTGAGTGGCGCCAGCACAGACCACGGCCACAGCAGCCCCATGACCAGGTAACCGATCACGAGAGCCGGCATTGATCGCAAGACGAACGTGCCGAGCCGTGCCGAAGCCTGTTTGATCCCAAGCACGTGGCCTTCGCCGACAAGTATGACAGCCAAGCCCGCCAGGGCGCAGGGCACAGCAATTCCGGCAAGGATGCGCGAACCGAATGAAAGCCCAAGACCGGTCGCGAGAAGCCCAATTGTCGCCAGGCGTGGCCTTGGGTACTCGTCAAGCGCGCGGACGACGGCGAGGAGCAGAACGGCCATGGCGGTTGCGAAGGGGGCGTCCTTCGCATTCATGAACATATGGCCGTAGTAAAGCGGGCACGTCGCAAGCAGCAGGAGCGCAACCAGTCCGGTGACCGGTCCGCCAAGCCGCCGGCCGATGCGCCAGGTCGCAATCAGGCCGACAATTCCGACCGCGGCTCCGACAAGACGTCGTGTTTCGAACAGCCCGAATGGCAACACCTTCGCCGCGAGTGCAGCAGCCATATCGAAACCGCCGCCGTATTTGTACAGGTTCACGAATGAAAGCGCGCGCTGGTCGGAAAAGCCCGAGCCGTAGAACGCGAGCAGCAGATCGCCGTATTCGGAATGGGTGTAGTCATCCCACCCGAGGCCGTAGTCGCGGAATGTTGCCGCCGCGATGACCGCAATGACGCCAAGGACGAAAAGAGCCAGCCGGTCGGCGAACACATTCGCCAACCGCCAGCGGGATGTTTCAGGAAAATCCCGCGAGGTCCGGTCGTTTGCGCTTGGCCTACTTGGTTGCCGCAATGAACATTTCTTCGACGTGCTCCCAGTTCACCAAGTGATCGAGGAACGCCTTGAGATAGTCGGGCCGCCGATTGCGATAATCGATATAATAGGAATGCTCCCACACGTCGCAGCCGAGAATTGGCGTTGCACCGTGAACAAGCGGGTTTTCGCCATTCGGCGTCTTGCTGACGATCAGTTTTCCGTCCTTGACCGCGAGCCACGCCCAGCCTGAGCCAAACTGCGTCACGCCAGCCTGCGTGAAATCCTCCTTCATCTTGACGACACCGCCGAGATCGCTGTCGATTTTTGCCTTGAGCTTTGCCGGAATCTTGTCACCGCCGCCATTCGGCTTCATCCATTTCCAGAAATGCGTGTGGTTGTAGTGCTGGCCGGCATTGTTGAAGAGCCCGGCGTTCTTGCCGAATGACCCTTTCACCACGTCCTCGAGCGATTTGTTTTCCAGCCCGCTCCCTTCCAAAAGCTTGTTGCCATTGTCGACATAGGCCTTGTGATGCTTGTCGTGATGGTATTCGAGTGTCTCGCGCGACATGTAGGGTGCGAGCGCGTCGTGAGCGTATGGCAGGTCGGGCAACTTGAACGACATCAGATCCTCCTCGGTGCACAAACAATGAATCGGAATAAACTGGTTCTCGGATGAAACCGGCCTGTCCCGGACGAGTTCCTCAATCAAGCTAATTAGGCGGTGCCACGGCTCCGAGCAACCAAGCGCGGCCCGCTGGGCACATCAAAGACTGCAAGGCCCAGCAGTAGATGGCATTTAGCGAAGAACGCACGGTCTATTTAGTGGTTGCCGCCGCCTTTCGAAAAAGCGAGAATTTGCCTTTGCCAGAAGAATTTAGCCGGAAAGCTGCGGCGAAAGTGCTGGTTGAGAGGGGATCATAAAGTATGGCGGTATTGCTGTTCAGCGTCGGCACTTTCGCCCTTGTGGCGGGGCTGGTGATGGTCGGATTTGGCATTCCGATCAACGAATTTAGCTTCGGAAATACCCTTATCAGCGCCGGCACCACCGCGGCCGTCGGCGGCCTGATCATTATTGCGCTCGGCGTAGCGGTCGGCCAGTTGCGGCGGATTGCCGAGGTGCTGGCCGGCGATTTGCCGGCGAGGTACGCGTCGCAACCGATGGACCTCGTAGAAGCCCCGGGTGCTTCGTCACCTGCGCCCGGTCATCTACCCGAACGTGTTCCTTTCCCGCCGCGCCCTAAATCGGAGACACCGCTCGGCAGAATGGGACCGTTGTCGGGTATACCGACGAGCACTCTGGGCGATGACGGTTACGACCAGTTCGCGGCACCAACTTTGCCCAACCCGGAAGAAGCGCCGATGGCGGTGGGGGATGAAATTTCCCTGTCGCCACCTCAGCCATCTGGCGGTTCGGCACCGAAGACCGATGTGAGGGGCCTTGCTGGCCGGGATCAAGAGCCGGCCACAGGCTGGAAACCATCCCCTCCGGCAACACCGCCGGTCGGATCGTCGCCGCGACCGCTTCAGCCAGCGAGGTTCGATGCGATGTGGCCGGCTGAGGCAAAGTCACCAAAGTCCAACGCCTCGGATGATGCCAAGCAATCATTCGGCCCGGCGCGCGACACGTTTCCTCCCGTACCCAAACGTCCAGAGCCCGAAGCCCAAAAGCCGCGTGCCGTCGCCATTCTGAAATCGGGCGTCGTCGACGGGATGGGCTACACGCTCTATGTCGATGGCTCGATCGAGGCGGAATTACCACAAGGTACATTGCGGTTCGCCTCGATCAACGAACTGCGAAGTCACCTCGAAAAGAATTCATAGTACGAGCCCGACTGCACCTGCTTCCATTTTGCTTGGTTTTTCTTCCCGAGAGTCCGCTTTCGTCGCCTATGACCCAATATTGTCGTGTCAGACAATGAGCTTTTTCTTGCAACTACAGAAGTGGGATAGTAGTTTTAAATATAGGTCCTCCAATTGTCGGCCTGCAGCTGTTGGTTGAGAGGGCTTGTTTGAAGGGGAAAGGGTTGCCAGCAACGGCAGCCTCGTCAAACGGGGCAGTTTCAATGACAGACAGTACAGCTAGTGGAAACTTCATCGAGCTGACCGCAGAAATCGTATCCGCTTATGTCAGCAACAATACGGTTCCTGCAGGCGAGATTCCCGGGCTGATCAATCAGGTTCACGCCGCACTCGCAAGAGTGTCCGGAAAACCTGCGGAAGGTTCCTCCGAACCGCTTAAGCCCGCGGTTTCGGTCAAGAAATCAATTACCCCCGAATACATTGTCTGCCTCGAAGACGGCAAGAAATTCAAATCGCTGAAGCGGCATTTGCGTACCCAATACAACATGACGCCCGAGCAATATCGCGAGAAATGGGGTCTGAATGCCGACTACCCGATGGTCGCGCCAAATTACGCCGCGGCCCGCTCACAGCTCGCGAAACAAATGGGGCTTGGGCAACAGCGGCGCCGGCGTGCAAAGTAGCGCCTGGTTGGCGTCTCGTGCCATAAGGAAAAATTCCTAAAAGTTGTGGGCAACGTAGGTCGGGCCTTTCGTTCTGGCATCCTTAGGTATATAATCCTAAAGCGTTGTCGGAATTCGAGGTGCGCACGTGAGCGTAAAACATCAAATTGAACAGTCTGCGCGGGAGCCGCAGCAACCTGAGATCGACGGCTTTCGCGCTCAACACCTCGTTCTGGGAGAGCGTGAGGTCGCCACGAACGCCGGCCGTACGAAAGTCGCCATTAACGAGAATGAAAGTCCACTAGCCTGGCTTGCCCGCCGACGCGGGCGTGACGGCCGAGTCATGATCGAGCCGCACCAGCTGCAGGCCGGTGAGCGGCTGCGCGCCGAATTCACGCGTGCTCATCTCATGCCGCGAACAACTTCGAATTGGTCGAATCCGGTTCCATCCGACCGCCGATCGGGCAGTCATCAGGCGAGTTTTTTGCCGGATACCGTCATTGCAGCCGGGCAACGCGTGCACCATGCGCTTGATGCGGTTGGTCCGGAATTTTCCGGTCTGCTTGTCGACGTATGCTGCTTTTTGAAGAGGCTCGATGTGACCGAGCGCGAGCGCGGCTGGCCGGCGCGCTCGGCGAAGATTGTGCTGCAGCTCGCGCTTGAACGCCTCGCCCGGCATTACGGCTATGCCCCCAGTACAAGCGGCTGCGCTCGCTCGCGGGTGCGTACTTGGCTTGCTGAGGACGTGGCGTTCGGGGTCGACTGACTGTGGCTACGCTACGGCAGCTAAAGCCGCGCCGGCTTCGGCGCGGATCCGCTGCACCATCGAACGCAAGCCGTTTGAGCGTTGAGGCGTAAGATTCTCCCGGAGACCAATCCGGTCGAACAGCGCCAGTGCGTCGATGTCCAGAATTTCCCGTGCGGTCTTGCCGGAGTACAGCGCGAACAATATCGCGATCAAGCCGCGCACGATATGAGCATCACTATCGCCTTCGAACGTGAGCACCGGTCCCGAAGATCCGTTGGGTTTTACATGTGTCAGCAGCCAGACCTGACTGGCACAGCCTTGGACCTTGTTGGCTTCGGAGTGAGCACTCTCGGGCAAAGGTGGCAGTATGCGCCCAAGCTCGATGACGTAGCGGTAGCGATCGTCCCACTCCTCGAGTAGCGCGAAATTCTCGACGATTTCATTAATAGCCGTCATGAGGCACATATATACGCTCGCGCACGGCGCCGCCAATAGATTGGCAGGTGCCGAATGCAATGAAATCGGCCTGAATTTAGGTGTTTATGCCGCTGGGCCGTTGGCGCGCGCTTCGCGCCGGGGCGGCAATGGGACCGGAGCTCGCCAGGCTGGCGCCATATCGCTCGGGGTCAACGTACCCTGACCGCCAGCCGCCTTGTTGTCGGCCTTTTCCGGCGCTGCGGATTTTTCACGGAGCTTCGTGATGAACTCATAGAGCGTCCGTGCGCCCGCCTCAGCCTTGTGACCCAGAGCGACGGCAACCTTGCCGCCTGTAACGCAAGCATCGGGTTGGCGTTCACAGAAACCCCGGACGTCGGAAACGGCCGCGCTTGCGAATGTCACGGCTTCCGAAGCGTCAACCTGTGCATCCGGTGACGTCGACTTGGTGCCGCTTGGTAGCAGCACGCAAACAACGCACAGCCAAAATGCCATTCGCAGAAGAAAGAACATGACCCTACCCGTAACGATCCCCGGCAGCCGTTACGCCGCCTTTGAGACAAACCGTAGCAGACAGCACTGAAACTGTTGTTCGAAATGCAACGAGCTTTTTGGACAAACTCGAAGCGAATTTTCATCAAATTTGAAATACTCGCGACTGCAACAAATTTCGCACACGCATGTTCCGCTCCCGTTTATCAGGCTTTCGCGGACTGCCGACATGGTTACCGGACCGGTAAGAATTGGCTGCAGCTGGCCCCCGCATGACAGGATAGCAACTGAAATTTCACCATGACCGGCGAATAGCCGACCTACTGTCCTCAAGGAGGTGTGGGCGGTGTCGATAAGCCATTGCTGCTCGCGCCCTTTAGTCTTCGCTTAATCGCCTGTGTCCTAAGGTCCGCGCGAGATAGGGGCGCGTCCGCTTGCCGAGACGTGACAGGGACGGTGAGTTTTCTCTCGCCAATACGAAACTACGTTGACACGTTGGTGCCTGTAGCCGCGCAACAGGATGCCCTCACGGCCGCGCGTTATCGCGCTTTCATTTTGCCGCGCTTGATAGGAAGCCTCGTTGCGCTCGCAAGCTTTCCAATCTATCTGGTTTTGCGTGGCGTACCGAATGGAATTGAAATCGCCGTCTTCTCCTGGCTCATCACCCCGATTGTCATCGTCTACTTCCTGGTGCGCACCGGGCGTTACGAGACCGCACACATTCTGTCCTCGCTGTCGCTGAGCGCGCTTATTGTACTCGTCGCGTTTTTCGCGGGCGGCATTGGGTCATTTGCAGCAATCGGGCTCGTCGTGGTGCCTCTCGAGGCGACACTTTCCGGATCGCGCCGAGTCGTGTTGATTTCGGCTGCGGTTTCGTTGGCCGCGGGCCTAATGCTGCTGATGCTCGGCATGGCCGGACTTATCCGGCCGAACAGCGCGGATATGCATGCAGCTCTTGCCACACTCGCGATCGTTTTTGCGTTGCTATATGCGACGGGTCTCGCGCTTGGTGCCGTGTCGCTCGTTCGCACAGGCGCCCAACTGCTCGGTGCAGAGGAAAATCGCTATCAGCTTTTGATCGGGAACATGACGGACGTTATTGTCCTTTGCGGCAAAGGCGGCTCAGTCATTTTCGCTTCGCCGGCGGCCGAACCGCTGTTCGGCATTCCCATCCCCGAACTTGTCGGCAACGAACTTTTTGAAAGGGTGCACGTGACTGATCGGCCGGCCTTTCTGTCTACACTTGCTGATGCGGCGCGTTTGGATAACGTTCGCTCGCTTGAATTTCGTATCCAGCGAAATGTTGGAGCCGGACGCCCCGGCCAATTCGTTTGGGTCGAAATGCGGTGCAAGCCGTTCGAATGCGTAACGACCGGACATGAAAAGACAGACCAAGATGTCGTTGCGGTCTTCCGCGATATCAGTGAGAGAAAGACGCACGAACACGTGCTTGAAACGGCCCGGCTTGAATTCGAGCGGACGAGTGCGGACAGAAGCCGCTTCGTCGCCACCATAGGTCACGAGCTTCGCACGCCTTTGAACGCGATCATCGGCTTCTCCGAAATGTTGACAAACAGCGCTGTCAAAGTCAGCGCGTCGGACCAGGTCGAATATGCAAAATTGATAAACGGTTCGGGCCGCCATCTTCTTTCCGTCGTGAACAGCATGCTCGACGCTTCAAAGATTAGAGCCGGTCACTTCGAACTTGCTCGGGAGAGAGTTGTGCCCGGACCGGCGATCGAGAGTTGCGTTGATTTGCTGGCTTTGAAGGCGAGGGAAGCGGGCATCGAGCTTAGACTGCGTCTTGCCCACAATTTGCCCGAGATTGCAGCAGACAAGCGCGCTCTCATTCAGATCTTCATCAATCTCATCTCAAACGCAATCAAGTTCACGCCGCGTGGGGGATGCGTCATCATTGACGCGTCATGTGACGGGCCAAGATTGGTAGTGACAGTCGAAGATACGGGTGTCGGAATTGAGCAAGACGATCTTGCGCGCTTGGGAGAAGCGTTTTTTCAAGCCCGCTCTTGCCATGACCGCAGGCCCGATGGATCGGGGCTTGGGCTATCGATCGTCAAGGGCCTGGTGAAGCTGCATGATGGCGAGGTCGACATCCGCAGCCGGGTCGGCGAGGGAACGCGGGTGACAGTCCGATTGCCTATCGGCCAAAGCGGCGACCGGACGCCCACCGAACCGGTCAAACTCGTGACGGAAAGTCGCCGAGACAATTTGCACGTCTCAAATGATTGGGTGAAGAAAAGTGCGTAGACGATCATCCCGCAGGGGTTCCGCAAGTTTCGACAGTGCAGGCCGCATTGTTGCGGCGATCGCACAGCATCCGCGCGAATTCGTCGCGATGGTGATGTCGACGATTGCCATTTTCGCTATCGTCATCAATGCGCTGTTTCTGCAAAAAGGTCCGCATCCGGCGCCGATATTTGCAGCCCGTCCGTTGCTACAGCAGGAGGCAACGCTCCCGCCGCGCCTCTCGGCTACGTCGTCTCATATCGGGTCGGATTTGGCAGCCCAGGCACGTGTCCAGCTGATCGCAAATATTCAACGCGAATTGAGCCGCAAGAGCTTTTATGATGGGCCGGCGGATGGAATTTGGGGCTCGAAAACAGACGCTGCGGTACGCGATTTCCTTCAGGCCTCCGGCGCGAAAGTCAATCCGGAAGCAAACGAGAACCTGCTCCGCGCGATATCGAACTACGTCGCGAAGCCGGTGGCTGCCGCAGCTACACCGAGCCCGCCGACAACGGATCCCATCGCCAAATTGATTGCGCCGTCCAAGCGCATTGTGTCGATACAGCGCGCTCTCGCCGATTTCGGGTACGGACAGATCAAAACAACAGGCGTGTATGATCCGGATACACGCGGCGCAATCGAGAAATTTGAGCGTGACCACCATCTGCCGGTGACCGGCCAGATTTCCGATCGGTTTGTGCGCGAACTAACCGCCATGACCGGCCGCCCGCTGGAGTGAATGGCCTCGCTACAGTCGCTCGTGCTACTGAAGTCGATGCGTTTGAAAACCGGAATTTGGGTGGCTGCCTATCTGCGCCGCTGTAATGTCGAGGGCGTTTTTGCGGCAGTACGCCGGCACGGCGCCGAAGAGGCTGGCGCCATTTTTGTCAAAATAAATCGGCTGGATGGCACGGGCGCGCTCTTTGGTCCGGCCCCGCAGTCCGCCTTTGACGAGGCTCAGCCGGCCGATCGACTGTTCGTCGTGGTTGCCGGGCGCGATACGCCGGCAGCCGATGCAGATATCGAGGCACGACTGACGAAGGAAATACGTTTTGACCCGGATCTTTGGGTCATCGAGGTCGAAGACCGGGCCGGTCGAAATTTCCTCGACAACGTTGTGCAGTAGGGTCTTCTACCTTTCGTTGATCTTGCCCCATCTGGAGTGTGCGTTCTGCTGTCCGCCGGCGTGGGCTATTCCCGTGCCAGACGAGCGCACGCCGCGACGTTCATCGTCCCAATAAACAGTTTCATATTCCGCATGTGGCCGTACGGGATTGATCTTCCAAATGGTCAGCATGCGCTCGGCGGCGGCTAAACTCAGCTCGCTGTAAAGCTGGCGCAACTCGAAAATACGTTGGACCGATTGGCCGACGACAGGGTTGAGGAAAAGCAAGAGTCGCTGCAGTACGTCCGTTTTCATGCCGAGGACTTTCGCCACGACGACTATAGGCTCGCCTGAATTATCGAATGAAATTCGTTCGGCGAGCCCTCGGCTGATGTTGAGAGTGCGTGCAAGGATGCGGCTGAATTCGGAGGGATTTCGTCGCAGCGCCGCGTGTTCCAGGCGCCTTACCAGTTCTCCTTCAGATGGCACCGGGCGACGCCTTGTCGGGTCCGATACAACATCGAGGTTCGTGAGAATTAGACGGCGCTCTTCCGGCGTCGATGAGAAAAATAACTCGAGCAAGTCCTCGCCATTTTCATCCCCGGCCGGTTTGGCGGCCGCCAGGCTCTCAAGTCTGCGGAGGACGGCTGGCGGCGCTTTCGGATACTGCCGGAGCTTTGCAGCAACTGCGGCTCGCGTGTTTGCGTCGACCGAATCAATCAGGCCGAGCACCAGTTCGGCATATTGCGTTTCCTCTTCGCCGCTATGCGAAGGTCGTTGCACATATAAATCCGTCACGACCCGCGCCAGAGTGGGGCGCACATCGACGCCGTCCCGGCAAGCCAAATCGACCAGGCTGTCGACGGGAACGCGCGCGGAAGGCTTTGCCATACTAATACGCCGGCACTGCAGGATGGCCGACATTAGCCGTCGCCCGTTAGCAGAGCGTTAACCTTGCAAGTCCTTTAATTGCGAAACGGTGCCGGTCTGGCGGACCAGAGGAAGCCACGCCGGGGCGGAAGGGGGACTGCAATGGGCGAAATCATCCGATTTCCCGACGATGCGAGCCCGCGCGGCGGCAAATATGTCGATGCAAATACCGAACCGGCGACGGTAATTATTCTTCCCGTTATCCGAATCGACCGTGATCCCGATGGCTCGAATGGTCTTGAGCCACACAGTGGGAACAATCACGGCCGCCGTCGGCGGCGTCGCGCCGCACGCTGATCCGTACAATCATCGAATAACCCGATGAGAAATTTACCGCCGCGAGAGCCCAAGAAGGTGTGGCGGCAGGCGCTTGTGCTCATCGGTGTCACTTTCCTCGCCGGCTGCGCAAACTCGGATTTTGGCGAAGTCAATCCAGTGTTGGTGACCGATGGAATTCACGACTGGATCGGGCAGGATTCAGGCGGTCTCAAGCGGGTTCCTCCTTCGCGCTTTGAATACACTGACGACGAGCGTGCCTTGCGCGATCTCGCTTATCCGCTGATCGAGCCGCCTTTCGATCGGCAGCAATGGTACTCAGTCGCAGGCGAATATGGTCTCTATCGCGCCAACTCAGCCGATCACAGAAAGTATTTTGTACGGCTGGAATCCACCTGGGTCCGTTCGCCTTCCTCGCGCTATGCGCAACTCATCGACGACATTCGCAACGACATCACGCGCCTGTCGCAGTTTTTTGAGACCGCCGGCCGCGTGGTGGACATCGATCAGAAGCGGCAAAAAAGCATGACCTATATTTCGGATCTCGGAAAAAAGGAACGTGTAAACGCGTTGCGCAGGATGCGGGAGAACGCGCACGTGGTGGCAATTGTCCAGCAGAGTCTCGCCGACCGCGTTGCCTCATATCATTTTGCACTTGAACGGCTTGTCATCATCACGCCTTCGCCGCAGGCGATCGAAGCCGAACGATCAATCACCATGTTGCAAAATCACATCGTGCGATATCGGTACCCTGCGCCGACCTGGACACGCGAGCCAAGCCTAGCGTCGACGAACTAGGTCATTTCCTGGATCGCGCCGGTTCGGTTTGCCGCACGCATCGCGATGCAGCGACGGCGCTTTGTGCAGCAGGCATTAATCCCGGCTCCGGCGCCATCGCGCGGATGGCGATCAAACCAGTGGGTGTCGGCGATTCAACGATAAGCCGGTCGGCAGCGGTGATCTCTTCGTCTTCCGGCACTTGCTCGCGCTGGGCGGGCGTCATCAGGTCAAGCTCAATGATACGTCGGCCGGCCGCACGGTCGTTGATGGCGTAGTAGGCGACGTCATACCGTGTATAGAAGGAAACCGAAGTGTAGGCCGGGCTAACCGGCACGGTGAGCTTCAGAGGTCCTTCGGAAAGATCGTACCGGCACACGGCGCTCGCAAACGCGGGATCCATAAACGGCATGATCGCCTTCTCGGACGATGGAATGGGCAGGGCGACGACCGTATTGACTGGCGCGATCGGCGTCAGTCGCGCATATGCATCCTGCGTTGCCGTGCGCGGTAAGATGATAACCGTTGCCAGATGCACGACGCCGCCAAGAAGTGCGCCGCCTAAAAGCAAGAGCAGCCAGCGGATCATGGACAGCTCCGAGTCGAAACTGCGGGCATAGGCACCTCGCGGCCGGCCTTCGTTGAAACGCCGACGGCGGTGTCATAAAGGCGCAGCACCAGTTGATAGCGTTCGATGCCGCCTGTTGGCAACCAATTGCCGGGATTTGCGCGCGGCGCCACGACAATCTCGAAATTTCCGTCGGCGCGCCGAACGATCTCCTCGCTTGTGAATCCGTAGCGATTGATCGAATTCGCTATGAGATCGCCGTCGTTATTGTAAAGGGTCAAGGTCCAAAAGCGTGCGGCTGGGGTAATGCCGGACAGGACAATGTCGCAGCGCCCGTCGAGAAGCTTTCCGTTATCGTCGGCGTGGACGTTGAACGATACCCCGTCACCGAGCGCAACCGGCAACCGTCCCGTGCGGGCGATGGATGCCCGTGCATAGGGGTCGGCGTCCGCCGTTCCGGTCTTTGGCCAGGCTGTCCAGCTTTCGATCGGCAGCGCGCCAAAGGCCGCACCGCGACTCAGCGCAAAATAAGTCATGCCAAGACCGACGAATGCGGCGACGGCGAGGGCGAACAATGTTCCTGTTAGCAGACGCACGATCGATCCGCTTGCGTGTGTGAAAGTCTGTCAAAAGAGACCACGCCCATTGACCGGCGACTAATTAGTTGCGATTGCCGAACGCGCGTCCCTCCAGCGAGGCAGCCAACGCCTCGCCTTTGTCAGGTGCTCGAACCTGCTTGTCCTTGCCGCTTGAGACAGTCGGGCGTGCCGGCGCAACGGGTCCGAGGGCGCGATTTGCGTCATCCATCATCCGCTCGACACGAACCAGGATATCAGCGCCGCGTTTAGTGAGAAGCGCTGGCCGTGGAGGCGGCTGAGGCTCATTGGACTTCGACTTGACCTCGGCGACCGCCGGCTGCTGGCGCACCTGCGGTGCAGAAACTCCGGGAAGTGGCTTCAACTCGATTCCTTGATGGGCGTAGGCCATGATCTTATGCCATGTCATCGCTGGCACGGAGCCACCGGTCATGCGGTTCATCACCTGATAGTCATCATTGCCCACCCAGACACCGCATACGAAATTGCCCGTATAGCCGACAAACCAGGCATCGCGATAAGCATTGGTCGTGCCGGTTTTTCCCGCGGCGGCCGTGTCGTCAAGTCTCGCGCGCCGACCGGTGCCGTTCTCGACCACGCTATTCATCATCTTGATCATGTCGCCGGCAACCGCGGGCGGCATCACCTGCCGCGGCTTTGGCCCGTCACGATCAAAGCGCCACACCAGATCACCCGTGCCGGTACGCACTTCAAGGAGTGCGTGCGGTGTCACTGCCTTGCCCATATTGGGGAAGGTGGCATAGGCGCCAGTATGATCGAGCACGGTGACTTCATCCGCGCCGATCGGCAGCGAAGGCGTATCCGGAAGCGGTGTGCGCACGCCCATGTCGTGGGCGAGCTTGACAATCTTTGCACGCCCGACTTTTGCGTTGCCGTTACCGATCGAAATCGAGAGCTTTACCGCGATGGTATTGATCGATTTTGTGAGCGCCATCAGCAGCGTCATCGAACCGGAGTAGCCGTTGCCGTAGTTGTGGGGGCACCAGTTGCCGATACAGACCGGCCCATCGACCACAATTGAGGTCGTCTTCATGCCATTCATGAGTGCCGCCGCGTAGACATAAGGCTTGAACGATGAGCCCGGCTGGCGCATCGCATCGGTCGCACGGTTGAACTGGCTTGCGCCGTAATCACGTCCGCCAACCATTGCCCGTACAGCGCCATCCACGTCCATCAAAACGGCGGCAGCCTGCTTCGCGTGATATTCCTGACCATATTGCCGTAACGAGCTCTCGACGGCCGCATCCGCATTGTTCTGAAGGCTTGTATCGAGGGCCGTGCGCACCACGAACACGCGTTCCGTCATCGATTTCGGGAATGTGTCGACGAGCTTCTTCATCTCGTCAAAAGCCCAGTCGAGATAGTAATTTGGCGCGCGATCATCACGGCGATCGACGGGCGTGGCTGGGTGACGGCGAGCGCCGAAGACTTGGCCCTCCGTCATCATGTTGGCTTCGACAAGATTATCGAGCACGACGTTGGCTCGCGCGCGGGCCGCCGGCAGGTTGATGTGCGGGGCAAACTTGGTCGGGGCTTTGAACAAGCCCGCGAGCATCGCAGCTTCGGAAAGGTTCACATCGCGCGCCGACTTGTTGAAATAATACTGGGCCGCTGCATCTACGCCGAATGCGCCACCACCCATGTAGGCGCGGTCGAGATAGAGCTTGAGGATCTCGTTCTTGGTCAGCCGCGCTTCCAGCCACATCGCTAGGAAGGCTTCTTTGACCTTGCGCTCGAGCGTTCGCTCATTGCTGAGGAACAGGTTTTTGGCGAGCTGCTGTGTGATCGAAGAGCCGCCCTGCACAACGCCTCCCGCCTTGGTATTGGCAACCAGCGCGCGCGCGGTGCCGGCGAGATCGATCCCGAAATGCTCGTAGAAGCGACGGTCTTCCGTCGACAGCACTGCCTTGATCAGATGGTCAGGAAATTGGTCGAGCGGAATCGAATCGTTATGCCGAATTCCGCGCGAGCCGACTTCGTTGCCATAGCGGTCGAGAAATGTGACGGCGAGTTCCGATTTCTTCAGCCAGTCGTCGTCGGACGTCTCGCGAAACGCCGGTATGGCCAGCGCCAGCAGCACGACCACTCCAAACGCGCCTAACGTAGCGCCTTCCGAAAGCAATTCATTGAGCCAACGCCGCCACCCTGAGACGTGGAAGCGGTCCATGAATGTCGAAAAACGCTCGTAGGATTCGCGGGCGCCAGAAGCGCTGCGGAACAGGCTGAAGTCTATCCACGCGTCCAGCCCGAGCAGGAACCGCTTGATGCTTCGCTTCCAGTGCTCGGGAATCAGGTCGTGCAAGACGTTCTGCTCTTGAAAAGATGCCGGCCGGACGCCGGATCAAGCAATTTTAGCCGATCAGCCAACCCGCGGCCAATGCCACGGTTCCGCCCGGCTGGAACCAGGGTGAACGAACAAATACCGTGAAAAATGGCCGAAATGAGCCTCCGGCACGGTGCCGTGACGGAATGCCTGTGAACAGGTACAACCAGACCTTATCGAGAGATTCCCTGTATGCCTGATCCACAAGCTCCATTCTGGCGCCGCAAGGCACTGTCGGAGATGACGCGCGCCGAATGGGAGAGCTTGTGCGATGGCTGCGGCCGATGCTGCCTGAACAAGCTGATCGACGAAGATACCAACGCGACTGTGTTTACCGACGTCGGTTGCAAATTGCTCGATGGCGAGAAATGCCGCTGTCGTGACTATGCGCACCGTCAGTCCAAGGTGAAGGATTGCGTTCGGCTGACACCGCGCAATGTGCGCCGCCTCAAGTGGTTACCGCCAACTTGCGCCTATCGTCTGGTTGCGGAAGGCAAAGATCTCGCGTGGTGGCATCCGCTTGTGTCGGGCGATCCGGAGACAGTGCATCGTTCCGGTGTGTCGGTGCGCGGCCGCGTGACGGCCAGCGAAGCGGACGTGCCCGATGACAGACTGGAAGAATACATCGTCAGTTGGCCGGGCAAGTGGCCGAAGGGCGCGCGCCGCCCGTCATCGGATCGGCGGCGCGGCACGCCCTAATCCAACTCGGGCCCTATCGCCCTCGCGGTGCAATTGAAAAATCATAGGCACGTGGCTCAGGCGCGCCGTAAAACGAGTAGTGCCACCATTCGCGGAAGTAGTTGGCAAAGCCGTGCCGGCGCATCGCCGATTGCAGCACAAGGCGCCACTGACGTTGCTCCGGCGCAATAGACGTGTTTGTCCCATAGCTCCTTGTGTCGAAACAGTCGAAGCCCGTCCCCATGTCGACACTGTTGTCCGGCGCCCGTTGGTCCGCCGGGCCTGTGCAGGGACCGTACCGCACGGTTGGGTCAAAACGAGGTGCGCGCGCAACTGGCATTCTGACAAGGGTGAGGTCGATCGCGGTGCCGGTTGAGTGTCTTGATCTTGCCGCGATGAAGCCGAGCGCAAATAGGCTGCGTTTGTGTAGTGCTGGGTAAAAACGTCTGGTGGCCGCGTCGTCGCTGCCTTCATGAGCCCAAGTGGTCATCGCGCGGGAAGCCCTGATCGGCCGATAACAATCATACACCTTCAGCCCCAGGTTCTGCCGTGCCAGATCGGCCTGAACTTGCTTGAGTGCCTCAGCTGCCTCGCGCCGCAACACGCATTCGGGCGCACCGTAGCCGGGAAGGGGGTGGCCGGTGAAATTGTCATTCGTTGCGTACCGGATGTCCTGCACGATGCTCGAATCAAGGTCTCGCAAATAAACAAAGCCGGGTGCAAGCATGTCGCGGGCACTCGCGGGGGCGTCGACAAGAAAAACGGTGAGCAGCAAAGGCAATAGGCGCAAAAGGAGTTCCTGTGGCCAACGGAGTGCTTGTCGCCTCATGTTATTTCCCGCACATACCACCCCCGCAATGCCGCGTCTTGCTTTGGGAGAACCGGCAGGGCATTGAGCGGGTTGGTAGATATTGAGTTTTTTCGAATTCAAATTATGACCTCAGCAAAGCCAAAATCCAGACCGCGACCAACAAAGGCAGACGCGCTACCTGAGATGCGTGCGCTGACACACCCAGAGGTCAGGGCAATCGTCCTTGGCATCATGCTAGCGATGTTTCTCGGGGCCCTCGACCAGACAATCGTCGCAACAGCGCTGCCGACGATTGGACGGCATTTCGGCAATCTTGAAGATCTGTCCTGGGTTGTGACGGCCTATCTCCTCACTGGAACGGCTGTGACGCCACTCTACGGCAAGCTCGCGGACATCCATGGTCGCCGCGTCGTCATGCTCACTGCGATCGTCATTTTCGTGACTGGTTCGGTTGCCTGTGCGCTGGCACCCACCATGTCCGCGCTGGTGCTTTCGCGCGCGTTTCAGGGCCTCGGTGGCGGCGGGCTGATGGCGCTCGCCCAAACAATCATCGCCGACATTGTTTCCCCGCGCGAGCGCGGACGCTACCAGGGGTATATCGGCGCCGTGTTCGCGACGTCATCCGTGGGTGGACCGGTTCTCGGTGGATTTCTGACCGAACATATCGATTGGTCGTTGATCTTCTGGATCAACCTGCCGCTCGGCCTGTGCGCACTGGGGATGACGTCAAATGTGCTGCGGCGTGTGCCTTACCAGCCTCGCAAGCACAAACTCGACGTCATCGGCGCTTTGCTGATGATGGCCGCGTCAATTGCACTCCTGTTTGCTTTGACCTGGGGTGGCCGTCGCTTCGAATGGATTTCGCTGCAGATCGGCGGGCTGCTGTTCGGCTCCGCTGTTCTCTGGGGTCTGTTTTCCTGGAGGCTAGTGGCCGTAAGCGAGCCGTTCCTTCCGCTGGCTGTTCTCGCCAATCCGGTTGTTCGCTGTGCGACGCTCGCTGGCGCCTGCAATATGGGCACGCTTGTGGGCATGACGATCTTCGTGCCGCTGTATTTCGAAGTCGTTCTGCATCTGTCAGCGAGCGAATCGGGCATGGCGCTGATTCCTCTGATGGCCGCCACTGTCACGTTTTCGACCATCACAGGCCGCATGATGACGCACGTCGTCCACTACAAACGGATGGCATTGGTCGGACTCTCACTCTCGATTTTGTCGCTCGCGCCTTTGGCGATCTGGCCGACGTCGATGCCAATGGCGCTCGTGCTCCTGCTGTTGTTGCTGGTCGGATCGGGGCTCGGAACTGTGTTTCCGATTTCCACCGTCTGCATGCAAAACGCAGTCTCACGTGCGCAAATGGGTATCGCTACAGGCGCGGCGAACTTCTTTCGCGCCCTGTTTTCGGCGCTGGTTGTCGCACTGCTTGGCGCCATCGTCCTTGGTGGTCTCGGAGGTATGACCGGAACGTCGGTCGAAATGCTAGCTCGCACTGCGTCGGCGCCCGAGCTCGCCTACGCGTTCCGCTTTGTATTTCTTACCTGCGGGCTGATCTTGTCTTTCGGCATGGCGTTTCTCATTTCGATGGAGGAACGGCCGCTCAAGGGACCTATGGCGCCTTCGCAAGCCGTAACTGCACCGACAGCACCAGCGACTCCTATTCCTGCAGAGTAGTGGTTAGCCACGCAAAAAGCCCCGGCGCGATGCCGGGGCTTTGTTGCAGGGGTGACGAGCCTTTAGTCGTGGGTCCAGTCACGGCGCAATTGCAGGCGCACGTTCGGATCGGGATCGCGGCCGACATACTGACCGCCTTCGTAGACCGTGTCGGGGTCGTTTGGTGATAGTGCCTGTGCGCGAACGTTCCGCCCATTACGCGTCGCGGCGCTCTCCGGAGCATAAGCATAGGCGCCAGAAGGCGTGCCGGCTGCGGAAAATCCGCCGTGCTCGAGCGCGGGCAGATTGATGACGTTGCCGGTGCCAAAACCCGGACTGTATGATTGGGCCGATGCCGGTGAAGCGATCATGGCGGCAAAGCCCGCGGCGATGAGCAGCTTTCTCATCTGGTATCTCCATGTGTCGTGACAGCATTTCTGCTGGCCGGTAGATCGCCGGCACCCGCAACATGGTCACTCGCACCCGCCTTCACTTGCTTGAAATTGCTAGTTCCGGATGACTCGGGCGACTGCGTCGGAATAGCGGCGATGCGCGCTTGGAATGGCAGGTCTGAACTTGGCTGCTCACGCAGGCGTGAATTTTCTGCAGCCGGCGCGCGCGTCATATTTGGTTGGTCGCAGCGGAACTAGAATCAATAAAAAACACTTTTATCCGAGCAGCGATGGAAACTTCCCGGGACGGCGATGGGACAATGCCAATAAAGGACCTCGCATGCCTTGTTGTTCAACCGGCGATAGTCACCTTTGCTGCTCCGTCGACGAACCACGCCTTAAAGAACTTCAACTAAAGTCGAAATCACCGGCACCGGCTGCGCCACTCGGCGTATTGCCCATTCACGGGCCAGTGAACCTCCACGACGGCGTGGGGCTTCAACGACTGACCGCGCCCGGTGGCCTGGCCGGCTGGCAACGCAAGCGCGCGCTTGAATACATTGAAGAGCATCTTTCGGAGACGATCAGACTTTCTACGTTGTCGGCAGTCGCGCAATTGAGCGCTTACCATTTTGCGCGGGCCTTCAAAAAGACATTGGGAGTGCCGCCGCATCGCTATCACATGAATCGGCGGGCCGAGCGTGCGAAAGTTCTCCTTGCAGATCGATCAGTCACGGAAGTTGCGCTGGCGGTCGGCTACGCGGAGACAAGCTCGTTCTCGTCGGGCTTCCGGAGGGCGACCGGAATGTCTCCGACCGAGTTTCGCCGTGCGCTGACGTGAACAAGAAGCCAAAGTTGGTGGCGGAGAGGCGTTTCACCTTGGGCGATAAGCCGTTTAGCGCTTTATGAATGTCCCGTCGCGCAGCTCGGAGACGGCCTGCTGTAGTTCTGCCTGGGTATTCATGACGATCGGCCCGTACCAAGCGACGGGCTCCTGGATGGGCTTTCCCGAAACCAGCAGGAAGCGGATGCCTTGCTCCCCGGCCTGCACGGTAACCTCGTCACCTGCATCAAACAGGACAAGAGAACGGTCACCAGCCGGCTCCCGGAAGAGGATTTCCTCGCCGTCGATCTGTTTCTCGGAAAGTACGCCGAACGGCTTGGACGACGAGGCGAACTTGCCGTCACCCTCAAAAACATAGGCAAAGGCGTGGCGCTCGACTTCGACCTTAAGCGTCTTTCGCTTGTTCGGAGGCACAAACACATCAAGGTAGCGCGGATCGGCGGCCACACCGTCCACGGGCCCCTTCTTGCCCCAGAACTCGCCGCAGACGACGCGCACGCGTGTGCCGTCGTCATCCACGATTTCCGGAATATCGACACCCTTGATGTCTTGGTAGCGGGGCGCCGTCATCTTGAGAGAAGAGGGTAGGTTCGCCCAAAGCTGGAAGCCGTGCATGCGGCCTTCAGGATCACCTTGTGGCATTTCTTGATGCATGATGCCGCGGCCGGCCGTCATCCATTGCACATCGCCGGAACCGAGCGTGCCGCGATTGCCGAGACTGTCACCGTGCTCGACGGTTCCCGACAAAACATACGTTATGGTTTCGATGCCGCGGTGCGGATGCCACGGAAATCCGGCCAAGTAGTCGGACGGTCGGTCATTGCGAAAATCGTCGAGCAGCAAAAAGGGATCAGTCTCGGAAGTTTCTCCAAAACCAAAGGCGCGGCGCAGCCTTACGCCGGCCCCCTCGATGGTTGGCTTGGATTGCACGATGCGTTTGACAGGACGAACAGACATGAACCCGAGTACCTTTTTGTGGCGAGGCCGGCGCAATGAATCGCGACCTTTGCCGGAACCTGCCATTCATATGCGAATATTTATATAGGGCTTTTGTACACGAACAGAAGAGTTTAGGTGTGCGGAACATCCACCATTTGGATGACAGGCGAGTGCGTTCCGCCAATGCTCGCGGCACGCGACGCGATCAGCTAAGATTGCCCATGGCCAGAACCTTTCGCGCGGCGACCTGTCTTTTTCTGCTCTTGTTCGCTCTCGGCGGCTGCACAAAATGTGGCTGGCTTTGGGACCAAGCTCCACGCAGCTGCCATTCCGAGGCGCCGCGATGACGGCGGTGCATGGCGCGCGCCGCGGGTCTAATCCACAGTGCTTAAAGGGAGCGGCTAAGCGCGAGAGGCTGGGTCGCCTTTGTGCTTGGCGCCTGCGCCCGCCCGTTGGCGCCATAAGTTGACGGCGCTTGCTTGCGCGCAAGCTCCCCGGAGACCCCACGAATGATGCCCTCAGACACGGCGTGAGCCGTCGCAAGCACCGTCAGATTTGTTTGCAGCAGGTCCTGGAACGTGTTGTGGCGCGTGCGCAGCCTTTCGAAGGCACCGGGGACCCACCGCTCGATTGTTTCCTTTGCCGCTCTTATACGCGTGCTTTCGACCGCGTAGAGCCGGGCAAATTCGATCTTGGTTTCGCTGAGGGTACCCGCATCGCGAAGCTTTCCCGCTCGCACGCGCGCCGTTTCCTCCGTAAGCGCCTGCTCCAGCTGGTCCATGATGCTTTCCAGGTCGGCGATCGCTTTCTCGGCGGCGCTTGCGTTCACAATCGGATTCGCCAGTTCGCTCATTGCCGCGCCTCCTGCTGAGCGATCAGCGTGCGGTACACCTGGTCGGCAATCCCGATGCCGCCCGATTTAGCGAATGATTTCGCATATTCGTCGGTCAGCATCGAACGCCAAACACCCGTCGCCCCATTGCCGCCGAAGGGGCCGTCGCCATCCAAGCCCGTGAACATGTGCTGGAACATCGAGTTGAGAAACACGGCCTCAAAATCCTGGGCCGCGGCACGCGCCTTTGCTTCCTTGCCCGCGCCAGGCGTTTTTGCGGCGGACATGCTGTTTGTAAGCACGTCGAGCGGCTTAGGACCGGGTGCGGGCATTGTGAGGGCGCTTGCCATCACATCACCTCGATGTCGGCCTGGATTGCACCGGCGGCCTTGATCGCCTGCAGGATGGTGATCAGATCGCGAGGCCCGATGCCCATCGCGTTGAGGCCGTCGACGACCTGCTGCAGCGACACGCCTTCCCGCACGACAAACATTTTCTTCCCGTCCTCCTGGACGCCGATACTCGTCCGCGGCACCACTCGTGTTCTTCCGCGCGCGAAGGGCAGTGGCTGGCTGACCTCGGGCGTTTCAGAGACGGTCACCGTCAGATTGCCTTGCGCGACCGCAACCGTAGACACCCGGACGTCGCGGCCGATCACGACCACGCCCGAGCGTTCGTCGATGACGATACGCGCGGGGAGATCGGGTTCGACCTGCAGCTGTTCGATTTCGGTGAGGAAGCTGACGATATTGGCCGTCGACTTCGGCGGCACCGTGATGACCACGGTCGACTGATCGATCGGTTCCGCACTTGGGGTTCCGATATAGTCGTTGATCGCGGCGGCGATGCGCTTGGCGGTCGTGAAGTCCGGATTGCGCAAGGCCATGCGCATCTGGCCAAGCCGATTGAGCGTGAAATCGATCTCGCGTTCGATCAACGCGCCGTTGGCGATCCGGCCGACGGTCGGCACGCCACGGGTGATTTTGGCCGCCTCGCCTTCGGCCTGAAAGCCGCCGATCGCCAGCGATCCTTGCGCGACGGCGTACACGTTGCCATCGGCGGCGAGGAGTGGCGTCACCAGCAGCGTTCCGCCTTGCAGACTCTTGGAGTCGCCCATGGCGGAAACGGTGACGTCGATGCGCGTTCCTTGGGTGCCGAAGGCGGGAAGGTTGGCGGTCACCATCACTGCGGCGACATTGCCCGTACGGATCGTCTGCCCGCGAATATTGACGCCAAGCCGCTCGAGCATCGCGGTCAGCGACTGCTTGGTGAATGGGATGTTGTTGAGGGTATCGCCGGTGCCATTGAGCCCGACGACCAAGCCATACCCGATCAACTGATTCTGCCGCACGCCTTCGATATTGGTGAGATCCTTGATGCGCGACGTCGCCCCGGCTTTCACCGGGACACAAAGCGCCAAGATCACAACCAGGCATGCAGCCCGCAAAGCCTTCGTCATCACTGCTCCCCAATGTGACGTTTGACTGCCAATCTCTATGCGAACGGCATGCCAAGCCGTCCCGGCAGCCAAGACTTTGGCAAGTCATCTGTTTTCGATCGCGGCCGGGGAAGCGTGACATCCGTTACGCGGCACGAAACGATCCAGGCGGTAATTTTTGCCGGGTTGTTTACCGGCCATTAACCATACCGGCTCAGGCTGCATGGTACTCGGGAACCGATCCATTTCGGTGGGGAACAATCGTCATGCGCATCTACGGGCCAAATGGAACCGCACTTGCGGCGACGCCGCCGACCGCGCGTCGCACCGCTGGCGGCTCGTTCAGCGTGAGCGAGCAGGATGTGCCACGCAATTCGACGGCCGCGGCGTCACTGCGAGCGATTTCGACGGTCGATGCTCTGATCGCGCTTCAGGGGGTGGAAGACCCAACCGTGCGAAAGAAGCGCGCGGTCGCCAAGGGGCGCAACGCGCTCGACGTGCTTGACACGCTCAAGCTCGGCCTGCTCGACGGAGACGTAGATCAATCGACCCTTGCGCGCTTGAGGGTCGCATCGGAAGGCTTGACTGAAACGTCCGGTGACGCCGGTCTTGACCTCGTGCTGGGCGAAATTGACCTCCGTGTCGCAGTAGAGCTCGCCAAAGCGGGTGTTCGTTAACTCCTGCGGCAAGACACCAGCCTGCCGAGTTTTTGCGGAAGTCATTGAACCGTCACAGAAATCAGGCCGGATTGAGAACACCAATCGGATATTGTCCGCCGGTTGGCGGACGTATATAAGCCTGCCGCTCGGGGGGAGCAGACGACGCGCCCAAGAATAAAAATCAGGGAGTAGGTGGGAATGCTGGCCAAGACCAAAAACTATCGGCCGTCCGACAAGGAGCCGTTTATGAACGAGCGCCAGCGCGAATATTTTCGCGCCAAGCTGCTCGCGTGGAGAGAGGACATACTCAAGGAAGCCAAGGAAACGTTGCAGCACCTTCAGGAAGAGAACCAGAATCACCCCGATATCGCGGACCGTGCCTCATCTGAAACCGATCGTGCGATTGAGCTGCGCGCACGCGACCGCCAGCGCAAGCTGATTGCGAAGATCGATGAAGCGCTGACCCGGATCGACGACGGCACCTACGGTTATTGCGAAGAGACAGGCGAACCGATCTCACTGCGCCGGCTCGAGGCGCGCCCCATTGCGACGCTGTCGGTTGAAGCGCAGGAGCGGCATGAGCGGCGAGAGCGTGTCTACCGCGACGACTGAACTGCTGCGGCACTTGGTGGAGCTTTAATATTGCCCGGCCATGCTGCCGGGCAATATTTTTTGGACCGTTCAACCCGCACGAAAAAGCGCGGCCTCCGACCGGGGAGCAGCCGGAGGCCGCGTCGTGAACGCCGTTACACTCGCGCGATGCGAAACGGCGCGGGAGCTACAAAACTACACGACTAGAACGGCAACAGAATATTGAAGATCTGCTCACCATACCGATTCTGCTGCATCTCGGTGATCTGGCCCCGCCCACCATACGCGATGCGCGCCTGTGCGATCTTGGTGGAGTCGATGGTGTTGTCGCTTTCGATGTCTTCCGGCCGCACGATGCCGGCTACAATCAACTCACGGACTTCGAAGTTAACGCGAATTTCCTGCCTACCCTCAATCACCAGGTTTCCGTTTGGCAACACTTGCGTTACGACCCCGGCCACGTTCGTCTTGAGCTCTTCGGATCGATCAACCGAGCCTTTGCCATCCATGGTCGTGCTGGAATCGGCCGTGAAGATACGCGTTGGCACCGGCGTGTTCATAATCGGAACTTTTGGTTTGCCGAAGAAATTGCGGATGCCGGAATCCTCCGTCATTTCGCGACTGCGCTTGGTTTCGTTGTCGATGTTGGCCTTGTCAGTGATGTTGACCTTGACTGTCAGAATGTCTCCGATCTGATGCGCACGTTGGTCCTTGAAGAAGGCGCGAGAGCCGCTGCGCCACAACGAATTTGGATTGTATGCCGCCGGCTGGGCCGCGGGCATCGGCATCTGAACCGGTTTGTAGCCGGGCCGTGTGGTCGGATTGTCGACGGCCGACAGCGGCGGTTGTTCCCCGACGTTTTTGAGGGACTCGAGATAAGAGCAGCCACTAAGAAGGCTACTTGCGAGCGCGGCCAAGACCGCGTGACGCGTAATCATGACAACTTTCATGAGATTGCTTTCACGTTGATGCACAAGGTCTTCCACGGAAACGCACGGAAGCGGTACATGACGGGACCAAAACATTGACCATTAGCGCGCTTTCGTGCTGACGGATCCGGTGACATTGTTGGCGGCGACGCGCGGCGACCCGTTCGTGACTGCCACGCGGCCTGGTCCGACAATCACACCATGGACAACGCGCTTAGACTGTTCGTTGAGGACGCTGATGACGTCGCCTTCGGTGCCGCTGTCGTTAGCCTTGCCCCGTATCGTGAGCATCATTCCCGGCGCTTCATAGACCAGCGTCACGGTCTCGTTGCGCAGAACAAGATCCGGTTTCATTAGATCCGCGGCTCGCAACGGGCGACCACCTTGCGTAGGCCCACGAGCTGCCATGCCGACAACGTCGACGCGTCTGGTGATAGCATCTCGGCCAACCTCGGCGCGCGGGCGCCGCTCCATTACGATATCCGCCTCTTTTATGATATTGCCGCGCTCAATCGTCCTTCCGATGGTCACAACTTCGATGGTGGCGAAGGCGCGACCCGCGAAGCGAAGTACGCTCCGCTTCGCGGGACCCACGGGAATCTCAACGGTCGCATCGAAACGCGTGCTGCGTGTGTCATAGTCGATGTGCGTGACTCGGGGCTCACCGACCGCCAAGGGATCGACATAGATCGTGCGCATGTCGTGCCCAAGATTGACGGTGATGTCCTTGCTGTCCCCGAGATCGAATCTCGCCGATAGCGTCCGCGCGATCAGGTCTTCAATGTCCGTTGCCGGGACCGTGCGGGTCGCGCGCGTGACCACCACCTTGTCCAAACCCCGGGTGTCAATTCCGATAAGCGCGTGATCGCGCACCGCATTGAGAATGGCGTCTACGGATACGGCGCCGGTATAGCCTGGGTCGGGCGCGCGAAAGATCGGCACGGCGGCGACGACGCCGGAGTTTTCGATCAGATCGCCGATGCGCACGATGTCGCCGTGGATAGTCGCTTCGGACTTCAACCGTGGCGGATTTGGAGCTTGCGCGACGGCAGACGTCGTGAGGGCGCCGAACGCAATAAATGCAGCAAAGACCATACGTATCATCGCGAGACCTCAGCGCATCATGTTGGAGGTGGCCGACAACATCTGGTCGGCTGCGGAAATAACTTTTGCATTCATTTCGTACGCACGTTGCGCGGCGATCAGGTCAGAAATTTCACTGACCGCTTCAACGTTTGCCTGTTCGAGGAAGCCTTGCTGGAGGTTGCCGAATCCATCCGTGTTTGGATTGCCGTTCTGTGGCGCGCCAGAAGCTGGCGTCTCGAGGTACATGTTGTCGCCGATGCTTTGAAGCCCGGCTTTGTTGACAAAGATCGCGAGTTCGAGCTGCCCGACCTGGCTCGGTGTGTTAGAGCCTGGTTGCGTTACGAACACCTGACCCTGCGCGTTAACGGAGACTGACATTGCGTTCTGCGGGATAGTGATGCCAGGCTGGATCAGATTGCCCTGTGCAGTGACAAGGCGTCCTTGTGCGTCGAGCTCAAGGGAGCCGTCGCGCGTGTAGGAGGTGCGGCCATCGGGCAGCAGGACCTTTAAAAACCCTTCGCCGCGAATGGCGAGATCGAAATCTTTTCCGGTCTGCGTCAGTTCGCCCTGGCTCATCAGGCGTGGTGTGCCGGCGGTTTTGACGCCCGACCCGAGCTCGATGCCAGCCGGCAGGATATTGCCTTGCGCTGATGTCTGGGTGCCGACGCGGCTGACATATTCGTAGAGCAGGTCTTGGAATTCAGCGCGCTGCCGCTTGTAGCCGGTGGTCCGCATGTTGGCGATATTGTTGGAGATGACCTGAACGTTTAGTTCCTGGGCCATCATTCCCGTCGCCGCTGTATGAAGTGCTCTCATTGTTCATTCTCCGGACGATTAGCTCGTCGGTACTTCGGAAAGTTTCTCGATCGCCGTCCGACGCAAATCGGCCTGCTGCTGCAGGATGCTGGCGACGTGGGTGTAGCTGCGCGTCACTTCGATCATGCGTGTCATTTCGATGACCGAGCGAACGTTCGATTTCTCGACCGTACCCTGCATGACGCGCGACAATTTATCGGGTTGGGGTGTGACGCCCGCTGGTGCGAGGAAAACCCCGGCGCCGTCTTTCTGCAACCGGCCAGGTTGATCGAAGCTGACAACGCGTAATTGCCCGCGTAGCGATTCCGTCTGGCTGTTGCTGCCCTCGCGCACGCTGATGGTGCCGTCCTGGCTGATCGTGATGTTGCGATCCTTGGGCTGGAAGGTGATCGGGCCGGATTCGCCCATCACCTGAAAACCTTCGGCTGTGACGAGTTCGCCGCTGTTATTGATTTGCAGGGCGCCGTTTCGCGTGTAGCGCTCGCCACGCGGCGTCTGCACCGCCAGGTATCCCTTGCCGTTGATGGCGACGTCCAGTGGGTTGCCGGTGCGCTCGAGCGGTCCCTGGCTCAGGTCCATCCAGGTCGCACGATCGTGCACGAAACTAATGCGGCGATCAGCGGCCAGAAAATTATCGGCGCGTGCGGTTGGGCTGACGAATTCCTCGAACACGGCACCGTCGGCTTTGAAGCCAGAGGTGTTCATGTTTGCGAGATTGTTCGCAATGACGTCCATCTCGCGCGCGAGCGCGACCTGGCGTGACAGCCCGACCAGAAGTGCATTCTGCATCGGCAACTCCCCTTTCAGTTCGGTCAGGCCGGCCCTCCCGAGGCTGGCATCGACCGCATCCGATGCCGCGGGCTCTCCCAAGCCCGCAGCCATCAAGACACTGCACTCGCTGTGCCAACCGGTATAGTTGTATGAAATCAATCGCTTAGCTTCGATCGCGGCCGGTCAAGAGCGGCAAAAAGCAACCGTCTGAAGGGGATACCCGGCAAAAGTTTCCTGGTGGCCGAGGGTCAGGAAAGTATCTGTTAACCATACCGACCTACCTTCGGTCGCAAGGGCGCGCGAGGGCGCGCAGCCGCGGTGTTTTCGCCAAAACAACGTCGCGTGCCGTCCCGCCCAAACTCGCGATCCGGGGTCATTCATGGCAGCCAAGCCGAAAGAGGCGGACGTCGAAGAAGACGAAAAGCCGGAAGAAGAAAACGAACAGGCGACATCAAAGTCGAAATTCAAATTCATCCCAAAATTTAAGCTGCCGCCGCTGAAGTGGATGATTATCGGTGGCGCTGGCGTGCTCGTGCTCGTCGGAGGCGGCGGGGGCGCGTACTATTTTCTGAAGGGCCCAAGTCACAAGGAGCCGCAGGTCGCGGCAAAACCGGCGACATTTGTCGACCTGCCCGACGTCCTGGTGAACCTTTCGAGTTCCGGCGGCGACCGAACGCAATACCTCAAGGTCAAGATCGTTCTTGAGCTTCCGGACTCAAGCGTTGTGCCGCAGATCCAGCCGTTGATGCCGCGGGTCATGGATGCTTTCCAGACCTACCTGCGGGAGTTGCGGCCAACCGATCTTGACGGCTCGGCAGGACTCTATCGCCTCAAAGAAGAATTGACGCGCCGCGTCAACGCTGCGGTTGCCCCGAACCACATTACGGCCGTGCTGTTCAAGGAAATCGTTGTCCAATGATGTTGCAAGTCGAATAAACGCAGGCGGCTCAGGCAATGGCGACAAAAGACCAGATCGATCAAGACGCACTCGCGGCAGAGTGGGGGCTCGCGCTGGAATCCGATAACGGCGCTGCTCCGACAGGTGCGGATGCGGCTGCTGCTGCGCCCGCCGATGATGCGGCGGCGCAATGGGCTGCTATGGCTGACGACCCCAGCGGCCTTCAATCCGCCAAGGGCGGCGCCGAGCGCATCCTCAACCAGGAAGAAATCGACAGCCTTCTCGGCTTCAGTCTTGCTGATGTCTCGCTCAACGACAATTCCGGCATCCGCGCCATCATCGACTCGGCGATGGTCTCCTACGAGCGGTTGCCGATGCTGGAAATCGTGTTCGATCGTCTTGTGCGACTGATGACGACTAGCCTGCGCAATTTCACATCGGACAATGTCGAAGTTTCACTTGATCGCATCACTTCGGTCCGCTTCGGCGACTACCTCAACTCGATTCCGTTGCCGGCGATACTCGCGGTCTTCAAGGCCGAAGAGTGGGACAACTTCGGTCTCGCGACTATCAATTCAAGCCTGATTTATTCGATCATCGACGTACTGCTCGGCGGTCGCAGAGGGCAAAGCACAATCCGTGTTGAGGGCCGACCCTACACCACGATCGAGACTAATCTTGTGAAACGCATGATCGAAGTCGTGCTTGCTGACGCCGAACTCGCATTCAAGCCCCTGTCTCCCGTGAAGTTCAACATCGACCGGCTTGAAACCAATCCGCGGTTTGCTGCGATTTCCCGGCCTGCCAATGCTGCAATTCTCGTCCGCCTGCGCATCGATATGGAAGACCGTGGCGGCACGATCGAGTTGTTGCTGCCTTACGCGACCATTGAACCAATCCGCGCCGTTCTGCTGCAGATGTTCATGGGCGAAAAATTCGGGCGCGACGAGATCTGGGAAGGCCATCTTGCGACCGAAATCGGCCAGGCGCGGATCGGTGTCGATGCCGTGCTCTACGAGGCGCGCCTGCCACTGCGTCGCATGATGGGTCTCAATGTTGGCGACACGCTCATGCTTGAAATAAAGCCCGACGCGATGGTCACGGTTCGCTGCGGCGATATCACGCTGACCGAGGGCCGCATGGGACGCGTCGGAGATCGAGTCGCCGTTCGCGTTGCCAAGCCCTTGCGTAAGCCGCGCACAACGTTCGCCATGTTCGAAAAGGCCGATGAAACAACAACCACTACTCCATTGGAGGTACCGTGAGCTACCACTACGGTTTTCTGGTCGAGACCATGGTTTCGATCCTGCTGTTGCTCACGATTTTGTACTGCGTTCGGCTCAACAAGCAGCTTCGTCTCCTCAAGGCTGACGAGAATTCATTGCGGGCAACAATTTCGGAGCTGGTTACGGCCACCGAGATCGCCGACCGCGCTATTGCCGGGCTGAAATCGATGATGCAGCAGGGCGAGCAGGCCTTAAGCCAAAAGCTCGAGCGCGGTGAGGTGCTGGCCGCCGAGCTCGATCTTCATCTGAGCACAGGCAATCAATTGCTGGCGCGATTGGTGCGGATCGCCGGCGTCACGCGGCCGGCTGGTGAATCACCGGCCGTGCAGGATGCCAAGGCCGTGGCAGCTGCTGCGCAGGCATTTGCTGATAGGGCTCGCACGCGATTGAGCGATCAAGCCGCATGACCCGTTTTGCGCGCGACGTTCGGCTTGTTCCGATCGTGCTGTTTGCCACGATAAGCCTGCTCGCGCTCAAAGTGTCCGGCCTGGTCTTTGACGGCGGCTATACCTTGGCCGAGCGGTTGCAGGCACGATACAGGGGCGATCTGCAAATTACTTCACGTGAGAGCGTGCCCGATCAGCCAAAGATCGTTCTGACTGAAAAGTACGCCAAGCCCGGAACGGCTGGGTCAAGGCAGCCCTGGGCGCAGGAAATGTTCAGTTTCAACGGGGGCAACGCCAGCGACGTCACGGGTTCGGTCGGCGCTGCCGAGGAAAAGCCGAGCGATCCGGCGCTCAAGGTCAGCGACAAGCCGCCGGATCCCACAAAGCTGGAAGTCGCCGGCGCCGCGATCCCACTCGAGCCTGGGCGCATTGCCTCGCCTGGAGAGCGCGCGGTGCTCGAGCGTCTGCAAACCCGGCGGCAGGAGCTCGACACACGCAATCGCGAACTGGAAATGCGTGAAAACCTGTTGAAGGTAGCCGAAAAGCGGCTGGAAGCGAAGGTTTCCGAGCTCAGGAGCACCGAAAGCCGCGTCAATACTGCGATGGGGACGCGCGATAAAGTGGAGGCCGAGCGCTTCAAGGGCATCATCACAATGTATGAGAATATGAAGTCTAAGGATGCCGCCCGAATTTTCGATCGGCTCGACATGAGGATCTTGGTCGAGGTCTCCACCCAGATGAATCCCCGTAAAATGTCGGAGATCCTGGGGCAAATGTCGCCCGATGCTGCGGAGCGGCTGACCGTCGAGCTTGCCAACAGGGCCAGCGCCCAGCCCAAAACGCAAAGTCCTGATCAGCTGCCGAAGATTGAGGGCAAGCCGACCGCCAACTGATCATGCCAGCGGCTCCACGGTTAACGCCCCGTTAAACGCCCAACCGTAGGCTGTCGTGACCGGTACTCTTGCCGGCTGGAACCGCTCATGACGTTTTTGCCATTCGGGCTTAAGCGGCTGTTCGTGCACAGTCCGGAGCGCGCGCGACGCCGGGGCAGGTGGGTGCCGCTCGTATTTTTGGCGGGACTGGTTTTCCTCGCGTCGCCCTTTGGCGCGCGCGCGGACGATCCGATCAAAGGCGAGGTCAAGGCAATTGCCGACGGCGGTTTTGTGCGGCTGCTCTTTCATTTTGATCAGGCAGTCGAATCCAATGTCCGTGTTTCGGGCGCGATTATCGTCATTACCTTCAAGAAGCCGGTCGCCGTGGCTGTTGAAAAGCTCAGCTCAGGGGCCTCCGGATTTATTAGCGTTGCGCGGCGCGATCCAGATGGAGGAGCAATCCGAATTGCGTTGGCGCACAAGGTGAAAGTCAACAGCATCGCGGCCGCCGAACGACTCTACGTCGATCTCTTGCCCGACAACTGGAATGGCCCGACGCCAGGTCTGCCGCAGGAGGTGATCGACGAGCTCGTGCGGCGCGCGCGCGAGGCCGAAAGCCAACTGCACCAGCAAAAAATTGCCGACAAGCAAAAGAAGCCTCCGCTGGTCCGCGTCAAGGTGGCGGCCCAGCCCACGTTCATTCGTTTCATTTTCACGATGCCCGGCACCGTGAATGTCGTGCCGGAGCGAGCCGACGGGAGGGTCACGCTCAATTTTGATCAACCGATCAACTGGGATCTCGCCGACGCTAAGGCCTCGCTGCCTCCGACCTTGAAGTCGATCGAGTCCGAGGTCGATTTCGAAACTGTTGCCGTTGTCTTCACGCTTAACGGGACGCCGCAGGTGCGGACTTTCCGCGAGGAACGGAGCATCATCGTCGACATTGGACTCGATGGCGCGGCCAAACCTAAGCCGACGGAGGGCAGCGCAAAGCAGCCGGCCGTGGCGGAAAGTTCGCCTGCGATCGCGCCCCCGCAAACAGCGCCAGCGAAAGATGCAACTCCGCCGGCTGAATTGAAGCCGTCGGCGCCTGCCGCGGCTCTACTGGCTGAGGCAAAGCCTACGCAGGCACCGCAAACCGCGAAAGAGCAGCCAAAACCTGTTGAGAATCCAGTGCCACCCAGGGAGGCGCAAGCCCCGGCACCGCTCGCCGAAGCCAATGCGTCATCCGACGCCGCCGCGGTGGCCCCGGCCAGCGTTCCCGCAGCAGCTTCGCCTGCGCCCACCCCGCCTGCCGATGCTGCCGCGCCGGTACCTGCGCCTGCACCGCCCGTGGAAATCGCAAGGCCGTCTCAGCGCGCGCCGACTGCAGATGCCGAACGCCCACCGCCTAATCCGAATGCTGTCGTTGTGGCTAGCGTACAGCAATCCGGCGAAACCATGCGCATCGAATTTCCGTTCGCGGCAGCGACGCCCGCGGCGGTTTTTCAGCGCGCGGATGCGTTGTGGCTGGTGTTCGACACTCCAACACAAATCGATCTGACCGCGATTCAGGCCGACAATGACAATGGCGTGCGCGAGGTGCTGTTCGAACGGGCAAAAGACGGGGCCGCCACTATTCGCTTCAAACTGACCCGGCCAAGGATGAGCAGTATTGTGGGTGACGGGCCGACGTGGACTGTCACGATTGCCGACACGATGACAGCATCGACCAAGCCGCTGACCGTCGCGCGCAGTATCGTCGGCAAGAATCGTGCAAGTCTTGCCATTCCGTTCGACGATCCGCGTGCCATCCATGATGTTACCGATCCGGACATCGGCGACCGATTACTGATCGTAACCGCGCTTGGGCCAGCGCGGGGCTTCCTCAAGGCGCAGGACTTCGTCGAACTACGCGCCTTGCCGTCAACCCACGGCGTGGTGGTGCAACCCCTTGCCGACGACATCACCGCAGAACTCGGAGCCGACAAGGTCAGCATCAGCCGGCCGGCAGGACTGTCCCTGTCTGCGACGGCGCTCGGCCAGCAGCCGCTCGCGACCAATTTCCGGGCCTACACGTTCGACACCCAATTGTGGGGCTACGACCGTGATGCTCCGTTCAACGCGCGGCAGGCCGAACTGATCCGGCTTGCCGCTGCGGCACCCGTGTCGAAACGCCGGCATGCCCGTCTCAATCTTGCGCGCTTCTACCTGGCAAAGGACATGGCTCCTGAAGCCAAGGCTGTTCTGGACGTAGCTCTCTCGGATCAGCATTCGGACGACGTAACCGGCAGCGTGCTCACGGCTGTCGCCGACGTGATGCTCGACCGTCCCGAGGAAGCGCTCAAGGTTTTGGCCAAGCCGCAGGTGGGAAACCAGCAGGATGCACCGGTCTGGCGTGCGATCGCTTTGGCTCGCCAGGGGAAGTGGGCTGACGCGCAGAAGATCTTCAAGACCATCAGCGCCGCCATCGCTGCGCTGCCGATCGAGCTTCAGCGCATGGCTATGAAGGAAGCGCTGCGCTCGGCCATTGAGGTGCGCGACTTCAACAGTGCCACCAGGGTGGTCAACGAAATAGAGACCGTCGGCGTCACCCCGGACCTTGAGCCCACTATCAATGTACTGGTCGGCCGGCTGTACGAGGGTCTGGGACGCAACGAGGACGCGCTCTCAAGCTATCGTGCGGCGGCGACATCGGGCAATCGCCGCGCGGCGGCGCAAGGGCGGTTGCGGGAGATTGCGCTCACATTTGCGACCGGCGGAATGGGTCGCAAGGACGTTATCAATGACCTCGAGACACTGACGACTGTGTGGCGCGGGGATGAAACGGAAACCGAAGGCCTCAAGTTGCTTGCACATCTCTACACAGAAGACAGCCGGTATCGCGACGCTTTCCACGTCATGCGCACGGCCCTGCTTGCACATCCCAATTCGGACCTGACGCGCAAGATCCAGGATGAGGCAGCTGTCACGTTTGAAAGCCTTTTCCTGGGCGGAAAGGGCGAAGCGTTGCCCCCGATCGAAGCACTTGGCCTGTTCTACGATTTTCGTGAGCTCACTCCGATCGGCCGTCGTGGCGACGAAATGATCCGCAGGCTTGCGGACCGGCTGGTTTCGGTCGATCTACTCGACCAAGCGGCCGAGTTGCTCCAGCACCAGGTTGATCACCGGCTGCAGGGGGCGGCGCGGGCCCAGGTCGCCACGCGGCTAGCGGTTGTCTATCTTTTGAATCGCAAGCCAGATCGTGCGCTTGCCACGCTGCAGAAAACCCGAGCCGCAGACCTTTCCAACGATCTGCGCGATCAGCGGCTGCTGATTGAAGCGCGTGCCATGTCAAATCTCGGGCGACACGAAGTGGCGCTGGAACTGATCACGAATATCAACAGCCGCGAAGCAATGCGCCTGCGGTCCGATGTCCTATGGGCCGCGCGCCGTTGGCGGGACGCGGGCGAGCAGATTGAGCTGCTTTACGGCAATCGCTGGCGCGAATTCGCGCCGCTTAATGATACCGAACGGTCGGATATCCTGCGCGCGGCGATTTGCTATGCCCTCAGTGAAGAATCAATTGGGGTCGCGCGTCTGCGCGAAAAATACGAAGCCAAATTCTCCGAAGGCGCCGATCGGCGCGCCTTCGAAGTTGTGACCGCGCCGATCGGTGCAAGCGGAAGCGAATTCCAGGATATTGCCAAGAAAGTTGCGAGCGTCGATACGCTCGATGCATTCCTTCGCGACCTAAGTGCGCGTTATCCGGAGGCCTCTGCGGCACCGCCGGCCGGAGCAGCAGTTGAGGGGAACAGTCCGGGGGCGGAGTTAGAGGCAAAGCCCACCACGAACGGTGCAGCAGCCGGCCCTGCGACAAGAACGGGACCAGACAATCGCAACGCGGCATCGTCGCCATTGCCTCCGAACGCCCCGGCTGGCGTGCCGCTCAAACCCGACAAAGAGCCAACCGGCTCGATTTCGCGCCGGATAACGCGCGCGCCCGCGCGCTAAACTGAACCCTTCGCTTGCTAAAAATGGTGACGCCCGGCGCATGGCGTGGGGCCGCGCGCGCAATATCAATCCAGTACAAGGCGCGGCAACCACAGCGACAACTCTGGAATGTAGGTAACCAGAAAGAGCACGATCAGCATGGGGATATAGAACACGAGAATACTTCTCGACACGGCTTCCATCGAGACTTTTCCGATGGCGCAACCCACCACCATGGTCGGACCGACCGGCGGCGTAAGTAGCCCGATGCCGAGGTTGAGAATCATGATGATGCCGAAGTGCACGGGGTCGATGCCGAAGGTCTTTATCACCGGCAGAAAGATAGGCGTGCAGATCAAGAGCATCGGCGCCAGATCCATGAAGGTGCCGAGCAGCAAAAGAAGAATGTTGATGTAGAGCAGGAACGTATACTTGTCGCTTGAGATGGAGATGAAGAACTCCGTCGCCATCGCCGGAATTCGCATGATCGCCATCATGTATCCGAAGGCGATCGAGAAACCGATCATGATCATGACCATGCCGACCGTGCGCACGACACGCGCGATAAGGGCCGGTAGTTGGCTCCACTTCACGTCGCGATAGACAAACATAGTCACGAGGAACGCGTAGACGACCGCGACCGCCGCCGACTCTGTTGGCGTGAAGATGCCGGAGAGAATTCCGCCGAGGATAATGGCGATTGTGACCATTCCCCAAACCGCGTCCAGCGCGATCTTGAGCGCCTTACGGAGCGGTACGACCTCTCCCTTCGGGTAGTTGTTCCGGTATGCGATGATAAGCACGAGAATGATGAGAGACAGACCGAGCAGGAGTGCCGGAATAATTCCGCCCATGAACAGGTGCGCGACCGATATCGTCCCGCCCGCCGCGATCGAGTAGATGATCATGTTGTGGGATGGCGGAACGAGCAGCGGCTGAAGCGATCCGGAAATTGTGACATTCACGGCAAACAGGCGCGGATAGCCGTTCTTGATCATCTGCGGGATCATCACCGAGCCCACCGCGGCCGTGTCGGCAACCGATGAGCCGGAGATGCAGCCGAACATTGTGGACGCAAGAATATTCACGAGCGCCATGCCGCCGCGAATAAAGCCTACGAACACCTTGGCAAGGTTGACCAGACGCTCGGCCATTCCGCCAACCGCCATGATCGCACCGGCGAGGATGAAGAACGGGATTGCGAGCAACGAGAAGCCGCTCATGCCCCCCGACACTTTGAGCATCACCGCTTCAAGCGGAATTCCGACCCAGAGTGCGGCGAGAATGGCGGCTATTCCGAGGGCGTAGGCGACCGGCATGCCCAGTAGACAGACGATCGTGAAACTGCCGATGAGGATGGCGATTTCCATGGCGCGATTCGATTGCTATTCGCTCTGAAGCTGGCTGACGGTCTCGGGATCCGGCTCCGAGAAAAACTTTCGCGTAAGAAAGCGCTCGATCACGAGCAGGCTCGTGAGCGCACCGCCGATCGGGATCGGCATGTAGGCGAGGCCCACCCACACGATCGGGAATTCCGGAATGGACTGGTACCACGTCGTCTGGACCAGCTTGATGCCCCACCAAAGCATGAAGAGGTTGGTCGCCAGCATGCAGACTTCCAGGAACCATCCGAGATAGGACTTGGCCGGTTCATTTAGGAAGGCAGGCAGAACGCCGACGCCGATATGCAGGTACTCGCGATAGCAGACGACGGCCGATAGAAACGACAGCACGATCATGAGCAAGACCGCGAGCGGCTCCGGCCAGGACGCCGCGCTGTTGAGCACGTAGCGGCAGAAGACACCGTAAGGGATAATTAGCGTGATGATTACAAGGCATGAACCTGCAACGAACAGGCATGCCTGATGGACCTTATCCATCAGCCGGATGTATTGCGCCTTCATGTCCCCCTCACGATAAAAAAGAAACCGACCCGACGCCGGTCGTCGGCGCGGGCCGGTTCTTTACTTCAGAAGCGTCACTTCACGTCCTGAATGCGCTGGATCAGTGCTGTGTGCTGCGCGCCGTATTTGTCCCACACCGGCTTGACCGCGGCCTGGAAAGGCTTCTTGTCGGCAACTTCGTTCATAACTGCGCCGGCTTCGGCCATCTTCTTGATGGATTCTTTTTCGCGGTCGTACCAGAGCTTGCGCTCCTCCTGCTGCGCCTCCTTGGCGACTTTGAGGATCAATGCCTGGTCATCCTTCGACAATTCGTCCCATATTTTCTTCGAGAAGACGAGGATCTCCGGGATCATCAGGTGGCCGGTCTTCGAGTAGTACTTCGCATAACGATAATGTTGCCCGCTCTCGTAGCTCGGGTAGTTGTTCTCCGCGCCGTCTACGACGCCGGTCTGCATGGCATTGATGAGCTGATCAAAGCCCATCGCGACGCCGTTGCCGCCGAGGGAGTTCATCGTGTCCACGAACACGGGGTTGCCCATCATTCGGATCTTCAACCCCTTCAGATCGTCGACAGTCTGGATCGGCTTCTTGCTGTTGTAGACGTTACGGGTGCCGGCATTCATCCAGCACAATCCGATCAGATTCGCCTTCGACTCCGAGAGCTTCTTGAGCAGCTCGTCGCCGATCGGTCCATCGATCACTTTCTCCATGTGCGCGTCGTCGCGGAACATGAAGGGCAGGTTGAACACATTCATCTCCGGCACGATCGGGCCCATTGGACCGACGCTGATGCGCGCGATAGCGAGCGCGCCGACTTGCGCCTGCTCGATCATCTCCTTCTCACCGCCAAGCTGCATCGACGGATACATCTGGATGCTCAGACGTCCATTCGTTGCGGCCTCGAGCTTCTTGCCCATCTGGACGACCGCTTCCACCGTCGGATAGCCGAGCGGATGCACGTCGGTCGCCTTGAGCACGAGCTTCTGCTGCGCAAGGGCAGGGTCAGATGCAAAAGCCGCGGCGGCGAGGAGAACGCCGGCGGTCGCGAACGCAATGCGAGCCTTGATCATGAATCATTCCTCCCTGTGGTTCCGGACGCGGCTGATTGATCGGCGCGCCGGTGCGTGTTATTCATCAGGTCATATGATGACCTTACGTCTAGGCGAGATGTCAAGCCGTTGTCCAAGCATAGCTCGAAAAATCTTAGCCTGTTGCAGCCGCTCGATGCCCCACGTCGGCTGACTGCCGAGCTGGTCGCCCGGCTGACGGCGGATATCACCAGCGGAAAGCTTGCGCCAGGAGCGCGGCTGCCGACTGAACAGGAAATGATTGCTGCGACCGGAGTGAGCCGTACTGTCATCCGCGAGGCGGTTGCTGCATTGCGGGCGGACCGGCTGGTCATAACTCGGCAGGGAGTGGGCGCTTTTGTCGCGAGTCAAGTGCGTCGGCCGTTCCGGGTCGATTTCGACGAACAGTCGCCGTTCGGTGAAGTGCTTAATGTCATGGAGCTGCGCACCGGTGTGGAGGTAGAGGCGGCGGGTCTTGCCGCGGAGCGCGCATCGCCGGCGCAGGTCAAGAAAATCGCAGACCGGTTTGAGGCCATTCAAGCGGCCATCGACCGCGGCGAAAACGGCGTCGACGAGGACTTCGCCTTCCATCGTGCGATCGCCGAAGCAACCGGCAATCCGCAATTTAATCGCTTTCTGGAATACCTCGGCCGGTTCATTATCCCGCGCCGGACCATCTGGAAGGACGCTCAGCCCGCCGCGCGGCGCCAGCAGCTCGATATCTTCCAGAAAGAGCACGCCCAAATTCTTCACGCGATAAAGCAGGGATCGGTGGCGCAGGCGCGCACCGCGATGCAGCGTCATCTGCTCAACAGCCGCGCACGCTATGAGAAGCTTGCCGCCGAAAACGGGATTCAATGACGGTCATGCAGAAAATCTTGATCACCGGTGCTGCCGGCGATGTCGGCACACGCCTGCGCAAGCTCCTGAAGGGCGTCTATCCGAATATCCGCACGAGTGACATCCGCACGCCAGGCGATCTCGGCAAGGACGAAGACTTTGTCGCCGCCGACCTTGCCGATCTGGTGCAGGTGAAAAAAATCGTCACTGGTGTGGATGGCATCGTTCACCTCGGCGGCTTCTCAGTCGAAGGGCCGTGGGAGACCATTCATAAATCCAATATCGTGGGTTGCTACAATTTGTTCGAGGCCGCGTACCGCGCCGGCGTCAAGCGCGTGGTGTTTGCGTCCTCAAATCATGCGGTTGGATTCTATCGTCGAGACCAGAAGATCGGTGTCGATGTGACGGTGCGGCCCGATAGCCGGTATGGCATGAGCAAGGCATTCGGCGAGGCGCTCGGTGCCCTGTATGCTGACAAGCACGGACTGCGCGTGACATGCATCCGCATCGGCAATGTCAACGACAAGCCGCTCGATAAAAGAAGGCTGTCGATCTGGATCAGCCCGGAAGACCTCGTCCAGCTCGTTCGCATCGGGCTTGAGCATCCCGATGTCCATTTCGAGATCTTCTACGGGGCGTCCGACAACGCGGCTGGTTGGTGGGACAACAGCAATGCCAGGCGGTTCGGATACAGCCCGCGAGGCCGCTCCGAGGATTTTCGGGCTGAGGCCATGGCAGGGCAGGCGAAAACCCCCGCCGATCCGGTCGGCGATCGCTTCCAAGGAGGGCCGTTTTGCGCCGACGAATACGATGCAGACTGCATTCCGTGAAGTATTCAGAGCGCTTGGCCCCGCCGGTTCGGTCCCGTATCCTCGACCTGGTTCAGCGCAGTAACGGCAGGGGAACAGTCATGGCACGGCTCATCAATGTGATCGCAAGCGCTTTCGTGGCGCTTCTCATCGGCACCGGACTGGGCAACGTGTCTCGCGCGCAAGATTGCCCGCGCGGCGATCTCGATAAAGCCTACTGCGACCGCAACACCGACCTTGTTGCCGATACGCCTGCACAAACGGTCAATCCGCCAACACTGGTTTTCGCCTATACACCTGTCGAAGATCCGGCCCTTTACAGCAAGGTGTGGGATGGCTTTCTGCGACACCTTGAAAAAGTGACCGGCAAGAAGGTGGTGTTCTTCCCTGTGCAGTCAAACGCGGCTGAGATTGAGGCGATGCGCTCCGGTCGCCTCCATATTGCCGGCGTCAGCACAGGTCCCACGCCAATCGCCGTCAATTGCGCCGGCTATATTCCGTTCGCCATCATGGGCAGCAAGGATGGTCGGTTCGGTTATGAGATGGAAATCATCGTTCCGGCCGACAGCGCGATCAAGACGCCAGCGGATATCAAGGGCAAGAAGCTCGCATTCACCGCGCCGACCTCGAATTCCGGTTTCAAAGCGCCCTCGGTGCTTCTGGAGTCAGAATTCAACCTTGTGGCAAAGCGCGACTACGAGCCGGTATTCTCGGGCAAGCACGACAATTCGGTGCTTGGTGTGGCCAACAAGGACTATGACGCGGCGGCAATTGCCAACGAAGTCATGGTTCGCATGTTCGAGCGCAAGGTGGTCGATCCGGCGAAGATCCGGACCGTCTACAAATCCGAAACGTTCCCGACCACAAGCTACGGCATGGCCCACAATCTCGATCCGAAGTTGCAGGAAAAGATCAAAGAAGCCTTTTTCACCTTTCCCTGGGAAGGCTCCGCGCTGAAGGCCGAGTTCAAAACCGAAGATCGCTTTGTACCGATCACCTATCAAAAAGACTGGAACGTGATCCGCAAGATCGACGCAGCGAGCGGTGTGAAATACTCCTGCAAGTAAAATGACGCAGCTGCGGGGGAAGCAATGCTGCGTATCAGCGGTCTGACCAAGCGTTACCGCACCGGCGATCTGGCTCTCAAGGGCATTGACCTTGTTGTGCCCGACGGTCAGGTCATGGCACTGATCGGTCCTTCCGGCGCGGGTAAGTCAACGGTGATCCGGTGTATTAACCGGCTCGTCGAGCCCACGTCCGGGTCAATCGCACTCAACGATGTCGATATCGTCACGCTCGGTGGCGGCGAATTGCGACGTGCCCGCCGCCGCATGGGCATGATTTTCCAGGAATATGCGCTGGTGGAGCGGCTCTCGGTGATGGAAAACGTCCTCACCGGGAGGCTTGGCTATGTTGGTTTTTGGCAAAGCTGGCTGAGGCGCTTTCCGCAGTCGGATATCGACGAGGCGTTTCGTCTGCTCGAGCGCGTCGGCCTGGATCACATCGCTGACAAGCGGGCCGACGAACTGTCCGGCGGACAACGCCAGCGCGTCGGAATTTGTAGGGCGCTGATTCAAAACCCTGAACTGCTTCTGGTCGATGAACCGACCGCCTCGCTCGATCCAAAGACGTCGCGGCAGATCATGCGGCTCATCAAGGAACTGTGCAGCGAGCGCAAGTTGTCTGCGATTATCAACATTCATGATGTGATGCTTGCGCAGATGTTTGCGGAGCGCATTGTTGGCTTGAGGCAGGGCGAAATCGTGTATGACGGCCCTCCCGACAAGCTTACTCCGGCCGTGCTGACTTCGATTTATGGCGAGGAAGACTGGTCTGCGACCATTCGCAAGGTCGATGAGGAAGCGCCGGACGATGAGGCGGGCAATGTCGTGCCGTTCGATACCCCACGCCTCGATCGGGACCGCATGGCCGGGCTGACGTGATGTTGGCTCAAGCGGGTTATAGCCCATGACCCTTGCCACTGCCGTCGCGCCGCGCCGCTGGAAGAAGCCGCCGCTGATCAAATCGGCCTGGCTGCGCTGGACCCTGATCGTGGCTGCTGTTGTCTATTTGGCGCTGGTCGCTCAGACGACGCCCGTCAACTGGACCCGCGTTTGGGAAGGGCTACCGCGCGGCGCCGCGTTTGTAGGTGCATTTTTCCCGCCAGACTTCGTCAGCAGGTGGCAAGAGATTGTCGAAGGAATTTCAGAGAGCCTCTGGATGACGGTTGTCTCGACGGTAGTCGGTATCGCACTTTCGATACCGGTTGGTATTGGGGCTGCGAAAAACATTGCGCCTGCGCCGGTCTATTACTTCTGTCGTGCGGTACTCGCGGTATCGCGCAGTTTCCAGGAAGTCATTCTCGCGATTTTTTTCGTCAAGCTCTTCGGGTTCGGACCGTTCGCCGGCTTCGTCACACTTTCCTTTGCGACCATTGGCTTTTACGGAAAATTGCTCGCCGAAGATATCGAGGATATGGATCCAACACAGGCAGAGGCCGTGCGCGCTTCAGGAGCGGGCTGGCTGCAGTGGATCAATTATGGCGTTCAGCCTCAGGTGATGCCGCGAATGGTAGGCCTTGGCCTTTACCGGTTCGACATCAATTTCCGAGAGTCGGCGGTCATCGGGATTGTCGGCGGCGGCGGCATCGGCGCGACGCTCAACACCGCATTTGACCGCTACGAGTTTGATTCCGCTGCCGCGATTATTCTTGTGATCATAGGGATCGTCATGTTGTGCGAATACGGTTCCGGTTATCTGCGGCGGTGGGTGCAATAGTGACCGCAATTCCACCGCAAGCGCGAACCTGGCAGCGGCGCGAGCCGCGCACCCGGTTGTTCATCTGGGCGGGCTGGCTGTTTGCTGCTGCGCTTTTCGTTGGATGCTTCCAGATGATTTCCGAAAGGACCATCTGGGCCTTCGTCTGGGACGCGCCGCAACAGGCCGGTGACCTCGCCGTACGAATGGTTCCGCCCGACTGGCTCTACATCCGGGCACTCGGTCGGCCGATCTGGGACACGATCAATATCGCCACGGTCGGCACAGTGATCGCGGTTCTACTCGCCGTTCCGGTTGCGTATTGCGCCGCGCGTAACACGACACCGAGCGTCAGCGTCGTGCGCCCGATCGCGCTGTTCATTATTGTTTCATCGCGCTCAATCAATGCGCTGATCTGGGCGCTCATGCTGGTAACGATCATCGGGCCCGGCGTTTTCGCGGGAATCATTGCCATCGCCCTGCGCTCGATCGGCTTCTGCGCCAAGCTGCTTTACGAGGCGATCGAGGAGATCGACGAGAGCCAGGTGGATGCCGTGCGCTCGACCGGCGCGTCGGGCGCGCAGGTGACGTCCTATGGAATCGTACCGCAGGTGCTACCCGCCTTTGCCGGCATTTCGGTATTCCGTTGGGATATCAATATTCGCGAATCGACCGTGTTGGGGCTTGTCGGCGCCGGCGGCATCGGACTCGAGCTTAACGCCGCGATAACGCAGCTCTACTGGACGCAGGTCTCGCTGATCCTGCTCATCATCATCGCGACAGTCATCGTTGGCGAATGGGTATCAGCCAAGATCCGCCACGCGATCATTTGACCTGCGGCTACGACCCGTAACTCTGGATCAGTGAGCCCGCGACCAGGCTCCAGCCATCGACCAGCACGAAGAAAATAAGCTTGAACGGCAGCGAGACGACCACGGGCGGCAGCATCATCATGCCCATGGACATCAGCACCGATGCCACCACCAGGTCGATAATCAGGAAGGGCAAGAACAGGAGGAAGCCGATTTCAAAGGCCCGCTTGAGCTCCGAGATCATGAAGGCCGGTACCAGCACACGCAGCGACAGGTCTTCGGGCTTGGAGGGCGCGGTTTCCTTGGCCATATCGACGAACAGCTTCAGATCTTTCTCGCGCACGTTCTTCTGCATGAAGGCGCGCAGCGGCTGCGATCCGCGCTCGAAGGCCTGCTCGGCCGTGATTTCGTTGGCGACCAGCGGCCGGATTCCGGTGTCGTAGGTGCGCTGGAGCGCCGGCCCCATGACAAAGGCGGTCAGAAACAGCGCGAGCGAGACGATGACGGCATTGGGCGGAGCCGTCGCGGTGCCGAGCGCGGTGCGCAAAAGGGACAGCACGACGACGATGCGGGTGAACGACGTCATCATGACGAGGATCGATGGCGCCAGCGACAGCACAGTCAACAGCGCGACCAGCTGGACGACGCGCTCGGTCAGGCCATTGCCCTGTCCGAAATTGACGCTGATGTCCTGCGCGGACGCGGTTGCCGTCAGCGCTGCGAGGATCCCTGCTACCCCGACCGCCACCGTCACAAGACGGACACGGCGGTCGGAAGCGCCTGTCACGATTTTCCTGGAGGACGGCCCAACAAACTGGCCATCTCCTCTTCGAGGTTCTCGTACAAGTTCTTGCCGGGCGTCGCCGGTGGCTCGGTGCGAGTCTCGGGCTTGAAATCGAATTTTGGCTCGGGCTTTGAGTCAAATTTCGGCTCGGCGCGCGCACGGAGTTCGCGCTGGGGTGGGCGTGCGGTGACGTCGGCACCCTTGCCTGGCGCAGCCAACGGGTCAGTGACCGGCGGTCGGCCTTCCGGCACCGGTGCGCGCCGCAAAGCCGCTTCGAGTTGGTGTGCCATCTCGGCGAGATTGTGGTCGGCTTGTGCCGCGGGCTCGTGGGAAGAGACTGGAGCGCGTGCAGGGACCTCAGGGCGTGGCGCCGGAGCCGGTGCGTCAGGCGGGTTGAGGCGTGTCGATAGCTCGGCCGCAAGACCGGTAAGACTGTCGGCCGGGCGGGGACGAGCGCCGGGCTCGGGCGCAAGCCATGGTTCTTCGGTGACGGAAGCGCGAAGTGGACGTGACGTGGACGCCGGCTCGGTCGCAGGCTGCAAGGGCCATCCGTTTTCGATTGTAGACGTCTGACGCACCGGGGCCTCGCCGGCAGGCGCGGCACGCGTCTGGTCGCGTGGCGCATCGCGGGCAGAAACCGCGCGCACAATATTGGGCTCGACAACGAGGTCGCTCGGCCCGCCGATCATCAGAAGGTGCTCGACGTTGTCACGGCGAATCAGGACAAGGCGCCGCCGTCCATCAACGGTTGCGGCGTCGATCACGGCAAGCCGAGGCTGCCGCCCGCGCGAAGCATTTCCGAGCCGGTTTGCTCCAAAGCGGCGCACCAGCCATGCGGTGAGACCGATGAGCGCCAGCACCACCAGGAAGGCGATGAAGAAGCGGGCGGCCAGCGGCATCTCAGCGCCGAACAAGCTCTCGAACATCAATGCACTCCGTTCTTCCCGCTAACGCATATCGGGTGAGAATCGCCCGAATGGTTAATTTCGCTAGGCACTATTTGCCGCCCTCAATACTAACAGAGGCTTAACAAATAAAGTGGCAATTTGCGGGTCGAGCCCGGTTTGCGGCCATTCAGGCGGGCAGGCGAATCCAACTGCGACCAGCTTTTACCGCCCATTAACCATGCACCCGGCAAAGTCTGCCTAGCGCCGGTAACGCGCTGGGGGCGTTTGCGACGGAGGCGGGGTCATGGGCATTACCGATATTCCAATCCTATCGATGTTGCGCACCCGGCTCGACTGGGCGCAGGCGCGCCAGAGGGTCCTCGCCGACAATGTTGCGAACGCCGACATGCCGAATTTTCGGGGCCGCGACCTTGCGCCGCTGAAGTTCGATGATGCGCCCCTAATTACTCCGACCGCCGTACCGGGAGTAACGCTCACGCGCACCGCCAGCAGTCACATGGAAGGCGTCGGTTTAAGCCAATCGCCATTCCCAAACAAAAATGCGCCCGTCTACGAAACGCGCCCAGCCGGCAATGCCATCAATCTCGAAGAGGAGATGATGAAGGTCGCCGCCAACCAGATGGATTTTCAGACAGCAACCGCGCTCTATACGCGCAGCCTCACTCTTATCAAGACTGCGCTCGGTAAGCGCTAAACGCGTTTCGCACTGCTGAGGAGAACACTTTTGGACTTCATCAAAACGCTGACTATCGCCGCCTCCGGCCTGCGGGCCCAGGCCGGCCGTATGCGGATCATTTCGGAAAATATTGCCAACTCCGACTCGACGCCGCAGCGGCCTGGTGCCGATCCGTACCGCCGCAAGATTCCGACGTTCCGCAGCGAACTCGATCGAACGCTCGACGCTCAAGTCGTCGAGCTCGGCAAAGTGAAAACTGACAGCTCGGCTTTTCGATTGAAATATGAGCCGGGGCATCCCGCCGCCGACAGCAACGGCAATGTCAAATACCCAAACGTCAATTCGCTCGTTGAAATGATGGACATGCGTGACGCCCAGCGGTCTTACGAGGCCAACATCAACGTGATCAGCGCCACCCGGCGCATGCTCCAGCGCACGATCGATATCCTCAAAACCTGAAAGGCATCATTGCAATGGCTTCACCGCTCGCTGCCGCAAGCGCCTATGCCAGTGTCGCGCGTATCGCGTCCGATCCATCTTCGTTGGCCGTGATCCGGCAACCCGCCGAGGCGAAAGGCGACACCAACTTCGCATCCGTGCTCAAGGATGCAATCGGTTCAGTCGTCGAGATGGGGCGAAAATCCGACGCCCAGACACGCGCAGCCGCGAACGGAAAAGGGAATCTTGTTGACGTTGTTACGGCCGTTTCCGAGACCGAGGTCGCGATCGATGCCGTGGTCGCCGTGCGCGATCGCGTGATTCAGGCATACGAAGACATCATGAAGATGCCGATCTAGGTAGCAGACAACATGACCGGTCCCGAAGTTCTTGACGTATCGCGTGACGCCATTATGACGCTGATCGTCGTTTCAAGTCCCGTGATGCTCGTCGGGCTGGCCGTCGGCGTTGCCATTTCCCTCCTGCAGGCACTTACGCAGATCCAGGAAATGACCATCGCCTTTGTGCCGAAGATCCTGGCCATCTTCCTGTCGTTGCTGATTGCCTTGCCGTTCATGGCCGAGAAACTCCACGCCGAGATGCTGCGGATCGCTGCCCGCATCGTCAGCGGTTAGGCCGGATGCGGATCGACATCTCATTTTTACCGGCGCTTGCCGCAGCATTTCTGCTTGCATTTGCGCGCGTCGGCGCAATGGTGATGCTGCTGCCGGGAGTCGGCGAGCAGACGATGCCGTCGCGGGTGCGGCTCGGCATTGCTCTGGTACTTACCGCGGTCATATTGCCCGCGCACCAGAAGGCATACACAGTCGATCTCAACGCGATCGGACCTGTCTTGGTGCTTCTTTTCCAGGAGATCGTTATCGGCGTTGTGCTGGGGCTGACGGCAAGACTTGCGATTTCCGCCCTGCAGGTCACTGGCTCTGTCGTTGCCCAGCAGCTTGGCCTTGGGTTTGTCACCGCCGTTGATCCGACGCAGAACCAGCAGGGCCTTCTGGTTGGAAATTTCCTGACGCTGCTTGGCGTGGCGCTCGTTTTCGCCACCGATCTACATCACCTCGTGATCGCGGCGATGAACGACAGCTACACGATTTTTCAGCCGGGCGAACTGCCGCTGATGGGAGACGCCGCGCAACACGTAACCCGCATCGTTGCGACGGCATTTCGCATCGGCATTCAGTTGTCAGCGCCGTTTCTCGTGTTCGGGTTGCTGTTCAATCTCGGCCTCGGAATATTGTCGCGTCTCATTCCGCAGATGCAGGTGTTCTTCATCGGGTTACCGCTGTCCATCATTCTTGGCCTGCTGCTTCTGCTGGTGGTGATCGGCACAATGATGGGTACGTTTGTCGATTATCTCAACGGCGTTCTCTCCGATCTCGCTTTACGCTTCTGACGAGGGGCTTGCATGGCGGAAGAATCCGGCGGATTCGACAAGACAGAAGAACCAACACAGAAGCGACTTGACGAGGCGCTCAAGCGCGGCGATGTGGTCAAAAGCCAGGAAGTGAACACCTGGTTTGTCATCGCCGGCGCCACACTTGTGCTGATGGCCTTTTCGGGGTCGATGAGCAAAGACCTCGCAATCACGATGCGCGGTCTCATTGCCAATTCCTACAATATCAGCGTGGACGGCCCCGCCTTGCCTCGGCTGTTTCAGAAAATCGGTGGCGAGATGGTCGCGGCGGTGGCCGTTCCGTTCCTGGTTCTGATCCTCGCGGCGATCGGCGGCAACGTCATCCAGCATCGCCTCGTGTGGTCCTATCAAACCCTTGCGCCAAAATTATCCAAGATTTCTCCCCTCGCGGGACTCAAGCGCATCTTTTCCAAACAGGCCCTCGCCAATCTGACCAAGGGTCTCGTCAAGCTCGCAGTCGTCGGCACGGTCATGACGGTGCTGATGTGGCCCGAGCGGGGGCGGCTGGAAGCTCTCACGCGCAGTGATGCTGCGGCGATCATCCCGGTCTCACTGACCCTCGCCCTGAAGATACTCGGTGCCGTGGTCGCCATGCTCGCCTTTGTGGCGGCCGCCGACTACCTGTTCCAATACCGGCAGTGGTACGAGCGGCAGAAAATGTCACTCCGGGAGTTGAAGGAAGAATTCAAACAGACGGAAGGCGACCCGGCGATCAAGGGCAAGATGAAGCAGGTCCGGCAGATCCGGATGCGTCGCCGCATGATGGCAGCCGTTCCGAAGGCAACGGTCGTCATTACCAACCCGACGCACTACGCCATCGCCCTTGAATATGAACGCGGGATGGACGCGCCGGTGTGCGTCGCAAAAGGCGTGGACGCGTTGGCCCTGAAGATCAGGGAGGTCGCCGGCAAGCACTCCGTTCCGATCGTGGAGAATCCGCCGCTTGCGCGCGCCTTGCATGCCACCGTGGAAATTGATCAGCAGATTCCGCCCGAGCACTACAAGGCGGTGGCAGAGGTTATCGGCTATGTGATGCGGCTGCGGCGGACGATGTCGCTCAGGCGCTAATATCTAAATACAGGGAATTGCCCGGGCTGGCTCTTGCGCGGGTAGGGCGCCTTAAGGCACTCAGAGGCTATGGCAGGTCACGATCCGTCAGCGCAAATGCCAGACCGTGCGGAAGGGCACGAGCGCAAGGCTTTCGACAAGAGCCATACGGCGACGGGCGGCAGCTCGATCATTCTGCTCCTTCTGGTCGCGCTGGGGCTCATTGGCGCAGCGGGCGGACTCATTGTGATCGGCCGCGACTATGTGGAAGCCTATGTCCTGACGCTGCTCGCCATCCTTGGAACAGTCGGCGTTTTCGCCTTGTTCGCCTTAGCAGCGGGCATCATGAAATTCGCGGGCAAGGACCAAGGCAATCCCTTGCTCAAGGCGGTGGTGGACGGCGCCTTCGATGGCCTCCTCGTGACCGACCAGAGCGGCCGCGTCGTCTATGCCAACGCGACCTATCTCGATTTGATCGGCGCGACCGATATGCGTGAGGTCCGACCGATCGAACGTGTGTTCATCGGTGACCCGGACGTTTCCGAATCGATTTACCGGCTTCTTAAGGCTGCGCGAGAGGGGCGGCGCTTGTACGAAGAGGTGAGGATTACCGGGGCTAACGGAGAAGCCGCCCGATGGCTGCGGATGCGTGTGCGGCCGCTTGGAGAGAGGCGTCGTGACGCGCGCATGACCGTGTGGTCAATTGCCGATGTCACACGCGACCGCGAGCGCCAGGAAAATGTGTTTCAGGAGTTGCAGTACGCCATCGACTACCTCGACCATGCGCCAGCCGGGTTTTTCTCGGTCGATGTCGCAGGCGACATCGTTTATCTGAATGCGACTCTGGCAGCGTGGCTCGACCACGATCTCGCACAGGTCGGCGCCGGCTCGCTCAAGCTCGGCGAAATCGTGGCGGGAGAAGGGGCGGCGCTACTCACCACGTTCAATGCGGCACCCGGCGAAGTAAAGACCGAAGTTCTCGATCTCGATCTCAAAACGCGCGGCGGCAAGCCGGTGCCCGTGCGGTTGTTCCACAAAGTTGCTTTCGGTGCCGATGGTGCGGCCGGTGCGTCCCGTACACTCGTGCTCAATCGGGCAAGGGGCGATGGCAGCGACCCTCAGCGCGCGGCCGAAGTGCGCTTCATGCGATTTTTTCAGAATACACCGATGGCCATTGCGACCGTCGACAAAACTGGCCGTATCGCGCGCAGCAATGCGCGCTTCGCGAGTGCGTTCGAGGATCAGCTCAAGAGTGACGACCGCTCTATCCTTTCGGTGGTTGTTGGACGCGACCGTCCAGTGCTGGAAGCGGCGATCCGAAAGGCCGCCGAAGGGCAGAGCGACATTGCTCCGGTCGAAGCTGTCTTGACCGGCAGCGCGGAGCGCTGGGCGAATTTCTTCGTGCTGGCGGTCGAGGAGGAGGACCGCGACGGCGAAGCGGCGATCGTCTACGCGCTGGAGACGACAGCGCAACGTACGCTCGAGAACCGCATTCAGCAGCAGCAAAAAATGGAATCGGTCGGCCAGCTTGCCGGCGGCATCGCGCACGATTTTAACAACGTGCTCTCCGCCATCATGATGGCGACCGACTTCCTCCTCAATGCGCACAAGCCGACCGACCCATCCTTCAAAGACATTATGCAGATCAAGCAGAACGCCAATCGCGCGGCAGCGCTTGTGCGCCAACTGTTGGCATTCTCGCGCAAACAGACATTACGCCCGCAGGTGCTCGATCTTGGCGAAACCCTGAGCGACCTCGGCATGCTGCTCAAGCGTCTCATCGGCGAGAAAGTGACGCTCGAAATCGTGCACGGCCGCGACCTATGGCCGGTGAAAGTCGACATTTCGCAATTCGAACAAGTGATCGTGAACCTTGTGGTCAATGCTCGCGACGCCATGCCCGACGGAGGCAAACTCACCGTGCGGACCACGAATGTCACTGCCGATGAGTGTGCAAAGTACGACTACAAAGGTATGCCCAAGGCGGACTACGTGCTGGTCGAGGTGAGTGACACTGGCACGGGCATTCCGTCGGAGATCATCGACAAGATCTTTGAACCGTTCTTCACCACCAAGGAAGTGGGGAAAGGGACCGGCCTCGGGCTTTCAACCGTCTACGGGATCGTCAAGCAGACGGGCGGGTTTATCTACGCTGATTCCGAAACCGGCTGGACGACATTCCGCATTTTCCTGCCACGGCATGTTCCGGGCGCAGAAGAGGTGCTGGCGCAAATTCCGGCCGTGGACGCGCCGGCCATCGTTGGAGCCATGTCGGCCGCGGATTCGATGGCTCGAGCCGCCGCCGCAGACCTGACGGGGCAGGGCACAATCCTGCTCGTCGAGGATGAGGACGGCTTGCGAGCCCTGAACGCGCGCGGGCTCACATCGCGCGGCTATACAGTGCTGGAGGCCAGCAACGGTATCGCGGCTATCGAGGCTTTCGACAAGCACGGACGCGTGGACTTGGTGGTGTCAGACGTGGTCATGCCCGAAATGGACGGGCCGACGCTGCTGAAGGAGCTGCGTCGGCGCGACCAGAATGTGAAAATTATCTTTGTGTCCGGCTACGCCGAAGAAGCTTTCAGCAAGAACCTGCCGAGTCAGGAGCAGTATGCGTTCCTTGCCAAGCCTTTCACGCTCAAGCAGCTTGTCGCGGAAGTGAAAAAGACGCTGGTGCAGTAATCGTCGCTACACGCGGCCGGTCAGGGCCAGTATGAGCACGACGATCAACACAACGCCGACGATTCCCGACGGTCCGTAGCCCCAACTGGCGCTGTGTGGCCAGCGCGGGAACGCACCGATCAGAACAAGAATGAGCAGAATGACAAGAATTGTACCGAGCATAGCTGCGCCCCATAACTTGCGGTGCGGTTAGGGCCGCTACCGCGGTTGCCGTAGTGAAAGAGTTCCGCCCCGACAACGCTGCTCTTGCGGCAAGGTTCCCGTTGTCACAATCAGCTCGGCTATATGCAGGTCCCACTATCTACAGGATTGCGTCAGCCGAACCTTGGCGAACATGCTCGGTTCAAACCGGCAGAGAAAAACTCCCGAATGGGCGTCGGCTTCCGGGACTCGAAAATAATTGCGCTCGCGTGTGGCACCAGCGGGCCCGGTGTTGAATTCTGCGCTCGTGCGCGCAAGCGCGATCGGATTTGCGGAACGGGCAGGCTCGAACGGCGACGGTTTTGCGGCGGCGGTGGTTGCTGCCAGAGCCAACACTAGGACAAGCAGACTTTTCATTGGCCGGTCTCCTCGTTCGAGGAGGAGAAGTGTTTGGCCGGCGGCATGTTCCTGTGCCGTCAAGAACATTCGCGTGATCAGGCTGCGCAAATATGCCGCGATATTGCGGGCTTTTCGCCCCTTACAAATCAGCCGACGCGTACATATTCTATGCGCGCCATGTTTCTGGGGGAGACAACGCGATGTTCCGACGCCGCTTCCTGATTGCCGCTGCCGCGATTGCGGCAGCGCTCGTTCTCGTCGCCGCCGATGCCAATGCCCGTGCGGGCGGTGGGTCCTCGGGCGGAAGCCGGGGCGTGCGGACTTTCTCCGCGCCGCCGGTTACGCGCACGGCGCCGAATACCGCCGCGCCGATCCAGCGAAGCGTGACACAGCCGAGCAAGGCCGGCACAGTCGGGCAAGCGTCGGGACGGCCTGGCTTCTTCGGCAGCGGATTGCTTGGCGGGCTCGCAGCAGGCTTTATCGGGGCCGGCCTCTTTGGCTTGCTGTTCGGACATGGATTGTTCGGCGGCATGGCCGGCTTTGCCTCAATCCTCGGTCTCGTTCTGCAGGTCATTCTGATCGTGATTGTGGCGAGGCTGTTGTTTGCATGGTGGCAGCGGAGAAACACGCCGGCGCCCGCCTATGCGGCCGCGCATCCCGCAACCGGTCATTCCTTCAGCGGGCTTGGCGGCATGTTCGGCGCCAGTGCTCCAACTGGCGAACCGTTGACGATCGGCAAATCGGACTACGACGCTTTTGAACGCCTGCTTGGTGAAATCCAGTCTGCCTATTCGGCGGAAGACATCAACGCGTTGCGGAGCAAGGTTACGCCGGAAATGCTGTCCTATTTCTCGGAGCAGCTCGCGGAAAATGCGAGCCGCGGCGTCATCAACAAAGTTGACAATGTCCGGCTCGAGCAGGGCGATCTTGCAGAGGCCTGGCGCGAGGACGCTGTCGAATACGCGAGTCTTGCCATGCGGTTTTCGCTGACCGATCGCGTGATCGATCGGGCAACCGGACGCACTCTTGAAGGTGGGGAGTCCGGCGAGACCACCGAATTGTGGACCTTCATGCGCACGCGTGGCGGCGACTGGCTGCTCTCCGCCATTCAGCAGACGTAAGACCTCAGACTTTTTCTGTTTCTTTGTTTTCTTCGGCAGCAGTGCCGGCGTCGATCTTTGGCTTGACGCCGGCGCGTACCCGCTCGTCCAGCCATGAGTCGAATTTTATGCCGATCTCACGCGCTTTGCGCCAGATCACTCTGCAGCGGCGGCGCGTTGCGCCGTTTTCGGCCAGCAGCAACACAAAGCTGTCGGGGAGAGCATCTGACTCGGCGATGCTGATATGCGCACCCCGATCCGAGATATTGGTAATTACGCACTCACAGCGCTGACCCGCGTCAAGCACGACCCACGCATCGCGGCGCAAGCGGTGCCGCCTCGCCTTTCGTTTATCCCCTCGCATCTCACCTCGCGGACGTCATATTCCAACGGCGGGCTCTAGGACATTCAGTTTCTGTTAATTGTCGCGGTCCTCGTGCCATGAAACTGTAACAACTAGCCTTTACAAATTCATAAAACGTTATCCGATACGGCGGATTGCACCCTGAACCATTGACGTTGCACTGAAATACGTCTATGTCGCCGCCCGCAACCTGGTTTTCGGCCTAACTTGCTGCCACGCTCCCGGTTTTGGGCTGCGCCTCAAGTGAACTCCCAAAAACTTGGCTTGTGACCGCCAACGCGATGACGCGTGAGCGTTCAACAGGAAGCGTGAAAGGAAACTCTTGATGCCTGTCGGAACTGTGAAGTTTTTCAATACCCAAAAAGGCTTCGGCTTTATTCAGCCGGATGATGGCTCGAAGGATGTGTTTGTGCACATCACGGCGGTAGAGCGCGCCGGAATGCGCTCGCTGGTCGAGGGCCAGAAGATCAGCTTCGAAATCGTCACCGAGCGCGGCAAGCAGGCCGCCGGTAATTTGCAGCCGGTCTAAGCTTTAGCGATTGACATTGAAATCGAAGCCCGGCGGCAACGCCGGGCTTTTTGCATTCGGCGCATTTAAAGTATCACGTTTAAAGTATTGCATTCGAATGGTCAGACGCAGGACACTACGCCTGACAGGGAGAAATCAGCATGGATATTATTGCTTGCGGATCACGGCCCTCTCGCCGGATGGGACCGCCAAGTTTTACTGGAACGGTCTGGCAGGACCCTATCATCCAGGCACCCGATCCGGCGCGTATCCGATCCGCCTGGGTTCGCTTCGAGCCGGGCGCGCGCACGGCCTGGCATACCCATCCGCTCGGACAGACACTTTTTGTGACGTCGGGCATCGGTCGTGTGCAGACCTCGGGCGGCCCGATACGCGAAATCCGTGCCGGCGACACGGTCTGGATTCCGCCTGGTGAAAAACACTGGCACGGAGCGACCGCTGAGCACGCGCTCGAACATATTGCCATGCAAGAAGCCCAAGGGGGCGAGCACGTCACCTGGCTGGAGCCGGTGACGGACGCGCAGTACTCGGGAAAATCCTGAACCGGGGCCTGTCATCAAGGGCGCGTGATCGCAGGAATACGCTATCACGCCTGGTGTTGTGCCCTCCCGATGGCGGAACGTCGTGTCTCCGCCGACATCCGGGAGGTATTTTCATGACGGTTGTTCGAATAGGCGCACCGTTCGCGGCGTGCGTGATGCTGCTCTGCGGAGTTCCCGCCCAGGGGCAACAGGCGAGCATGTCGTTCTTCGTTACCAGCGCGGGGCCGGGCAAGGGCGCCGACCTTGGCGGTCTCGATGGTGCTGATCGTCATTGCCAGCAGCTTGCGAGTGCTGCCGGAGCGGGCGCGAAAACCTGGCACGCCTATCTCTCAACGCAGGGCGCCGGGGCCGTGAACGCCCGCGACCGCATTGGCAAAGGGCCTTGGGTGAATGCCAAAGGCGCGACCGTCGCCAAGGACGTCGCCGAACTGCACGGAACCAACAATCTGACCAAGCAGACGGCGCTCAGCGAAAAAGGTGACGTGACCAACGGGCGCGGTGACACGCCAAACCGGCACGACATCCTCACTGGTTCGCAACCTGACGGGACTGCGTTCAGTGGAAGCGACGACCGCACCTGCAAGAACTATACGAGCAGCACGCAGGGCGCGGTCATGCTGGGACATGCCGACCGCCAAGGTCTTCGTGACGACGAGCCGTCGAAGTCATGGAACTCGTCTCACCCCTCGCGCGGACCAGATGGCGGGTGCTCGCAGGCCGATCTGAAAAGCACTGGTGGTGATGGCCTGATGTACTGCTTTGCCGTGAACTAGCGGACTGCCTAAGCATTATCGGCGCCGGCGGATGTGTGAAGATATCCCACGCCGCCGGCGTTTCTGCTTTTTTACATTAGGTGGTCGTGGTATCGGGATAGGACGATTCTGACGGTCTGGGTTTTCTACGCGCGGTCTCGTGGGGGACGCGAAGCGGGGGGAGCCTTCACGCTGGTTCTGACGGCGTGAAGCGATAGCAGACGATGCCGCAGCTCGAAAACGTATTGCTCCTTATCGGAGAAGCCCTTCTCTATTTCCTGGCACTCTCGGCTTTGTTGCGCGCCCGTATCCGCATCGGCTTGGGTGCGTTTTTTTGCGCGCTCGGGGTGATGCATTTCCTCGAGACTTATCTCGCCAGCATTCTTTACATCTCCCTGCCGTTCGAGATTGTCAGCTCCCCGGGCTCGACGGTGCTCTTCACCGGCAAGCTGATGCTGCTGCTCCTCCTCTATATCCGCGAGGATGCGGTTGTTGTGCGGCAGCCGATCTACGGCCTTCTGTTCGGCAACGTCCTGCTATTCGCGCTTGCCTTCGTCATGCGCCACCACACATTTGTCGCGCTCGCGCCAGGCCGCGCCGCCGATTTTGCCTTCCTCAACGAAATGGGCGCGCTGATGGTGTGGGGAACGGCAATCCTGTTCTTCGATTGCATCCTCATCATTCTTCTCTACGAGCGCTCAAGGGCGTGGTTCGGCGACCACGTTTTCCCGCGGCTCGCCCTATGCGGGGCGCTGGTGCTCACGTTCGATCAGGTGGCATTTTTCGCCGGTCTGCACATGCTCACCGGGGCCGGTCTCGACGTGCTGATCGGCGGCTGGTTCGCCAAAATGGCGGCGGTTGCGCTCTATACCGTCCTGGCCGGGATTTACCTGATCTATGTCGAGAGGCCGCTCAGGCGGCGCACCGACGCGCCGCGCATATGGGACGTCTTTGACACGCTCACGTACCGCGAGCGCTACGAAAATCTGCTGGCGCGTACCGGTTGCGATGCGCTTACTGGTGCTCTCGACCGCCAGTCTCTCGAGGTGCACGGACGCCGTGCCGTCGAGCATGCCGCCGCCGCAGGCCGGCACCTCGCTTTGCTGCTCGTCGATGTCGATCACTTCAAGGACTTCAATGATCGGTTCGGTCACGCTGCTGGTGACGGAATTTTGAAGCGTATCGTGCTCGACGTGATCGCGACGGTTCGCATGTCTGATTTCACCTACCGCTTCGGCGGCGAGGAATTCGTCGTTATCGCCGATGGTCTCAATACAGAGGATGCCTGGGCGTTGGCCGAGCGCATTCGGCGGCGCGTCGCGGCGGGTCGGAGTGAGGCGGAAGGGCGGCTCACGGTCAGTGTCGGCATCGCGCATTGCCCGCGCGACGGCAGAGACTACGAAACGCTCTTCGACGCTGCCGATAGGCGGCTCTATGAAGCAAAGGCAGCCGGCCGCAATCGCGTTGTCGGCGGCGAGAAGGGCATGCGGCTCGTTCACGCGGGCTAATACGGATCGATGGAACCAAAGCGACCGTGGCTGGGCTTGTCCCGACTACGGTCGTCTTGCTTGAATGGCCACGAACGCGCTGCCTTCGGCACATCAAACGGTGCACTCATGCGTTATCAGCTGTTCTATTGGCCGGAAATCCAGGGTCGTGGTGAGTTTGTGCGGCTTGCGCTCGAAGATGCGGGCGCCGCTTATGATGATGTCGCCCGTAAAGCGGGCGGCATGGATCGAATGTTTGCGGTGATGAGGGGCGGGCGTGACAAACATCCGCCGTTCGCGCCGCCGTTTTTGAAAGCAGGCAAGCTTGTCATCGCGCAAGTAGCCAATATCCTTTTTTATCTCGGACCCCGTCTGAAACTGAGCCCGCGCGATGAAGCAAGCCGGCTATGGCTGCACCAGCTGCAGCTGACCGTCACGGATTTCGTGAAAGAAATCCACGACACGCACCATCCAGTCGGTTCGGGACTTTACTACGAAGACCAGAAGCCGGAAGCAAAACGCTATACGGGAAATTTTCTCGATGAGCGCGCGCCGAAATATCTCGGCTACTTCGAATCCGTTTTGAAAAAGAACGGGCCTTACTTACTCGGCCGCAAAGCGACCTATGTGGATCTGTCGATGTTTCAGTTGATCGAGGGACTGCGCTACGCCTTCCCGAAAGCGGCAAAAGATATCGAGCGACAGGTATCAGGCCTCGTTTCCGTCCGGGACAAGATTGCGGCACGTCCGGGAGTCAAGGCATACCTCGCATCACCGCGACGGATCGCATTCAACGAGATGGGAATTTTCCGCCGCTATCCGGAATTGGATCGCTGACCGCCCTTTATCCCTGGGCTGTAAGCGTCTTGCCACCGGCGCTCACCGACTTGGCCGACACAAGCGTGAATGCAATCACGCAAGGCTCGGTGCCCTTGTTGATCCAGTTGTGGATCGTTCCTCGTTGCACGAGCACATCGCCGGCCTTGAGGTGAACTGTCGTGCCGTCGAGGTCCATATCGATTTCGCCGGACATAACGACAGCATAGTCGATTGAATCTGTGCGGTGGTTTCGCGGCGCTACGCCCGGGCCGAAACTGACGATACGAAACACTGTTCCGTTCGGGATCGTTGTTCCAATTTTCCTGCCGGACGGATCGGCGTTTGCGTCGTTATCGACCGGGAAGCCTTCGCTCGACCAGATCACGCTGTAAAGTGCGCCTGGACGTTGCGACGTGACATTTTTGACGGTCTCATCGATAAGAACTTTCGCGCGGCCCTGGTCATCATGCCCGGTGATGACGCGGCGGATATTCAGGCTCATTGGTGTTCTCCTGAGACTTGCGGACTACAAAGACTCGTCAACGGGTAAGGGTTTCTTACTGGTCTCGTGCCAAAGCAGGAACAGGCCGGATCCCACCACAATCGCCGAGCCGCCAAGCAACGCCAGTGTCGGGACGTCTCCCCAGAAGAAAAAGCCGAGGGCCGCCGACCACACCAGCATGAAATAGTAGAATGGGCCCACCGCTGATGGTGGGGCGAGCGAGAGCGCGCGCGTCCACCAATATTGGCCGACTGCGTTGATCACCCCGTTGGTGATCAGGGCTCCCGCGTCGAGGGGGCTCGGCCAGGCAAAGGCAAACGGCAGCGCCAGTGTGAAGAACAAGGCGAGGAAGATCATCTGATACATGGTGAGCGTTTCTGCCGACTCGGTCGTCGTCATGCCTCGCACGGCCGCGGTCACGCTGCCGAACAATACGGCATTGGCAATCGCGAATATGGCGCCGAGGCGGAAACTGTCGGCGCCGGGAGCAGCGACGAGCATGACGCCGAGAAAGCCCACCCCCAATGCCGCAATACGGGCAAGACCCACTTTTTCCTTGAGCCAGATCGCGGCGAACAAGGTCGCAAACAGCGGCGAGGAGAAATTAATGGCGACAGCCCCTGCCAGGGGCATCAATCCGAAAGCGATGATAATGAGGCTCTGTGCCGTCGCCTGCGTCGCGCTGCGGCCGAGATGATCGCGCAGGCGGTTCGTGCGGAGCACTTTGAGACCCGTCCGGGGCAGGATCAGGACAGCGCACGTTGCCAGCGAGGCGATGGCCCGAAAGAACAAAACCTCAATGAACGAATACTCGGCGACTTGCCATTTTGACAGAGCGCTTGAGATCGCAAACATGACTGTGGCACCGAGCATGAACAAAATGCCCAGTGGGATACGATCGGCGCGGATGACGCCGCGTTCGAGGCTATCGGCGGTCAAGGGAAGGGCCCCGGCGAGTTTCGGCGAATGCCTAGCATGGCCATGAATTGGCGGGCAGGGCCAAAAGCGAATGGCCGGGCTGCGCAACCGGCGCGTTCGGAGGAGATTGCGCCGAATTCAGCGCTTTCTGCGCCGCATCCGTACCAGCCGTGCGGCGCGGCGTTTCTTCGCGGCACGCGCCTCTCGTTGCTTGCGAGCGCGCCGCCTCCGGCAGCGCTTGCATTGGCAGCGCGAACGCCTAATCACGTATTTGAGATAATCGTTCCCGTAATCGTAGGTGATTTCCTCATCGGGCTTTATGCGGCGTAGTGCCCGAATGAAGACGCGGCCGCCATAGGTGTAGGTCTCTGTATTGGGATTGCATGAATGGTTGGCGTAGCGCGCGATATTGCTGCGCGGAGCGCCATCAATGGTCACGCGCGGATTGATTTCATAAAGAAATCGGTTGCCCCGCCGTTCGAGCCGGAGGGCTTCCTCCGCGCTCACGCGCGGGCCTCTATATTCGGCAATTTTTTCACGCTTCTTGATCGGCCTGATGGCAAAAAGACCGAGCCCGGTAAACGAGCGGCTGACGCGGAATGATCTTCGGGGCATTTCAGATGGAAAGATGACGAGCGGAGCGATGCGGATGGCAGATGATACGCCGCGCGTCAATCAGGCTTGCTTGTTTTTCCTTTGGAGCAGGCAAGGGGGGAGCATTCACCAATTGCCAGCCGAGCCGTATTCGGTAACGTCAGATCTGCGGCGTGAATGCTATCAATGGAGGAATTGCCCGGCCCAATTGAGGAAGGCGCTGAACTGATCCGGATAGGCCACAAAATAAATAACGAGCGCTACCGGGGCCAACATGAAGATCGCGTCCCGCATGGGGTTACCCTGCACCGACATGTTGATTCTGCATACTTCTTTTCGAGACCAACCGGTTGTGAAGGTCAATATCATTGGCCGTAAATTCCGTGACGGCGTCGCCCTAACGATGGAATGCCAAAGGTAATTAGATGTGGTTCCATTCAGGAACCCTGCCGCAGCCGGGGGTAGAGGGTCATGGGCAGGGAGCAAATTGGGGGGCGAATCTTGTCCGGGACTTTGGCAAGAATTGCGATCGCAACCATATCCCTTTCCGCTGTGGCCTCGGCTTTGTCGGGGGAGGCGCACGCGGCCGGGGCTGCTTATTTCGTCGACACTGCAGAGGTGAGCGAACCCGGTGCGTGCAAGGTCGAGTCGTGGGTATCGGCCGCCAGCAATCACGATTTTTTCGCGGCCACTTCGCCGACCTGTGTCGTAAATATGTTTCGTCCCGTTGAACTGAGCACGCAGATTGCACGAGCACGCTTCGACGACGAATGGACGAGCGCTGCCGTTCCAAAGATCAAGACCAATCTGGTGCCAACCTCGATCGGCAGCTGGGGCGTCGGTGTGTCAGGGTCTGTTGTCTACGATTTTACAAACAAGGAAACCGCCGCCGTGTTCGTCACGATTCCGGCGACGCTGCGGCTGTCGAATGTCGTGCGTATCAATCTGAATGCAGGTTGGCAGTGGGACCGCGTGGCCGAGCAACACTATGCAACCTATGGCGCCGGCATCGACTGGCGCACGCCCGACAATGTGTGGACGCTGACCGCCGAGGTCTTTGGCCAGCTGGGCGCACGGCAGGATGCCATCGGCATGACCGAGCCGCGTTTCCAGATCGGACTGCGCTGGCGTCCGATCGACGAATTCAACGTGGATCTGATCTACGGCCGCAATATCTACGGCGAGAATGCCAACTGGATTACTCTTGCCACAGTGTTCCGCTTTAATGCCGGCAAGTAACACACTGCGAAGGTGAGTGATGGCGTCGGATCGCTGGCCTGAGTTGCCATTGGCGGCCTGGCGGAACACGCGCGACACCCTGCATCTTTGGACACAGGTCGTAGGCAAGATCCGGCTTGTGCTGACGCCATGGCTCAACCACTCATGGCACGTTGCGCTTTACGTCACGGCACGGGGGCTGACGACCTCGCCGATGCCCTGCAAAAGCGGCAGCCTGGAAATAGAGTTCGACTTCGTCGAGCACGTGGTGTGGCTCCGCATGAGCAACGGCGATGTCCGCAGGGTTGTAATGCGGCCTGTATCGGTTGCGGCGTTCTACGCCGAGATGGGAATGGCGCTGAGTGAGTTCGGCCTTTTCTTCAAGATCAATCCGATGCCCTGTGAAATTCCGGGTGCCGTCCCTTTCGACGAGGACAACGTTCACCAGTCCTACGATCCCGAATACGCACGTCGCTTCTTTCGCGTTCTCACGTCCACGCACGAGGTCATGAGTCATTTTCGCACCGGCTTTCTCGGCAAGGCGAGCCCGGTGCATTTCTTCTGGGGCAGTTTCGATCTGGCCGTGACGCGCTTTTCGGGCCGGGCCGCGCCGCGTCATCCGGGCGGCGTGCCGCACCTGCAGGATTCGGTCGCGCAGGAGGCCTATTCACACGAGGTTTCGAGCGCCGGCTTCTGGCCGGGAGGAGGCGGCGGGCCGGTCGATGATGCGGCGTTTTATTCGTATGCCTATCCGACGCCCGAGGGTTTTGCGGCCGCAAAGGTGATGCCGGCTAGCGCAATTTGGTCGAAGGAGTTGGGCGAATTCCTGCTGCCTTATGCCGCGATGCGGACGACAAGTGACCCCGACGCGGCGCTGATGGATTTCCTGCAGAGCACGTATGCCGCTGCGGCCGATCTGGGGAAATGGGACCGCGCGACGCTGGAATGCAGATTGGGCGAAAAAGGAGAGGTGCGAAAAATTTAGTGGAAGCGTTGTCGCGCTCTAGGCCGACAACTGCGAGATTATCTGCACCGGAATGCCGCGCCTGAGCGAATTGCTGACCGACGAGATATCCTTCGCACGCGCGATCACGGCGTCTATATCCGCACTCTGGTCAACCGGCGTTGCTGCGACTTGCATGGTGGCTTCTTTTGCAAACATCGGCGTTCCTTCGAAGGTAACGGATACGGCAACTTGAACTGAGGCCAGAAGAATACCCATGTCGTGGGCGACGTATTGCAAGTCATTGCAGAAGCAGCCCCCGATAGCGAGGCCGAGCAGTTGACCGCCATTGAATCCGAGCCCCAGACCGCCTGCTTTACCGTCCGGGCGGTCGACGACGATCGTATGCCCGCCGGCCCAGCCGAGAGCCGCTTTGGTGTCGGGGATACTGCGAAGTTGGACGGTCATTGTGGTCATAAAGGCCTCCTTGGCGCAGGGCGCGTGGGGCGCATGTGTCCGATCTTGATGATAGACTTCCAAAAACGCTATGGCATGACGTTCAAACTAAGCCTGCCGGCGATCCTAAGGAAATTCTCATGAACGCGCCTCGCACGACCCACGCCACGCCCGCCTATCACCACACGCCATTGTTTCCGCTCGGGCCGGATAAGACGCCTTATCGCAAGCTCGATATCAGCGGCGTCAGGGTCGAAAAAGTGATGGGCAAGGATATGCTCGTGATCGAGCATGAGGCTTTGCGCGCGCTTAGCGAGGCTGCGTTCACCGATATCAACCACCTGCTGCGGCCGGCCCACCTTAAGCAACTGCGCAAGATCCTCGACGACCCGGAAGCGTCCGATAACGACAAGTTCGTCGCCTACGATTTCCTCAAGAACGCGAACATCGCCGCCGGCGGGGTGCTCCCGATGTGCCAGGACACCGGCACCGCCATTATCATGGGCAAGAAGGGCCGCATGGTCTTCACCGCCGGCGACGATGAGGCTGCGCTCGCTGAAGGCTCACGCGACGCTTATCTGAAAAAGAATCTGCGCTATTCGCAGCTCGCGCCGATCTCCATGTTCGAGGAAAAAAATACCAAATCGAACATGCCAGCGCAGGTCGAGATCTATGCGGAAGGCGAGGATGCCTACAAACTTCTGTTCATCGCCAAAGGAGGCGGCTCGGCCAACAAAGCATTTCTTTTCCAGGCGACGCCGTCCATCCTCACGCATGACCGCATGCTGGCCTTCCTGAAAGAAAAAGTGCTTACGCTCGGCACGGCAGCGTGTCCGCCCTATCACCTCGCCATCGTCATCGGTGGCACATCGGCAGAGCTCACGATGAAGACCGTGAAGCTCGCCTCGACCAAATATCTCGACGAGCTGCCGACCAAGGGCAGCGAGGATGGGCACGCCTTCCGCGATCTCGAGATGGAAGCAGAAGTGCTGAAGATGACGCAGTCGACCGGCGTCGGCGCGCAGTTCGGCGGAAAATATTTCTGCCACGACGTGCGCGTGATCCGCCTACCGCGGCACGGCGCGTCATTGCCGATCGGACTTGGCGTGTCCTGCGCCGCCGACCGGCAGGCGCTCGGAAAGATCACCAAGGACGGCGTGTTCCTCGAGGAGCTCGAGCATCACCCCGCGCAGTATTTGCCCGAAATCGACCAGGAAAAGCTCGGCGGGCAGGTGGTGAAAGTCGACCTGCGCCGGCCGATGAAGGACATTCTTGCGCAGCTGTCAAAATATCCGGTGAAAACCCGGCTCTCGCTCACCGGCACCATGATCGTCGCCCGCGATCTCGCGCATGCCAAACTCCGCGAGCGGCTGGAAGCGGGGAAGGGGATGCCCGACTATTTCAAGAATCATCCGATTTACTATGCGGGTCCGGCCAAGACCCCGCGGGGCTACGCCTCAGGCTCATTCGGCCCGACGACGGCTGGGCGTATGGATAGCTATATCGATCAGTTCCAGGCCGCCGGCGGCTCGATGATCTCGCTCGCCAAAGGCAATCGCTCGGCACAGGTGCGCGACGCGTGCAAGAAGCATGGCGGCTTCTACCTGGCCTCCATCGGCGGCAGCGCCGCAAAGCTAGCCGAACAGTGCATCAAGAAGGTTGAGGTGCACGAATATCCCGAACTCGGCATGGAATCGATCTGGAAGATCGAGGTCGAGGATTTTCCGGCTTTCATCGTCATTGACGACAAGGGCAACGACTTCTTCAAGGAATTAAACCTGGGCTGACAGCCGCAGGTGTCGCATGACGCACAAAAATGAAGCGGCGGCCTTTTGGGCCGCCGCTCTTTTTTCCAACGGTCAGACAACTATTGGAAAAGCTTCATCGCATTGATCAACGTCTGCAACACGCCGAGCGTCAGTGGAATGCCGACGAATCCCCAAGCCAGCGCAAGTTGCAACGTCGTGGTGCCTTCCTGATTCTGTTTTGACATGTTCGTTTCTCCCTTACGCCCGGGCCGCGGCCGGCGCGGCTCCCGATTCCTTGGCACGAGCGTCGTTTGCCTTCATGTGGAAGCGCGCATCGACCGCCTTGACAAGGAAGTTGCAGATAAAGCCGACCACCAGCAGGCCGGCCATGATATACATGGTCGTGTTGTAGGCCTGTGCTTTCGGCACGCCGTGGGTGACGTTGTACTCGCGGATGTAGTTCACGAGCACCGGACCGAAGATTCCGGCTGCCGACCACGCGGTGAGCAGCAAGCCGTGAATCGCGCCGACGTAGCGCGTTCCAAACATGTCCTTGAGATATGCCGGCACGGTGGAGAAACCGCCGCCATACATGCTGATGATGATCAGGAAGCAGCAGACAAAACCGACCACGCTGCCGTGTGCGCCAGTGTAGGGCACCGTGCAGTATAGGAAGAAGCCGAGCACCATGAACACGAAGTAGGTATTCCGGCGGCCGATATAGTCAGATGTGGACGCCCAGAAGAATCGGCCCCCCATATTGAACAGACTCATCAGACCAACGAAGCCTGCTGCCGCCACCGGGGTGATATGGCCGGGAAACATTTCCTGGCTCATGGCCGAGGCCTGACCGAGCACGCCGATGCCGGCCGTAACGTTCAGGCACAGGACCCACCAGATCAACCAGAACTGCGGTGTCTTCAATGCGTCGTAGACGAAGACGTCGTTCCTGGTGATCAGGCGCGCCGCCTCCTTCGGAGCGACGTAGCCTTCCGGCGCCCAACCTGGTGCAGGAACGCGGACGATCACGGCGCCGACCATCATGAAGCAGAAGTAGATCGCCCCCATGACGACGAAGGTTTCCATGACGCCGACATGCGTTGGAGTGCTGAACTTGCTCATCAGCCAGACCGACAGTGGCGAGGCGATGAAGGCGCCGCCGCCGAAGCCCATGATGGCCATGCCGGTCGCCATGCCCGGACGGTCCGGGAACCACTTGATCAGGGTCGAGACCGGCGAAATGTAGCCGATGCCTAGCGCGCAGCCGCCAATCACGCCATAACCGATATAGATCAGCCAGAGCGTGTGGAGGTAGACGCCGATCGCCGACAGAAAAAAGCCGCCGGCCCAAAGGCATCCAGCGGTGAACATGGCGCGACGTGGCCCGCCGTCCTCGACCCAGCGGCCGAACACTGCGGCCGAGCCGCCGAGGAACAGCATTGACAAGGAGAAGATCCAGCCAAGCTCGGTGAGCTTCCAGTCGCCCGGCGCCGATTGGCTGATGCCAAGGAGCTTCGTCATCGGCAAATTGAAGACGCTGAGCGCGTAAGCCTGCCCAATGCACAGGTGCACGCACAGCGCGGCTGGCGGCACCATCCAGCGGCTAAATCCCGGTTTTGCGACCGTGTGCTTGCGGTCGAGGAATGACAATAACCCCATTGGCGATTTCTCCCCTTAGGCCTTTGTTTATTTGTGCGCTCCTAGCGATTGCGCCCGCTAAACAGAAAATGCGCACGCCTTTGCATCAAGCAGGCAAACGCAATCCTGCTATTGCAAAGCGCAATCGAATGCGGCGACGGTGGGCTGACTTGCCTAGGCGGCGGGGAGTAGTCCGTGCGGCGCGTGTGCCCGTGCCTCCTCGATCAGCGAGGTGACGGCTGGCTGGACCGGATAGCGATCAGAGACGACGAGTCCGACCGTGTGGAAAACCTCAGGCTCCACGAGCGGAATGGCGCGCAATGTGTCGGTCAATTCAACGGATTCGAGAGCCGAATTGGGGACGATGCTTGCCCATTGGCCGACGCGTACATGCGCCATCAACGCGCTCAGGGAGTCGGTTTCCAATACCGGCGTTGCCTCGATGCCAATACGTCGAAGAATGCTGTCGACGATGCGGCGGCTCTGCAGGTCGCGGCCAAGAAGGCACAGAGGGGTTTCGGCGGCCTGAGCCCAGGTGACGCGATCTGCGTCCCCGAGCGGACCCGAATCCGTCGTCAGCAGGAGATATTCCTCGCGGTAGATCGGAATCGCGCTCACATCCCCGATCGGTTCATTGCTCAAATAGGTGACGCCGGCGTCGATCTCGCGCTGGCGCAGCATGTTAAGAAGCGCTGTCGACGTGCGGCCAAGAACGGTGAAGCGGATATTCGGATGACGCATCTGCAAGGGAACCGTGAGCTTGGCGACAAGCGGCATCGCAGATGGAATCGCGGCGATGCGCAGGTGGGACTCCGCGCCGTTTTTCAGGCCGAGAATATCCTGGCGCATTGCACGCGCGTCGCCGACGAGACGATGGGCCCAAAGCAGGACGCGCTCGCCTTCAGGGGTGAAACCTTGAAAGCGTGAGGCGCGCTTCACGAGCGATGTATTCAGGGCCTGCTCGAGGCTCTGGATGCCAAGCGACAGAGTCGGCTGGGCGACTCCGCAACTCTCCGCAGCGCGTCCGAAATGCTGCTCGCGCGATAAAGCGATCATGAATTCCAATTTGTCGAGCATTGCCCAATCCCGCTCTGTTGCCGATTTCCCGGGTCACACTATTCGCGCGAAACGGCCGCTGTAAACCCAAGATATATTCGTGTTTTACGGTCGTTTCCCATCTGAGCGCAGTACAGTCAATTTAATTTAGCAATCGAACAATTTATCTCAGCTATTAATGGTTCCCGCCATCATCCAAAAGTTTTATTCGCCGCCTCTGCCGCTCGCACGCGAGCGCATCTCCAGTGCGCGAACAACTTATTCAGTGCTGCATCGACGAAAGTGGCATTGACCAAATGCCGATCACGGTCGGCAATGACCTTTCGGAATGGTATTCGGCGGCTTGAATTGTTATGCCGCGATTGAGACACGTGCATTGGCGGTGGAGCAACGACAAGAAAGCCGAAAATTATTCGGGGGCGATCTCGAATTTTGTTTTAAACGGGAGGAGATAAAAATGTCACGCACTCATAAACCCGGCACGCTGTCGCGCCGGGGTCTACTGCAGGCCAGCGCCGGTCTTGCCGGCGGCGCGCTGTTGCCGCAGGCGTTCACGCTTCCTGCTTTCGCCGTCGGCGACCACCCGGCGATCGGTACTTATCCGGCCGGTTCGCAGGGCGATACGATCAACATTGCTGCCGCTGTGCCGCGCACCGGCACCTATGCGGTGCAGGGCGAGGATGAGCTCAAGGGCTGGCAGTTGGCGGTCGAGCACATCAACAATGGTGACCCGCTGCTCAAGAAGATTGCGCCCAAGGTCACCAAGGGTCTGCTCGGCAAGAAGGTCAACCTGCTCGCCGCCGACAGCGCCGCCAAGCCGAACCAGGCGGTCCAGGAGATGCAGACCTTCATCAACCAGAACAAGATCATTCTGATGACCGGCTCGACGTCGAGCGCGGTTGCCGTCGCGCTCAACAAATTCGCACAGCGCGAGAAGGTGCTCTACGTCACCGGCATATCCGGCTCGAACGACACCACCGGCAAAGACTGCGTGCGCTATGGCTTCCGCCAGAACTTCTACGGCGAAACCGCGGCGAACGCGATCGGACCTGTGCTGGTCAAGGCTTATGGCAAGGGTAAGAAGGCGGCATTCATGACGCCGGATTACACCTACGGTCACACCGTCACCAAGTCGGTCAATGACTACCTGACCAAGAATGGCGGCTGGACGCAGGTGACCAACCAGGTATCGCCGCTCGGCACGCAGGACTTCAGCCAGTATCTCACCAACATCGCCAACTCCGGCGCTGACGTCATCGTCAACGTCAACTGGGGCCGCGACGCGGTGCTTTCGGTGCAGCAGGCGAAGCAGTTTGGCCTGACGCCGAAAATGCAGATGGTGATCCCCTATCAGATTCCGTTCCTCGCCAAAGAAGCGGGACCGGAGTTGATGGAAGGCGTCTACGCCGCCACCGATTTCTGGTGGACGCTCGAAGACAAATATCCGCTCGCCAAGATGTTCGTCGAGGCGTTCGACAAGAAGTACGGCTACAAGCCGGAATGGGGCGCCAACAATGCCTATATGTCGTTCGCGATCTGGGCGCGTATGGTGTCGAACGCCGGCTCGTTCTATCCGCCGGACGTCATCAAGGAGTACGAGAAGGGCGAGAAGTTCGACTCGACCGTTGGTGAAGTGTATTTCCGCAAGGAAGACCACCAGCTCGTCCGCCCGGTGATCATCGTCAAGGGCAAGGCGCCGAAGGCGATGAAAAACAAGGAAGACTTCTGGGAGGTCCTCGAAGTCGTTCCGGGCCTGCCGCTGATGCAGAAGCCCGACGCATTCGGCTGCAATCCCGGCGACTACACCTAATCCCGACGTAAGACGTCGCGCCGCTGGCGGTTCAACCGCCTGCGGCGCGGCTTCGCCGTCGCTTGTCCGGGACGACCATGATCAATTGGGCGAATTTCATATCGCAATGCTTCAACGGCCTGGTGCTGGGCGCCTTGCTCGCGCTGATCTCGTCCGGCCTGACCATTATTTACGGCACGCTCGGTGTGCTGAACCTCGCGCACGGCGCCATGTTCATGCTGGGCGGTTACGCCGGCTGGGTCGCCTACACCTATACGAGCTCCTTCATCGCCGCGGTGTTTGCCGGCTCGCTGTTCGTCATGATCGTCGGCGTGGTGGTGGAGCGGGGGATCATTCGTTACTTCTACAGCCGTCCACATGAGGACCAGCTGTTGGTCACGTTCGGGCTCGGCATCGTCTTTGTCGAGGCGGTGCGCTTCTTCTTCGGCAGCCTGTCAAAGGCCGTGCCGCCGCCATCGCTGTTCCAGGGCATCACCTCGCTCGGCTTCATGGTCTATCCGACTTACCGCCTCGCGCTGCTCGGAATCGTCGCGGTGGCGCTGCTTGCGCTCTACGTCGTGCTGTATCGCACGCGTATCGGCATGATCGTGCGCGCCGGTATTGAGGATTCTGTGATGGTCGATTCGCTTGGGATCGACGTTTACAAGGTCTTCATGCTGGTGTTCGGCATTGGCGCCATGGCGGCGGGCTTTGCCGGTATCGTCAACGCGCCGGTGGTCTCGATCGCGCCCGACGTAGGCGAGGCGATTCTAGTGCAGACCTTCGTCGTCGTAGTGATCGGCGGAGTGGGGTCCTTTCCTGGCGCTATTCTCGGCGGGCTGATTGCCGGTGAAATCATCAGCATCACCTCGATGTTCAATCCCGGCTACGCCTACGTCATGCTGTTCGTCGCCATGACGCTTGTGCTCGTGCTGCGTCCTTACGGACTGCTCGGCACGGCCGGCCGCGAATGAGCGCGGTCATCTGATGCTCAGGCAACGCCCCTTACTCGTTGAAATCCTGACAGCTGTCGGGCTGATCGCCGTGCCATTCGTCCTGCCTTATCTCGGGTTCACGCCGACCACGATCAACCGCATCCTGGTGTGGGGACTGTTCGGATTGGGGTTCGACATTCTGTTTGGCTTCACCGGGCTCCTCTCATTTGGCCAATCCGCGTTCTTTGGTACCGGCGGTATGGTCGCGGCCTATCTCCTGACAATCGTAGAATTTCCCTACGTCGTACCTTCGCTATTTGTGGGTACGATTGTGGCGACCGTTATCGGCTATCTGGTCGGATTGATCGCGCTCAGGCGCACCGGCATCTACTTTGCGATGATCACCGTGGCAATTGCGGAGGTCTTCTTCTTCGTGGAGTTCAATCCGCTCTCGGCCTACACCGGCGGCGAGAACGGACTGCCTGGCGTGCCGGCGCCGGCGCTCTATCTCGGTTTCACCACCATTCGCTTCAACACCGATTGGAGCCTCTACTCGTTTCTCGCGTTCTGGTATTTCATCGGCACTGTGCTTGCGCTGCGCATCGTGCGTTCTCCGGTGGGCGCCGTGCTGCGCGCGATTCGTGACAATCCGTTGCGCGCTGCTGCCGTCGGTCACGACATCCACGGTTACAAATTGACTGCTTTCGTCGTCGCGGCCGCCTATGCCGGGTTTGCCGGCGGTCTGCTTGGCGTGATGCAAGGCTTCATGCCACCGGACGCCTTCATGTTCGACACGTCTGGGCAACTGGTCATGCAGACCGCGATCGGCGGCGCCGGTACATTGTTCGGTCCGTTGGTCGGCGCGACGGTCTGGCTCTACTTGAGCGATTTCTTGCAAACCACGCTGCATATCGGCGCCACCTGGAAGCTGGTGCTCGGCGTGATCTTTGTGCTGCTGATCTGCTTCCTGCGCCGCGGCCTGATCGGCGGTATCGAGGATCTTCTCGCGTTCGTGACCGGTGCCAGGAAAAAGGCGGAACCGCCCGAGGAGGCACCCGTCGCCGGCGTCACTGCCGAAGACGAGCAGCGGGCCGCCGCTGCGGAAATGGTGCGTGAGCCGGCGATCGCTGCCATGCCTGCGCGTCACCGCGAAACCGACCGCAAGACTGGCGCTATTCTGCAGGTCAAAGGTCTCACCAAGCATTATGGCGGCCTAGCCGCCAATTCCGACATCGATTTCACCGTCAACCACGGCGAGCTGCGAGGCATCATCGGCCCGAATGGTGCAGGCAAGACCACTTTTTTCAAGATGCTGACCTGCGAAATACCACCGACATCGGGTCAGATTCTGTTCGAAGGCCAGGACATCACCGGAAAGACCGTGACCGATGCATGTCAGCTCGGGCTGACCAAGAGCTATCAGATCAACCAGCTCTTTAACCGCCTGACGGTGCGCGAGAACCTGACGATTGCGGCGCTGGCGGAACTGCGCGGCAAGTTCAGGCTCGACCTGTTCAGATCGCTCAAGCGAGTTGCCGGCCTCGACGAACAGGTTGAGCACACGCTCGAACTGGTCGATCTGGTTGATCGCGCCGACACGCCGGTGTCGGATCTCGCCTATGGCGAGAAACGCCGGCTCGAGGTGGGCCTGGCGCTCGCAACCTCGCCAAGCCTCTTGCTGCTTGATGAGCCGCTCGCCGGTATGAGCCCGCGTGAGCGTGTCGAGACCGTGCTGCTGCTAAAGTCGATCGCTCGCGGCCGCACCATGATCATCATCGACCACGATATGGATTCGTTGTTCGAACTGGCGCAGCGCGTCACCGTTCTGCAGGAGGGGCGGGTGCTGGTTGAAGGCACACCGGACGAAATCAAGGGCAACAGCAAAGTGCAGGAAGCCTATCTGGGCGGCGTGCACGGCGTGTTGGCAGCCGAATGAGCCTGCTCGAGGTAAAGGGTCTCAACACCTATTACGGGGATAGCCACATCCTCTTCGACGTTGCGTTACGCGTCGAACGCAATGAGGTGGTCGCTTTGCTCGGCCGCAACGGCGCGGGCAAAAGCACGACGCTGAAAAGCCTGATGGGTGTCGTGGCACCGCGCGATGGCTCGATCGTGTTCGACGGCGCCGAGATCGCAGGTCAGAAGAGTCATGCCATTGCGCGCACCGGCATGCAATTGGTGCACGAGGAACGCCGTATCTTCGGCAGTCTCAACGTCGAGGAGAACATCGTCCTCGCCGGCCTCACCGCGGATAATCGCTGGCCGCTCGCGCGTATCTACGAAATGTTTCCGCGGTTGAAGGAGCGCCGCCTAAGCCGTGGAACGGATTTGTCCGGCGGCGAACAGCAGATGCTGGCGATCGCGCGCGCGCTCGTACGCGATCCAAAGATCATCCTGCTCGACGAGCCGTTCGAGGGTCTCGCGCCGGTGATCGTGCGCGACCTCGTCAAAGCCTGCCGCGACCTCGCCGACGCCGGACAGACGATCGTACTTGTGGAGCAGAATTTGGCTGCGACGCTCACGCTGGCAAGCCGCGTCTACATCATCAATAACGGCCACATCGCGCACGAAGGCTCGGCACAGGAGATCAAGGCGCGACCGGAAATATTGCACCGGCACCTGGGCGTGTAGGTGGGGGCGTCCTCTTTGGTCAGGCCATTGCGGCGACTGCCAGCATCAACAGCGAGATGCCAACGTATTTTACAGTCTGCTCAACGTCTGGAAGTTGGTCTGCAAATCCGACCAGCCAGAGGAAGCTCGTGATCGCGATGATCGAGTACTTCACCGCCGGGATAGCGGTGCACTTACGCAAAAACTTCAACATGACGCTCCACTCCGCCGCGCCCCGGCCCCGCGGCAATAAAACTCCTGCAACGCAATATACGATATTGCATTGCGAAATGGCAAATCGGATACGGCACTTAGCTATGCTGGCAACGCGCAAGCCAGACCAAGTTTCCGAGAACAAGAGGAAAATCCCCGGCAGGGTCTGGCGGCTCCTCACGATCGGCCCTTGAACGGGCGTCCTCTTCTTTTGAGTGGAATGACCTTCGCGGTTTGCCCAGCGCTCTTGCGCAGGGCGTCTTTTAGGCTGGCGGGGCGGCCGTGCTTCTTCAACAGGTCGTTGAAGGCCTCATCTGCAAGCTCCTGGAACGACTTCATGCTCTCGGCTGCGAGCAACCGGAGCTCCTGCCAAGTCTCGTCGTGAAACTGTACGCGTTTTCCGATCATGACCATTGAACAGGGGCCAGCCGGACTGGGGGCGGCCTAACCTTTCTTGGCGGGCACAGCCCAGTGGCCGGCGACACCATTCCGGGCATCTATCGCGAGCGCGTCAAGATCTCGCACGATTAGTTGCAGTTGTGGAAGAAGCGAAGCGGGGAGTGTGACCCAAAGAAGGGCTCCGTCGCCCCCAAACTCAATCGTGACATCGTGGCCATCTTTGGAAACCGCGCCGCCGCCAATACTTGCGGCAAGGAATTGGGGAGGGGTATTTTCCATCCCCGCACTCTAAATGCCCGGATGTCGCAACGAAACGGGCCACCCCCAAATTCAAAATCGGCCACTAAGGGTCGAAACAGGCCCCATTTCCCAAAAAGAACATATTGCGAACAGAGAACAAATAGTGTACATTGCTGTCCTTCAGTCGATTCCGGCTGCGCGGCAGGGGCCGCGTTGTCGGGGGGTCGAATCCCCGCCATAAGGAGCGCGACATCATGAGTCAGCCTGCCCTGCGTCTCGTTGAAGGATCTTCCATGGACAAGTCGAAAGCCCTGTCAGCTGCGCTTAGCCAGATTGAGCGTCAGTTCGGCAAGGGCTCGGTCATGAAGCTCGGCAAGAACGACAAGGCCATGGACATTGAGGCTATTTCCTCGGGCTCGCTAGGGCTCGACATTGCCCTTGGTATCGGCGGCCTGCCGCGTGGCCGGGTAGTGGAGATCTACGGGCCGGAATCCTCCGGCAAGACCACGCTTGCACTCCACACCATCGCCGAGGCCCAGAAAAAGAGCGGCATCTGCGCTTTCGTCGATGCCGAACACGCGCTCGATCCGATCTATGCCCGCAAGCTTGGCGTGAATGTCGATGATCTGCTGATTTCCCAGCCGGATGCCGGAGAGCAGGCGCTGGAGATTGCCGACACGCTTGTGCGTTCCGGTGCGATCGACGTGCTGGTGGTCGATTCTGTTGCCGCGCTTGTGCCGCGCTCGGAGCTTGAAGGCGAGATGGGCGACGTGCAGCCAGGCAGCCAGGCGCGATTGATGAGTCAGGCGTTGCGCAAACTGACTGCATCGATCTCGAAATCGCGCACCATGGTAATTTTCATTAACCAGATCCGCATGAAGATTGGCGTGATGTACGGCTCGCCGGAGACGACCTCTGGCGGCAACGCGCTTAAATTCTACGCTTCCGTGCGTCTCGATATCCGCCGCATCGGCGCCATCAAGGAGCGCGACGAGGTGATCGGCAATCAGACCCGCGTCAAGGTGGTCAAGAACAAGCTGGCGCCGCCATTTAAGCAGGTCGAATTCGACATCATGTATGGCGAGGGCGTGTCCAAGCTCGGCGAACTGATTGATCTCGGCGTCAAGGCCAATGTCGTCGAGAAATCCGGCGCCTGGTTTTCTTATGACAGCCAGCGCATCGGCCAGGGCCGTGAGAACGCCAAGCAATTCCTCAAGGAAAATCCCGACATCGCCAACAAGATCGAAGCCGCCGTACGCCAGAATGCTGGCCTGATCGCCGAGGCGATCATGGCGGGGGAGACAGCAGATAAGGATAGCGATGACGACGAGGCAGCTGAGGCTTGAAAGGATGATGGGCTGCCGGACGGCGTTGTAACGACGCTGCCGTCCGGAGCCGGTCTTCGCGAGAAGGGCGAAGCCCTCACGAACGAAGAGCCGGCGCAGGTGCGGCAAGAGCCGTTGCCTGTCCCGCCCAAGCCGACCTATCCCGTCGAAACTTCAGAAGCAGTTGCGCCGACCGCAGCGCCAGAGGCCGCTAAACCACGAAAGGCCGGAGCTGCGAAAGGCAAAGTCAGGAGTGCTGGCGCCAAGAGAAAAGAACCCAGGGCTGTGGCTGCAAAGGCCAAAGACCCGAAGGTGAAAAGCTCGAAGCGCAAAGGAAAAACGGGCCATTCATAGCCCGAAAGTATGTAGGAGTAGTAAGGCGAGGCGGCGGCGCCTGCGTTTTCCGCTGCACCATTCCGGTGACGCGTATCATGTGTGATGCGTCAGGCATTCGCCCCCGTCGGCACCCGGCTGCGTAGAGCGGCCGCCACCGAGGACGGGGGCGAAGGCGCTTTGAATGACCTGGCGCAGCCAGGGCGCCAGCCCGGCCTGCCGATGACCGGCGCTGTGGGTGGGCCGTGCCCCTTCCTAGACTTAACGCAACCCCGCCGCTAAATAGCTGGCTGAAAACATAAATCCGGACGGGGATTTAGCCCCGGTCCCGATAAGGAACTGCACGGTCCGAATGAGCGGCGTCAACGACATCCGCAAGAGCTTTCTCGACGTCTTCGCCCGCAATGACCACCAGATCGTTGCGTCGTCGGCGCTGGTCCCGCGCAACGATCCCACGCTGATGTTCACCAATGCCGGCATGGTGCAGTTCAAGAACGTGTTCACCGGTCTGGAAAAGCGGCCCTATTCGCGTGCCGTGACCGCGCAGAAATGCGTGCGTGCCGGCGGCAAGCACAACGATCTCGACAATGTCGGCTATACCGCGCGCCACCACACCTTCTTCGAGATGCTCGGCAACTTCTCCTTCGGCGACTACTTCAAGGAGCGGGCGATCGAGCTCGCCTGGACACTCGTCACGAAGGATTTCGCGCTTCCCAAGGATCGGCTGCTGGTCACGGTCTATGTCGACGATGACGACGCATTCAAGCTTTGGAAGAAGATCGCGGGGTTGCCGGATAGCAAGATCCTGCGCATTGCAGGTTCGGACAATTTCTGGGCCATGGGCGATACCGGTCCGTGCGGACCGTGCTCTGAAATCTTCTACGACCACGGCGACAAGATTCCGGGCGGCCCGCCCGGTTCGGCGGATTCCGAAGGCGACCGCTTCATCGAGATCTGGAATCTCGTTTTCATGCAGTACGAGCAGCTCGAAGGCGGCAAGCGGGTCAATCTCCCGCGGCCCTCAATCGACACCGGCATGGGGCTCGAGCGCATGGCCGCCGTGCTGCAGGGCACGTACGACAATTACGCCATCGATCTGTTCCAGGCGCTGATCCGCGCAATCGCCGAGTTGACGGGAGTCGACCTCAACGGGCCGCAAAAGGCCTCACATCGCGTCATCGCCGACCATCTGCGGGCGTCCGCGTTTCTGATCGCGGACGGTGTTCTGCCGTCAAACGAAGGGCGCGGCTACGTCCTGCGCCGCATCATGCGGCGTGCCATGCGTCACGCCGAGCTGCTCGGCGCGCAAGAACCGCTGATGTGGAAGCTTGTTCCCGTGCTCACGCGCGAAATGGGTCAGGCCTATCCTGAGCTGCTGCGCGCGGAAGCCCTGATCACCGAGACCCTCAAGCTCGAGGAGACCCGCTTCCGGCGCACGCTCGAGCGCGGCCTCGCCATCCTCGACGAGAAGAGCAAAGGCCTCAAGAGGGGCGCGATGTTCGACGGCGACACTGCTTTCACGCTCTACGACACCTATGGATTTCCGCTTGATCTCACGCAGGATGCGCTGCGTTCGCGCGGGATTTCGGTCGATATCACTTCCTTCACCGACGCCATGGAGCGTCAGCGCGCGAAGGCGCGGGCATCCTGGGCGGGATCGGGCGAGGCGGCGCAGGAAACGGTCTGGTTCGGCTTGCGCGAGAAAATCGGCGCGACGGAATTTCTCGGTTACGAGACGGAGAGCGCAGAGGGCGTCGTTGCCGCGCTGGTGATGGACGGCAAGGAGGTACCCGAGCTCAAGAAGGGCGAGAGCGGCGCTGTGGTGATGAACCAGACACCGTTCTATGGCGAGAGCGGCGGCCAGGTCGGCGACACGGGTGAAATGCGTCGCGAGGGTGTCCGGCTGGCCGTGTCCGATACTCAAAAGAAAGCGGGCGACCTGTTCGCCCATGTCGTGAAAGTGGAGCAGGGGTCGGTCAAAGTCGGCGATCCGCTGCTCCTGGATGTCGATCACGCGCGCCGCAGCGCAATTCGTCAGAACCACTCGGCAACACACCTTCTTCACGAGGCTCTACGCCAGGTGCTCGGCGATCACGTTGCACAGAAAGGTTCGCTCGTCGCGCCCGACCGGTTGCGGTTCGATTTCTCGCACCCAAAACCAATGTCGGCGGAGGAAATCGAACGGGTCGAAGACATCGCTAACGACATCGTTCTGCAAAACGCGCCAGTGACGACGCGCCTGCTGGCGGTCGATGACGCAATCGCCTCCGGCGCGCGCGCCTTGTTCGGCGAAAAATACGGCGACGAAGTCCGGGTGGTCGCGATGGGCGAGGGCACCGGCAACACCATGGGCTGGTCGGTGGAATTGTGCGGCGGAACCCATGTGCGCCGGACCGGCGATATAGGCCTTGTTTCGCTGGTCGGGGAATCCGGGGTGGCGGCCGGTGTACGCAGAATCGAGGCTTTGACCGGAAAATCAGCCAGGAAGGCCGCTAACAAACAGCTTCAGGTCGTTAAAGCCGCGGCTGCAGAGCTTAAAGTCCCGCTTGAAGAGATGCCCGGACGCATCGGAACGCTCTTGGATGATCGCAAGAAGCTCGAACGGGATCTCTCCGAGGCCAAAAAGAAGCTGGCTATGGGCGGGGGCGGGAAAGCGGACGGCGATGCCGCCGATGTGCGACAGGTCAACGGCGTTAAGCTGCTGGCGCGGGCGGTTACCGGAATCGAGCTCAAGGATCTCCGCAGCCTCGCTGACGAGGGCAAGCGGCAGGTCGGATCAGGTGTCGTTGCCATTGTCGCCACGGCTGCGGATGGCAAGGCCGGTATCGTGGTTGGCGTCACCGACGATCTGACCAAGCGCTTTAATGCGGTAGAGCTGGTCAAAAAAGGTGCCGAAGCGCTCGGCGGCAAAGGTGGCGGGGGCCGTCCGGACATGGCGCAGGCCGGCGGGCCGGATGGATCAAAAGCGGAAGACGCACTAAAGGCAATCGAAGCGGCGCTTGGGGGCTGACACTCGCGCAGGGGGATCGTCGCGGCATGGCACGCAACCGCCTCAAAGGCTTGCGCCGGCGCGTTTATCAAATACTCGAGCAAGGGCCGGTGGGCGACCGCGTCAGCAAGGCGGTTGACCGGTTTCTTGTCGTTCTGATCGTCATCAATTTAACCGCGGTGGCCCTCGAATCCATCCCGGAATATGAAGCGCGCTACACCACCACCTTTGCGGCCATCGAATTTTTCTCGCTCATTGTCTTCACGATCGAATATGGCCTCCGGCTGTGGTGTGCCGTCGAGCACGGGCCACATCAGCATCTGCCTGCGCGGCAAGCGCGACTTAAATACGCGCTGAGTCCTGCCGGCATCATCGATCTTGTAGCAGTGCTGCCGTTCTGGTTCGCCATGGTGCTGCCTGGCGAGCTGCGCGTGTTCCTGGTCTTCCGGATGGTGCGCTTCTTCAAGTTCGCGCGCTACTCGCCGGCGATGCGGTCGCTGCTCGACGTCCTCTACAATGAGCGGCGCGCATTGTTCGGCTGCCTCGTGATCGCGCTCGGTACCGCGCTCGTCGCGGCATCGATGATGCATCTCGCTGAAGCCAACGTGCAGCCTGCAAAGCTTGGCACCATCCCCGAAGCTTTCTGGTGGGCAATCGTTACGATCGGAACGATCGGCTATGGCGACGTGGTGCCGGTTACCGCGCTCGGCAAGTTCATTGCGACCTGCACGATCTTCGCCGGTCTGGTGCTCATGGCACTGCCGGTCGGCATCATTGCCACCGCATTTGCCGAGCAGATCCAGCGCCGTGATTTCATCGTGACCTGGGGCATGATTTCCCGCGTGCCGTTGTTTGCGGAACTCGATGCGACCGAAATATCGGACATCATGGAATTGCTAAGAGCTCAGGTGGTCGAGCCGGGTGAAATCATCATGCGGGCAGGAGATGCTGCGCGCTCGATGTATTTCATTGCCGCGGGCGAGGTCGAGATCGAGATCAGAGGGAAAAAGGAACGTGTCCGGCTCGGCACCGGCCAGTTTTTTGGAGAGGTTGCACTATTGCGGCGGACGCGCCGCACCGCGACAGTGACCGCGATCACCCGCACCAACCTGCTAGGTCTCGACGCTCACGACCTGCACGCACTGATGCAGCGCGACTCCCGCATTGCGGAGCGCGTCAAGGAAGTGGTCGAAAATCGCGTGGGGAAGCGGGCCGCCGCGGTGAAGCGGGAGGTGACGGCGGTGGTGGCGGAAGAGAAGTAGTGGCCGGGACAAGCCCGGCCATACATCTAGGCGCCCATAGCTTTCTTCAGATTTGCATCCACCTTGTCGAGGAACCCGGTCGTGGAGAGCCACTTCTGGTCGGCGCCGACCAACAGCGCCAGGTCCTTGGTCATGAACCCGCTCTCGACGGTGTCGACGCAGACCTTTTCGAGCGTCGCTGCGAACTTCGCCAAAGCGTCGTTCTTGTCGAGCTTGGCGCGATGGGCGAGGCCGCGTGTCCAGGCGAAGATCGACGCGATCGAGTTAGTCGAGGTCTCTTTGCCCTTCTGATGCTCACGATAGTGGCGCGTCACCGTGCCGTGCGCGGCCTCCGATTCGACGATTTTGCCGTCAGGGGTCATCAGTACCGAGGTCATCAGGCCAAGCGAGCCGAAGCCCTGCGCTACGATGTCGGACTGCACGTCACCGTCGTAGTTCTTGCACGCCCAGACATAGCCGCCGGACCACTTGAGGGCAGCCGCGACCATGTCATCGATCAGCCGGTGCTCGTAAGTGAGTTTCTTCGCGGCGAATTTGTCCTTGAACTGAGCGTCGAACACCTCCTGGAAGATGTCCTTGAAGCGGCCGTCATAGACCTTGAGGATCGTGTTCTTGGTCGAAAGGTAGACGGGATAGCCGCGCGACAGGCCGTAGTTGAACGATGCCATTGCGAAATCGCGGATCGAGTCGTCGAGGTTATACATCGCCAGCGCTACGCCCGAGTTCGGGAACTCGAACACCTCGTGCTCGACCTTTTTGCCGTCGGGAGCGACATAGCTCAGCGTCAGCTTTGCCTTTTGCGGCACCCGGATGTCGGTCGCGCGGTACTGGTCGCCGTAGGCGTGGCGCCCGATGACAATCGGCTGCGTCCAGCCCGGCACCAGGCGCGGCACATTCTTGCAGATGATGGGTTCGCGGAAGATCACGCCGCCGATGATGTTGCGGATCGTGCCATTGGGCGAACGCCACATCTTCTTGAGATTGAATTCCTTTACGCGGCCCTCGTCCGGCGTGATGGTGGCGCACTTAACCGCGACGCCTACCTCCTTGGTCTTGTTGGCGGCGTCGATGGTGATTTGGTCGTCGGTTTCGTCGCGCTTCTGGACGCTGAGGTCGTAATAAAGAAGGTTGATGTCGAGATAGGGATGGATCAGCTTGTCCTTGATCAGCTGCCAGATAATGCGTGTCATCTCGTCGCCGTCCATTTCGACGACGGGGTTCGCCACCTTGATCTTCGCCATTGCCGATAAAACCTTTTGAAAGTCGCACGGACAGGAGGAAAAGTGTCCGGCGCGCGGCCCCTATAGCACCCAAAATCTCGGGACGAAAGCCGCGATTTGGCGGCATTTCTTTCCACAACCGTGCTGTGAAGGGTATATGCGCCTAGGTGAGGTTCGAATGCCCGGTGCTGGGACTGACAAGACCAAGCGTTGGATCGAGACGCCGGCCCCGGTCGTCGTGCTGGTCGAGCCCCAGCTTGGCGAGAATATCGGGGCGGCGGCGCGGGCGATGGCCAACTTCGGGCTGTCGCGCCTCCGCCTGGTGAAGCCGAAGCAAAAATGGCCGAACGAAAAGGCGAGGGTGATGGCAGCCGGCGCCGACCGTATCCTCGACGCCGCGACACTCTACGGAAGTCTCAACGATGCGATCGGTGATTGCAGTTTCGTTGTGGCGACGACCGCGCGCAATCACGACCAGGCCAAGCTGGTGATTTCGGCGGACGCGGCCGCTACAGAAATGGTGCAGAGGGTGGCGGGAGGGGAGACCGTTGCGATCATATTCGGACGGGAGCGCATCGGTCTTGAAAATCACGAGGTCGCGCTGGCCGATCGTATCGTGACGCTGCCGGTCAATCCTGCGTTTGCGTCGCTCAATCTGGCGCAGGCCGTTGTGATCGTTACGTATGAGTGGTTCAAGCGCGCCGGTGGCGGCAATCTGCCGTTCTCCATGCCGGAGAAATCACCGCCGGCTCCGAAGCAGCAGCTCGATGCTTTCTTTTCAGATCTCGAAAACGAGCTCGAGCGGGTCGAGTTTTTTCGTCCGGAAGAAAAACGCGGCACGATGAGCGTCAATCTGCGCAACATTTTCCAGCGAATGGCTCCGTCCCAACAGGACATCCGCACGCTGCACGGCGTGCTCACTGCGATCGCGCAGGGCCGCAAGGGGCCGGCGCGAGGCGGCGTGCTCGATCCGGTGGAGGCTCAGAAACTGCGCGATCTTCTGGCGGAGCACAGCGGCGGCCGCGTGCCGGGCGAGCGCGGACCGGTGCGCGGGCTGGCGCGGCTTCTGCGCAGGAATCCGACCGAGGCCGAGCGGGTGTTGTGGCAGGCGCTTGTGAACGACCGGCGTTTCGCTGGCCGCGGGTTCAAGCGCCAGGTCCCGATTGGCCCGCACATCACGGATTTCGTGTCGTTTCCGCTCAAGTGCGTGATCGATCTGGTGCCGGTCAAGGAAACCGCCGACGCGGCGCGGACCAGGGCCGAACGGCGTGTCTATCTGACGCAGCGCGGCTACAATGTCTGCGAGGTGAAGGCCTCGGAGGTCGAAAAGGATGCCGGTAAAGTTCTCGATCAGCTTCACGACCTGGTCGGGCCGTAGTCAGCTTTTCAGCGCCTTTAATTGCGCAACGGTGGCCGCGCGCAGGGTTGTGTGATCATTGCCCGCCACGACGAAACGGAAGCCGCGCTTTGTCATCGCCACGGCGCTTTCGGCGTCCCGGCAATAGATGCCAGGGATCTTTCCGGCGGCTTTCGCAGCGGCGCAGATCTTGTCGATAGCCTGCTCGACCTGCGGGGCCTGCGTGTCCTGCGCTTTCCCGCCGCTCAGTGCCGTCGCAAGATCGTAAGGGCCGACGAACATCCCATCGATGCCCGGCGTCGCAGCGATCTTGTCGACATTGCCGAGCGCTGTCGCGGTCTCGATCATTGCCAATGTCAACGTGCCCTCGTTCGCTTCGCGCAGGTAATCCGCCGGCGCGGTGCGCGGCGCCTGCAGCGCCATCGCGCGCAGCGGACCCCAGCTGCGCTCGCCGGAAGGAGGATATTTCGCCGCCGCCGCGAAGCGGCGCGCGTCGTCGGCGTCGTTGATCATCGGCGCGATGATCGCTTCAGCGCCGAAATCCAGTGCGCGTGACACCAATGCGAAATCGTTGAGCGGTATGCGGACAACGGGGGTCGCTTCGGCATGGCTGACAGCGCCGATGCCGCTGATGATCGAGGCGGTGTCCCACAACCCGTGCTGCGCATCGAGCACGACAGCGGAGAAACCCTCGCGCGCGATCGTCTCCGCAACGATGGGCGAGCCCATCATGCACCAGGCGGCGTAGACCGTTTCCCCCGCGCGCAGGCGCCGGGCGAGGGCAAAAGCCGGCACGTCAGCCGCTCTTTTTGATCTGCTCGACGGCTTGCGTGAGCAATTCGGTCATTTGCGCACGGACTTGCTGCTCAGTGACGCCTTTGGGCTGCAGGTCTTTTGAAACCTTGCGCAAGACGTCATTGTCGCCGGCCTCTTCGAAGTCGGCCAGCACGACTTCCTTCGCATAGGCTTCGGCGTCCGCGCCGCTTTTGCCGAGAACGCCCGCCGCCCAGAGCCCGAGCATCTTGTTGCGGCGGGCCATCGCCTTGAAGCGGAGTTCCTCGTCATGCGCGAACTGCTTTTCGAAACCTTCCTCGCGCTTGTCGAATGTCGTCATGCCGCCCCTCGTACTGCATCGGTAAAATTGCATGCACATGCAATTGAGTCCGGCCTTGCATATCGTCCACAGACCGTCAAGGCAACATCGGGCCGCGCTTTTGCGGCGAAAATACGGAGTGGAAAACGTGGGCGTGCCGTGATTGTGCTGCCCGGACCGATCGGCTAGGTTGCCTCTGTGCCCGGACCGCTGGCCAAGACCAGAATTGGGCCAGTACTTCCAGTCCGGTCCCGCAGCCGCGGATCTTGCAAAGTCGCACAACAAGGAGCCACGGCAATCCGATGGACTTTCACAAACCACGGTATACGCCCATGAGCCGCCGTCGCCGCATTTACGAGGGCAAGGCGAAGGTCCTGTATGAAGGCCCGGAGCCTGGAACGCTGATTCAGCACTTCAAGGACGACGCGACCGCCTTCAATGCCAAAAAGCATGAGGTGATCGAGGGCAAGGGCGTGCTGAACAATCGAATCTCGGAATATGTGTTCCAGCACCTCAACGATATCGGGGTGCCGACACACTTCATCCGCCGCCTCAACATGCGCGAGCAGTTGATTCGGGAGGTTGAGATCATCCCGCTCGAGGTCGTGGTGCGAAATGTCGCGGCCGGTTCCCTGGCGCAGCGCCTCGGCATCGAGGAGGGCACCCAGCTGCCGCGCTCGATCATCGAGTTCTATTACAAGAACGATAAGCTCAACGATCCGATGGTATCGGAAGAGCACATCACCGCCTTCGGCTGGGCTTCGCCGCAGGAGATCGACGACATCATGGCGCTCGCCATCCGCGTCAACGATTTTCTGTCAGGGCTTTTCCTCGGCGTCGGCATCCGACTCGTCGACTTCAAGATGGAAACGGGCCGGCTGTGGGAAAATGATGTGATGCGCATCGTCGTGGCCGACGAGATTTCTCCCGACAGCTGCAGGCTGTGGGACATCAAGACCAACGACAAGCTCGACAAGGACCGTTTCCGCCGCGATCTCGGCGGCTTGGTCGAGGCCTACACCGAAGTCGCCAAACGCCTTGGCATCATGAGCGAGGGCGAGCGCCCGCAAGGCACCGGACCGGTGCTGGTGAAGGGCTGAGTTCGAAAAATTCAGGTGTTTTCGAAAATGAAAGATGGCCGGGCATGACCCGGCCATCGGCATTTCTGTGATCATGTTGGCGGTCAGAATTTATAATTTAGTCCGACCAATCCCATCATCAGCGTATTGCTGAAATCGCTACGGTAGTTGAAATCAGAGCAAAACGTGGATGTTCCTGTTGTGCAACCGATTCCTCCAGACCTTCCCAGATCGACGTAACGGAATTCTGCTCGTGCAGTCCAATGCCGCGAAAATATGTGTTCCACACCGAAACCCGCCGTCCATCCGGTTCTTGTTTTGCTTTCGGAGAATGAGCCGGACGTGCTTCCGTCGAAATTCAACGCGGCAATGCTATTTTTTACATGGCCGAAAGCCACACCCCCGGTGAAGTACACCAGGGTGGCATCGACCGCCAGACCGGCGCGGCCTCTGACGGTAGCTAACCACTTGAGGTCATTCGAAGTCTGATTAAAGGCAACATTGAATGTGTCGTTGATTTTTGACCCTAACCAATTCCAATCGCCTTCGAGGCCATAAACAAAACTGCCTTGCTGCAAGTTGTATCCAATGAGCGCGCCAAACGCACCCCCCGTTTTGGATCGCTCGTAAGTCGCGCAGACCGTAAAACAGTGATCATCGATGGTCGCGTCATGCCGCGCGACGCCACCTTGTATGCCTAGGTACAGACCAGTCCAAATTGGCGTTTCAACCGGCGCATAGGGGCTCGCCTTCGCTGGAAGATCTGATGCATGACTCGCAGTCGACAGCGCCAGAAGCGATACCGTCGCCAGAAAATATTTCTTCATAATTCAACCCCTCTTCCACCGAATGCCGGTGGTCTTGCTTGCCATGCGTTTTTTCGATGCGCGTCGTCCGGGAGGACGACGCGCGCGCTCTTTCCACGACGTATGTGGCGTATCGGCAACGTTGGGGACGCCGAGCTTCGTGAGCAGGAACTCACATGAACGTCGTCGAGCCGATTCTTTTTCAGGCGAAACACGATCCGCCCGCACCGGCCATGTGCGCGCCAGGCACAGCGATGGGCGTCGTCAGCTATGCGAGACTGGCGCGATTCATTCACAACGTCGGGCGCAGAGCCATAAGCGCCGGTATTTCACCTGGCGACGTCGTTATCCTCCAAGTGAAGGATCACATATTCCACACGTCTCTTGCGCTAGGCTTGATGTATATCGGTGTTGCGACCGTCTCGCTCAGCGGAGCATTACCGGGCCATCTTCCGTGCGATTTCATCATCACAGACACCCCTAGGTCGTATGCCAACGGAAAGAACGCGAAAATTCTTGCTGCCGATTTTGCGTGGATCTCGGGCGATGGCATCCCCGTCGACGAACGCCATGTCTATCGGGGCGCCGGCAATGACATCTGCCGTATCGCGCTAACGTCGGGCTCCATCGGCGAGCCGAAGGTGGTCGGATTCACCCACAACAATCAGTTGGCACGGCTCGCGCGTTACAATCATTTGTTCGGAAGGATTTTTCCCGAGTGCTCACGGTTTTTCAGCGACTACGGGTTCGGCTCGAGCGGAGGCTTCCGGCATATCCTCTACGTGCTGTCACGCGGCGGCACCATGTTTTTTCCAGGCGCCTCGCCGATGGATACATTGCAGACATTCGAGCTCTGCAAGGTGCAGGGGCTGATCGCTTCGCCGGGTGGTCTCAGCGGTTTTCTGAAATTTTACGACGCCAATCCTGCATTTCGCTCGGGCTTCGAGGTCATTATCGCCGCCGGAAGTCCGTTGCACAGTTCACTGTCCGAGCGGGTGCGCGCGAGGCTGTGCTCCAACCTGATCTCCTATTACGGAACGACCGAGACATCGACCGTTTCGTCTGCGCTGGCCCATGCTCTCACCGGTATTGTGGGGGCCGTTGGCCATGTCGCGCCGGATGTCTCCGTACGCATTGTCGATGAGGCGGGGGCGCCGCTGCCGTCCGGTCACGAGGGCGTGGTGCTTGTCAGGACGCCAGTCAGCGTCACCGGCTACCTCGATACGAGCGGCCAGAGCGAAACTGTATTCCGCGACGGGCATTTCGATACGGGCGATATCGGCTACCTCACTCAGGACAGAATGCTGGTCATCACCGGGCGGAAAAAGGAGGTTCTCAACCTCGGCGGCGACAAGGTCAGTCCTCAGCTCATCGAGGATGCCGTTGCCGCATTTAGAGGCATCCGCGAAGTCGGAGCCTTTTCAATGGCAAATGACGTGGGTGTTGAAGAGGTGTGGTCGTTCATCGTGCATGGTGATGCACTCGACACAGACGCGCTGCATAAGCACTGCCGGGAGAGGCTTTCCCAGACCCACGTGCCCGTGCGGTTCATCAGCGTCCCCTCGCTTCCTCGCAATGCGAACGGGAAGCTTCAAAGGCAGCGGCTGCCCGCCATGGCGCAGGAGCTTCGTGGCGCCGGGCAGTAGGTGCGGCCGAATTCCACAGCAATCCGCCTTGAAAAACGCTGTGGGCACGATGACCTGTGTAGGGTTCGTCCGCATGGTTGAGGTGACCGGTGGCGGATGCTAGGTCAGGTCATCAAGCCCGGAATCGCCTGAAAAACCGCTATGAAAGCCCGCGTTACCGTCACCCTGAAGTCCGGAATTCTCGACCCCCAGGGCAAGGCGATTGAAGGTGCGCTGCGCTCGCTGGGTCTTGCGGGCGTCTCCAGCGTGCGCCAGGGCAAGGTCTTCGACATTGAAATTGATGATGGCGACCGCGCCAAGGCCGAGGCCCTGCTCAAGCAGGCTGCCGACAAGCTGCTCGCAAATACGGTGATCGAAAACTACAAAGTGGACGTGCTCGGATGAAAGCCGCGGTTCTCGTTTTTCCTGGCATCAACCGCGAGCGTGACATGGCGCGTACGTTGCGCCTGATCTCTGGACGAGAGCCGGCCAGCGTGTGGCACGCCGACACGGAACTCCCGGCCGGGACCGATCTGGTGGTGATCCCGGGCGGATTTTCCTATGGCGATTACCTGCGTTGTGGAGCGATCGCGGCGCGCAGCCCGATCATGAACGCAGTACGCGCCCATGCCGCGAGCGGCGGACTGGTGCTTGGCGTCTGCAACGGCTTCCAGATCCTGTGTGAGGCTGGCCTGCTGCCAGGCGTCCTGATGCGCAATGGAAACCTGCGCTTCATATGCCACGACGTTTATCTGCGCGTCGAGCGCTCCGACACGCCATTCACGCGCGGCTACAATGCCGGCCAGGTCGTTCGCGTGCCGGTTGCGCATGGCGAAGGCAATTATATCGCCGACGGTGAAACCATTGCGCGGCTGGAAGGCGAGGGGCGCGTGCTGTTCCGGTATTCATCGCCGGACGGCACGATCGACCCGAACTGGAACCACAACGGCGCCATCAACGCGATTGCCGGCATCCTGAACGAGCGCGGCAATGTATTCGGTATGATGCCGCATCCCGAAAATCACGTCGAAGCCGCGATCGGACCGACTGACGGGCGCGGGTTATTTGCCGGACTGGCCGAGGTATTGGAGCGCGCGGCGTAATCGTGATCCCGAACGACGTCCGCATTACTCCCGAACTTGTTGCCGAGCACGGCCTCAAGCCGGACGAATACGACCGGATCCTGAAGCTCATCGGCCGCGAGCCGTCGCTCACCGAGCTCGGCATTTTCTCGGCCATGTGGAACGAGCACTGCTCGTACAAGTCTTCGAAGGTCCATCTGCGCACGCTGCCGACCAAAGGTCCTCGGGTCATCCAGGGGCCCGGCGAAAATGCCGGTGTCATCGACATCGGCGATGGGCTTGCGTGCGTGTTCAAGATGGAGAGCCACAATCACCCGAGCTATATCGAGCCTTATCAAGGGGCGGCGACGGGGGTCGGCGGCATCCTGCGCGATGTCTTCACCATGGGCGCGCGTCCAATTGCTTGCCTGAACGCGCTGTCATTCGGCGCGCCATCGCATCCGAAGACGCGTCATCTGGTGTCAGGCGTGGTGGCGGGGATTGGCGGCTACGGCAACTCATTTGGTGTTCCGACGGTCGGCGGCTCGGTGCGCTTTCATTCGCGCTATGACGGCAATTGCCTGGTCAACGCCATGGCGGTCGGAATCGCGCGCAAGGACCAGATTTTCTACGCCGCCGCCTCGGGCATCGGCATGCCGATCGTCTATCTTGGCTCGAAAACGGGGCGTGATGGAATTCACGGCGCGTCGATGGCGTCGGCGGAGTTCGATGAAGATTCGGAAGGCAAGCGCCCGACCGTTCAGGTCGGCGATCCGTTCTCGGAAAAGCTGCTACTCGAGGCCTGTCTTGAGATCATGCAGAAGGGATGCGTCATTGCCATTCAGGATATGGGCGCCGCCGGCCTGACCTGCTCGGCGGTGGAAATGGGCGCCAAGGGCGATCTCGGTGTCACGCTCGACCTCGACAGGGTGCCTTGCCGTGAAGAGGGCATGAGCGCGTACGAAATGATGCTCTCCGAGAGCCAGGAGCGCATGCTCATGGTTCTCAAGCCGGAGAAGGAGAAAGAGGCCGAGGCAATTTTCCGCAAATGGGGTTTGGATTTTGCGGTGGTCGGTGAAACGACGCCGTCGAAGCGTTTCATCGTGCGTCACGGCGGCGACGTGATGGCCGATCTGCCGATCAAGGAGCTTGGCGACCAGGCTCCGGAGTACAAGCGTCCATTCGTCAGTGCGGCGAAGCCGGCTGCGGTCGATGCCGAAAGCGTGCCGGCCCCGGTCGACGCAATTGAGGCGCTCGAAAGATTGCTCGCTGCTCCCGATCTCTGCTCCAAGCGGTGGGTGTGGGAGCAGTACGACCACGTCATTCTCGGCAATACCGTCCAGCGTCCGGGCGGCGACGCCGCGGTGGTGCGCATCGAAGAGGGGCCGAAGGGTCTCGCGCTCACCACCGATGTGACGCCGCGCTATTGCGAGGCCGATCCGTTCGAGGGCGGTAAGCAGGCAGTGGCGGAATGCTGGCGAAACCTGACCGCTGTCGGCGCTAAGCCGCTCGCCATCACCGATAATTTGAATTTCGGCAATCCCGAGCGGCCCGAGATCATGGGTCAGTTCGTGGGCTGCATCCGCGGCATTGCGGAGGCATGCAAGGCGCTCGAATTTCCGGTCGTGTCCGGCAACGTGTCGCTCTACAACGAGACCAATGGCCGCGCGATTTTGCCGACGCCGTCGATCGGCGGGGTCGGTCTCATCGAAGACTTTGCAAAGTCGGCGACGCTGGCCTTCAAGCGTGCTGACGAGACGATCATCCTGGTCGGCGAGACGACAGGTTGGCTCGGCCAATCAATGTATTTGCGTGAGCTGTGCGGCCAGGAAGAGGGCGCGCCACCGCCGGTTGATCTCACCGAGGAGCGCGAGAATGGGGACTTTGTCCGCGCGTTGATCCTCGACGGGGCAGCGACGTCGGCGCACGACCTTTCCGACGGCGGCCTTCTTGTCGGGCTCGCCGAAATGGCGATGGCCTCCGGGATCGGGGCGAGGCTCGACGCTGCTCCATCGGATATTCCCGCCCATGCCCATTGGTTTGGCGAGGACCAGGCGCGCTATCTTGTCACGGTGCCCGCGGACAAGACGGCTGACGTGCTGACGCGGGCAAGGGCTGTAAACGTGCCGGTGTGGGCAATCGGGAGAACGGGTGGCGACACGTTGACGCTTGCGGGCGAGCGTCCCATCCTAGTCACGATTCTGCGGGAACGTTTTGAATCATGGCTTCCGGCTTACATGGCCGGAGAGCTGTGAGGTTTGCGAGGACCTGCCGATGGCCATGGACGCCGTCGAAATCGAGCGCCTGATAAAGGCGCACATTCCTGATGCGGAGGTCACGATTCGGGATCTCGCGGGTGATGGCGACCACTATGCCGCGACCGTCATCGCTCCATCGTTCAAGGGCAAGTCGCGCGTGCAGCAGCATCAACTGGTCTACGAGGCACTCAAGGGGCAGATGGGCGGCGTGCTGCATGCGCTCGCTTTGCAGACCGGCACGCCGTGACAAGCCGCGTCTCTGTGCTTGCGCCCAAAGGTGCAATCGAGCCAACCGGCACCTGGGGTCTCGGCGCCCGCGCGGGCGATTTTGTATTCATTGCCGGCATGCGCGGCATCAATCCTCTCGATAATAAACTCGTCGACGGTGACGAGGCGCGCATTCGCCAGGCGTTTATGAATATGAAGCTGATCGCTGGGTCGGAAGGCGCAAGCCTCGCCGATTGTGTTCGCCTCACGGTTTTCGTCACCGACATGAGCAGGCTGCGTCCGCTGGTAAACAAGGTTCAGGAGGTGTTATGGGGCGGCGGCCCGTATCCACCGCGCACGATTGTTGAGGTCAGCCGACTGAACCAGGACGATATTTTCGAGGTCGAGGGCACATTTTATGCCCCGAAAAGCCGGTAAATTCGGTCGATGCTCTTGGGTTGGCGGTAACTTTTTTGGTACATATATCGATGATCACGGGGGCGCATGCCGCCCAACAGGACAAATTCCATGGCAATCGAGCAATTCATCGATAATGAAGTCAAAGGAAACGATGTGGTGCTGTTCATGAAAGGCACGCCACAATTTCCGATGTGCGGATTTTCCGGCCAGGTCGTGCAAATCCTCGACCATCTCGGGGTGGCCTACAAAGGCATCAACGTTCTTGAATCCGACGAAATCAGGAACGCCATCAAGGCCTATTCCAACTGGCCGACGCTGCCGCAGCTTTACGTGAAGGGCGAGTTTGTCGGCGGCTGCGACATCATCCGCGAAATGTTTCAGGCCGGCGAACTGCAGCAGGCGTTGAAAGAGAAAGGCGTGCCTGTCCGCCAGACCGCCTGACGCGTCTCCTAAGCGGACGCGACGAAGCGATAGGAACTGTCCTTGCGCTCGACCGTTCCCACGCCGGGATAAGGCAAGTGGAAGCCGATCAGTTTTGAGCGATCGGCGGCGAGCCGGTCGAGCAGCTTGCGCCTTGTGACAACCGCCTGATCCGGCACGTGGTCCGCAATCGGTTTCCATTCCGGATGCTGGAATGAGATCAGCGGGTGGGTGAGCACGTCGCCGCCCACAATCAGCCCGTCGCCGCCGGCAAGCTCAATGGATACGTGGCCTTGCGTGTGCCCGGGCGTGTCGATAATGCGCAGGCCGGAGACAATTTCGTCGCCGGCCTTGATCATTTTTACCTTGCCTTTGATGGCCGCGTAGTTGCGCCGGGCGCCCGTGACGAAACCCGCGCGTTCGGCCGGCAGCCCGCGTGTTGCGTTTTCGCCGGACCAGAAATCCCATTCCGTGGCGGCGACGTAAAAGGCCGCATCGGGAGTCACCAGGTCGTCCAGCTCGTCGACGGCTCCCCAAAGATGATCGGGATGCCCGTGGGTGAAAACCACCTTTGTGATCCTCGCCTTGTCGATGCCCGCCGCCTTGAGGTTGTCCCACAGCTTTCCGGCCGTCGGCATGAAACGGTCGCCCGACCCCATATCGACGAGGATCAGGTCATTGCCTGCGCGGATCAGCGTGATGTTGGTCGGCGAGTTGTACTGCTCGCGGGTCTGGCCGCCCGCCTTAAGGATGACTTCGCGCTCGGGCGGCGGCGCGTCGGGCGCGAGAAAGCTCGTTGGCAATACGAGGTGGCCGTCGCTCGCGACGGTAACGTCAAAGGCGCCGTGCCTGAACGCGTAGGGGGTGGCTGCAAGAGCGGGCAGGGCACGCGTGGCAAAACCCGCAGCGGCTGCGGCGAGAAACGTGCGGCGATCGAGTGTCGGCATTTACAGGCACAAGCAATGACGGAGGCCGATTGCCTTCTACGCCAAAGCAACACGGCCCGCCACTTGCATGAGGCGGGCACTGACGCGTGTTTTCCGCGAACTATTTCAGCCGGTTCATCAGCAGATAGATGACGCCCAGGACGAGCGCCAGGCCGACCAAGCTCGGCGTCGGGACGGAGCTTGCGAACTTCGTCACATTGTCAGCGACCGACAGAACAAAGCCCCCGGAGCCTTGTCCGAGGATCAGATAGATCAGCATGATCGCGAGAATGCCGACGAAGCCGAGCTCAACGAACTCCCACAGAAGCTCTTTCGCGTAGGCCATGTTGGCCATGAATTTGCGCATGGCGGAACCTCATGATGACACGTACGACCACTGGGTGGGGAGCGTCGCTCCCCACCCCGATTGCGTCAGCAATTCAGTCTAGACTGAGTGTACGCTTGGTCAGGCCATTTTCCGATTTGAGAACAGCCAGAGGACGATCCCGAGTGTGATTAGACCGACGAGACCGTTGCCGCCCATGTCCTTCACCCAGCCCATGATGTTCGCTGTCACGGCGCCGAAGAACGGAAGATTAGCCCCAACCAACAACGAGAGCACAATCGCCAATGCCAGGAGCATCAGCGCTAATTCCGTCAACGCCCCGATCCACTCTTTGAGAGTATCGATCCCTTTCATTGCGGAGTCTCCCTAGGCATGTCCTCACTGATTCGAGGACCGCGCGTCGTTATTAGCGCTTTTCGGCTACTAAATGTAGAGATTTGTCGCAACGTGGCCACAAAATAACCTGTGCACTGCCGCTTTAATCGGGGATAACTCGCGAATCACGGGCGATTTGGCACGGGGTGCCAAGTGATTCGCCCGATCTGAATCCTTGCTGTAACAAAACGGCCGGCGCGGGGGCGCCGGCCGTCGGATTCTCGACCGCTGCTGCGATCGCTTAACGCGAATAGTATTCCACGACGAGGTGCGGCTCCATCTGCACCGCATAGGGTACATCCGTGATCAGTGGCACGCGAGCGAGCTTCGCCGTCAACTTCGAGGCGTCGACCTCGATGTAATCGGGCACGTCACGCTCGGCCAACGCCTGCGCTTCCATGACCAGCGCGAGCTGTTTTGACTTTTCTTTCACCTCGACGACGTCGCCAACTTTCACCCGGTAGCTCGGGATGGTGACGCGCTTGCCGTTCACCTTGATGTGGCCGTGATTGATGAATTGGCGCGCTGCAAAGACCGTTGGCACGAACTTGGCCCGAAAGATCAGCGCATCGAGGCGCCGCTCCAAGAGGCCAATCATGTGCGCACCACTGTCGCCCTTGAGCCGGCGCGCTTCCTGGTAAATGCCGCGGAATTGCCGCTCGGAAATGTTGCCGTAATAGCCGCGCAGCTTCTGCTTGGCCTTGAGCTGCACACCGTAGTCGGAGAGTTTGCTCTTGCGGCGCTGGCCGTGCTGGCCGGGGCCGTATTCGCGCCGGTTAACCGGGCTCTTCGGCCGACCCCAGATGTTCTCGCCCATCCGGCGGTCGATCTTGTACTTGGACTCCATGCGCTTGGTCATTCGCGTCCTCGATTATCATTGCTGTTGGCTTGAGGATCGCGCCCTCCTCTGTCCCGGCAGGGCCGGAACCGACAGGCAGGGCCTCGAAAGCGCAAGGTCTTGCCACGGGTCGCGAAACGCCCGGCAGACCTCAAAGATCGCCGGGCGCGCGGGTTTTAGGGGCATCGGAACGGTCTGTCAAACCGGCCCAAAGGGCTGGGTTATCTCGCCGCAGCCGGTTTTTCTTGCATTCCCAGACTCCGGTGATCATGTTCACCGCGTCAGGCCGGGCCCCTCTGGCAGCCATGTGGCTGCGATGTCGGACTGATTACGTCATTCGGTGGGCCCGATGTATCTGACAGGTTTCCCTCAGCCCCCTCGCTTCAGACCGCGTCCACCGGGCCGCGATCCACGCTCGCCTGGCCTTGCGTTCGTCGCTGTCCTGATGGTGGCGCTCGCCATATTCGTTCTCGTGCTGCCGCACTCCGTCGTACTGCCGGTATTCAGCCTGTGGGCACTTTCGGCGGCGGCCTGCGCCGCTCTTCTCGCCATCTTTCCGCTTCGCAGGAGAACCTCCTATGCGGGTGCCGCCTGGGACATGGCCGGCGCATTTACATTGGTCGGCTGTGCAGCGGCTATTCTCGGGGAGATCGAGCCGATTATTGAATTTATCCGCCCGTCGGGGCCCCGGAGCAAAGTGAATGATTGACCTCTCCATGCTGCCGCAGGGTGCGATTACCGCGATTCTGCAGGTGATCATGATCGACCTGGTGCTCGCCGGCGACAATGCGGTGGTGATTGGCCTTGCGGCTGCGGGTTTGCCGCCTCCGCAAAGGAGCAAGGCGATCCTTGTCGGCATTATCGCGGCAACGGCGCTGCGCCTGGCCTTCGCGGCGATTGCTGTGGAGCTTCTCGAAATTGCCGGCTTGCTGCTTGCCGGCGGCATTCTGTTGCTGTGGGTGTGCTGGAAGATGTGGCGGGACTTGCGAGGCCCCGGCCCGGAAGACACAGAGGCCGCGCTCACGAAGGGGGAGGCGCATGTTCCGCAAAAGACCTTTGCGCGGGCCGCCTGGCAGATCGTGGTTGCCGATGTGTCGATGTCACTCGACAACGTGCTCGCAGTGGCGGGCGCGGCGCGGGACCATCCCTATGCGTTGATATTCGGGCTTGGCCTGTCGATTGTCCTGATGGGTGTTGCCGCGACCTTTATCGCCCGGTTATTGAACAGGCACCGATGGATCGCCTATGTGGGTCTCGCGATCATTCTCTATGTCTCGCTCGAAATGATCTGGCGTGGATTTTGGGAAATCGAACCGCATGTTTTCGGCTAGAACCCGTAGCGCGCAAGCGAGGCGGCGAGCGTGGGCGAGGGCGTACGTCCGGACGTGAAAACGATACGCGGTGACGCCGGCAATTCCCCGTTCGGGCGCGTGCGCATCAGGTCCATCACCCGGCGCGCAATGGCCGGTGCGGGGTCGAGCCAGGTGACCGGCCAGCGTGCGTTTGCACGGAACCGCTCGAGCAGAAGCGGATAGTGCGTGCAAGCAAGCACAATGGTGTCGGTGCGCCTGCCGTCCTTGTCGATGAAGCAGCGCGCTATTTCGCCTGCAATTGCCGCGTCGGCAACGGGGGCGCCGGCGAGTTCGGCTTCAGCACATGCAGCGAGCCGTGTCGAGCCGACCAGGTGCACGTCGCACCCGGAACCGAATTCGCGGATTAGTGCATGGGTATATTCGCGCCCGACGGTTGCCTGCGTGCCGAGCACGGCAACCCGTTTTGTCGTCGATTGTGAGCAAGCCGGCTTGATCGCGGGGACCGTGCCGACGAAAGGCACGCGAAAGTGCGCGCGTAATTCGCCAAGCGCAAGCGTGGACGCGGTGTTGCAGGCCACCACCACAAGATCGGGACTGCTGTCCGAAATGGCGCGCCCGGCGATGTCGATGACGCGCTCGATCAACCGGTCCTCGTCGAAATTTCCGTATGGAAAGCCCGCGTCATCGGCGACATAGATGAAATTTGCATCAGGCCGCGCCGACCGCACCTCCTGGAAAACCGTCAGGCCGCCGAGACCGGAATCGAACAGCAATATCGTGGGTGCTTTGGGCATCTCGGACGAAATCACCCGGATCCGAAGACCCGCTTGAAGATGGTGTCGACGTGCTTGAAATGGTGGTCGAGGTTGAAGTTGGCCTCGAGCTCCTTGTCCGTGAGCCTTGCGCGCACGTCCTTGTCCGCCTTGAGAAACGACAGGAAATCGCCTTCGCCGGCCCACACTTTCATGGCGTTGCGTTGTACGAGGCGATAGGCGTCTTCACGCGCCACGCCCTTTTGGGTGAGCGCGATCAGCACGCGCTGCGAGTGGATCAACCCGCCAAGTTTGTCGAGGTTTTTCTGCATTGCGGCCGGGTAGACAATGAGCTTGTCGACGATCGAGGCAAGCCGCGCGAGCGCGAAGTCCAACGTTATGGTGGCATCCGGACCGATCATGCGCTCGACCGAGGAGTGCGAAATATCTCGCTCGTGCCAGAGCGCCACGTTTTCCATGGCCGGGAGTGCATAGGCGCGCACCATCCGCGCGAGTCCGGTCACATTTTCGGACAGGACTGGGTTGCGTTTGTGCGGCATCGCCGAGGAGCCTTTTTGTTTCTCGGAAAAATATTCCTCGGCCTCGAGAACCTCGGTTCGTTGCAGGTGGCGGATTTCGGTCGCCAGTCGCTCGATTGAAGAGGCGACAACACCGAGCGTGGCAAAATACATGGCGTGCCGATCGCGCGGGATGATCTGCGTGGACACCGGTTCGACCGAAAGGCCCATGGCCTTGGCGACATGCGCTTCGACGCGCGGGTCTACCTGCGCGAAGGTGCCAACCGCGCCGGAAATCGCGCAAGTGGCGACTTCCTTGCGTGCCGCTGTCAGCCGATCGCGCGCGCGCGCAAACTCGGCATAGGCATAAGCCAGTTTGAGGCCGAAGGTGGTGGGCTCTGCGTGGATGCCGTGCGAGCGCCCGACCGTCGGTGTGAGCTTGTGTTCGAACGCGCGGCGCTTGAGCGCTGCGAGCAGCGCTTCGATATCGGCGATCAGGATGTCCGCGGCGCGCACCAACTGCACGTTCAGGCAGGTGTCGAGCACGTCGGACGACGTCATGCCCGAATGCACAAAACGCGCTTCCGGGCCGACGATTTCGGAAAGGTGGGTGAGGAACGCGATGACGTCGTGTTTGACCTCGGCCTCGATGGCATCGATCCGCGCAACGTCGAATTTGGCCGGCTTCCCCTTTTCCCAGATCTTTTTGGCGGCCTCTTTGGGAATGGTGCCAAGCTCCGCCATCGCGTCGGCGGCGTGGGCCTCGATTTCAAACCAGATGCGGAATTTGGTTTCCGGAGACCAGATCGCGGTCATCTCAGGGCGGGAATAGCGCGGAATCATCGTGCGATCGGGGCCTCCGGGTAGGGACTAGCACGATGCGGGTCTTCGGCAAACCGTCCCGCAGCCGGCGCCATGCTACTTTTTCCGGTCGAAATCATGCGTTGCGGTGATGTCGATCTCCGCTCCTTGCATGTTGAAGAATTCGCTCAGCGTGGTGCGCGCGCGCGCCGTGACTTTAACCGATTGGCGAAGGCGCCCCGCTGAAATGGGCTCCACGCTTTGTTTGACGCTGACGTCCTCCAGTGTGGACGAGGTCTGGATGTGCTTTATGAAAATTCCATCGGCATCAGCGTCGGTGTTGCGTTCCGGATTGGCTGATTGGGAGAGTGCAACAGCGGTGCTGTCGGCCGCGGCAGTGACCGCGGCCTTGATCGATCTGACGTCGCTCATTTCGCCGAGATAGAGCCAGCCGATGAATAGCATGGCCCCTAAGGCCACGATGAACATGATCTTGTTCACGCCGCTTCCCCGCGCGCGAGCGCTGCGGCGTGACGGATAGCCGCGATATTGGCCTTGTAGTTACCACCCTTGAATACGGCTGAACCGGCGACGAGCACGTTGGCGCCGGCGCGCACGACCTCGGCGGCGTTCTGCGCCGTCACGCCGCCGTCGACTTCGATGTCGATCGGGCGGGCGCCGATGAGTGTGCGCACATCGCGCAGCTTGTCGAGTGCGGCCGGGATGAAAGCCTGGCCCCCAAACCCGGGGTTGACCGACATGATGAGAATGAGATCGACCAGGTCGATGACGTGTTCAATGCTCGATACCGGCGTCGCGGGGTTCATCGTGACACCCGCTTTCTTGCCGAGCGCACGGATCGCCTGCAGCGAGCGGTGCACGTGAGGTCCGGCCTCGACGTGCACCGTTATGATGTCGGAGCCCGCTTTCGCGAAAGCATCGAGATAAGGATCGCAAGGCGCGATCATCAGATGGACGTCGAGCGTCCTCTTTGTGAGTGGACGGATCGCCTGAACGACGGCCGGACCGATTGAGATGTTGGGCACAAAATGCCCGTCCATGACGTCGACGTGGATCCAGTCCGCGCCGGCGGATTCGACCGTGCGGATTTCCTCGCCGAGTCTGGCGAAATCGGCCGAAAGAATGGACGGCGCGACGATGAGCGGGCGCATAACGGCCTCCGGAAAGGTTCGGGTAACACGCGCCGGACAAACGGGCAACGCCGCACGCCACCCATGCACCGGCTTGTTTAACGCTTTGCGGAAACGCGCCGTGCCAACGGTTTCAGCAAATGCGGCAGGAGGTAGATCGGAAACTGGACCAGCGCGAAATAGAGCCAGGCAAGGTCGGGGACAACGAAACCCGTGGCTGCCAGCATCAGGCCGATGTTGCGGTTGCCGGCGATCAGACCGATGGCGAACGCGCGGGCCCGGCCCGCGCGCAGGAAGACAAGAGCGGTGAGCGCGATCATGGCGAGCGCGAGAGCAAAAGCCAAAGCGGTCAATTCCACGACAAGCAGCGGATCGGCGCGAAAGTGGTCGACGACGCCGTCCATCGCGGCGATCGCAAATGTCGACATGGCAATCATGCTCAAGCCGTCGATGCGTTCACGCTGGGCCTCGATAAAGGCATCGCCGGTAATGCGACGGATAACAGTCGCGCCAAGAGCGCACCCGGCGATGATCGCCAATAGCTTCAATCCGAAGGCGACAGGTGAGGCGAGTGCGGTGCCGAGGTAGATGTAGGTGAACAGGCTCGCGGTCAGCGGTGTGATTGCAGTCGACACGATCAGGCTGGCAAGGGTCAGCGCAACATCGAGCCCCAGCACGGCAGCGAGCGCCGGCGATGACGTCAGGCCCGGCGCCGAAATTTGCAGCACGAGCATGAAGTAGAGACCGGGTGCGAGATGGTCCATGCCGAACAGGACGAACACGGCGCCGAGCATCAGAGGCACAACCAGCATCACCCAAATGGTCGCTGCGGCAATCAGCCCGGGCCTGGTCCAATGGGCGCGGAGCTCCTTCGGGTTCACCCTGAGGAATGCGAGCGTCAGCATCACGACGATCGCTTCGCCGAGATATGGTTTGAAGGCCTTTGAGAGCAGCGGCACGGATAGGCCGATGAAGATCGATGCTGCCGCCACCAGCGTGCCGTGACGGCCGGCCAAAGCCAGCGCTGCCGCGGGCAGCCTCAACCAGTTCATTGCGGAAAACTCCGGCGGATGGGCTGCCTTGATAGCGCCTTCGGGTCCGACGATCCATATAAAGGGTAGCGGCGCAGCTCGGCGCCCCACGGATAGGTGATATGGCACGTACTGATGCAATGGTCCTCGGTGCCGGCATCGTCGGCACCTCAATCGCACTTCATCTCGCGAGGCGCGGGCTTAGCGTCGCGCTGGTCGACCGCGCCGGCATCGGCGAACAGACGTCCTATGGCAATGCGGGGATCATCGAAGGCAATACGATATTTCCGCCGGCATTTCCGTCCAGCGTCAGCGCGTTGTTGCGCATCGCATTCAAACGCGCGAGCGAAGCCAACTATCACGTTTCCTTTCTGCCGAAGATCGCCCCCTGGCTGCTGGCATTCCGCGCGGCCTCCCGGCCGGAAAAGCTGGCGGAGACGGCTCGTCTGATCCGCCCGCTATTCTCTCGCGCGGTCGCCGAGCATGAGGTGCTGCTGGCCGAGGCGGGCGCAACGAAATATCTGCGTAAGACCGGATGGCTCAAGGTTTACCGCGCCGAAACGAGCTTCAAGTCGCTCGCGCCCGAGTTCGACCTGGCCGCCAAGTTCGGGTTGCCGCTGCAATCCCTCGATACGGCCGCGGCCCTGGCGCTCGAACCGTCTCTCAATCCGGTCTTCGCGCACGGGGTGTTCTGGCCGCAGGCTGCGAGCATCAGCAACCCACTTGGCGTCACACGGGCTTATGCGGCGCGTTTTGCCGGGCTCGGCGGCGTCTTCCTGACCGGTGATGCGCGGACGCTGCACCGTTCCGGCAGCAATTGGCGGGTAGAGACAGACCAAGGTGCGCTCGATGCAAGCCAGTGCGTCATCGCCCTCGGTCCCTGGGCGTCCGATCTGTTCAGGCAGCTAGGCATTACGCTGCCGCTCGCGGTCAAACGGGGTTATCACCGCCATTTCCGCTCGCAGGGTAATGCGGGGCTTGCGCGTCCCGTGCTCGACGCCGACGTCGGTTACCTGGTCACACCGATGGAGCAGGGTATCCGCATAACGACCGGTGCCGAATTCGCCGCGCGTGACGCTCAGCCCTCGCCCGTGCAGTTTGACCGTATCATGCCTCGGGCGCGCGAGCTTTTTCCGCTCGGCGAACGGGTCGACGACAAAACCTGGATGGGCAGCCGGCCGTGCTTGCCCGACTCCCGTCCGGTGATTGGCCGCGTGCCGAAACTGTCCGGGCTATGGCTGGCCGTCGGACATGCGCATTGGGGCCTGACGCTCGGCCCCGCGACTGGCCGGCTCATCGCGGAAATGATAGCCGGCGAAACACCGTTTTGTGATCCGGCGCCGTACCGTGCCGAGCGCTTCAACTAGCGCGCGCCGGCGTGATCTCGCGGAAATCGTAGCGGTCGCGGATATAGGAATTGAAGAAAGTGCCCTTAGAAAACGCGGACTGAAAAGACGCCGCGACCTCGACCGGAACATCGACATATTCATAGACGCGGCCAGTCACGAACCTGACGGCGAGCCGCTCTCGCGCATGGTCATATCTGATATCGGCAACCGCACTCGATGGCATGATCCGACAACGCATAAACCATCGCGAAGTTCAGAGTCATGCAAAGCGATCACGCCAGCATTGCACTGTACTATTGAATGGTAACGTTGTGGCTTCGTAGATGCCGCGAGCGATTGCGCGTGCGAGCACATTGGCTGCAAGCATCCCGAGTTCACTGAGAGAAAACACCGGATCGGGCAAGGGTTTTGCACCCATGCTCGTCGCGAATACCACATCGCCATCGAGCGGGGTGTGGACGGGGTAGATTGCGCGCGACAAGCCGCTTTGTGCCATCACGGCAAGGCGTTTTGCCTGTGCCTTGGTAAGCTTTGCATCCGTAGCGACCACCACGAGTGTCGTATTCTCACCCGGGTCGCCCTTGCTGCGGAATTTCAGCGCGTCGGGAGGAAACGTCGCCGGCCAGCCGCGGCCGCCGAATTCCTTGTCTTGTTCGAAAGGCGCAGCCCAAAAATGCGGTCCGTCTCCGATCGTCATGCTGCCGGCTGCGTTGGCTGCCGCGATTGCGCCGACGGTCAGTCCGCCGCGCGTTTTTGCGCTGGCCGATCCGATCCCGCCCTTGAGGTTAACGGTTGTCGCGCCTAACCCCGCACCGACGCTCCCCAATGCGAAATCCTCAGCTGCAATTTTTGCGGCTTCGTAGCCGAGGTCCCGATAGGGCGGAAAACGGCCCCAATTCTTGTCGCCGCCCGACAGCAGATCAAACAGAATTGCACCAGGCACGATCGGAACACGCGCCTCGCGAACTTGAAACCCGCGGCCCTTCTCGCGCAGCCACGCTTGCACACCGGACGCGGAATCGAGCCCAAAGGCGGATCCGCCGGACAGCACAATGGCATCGATGCCTTCAACGGTCTGCGCCGGGTCGAGTAGGGCGGTCTCGCGTGTGCCCGGCCCGCCGCCGCGAATGTCGACGCTCGCGACCACTGCTGAATCGAAAATGATCGCCGTTACGCCGGAGCCGAGCTTGGCGTCGCCCGCATGGCCAACCCTCACGCCCGGAATATCGGTGATCAAATTTCGCAAAGATGCCTCCTGCAAGGAAAGCGGAGACGATTTGCAGCGGCCCGTCAATCGTCCCGTTCACGGTTCGATCACTTCGAAGTCAGACCGGCCGCGGCCACTTGCCACTGCCGTACCTGCTGGCGCATCTAGGGCGCATGCATGCCGATGTCACGTACCTGGCGGCATTGATCGCCGGCCTTGTCAGCTTTCTCTCTCCCTGCGTGCTGCCGCTGGTGCCGCCTTATCTTGTGTTCCTGGCGGGCACATCGCTTGAGCGATTTGCCGACAGGGAAGTCGAGCAGCGCGTCAAACGCGAAACAGTCACCGCCGCGGTGCTGTTCGTTCTGGGTTTTTCCACCGTCTTTATCGCGCTGGGCGCCAGCGCCAGCGTGATCGGTTCGCTCATTCGCGCCTACTCAGGTCCGCTCGCCACCGTCGCCGGAATCATCATCATCATCATGGGTCTGCATTTCCTCGGCGTCACGCCGATCGCGCTCCTGCACCGCCAGAAGCGATTGGACGTCGCCAAGCCCGTCGGCCTGTGGGGCGCCTACGTCATCGGGCTTGCTTTTGCCTTCGGTTGGACGCCGTGCATCGGGCCCATTCTCGCCGCCATCCTGGCGGTAGCGGCGTCGGAGCAGACGGTGACCAAGGGTGCGAGCCTGCTCGCGGTCTACTCGCTGGGGCTCGGTATTCCTTTCGTTATTGCCGCTTTCGCAATCGAGCCCTTCGCGGCCTTTCTCTCGCGCTTCCGCAATTATCTACATCGTGTCGAGCAGGCCATGGGCGCGTTGCTGGTCTTGACCGGGATCGCGTTCCTGACTGGCAGCATCAACCAGATGAGCGTGTGGCTGCTGGAGACTTTTCCGGTGCTGGGGAAGATCGGCTGAAAAAAGAAGGCCCGCCGAATGGCGGGCCCTTTTTCTGCGTTGGCGGAGTTGTTCTCGTCAGCTTCCGCCCTGGAGCTCAGAGTATTTTCCGTTCTTCCAGACGTAGAACACGTAGTCGATGACGGTGATGTCGCCCTTCGCATCATAGGAAATCGGGCCAAGGACGGTATTCCATTTGCCCTTGTGGATCGTCTCGGCGACCTTCTTGGGGTCGGTCGTCTTGGCTTGTGCTGCAGCCTGCGCCCACACCTGCACCGCGGCATAGGTGTAGAGAACATAGCCCTCCGGGTCGATGTTCTTGGCCTTGAATTTATCGACCACGGCTTTTGCGGTAGCGCGCTTTCGCGGATCGGCGCCGAAGGTGAACATCATGCCTTCGCCGTCGGGGCCGGTGATCGACCAGAACTCATTGGTGGCGATGGCGTCGCCGGAGATCATCTGCGCTTTCAGGCCCTGCGCACGCATCTGCCGTAGGATTAGCCCCGCTTCCTGATGGTAGCCACCGACATACACAACATCGATCGCTGCAGCTTTCAGCTTGGAAACCAACGCGTTGAAGTCTTTGTCGCCCTTCGTATACGCCTCAAAAAGCTTTTCTTTTCCGCCCGCTTTATTGAGCGCCTTCTTGGTTTCGTCGGCGAGACCTTTTCCATAGGTGGTCTTGTCGTGCAGGATCGCGATGTTCTTGCCCTTGTAGGTCTTCGCGATGAAGGCGCCGGCGACGCCGCCTTGCTGGTCGTCGCGGCCGCAGACACGGAACGTGTTCCACAGCTTGCGTTCAGTGAAGGTCGGGTTGGTGGAGGCCGGCGTGATCTGCAGCACGCCGCCTTCGGCATAGGCTTCGGACGCCGGGATCGACGATGACGAGCAATAGTGTCCGGCGACGAATGGCACCTTCATGCCAGCCATTTTCTCGGCAACGGAGCGCGCCTGCTTTGGATCGCAGGCATCGTCACCGACCTCGAGCTTGAGCTTTTTCCCCAGCACGCCGCCGGCGGCGTTAATGTCGGCAACCGCGAGCTCGGCGCCATCCTTCATCTGCTTTCCGAAGGTTGCCTCACCGCCCGTCATCGGGCCTGCCACGCCAATGGCGATGTCTTGCCCGAACGCGGAGCCTGCGAATGCCAGGCTGGCGCCGAGCGCAAATCCAATAAGCCGCAACTTTTTCATCGTCGACCTCCCGAGTGCGCTGCCTGCGGGGTGCCGCTGTCCGGCCGGTCCCGCGAAGTTCGATCGATCATATCGCGTCTGGAAAATTGGGAAAGCGGGCAGGGAGACTATTTCGCCGCACGGGCGCGCCAGCTCAGCAGCCCGGTGCGTTCATACAGCCATGGATATTGTGTAACCATTTGGGAGGTGCGGGAGACCCGGAACGAGAGGGAAGCGACCGCGAGCAAGAACAGCGTATCAACGATATAGGAGAGCAGTGCGAGCAAATCTGCTTCGAATAGCGCAAAATGTACAAAGCGGACGGCTGCGCCGAGCAGCGCGATGTAAACGACCAGATGCCAGAAAGGTCGCCAAGTCTGTGCAATGGCCTGCCCGGTAAGCCAGGCTGCCGCGCCGCCGATGGCGCCGGTCACCAGGAGGACCTGCAGGAAGGTCTCGGTGGCGTAGAGTTCCCACATTACGTCACGTCTTGCCTTGCGCCTGATCGATGCGACTGCCTTCAAGGTACGCCGCGCGGATTTCCGGACGCTTGAGCAATTCGCGGCCAATTCCGCTGAGCGTGATCTGGCCATTGATCATGACATATCCGCGATGCGCGAGCTTGAGCGCATGGAATGCATTTTGCTCGACCAAGAATACGGTCAGGTTGTCGCGCCCGTTCAATTCCCGAATGGCAGAGAAAATCTGGTGAACCAGGAGGGGTGCGAGCCCGAGCGACGGCTCGTCGAGAAGTAACAGGCGTGGGCGACTCATCAACGCGCGGCCGATCGCCAGCATTTGCTGCTCGCCACCCGACAGCGTGCCGCCGCGCTGGTGCAAACGCTCTCGCAAGCGTGGGAACAGCTGGAATACGCGCGCCAAGTCCTCGCCAAAATGCGCAGGGTCGGCGACCGAAGCGCCCATCTGCAGATTCTCCATCACCGTCATACGCGAAAAGATGCGGCGGCCTTCCGGTGCCTGCGCGATTTGCAGCTTGGCGATTTCGTGCGTCGGCAGGCGTGTGATGTCGCGGCCTTCGAACAGGATATGGCCTTCGCGGGCGCGCGGCGTTCCGAAAATGGTCATCATCAGCGTCGACTTCCCGGCGCCGTTGGCGCCGATCAGTGCAACGATCTCGCCCTGATTGACTTCGAGATCGACTCCTCTGAGCGCAGGGATGTTGCCGTAATAGGTTTTCACCCCTCGCACCGTGAGCATCGGATGTCCATGCGTGTCTTGCATCGGCGCGGCCATGCTTATTCGCGCGCCTCCGCTTCGACATGCTCGACCTCTTCGTCGGCAACGCCAAGATAAGCCGCGATGACCTTCGGATCATTGCGTACTTCGGCGGGCTTGCCGTCGGAAATCTTCACGCCGTAGTCGAGCACCACGATGTGATCGGAAATCTGCATCACCACCGACATGTCATGCTCGATCAGCAAGATCGAGGTGGCGTGTTTTTCGCGAATATAAAGAAGAAGATCGTTCAGTTCGGCGCTTTCGCGCGCATTAAGGCCTGCGGCCGGTTCATCAAGGCAAAGCAGTGCCGGATCGGTGCACATGGCGCGCGCGACCTCCAGCCGCCGCTGAGCGCCGTAAGGTAGTTCGCCGGCGGGATCATCGGCGCGCTGCGAAAGTCCGATGCGATCGAGCCAATATTTTGCCTTATCGATCGCTGCCCGTTCCGCATTGCTGAAAGCCCGCAAGCCCAGCATGCCGATGACGGTATAGCCGGATGCCAGCATCAGCGAATTGTGCTGCGCGACCAGCAGATTTTCCAGCCCGGTCATGGCGGGAAACAGGCGGATATTCTGAAAGGTGCGCGCCACGCGCGCATGCTTGGCGATGCGGAAGTCGATCAAGCGTTCGAGAAGATAATCGCGCCCGTCCGGATGCGTGAGTCTAATCATCCCGACGGTCGGTTTGTAGAAGCCGGTGATGCAGTTGAACACCGTGGTCTTGCCGGCACCGTTCGGCCCGATGATTGCGGTGATGTCGCCTCGCTGCGCACTGAACGACAGATCATCCACCGCCAGCAGGCCGCCGAAGCGCATGGTGAGGTGCTCGACGTTAAGAATCGGTTCGCTCATCCGCGACCTTCCTCGCGTGCCAGCGCAATATCAACCGGCTTCTCTTTCTTCAGAAATACCGAAGGCGTGCGTGTCGAGATCAAGCCACGCGGTCGCCAGATCATGATAGCGACCATGGCGAGACCGAATACGACCATGCGGTATTGTTGAAACTCGCGAAAGAATTCGAAGCCGCCGAGCATCACGGTGGCGGCAATGGCGACGCCGATCTGCGAGCCCATGCCACCCAGGACGACGATCGCGAGGACCATTGCCGATTCCTGAAATACGAAAGATTCAGGGCTGATGAATCCCTGTCGCGTGGCGAAGAACGAACCGGCAAAGCCTCCGAACATGGCGCCCATCGCAAATGCCGTGAGCTTGGTGTTGGTGGTGTTGATGCCGAGCGAGCGGCAGGCGACTTCGTCCTCACGCAGGGCCTCCCACGCTCGGCCGATCGGAAGCCGCCGCAGCCGGATGGTGACCGCATTAGTGAGTAGCGCCAGCGCCAAGATCACGTAGTAGAGAAAGACCACGCGGTGCGTCGGAGAAAATTCGAGGCCGAAGGTGTGCGCGAATCCGCCTTCTTCCGAGTTGAATGGCAGGCCGAAAAAGCTCGGACGCGGAATGCTTGATATGCCGTTCGGCCCGCCGGTAAGACTTTGCCAGTTGATCAGGACGAGCCGGATGATCTCACCGAAGGCAAGCGTGACGATGGCGAGATAATCACCGCGCAGGCGGAGCACTGGAAATCCGAGCAGAACGCCCCAGAACGCCGCGAGGATCCCGGCAAGCGGCAGGCAAATCCAGAATGACAGGCCGAAACTCTGCGCGAGCAATGCATAGGAATAGGCGCCGACCGCGTAGAATGCGACATAGCCAAGGTCGAGCAGGCCGGCGAGGCCAACCACGATATTCAGACCCCAGCCGAGCATGACGTAAGTGAGGATTTGAATGCTCAAATCGAGCAAGTAACGGTTATTGTAAAATATGATTGGCGCCACGGCCGCGAAGACGAGCAATGCGGGACCGAGGAATTGCGCGATATGAGCTGTGAAGCGGCGGACGGATTCCGGCACATAGCTCGACCCGTCTAAAGTCGCACCGGAAAACAGGGTTTCGCGCAGAAACACGCCGACAAAGGCGATTGCCACGAGCACGGCCAGCGTCTCGAAGCGTGCGGTTAGCTCGAGCGCGCCGCCCGGACCGGTATCGGTGCGGATGCCGACGAGCAGCGAGAACAAACCGAACGCAACCAGCGCGGCCAGGGCGGCGCGTTTCAGCGCGCCGGCAAAATCACGGTGTCGCGAGCTGCTCCCCTCCTGCGTCACACGGATTCCTGTTTGCGTTAGACCTTCTCAATTTCGGGACGGCCGAGAATTCCGGTCGGTAGGAAGATCAGGACGATCACCAGGATCGAGAATGCGGCAACGTCCTTGTATTCGATGGAAAAATACGCCGACCAGAATGTCTCGATCAGGCCGATCAGCAGCCCGCCAATCATTGCGCCCGGCAGCGAGCCAATGCCGCCCAGCACTGCAGCCGTGAACGCCTTCACCCCGGCAACGAAGCCGATATAGAAATCGACCACGCCGTAATAGAGCAGATGCATGATACCGGCGACGGCGGCGAGCGCGGCGCCGATGACGAACGTGTACGAAATCGTGCGGTCGACGTTGACGCCAAGCAGCGACGCCATTTTCAGATCTTGCTCGCAGGCGCGCATGTCCCGCCCCAGCCGTGTTTTCGCGACGATCCAGGAAAACACCGCCATCAGCACGACTGTTGTGACGACGACAATGATCTGCACGTTGGAGAGCTGCACGACGAAAATCGGGCTGTCGATCAGCGTATAGCCGTCCGTGATCAGAGGCGGCAACGGCTTCACGCGAGCGCCCTGCGCGATCTGCACGTAATTCTGCAGCACGATCGACATACCGATGGCGGAGATCAACGGCGCGAGTCGAAAGGAATGCCGCAGCGGCCGGTAAGCAACACGCTCGACGGTCCAGCCATAGAGCGAGGTAAGCGCCATCGCGATCAGCAATACCAGGAACAGCGCCAGTGGCACGGCGGTAACGCCCATGGCGACCAGCGCAAGGAACGCGATCAGCGCGATAAACGCGCCGACCATGAAAATATCGCCGTGCGCGAAATTGATCATGCCGATGATGCCGTAGACCATCGTGTATCCGATGGCGATCAGCCCGTAGATCGAACCGAGCGTAACCCCGTTGATCAATTGCTGAAGGAAATATTCCATGCCGTCCCCATTTCCCGAGGTCATCCGGCTGACGACCAACAGGCCCCACGTAGAAGGCTTAACAGGGCAAAACGCGAGCGGCAACGCCACGGGATGCCGCTGTTAGTTGAAATTGTTTTGCGTTGAGTGAATGGGCTCCGAACTGGCAGCCAGGCCGGTCAAATGCCCGACGCAACCGCCGCGCTTGCGATCGGGGCAGCGATCCTGCCCCGATCGTGTGTCTAGTGAAGGCCACCAAAAAGCCAGATCAGCACGAGAATCGGGATCGGCACTCCAACCAGCCAAAGAAGCATATAGCGTCCCATCGTCGGTTCTCCTTGTTGCAAAAGGGAACTCGACACGTGAGCGCAAGTTCCAGACACATTGCTTCAGTGAATCGTGAATGGATCGTGGAACGAATGCATTGGCCGCGGATTGACTCTCGCCATGGAAAACCAGCGATCGAAGTGGCGAACCAATATTGGAGAGGAAAGAACGATGAACCAGAATCCAAACCAGAAGCCCGGCCAACAGCAGCAGGGTGGCCAACAGGGCGGCCAGGAGAAGCCCGGTCAGCAGCAGCAAGGTGGCCAGAAGCCCGGCCAGCAGCAGCAAGGCGGACAGCAGGGCGGACAGCAGAACCAGCAGAACCGCTAATTCGCTGAAGCAAGTTCAGAAGCCCCGCACGAAAGTGCGGGGCTTCGCCTTTTCCACCGCCATAGCTATCGATGCCTGGCTCGCATATGCTTGGACATGGGCAACGTTTCGGCACTGCCGTTGTTTCACTTGTACGGCGATCCGCCTGACGACTCCGCGTTTGACTTCATTCACATCGAAACGATCGCCTCGCGCTCATCCATTCATGATTGGACGATCCGCGCGCACCGCCACCGCAATCTTTTCCAGATCCTGTTGATCGAAAAGGGCGGGGGCGAAATGAGTTTCGAAACCGCGACGGCTCGTTTCGTGGCGCCCGCCGTTATTCTTGTACCTGCAACGACGGCGCACGGATTCCGCTTCACGCCTCAAGTCACGAATGGCTGGGTGGTGAGTTTTACCGAAGACGTTGCCGACGCTCTCGGCGATCAGTCAGGTGAAGCGCTTGCACGGCTGAAAGCAGTAGCCGTCGAGCCGATTCTGCCGCTCGCCGGTGTAGCGGAGGCCAAGCGCCTTTCGGCATTGTGCGCCGATCTGCACGAGGAGGATTCGCTCGCGCGTGAAGGTCACCGGCTTGCGATGCGAGGGTTGCTTGCGCTGATCGCGATTGAAGTCGTGCGTCTGGCAGTAAGTCGGGCACGGAGCGGCGCAGTGACGCTGTCGCGATACGACGCACGCGTCGATGAGTTGCGCCGCCTCGTCGACGAACATTTCCGCAAGGAACGGCTGATCAGCTTTTATGCCGAAAAACTGGCGATGACATCCGACCGTCTTAATGACCACGTTAAACGGGCTACCGGCGTCACTGCGGGTCATCTCATCCGGCAGCGTGTTCTTACCGAAGCCAAACGGCAGCTTGTATTCACCAACCAGGCGATCCATGAAATCGCGTATGATCTCGCCTTTTCCGACCCGTCGCATTTCACCCGCTTTTTTCGCAAGCAGACCGGCATGACGCCGCAAGCGTTTCGCGACGGTCGCGGCGGATAGACCCGCTTTCTGCGATTTTCGCGCAAGGAACTCGGCGCTGCGTGGTTAACGCGCGAGCATTGAGCGGGCGGCCGGTAAGGTAAAATTTCGGTTTATTTTGAATTTCGGATTTGAAGCGATTAGCAGTGGTCCCTGGTCAGGGAGGGATCCGTGCAAAAAATTTCCACGGTCACCGCGTCGATTATCGTTCTTGTCGCTCTCTATTTCACATTGTCCTGGGGATACGAGGCGCTCTGGGTATTAACCTCGCCGAGCTACGGCTTTGAGGATGTGTGGCGCTCGCAATTTCTGTTCGGCATCGGCCGGCTGTTCGATCTGAGCCCGGTCGGGTTGATCAAACTTGCGGCATTTTTTGCAACGCTCAAGCTCGCTGTCGCCTGCATCTGCGCATTCCATATCGCTGATCGTGCGCGCTGCTTTGTGCGTGGGCAGCCCAATTCGGACATTCTGGAAGCCGGGCTCATCCTGGTCGTGCTGATCAGCATCGCGTCGGTCGGTCCAGCGTCATGGGCGAACAGCGCCGATTTGATGCGCGAGCATACCTATCAGTTGCTCTTTGCCGCCATTGCGACCGGGTTGTGCATATTCGAACGCAGCTATGCGCACCGCGCCGAAACGTCGGAAGCCAAGCCGCAGCCCGCGATCGATGCGGCCGCGACAAAGGCGGCTCCTCGACTTCACGTTTGATGCTGCAGCGATGCTCGACGCAGCTATTTTGGTCGCGCCTCGTGTAGGCCGCGATCCGCTGGCTGCAGCCTTCCGGAACGACGGTCTTTGACCGCCTGTATCAAGGTCAACGCGGCATTGCGCACGTCATCCTGAAAGTCGGTATCCTGGTCCAGATCGTCGTGACTGGTCGCGTAGGGCGTGAGGTAGCCGACATAGCGGTCAATGAGCGCGAGGTGGCCTGAGGGAATCATGCCGATGTCGCTCATCCAGTCGGCGAGAATACGCCGAAGGTTCTCTGTCCCGGCCGCGTCGCCGTGCACGACCACCGAAAAGACTCGTCCGGCGAGATGACGCGGATAAGGCCAGCCGGCCAGCTCTAGCCTTTTGGCTTTCATCGGATCCTTGCCTCCCGTCGAGGTGAGGTCCGGGTTACCGCCATCCGCGCAGACTAGACGATCGATCATCAGCTTGAGTGAGGAGGGCGCCTGGTACCAGTTGACCGGACACACGATCATGACGCCGTGTGCGGCGACCCATTTCGGATAGATTTCCGCCATCCAGTCGCCGGCTTGGCCGAGAGCATGGTTCGGATAACAGCTGCATGGCCAATGGCAAAGCGGTTGCGCTGTCGAGACGCATGCCTTGCACGGATAAATCACTTTTCCATATTCGGCCGTGAGGCGTGACAAATCGAGGATGTCGACTTCGAAGCCGCGGGTTTTTTCAACGACCTGTTTTGCAAGCGTCACCATCCGCCAGGTTTTCGACATTTCGCCTGGACAGGTCTGATCGTTGCGCGATGAGCCGTTGACGATCAGTATCCGTGAGCGCGACTTGGGGTTTTTGTGGACTGACTCCGCGGCCTGGATGTTGGCACGCGTCTGCAGCCACTCGACCGGCGCGTCGAAATCCGGGTCGACGAAGCCTTTGCCGGCTTTCCGCGTGCGCGGTGACTTGTGATAGTCGTCATAAGTCACCCAGGCAGTTTCAACGATCTTGTCGAGTTCGCGCTTTAGCGGTTCAAACTCCGGATCGTAGAATCGCGCCAGGAACCGCTTCTTGAATTCCTGCTTGTCGAGCTGGACGCTCGGCATGCCCTTGCGCACTTTGATCTTGGCCATGACAGTTCCTCGTCGTGTGGGCCATGGCCAGCATTGAAGCGCTTTCAACACGAAATGACGAGGGCGTCACCGTGTGGTGACCATCATTTCGTTTTTGCCAGCTCTGCGATGACGTCGGCTGCTTCCTTGAAGGCATGGTTGGCGGCCGGTACCCCGCAATAAATGGCCTGCTGCAGGATGATTTCCTTGATGTCGTCCGGGGTGAAATCGGCCTCGGTCAACGCCGCCCGCACATGCAGGCGGAATTCCTCCCACTTGTCGAGGGCAAGCATCGTGCCGATCACCAGGATACGACGGGTGCGCTCGTCATAATGCGGGCGTGTCCAAATCTCGCCCCAGGCGGTGCGCGTGATGAAATCCTGAAATTCTTCGTTGAACGCCGTCTTCCTGGCGTTGGCGCGATCGACCCAGGCATTGCCAAGCACCTTGCGGCGCTTGGCCATTCCCCGTTCGTAGCGTTCCTTGTCATCCATAGGCCGTCTCCGTCAGCCGCGGAGGAAGTTGAGTACGGTCTCGGTATATTGCTTCGGCAACTCGACATTCGCGATGTGTGCTGCGTCGAGGCTGGCGAGCTTGGCGCCCTTTATCTGTTTCTGGATAGCTTCGCCGGCGGACGGCGGCGTTGCAGGATCCTGTTTGCCGACGATGACCAGAGTCGGCGCCGTCACGCGCGGATTGGATGCGGTGAAGTCCATGTCGCGGATAGCCTCGCAGCTCGCAATGTAGCCCGCAGGATTCGTGGCAACGAACATTTCAGTCATGCGCGTGATCGCCTGAGGTGCGCGAGCGCGGAAATCCTTGGTGAACCATCGCTCCATGTTCGGTCCGACCAATTCACGGAGGCCTTTCTCGCGCACGAATGTGATGCGATCGCTCCACGGGGCCTTGTCGGCGTAATTGAAATTGGTATTCGAGAGAACAAGCTTGTCGATACGGTTTGAGGCATTGGCGCCCAGCCATTGGCCAACCATGCCGCCCATCGAAAGTCCGCACCAGTTGATCGTCTTGATCTTCAGCGCGTCGATGATGGAAAGCACATCACGGCCGAAGCGCTCCATCGAATAGGGGCCTTTCGGCACGCCCGAGTTACCGTGACCGCGTCGGTCATAGCGCACGAGCCGGAAGTGCTTGGCAAACTCCGGTGCCTGGTCGTCCCACATGTGCAGGTTGGTGCCGAGCGAGTTCGAAAGCATCAGCACGGGGGCGCCTTCGCGGCCCTCAACCTCTACATTAAGCGGGCAGCCGTCATCGGCGTTGATCGTTGGCATTAAGATCCTCCCCTAAAGGCGTATTTTGATTTGCAGTCTTATCGTCGCCAAAACCCATAATGCGGCTGGCGTGGTCTGCAAAGCTCTTTTCATAACTGCGCCGAAGGCTTAAGTCCGATGGCCGGATATCGTGTAGATCGACCCTAAAAGGAGATGCCGGATGGCGATGACAATGACAGGGGAAGTCCAGCTTCCGGCAAGCCGAGACGTTGTCTGGGCTAAGCTGAACGATCCCGACATTCTCAAGGCCTGCATCCCGGGTTGCGAGGAGCTCAACAAGACTTCGGACACCGAATTTCAGGCGGTCGCAACCACAAAACTTGGCCCGGTGAAGGCGAGGTTTAAGGGCAAGGTACAACTCACCGACCTCGATCCACCCAACGGCTACAAGATTTCCGGCGAAGGCGATGGAGGCGTCGCCGGCTTCGCAAAGGGCGGCGCCACTGTCGCGCTCACCGAAAAAGACGGCGGCACGCTTTTAACGTACAATGTCGAGGCGCAGATCGGAGGCAAGCTGGCCCAGCTCGGCCAGCGCTTGGTCAACGGCGCCGCCAAAAAAATGGCCGACGACTTTTTCCAGAAATTTGCCGCGTCCGTGACAAGTCCCTGACCGGGGCGACGGATCACCGCAGTTTGAAGCGGTTTTCCTGCCTTGAATCCCTTGACCCGGCCCTTGATCGGGGTTCAGACTTATTCCTGTTCCAAGATGCGAACGGGCCGAAATCGGCACGATTTCGCGACCGAACCACCGCCGTCCGGGTGACTGGGGGCGAAAAGAGGGCCTTTGGCCCCAAATTGGGAGGAAGGTCATGCCTGCCGTGTCAATGACGGTGAATGGCAAAGCCGTTACCGGTGATGTCGAAGCGCGTACGCTCTTGGTGCAATTTCTGCGCGAGAATTTGCGGCTGACCGGCACCCATGTCGGCTGCGACACATCGCAATGCGGTGCCTGTGTGGTCCACATCGACGATATCGCTGCCAAGGCATGCACCACGCTCGCCTTGCAGTGCGAGGGCGCCAAGATCGTCACCATCGAAGGACTGGCAGAACCGAACGGTCCGCTGCATCCGATGCAGGAGGCGTTCCGGGAGCATCACGGTCTGCAATGCGGGTTCTGCACGCCGGGAATGATTATGGCCGCGCTCGATATTGTGCGTCGCCGCGGCAACGAACTCGATGAACACACTATTCGCGAGCAGCTCGACGGAAATATCTGCCGCTGCACCGGGTACCACAACATCGTCAAGGCGATTGCCGCCGGAGCAAGAGCGATGGCCAAGGGCGGTGCCCGACAGGCCGCGGAATAGCGTCAAAAACATTCCAACGGAAGGAGACCGCCATGAGCGCGACTGGTATCGGCGCGGCGGTGCGCCGGAAGGAAGACCTCCGTTTCATCACCGGCAGGGGCCAATACACCGACGATGTGATCAGGCCGGGTGAGACGCGCGCCGTTTTCGTGCGGTCTCCGCATGCGCACGCAAAGATAAAGAACATCGATACAAGCGCAGCTAAAACGATGCCGGGCGTAATCGCTGTGCTCACGGGCGCCGAGCTGGCGACCGACAAGATCGGCAATCTGATTTGCGGCTGGATGATTCACTCCAGGGACGGCACACCGATGAAGATGGCGGCACATCCGGCGCTGGCCGTCGGGAAGGTCAACCATCAGGGAGACGCCGTTGCCGTCGTTGTAGCCGAAACGCAGGCGCAGGGGCGCGACGCCGCCGAAAAAGTGAAAGTCGACTACGAGCCGCTTCCGGCGGTCACTGATCCTGCGAAGGCAAAGTCAGGTCCGCAAATTCACGACCTTGCACCGAAGAACACGATTTACGAGTGGTCGCTCGGCGACGCGAAGGCAGTCGACGCGGCCTTCAACTCCGCCAAGCACGTCACCAAGCTTGATATCGTCAATAACCGATTGGTGCCGAATGCGATCGAGCCACGTGCCGCGCTCGCCGAGTACGATGCCGGCACAGATCAGCTGACTCTGTGGAACACGACGCAGAATCCGCATGTGGCGCGGTTGGTGATTGCCGCTTTTGTCGGCATGGCACCCGAGCACAAGTTGCGCGTCATTGCCCCCGATGTCGGCGGCGGCTTTGGGTCAAAGATTTTCATCTACCCGGAAGAGGTCGTCTGTTTATGGGCCGCACGCAAGGTCAACCGGCCGGTGAAGTGGACGGCAGACCGGTCGGAATCGTTTGTGACCGACGCGCATGGCCGTGATCACGTCACCCATGCCGAGCTTGCGCTCGATGCCAACGGGAAAATTCTGGCGATGCGCGTGAAGACGATCGCCAATCTCGGCGCCTATATGTCTACGTTCTCTTCGTCGGTGCCGACTTATCTTTACGCGACGCTGTTGTCGGGCCAGTACGACATTCCGCAAATCTACTGTGAGGTCGATGCGGTCTACACGAATACGGTGCCGGTCGATGCTTATCGTGGCGCAGGTCGGCCGGAAGCGACATTTGTGGTGGAAAGGCTGGTCGAAGTAGCAGCGCGGCAAATGGAAATTGATCCTGCGGAACTGCGCAAACGCAATTTCGTCAAATCGTTTCCGCACCAGACGCCGGTCATCATGGCCTACGACGCCGGCGACTATAACGCCTCGCTCAAAAAGGCCTTGGAACTCGCGGATGTTAAGGGCTTCAACAAGCGCAAGCGCGAAGCAGCCCGTGAGGGCAAACTGCGTGGACTTGGTTATTCGACCTATATCGAGGCCTGCGGGATTGCTCCGTCGCAGGCAGTCGGCTCGCTGGGATGCGGTGTCGGCCTTTGGGAAAGCGCTGAGGTGCGCGTCAATCCGACCGGTAGCGTGGAAGTGCTTACTGGCAGCCACGCCCATGGGCAGGGGCATGAGACGACTTTTTCCCAACTTGTTTCGGAGCGGCTTGGCATTCCTTTCGAAAATGTCTCCATCGTGCATGGTGATACGGACAAAGTGCAGTTCGGGATGGGCACCTATGGCTCGCGCTCCGGTGCGGTCGGCATGTCGGCGGTCGTGAAGGCGCTCGACAAGATCGAGGCGAAAGCAAAAAAGGTTGCCGCTCACATGCTGGAAGCGGCGGAAGGCGATATCGTCTTCAAGGATGGAAAATTCACCGTCGCGGGCACCGACAAGTCGGCGGCTTGGGGTGATGTCTCGCTCAATGCCTACATCGCACACAAATTTGCGGGGCAGGAGCTTGAGCCCGGATTGAAGGAAACCAGCTTCTACGACCCGACAAACTTCACATTCCCGGCCGGCTGCCACATTTGCGAAGTCGAGATCGACGGCGAGACCGGCAAGACTGAAATCGTGAATTGGACCGCCGTCGACGATTTCGGCACGATCGTCAATCCAATGATTGTCGAAGGGCAGGTGCATGGCGGCATCGCGCAAGGCATCGGGCAGGCTCTGCTGGAGGGCGCGGTGTACGATAAAGACGGTCAGCTCGTGACCGGGTCGCTGATGGATTATTGCATGCCGCATGCGCACGACCTGCCCTCGTTCAAGGTTGGCCTTACTGAAACGAAGGCGCCGTCGAATCCGCTTGGCATCAAAGGGTGCGGAGAGGCCGGAGCGATTGCGGCACCGGCCGCCGTGATCAATGCCATCACTGACGCGATCGGCAGTGAGAATCTCATCATGCCTGCAACCGCACAAACGGTTTGGGCAGCGCTCAAAAATGGACAACCGCGCCAAGCCGCGTAGCTACGGGAGATTTGAGATGTACAATTTTACTTTCCATCGTCCAACCACGGTCCGTCAGGCGGCCGGTCTCCTCGCCCGCAATCCGGAGGCAAAGCTCTTGGCGGGCGGGCACTCGCTTCTGCCGGTGATGAAGCAGCGACTTGCGCAGCCTTCCGCGCTTATTGATCTGTCGCTGGTCGAGGGATTGAGCGGCGTCGAGCAGAAGGGCAGGTCCATCGTGATCGGGGCGATGACGCGTCACGTCGACGCGGCCAATTCGCCAGCGCTCCAGCAACTATTGCCCGGCCTCGCGTCAGTTCCAGGGTCGATTGGCGATCCGCAAGTTCGCAATCGCGGCACGATCGGCGGTTCGATCGCCAACAACGATCCGAACGCTGACTATCCCGCGGCCTGCCTCGGACTCGGGGCCACGATCATCACCAACAAGCGGCGGATTGGAGCCGATGATTTTTTTACCGGCATGTTTTCGACCGCGCTCGAGGACGGTGAGATCATCACGAAGGTGAGCTTCCCTATTGCCAAGAAGGCGGCCTACGAAAAATTCAAGCACCCTGCTTCAGGCTTTGCCCTGGTGGGCGTATTCGTCTCGAAACGTGGAGCCGACATCCGCGTGGCGGTGACCGGCGCCGGAGCCAACGGCGTGTTCCGTGTGAAGTCCTTCGAAGAGGCGCTCAAGAAGCGCTTCGCCGCTAAGTCAATCGAAGGCATGACGATACCCGCCAATGGCATGAACAGTGACATACATGCCAGTCCTGAATACCGCGCGCACTTGGTTGGTGTTCTGGCACGAAGAGCGCTTGCAAAGGCAACAGCCTGAACAGGCATTCATAGTCGGCTGCCTGACATAACACGTCCACATTTGATCGCGAGCATTGATCGCGCAGGAACCGATGCGCGGTCACTGCGTTGGAGCGACGGGCGCGCAACTGGGCAGGTCAATGTGGTTGAGATTTTTCCAATCTTTGTCGTGATGCTAACCGCCGCAGCAATGGCACTCGTTCGCCTGAGCGTTTAGCACGCAAAAAATCGAAGCCTCATTTGTCTGGCCGGTCGAGCTCCGCGAGCAGATCGTGGAGGTCGAGCGGATTCGTGTACATCTGCAACGAGCCGTCCGGCTTCTTCGGCCATTTGTCTTTCGGGCGGTCCCAGTAGAGCTCGACTCCGTTGTCGTCGGGATCACGCAGATAGAGCGCCTCGCTCACGCCATGGTCGCTGGCGCCCTCAAGCGGGATCTTTGCCACGATGAGGCGACGCAAAGCGTCGGCGAGCAGCTTACGGGTCGGGTAAAGAATGGCCGTATGGTAAAGGCCCGTGGTGCCCGGCGCGGGTGGTGACCCGCCGCGGCTCTCCCAAGTATTGAGGCCGAGATGATGATGGTAGCCGCCGGCGGATATGAAGGCGGCGCCCGGGCGGCTTGTGGTGAGCGTAAAACCCAGCACCCCGCAGTAGAAATCGAGCGCCCTTTGCAGATCGGCGACCTTCAGATGGACATGCCCGATCCGCACCCCGGGGTCGATTGTGGGGAATTGCAGTGCCTCTTTCTCGAGGGTTATTGGCTTGCTCATAGGTAAATCCTGGCTGTCGGGGCCTTGGCTCCCCACATGTAAGACAGGCGCGTGGTAGGATAAAGTCCCTGCATGACCGACAAGACCCTTCCGAATTCCATCGATTCAACGCTCGATCTGCTGGCCCGGGCCGACTACATCGCCGACCGCTCGCTGGCGACGGTGCTTTACCTGGCGCTAAAAATGGGCCGTCCGCTGTTCGTCGAGGGCGAAGCGGGCGTCGGCAAGACCGAGATTGCGAAGGTGCTGGCCACGACCTTGGGCCGGCGTCTCATCCGGCTGCAGTGTTATGAGGGGCTGGATGTGTCCGCGGCCGTCTACGAGTGGAACTACGGCGCGCAGATGATCGCCATTCGTCTTGCCGAAGCGGAGGGCGAGGGAGACAAGGCTCGCCTTGAGCATGACGTGTTTTCGGAGCGCTTCCTCATCAAGCGCCCGTTGCTTCAGGCACTGGAGCCGGACCCTGCGGGCGCGCCGGTGCTCCTGATCGATGAAATCGACCGCACTGACGAAGCCTTCGAAGCATTTCTTCTGGAAGTGCTCGCCGATTTCCAGGTCACCGTGCCGGAGCTCGGCACCGTGAAGGCGCCACACCCGCCGATCGTCGTCGTTACGTCCAATAGAACCCGTGAAGTGCACGATGCGCTCAAGCGCCGATGCCTCTACCACTGGGTTGGGTATCCGGATGCCGCGCGCGAATTGAAGATTCTCCGTGCGAAAGTGCCGGGCATTGCAAAAAAACTGTCCGAGCAGGTCGTCGCCTTCGTGCAGTCGTTGCGCAAGGAAGACCTGTTCAAGTCGCCGGGCGTCGCCGAGACGCTGGATTGGGCCGGCGCGCTGACCGAACTCGATGTCGTGGCGCTCGATCCCGCGACCGTGTCGGACACGCTCGGCGTACTGCTGAAATACCAGGACGACATTGCCCGCCTCGACGGCACAAAGGTGAAGGCCTTGCTTGACGAGGTGAAGTCGGAGCTAAGGGCGGCGGAGTAACGTCATGGCCGCGCCTGAGGGACGTCTTGCCGAAAATATTGTCTACTTTGCTCGCGCATTGCGCGCAGCCGGGATGCCGGTCGGGCCGGGTTCCATTCTTGACGCGCTTGAAGCGCTGAACGTCGCGCGTGTCGGAGCACGCGATGATTTCTACTGGACGCTGCATGCTGTTTTTGTGAAACGGCATGAGCATACAATTCTATTTGACCAGGCATTTCGAATCTTCTTCCGCAAACGCGGATACATCGAGAAGCTCATCGCATCGATGATCCCGCAGACCTTGGAGCCTGCGGCTAAATCGCCGGCGCCGGGCGCGCAGCGCATTCAGGAGGCGCTGTTTTCCGGATTAAACGAGCGCGCACAGGATGAATCGGAAATCGAGGTCGACGCGCGGCTGACCATCTCTGATCGCGAAGTGCTGCAGAAGAAAGATTTCGCGCAAATGACGGCGGCGGAGATCGCGGCGGCCAAGGACGCCATCGCGCGCCTGACATTGCCGCTCGACGAAGTCCGCACAAGGCGTCTCACGCAAAATCGACGTGGCCACCTTATCGATATCCGGCGCACGCTGCGCGCCAGTATGAAGGCGGGCGGCGCGGTCATCGACCTGAAATATCTCGGGCCGCGGGTGAAGGAGCCGCCGATTGTAGCGCTGCTCGACATCTCAGGCTCGATGAGCGAGTACACGCGGCTGTTTCTGCACTTCCTGCATGCGGTCACTGACGCCCGCAAGCGAGTCACAACATTTCTCTTTGGTACACGCCTCACCAATGTCACCCGAGCGATCCGGCAGCGCGATCCAGATGAAGCGCTCGCGGCCTGCTCGGCCAACGTGGCCGACTGGTCGGGGGGCACGCGCATTGCCTCATCGCTTCACGTTTTCAACAAGCAGTGGGCGCGCCGGGTACTAGGGCAGGGTGCGGTGGTGCTGCTGATCACCGATGGACTCGAACGGGACCCCGACGACACGCTCGCCTTCGAAATTGATAGGCTTCATCGATCGTGCAAGCGGCTGATATGGCTCAACCCGCTGCTTCGTTTTCACGCCTTCGAAGCCCGTGCCAAAGGTGTACAAACCATGCTGCCGCACGTTGATGAGTTGCGGCCGATCCACAATCTGGACTCGATGAAAGAGCTTGTGCGCGCCTTATCCGGTGTGCCGGCAAAGGGCTACAATCCGAAAGATCTGCTGAAGCAGGTTGCGTGATGGAGGATTTCGATGCTTTCGCGCGATGAAGATATTCTTAAGGCTGCCGAAGAATGGCGGAAAGACGGGCGCGAGGTTGCGCTTGCAACGGTGGTCGAGACATGGGGCTCGGCGCCGCGACCGGTCGGCTCGAACCTCGTCATTGACAACGACGGTAACTTCCTCGGATCCGTATCCGGCGGCTGCGTCGAGGGCGCCGTGGTGACCGAAGCGATGGACGTGATCGAGAGCGGCAAACCGAAGATGCTCGAATTCGGCGTCGCAGATGAAACGGCCTGGAAGGTCGGCTTGTCCTGCGGTGGCACCATCCGCGTTTATGTGGAGAAAGTAGGCTGACGTGAAGCTTGACGTCCTGCATGCGTTGAATGCAGAGCGCGCGGCGCGGCGCGCGGCCGTGCTCGTGACCGAGGTCGCGAGCGGCGAGCAGCGTTTGGTCACGGCAGATGAGGTGGCCAAGGATCCTTTGAAAGAGGTCCTGGACAAGCGCCTGCGGATGGCGAAGAGCGGCATGGAGGAAACGACGCAAGGGCGGTTTTTTCTGACGGTCTATGTGCCATCACCGCGGCTCGTGATCACCGGCGCAGTCCACATCAGCCAGACCCTCGCCCCGATCGGACAACTGCTCGGTTACGATGTGACAATTGTTGACCCGCGCACGGCCTTTGCATCGATTGAGCGGTTTCCCGACGTGAAAGTGATCGCCGAGTGGCCGGACGTGGCATTGCCACCGCTTGGCATCGACCACTACACGGCCTTTGTCGCGCTCACGCACGATCCGAAAATTGACGATCCGGCACTCAAGCATGCGCTCGCGCGCGACTGCTTCTATATCGGCGCGCTCGGCTCCCGGAAGACACACGTCCGCCGCGTGGAGCGGCTGAAGCAAGATGGGCTGAGCGATGCGGATATTGCCCGTATCCACGCGCCGATTGGGCTCGACATCGATGCAGTGTCGCCCGCGGAGATTGCGGTTGCGATCATGGGCCAGATCACGCAGGCGCTGCGGCAAAGGGCGGAGGCGGCATGAAATTCGGTTCCGTTCCCGTCGCCGAGGCTGCTGGCGCCACCGCGGTGCACTCGATCCGCCAGGGGGATTTCGTCCTCAAGAAAGGAACGCTTATCGGGCCTGCCGAAGTGGCGGCGCTCAAGGCAGCTGGCGTGAAGGCAATCACGGTGGCGCGCCTCGATCCGGGTGACGTCTCGGAAGATCAGGCGGCGGCTGACATCGCAGCGGCGATTGCGGGTGACGGCGTGCGCACCGACCGGGCTTTCACAGGCCGCTGCAACCTGTTCGCCGAGAGTGCCGGAATTCTGGTCGTCGATCGAGATACGGTCGACACGCTCAACCGGATCGACGAGGCAGTCACACTGGCGACGCTGCCGGCCTACAAGCCGGTGGTCGAAGGCGAAATGATCGCCACCGTGAAGATCATTCCGTTTGCAGTGGCGAAAGGCGCGCGCGACCAGGCGGTGGCCGCGGCGGCGAAAGCCAGACCGGTCATTCGGGTTGCGCCCTACAAGCTGCGTAAGATCGGTGTGGTGTCCACGCTGTTGCCCGGTCTTGCTCCAAAAGTCATCGAAAAGACACTTAAGATCACCACCACGCGCATTGCACCAGCCGGGGCAACGATCATTGCCGAGAAGAGAGTGCCGCACGATCAGGTCGCGTTGGCGCGCGCAATTGACGAACTGCTCAAGGCCGGCGCCGAGCTGGTCATCGTTTTTGGCGCCTCCGCTATAGCCGATCGCCGCGACGTCATTCCTGCAGCTATCGAAGCGGTCGGTGGCGACATTGAGCACTTCGGCATGCCGGTCGATCCGGGAAACCTGATGTTGATCGGCAAGGCGCGAGGTCAGCCGGTGCTCGGTGCTCCCGGTTGTGCGCGCAGCCCGAAGGAGAATGGTTTTGACTGGATCCTGATGCGGCTCCTTGCCGGATTGCCGGTCACGCGTGCGGATGTCACCGGCATGGGCGTCGGTGGGCTATTGATGGAGATTGTCACGCGGCCGCAACCGCGCGAGGAGCACACGCCGCAGGCCGGGCGCCGTGTCGCTGCGTTGGTGCTGGCGGCAGGGCGCTCGACGCGCATGGGCGCTGTCAACAAGATGCTTGCCGAGATCGGCGGCAAGCCGCTGGTGCGCATTGCGGCAGAGCAGGCCGTTGCTTCGCACGCGCAGCCTGTCATTGTTGTGACCGGGCACGAGCGTGAAAAAGTTGAAGCAGCGCTCAAGGGATTACCGGTCCGCTTTGTGCACAACGCAGATTATGCGGAAGGTCTTGGCACCTCCCTCAAGGCCGGTATTGCGGCGGTGCCGGAAGAGAACGACGCAGCGGTGGTCTGCCTCGGCGACATGCCGCAAGTCGATGCCGCCTTGATCAACCGGCTGATCGCAGCCTTCGATCCGGAGCGCGGCGCACTTGTGGTCGTGCCGAGCATCGATGGCAAGCGCGGCAATCCGGTGGTTTGGTCGCGCCGCTTCTTCCACGACCTGATGGCGATCCAGGGAGACGTCGGGGCGCGCCATCTGATCGGCAATTATACCGAAGCGGTCGTCGAAGTGCCGGTGGCCGGCGAGGCGGCGTTGACCGACGTGGACACTCCCGAGTCGCTTCTGGCGGTCAAGGCCGAAATTGAGCGGGCCTGAGATTCGAATCATTGATCGCCCGGGCCGACTCGCTCCTAGCTGAGGAGAGACGGCAGGGAAGGGCGATGCTTCACGTCTATGCCCCGGTCATGCGCGCGCTTGTGGTGATAGCCTTGGTGCTCGCCACGGCCACGCTGATGCTTGTGGCGGTCAATACCGCGCGCGCTGCAATAGCCGCCATTTTGATCTAAACCATTACAATATCAGAATAATTCACGCACCTTGCGCGCGGTGTGCTTTTGCCCTAATTTATGACTGACTGGTCAGTCATAAACAAAGGTGCAGCGATGCGTCGCGTAACCGGGTTTCGACAATCAGCAGCGAGCCGTGCCGGCCGACGGAAACGTGCTGCCGAGGCGGCGCGTGCTGTGGCGGTGCCGGCCAGCGCCGGGCGTAAGGCGCGCAGCGGCGAACGCCGCGAAGCCATTCTGGCCGCCGCGCTCGACGAATTTTCCAGCCGCGGCTTCGAGGCCGCCCGTCTCGAGGACGTGGCGCGCCGCGCCGGCGTTGCCAAAGGCACGATCTATCTCTACTTCCGGGACAAGGAGAACCTGTTCCAGGAACTGATCAGGGCAATGCTGACGCCATTGGTCGGAACCATCGAGGCGATGGGGCAGGCCGATGTGCCATTGCCGGTGCTGGCCGACCGCATCGTCGACCTGTTCGTCAGTCAGGTTTACGATACGCGGCGGAAAGACGTCGTGCGCCTCATGATTTCGGAGGGGCGTCGCTTTCCCAAGCTCGCCGAGTTCTATTACCGGGAAGTTCTTTCCCGCATCATTGCGGCAGTGCGGGCATTGCTGCAACGCGCGGCTGCGCGCGGCGAAGTGCCGGAAGGGCTCGCGGACTTTCCGCAGATCATTGCCGCGCCGGGGCTCGTTGCCATCGTTTGGAACGGCTTGTTCGAACGTTTTGAGCCGCTCGACGTCCGCAAGATGATGAAGACGCATCTCGACCTATTGTTCGCGCAGGGGAGAGTGCCATGAACAGGACTCTTGCCAGTCTGGCACTCGTTTTCGTGACGCTTGCACTCGCAGGCTGTGACAACAGCAACGACCGCGTTCTGCAGGGTTGGGTCGAAGCCGAGCTGGTTTTTGTCTCACCCGACGAGCAGGGGCGCGTCGAAACATTGAAAGTTCGGGAGGGTGATCACGTCAAGAAGGGCGACCTGTTGTTCGCGGTGGACGATGATCTGCAGAAGGCGGATGTCGTCATCCGGAACACGGCCGTCGTGAATGCGCAACAGTCTTTCGATCGTGCGAAGGAATTGTTGAGATCCTCCGCCGGCACGCAAAAGACTTACGACGATGCCGAGGCGGCGCTGCGCCAGGCCAAAGCCAATCTCGAGTGGGCGCAGACGAGGCTTGCCCGCCGCAACGCCCACAGTCCTGGCGATGGCACCATCGAACAGATTTACTACCGGCCGGGCGAAACCGTGCCGGCCGGCCGGCCGGTCGTGGCATTGCTGCCGCCCGGCAACCTGAAGATCCGGTTCTTCGCGCCGCAGTCCGTGCTCCCCGAGCTCAAATACGGCGACGTCGTTGGAGTATCCTGCGACGGCTGCGACAAGGATCTGACCGCGAGGATCAGCTTCATTGCACGCAGCGCCGAATTTACCCCGCCGGTGATTTACAGTCAGGAGGAGCGCGCCAAACTGGTATTTCTGATCGAGGCGCGGCCCGAGCGTCCTGAGAAATTCCGTGTCGGCCAGCCCGTAACTGTCACCTTGCCGCAAGGATCTTCGAAATGAACGAGGCCGACATCGCCATCGATGTGCACGGCCTCACAAAAAAATTCGATGGCCGTGCGGTGGTGCGCAACCTCTCGATGCAGGTCAAGCGCGGCACAATTTACGGATTTCTGGGTCCGAACGGCTCCGGCAAGACGACCACGATCCGAATGCTGTGCGGCCTGCTGACGCCCGATGAAGGCACTGGAACCTGCCTCGGCTACGACATCCGCACCGAGACCGACAAGATCAAGCTGCAGGTCGGGTATATGACGCAGCGCTTCAGTCTGTACCAGGACCTGTCGGTGCGCGAGAATCTCGAGTTCATCGGCCGCATCTACGGCATCGCGCAGCCGGCTGCCGCGGCGCGTGCCGCCATCGAACGTCTCGGCCTGACCGGCCGCGAGGAGCAGCTCGCCGGCGAATTGTCGGGCGGCTGGAAGCAGCGGTTGGCACTCGGCGCCTGCACGCTCCCCAGCCCGAAATTGCTTCTGCTCGATGAACCGACGGCGGGCGTCGACCCGAAGGCGCGGCGCGAGTTCTGGAACGAGATCCACGCCCTCGCCGCCGAGGGCCTAACGGTGCTCGTCTCCACCCATTACATGGACGAAGCCGAGCGCTGTCACGAGATTGCCTACATCGCCTACGGCGAGCTGCTGGCGCACGGCACGGTCGAGGAGGTCATCGAGGCCTCACACCTGACGACCTACATAGTCAGCTCTCGCGGAGGCGAGGGGCTTAACACGCTCGCTGAAGAGCTCAACAACAAGGCGGGCATCGACATGGTGGCCCCGTTCGGCACCAGCCTGCACGTGTCGGGGCGCGACGCCGGCAAGCTTGAGGCGGCCATCGCGCCCTATCGGAAACGCAAAGACTTCGAATGGCAGCGTTCGGAGCCTTCGCTCGAAGACGTCTTCATTGATCTGATGGGCAAGGCCCGGGACAATTTCCAATGAGCCACGTGTTGCCCGCACAGGCGCCGCGGCGGATCCGCGGCAATTTCTGGAGCAGGACCTGGGCGGTCCTGGTGAAGGAATTCATCCAGCTCAAGCGCGACCGTGTGTCGTTCGCGATGATCATCATGGTACCGCTCATTCAGCTGCTCCTGTTCGGCTATGCGATCAACACCAACCCCCGGCACCTACCGACTGCCGTCCTGCTGCAGGAAAACAGCGACCTCGGGCGCTCGATCCTGGCGGCGCTCAAGAACACCGATTATTTTCACGTGATCGAGCGGCCCCGCAGCGAAGCTGAACTCGATGAGATGCTGGCGTCCGGCAAAATCCTGTTTGGCATCGAGATCCCACGCAATTTCGAACGGTCGGTGCGGCGCGGCGACAAGCCGGCAATGCTGATAGTTGCCGATGCCACCGATCCGGTAGCGGCAAGCGCGGCCGTGAGCGCGCTCGGTCAGGTCGTGCAAACTGCGCTTTCCCATGACCGCGGATTACCGGATGTCGGCACGCCCGCGTTCGAGATCAGGACCCACCAGCGCTACAACCCGGCAGGCCTTACGCAACTCAATATCGTTCCCGGGCTGGTCGGCACTATTCTCACCATGACGATGCTGATCTTCACCGCGCTCTCGGTGACGCGCGAGATCGAGCGCGGGACGATGGAAAATCTCCTCTCGATGCCGATCACGCCGGTCGAGATCATGCTCGGCAAGATCATTCCCTACGTCATCGTCGGTTTTGTGCAGGCGGCGATGATCATCGGCATCGGCGTGCTGCTGTTTGGCGTGCCCATCCTCGGCAATCTTTTCGCACTTGCCGCATTAAGCACATTGTTCATCGCAACCAATCTTTCGATCGGCTACACGTTCTCGACCATTGCGCAGAACCAGCTCCAGGCGATGCAGATGTCGATCATGTTTTTCCTGCCGAACATTCTGCTCTCCGGCTTCATGTTTCCCTTCGCCGGCATGCCGACTTGGGCGCGTTGGGTCGGGGAGGCGTTGCCGTTGACGCATTATCTGCGCGTCGTACGCTCGATCATGTTGAAAGGATCCTCGATTGCGGATCTTCATTACGATGCAGCCGCGATGTTCGTGCTGATGCTGGTGGCGATGACGATCGCTGTGACGCGATTCCGTCGCACGCTCGACTAGATCATCGCCGCCTCAGAACGCCCAATCGCACATAGGGACTTGAGCGTCCGGTAGAATCTCTGGCCCAGCCGGCGGCAGCAGACCACTCGGTGTCCTCAGTCTTCACGCTGGTGATGTGCAGGCCGAGACGGGCGTGCCGGTAGCCGGCGGAGCCGAAATATTGGAGCTCCGGTCCGATATAGATGCCGCCAAGCATCTCTTCGAGCACCCGCCAGCCATAGGCGGCCCGGGTCGAGTTGCTGGTCGCAATCGACGACAGGGAAATGTCGGCAGCAATCATTGTTTCTGCAGTCGGCTCGTACCACATCTCAGCCGCAACGCGCAGGCCGTACGAGTAGCCGCGCAATCGATTGGCCGGGTCGTCCGGCCACAGATGGTGATTTTGAATTTCGGGCCCCATGAAGACCTTGAGCTCGACATTGCCGCGCTTCATCCTCCAGCCTGGCAACACTTGGGTCAGCCACTCTGCGCCAACGACGCGCTCGCCAAGATTTTGCGCGTCGTAACGGTAAAGCCCGCCCGAGAGCATGATCTTCAGAAGCAACCCGTCCTGATCGAGCCCGCTCGGAGCAACGATGAAGCCGCCATGGGCGAAGGCGCCGTTGCGCCAGATGTCCCGGCCGGAAAAAAGCATGATGCGTGGATCGTCAAAGTCGTTGGCGCGCGCCGGACCAAATGGCACGCAGACACAGCACAAACACAGAGCGGCGGCGGAACGGACCGCCGCCCAAACGCGCCGCCGGCAACTCACGGAACAAACCCTGGATTGTTACAAAATATCGCTGCAATCCAAGGGTAAATAATCGTATTGATACAACCAACAGTCGAACGGATGAGGGTCGTTAGGAAAAAGCTCTAGCAATGGGTATATGCATGCTAACGACTGCTTCGCGCCGAATGGAAATTTGGAATGAGTGCCACCTCCAAAGCCCGCCACACAGCTGAAGATCGCGAGCGCCGGCGATCGATCGCGTTCCTGAATTGGGCCCATGCGATCGACCATTTCGTGCTGCTGATCTATCCGACGGTCGTGATCGGGCTGGAGGTCGTTTATCAGCGCTCCTACAGCGAACTGATCGCCCTTTCGAGCACGGCCTTCATTGCCTTCGGCGTGTTCTCCCTTCCGGCGGGATGGCTCGCCGATCGCTGGAGCCGCCGCAACATGATGGGGGCCTTCTATATCGGCTGCGGGCTTTCGCTGGCAGCTGCCGGATTGGCTCCAAACCTTACGACAATGGCGGTCGCCATGTTCGCGCTCGGGATGTTTGCAGCGATCTATCATCCGGTCGGCATGGCAATGCTGATCGAAGCCACAAACGCGCGCGGGCGCTCGCTGGCTTTCAACGGCGTGTGCGGCAATCTCGGCGTCGCGCTCGCTGCCGGCATCAGCGCGGCGCTCGCCACCTGGGTGAGCTGGCGGGCAGCGTTCTATGTGCCGGCCGTGCTCTTTGTTCTCACAGGCATCGTCTATCTGTGGGTCACGCCTTACGACCGCCACCAGGCCAAGTCGCGCGTATCCTCACCTGCGGTTCCGCTCACACCACGCCTTGCGGTGATGCTGTTCGGATTGTTCATCGTGATCGCGCTGAGCGCGGGATTGACGTTCAACGTCCTCACAATCGCGCTGCCGAAAATCGTCGATGAACGGCTGTCCAGGGATCTGCCACTCTTGTTCGTCGGAGGCATTGCGACGACCGTGCTGGTTTGCGGGGCGCTGGCGCAATTGAGCGTCGGACGGCTGGTCGAATGGGTTCCGCCGCATGTGATATTTGCCATCGTCACCGGCATTGGTTTTCTGGGGAATCTGTGGGCCGCCTATGCGGGTGGCACGGCGCTTCTGGTCGCACTCGCGATCGCGGTGGCGGCGATCTACGGACAGGTCACCGTCAACGACATGATCATGGCGCGATATACGGCGGATGCCTGGCGCGGCCGCGTATACGCAGTACGCTATTTTCTGCTGTTCATCAGCGCCGGCGTTGCGATCGGTATGATATCGTTGCTGCACGAGAGTGGCGGCTTCGCGCTCGTCTTGGGTGTGAATGCCGTCATTGCCCTGCTATTGTTCATTACGACGCTGGCTCTCGTAGCGATGATCATCAGCGTGGAAGGTAGACAGCGTAAGCCGCAGCCTGCCGAATAATTCAGAATAGCGGAGGAATGAGGTCGGTGACCTTCACCGCCATTTTCTTTTTGACGTTCGCAACAATGCGGCTGCGGTGGCAGGTCTTCGGGTCGCGGCAGTAGCAGAGTAGGGCGATCCGCTTACCCGATTTGATTAGCCCGACCAGTTCGTGCAACTCGCGTTGCGCATCCGCGCTTCTGATGTGCTTCTCGTAAATGCGCCACAGCGTATCGGTGTCACCGCTGCGAGCGGCGGCGCGCCCTTCGGCCGGCGTGCCAAGCTTCTGCAGGTGGACATAGCTGATGCCTTCCTCGTCCAGCGCAGCCGCAAGCTGACGCTTGGAAAAGCCCGGTCTGCGCGAGGCCGCGACAGCGCGCGTGTCAATCAGCAACTCGATTTTTGCACGCTTGAGCTCACCAAGCACCGCGGCAGGTTTGGCCTGCTCGTATCCGACCGTGAACAGGGGCGCCGCTTTCGCGGATTTGTTTTTTGGCCTGGCCTTCATTTCAGCCTTTCGATCAGCGCCACGGCTGCGGCGGGCGCGCGTAGCTTCGCCTGGTGAATGAAGTAGATAAAAGTATCGCGCAGCTGCTTTTTCGCCGATGTCTTGTCGACGCGTGGCAGGTCCTTTGGTTCGCCGCCTTTTGCCCAGGTTTTCGCGCGATCAGCCCAGGTATCGAGCGCCTTCGGCGGATAGCCTGCCTTGAGCTTCTCGTCGCCTTTTTGGAGTCGCGCGTAGACGAAATCGGCGGTGACGTCTGAAATCTCGGTGTACTTGTCATGTTCGGCGTAGACGATGCCGACACCGAACTTGCGCGCCAGCGTGATGAAGACGGGAGTTTTGAAGCTGTCGTTGCGGACCTCGACCACGTGGCGCAGCCTGTGACCGTCGAACGTCTCCGGCAGCAGCTCGAGAAACCCGCCGAAGTCCTTCTCATCGAACTTCTTGTAAGGCGTGAACTGCCAGAGCAGGGGACCAAGCCGTGTTCCGAGCTCAGTCACGCCGGACTCGAGAAATCGTCTGATCGAGTCGCCGGCTTCCGAAAGTACACGCCGGTTCACGGCATAGCGCGGCCCCTTGACCGAAAACACGAAGCCGTCCGGTACTTCCGACGCCCATTTGCGAAACGTCGCCGGGGTCTGGGTGCGGTAGAAGGTGCCGTTGATCTCGATTGAGGTCAGGTGCTCGCCGGCGTAGGAAAGTTCGCGCGCGTGCGGCAGGCCCTTCGGGTAGAAAACGCCGCGCCAGGGCTCGTACGTCCAGCCCCCGATACCGACGTAAATTCGCCCTGTCGCGTGTGTCATGCTGCTGTCATGTCGGTGGTGTAAGGTTCTTTGCAAGTGGCGATGAGTATGGTCTTCGCCACGACGGCCACTGCGACGAGGCGACGCAGGATGAACGCGCGCCTTCTCGTGTGTGGTCGTTCCTTTTTAGCGAGGCTCCCTAAAAAGCAAAAGGCCCGGGGCAATCCCGGGCCTCTGCATTTTTTGAACTACGGAGGGCTAGAAATCCATGCCGCCCATGCCGCCACCGCCCGGCATTGCCGGAGCCGCGTTCTGCTTCTTCGGTACTTCGGCGACCATGGCCTCGGTTGTGATCAAAAGGCCGGCCACGGATGCCGCATTCTGAATCGCCGCACGCACGACCTTGGTTGGGTCGATAATGCCCTTGGTCATGAGATTGCCGTACTCACCGGTCTGCGCATCGTAGCCGTAGGAGTACTGATCCTTCTCCAGCAACTTGCCGACCACGACCGAGCCGTCAGCGCCGGCATTGGTCGCGATTTGGCGGGCCGGAGTCTGGATCGCCTTGCGGACGATCTCGATGCCGTGCTTCTGGTCATCGTTTTCGACCTTGAGACGCTTGAGCGCTTCGACGGAGCGCAGCAGGGCGACGCCGCCGCCTGGCAGGATACCTTCCTCGACCGCGGCGCGGGTCGCATGCATCGCGTCATCGACGCGATCCTTGCGCTCCTTCACCTCGACCTCGGTTGCACCGCCGACCCGGATCACCGCCACACCGCCCGCGAGTTTCGCAAGCCGCTCCTGCAGCTTCTCGCGGTCGTAGTCGGAGGTGGTTTCCTCGATCTGCGCCTTGATCTGAGACACGCGCGCTTCAATGTCGGCCTTCTTGCCGGCACCGTTGACGATCGTGGTATTTTCCTTGTCGATCATCACCTTCTTGGCGCGGCCGAGCATGGCGACCGTGACGTTCTCGAGCTTGATGCCCAGATCTTCGCTGATCGCCTGACCACCGGTCAGGACGGCGATGTCCTGCAGCATGGCCTTGCGGCGATCGCCGAAGCCCGGCGCCTTCACCGCTGCGACTTTCAGGCCACCACGCAGCTTGTTGACGACGAGGGTGGCGAGCGCCTCGCCTTCGACGTCCTCGGCCACGATGAGCAGCGGCTTGCCGGTCTGCACGACCGATTCAAGCAGCGGCAGCAGCTCCTGCAGTCCCGACAACTTCTTTTCGTAGATGAGGATGTAGGGGTCTTCCATCTCCGTCCGCATCTTGTCGGCATTGGTGATGAAGTACGGAGAGATGTAGCCGCGGTCGAACTGCATGCCCTCGACAACGTCGAGCTCGGTCTCGAGAGACTTCGCCTCTTCGACGGTGATCACACCCTCGTTGCCGACCTTTTGCATGGCCTTGGCAAGGAAGTTGCCGATCTCGGTGTCGCCGTTGGCTGAAATGGTCCCGACCTGGGCGATTTCTTCGTTCGACGTGACCTTCTTGGAGTTGGCCTTCAGGTGCTCGACGATCGCCTCGACGGCAAGATCGACGCCGCGCTTCAGGTCCATCGGATTCATGCCGGCGGCAACCGCCTTGGAGCCTTCTTTGACGATCGAAGCGGCCAGCACGGTGGCGGTGGTGGTGCCGTCACCCGCGAAGTCTGACGACTTCGAGGCGACTTCGCGCACCATCTGCGCGCCCATGTTCTCGAACTTGTCTTCAAGCTCGATTTCCTTGGCGACCGTCACACCGTCTTTGGTGATGCGCGGAGCGCCGAACGATTTATCGAGCACGACGTTGCGACCTTTGGGGCCGAGCGTCACTCTCACCGCGTTGGCGAGGATGTCGACACCGCGCAGCATGCGGTCGCGCGCGTCGACGGAAAATTTGACTTCTTTAGCAGCCATTGTCTGTGTTCCTCTAATCTGAATTTCGGATCGGCAGCCTTAGGCGGCCTTCTTTTTTGCGGCGGAACCGCCTTCGATCACGCCCATGATGTCGGACTCCTTCATGATCAGGAGATCCTGGCCGTCGATCTTCACTTCTGTGCCCGACCATTTGCCGAACAGCACGGTGTCGCCGACCTTGAGATCAATCGGGATCAGCTTGCCGCTTTCGTCGCGGCCCCCGGGGCCGACGGCGATGATTTCGCCCTGCGAGGGCTTCTCTTTGGCGGTGTCGGGAATGATGATGCCGCCGGCGGTCTTTTCCTCGGCATCGATGCGCTTGACGACGACGCGATCGTGAAGCGGACGGAACTTCATGGCAGTCCTCCTAAGCTATTGGACAATATAGTTTTTTGGTAGCTGACTAGTCCCCCCGCCAGCACCTAGCCGCCACATGGGTGGCGATTTTTTACCCGCAAGGGGCGCCGGAAAACTTTTTAGCACTCATTGCAGGCGAGTGCCAACAACTACTGAAAAGACTGTCGCTGCAATGGTTAACGGCGAAGTGATGGGAGCAGCCCTAAGCGCCCTCACGTTGCCTCGGGCGGACGGCGTCAGGGCCGCTGCAGGGTTGTTAGCAGAAGAGGTCGCTTGCTGCTACCGCTTTGATTTTAAACAACTTGTTTACCTTTTCGGCTTGCAATGGAGAGTGCCGGAAACGGAAACTTGAAGTCCGACTCGCACGGAGGACGAAATGGTTTCAGAGGATTTCCGTAAACAAGTGAGTGGTTACGGCCTGACGACCGCGCACATCCTGTACCGCCGCCCCGACCATCGCTGGCTGCTGCAGTCTTACGTTTGGCAGAACTACGACCTGTTCCCGGAATTCCCCGAGCTGCATCGTTTTCTGGCTTTCTGGAAGGAAAAACTGGAAGGGCCGCTGCATTCCGTGCGCGTCGCGCACTGCAAGTTGATCAAGCCGGCCGAACTCCGGGGCATCAACGCCGAATTTCGCCTGCATTAGACGCGACATCCGCGGGCAAGCCGCGGCCAAGGTGCGCGTTGCCAAGCTCGCGCCACTCGTGAGAATGAGGGGGAAGCCTCAGCTCACCGGAGAATGCATTGGCGCGTATCCGCTTTGATTTCGGCACGCTCACTTTGGATGCCGAGTTACTCGACACACCAACCGCCAAGGCGATCGCCGCGGCGCTGCCAATCTCCTCGTCCGCGCTGACCTGGGGCGAGGAGGTCTACTTCGATGTGCCGGTCGAGGTGAAGCGCGAAGGAAATGCGCGCGCCGTGGTCACACCCGGCGAAATCGCCTATTGGCCGGAGGGACCAGCGATCGCGCTCGGCTTCGGACGCACGCCAATCAGCCAAGGCAACGAGACGAGGCTCGCGAGCCCCTGCAATGTCTTTGCGAGGGCACTCGGCGACGTGAAGACTCTTGGAAAGGTAAAAGCCGGAACCAAGGTCGAGGTGAGGGCGCTTGAATAAGCGCCCCAACAGACCGACTATTCTTTACAATCAGACGGCTTAGGCGAAACCGCGCAACCAACGGGTGAAGTGATGGCTGGCGTATTCCGGGAAGACCAAATCTTCGTCGGCAAGAGCAAGAAGCCGGAATATCTCACGCTCAAGTTTGCCAACCGCCATGGACTTGTCACCGGTGCGACCGGCACGGGAAAGACCGTAACGCTGCAGGTGCTGGCGGAAGGTTTCGCGCGCGCCGGTGTCCCGGTATTTGCTGCCGACATTAAAGGCGATTTGTCAGGTATCGCCGAGCCCGGCGAAGCGAAGGACTTCCTGGTCAAGCGCGCAACAGACGTCGGCTTCAAATATCAGACCGACGAATTCCCGGTCGTGTTTTGGGACCTGTTCGGCGAGCAAGGGCATCCGATCCGCACGACTGTTTTCGAGATGGGCCCGTTGCTGATCTCACGGATGCTCGATCTCAATGATGTGCAGGAAGGTATCATCAATATCGCGTTTCGTTTCGCGGATGATGAATTCGGATCGAGCGATGCTGAAAACAAGGGATTGATCGATCTCAAGGATCTGCGCGAGCTCCTCTCTTATCTGTCCAAGAATGCAAAAGAGGTCGGCGCGAAGTACGGCAACGTTGCGACGGCGACGGTCGGTTCGGTGCAACGCCAGCTTCTGGTGCTGGAGAACCAGGGTGGCGCTAAATTCTTCGGCGAACCGGCACTCAAGCTCGAAGACATGATGCGCGCCGACCGCAACGGCCGTGGCATCATCAATGTTCTTGCGGCCGACAAGCTGATGGAGAACCCGCGGCTCTACGCCACTTTCCTGCTGTGGCTCATGTCGGAGCTGTTCGAAACGTTGCCGGAGGTGGGCGATCTCGACAAGCCCAAGCTTGTTTTCTTCTTTGATGAGGCGCACCTGCTGTTCAACGAGGCGCCGAAAAACTTGCTCGACAAGATCGAGCAGGTGGTGCGGCTCATCCGCTCCAAAGGCGTCGGAATCTATTTCGTCACGCAGAATCCGCTCGACGTACCTGACAAGGTGCTGGCGCAACTTGGCAACCGCGCCCAGCACGCGCTGCGGGCTTTCACGCCGCGTGACCAGAAGGCGGTCCGGGCGGCGGCGGAAACATTCCGCCCCAATCCGAAGCTCGATACGGCAAAAGTGATCACGGAGCTGGGCAAGGGCGAGGCGCTTGTGTCGTTTCTGGAAGGCAACGGTACGCCGTCGATGGTCGAACGCGCGCTGATCTGCCCTCCATCCGCACGCCTCGGCGCGGTGACCGGCGCGGAACGCAAAGCTGTCATGGCCAAGAGCCCGATCCGCGGCAAATACGACAAGACCATCGATCCGGAATCCGCTTACGAGATATTGCAGCGCCGGGTGCAGGGACGTGCCGATGCACCTGAAGCGGCGCCTCAACGTGGCCGCAAAGGTGCGGAGCCGGCGGCTCCTCCTCCATCCTCCGGCGGTGGTTGGACCGATGTCCTAGGAGGAGTCCTCGGTGGTGGTTCGTCGGGCGGCCGCTCGCGCCGCATGTCGACCAGCGAGGTGGTCGTCAAACAGGTTGCCCGTTCGGTGGCCTCGCAGGTCGGGACTCAGGTCGGCAAGGCGCTCATGCGCGGATTTCTTGGCAGCCTGACTGGCCGCCGCTAGGCAAAGGCTCCGCAGTGCTCGGCTATTTCGATCGCCGTTCGTCGGCGTGGTGCCGTACCATGGACAACGTGAGGTCCCATGCGTTGCGGATATTCACAATCGTCAGCGCAAGCAGCGCGCCGGCCAGCACTTCGGGCGCGTAATTCATTGCGGCGTAGATCATGACGCCCGAGATCAGCAACGTGAGATAGGCGACTGCCGGCAGCAGCCCATACGCGAAATAGTCCGGTACGTATTGTGTCCAGTCCGTGCGTATGACCTGCACCGAGGTGACCGCGGACACGGCGATGCCAACAACCGCCGTCGCCGCAATCAACGCCGAAAAGAAAACCGGCCCATGCGACGGGATCAGGCAGACGGCGGCGACGAAAAACACGCTGGTAAAATGGATCACCACCGGGCTCATGAAGGTACGCGTCGGCGCCTGATGCTGGCTGGTCAGGTAACCGGCGCCAAGCGACACGGCGACGAACAGCAGCGCAAGCACAGTCGCGGCGGCGGTGCCGACGAGCAGATAGAACTCATGCCATGCGTGCAGCGCTTCCACGCCATCAGCCTCTTCCGACGAACGGCATCGTGTTGGCCATCACCGTCATGAACAGGACGTTGGTGTCGAGCGGCAGGCTCGCCATGTAGACGACCGCGTTGCCGACGTGATCGGCCTCCATGCGTGGCTCGATCATCTTGCGGCCGTCCGGCTGCAGCACGCCCTCGCCCTGAACCATGCGCTCCGTCAGCGGTGTCGCCGCATTGCCGATATCCACCTGGCCGCAGCAGATGTCGTATTTTCGGCAATCGAGCGATGTTGATTTCGTCAAGCCCGTGACCGCGTGCTTGGTCGAGGTATAGGCGACCGAGTAGGGCCGCGGCGCATGCGCCGAGATCGACCCGTTGTTGATGATGCGCCCCCCGCGCGGGTTCTGGCTCTTCATGATCTTGATGGCTTCCTGCGTGCACAGGAACATGCCGGTCAGGTTTGTCGCGACCACGTTCTGCCAGGTTTCAAAGGGCAGATCCTCAAGCGGCACCGCCGGCGCGCCGATGCCGGCATTGTTGAACAGGACATCGAGGCGGCCGAAGGTCGATTTGACTGTCGTGAACAGCGACACAATCGACTCTCGTTTCGACACGTCGGTCGGCACAGCCAGGGCTTGCGCGCCGAGCGCGTTGATCTCGCCGGCAACCTTGTCGAGCATCTCTTTGCGCCGGCCGGCAAGGACGAGGTTGTAGCCGGCCTTGGCCAGCGCAATGGCCACTGCCCGGCCCACGCCGGTTCCTGCCCCGGTCACCAGCGCGATTTTTGCGGAAGCCATCGGATGTCCTTTCTTGTGGGGAAGTTCAGGACGTCCGCAATATCATAAAAGCGCGCGCTCGCCACCACCGGTGGCACCGGGTTGTCCTTGCGTGTGCCGGGATCAGCTCGCCAGCGCTGCGGGAATTTCGTGGGGCTGAAAAGCGCCTGTTGCCTGCAGGCGCGCCGAAATTTCGGCAATGCTGACCGGCCGCCCGAAGCGGTAGCCCTGCATGGAGTGCACCCCGGCCGCACGCAGGAACAGTTGCTGGTCGGCCGTTTCGACGCCTTCGGCGGTGACCTTCATTCCGAGGCCACGGCCGAGGCTGACGATCGCGTGCACAATGGCGGCGGCGTCCGCGGCCTTCTCGATCGAGCGCACGAAACTGCGGTCAATCTTAAGCTTGTCGAACGGAAAGCGCCGCAGGTAGAGCAAGCTTGAATAGCCGGTGCCGAAATCATCGAGCGCCAGCCGCACGCCCAGCGCCTTGAGACGGACCATCGCGGTTTCGGCCGTGTCGACATTGCCGAGCAGTACGCTTTCGGTCAGCTCGAGTTCAAGCCGAACCGGATCGAAATTCGTTTCCTTCAGGATGCGCTCGACCACGTCGACGAAGTCCATGCGGCGGAACTGCAGCGACGAAACGTTGACCGCAATGGTCAATTCCGGCCATGCCCTGCCATCGACGCAGGCGCGACGCAGCACCCAGTTGCCAAGATCAATGATCAATCCGCTGTGCTCGGCAATCGCGATGAATTCGGTCGGGGGGATCTCGCCGCGGGTCGGATGTTTCCAGCGGCAGAGCGCCTCCACGCCAACCACGGTATCGCCGCTCTTGTTGACCACTGGCTGATACAGCAGCTGCAGCTGGTCGGAGTCGATCGCTTCGCGCAGGTCCGCCTCGAGCAGCTTGCGTGTGGAGAGGTCGGCATTCATCGCCGCGTCGTAGATGCAGGCCCGGTTGCGCCCTTCGTTCTTGGCGCGATAGAGCGCCATGTCGGCATAGCGCATGATGTCGGTCGCGGTCCCGCAGTTCTTGTCGATGACCGCGATGCCGATCGAAGCTCCGATGATGATGTTTTGCCCGCTGATCGCGTATGGAGAGCAGATTGCCGAGATGATGCGCTGTGCGAGCAGTATCATCTTCTCGTTGTCGCCCGCGACCGAGGAGATCACAGCAAACTCGTCACCGCCAAGGCGAGCGACGAGATCGCCGCCGCGCAATGTATGCGACAGCCGCAAGGTCACGTTGCGGATAAGCTCGTCGCCCACATGATGCCCCAGCGTGTCGTTGACGTCCTTGAAGTGGTCGAGGTCGATATAGAACACAGCCGCAGGCGCGCTGCCGTTGCGGACCTCTTCGATCACGGCCTCAAGGCGCTCCCCGAAGAAGATACGGTTCGGCAGCCCGCAGAGCGGATCGTGCATCGCGAGATGGCGCAGGCGCGACTCGCCGGCGGCGATCGCGGCGGCCGTACGGCGCATGTAGCGCAGCACGAAGGCCGCCAGCAGGGCGAAGCCGGTCAGCGCGACGGCGACGAACGGCACCACGTTGTTGACGATCTCGGCGCCGGGCTGTTTTGGTGTCCAGGCAAAGCGCGCGATCACGCTGCCGTCCGGACCGGTCAGGTCGTAGTTGAGGTCGCTTTGCGGCACCGGCACCTGGTCGATCTTGCGCAGGTTCACGAGCCGGAGCTGCGTTGCGATGCTGCCGAGCGCTGCCTCATCGATGAATTTCACAGACATGATGATCGGCGCATCGCCGTCGACAGATTGAGGGATCCCGTCGACGGGACCCACGGCGACCGCCGCGATGACCGCCGGCTTGCCCATCACCCGGCGGATCACCGCCGATTGGGGATGCGCACCGCCTTCGGTGAGATTCGGGTGGTTGAGACGGATAGCGCCGTGCAGCCGCGAGTCGCGCCCGCGCATGTATTCGATCACCGACGCGAAATCATCGCGCGCGCTGGCCATCCATTTGGCGTCGGCGGCGCGGCTGCCGAGCAGCGAGTAGATCAACTCGTCGTTGCGATTGAAAATGAAGACGTAGTCGTGATCGAAATAGGTCTCGAGCCAGTTGCCGACCCGATCCTTGGCCCAGGCCGGGTCGAACGAGCGCCGGATGTTCTGGATGGTGGCGGCAGCGGACGCCACGCTTTCGACTTCGCGCAATACGCGTTCGCCGTAGTTCGTGATCGCGCGCGAGAACAGTTGCTTCTCATGATCGACAGCGACGATGTCGGCACGCTGGGCGGACGACAGCACGGCGACGACGATGCAGACGATGGCGACGGCGACGATCACCCCAATGGGCACGACGACGCTCAGGCGAGCGCGATCCCAACTGGTGTATGGCCGCGTGTCGGGTGCACGCGGATGAGCGACAGCCGGCACGATAGGAGTCCCTTAAAGCGTCCTGCCCATTAGCGTTTTCTGGCGGGAAGCTAGGGAACAAAGCTTGCTATTCGCTTTCGTTTTGCTGGAGTGAGGGCCAGTTAGCGGTGAGAACAGGCAATTCGCCCGGTTCTGTTAACTGACGGTAAATGTAAAGCAACACCGCGTAGCATATCCCCTTGTAAAATTTGATCTTCCTCAACTTCCGCCGGAGCCACGATACGGCGGACGCGGGATCGAGATGTGGGCGGCGCGCAAGGCGGCCGACCAGCGGGTTCGCAAATCCTGGAAATAGGGCTCGCCCGGTTCGATCCGGTAGTTGACCTCGGCATCACAGACATCCGGGCGCACGACAAGAAGGTCGATCGGCAAACCGACTCCGAGATTGGAGCGCATGGTGGAGTCCATCGAAATCAGTCCGATCTTCAGCGCGTCATAAAGATCGGTGTCGTAGGCGATGGCGCGATCGAGCACCGGCTTGCCGTATTTATGTTCACCAATCTGCAGATAGGGCGTGTCTATCGTGCACTCGATGAAATTGCCGGCCGAGTAGATCATGAAAAGCTGCAGACGGCTGCCCTTGATCTGACCGCCGAACAGAAAGGAAATGTCGTGCTCAATGTGCGCCGCGGCCAGCGCCTTGCCTTCGACGTGCTGCACTTTTGTTATCGCGCGCCCGATCCGTTGCGCGGCCTGAAACATCGTCGGCGCGTTCATCAGCGTTTCGGCCTCGCCGGTCTCAGCGTTCTCTATGCCCTCGGTCAATGTCGAACGAACCGACTGGCTGACCGAGAGGTTGCCCGCGGAGGCAAGCGCCATGATGCGCTCACCCGGCTGCGTGTAGACGTGCAGTTTGCGAAACGTGGAAATATTGTCGAGACCTGCGTTGGTGCGCGTATCGGCAACCATCACGAGCCCGGCGCGAACGAGAATTCCGCAGCAATAGGTCATAGGGTCAAACTTTCCGCCGGGCAGCCGGTTGTTGCAACGTGTATCGCGACGGTCTGTTGCATCGCCAAACCATCTTTTCGGGACGCGAAAAATACTATTAAAACCGCATGTTAGCGGTACCGCAAACAAGGGCGCGAACCCGAACGGAAAACGCCGCGGCGGGTGGCTTGAGCGGGTGCCGGGGTCACGCTACGTCTTCTGGGTCGCCCACAGGATACCGTCATGAGCAGCAACCCCGACATCATCACCGCGGCCGTGCTGGTGATTGGCGACGAGATCTTGTCGGGCCGGACGAAGGACAAGAATATCGGCTACATCGCCGACTACCTCACCGCGATCGGAATCGATCTCAAAGAGGTGAGGGTGGTCGCGGACGAGGCTGCTGCGATCGTCGATGCACTTAACGCGTTGCGCGCAAAATATACCTATGTGTTCACGACCGGCGGGATCGGTCCCACCCATGACGACATCACGGCTGATTGCGTAGCGGAGGCGTTTGGCGTCGCGCTTGAGCTTCACCCCGAGGCCGTCGCCATTCTGAAAGAGCGGCTGGCAAAAACCGGCGGCGAGCTAAACGAGGCGCGTCTGCGGATGGCGCGCATTCCAAAAGGCGCCGCGCTGGTCGCGAACAAGGTCTCGGGAGCGCCCGGATTCTGGATCGGCAACGTCATCACCATGGCGGGAATTCCTGCGGTGATGCAGGGCATGCTCGATGAAGTGGCTTCGAAACTCAAGACGGGCACCAAGTTGCTGTCGGAGACGATCCGTGCCGATGCCAAGGAAGGTGATGTTGGCACTGAGCTCGGCGCTATCGCCAAAGCGCATCCGTCGACGATCATTGGCAGCTATCCTTTCATTGACGAAAAAAACGGGCCGAACACGAATATTGTCGTGCGCTCCCGTGATGCCGGCGAGCTTGCTGTCGTGAAGGCTGAAGTCGAGGGCATGCTCCAGAAGGTCAAAGCGCAGCTTCCTCCAGCGCGCTGATGCACCATGGCGAAATTGCCCATAGAGACGCCTCGTCCCGAAAAAATTTTCCCGGTGTCCTGGGATCAGTTTCATCGCGACTCTCGCGCGCTCGCCTGGCGCTTGCACGCATCGGGGCCATTCGAGGCGATTGTCTGCATCACGCGCGGCGGTCTGGTCCCGGCGGCGATCGTCGCGCGCGAACTCAACGTGCGAATGATCGAAACAGTGTGTGTCGTGAGCTATCGCGACTACAAGAATCAGGGCGATCTGTCGGTTCTCAAAGGCATTGCGCCGGAAGTGGTTGCGCTCCATTCGCAGGGAAAGCGTGTGCTGATCGTGGATGATCTTGTCGATACCGGAAAGACGGCGCGTGTCGTTCGCGATCTCCTGCCGGACGCTCACTTTGCGACTGTTTATGCGAAGCCGATGGGGCGGCCGCTTGTCGACACTTTCATTACGGAGGTGTCGCAGGACACATGGATCTATTTCCCTTGGGATACGGGCTTGGCGTTCCAGCCGCCGATCCGCGAGGGGGGCGACTGATAAAAAAATAACACTCTGGAGGAAACACAATGCTGACACGACGTCATCTACTCGCCGGCGCGGGCGCTGCCGCAATGACCGCCGCTGCATCCCATGCCGGTGCGCAATCGACCTATGCAAGCCAGCCGGTGCATATTCTGGTCGGCTATGCGGCCGGGGGTGGTGTCGATATCGTCGCGCGGCTGTTGCAGGAGCCGCTGAAGGCGGCGCTCGGTCAGCCTATCATCGTCGAAAACCGGACCGGCGCTAGCGCCATGCTGGCGACCGGCGCGGTCGCCAAGGCTGCGCCTGACGGATACACGTTGCTTGCCTGCGCATCGGGCGAGGTTGCAATCAATCATTTCCTTTTCAAGGAAAAGATGGCCTACGACCCGGCGAAGGAATTGGTACCGATCGCGCTCATCGGCATCGTGCCTTGTGTGGTTGTCGTTGCGAGCACGACGCCGGTGCACAATCCGAAAGAATTGATCGCATACATCAAGGAAAATGCGGGAAAACTCTCGTTCTCGTCATCGGGTGTTGGTAATCCGCAGCAGCTTGCCGGCGAGCTGATGAACACGATGGCGGGCACCAAAGTGTTGCACGTGCCATATCGGGGCTCGGCGCCCGCGGTTACGGACGTCGCAACCGGTGCGATAACGATGAGCTTTTCCAGTCTGGCGGCGGCCTTGCCGCTGATACAGGGCGGCAAGATCCGCGCGGTCGCGGTGACCTCGCGCGAACGGATGCCGCAACTGCCCGAGGTTGCACCATTGAGCGAGGGTTCGCCCGGGCTCGCGGATTACGAGCTGCTTAACTGGTTCGCCGTTTTTGGAACGGCTGGAACGCCGCCGGCAATTGTCGAGCGCCTGAACGGCATCATCAATACCGCCCTGAATGATCCTGCGATCTCCGGCAAGCTGTTGCCGCAGGGCATTGTGCCGAAGGTCATGAAGGTTGCCGAATTCAAGGCGTTTGTGGATGCCGAACGCACAAAGTTCGGTAAGATCGTGGATCAGGCCAACATCAAATTGAGCAATTGACCCAGTTCAGTGTATCGTTGCTGAAACGCCCCGCAGGGGAGGATACCGATGAACGTAAATGCCAAGGCGGAAAACGCCAAGCCTCGTGATGACAAGCGCTCGCATCACGTGCGCCCGCACGATCTTCCATGGGAGAAAATGCGCTTTCCTGGTTGCCAGACGAAGACCTTGCTCTTTGATCCCAAGAGCGGACTTGCGACGGTGTTGATCAAGATGGAGCCCGGTGCGACTTTGCCGGATCATGAACACGTGCTCATTGAGCAGACTTACGTGCTGGAAGGTTCGCTGGTCGACAAGGAAGGGCCTGACACTGGCCTCGAAGTCGGGCCCGGCGAATTCGTTTGGCGTCCGGCGGGCAGCCGGCACGTCGCCTGGTGTCCCAAGGGCGGGACGATGATTGCGATTTTCCAGGTGCCGAACAAATTTTTCGAAAAGGACGGCAAGGTGACCGACGCCGGTGGCAAGGACTGGCAGTCGTCCTGGGGACACATCTTATCGAGCTAGCGTGACCGCCGCCGCGTGGGCTTCACTCGCCGCGCGCCGGCGGGTGAATTGAGCTTTGCCACGCGGACGTGGCGGAATGGTAGACGCAAGGGACTTAAAATCCCTTGGGAGATTTCCCGTGAGGGTTCGAGTCCCTCCGTCCGCACCAATCAAATCGGCAACGAGATGGTGACAAGCCAATGAAGAACAACCGAAACAGAGAGCACGGCGGTGCTGAGGCCTGCGCATGCGGCTGACCATCAATTGCGACATGGGCGAAGGTTTTGGCCTGTATCGCATCGGTGACGATGCGGCGATGATGCCGCACATCGATCTGGCCAACGTCGCCTGCGGTTTTCACGCGTCCGACCCGCCGACGATGCGCGCGACGGTGCGCCTTGCAAAGCAGCATTCGGTCAAGGTCGGGGCGCATCCGTCGTTGCCGGACCTCCAGGGCTTCGGCCGCAGGGCCATGGTCATTTCACCGGAGGAGGTAGCAGACTTCGTGACATATCAGGTCGGTGCCTTGAAAGCGTTTCTCGATGCTGAGGGCATGCCGCTCAACCACGTCAAACCGCACGGCGCGCTCTATGGCATGGCGGCCCGCGACGAAAAGATCGCCGCCGCCATTGCTGACGCCGTCTTGCCATTCGGCGTGCCCATTCTTGGAATGGCCTTCACGGCGCACGAAAAAGCCTATCAGGACAAGGGTATCGAGTTTGTTCCTGAATTTTATGCTGATCTTGAATATGACGGCGAAGGCAACCTCATTTTGAGCCGCGTGCACGACGCGGTCGCCCCCGCTCAGGCCGCTTCACGCGTTTTGCGCATGATGCGGGATCAGGCTGTGACCACGACGACGGGCAGGGATATTCCGGTCAAAGCGACCACTGTATGCGTGCATTCGGATACGCCGTCGGCTGTGTCCATCGCCGCCGAGCTCGCGCGGGTTCTACGCCAGACGACTGTCCGAAAGTGATGTTTGCACCGGACCGTTCCACCGCAATGCCAGAATCGTGAGATAGGTCTCTTCAATGACTACCAGAATCCCGCTGATGATAGGCGCGGTCGCAAGCGCTCTACTCTCCGGTTGCGCGGCGTCCGACGACGCGTCGGGGCGCTTTCTGGTTCAACCCGACAGATACCAACTTTATGGCTGCAAGGAGCTTGCCGAGGCGGCTCAGGCGATCGGCGCTCGTCAGCGCGAGCTTGAAGGATTGATGGCGAAGGTTGGGCCGGATACGAGTGGTCGTTTCGTGAGCACGATCGCTTACCGGCCAGAATATCTGCAATTGCGCGGCCTGATAAACGAGATACACAGGACGTCGGCCGAAAAGAAATGCAAATTCAGCCCGGATGCCGCTTCAGGTGCGCACGTGAGCGACCAGGCCATACGCTGACCAGCGACCGTCCCGCCAATGGAACTTTTATAGGCTTGCGGAACTTGTAGC